>Ga0209475_10000054_pt1 | contig 441230 bp, 370 predicted proteins | sample tdDd471_FD_187128 | JGI IMG/M metagenome (GOLD analysis project Ga0209475, IMG submission 187128) | Marine sediment microbial communities from the Atlantic coast under amendment with organic carbon and nitrate - tdDd47.1 (SPAdes)... | ecosystem: Environmental > Aquatic > Marine > Coastal >... | reverse complement strand
CCCGCTGTGAAGCGCGCGGGACGAGGCGTCTTGTTTTTACGCCGGCCCCTTGGCGGTTGCGGGGTGTTTGGCGTGCTGTCGTTTTGCCCCCGCGCAACCGGGCCTTTGGCCCGTTGGGTGGTCGTGCTGAATTGGGTTTGTCACGCGCCCGTGTGGGGCGCGACCCCCTATCATCCGTGAGGACGCCCAGTTTTACATGTTTCAATCCACGCGCCCGTGTGGGGCGCGACTGGGATAAAAACGAGGCGCGGGAGGCCAGCGAAAGTTTCAATCCACGCGCCCGTGTGGGGCGCGACAACCGGTTTCAATGGTTGGGTTTCGACGGTTAAGTTTCAATCCACGCGCCCGTGTGGGGCGCGACGACAAGCACAAGATACATACCCCCAGGTAAAGAGTGTTTCAATCCACGCGCCCGTGTGGGGCGCGACTGAGAATCAAGGTCATATTTGACTTGTAGTGTATGTTTCAATCCACGCGCCCGTGTGGGGCGCGACCGACGGCTACAAGCCGTGGTACACTCAGTTTTACGTTTCAATCCACGCGCCCGTGTGGGGCGCGACCGACCGATGCGTTGAAGGCGGCTAAACCGGCAAAGTTTCAATCCACGCGCCCGTGTGGGGCGCGACGGGCACGCTCCCGGCGCTCGCGCATTGTGGGCCGTTTCAATCCACGCGCCCGTGTGGGGCGCGACTCTGGATGCGGATGGCAGTCCAGTTTCAGGCAGTGTTTCAATCCACGCGCCCGTGTGGGGCGCGACTTTGTATTTCGGCATGTTCTCCTCCTCCTTCTAATGTTTCAATCCACGCGCCCGTGTGGGGCGCGACCTCGAGACAGCCAAAAGAAAGGACAAAGTATGTTTGTTTCAATCCACGCGCCCGTGTGGGGCGCGACGCAGCGTGACCGCCTTGAGCGTGGCGTCATAGCCGTTTCAATCCACGCGCCCGTGTGGGGCGCGACGGAATATTATGATGCAGCTTGCAAGAGGATAGGTTTCAATCCACGCGCCCGTGTGGGGCGCGACCACAGTGCCGAAAACCAGCCCGACCAAACCTGAAAGTTTCAATCCACGCGCCCGTGTGGGGCGCGACTCTTCTGTGTGGCGCGTTGACGCTGCAAGCTGGTTTCAATCCACGCGCCCGTGTGGGGCGCGACCGCGAGCATGACGACCGGCACACGGCAGAGGGGAGGTTTCAATCCACGCGCCCGTGTGGGGCGCGACGCGATTGATTGGTGATCCCGATATCAAGAGTCAGGTTTCAATCCACGCGCCCGTGTGGGGCGCGACAAAAAAGGCAAGGCTCCTGTAGATTTTGAAGTAGAGTTTCAATCCACGCGCCCGTGTGGGGCGCGACAAGGCGCGTGAATTGGCCCGGATTGATCGGTTGGTTTCAATCCACGCGCCCGTGTGGGGCGCGACATCTTCAGAGGGATAGGCCCGTTTGGATATGCCGTTTCAATCCACGCGCCCGTGTGGGGCGCGACGGTGTCTGACCCTCGGGACATTGAGTTTCTGGAGTTTCAATCCACGCGCCCGTGTGGGGCGCGACATGATGGCAGCGCGACGGGCCATTTCATTTGCAGTTTCAATCCACGCGCCCGTGTGGGGCGCGACCCAACAGGATCAACGCCGGAGCCGGGGGAGAGTTGTTTCAATCCACGCGCCCGTGTGGGGCGCGACGCCACCCAATTGAGCAACGGAAATATCAGTGCGTGTTTCAATCCACGCGCCCGTGTGGGGCGCGACGGTGTTTAACCCTGGCCCCTCGGCAAACCAGAGTTTCAATCCACGCGCCCGTGTGGGGCGCGACGATAAACCATGAACACAAGGCGTGATTTCATAAAGTTTCAATCCACGCGCCCGTGTGGGGCGCGACAGGCCGCCGAGGTGTGGTTCCCGTATTTCAATGGTTTCAATCCACGCGCCCGTGTGGGGCGCGACGGGCCTTTAACCTTATTTATTCTTAATTATTTTGTTTCAATCCACGCGCCCGTGTGGGGCGCGACCCACCGCGTCATACGAGACAACGCATAGCGGGGTTTCAATCCACGCGCCCGTGTGGGGCGCGACGGCCGCCGCCGCCCGGTAAGTAGCAAAATCTAAAGTTTCAATCCACGCGCCCGTGTGGGGCGCGACCCCCTGCCCTCTGATTTACAGGCAGTGCATAACGTTTCAATCCACGCGCCCGTGTGGGGCGCGACGCAATTGACCCAGAGGTACGTCGGGTGGAGGTGTGTTTCAATCCACGCGCCCGTGTGGGGCGCGACTTGGCCGCTTTATAGTGCTTCGGTAGCATTACAAGTTTCAATCCACGCGCCCGTGTGGGGCGCGACATGAATGTGAGTCTCATCCCGCGTACCCGGAGGTTTCAATCCACGCGCCCGTGTGGGGCGCGACCGGTGATGGGTCTGTAAAAACACAGCTTACTGCGTTTCAATCCACGCGCCCGTGTGGGGCGCGACTGCCCCGCGTTTGCGGGGTTGTTTCTATTGAAATTATCGCCTCCTCTCCGCTGAATGCCGTTTGATGGTGTTTCGCTGCGGTGTTATCGGTGCAGAATACCACCAACCCTCTGTTTTTTCAGTACTGCTGATGGCCTGCCCGGGCACTATGGCGCCGGGGGTCAGCGTTAGACCATGAGCAGGCCTTCGGGGTCGTAGGCGGCCTTGGCGCCGTGGTGTTCCACGCGTCGCTGCCAATTGGCCCCCAGGTGGTAGAAGCGAAGACTGTCCTGCTCTTGATGGTAGAGTGCCAAGAGCCTGGCCTTGAGCGTCTCCCATTGGGCCGGGGTCAGTACGCATTCAAAGACAGAATTCTGCACGCGCTGGCCGTGGTTTTTGCAGGCTCTGGCAATCTGCGCCAGGCGCTTGCGTCCTGCGGGCATCACTGTGGAAACGTCGTAACAGACCAGGATCATCATGGTGTCTTGTCTCCATTTATTTACAGGGCCTGGAGAAGGTAACCTTTTTGAAAAAGGTTACCTTCTAATAGTTATATATGCCCCACCAGTGTATTAGTCATGATGTCCTGTTCCTGATCCTGAAGGAAGGCCAGGTAGGCCGCCCCGTCAGTAAATTCAGTCAGGACAATGCCCGAATTTGGTAACTGGCCGTTTCTCATGCCAATATACTCCTGGCAACTGGAGTAGGGCCAGGTGCCAATGCGAGTGACCAATCCGGCTTTCAGGGGATTGAGATGAATATATCTGGATAGATGGTTCATTTGTTCACTTGTGGTCACTGGGATCTTTTGATAGCTGTCCTGAAAGAGGTGACCTGTCCTGTGCTGCTGTTTATTGATCGCCTTGGCATAGGAGGTTTGCAGTGCATGCATGCAATGGGAGCGTGCCGCTATTTCAAAAGCCCCCAGGATCAGATGGAAATGGTTGGGCATGAGACAGTAGGCGATGACATCAATCTGATGAAGACCCGCATATTTTTTAAGTTTCCGCAGGAAAAAAAGGTAGTTATCCCGTTTATAGAAAAGCGTCTGTTTTTGGTTGCCTCTATTGAGTACATGAAAATATGTTTTTGGGGCATTCACATGCAGGCCTTCGTTTTTTTTGATTTGTTAAGGGGTTAGAGACGGTAGCCTTTTTTAAAAAAGGTTACCGTCTAGATTAAAAATTACCGCCAGACCAGCGCCGGAAAATAGTCCAGATCGCCACGTATATGTCGGGCCAGGAGCCGCGCCTCGGTTTGAAAGGCCAGACCGATCTCCATCTTTTCATCGAGAAAGGGGTGGGTAAAGATCTCTTTTTTCCGGTTCTGATAGGCGGTGATCAGCGTCTTTCTGGCCTCGTCTTGCATCTGCACCTCGCCTGTGGGCTGTAAGGAAAAGTCTGCTGCTGTGAGTTGTTTTCTGTTGATGAGGTTCAGGGCCAGCCTGTCGGCCAGCGGCGCCCTGAAGGGCTCCATGAGATCCAGGGCGAGGCTGGGCCTGCCGGGCCGGTCTGTATGCAGGTAGCCCACGCAGGGGTCCAGGCCCACGGTCTCCAAAGCCGAGCGCAGGTCAAAGACCAGCAGGGTGTAGAGAAAGGAGAGCAGGGCGTTGACGCGGTCCAGCGGCGGGCGGCGGGAGCGGCCGTTGAATCTAAAGCCCTCTTTCTGCTTGAGAATGAGAGGGTCAAAGACGGCAAAGTAGAGGCCCGCGGCCTCGCCTTCAAGGCCGCGAAGCGCATCGGCGTGTGCGGCGCTCTCTGTTTTGTTCAGCAGTGAAGCCAGGCGGTCAATGGCCATGGACAGGCCCTCTGCCTGTGCATGACCGGGCTGGTTTCTGAGCACGCGCTGCAGGCACATACGGCTGTTGTTGATCTTGGCGGCCACAATGCAGCGGGCAATGGCCACGGCGTGTTGTGGCGTGTCGGCCCAGCGGTACTGCTGGCGGCGCAGCAGCACATTGCCTTTGACCGGTCCCTCCACACGGGCCAGAAAACGGCCGCTTTCTGTGAGCCAGGCGATGGAGATACTGTTTTCAGCACAAAAGGCCATGAGCGGCGGGCTCACCGTGACCTCAAAGCCAAAGCAGACAATCTGCGCCACGGTGTGCACCGGGAGCTGTATGATGCGTTTCCCATCGTGCTTCACTACCACGGTGTTGCCCTCTTTGAAGAGATAGCTCTGGGGGCGGGTGACATACAGTGTGTTGGGCATATGCCTCATAAAGCCTCCTGCGGCGTAAAGAGTCTCTGCTGATAACGTGTGTTTCTGCTCAAAGCCCCGGGCATGCAGAGCGCTTTCAATGAGCAGGCTTTGCATCGTTTGTCGTTGACAGGCGGCGGGGTGACGCCGCTGTCCATGAGTTTGTGCAGGGCGTGAGTCGTCTCCCTGGTCTGGTCGCGCAGTGCGGCGCTCAAAGCGACATCCTCTCTGCGCCTGATGCGCTGATAGAAGAGTGCCGCCTGTTCGATATGTATCTCCAGCATCTCCTCCAGACAGAGGGCCTGGGCGCAGAGCTGTATGCGGTCGCAGCTGTTTGTCTTGGGCTGGCCGTGCTTGAACTCTACAGGATAGAGGCACCAGTGCCCCTTGAGCTTCAGACCGGGCAGGTTTGACGGCGCATCTGCATCGGTTTGCGCCATCTCCAGCACGTCCAGCTGGCCGTGCAGCCCCAGGGTTTTAGAGACCACACGCAGTCCGGTGATCTGGCGTCTGCCGCGTCTGAATTCTTTGTATCCCGCGTGTACGCGCTCATGCTCCAGGCGCCCCAGAGCGGTGTGCATGCTCTCCTCCCACTGGCGTTCCAGATGGATGAGGGCGCACTGGCGCGGGCAGTAGGCCATGTGCTGCAAGGCGGATATGGGGAGTGAGTCCTGTGACGTCGTCATGGCGCCAATTCCGTTTTTTTGTTGACAGAAGGTAACCTTTTTGAAAAAGGTTACCTTCTGTACAAGGATTATGACCGTTCAAGTATGCCCAGCTTCTCCATGTACTGCGGCGTCTCCTCCAGGGCCACGCGGGCAATCTTGATAAAGGGGTGCAGCCAGTCTTCCAATTCTTCCATGGCCGCATCTCTCACCTTGGTGGCCTGCTGCGCCTCGCCCATCTCCTTTTTCTGGGCCAGCCAGGCGGTTTCCACTCCATCGGCCTGGGCCTTGCCGGCCTCCAGCTTCTCCTGGGTCAGCCCGTATTGTGCCAGGCTGGTGAGTACGGATGCATTGGCCAGGGCGTGTGTGTAGAACTGAGTGGCCTGGGTGAGCCAGGCGGCCATGGTGCGCTTGCGGCGGGTGTGCACGCCCAGGGTGACGCAGGCGTTGGTGTCGCCCTCCAGGGCCACCTGGGCCACACGGCGCCATTTGGCCAGGGTTTTGTCTGCCGCGTCAAAGGCGGCGTCCAGCGCCTCTGTGGCGGCAAACTGATCGCCGTATTCCGACTTCTGCTTCAGGTGCATGCCTTTGGCGTACTCCAGCAGGTCGCGGCCCTGCTGCATGCGTTCCGGCGTGTAACCAAAGGGGGTGAGGGCGTTTTGCACCTCGGGGTCTTCCATGGCGTTGACAATGGCGGTGTTGGCGCGGTTGAGCCGTTCGTCCAGGCTTCTGCTGATTTGCGACATGTTGCCTCCTTGTGAAAAGTGATGGGTCTGGGCATTACCGGAATGCCTCTCTTTTCTCAGTGTGGCTATCTCGCCTCGTTGCGACATCGCCCAGGCCGGCCCTTTTTCCAGCTCGGGCGATTACTTGATGTGCTGAACGGCGATGTTACGTTGCAGAGCGTTTGTGTAGCGTTGCTCTGTGATTAAGCCTCGTTGCATTGCCGTTGCGCAGTATTGCGTTGCGGTTGTGCAGTGTGACATTGCCGTTGCGCAGCATTGCATTACGGTTGATCTATGTTGCATTGCCATTGTGTCGTGTTACATTGCGATTGATCTGCGTCGCATTATGAATTCCATGCGTTACGGCTGTATTTTTACATAACATGACGCCTTCTTTCGTAGGGGCGCACGGCGGTGCACCCGAGCGTTCTTGGGCGCATGCCATGCGCCCCTACGGGGTACAATATGGATCCAATGCCCATTTGAGTGGGTTATTGACGATGTATTCCCGGATGCGCTGTTGATCGTGTTCATCACGAATAACATGATCGTAATACCCCCGCTGCCACAGCGGTGCTCCGGGCGTCTGGCGGATTTGATTGATCTGTTTTGTGCACGCCGATTTGAATCCACCCATGAATGAAGACAGCGACCGTGGTTTACGATGTAGGGGCGCACGGTGGTGCGCCCGAGCGTCTGTGTTGTGCCTTGGGCGCATACCCGGCTGTGGGCGCATACCATGCGCCCCTACGGGATGATCCGATTGCACAATCCAAATAATACCGTGAATGTGGTTGGGCATGACGACGAATGCATCCAATTTGATTTCTTTTCGGATCTCTTGTGATTCGAACCACGCGTTATGAATCACCTCGCCGAATATGTTTAACTGCATTTTTCCATCAACCACTTCGCCAAAGACACAGGTTTTGTGGTGTGTACATACGGTTAAAGTACGCGCCGAGGGATGAATAATCGTATCCCGTTAACCGCATGGATTGGCGGTTGTGTTTGATGTGGTTCATGGTTCATTCCTTCGTAGGGGCGTACGGCGGTGTGCCCGAGCGTCCGTGTCGTAACTTGGGCGCATACCATGCACCCCTACGGGTTATAACATCTCCATCAATTCTACGCCCTGGGGTATGGCGGCGTGGTCGATGGTGACGGTGTAGTCGGGCCATTGACGTGCCGGTGTGCTGTTCTTTTCAATATTCAATAGATCAAACAATTGATGAGAAGGCGCGCTGCCCAGACTGTGTTCATGTTTGAAGACCATGAGCTTGCGGGCGGCCATGCTGCCGGCGGGTCGGGCCGCGGACTGGTCGAACTGAAAGGCGTATTTCAAGGACTCCCAGAGCAGTTCAAGATCTTTTCCGGTAAACCCTGTCTTTTCAGCCAGGAAGGGATTGACGAAACCATAGGCAATGTATACCGCATAGGGCACGGTGAATTTGCGGCCCATGGTCCGTTCTTTTTCCAGATCTTTTTCATTGGTGACTGAGCTGCGTGTGATGGCATGCTCCAGGGTGACGATGGGGTCAATGGATCGGGCAAAGGAGATCTGCACCGGCCCACGCACTTGTCCGCAGTTGACCTCTGTGGACATGACTGCGCCAAAAGTCCGGATATCAAAGAAGTTATGGCACATGAAGTGGGTGACGGCTTTGGCTTTATCAAGATCTTTAGGTAATTTTTTAGACACCGGTTTTTCATCGATGTGCGCATAGGCCTCTTTATGGATGTTGTTCAAAACAACACCATCTTTAAAATATATCCGATTGTTGTCGCCTTTCACTTCCTGTACATAGTTGCGCACTTTTCGTTTGAGACAGACGTCTGTCACCAGGCCGTGGCCGGTTTCAGGATCGATGCGGGGCAGGTTGCCGGCATCGGGGTCGCCGTTGGGGTTGGCGTCTTTCACATCGAAAATATAGATAAAGTCGTAGCGGTTCATGATGGTCTCCTTTTGGTGGCTGGAGAAGGTAGCCTTCTGCAAGAAGGTTACCTTCTAATCATAAATAATTCCGGTAGACGATGGCGCTCAAGACGGTAACCTTCTGCCAGAAGGTTACTGTCTGAGATTCTGAAAGGTTACCGTCTATTCAGTTGCACCACTGTCATTCATTTTTGTATAAAAGGATTTAGTCTGATGATAATACCCTAGAGCAAATAAACCCTGCTCCGCCTGATTGAGATGCGCCGGGAAGTCATGTATGGGGTCCAGAATATTTTGCACCAGTTTTTCCCGGTTGACTTTGGCTCCTGGATTTAACTTTGACAGATGGTGCTGATAGGTTCTCAACAACCGGGGAAAGACACTCTGCGGTGTAGAGGAGGCCGAGCTGTAGTAGCGATCCCGTATGGATGAGCCCACATCGCCCAGAGCGTCTTTCTGCGTCTTTTCCAATGCGGCAAAGAGCCGCCCGGCCCGATAGCCGGGGTCGGTTCTGTTAAAATCCAAAGCCATGTTCACCTCCCTATTCAAATTTCTTGTTAGATACCCTTTGATGATACACGCACGCATGTAGTTCACTATCCTGTCGGCCCGGATGCGCCTGAGTACAGCAGCATAGAGCCCCTGCGGATAGTGTGCGCCGGAGATTACCGCACGCAGCAGAGGACCGCTTAAGACCGGAGGAATCTCTTTTGATTCTCTGGCGGTCTGCCGGAGCAGCATCCAGAGCGGTGGGAATATGGGATCGGGCCGCTTTGAGCCCTCGGCAAACTGCCTGATGACCTGCATATCGGCGTAGTGCTTGCGCAGGTTGTCCAGCAGTTCAGCCAGTGTGCTTTGATAGAAAAAGCGCACGGAAATGCGTGCCGCATTGGGCGAGAGGCCCAGAATGAAAAAGCGGGTTTGCTCGGGGTTGTCGTCGATCTCGGCGTATTCTTCATGCCCTTTTTTCAAGGCCTCAAAGAAGTGCTGGAGCTTCTGGCGTAACCCCTCGTCCTGTGCCTCTTCTTCATCTGGCAGCTCAGCACCCGAAGTGATGAATTGTGCAAAGATGTCCTCGGCTGGACTGGGACGATCCGTCCAGAACACCACGGTGGTGTCTGCCAGACGAAAGCGGTGCTTGGTCTTCATCTTTCCGTCTGTTAGTGCATTTAATGCCGTGCCATATTGAAAGGCCGCTTCTTCAGAAACAGGTGCATTGTATGCCTGTGTTTTTCCATAGGATTCATAGGCTTTTTCTTTAAATGATGCGATGGGCGCTTGCTTGTCTCCTATACCTTTAATTTTAGGTTGAAGCCGTGCAATGGATGTTGTCTGTCCAGTGAGCAGGCACTGTCCCAAAGAATCCTCCTGCGAGGTTCTTAGCTTGTCGTCCCACCACTGTTTCACAGATGCTTCTTCATGAACGAACTTTGTCTGCCCCATAATCTGAAATAGGCCAAATCCTGCGCCAGCCTCCAGTAGCGCCGGATGGTTCATCCCCTGCTCCGGGTCCCATGATTTGAGGAAACGACAGACGGCGGAATAGGCCGGGTTGCTAATCTCCTCTTCAGCGGCGAGATGTCTTTCCAGAAAGGCCAGAAAGGATTTAAGGTTCCGCTCCCTCTGTTTGGCCTGTTTTTCTTCAGAGAGTTTTTCATCCACAGGCTTAAAGCCCAGCATGTAACCGCCGTTGTCCCAGAGAAAGCAGGGGTTGAATCCTTGGCCTGAAGGTTTATTGTCTCCCGGCACTTGAATACGCTGGGGCTGCCATGTATTCGCCTCTTTTCTCCTGACATCCTCAATGTTAAATAATTCGCCGTCAGGCCTGAGCACCACTTTAAAACTGATTTTCTGAAGGCTGTATCCCGGCGGTGCAATCTGGTAATCGGGATCGTCTTTCAGCCTAGCGTAAAGATCATGAAGTGATTGTAGAATCATGGTCAGGCCCTCGCGCTTTCCAGCGGCGGCACCGCAATGACGCCCTGCTTCATCACAGCCCTGAAAAAACGTGGCTCAGCGGTGAGCCGCCGCCCCTGGTTGGCCTCTACAATCCTGCCCTTATTGTCGGGGATGAAGGCCATGTCATGCAGCATAAAGCCCAGGTCTTTTTCATCGGGGAAGGCCGTGTGGGTGTCCGGGAAATGATCCACCAGCTCAAAGAAGGCGGGGAATTCGCGGCAGCCCAGATAAGGATGATGAAAATAACGGCCTTTAGCGGCCCGGCGGTTGAAGATGTCCAGGTGTTTGGCTTCGGACTTGCCGTTGCCCTCTTCTGCTTTCAGAATATCAATGTGGGCCTCAATGCCGTAGCAGACGTCTTTCAGAATCATGGCAGCACGCTGCTGGCGGTGCTGCTCCACAGTGATGCCAAGATTCCCTTCACCGGCGGCCATGGCCTGGTTGACACCCGTAGCCCCCTTGACCGGAATTTTGCAGCTGACTTCATTCCGCCTCACATGGGTAAAGCGAATAGGGTTGAGCACATGGATCTTGTCGATCACCCAGCGCATCTCCGGCTTCCAGTAGATGGCCTCCAGAATGCCCCGGGCTGCGCTGGGCGTCATCACATCGTAGGAGACGCGCTCGACCTTCATCTCAGGGCGGTTGAATGAGGCGTAGTCGCCCCAGACCTTGAGTTTGACGCCGTATGACATGTGTCCTCCTTTCCAAGCTCAAAGAAGGTAACCTTCTCGCAGAAGGTTACCTTCTACAGGTTTACATTATCCAAAAATCACTGTTTACATGGTCGCCTTCCAGAGCCAGGCCAATCTCGTCAGAGTAATGCAGAGCCGGACTGATGAGCACGGCATATTGGCCATGTACCCAGTCAAAGGATTTATGGAGATGTCTGTTCCAGGTTCGTTCTGGAATCTGTACGGTGTAGCGCTGCAATTTTCGTAAGACTTTCCGAGAAGGCTGGGGCATGGCCCGGAGTTGGGCGCAGAGTTTTTGACCTTCTTCCTGCCAGGGAATGATGACGGGCTTGCTGTGCTCTTCAATCAGCTTAAAATCCCGGGCCGTATCTGCAAATGAAAAGCTGAAGGGCAGACTGCGGTCTTGTAGAAGTTGATATTTCTGCATGATCTGTTTTTTGTCCCATCGGTCGTTCTGGCTCCAGTAATAGAGCCTGAAGTAGTGTTCAATGGCCTCAAGGGATAGCGGGTCGTCATAAAGTTCAAAGACCTGTTCTGCACAGCCTGCGGTTTCTGAAAAAAAGCGTTCAGAGGCCCGGTGCTCGGATTTGAAGACAAAGACCTGGCCTTTGTCCATTCGGCCCTCCCGGTTGCAGCGACCGGCGGCCTGGGCAATGGAATCCATGCCTGAGGTAGACCTGAAGACCACTGGGAAGTCCACGTCCACACCTGCCTCAATCAGCTGTGTACTGACCACGCGGCAGGGCTGTTCGGTGTGCAAGCGATTGCGTATTTCACCGAGCATTTGGCTGCGGTGTATAGGGCACATGAGGGCACTGAGGTGAAAATGGTTGGGAGCGGCCCCCAGCACTTTGTAAATCAGGGCGGCCTGCTTGCGCGTGTTCACGATGCAGAGCGCCTGGGGGTGTTCGTCTATCCTTTCTGCCAGCTGTTCGTCGCTCTGGGCGCCTATGTCGTTAACGCATACCCGGCGCAATCGCTGATACAGTTGTTCGGGATTGGGGATGATTTCTCTGTCCGGTTCAATGTTCAATCCAATATGAAAATCATCCCGACGCCCCACAGCCGGCTGCGTGGCTGTGCAGAGCACTATGGAGCTATGATAGTGTTCAGACAGCTCTTTCAATGCGGACAAGCAGGGTTTGAGGTAGTCCACAGGCAGGGTCTGGGCTTCGTCAAGGATAATCACTGTATGGGCCAGGTTGTGCAGTTTCCTACATCGTGACGTTTTGTTGGCAAAGAGCGATTCATAGAATTGCACCGAGGTGGTGACGATGAGCGGGGCGTCCCAGTTTTCCGTCATCAGGCGGGTGCGTGTAGTTTCCTTTTCCGGATCGAAGTTGCTGTGATGCTCCAAAACAACACCTTCGACCCCCAGTATTTTGAAAACTTTTCGAAAGACATCGGCATTTTGTTCAATGATGCTGGTAAACGGGATGACATAGATGATGCGCTTCATGCCCTGTTTCTGCGCGTGCTTGAGGGCAAAGGCCAGAGAGGCCAATGTCTTGCCGCCGCCAGTGGGCACGGTGAGCGTGAAGCGCCCAGGCGACCTTTCGGCAGCCTCCAGGCAAGCTTCTCGCACAGACTGCCGGTCATCATTCACTTTGGTTTTTGTCTTGGGCAATTGAGCGATGAATTGGTTTAACGCTTCTTCCATTTGCACCAAAATTTTGTCCGGCCACATTGGCCGCTGGTGTTTTCGTTCTTCATCCATGAAGGATTCGGTGTCTAGAAAGTCAGCGTCCACCAGGGCCGAGAAGAGCATACGCAACCAGAAAGCGATGGTGAAGGCGCTTTCTCTGGGTTTTGACAAGGCCTGTTGAATAAATGCAGGCAGAGGCGGCAGGTTGGGTTCCGGCTGTTCACTGAGGCCATGGCGCCAAGCTTCTACGGTTTTGGCCAGGCGTTTCTCTAGACAGGCGCCACTGTCCCGTCCATTGAGCAGTCCGGCATGATGGCCGGCAATGATGTAAGCAATGAGGTGGCCAAGAATTTCTGAAGAAGCCACGGCGTGTTGAGCACCGGCAGAGGAGTGATCGATTTTCTTAACGGTTTCAGATTCATGGGCGTCGGGATCAGTAACCGTTCGGATATACGCCTGAAAGGTATCTGAATACTTGCCCAAATCATGCCACAGTCCGGCAAACCGCGCCCACTCAGCAGAATCAAAGGCAGCAGCAAACCTGGCAGCCATGCTGGCCACGCCGTTTAAATGGTCTATGAGGAGGTGGCTTTCACCGGCAGGTGTTCTGTGCGCAAGAAAGGGCAAGGGCGGCTCCTCTTTTTCTCAAGGGAAAATGCAGGCGCAGTACGGCCTGTACTGTGCGCGTCTCCCCTTGGATTCAAAGCAGCGCGGCGCTCCCCTCGCCGTGCGGGCGGGGCCGTGGCCCCGTGAAGCGGTATTGCGATGTTTGGTTTTGAAGTAACGGATAGTATAAAGAAAAAATAACGATGTCAAGTACTTTTTGAGAATGAATAATTGATAAATGGAGTAGGAAATGGGTGAGGTGGGTGGCGGGGGCATGTGCGGCTGATGTATGAATCGCCCCGATGGATATGTCTGATGCTTACATTGGGCCCGTTGAATGCGGCTGTGCTGGATGTGCTGCTACGTGACAACGGCAGCGGAAAAATAAAAAAGGGCGGCCATTTGGCCGCCCAGGGATTACACTCGTAGAAAAGATTAGCGATGCACCCGCTTCAGGAAATCCTCAATTTCAGGAATGCCGCCCTGATAGACCAGATAGCCGTTATAGGGCTCACGTTCGGTGATCTCTGTGCTGACAGGGGTGAGCATGAGGCGTTTGACCTCTTCCAGGTCGTCGGTTTGGCCCAGGGCCCAGCCCAGTTTGATATAGGCCACCTCAGGCAACATGTTCTCTGCGGGGATAATGCCCTTGGCCATGAGGTCGCGGCCGGTGTCGTAGACAAACATGTGCACATAGCCCCAGAGCGTCTGCACGGTCATGTAGATGGTCACGCCTGCGGCCACGGCACGCTCAATGGCGGGGTAGACGGGCTTGTTCACATGGCCCAGTCCGGTGCCGGCAATGACAATGCCGCGGTAGCCGTTGTCCACCAGTGAGTCGATGATGTCGGGCTGCATGTTGGGGTAGTAGTAGACCAGGGCCACTTTTTCTTCAAAGTAGGGCAGCACGGTGACGTCTCTGTCCTGTCGACGGGGCTTGTAATTCTGATGCAACGGCACCACGGCGTCACGGGTGACTGTGGCCAGCGGGATGTCGCCCAGTGTACGGAAGGTGGAACGATAAGAGGAGTGCATCTTGCGCACACGCGTGCCGCTGTGCAAGAGGCCGTATTCATCGGATGTGGGGCCGAACATGCAGACCATGACCTCGGCCAGATCGCCATGGGCGGCCGCTGTGGCTGAGTGGATGAGATTCAGGGCCGCGTCAGACGAGGGACGGTCCGATGACCGCTGTGAACCGACCAGGACAATGGGCACAGGGGCGTCTTGCACCATGAAAGAGAGGGCGGCGGCGGTGTGGTGCAGGGTGTCTGTGCCGTGACCGATAATAATGCCGTCGATGCCTTTTTCAATCTGCTCACCAATGGCCTTGGCCAGGGTGATGTACTGCTGCGGACCCATGTTTTCTGAGAAGACGGCAAAGAGCTTGTCCGTGGTTAAATTGCAGATGTCCGCCAGCTCGGGCACGGCGCCGTAGAGCTCGCCGGGGCTGAAGGCCGGAATCACGGCGCCGGTGCGGTAGTCCAGGCGGGAGGCAATAGTGCCGCCGGTGCCAAAGAGCTTCACATTGGGCTTCTCCGGGGAGAAGGGGAACTCTTTCTCGGGGATCTTATAGTTGGCCTTGCGGTAACCGATCTCCTCCATGGAGGTAATGGTTGAAATCTCCACGCCCACGTTGTAGCCGGTGATGAGTTTCATCACAATGTGCCTGTCATCGTCGTTCTCTGACCGGGGCAGAATAATGCCCTGAAAGCGGCCGCGCGTGGTCTCTGCCACCACGTCACCCCAGACGCGCATCTTGTGTTCGGTTAAGAACTGCAGTGCGTCCCCTTTATAGCCTTCGCATGCGTCACTCATGAGCGGCCTCCTTCCACCGCCTGGCGCAGTGTCTTCAGATTCATATTTCCCACGGCCATGGGCCTGAGTTCACCCATGATGTAGTCGACCACCGCGTCTTCGCGGCGGCTGCTGTGGTTCTGGGCAAAGGTCTCTTTGAGTTTGGGGATCTGTGCCAGAATCTCCTCAGCCGGTACGGGCTGGAAGCCCGAGAGCTCGACAATCTCCGTCGCAGATTTCTCAGGATGTTTCACAGCCAGCGGCAGCAGGTGTTTCAGCAGGGCGTCGTCGAGCTGATGCGCGTCGATATAGCCGAACAGATCAACCAGCGTGGCGTCGGGCATGAGATTGGGGTCGTAGAAACCCTCGGCATTTTTAATGTTGTGGGCCATGAGTGTGGCAATGCGCCTGAGCGGCACGGTGCTGCTTTGGGCGAGTTCTTCGAGTATTGGAAAGCGGTTGCTGCGTGTGAGCAGGTAGGTGAAGCAGTCTCGGGGCACCTCCCAGTCAGTCAACTGGGCCATGCGTTCAAAGACATCTTCAGGCAGGCCGGAGCGCAGGGCTTCGATCTCTTCGTTGCTGATGGGGATGGGCGCTGAGTCGGTGTCTGGGTACATGCGGTCGGCGCCGGGGAGCACGCGTTCAAAGAGCGTGGTGCCGTCGGGCAGTGACTTGCGCGTCTCGCTGGGCACGCCCTCAAAGGCCATGCGACAGCGTTCTTCCACGGTTTCCACGGCGGTTTTCATGTCGGCCTCAGGGCCCCAGAACACCACCCAGGGCTGGCCGCCGGCCTTGGCGTCGAGCATGGCGCGGTCTATGGCGTCCAGGCGCGGTTCCAGATCCTCTGAAGAGGCCATGTTGGGTTTCTCCAGGCAGGCCACCACCTTGAGGCGGTCGGCAAGCTCATCGGTGAACATGCGGCCGGGCTGGGTGAAGTGGCTCAGGAGCCCTTCAAAACCGGGCAGCACCATGGCCATGATGCACTCGCCTTTCTCCAGGCGGTCGGCCAGGGCCGGGGTGATGATGTCCTCGGAGATGTCGCAGGCCTTGGGCTGCCAGGCTGCGGCGTCATGTACGCGGGCATTGAGCTTGTCCTTAATGGTCAAGAGGGCCTTCTGGCGGAAGGCCTCCACGTGCACCAGCTCGGGGATCCACTGAATATGGGCCACGCCCTTGATCTCGATGCGCGTGCCGCCGGCGATGGAGACGTTGACATCCTGTCTGCCGGCGCCCATGCCGGTCTGCACCTGGCCTGTGGAGCGCGTGACATAGCGCAGGTACTGGCCGGCTTCGGCCACTTCATCGGGGGTGAGCATCTCGGGATGCGTCACAATTTCTATGAGGGCCATGCCCAGGCGATCGGTCATGTAATAACGCTCGTGGCCAATGTCGGAGACCTCGCGGCATGAGTCTTCTTCGATGGACATCTGTATGAGGTTGATCGTTTTATTTGAAATGGGAAATTCGCCGTTGATGCCCACAATGGCCGTGCGTTGAAACCCTGTGGGAATGGAGCCGTCCAGGTACTGCTTGCGTGTGATGTGCAGCTCGCCCACCAGACTCTGTTTGAGCAATAGGGAGATGCGCATGGCAATGTCCAGCGCCTGACGGTTGATGATAAACGGCGGCGTGTCGTCAAAGTCATAGGTGCAGGCCGTTTCATCCTTGATCAGATAGTGGATGTTTTTCCGTGTCTTGAATTCCATCAGGGCCGTGCCGTCGTATTCGCCCAGCTCTGAGAGTGTGGGACGCATGTGACGGATCAGTTCGGCGTTGTAGTCTTCAGGCGTCTGGAAACGGCCGGCGGGGCAGCGACAGAAGAGTTTTTTATCGGTTTTCAGCTGCTGGTGGATCTCGAGGCCGGACTTGAAGCCCAGGTCGCTGTAGGTCTGGGGGGACGCGTCGCGTCGCGGGAGGTAGCCAATTTCGGCGCGGGTCTGCCGATAGTTATTAACAGGGTCCGCCATGCATAGTACTCCTTGGTTGATATTGAAACCCTCCTGAAGAAACCGGAGGGTTGTCTGTCGTAAACGGGCAGGCAAAGCTGTGTCGTGTTGCTGTAGAAAATCTGAACGCCACTGTCTCTGGCGGCAGGCCGTTTACAGGTGTCAGAAAGCTACAATATAGGGGGCGCTTGAGGCCAAGTCAAGGTGGAAAAGGGGTTGCGGGCCGGGGGGAGATGAGATCGCCTTAATGCGGGATTAATCCGAAGCAGCGTCAGGGTCGGCTGCGGATTTTACTTTACGTGCAGCGGCCTTGAAAATCAACCGCTCATTGGCCAGATACTTGAAAACCGGGCCGCAGGCCATACCGATGGCATTGGCCGCGATGTAGTGCATGCCCATAAAGTGGTTCAACAGATAAAGGACGGTGAGATTGACGGAGAAGTCGATGGAGGCCGTGACGAGATTGTATCGCCACAGCCTGCTGAAATAGTCTCTGGCGTGAGGCGATGTAATGCGCTCGCGCCAGGTCACAAAATAATGCCAGGTAAAATTATGGAGAATGGCCAGCTCAATGGCGCAGGCGCCTGAAGCCAGGAGCGGCCACTCTAGCCGCCCTTTGAGCAGCCAGAGTACGCCCATGTTGACCAGCGTACCGCCGCCGGCCACCAGCTGGAAACGCAGAATGCGCTTAAAATCCACCTATGCGTTGTCCTGTTTGTCCCAGAGTGCCGTCTCCTGCTTGTTGAGCATGGTCAGATTTTTTACGGCACTGCGTATAATGGCCACCAGCAGGAAAAGTGCAATGAACGAACAGGCTATATCGAGCCAGAAGAAGGTAAAGCCGAACAGCGTGGTTTTTTTCCAGAAGATCAACGCAATGTTCATCCATGACAGGATCACCCGCGCCTCTGTGGTGGAGAGCCGGAGGTATGAAATTTTGAATACACCCACGGTTTGCGTGGCCAGATAGGTGTTGATCGACGTGGCAAAGAAGAGAGAGAGCACCACCCAGACAAAGGGGTGGCTGACCAGCCCGGAGTAAGCCAGTCCAAAACAGAGGGCGATCATGCCGAAGGCGTCGATGAGATGATCAAGGTAATAGCCGTACTTGGGACGTTGCCTGTTGCGGACACGGGCCAGGGTGCCGTCTAGGCTGTCGCCGAGCCAGTTGATGAAGAGGCCCAGGTTGGCCACCAGCATGAGCCACCAGGCATGCTCATAGAAATAGTATCCGGCGCCCACCATGACCATGCCGATGAAACCGAAATAGGTCAGCATATCCGGGGAGATCCAGCCTGGGAGACGGGGGGCAATCCAATAGAGGGCTTTGCGCTCGGGCTCGGAGAGAAAACTGGTCTGTATGCGTTCTTCGCTGAGTGTCTGTTCTTTCTTTTTGGTCATTTCAGGCCTCATGGTCATGAATGTGTCCCTGCTTCTGCCGATGGTTTCACGGCGAGGGGAGTGTTAAGATAATAAGAAAAGTGTTTAAATTGAAGGGTTTTTATAATGTGTAGTCGAATTCGTTAGTGTCTCTGCGTATCGGCCTGTGTATTCCCCTGGAAAAATGTTTAAAGAAATTGGATTTTCATAAGATGACTGATGATTTGGGGCTTGACTTTCTGTGATTAATTGGGGTATTTGTAGAGTTGCTGTTATTTCCCCTAATATACTGTTCTGTGAAGCCTTGTCGGGTGTAAAGGAAGGTGGCCTACGTTGCTCCAAAGTCATTCATCCACAACTCAGGAATGCCGGATTGCCCGGATTTGTCGGGACCGTTATCAATTTAGAAATCTCTTGGCTGTCGTTCAAAATGAGGTGGTTGAGGCCCCGCCGGCCGCGGCCCGAAAACTGGCCCGGCAGATGAATTCGAAACGCGACGTGCTGCACTATCCCGAACTGGCCGTAAAGGCCGGCGCCCTGCACGCCATGGGCATGCTTGTCTCCGCCTGGCATGTTATGCTGCATCGACACAATCGGACGATCAAAACTGATGGGATGACCGCGCTGACAGAGCATCTACACACGGCGCTTGGCCGGGAAACCGTTGAGGCCCTGCTCTCCCGGTTTACGATGCTTTTTCCCACTGTAGAGCAATATGTAAAGACCGGGTCGGATGAGGCGGCGCGCCCTTTTGACCTTGTGATGGCGCTTGTAGTGCACCGGCTGGCCCAGAGTAATCCGGCCTTTGCCCCCTTTTCTGAACTGTTGATCGCCCCTGAATGGGAAAAAGGCCTGGAGCTGCCGGCCTTTGATCGTGCACTATCGGTCTATTATGAAAACGAGGCTTCGCATGCATCGACCGGTACATCCATCCTCGACCGGCTACAGGCCCCCATGCGGGCCGCACCCCACAGCCTGGAGGGGCAGATTGATTTCATTTTGAAGCATTGGGGCCGTTTTCTCGGGTCCTTCTTCTATGAACTCATGCGTGCCGGCGACCTGATCCGTGAGGAGCAGAAGATCGGTCTCACCGGACCCGGCCCTGTGGAGACGGCCTCCTATGACGGGCTGGCCGGAGATCCGGAGCGCTTCAGCCAGGATCTGGACTGGATGCCCCGCGTGGTGCTCATGGCCAAGAATATCTATGTCTGGCTCGACCAGCTCTCCAAGGCCTCAGGGCAGCCCTTAACGCGCCTGGACCAGATTCCAGACGCAACGCTGGATACGCTGTCGGCCCAGGGTTTTACAGCGCTGTGGCTGATTGGCATCTGGGCGCGGAGCCAGGCCTCCAAGGCGATCAAGCAGCGCTGCGGCAATGTCGAGGCCGAGGCGTCGGCCTATGCGTTGTGGGACTATGAGATTGCTGAAGATCTGGGCGGCTGGCGGGCCTTTGAAGATCTGAAAAATCGCGCCCAGCAGCGCGGCATTCGTATGGCCGGAGACATGGTGCCCAACCACACCGGCATTGACGGCCGATGGGTGGCCGAACACCCGGAGTGGTTTGTCGGCCTTGATGCACCGCCTTTTCCCGGCTATGCCTTTGATGGACCGGATCTCTCTTCCGATGACCGCATGGCCATCCATCTGGAGGACCACTACTACAACCGCACAGACGCGGCCGTGGTGTTCAAGCATGTGCACCGCCAGAGCGGCCGGACGCGCTTTCTCTATCACGGCAATGACGGCACGGCCATGCCGTGGAATGATACGGCACAGATCGATTTTCTCCACCCAGAGGCGCGTGAAGCAGTGATGCAGTCCATCTTGCATGTGGCGCGTCACTTCCCTGTCATCCGTCTGGATGCGGCCATGACCTTGGTAAAAAAACATGTGCAGCGACTCTGGTATCCGCCGCCGGGCGAAGGCGGCGCCATTGCCTCACGCTCGGAACACGGGCTGCTGCCTGAGGCATTTGAGCAGGCCATGCCCCGGGAGTTCTGGCGTGAAGTGGTGGACCGCGTGGCGGCCGAGGCCCCGGACACGCTGCTCCTGGCCGAGGCGTTTTGGATGCTGGAGGGTTATTTTGTCCGTTCTCTGGGCATGCACCGCGTCTACAACAGCGCCTTCATGAACATGCTCAAGATGGAGCACAACGCCGAATACCGTGCGCTAATCAAATCGACACTGGCCTTCAATCCGGAGATTCTCAAGCGTTTTGTCAACTTCATGAACAATCCCGATGAGGACACGGCCGTGGCCCAGTTTGGCAATGGCGACAAGTACTTTGCCGTATGCACGCTGCTGGCCACTTTGCCGGGACTGCCCATGTTTGGCCACGGCCAGATTGAGGGCTTTACCGAGAAATACGGCATGGAGTACAGCCGGGCCTATTGGGATGAAACGCCTGATGCGTGGCTGGTTACACGACATGAAAGAGAGATTTTTCCTCTGTTGCGTCTGCGGGCACGCTTTGCCGGCGTCACCCATTTTCGTTTCTTTGATTTTGAGACGGCTGACGGTGTCGATGAAAATGTCTTTGCCTATGTGAATGATGGGGATGGAAAGCCTGCGCTGGTGCTGGTGCACAACGCCTATGCCCGCACGTCGGGCGTGATTCGTCAAAGTGTAGATACGGGGCACGGGGACGTGATCTCCGTGGCCGGGGCCCTGGACCTCCCCGCCGGAGAGACCGATTATCTCTGCATGAAGGATTTTAACAGCGGCCTGGTCACTTTGCACGCCTGCAAAACCCTGCATGCAGAGGGGCTTGCCTTCTCCTTGGACGATTATCAATGCCGCGTCTTCATGGATTTTGAAGGGGTGCAGGCCACGGCTGATCGGCCCTATGACAGGCTCTGTGAGCAACTGGCGGGCCAGGCCGTGCCCGACATGGACGAGGCCCTGGCCGCTCTGCTGGCCGCACCTGTTCAGATCCCTTTTCGGCAGCTGATTGAGGCCTGTGCAGAAGACGCGCTGGAAGATTATTTAAAGAACTGGTTTTCTGCTTTGGAGGTCCACGCTGAGCATTCTGTGGAGACCATGGTTAAAGAACGAGAGCGTGCCGCCCTGTCTGTTGCTCTTGCTTTGTCTACTTTGTATCGCCCCCTTGTGGCGGCCTGGGTACTGCTTTCACTGCCCGGTGATGAGGAAGGCGTGGGGCTCTCTCTGATGCAGCGCTGGCGGCTGGATGACGTCCTGCGCGAAACAGTCGATGCTTCGATCCGACCTGTGGCGCTGCTGCGCTTATTCTTGTCCCTTCCCCCGCTGTTCTTCCGGTTAAGCCCCCGGGTCTTGATGACGGCCGTTCTCTCCGAGGAATCGGGCCGTAGGGTGATGGGTGTGAACCGTCATGAGAATGTGCTCTGGTTTCACGGGGAGTCGATGGACCTGTTGCTGGCGGCGCTGGAAATTATTGCGCCGGTGTTGGCCCGGCGAGAAGAAAATTTTGACATGCAGGGCTGGACGGCGCTTGTGGAGACGCTGCGAGATGCGGCCGCTGCCAGCGACTATCGCGTTGAAACCCTTTTGGAACGGCTGCGGGAAACGGACGTATGAGGCCGGTGCATGACAGCAATCGATGGATCACTGCAGGTGAATCCCGCCCCCTGGGGGCCACGCTCACCGGTGACGGGGTCAACTTTGCCATTTTCTCATCCACGGCTGAGTTTGTGTGGCTGCTGCTCTTTGATACGCCCTCTGGCCCGCCCACGGACTGCATTGCCCTGACAGTGAAAACCGGCGACGTGTGGCATGCCCATGTGCAGGGGCTCAGGGCCGGACAGCTGTACGGATATAAAATGGACGGTCCCTACGCGCCGGCTCAGGGGCTGTGGTTCAATCCCCACCGCCTGCTTATCGACCCCTATGCCCGGGCACTGACGCACTCCCCTGCGGCATCAGACTGCCGCTACCAAGGCTATATGGAGTCTCAATTGGGCCGGGGATTTGTAATCGACACCGTAGATAACACGACAGAGGCGCCCAAGTCCGTCGTCGTGGACAACGGTTTCGACTGGGCGGGAGACCGTCCGCTGCGCCTGCCCCGGGAGTCGCTCATTGTCTACGAGGTGCATCTCAAAGGCTTTACGGCCCACACCAGTGCCGGGGTGCACGCGCCGGGCACCTACGCCGGATTCATCGAGAAAATCCCCTATCTCAAGAAGCTGGGCATCAACGCCGTGGAGCTGCTGCCCGTGCACGAGATCTTCTCGCCGGGCCACCTATCGTCGCGTGGGCTGGTTGATTATTGGGGCTACAACAGCATCGGTTTCTTTGCACCGGCGGCCCGTTACGCCCAAGGGCAGGCGCCGGGCTGTGCCGTCGTCGAATTCAAGGCGCTGGTGAAGGCGTTGCACGCCGCAGGCATCGAGATCATTCTCGATGTGGTCTACAACCACAGCGGCGAGGGCAGTGGGCTGGGGCCCACGCTGGCCTTCAGAGGCATTGACAACAACGCCTACTACGTCACCGAGGGGCCGCCAGACGCGGCCCATCAATTCTACCGCAACGATGCGGGCTGCGGCAACATGCTCAACGCCGCGCACCCCCAGGTGCGGCGGCTCATCTTGGACTCGCTGCGCTACTGGGTGGAGGAGATGCATGTGGATGGATTCAGGTTCGACCTGGCCACGGTGCTGGGCCGTCATTACGGTCGATTTTCGTCCGAGGCGCCGCTCTTCCGCGCCATGGCCTGCGATCCCGTGCTCTCCAAGGTCAGACGCATTGCCGAACCCTGGGATGTCTCCACCTATCAGTCGGGCAACTTTCCCCATGGCTGGATGGAGTGGAACGACCGCTTCCGCGACACTTGGCGGCGCTTTCTTAAAGGCGACAGCGGGCAGCTGGCCGATCTGGGGCGGCGGCTCACAGGCTCTGAGGCGTTGCACCGTCACCGCGGCGGGCGTCCCTTTTCAAGCGTCAATTTCATCACCTGTCACGATGGCTTCACGCTGCACGACCTCTTTGCCTACAACCACAAACACAACAAGGTCAATGGCGAGGAGAACCGTGACGGATCTGACCACAGCCACAGTTGGAACTGCGGCGTCGAGGGGGAGACTGAGCGCGAATCCATACGAAGGCTACGCCAGAAGATGATGAAAAACGCGCTCTGCGGCCTCTTGTTCTCACAGGGCATGCCCATGCTCCTGGCCGGTGATGAACTGGGCCGTACACAGCGGGGCAACAACAACGCCTACTGCCAGGACAACGCCATCAGCTGGATGGACTGGTCTTTAAAGCAGCACAACGGTGATCTCTACCGTTTTACCAAGCGCGTCATCGCCCTGCGAAAAAAATACGCCGTGCTGCATCGTCGGAGCTATCTCTCGGGCGAGGACTTGAGCGGCAATGGCGTGCCGGATATCGCCTGGTACGGCAAGGCGCTCAATCCCCCGGCCTGGAACGATGAAAAGGCGCGGCTCATCGCCTTTCAGCTGGACGGACATGAACACGGGGGCACAGACTATCGGCTCTTCATCGTATTCAATGCCCATGCCCGGCCGCAATCTGTGAAGCTGCCGCCATTGACAGGCATGGCCTGGTACCACGTGGTGGACACGGCCCAGCCGCCGCCGAATGACATTTTCAGTCCGGGCTATGAACAGCGGCTGCGCCACCAAAAGCAGCTGCGCGTCAAGGGGCGGAGCACGGTGCTGCTGCTGGCCAGACCTTCTCAAGAGGGGGAATCACTGCGATGATCGATAACAGCAAGAAACTGGAACGGGTGCGCAACCGGCTTTATCGCCACATTGAATCCTTTGAGAAGCAGTTTGCGGCGCAGTCACCCTCGATTGCCACCATTGAAGAGTGGCAGAATACCAAGATCAAATTGAAGTCGGGCATTCAGGAGATCATCGACACGGCGCAGCCGCCCTATGCGCTCTACAAGCACAGCCTGCCGGTGATCCTGCTGGCCACGCCGGAGATTGTCTATCTCCCCAAGCACATGGGTTCTCTGGCCAACATCATCACCACCGGCGACGGCGGGGGCCTGGCCGATATCTCAGCAGCGCTGGTGGCTGAGTTGGACAGACAGGGCGTGAACGTACATGTCACGCTGCCTGAGTACGCCAATCTCTTTCGCGATCTGGCCAAGATCACCAACCGTGAGTACCGCACGCTGCGCAATCACTTTGAGGACAACGGCCGTGTGCATCCCATTGTGGATGACATCTTTCGCATGGCACAGAAAGTCTATGACGACTCCTCGGCCCATCTCGACCATATCAACCTCAGGCGGGCCAATGCCTTCAGCCGCGGGGTGATCTCCAGACTGCTGCCCCGGCTCAACGCCCAGTACAAACATGTGCTGGTGCACTGCAACGACTGGATGACCGGCCTCATTCCACCGGGGGCGCGGGCGCAGCACATTCACAGTCTCATGACCTTTCACAATGTCTTTTCCATGCATCAACGGCCCAGCGGGCTGCGCAAGCACAGCATCGATATCGAACCGTTCTGGAAAGACCTGATCTACAGCGACCTGGGGCATCGTCCTTATCGCAGTTTCAAGAAAATTGTGGAGACAGATCCCTATATTGATTTCATGAGCTCCGGCCTGCACGCCGCCAATTTCATCAACACCGTGAGCCGTACCTTTCTAAAAGAGATGGTGGGCGGCTACTTTGAAGAGCATGAGATCATGTCCGAGCGGCTGCGCAGCGTGGTGATCCGGCGCCACCAGGAGGGCTGTGCCAAGGGCATACGCAATGCACCGCCCTCCAATGCCAATCCGGAAAAAGACAGGGCGCTGGCCGCCCGCTATGGATTGCATCCCAATCCGGAAAAGGGCATACTTTCCATTGGCGAGGGCAAGCAGCAGAATAAGGCCGTATTTCAAAAAGAGATGGGTCTGCCGGTTAATCCCGGCGCCCCGCTCTTTTTTTGGCCGTCGCGCATTGCCCGGCCTCAGAAAGGGTTTGACCTGCTCTTGAAGCTGATCCCTCTCTTGATTGAAACCTACGGTAAGGAGAAAATCCAATTGGCCGTAGTGGCCAACGGTGAGGCGAAACTGGTGGCCGAGATCAAGGCCCTGGCCAAGGCTTATCCTGAACATATCTGCTACCGCTCCTTCTCCCGCACGGTGAGTGCCCGCGGGCTGGCCGGCGCCGATTTTGTGCTCATGCCCTCGCTCTACGAGCCCTGCGGCACACCGCAGGTGGTGGGCCAGCTCTACGGCACGCCGCCCATTGTTCGAAAAACCGGCGGTCTGGCCGACACCGTGCGCCATCTCAGTTTCAACGGCATCAACGGCAGCGGTTTTGTGTTCGAATTGTACGATGCCGACGGCCTGGCCTTTGGCGTTGCAGAGGCCATGCGCTTCTTCCGCCGGGAAGATGCGTTCCGCTACCGTGTGCTGGAACGCATCATGCGCGAGGCCCAGGCCAAATTCAACATTAAAGACACGGCCCGTAAATATATTGAGGTCTATGAGGAGATCTTCAGGCGCAGCGGCCAGCCGGTGAAAATTGTCTAATCGCCCTTGACCGGCCGTGTCTAAACACCTTACCTTAGGCCATCCCTTTACCCCCTGAACACCAAGGAGGACACATGAAATGTTCGATGATTCTGGCCGGACTTGGCCTTATAACAGTTGTAGGATGTGGTCCTATGTATGACGGTCCCAAGGCCGATCTGGTCATTACCCACGCCAAAATTCTAACGCTCGATGAAGCCAACCCCCGGGCGCAGGCCATTGCCATGATCGGTGAAGAGATTGTGGCCGTGGGAACGGAGCGGTTCATCAGCGCCGCCATCGAACCCGGCCGGACGGAGGTCATCGACGCCGGAGGGCGGCTGGTCATTCCCGGGTTTAACGATGCCCACGCCCATTTCATGGGCGGCGGCCATGCGCTATTGAATCTGGACTTCCGCTATGTGGACGATCCCCTGAAGATTCAGGCCATGGTGGCTGAGCGCGTCAGCCAGGTCAAACCCGGCGAGCTGATCCGCGGCAGGGGCTGGGACCACGAGCTCTTCCCGGGCAAGGCCTGGCCCACAAAGGAGATATTAGACGCTGTGGCGCCTGATAATCCTGTCGTCCTGTCTCGAACCGACGGCCACTCCATTTGGGTGAACTCCTATGCCATGCGCCAGTCCGGCGTCACCCGGCGCACACCCGTGCCTGAGGGCGGCACCATCGTCAAAGACAAAAACGGCGAACCCACCGGCATCTTCAAGGAGGCGGCCGAGAATCTCATCAAGGCACAGAGTGCCTATCCTTTGAGTCCGCGAGACGCCCACATTCGCGACCGTGAGGCCCTGGACAAGGCCCTGGCCCTGGCCAGAGAACTGGGCGTCACCTCGGTGCAGCATCTCAACCTGTCACAGGATCTGCTGCAAGAGGCCTATGACGAGGGCAAGCTCACGGCGCGCATCACCTTTGGCCTCTATCTGACGGAAGACGACGGGACACTGTCCAAATACGATGCGCTCAGGAAGCAGTATCCGCCCCAGGGCAACTGGATTCGCGCAGGCTATCTCAAGGCCTTCATGGACGGCACGCTGGGCTCGGGCACGGCCTTCATGTTCCACCCCTTTTCTGACGACACCACCACCGCCGGTCTGCCGCAGATGGACTATGACGAACTGGAGCGCAAAGTACTCAAGACCGATGCCATGGGCTTTCAGATTGGCATTCACGCCATTGGCACACGGGCCAACCACTGGATACTGAACGCCTATGAGAAGGCCGCAAAGGTGAACGGTGAACGTGACGCGCGCCACCGCAGTGAACACGCGCAGCTCTTAACCGATGACGATATCCCCCGCTTTGGCGAACTGGGCGTCATTGCCTCCATGCAGCCCACGCATTGCATCACAGACAAACGCTACGCCGAGAAACGGCTGGGCCCGGCCCGCTGCGAAGGCGCCTACGCATGGCAGCGCCTGCTGGGCACCGGTGCCCACGTGGCCTTTGGAACCGATTGGCCCGTGGAACCGCTGGACCCCATGGAAGGACTCTACGCCGCGGTGACGCGAAAGGATCGCGCCGGGGAGGAAGGCGAAGGCTGGTATCCCGATCAGAAAGTAACCATGGAAAAGGCCATTGAGCTCTACACGGCCGCGTCGGCCTATGCCGAGTTCATGGAGAATCGCAAGGGGCGCCTGAAGGCCGGCTATCTGGCAGATCTGGTCATACTCGACCGCAATCTCCTGGAGATTGCCGAGGAAGAGATCATGAAGACCCGCGTGGACGTGACTGTGGTCGGCGGAAAAGTGGTGTATCAACGGAAAAACGAGGAGTAGTTGTGGCAGAGCCCTTTCACAAAATACCCATGCGCAATCAGCAACGCCAAATTGACGATGAGTCCATAATGTTCGACCTCTTGTCCAGCGTCCGTTACGTGACCCTGGGCCTCTCCCGGGATGACCATCCCTATGTGATCACACTGAGCTGCGGCCTGGACATCAAACGTCGCGCACTCTACTTTCATACGGCCATCCGAGGACTCAAGCTCGATCTTATCGAAGCGAACAATCGCGTCAGCTTCACAGCCATAGAGGATCTGGGATATCAGTTTGGCCACTGCGCCCATCATTTTCGCTCTGTGGTTGGATTTGGTAAAATGCTGAGGGTCACCGACCGCGAAGAGATGCGTCACGCCTTTAAAGTGATGATGGATCAGCTGGAGCCGGAACCCGATCCCTTGAAGAAGAAGTTTCTCGACAAAGAATCGATATACGGAAAAACAGCCATTCTCAGGCTGGATATTGAACATCTCACAGGAAAAGAGAGCAAGGCATAATCAAAGCCCCGCCTGAACACGGCGGGGCTTTGCTGTATCCTGTGGACGACTGTACAGCGGTATGGCGTTTATTCGACCGGAACAAAGATCAGTTCGGCCTCCAGTGTTACGGGCAGGCCTGAGTCTGAGGCGATACGGAAATTCTCCACCACATAGGGCAGAATCACAGTGCGTCTGCCCGGTGCCACGTCATTTTTTCCGCGCAGGTGAATCCGCACCGTCCGGTGCGGGGGCACGGTGATCTCCACAGGGCCAATCACCTCCGCGTGTTCCCCGGCGGCCTTGAGATGTAGGGGCAGATCGCTGGAATTGCTCAGGGCCAGTGACGCGCGGCCGGTGCCCTTGAGGGTGCTTTGAAGGGGCGTGAGTTTTGTCATATTCGCATATAATGGTGCGAGCCACTGCGCCTCACCAATCAGGAAATCCTGATGCCAGACGGCGGTGCGCCGGGCAAAGAGCGCGTCGCGCAGGGCGCTCTCCGTGCGCTCTGCGGCAAAGACCAGGGTCATGGGCCGGTGGTCGCCGTTGGCAATATCGAAGAACATGTGTATGGGCTGATGGATATCTGAGTTGCCCATGACAGTGAGTGTTTTCTCGGCGCACCAACGCTGTACTGCCGGATAGTACTCTCGCTCGTTCACCACCTCCAGGCCGTGCAGCCATCCGCGCTCCAGCAGGGTTTGATGCACGGGATACCAGCGCGAGACGCCGTCGGGTTGCTGGCCGCGCCAGCCGGGATGGTTGTGAAGAATGAAGGCGCCCTGCTTGACCATGGCCTCTACGGCGGCCAGAAAATCAGAGGTGTCTGCAGCATTGGCGTCTTCAATAAAGAGGGCGTTGAAGTGACCGGGGGGCATGGAACGGGTGATCTCTGTGCCGTGAATGCAGATCAGGCCGTAGCGCTGGGCCCGGGCGCGGGCAATCTCCCAGGCGCGGTTGTGGTCGCCCAGGACTTCATCGTTGCGTAGTTCAATATGTTCGGTGATGGCAATGGCGTCCAGTCCCTCGCGCCAGGCCTCGTCCACACGCACCGACGGCCAGACCAGGCCGTCGGAGAAGACGGAATGGATATGGAAATCACATTTCAGGGTATGATATCCCGGAATATCGGGAATGGCCACCTCCTTGCGTGTCTGGGACTGGGCAGAGGCACCGGTCAGCATGCAGGAAATCAACAGCGTCAGAGCTACAGTACGGCGGATGAACATAGGTGCTCCTTTTGGGTTTTTAAATTTCTTTAAATATACATTAAAGGAGTGACCCGTGCAACCGCGTTACCGTATGGCATCGGTTGAAAACGTTTTGGAAGGCGGAACCCTTCTGGCGTCACGGCATATAAGAGCGATCGTTTAACAGAGAGGAGTCCCTCGGATGAGACGGGCTGTGATGAACGTCTGGATGTTTGTTTTTTCCGCTTCTATGCTGTGGGCGCAGAGCGGACGTATCACCGGCCTGGTGCGTAGCGCCGACACCAAGGCCCCGCTGATCGGCGCCAATGTCATTGTTGAAGGTACGCAGCGTGGTGCAGCCACAGGGGCTATGGGTCAGTTTTCCATCGCCAATCTGCCTGTGGGTGTCTATCGGCTCCGTGTAAATTATATCGGCTATGAAACGGCCTTTAAAACTGACATCGTCGTCAATTCCGCAGGCCCTGCTTCTGTGATCATTGAGATGCGAGAGGCCGCGGTACAGGGCGAGACCGTGACAGTCACTGCCGGATATTTCGCCAAGGAAGAGCAGGTGCAGCCCAGCACCATCGGGCTCTCCCGTGAGGAGATCAGGCGTTTCCCCGGCGGATTTGAGGATGTGGTGCGCACCGTCTCCGCCCTGCCCGGTGTGGCCATCAATAACTCACAGGGCCGCAACGACCTGCTGGTGCGCGGTGGTGGACCGTCTGAGAATCTTTACCTGATCAACGGCATCGAGGTGCCCAATATCAACCACTTTGGCACGCAGGGCTTCACCGGCGGGAGCCTCAGCTTTGTCAACCTGGACTTTGTGGAGGATGTCTCGTTTTCCACAGGCGGTTTCGGCGTGCGCTACGGCGACAAGATGTCCTCGGTGATTGACCTCAGCCTGCGTCAGAGCCGTCCTGAGTCGATGAAGACCAAGCTGACCCTCTCGGCCACGCAGTTCGGTGCAGATGCGGAGCTGCCTCTCGGCCAAAACGGCGGGATGATTCTCTCGGCACGGCGCAGCTATCTCGATCTCATCTTCAAGGCCGCTGGCCTGCCTTTCATTCCCCAGTACACAGATTTCAATATCATCGCCGACATCAATCTGACGCCCAGGGATCAGCTCTTCTTCATCGGTCTCTCGGCCATTGACAATATCTCCAGAGACCAGTCCACTGCTGAAAAACGCAGTTTTAACGCCAGCATTTTGGGGAACTCGCAGTACACCGGCATCACCGGTCTGCGCTACCGCCGCCTGCTGGCCAGGGGCTATCTGGATGTCATCGGCAATGTCACGCTGAGCCGTTATAAATTCAGACAGGTGGATGAATTTGAGGCGGTGTATTTCCGCAGCGACGCCGATGAGTGGGAACGGAATCTCAAGGTGGAGCATATGTTCGACGCGGGCCGCGGGCTGTCGCTGCGCTCCGGCCTTTCTGCCAAGTTTCTCCGTTATGACAGCGACGTCGTCTTTGCCGACACCCTTTATGACCGCTCCGGCAACCGCATTCCCATCTCCGCTTTAGGCGTGCCCCAGGCGCAGGACATCCAGATCAGCGGCACCAAAACAGCGGCCTATGTGGAGGCCAGCTGGCGCCCCAGTGCCCGGCTGGAACTGGCCGCAGGGCTGCGTGCCGAAACGTTCTCCCTCATCGACGCCGACCCCTGGGTGGATCCGCGCCTCTCGGTCCGTTATCGCCTGACTGAGAAGCACAGCCTGCGTTTCTCCGGCGGCATCTACCATCAGTCGCCCGCGGCTGTATGGACGTTGAATCCGGCCAACCGCTCGCTAAAACCCTTGCGGAACTTCATGATGGTGGCCGGCTGGGAGAGCCTCGTCAGACCCGATCTGCGCGTGACCGTGGAGCTGTATCGCAAGGCCTATGCCCATCTGCCCACGGGCGCCTTGCCCGGCGTGAACGACTATCTGGTGCTCAGCAATGCCGGCGGCGGCTACGGCGGCAGAGAGGATGATTTCCAGTCCTTCGGTTATGCCGCGTTCTCTTCGGTCGGCACAGGTCTGGCCTATGGGGCGGAGCTGCTGCTGCAGAAACGTTACGCCGAGATTCCCGTGTACGGGCTGATGAGTCTCTCCTACAACAAAGGCACGGTCACGGCGGCCAATGGCCTCAGCTATCCCGGCCAGTTTGATCAACGCTGGATCTTCAACCTCTCCGGCGGATACATTCCCAGCGCCAAATGGACGTTCTCGGCCAAGTTCCGGGTCTTCTCCGGCATTCCCTATACCCCGGTGTACCGGCCCTCAGACAATCCTTTGCGGCCCGGATTCATACAGAATCTACCCGAGGAGTACCTGTCAAAACGCCTGGACACCGGTCATCATCTTGATCTCCGCGTGGACCGTTTTTTTAACTTTGCCTGGGGCACGCTCATCGTCTATGTAGATCTCCAGAACGTCTACAACGTGCAGCTGCCCCGACGGCCGAGCTATGATTTCTGGGAGGACAAGCTGGACGACAGCGCCTCCATTGGCATTCTGCCATCCATTGGAATCAGTGTGGCGTGGTAGAAAGATGGCTTGATGATTGGAAAGCGCAAGTCCCCGGCACATCACAAGTGCCGGGGACTTTTCTGTCCGTCACGTTGAACCTGGCCAGTGCTTCGTATCTCGTCCGCCTTGGAAACATCGGCTCAATAATCACGTATTGTCCAGCAAACAACACTCTGCAACCCGGTGAAGCGCATCGCATGCGCCTGACGCCCTAATCATCACACAGAAAAATTGGAATACAATCCGTGTTAAACAAAAAAATTCTCAAGTCTCCGGAAAACGCCTATCTCCTCTATCGTGGCGGTTTCATGTTCGGTTTCTTTCTCATGGTCACGGCCAGCGGGCTCTATCATATAGAAGCCGTGGGCTGTAACGCCTTTCAGCTGGTGGTATTGGGCACCATTCTGGAGGCGTCTTGCTTTCTCTTTGAAGTGCCCACGGGCATTGTGGCCGACCGGTATTCGCGCAAGCGCAGCCTGGTCATCGGGCTGGCTGTGATGGGCGCCGGATTGATTCTGGAGGGCGCACTGCCGCTCTTTGCCACCGTGGCCCTGGCTCAGGTGGTCTGGGGGATGGGTGCCACCTTTCTCTCCGGTGCAGACGTGGCCTGGCTCAGTGATGAATTGTCCGGGGAAGACGTCGATCGCATTCTCACGCGTGGCGCCAAGTTCGGTACAGCCATGCAGATTGCCGCCCTGCCCATTGGCCTGGGGCTGTACATCCTCATGCCCGGACTGCCCTATTTTGTCGGTGGCGGCCTTCTCATTGGGCTCGGGCTGATGCTGTGGCGCTTGATGCCCGAACACCATTTTTCGCCTTCCTTCCCTGAGGCCAGGGGCCTGGCCATGTGGACCATGCCTGTGGTTCACGGCTGGAAGATGATCCGGCGCTCCCCCATGCTCATCGGGCTCATTGCCCTGGTGCTGCTGGGCGGCCTGTTCAGCGAGGGCTTTGACAGACTCTGGCCCGTGCGTTTTCTGGAGGGCACCGGGCTTCCCGCTCTGGGAAAATACGATACGCGCTATGTTTTTCTCCTGATCCGAGGCGGTGCGCTTTTGGCCAGCTGGGCCGTACTCCACGGCATCGAAGCCCTTCAGAAACGGCTGGGCCCGGCTTCAGGGCTCTGGCTGGTGGCGGGATTGAATCTGGCTTTGGCGGCCGTGCTGCTCTTCTTTGCCCGTGCCGTGGGCTTTGCCCTGGCCCTGGCGGCTTTCTGGCCGGTGTGGGCCTTCAGGCAGGCACGGGAGCCGGTGATGGACGGCCTGGTCAGCCAGGCTATTGACGACAGTGCTGTTCGGGCCACGGTGATTTCCATGAAGGGACAGGTGGATCAGATCGGCCAGATTCTAGGCGGTCCGCTCATCGGTTATGTGGCCTTTCGCTGGGGCGTGCCCGCTGGGCTGGGGTTCAGCGCCCTTTGGCTGCTCCCGCTGGCGGCTGGTGCGTTGATACTTCGCCGCCTGCATCGATGTCCATCGTGATTCATCTTGTCCTGCGTCTCGTATTTTTGTATTTTCCCCCTGCGCTGGCGCAATGTAATGAGATCAGGTGGTGTCATTACAGTGCCGTGATGGGTTGAGACATGAACCATTGAATAGAGGAATTTGCATGTTAAACAGTTATGTTAATGCGGTAAGAGCCTATCCCATTCTTATGGCGATGATTCAATTTGCCATACTGGGTACTTTGGGCGATGTGGTGGCCAAGTGGATTATCAAAGGCAAGGTGCATCGGCCGTTCCGGCTGGCTGAGCTGGCGTGGAAAGCCCTGGTCTGGATGGTGCTGGCTGTGTTGATCAAATATGCTTTTGTCGGCACCAAGGGTTTTATCGACGCCCTGGTGGCCCATCATTATCTGCCTGCGCTCTCCAGAGTGGGCCGGGCTTTTGCTGTCTCTACGGCAATGAATCTGCAGTTCGGATTTTTTATGGTGATCATGCATCGTGTGCTGGACAATGTGGTGATGCGGCCTAAGAATTGGGCCGGACTGGACAAGGGCCTGATCTCTCTGTGCTGGTTCTGGATTCCCGCCCACACAGTGACTTTTTCTCTGCCCCCGGATTTTCAAATCGGTTTGGCCGCGTTGTGGTCCGTGGCGTTGGGGGTGATCCTGGGTCTGTTCAACCGACCCAAATCGGCTTAAAGGAGGCGGCGCATGCGACTGAAGAACAAAGGCATCGGTCTCCTGATTGTCCTCGCCATTTTCGGTTATAAAATATATCAGAACCATGTAGACAAGCCCGCGGAACATGCCGCCGAAACTGTTGCCGTCTCCGGTGAGATCGGTGAGGTGGGGCTTCCTGTCATGGCCGGATCACACGAGCTGATTGCGCATACGGCCTATGCTTTGAGTTACAACGAGATCCACGAACAGGCCGACTGGGTGGCCTACAGCCTCAGCGCCGCGGACCTGGCCGACACGGAGATCAAACGCAAAGACAATTTTCGCAGTGACCCCGAAGTAGACACCGAGTCGGCCACGCTGGCCGACTATCGCCGTTCCGGATACGATCGCGGGCACCTGGCCCCTGCCGCAGACATGAAGCGGTCGGCTGAGATCATGAGCGAGAGTTTTTTCATGAGCAATATGAGTCCGCAGAAACCGGCTTTTAACCGCGGGATGTGGAAAGAGCTTGAGGCGTCTGTGCGCCGCTGGGCCCGCCGTGACGGTCGGCTCGAAGTGGTCACCGGCCCGGTGCTCGAGCCCGGACTGGAGACCATTGGCGCCAACGAAGTGTCTGTTCCAAGATGTTATTATAAAGTTCTGTTGGATCTGGAGGGGCCTGAGTTCAAGGGCATTGGCTTTCTCATGCCCAACCGCAAGCTGGACGGAGACATTCTGGACTATGCCGTGCCCATCGATTCTGTGGAGGCGCGTACAGGCATTGACTTTTTTGCAAAACTTGCTGACGATTTAGAGGCGAGGCTTGAGGCGCAGAGCGTCAAGTCCAGCTGGCAATAATATGCCCCCCAGACATTTTAAAAGGCCGGTGCGATGCCGGTCTTTTTTATTTCTCTTGCCCCCAATTTTTTATTAAATTCAGATGATTTGTTCCAGTGTCGCTTGCGCCCTAAAGCGACATTTATTGATTGAGTACAGCATAAAGGGAACGCACATGGATGCATTGGGCCGTCACATACTCGTAGAGTTCACCACCGGCAATCCCCAGGTGATGGATGATGTCACCACTATAGAAAAAGCGATGAATAGGGGCGCCGAACTGGCCGGCGCCACACTGATTAACAGTCATTTTCATCACTTCTCGCCTTACGGGGTCTCCGGTGTTGTGATTATTCAGGAGAGCCATCTGGCCATTCACACCTGGCCTGAATATCAATACGCCGCCGTGGATCTCTTCACCTGTGGTGACGAGGTTGATCCCTGGTTGGCCTTTGATCATCTGAAAGCCGTATTTGAGGCGACGAATTACTCGGTGATTGAGATGCAGCGCGGCCCCATGAGCCTGTTGCGGCGCGTGCCCTTTGAATCTGAGCACTATCGCTCACAGATGGATGAGAAACTGCGCCAGCTCCCGCATAAACGCTATTCCTGGTTCACGGATAAAGGCGAGCACATTGCCCTTCAGCTCAAGGGGCAGGGTGAACTGCTCTACGATAAAACATCGGAGTACCAACGCACGCGCGTATTTGAGACCACAGGATTCGGTCGGGCCCTGGCCATAGATCATATGATGATGTGCACAGACCGTGACGAGATGCACTACCATGAGATGATTGCCCATCCGGCCATATTTGCCCACGGCCAGGTGAAAAATGTGCTGGTGATCGGCGGCGGTGACGGTGGCACCGTGCGTGAGGTGCTGCGACACAATTCTGTCGAACAGGTGACCCTGGTGGAGATTGACGCCAACGTGATCGAAGCCTCAAAACTTCACTTCCCCAAACTCTCATCCGCCTTTGACCATCCCAAACTGAACCTGATCATCGATGACGGTATTGCCTTTGTTCAGAAAAGCCAAGAACACTACGACCTGATTATTGTTGATGGCTCCGATCCTGTGGGGCCCGCTGAAGGGCTGTTCTCTGCAGATTTTTTCAGCCATTGCCGAGATCGACTCAACCCCAATGGCCTGCTTGTGGCCCAGGGGGAGTCGCCGTTCTGTAATGGAGACGTGTTTCTCGAACTGAACCGATGCCTGAAATCCGTGTTCGGGGCAGACCATGTGAATGTCATGCTCTATCATATTCCTACCTATCCTTCGGGAACCTGGACGTTCCAGGTGGCGCAGACCGGGTCGGTGAATATCGGCACTATCAATGAGGCACAGGTGGCGTCCTTTGTCGAGGCCCAGTCGCTTTATTATTATAATGCAAAAATTCATCGCGCCTCTTTGGTGTTGCCCAATTATCTACAGAAACAGCTTCGTTAGCCTTTGCCGCCGGCGGCCATGGCCATCCTCTGGGAGGATGGCTTTTTTGTTGGCACAGGGATTGCTTGTTTTTATGTGGAGAACTAATGGAGCGCCGTGTGAAGACTCTCATTGTCGATGATGATTTTATGGTTGCACAATATCTTCAGACCCTGCTGTCTCCCTATGGAGAGGTTGTGACTGTTTATGATGGCCGTCAGGCCATTGAAGCGGTGGCTGTCGCTTTCAATGAGGGAAAACCGTTTGCATTGATCTGTCTCGATATATTTATGCCGGAGATGGACGGCAATGCCGCACTTCAGGTCATAAAACAGTTGAACGCCGAGCGTCAGCCTGAGGCCACCGTTCCTACCAAAATTTTGATGATGACGGGCCGCGCTGATAAAGCCAAAGTCATGCAGGCCCTTCAAGACGGTTGCGATGATTTTATCATTAAACCTATCGAGCGGCATACTTTATTTCAGAAGCTGGCGGCAATGGGTATGGTTATCGTTTCACACAAAGGGTGATGCAGCGTTGTTTTTATTGTTGTTAAAGACCATGAGGGATGCATGAATATTTTAATCGCCGAGGATGACTATATCAGCCGGAAGTTTCTTTATACGGTACTTGCAGCTCACGGCACTGTGAAATTGGCGTGTAATGGTCGTGAAGCTGTCGATATGTATTTGAAGTCCCTTTCGGAATCCCGTCCGTTTGACCTTGTCTGTCTGGATATTATGATGCCAGAGATGGATGGCGTTGAGGCTTTAAAGGCCATCAGGGCCATTGAGTCAGAGTGGCCGGGAAGTGGTTTGAAGCAGGCCAAAATAGTGATGACAACGGCACTGGCAGATAAGCCCTTTGTGATCAAAGCATTGAAGTATGGCTGTGACGGCTATGTGCTGAAACCGATTGATCAGAAGGTTCTTTTTCAAAAAATGACTGAATTGGAGCTGACGCTCACCTCATGCCCATCCTAGATGTGAAGATTAGGGGGGGGGGCGTCATTGAAAAGCGGTCATATTCATTTTCATGAATCAGAGAATTGAGTGTAAAAATTGTGATACATTGTTTTGATAGATGCCAAGGGCGACGGTTTGGCATCTATTTTGCCTCTAGGGATATTGTAATTCTCCCCCCACTGAACAGTCAGCAGAGGGCTGCTGAGGAGTGCAATATGAAATCATTGATTGCAGAAGACGAGTTTATCAGTCGACAATGTCTCTATCATCAACTTTCGAGATTTGGTGAGGTTAAAATTGCCCATAACGGCCGTGAGGCGGTGTGGGCATTTTTTGAGGCGATGACGGCGCATGACCCCTTTGATCTGGTCTGTCTCGATATCATGATGCCTCATATGGATGGGCTGGAAGCCCTAAAGAGCATGCGACTTCTCGAGATGGCCGTTCACCCGGAATCGACTGAAAAATCGATTATCATGATGATGACAGCGCTGGCCGATAAGGACCAAGTTGCCAGGGCGCTTCAGAATGGTTGCACTGATTACATGCTAAAGCCCATTAGTGAATATGACCTCATCGAAAAAATCAATGCCTTTGGGCTGGTCGGTTTGCCTAATTAGACAGCCCGTTGTCAGCTATTCAATTCTGGCGCAGTCAATTACGGTGTGATGAAAAAGGCCGCTGTTCACAAAGCGGCCTGAAGCGGTGTTTATGTTGTTAAAGATTATTTTTTGCCGGGAACAATGCCCTCTACATTGATGAACACCGAGTCGGCATTCACGGCGTCGGTGGTATTGGCCACAGCCTCAATCTTAATCTCCATCTGTCCGGCAACCCCCAGAAGTACATTTTGAAATAGATAGCTCTGTGCAGCACTTCCATCGAGGCTGGCGCGGAGGGTGTCGTTTGTGAAGAGGCGCAGGGCGCGTATGCCGTTGTCATGGCTGGCGCTGACGGCAACGGGAATCCGCTGATACTGTGTGAAGAACTGCCCACCCAGCGGAGACTGAATTGAGATAACTGGGTTTATGTATGAGCGTACAGTGATATTTTGTTCCGCCTTATCTGTGCCAATTTCATTGCTGACCTTCACCTTGAGCCTGTACTGCCCGCCTGTGACAGGGGCCCGCCAAATGACTGAAGACCCATCTGTTGGGGGCAGTAACTGTCCGCCGTTCACACTCCATTCAAATTGCATGGGATCGTCACCCGTGTCAACAACGACGCTTGCGGTCAACGTGTCACCGGGGTCTATCTCATACTGCGTGAGTGTAATCCTCTCAACCTCAGGCGCGACACCGTTTATCAGCTTGTCCAGTGAATTGCAGCTGACCAGCAACAGCGTCAGCGTCAGCGGCATAAGGTTTCGCATATTTCTCTTTTTCATCAAAGTCATTCTCTGTTTACAATGTCAGGTTCTTGCCGTCTAGAGTGAGAACATACTGCACTGGTAAACGGTCGATTCATTCTCGTCAGTGACCAGGATCAGCAGACGATGGGGCGCGGCATGTTCCAGGACCAGTCCATTTAAAGCGCGTGTGATCTGTTCTCCTGCGTTGAGGCGGCTGATGGCCGCACTGCGGGTCACTGCTGTAACGGTGTGCTGTGAATGGGGGGCTCCCAGATTGGCGATCAGCATTGCCTTGACCCTGAGGTCCCGGCCGTTGTGGCTGCCCAGCCGGGCCAGGGTGACCTCTGTATCCAGCTGGTTGCCGGAGCGGTTGATGTCCGTCTCAATGGAGTAATAGCCGTCGGCGTTCAATGCGTTTGCCAGGGCCGCTTCGAGCCGGAGCAGCGCCGTGTTCACGGAGGAGGCGCCCTGTACACGTTGGTGTATGCCGTTAATAAAGAGATCCGGTGTGCCTTTGTCTGTGGCGCCCAGTGCGGTGAGATAGCGCTGATACTGCAGTTCGCTTTCATTGATGTGCAGGGCATCAGGAAAATCCGGTGTATTGCGGTGATAAACGGCCATCTGTAGCTTTTGGGGGTGGCGGCGCTGCAATGAGTCCAATGCGGCGAGCATCATTTCGTTGTAGTTTTGTGTGTTGGCCGTATTGACAAAGGCCTCGATGAGTACGGTCTGCATCTGACGGCTGTCTTTGTTCCGTGGGTCCAGGGGATTGTCTCTGGCGATATCGGCACAGCCCGCAGCCATCAAGATCAGGCCGCTCAACAGGAACAGTCGATTAAAAACGGAGCGTAAGTCCAAGGCGGACCTCCTCTTTGTTCAGGCTGAAATGAGGCTGTACAGGGGGCGCCGATGCGGTGACGGCCTGCGGGGAGAGGTTCTTCAGCCAGCAGTAGAGTGTGCCTGCCGCACCGATACCGGTCAGCACCATCATGACATTTCTTGCCTTGAATGAGCGGTTGGCGCTCTCGTAGGCAGGGTCAAAGTCGGCCAGGCCTGAGGCCGTGCGGTAGTCACTTTGCCTGTTTTTAAAGTCGGCATGCAATATCAGTGTGCTGAGGAGAGAGAGGGTGGTGCCTGCAGCCACATAGCCTGTCGGGTACTGTTTTAATGCGATCCGCGGGCAGTAAACACCGTTACCGGTGAGTTGAAAGGCGATGTTGTCAGCCAGCATCTGCGTCATTTTATCGAGATGATCTGCACCCGGGGCGCTCGATTTCTCAGCCACCATCCGGCCGGTTGCGGTGTGTATGATATGCACATCAATGCGTACGCCTTGGCGGCTGCTGTGAATGGCGCCTGTGATGAGATAGCGGGCGGAGAGCAGACGGCCGATGAGCCGGGCCATGCTGGAGTCGATGCGGCCCGTCATTGAGAGGGCGTGTTCATCGAGTACAGTTTTCAGGTCTTTCCGTGCCACCAGAATAATGCCGGTTTTTCCGGAGAGGCGGTCCTGAAGATAGTCGGGGATCTGCCGTTCCCAGTCGTCAAGGAAAAAGCGTCCACTTTTGTTCTCAAAATGGCCGATCGCCACAGTTTGCTGCGCTGCTGCGGTCAGAGGCAGAATCAACAGAGCGGCCAGAACGATGCGTTTAATCACGTATTCAATCCCATTGATGATATTCATTTTCCCTTAGAGACAGGGCCTTCTTCTGTGTCAATGTGCAAAAAAGATGGGGGCCGATCAAGTTCTTTAGCACGGATTGACAGGCGCGGCCTGCCAGGGGTGCATGAAAAAACGCAGCCCCGATGGGGGGCTGCGTTTTGAACTGTTGTGATGATCTTACCAGATCACGGGCCGTGCCTCCGGGGCGATGTAGAGCTTGTCCTCAGGGGCAATGTCAAAGGCCGTGTAGAACTCAGGCACATTGAAGGGCGCGCCGTTGACGCGGAACTCGCCCCAGGGGTGTACATCTTCCTGGCACTTGCGGATCAGGGCTTTCTCACGGATCTTGCCGCTCCAGATGGCGCCGTAGGAGAGGAAGAAGCGCTGGAGATCGGTGAAGCCATCAATGGGGGCCACGTTCTGTCCGGCCTTGGCCATGTTGTAGGCGGTGAGGCTGATGGTCAGGCCGCCAAAGTCGGCGATGTTCTCACCCAGGGTGAGCTCGCCGTCGATATGCACATCATCCACAGCCACAAACTGATTGTACTGGTCGACCAGGATCTTCGTCCGCTTGTCAAACTCGGCGGCATCTTCCTCTGTCCACCAGTCACGCATGTTGCCGTCTTTGTCAAAGCGACGACCCTGATCATCAAAGCCGTGCGTCATCTCATGGCCGATCACCACGCCGATGGCGCCGTAGTTCACGGCATCGTCTGCATCGGGATTGAAGTACGGCGGCTGCAGGATACCGGCAGGGAAGGTGATGTCATTGAGCACGGGGTTGTATCCGGCATTGACGGTCTGGGGGGACATGCCCCACTCTGCGGCATCCACGGGTTTGCCCAGCTTGTCCAGATTGTCCTTGTGGCTGAAACGCCGGACGCGCCAGATATTCTGGGCATAGCCGTCTGTGGTAATCTGAAGCGGGGTATAGTCTTTCCACTTGTCCGGATAACCAATTTTGACGTTCATGGTCTCCAGTTTGGCCAGGGCCTGGGCCTTGGTCTCATCACCCATCCACGCCACATTCTCAATGCGCTGTTTCAGGGCCTTGCGCAGATTGGCCACCAGATCCACCATGCGTGCCTTGGATTCCGGCGGGAAGTGCTTGCGCACGTAGAGCTGGCCAAGGGGTTCGTCCAACATGGCGCTGACCGTCTGTGTGACGCGTTTCCAGCGGGCTTCCTGGGCCTGTGCGCCTGAGAGAAAGGCGGAGTAGAAGTCCCAATCGGCTTTGACAAAGTCATCGCTGAGCGATTCGGCATTGCGGTTGACCAGGTTCCAGCGCAGATAGGTTTTCATGTCGCAGAGGCAGGTCTTCTTGATGACCTTACCCAAGGTCTCGTAGAATTTGGGGGAGATGACGATGACGGATTCGTTATTCATGCCGCCAATGGCCTCAAAATAGCGCTTCCAGTCGATGACGCGCGTCATTTTCTGCAACTGCTTGAGGGTGCGTGGGTTGTACATGCCACGGATGTTGCGCATTTCCTTGCCGGTTTTAGAGGCCTTGGCCAGGGTGGCTTCAATGCCCATGACGGTGCGGGCGTTGGCGTGGGCGGTCTCTGCGTCGTCGCCAAGGAGCTCAAACATATGGGCCATGTGCTTGACGTAGCCGTCGCGAATCTCCACGGTGCGCTTGTCTTTTTTGGTATAGTATTCCACATCGGGCAGGCCCACGCCGGCCTGCGCCATGTAGAAGGCGTATTCTGAGCTGTTGGCCAGATTCTGCATCACACCGCCGCCAAAGAAGGGGTCCATGCCGCGCATGTGCATGTCGGCCACCAGGTCCATCATGGCGTCCTTGGAGTCAAGGGCCTCAATGGCGTCCAGGTCGGCCTTCAGAGGCTGCGCGCCAGCCGCTTCAATGGCTTCAACATCCATGGCCGTGTTGTAGAAGTCGCGGATCTTCTGGTCCACCGTGCCGTCCTCGGCATGGCTGGCGGCGATCTCTTGCAGCAGGGCGTTGATGTCTCTGTCCCGGTTTTCTCTGAGAATATTGAAGACATTGTAAACCGTCTTGTCCTCGGGGATTTTCAGCTCTTTAAGGTAGCTGCCGTTGACATAGTGGAAAAAGTCGTCACCGGGTTTGATGGTGCTGTCCATGTGTCCCAGTTGCAGCGCGGGCTCGGGTTGTGTGCCGCAGCCCATGATCAGGGCGGCCATGACGAGAATGGCCATCAGCCCCATTGTGCGTTTCAACATACGTGTCTCCTCCTTGGGTTCTTTCTTTATGATTGAAGCATTTTTCCTGCAATTTCTTTGAACAGTTTTCCGGCGGCCATGGCCGTGACCCCGTTGAGGTCGCGCGTCGGGTTGTACTCTACAATGTCGGCGCCCACAATGGCCGGGGCTTCGATGCGGTGTATCATGGCGATGGCCTCACGCGTGCTGAGCCCCCCGGGTTCGTGATGGCTGACGCCGGGGGCGAAGGCGGGGTCTAGGGCGTCCATATCGAATGAAATATAGAGTGGTGAGTCAAATTTCAGCGTGAAGGGGCGTTCCCAGTCCTTCATATCATGCACTTCTACGTTATGTTTTTGGGCTTGTTCCCGTTGGTGGGTGTTCATGCCGCGAATGCCCACCTGTACCAGCCGTTGGGCCAGTTGGGCCTCCATGATGCGGGCAAAGGGGCAGGCGTGGGATCGTCTGTCGCCTTCCATCTCGTCATAGAGATCAGGGTGGGCGTCAAAGTGAAGAATGGACAGGCGGTCGTATCGACTGGCCAATCCCTCAACAATGGGATGGGTGATGGCGTGGTCGCCGCCCAGGCAGATCAGCGGTTGCCCTGTAGCAAGCGCCTGGTTCACTCGGCCGGTGATGGCCGGCCATGCGTCCTCATCTGGAGAGAAGGCCATGTCGCCCAGGTCATCGATGAGGCCGGCTGTGCCGAGTTCCACGCCCAGCTCTGAGCAGGTGTTGGTCGAAGGGTTCCAGAATGCCTTGCGGATCAGCGGCGGCGCCTGTGCCGTGCCGCGAAGGAACGTCGAATGAGCGTCGTGGGGCACGCCTAAAAGGGAGATGGATGATACGAGCATGGATTGTCCTGAGTTTGAAATTGGAAAAGTGTCTTAATGTAGTGATATTTTTACGTTCAGGGAAGAAAAAACCCGCATAAAAAAGTCCCCGGCACCAATGATGTGCCGGGGACTCATATCACATTGACATGAGAGACTAGTGGACGCCCATCTCCTCAAGAATATGCGGGGCGCCGCCGTTGAATTTCTGTACAATCCAGAGCACGTAGCGAATGTCCACACCAATGCTGCGTGAGTAGGACTCGCTCCAGGCGTAGTCATTGATGGTGGCTTCAAAGGCGCGGTCAAAGTTCACGCCTACCAGTTCGCCTCTGGCGTTGAAGATGGGACTGCCGGAGTTGCCGCCTGTGGTGTCCATGTTGTAGAGCATGGCCGTGGGCACAGAGCCGGTTTTTGCTTCGGCAAACTGGCCGTAGTCCTTGGCCTTGATCAGATCTAAAATCTTCTGCGGGGGGTCAAAGGGCTCTACGCCTGTGGTCTTTTCAAGCACGCCCTCCACCGTGGTCAGCGGCGACATGTACACGGCGTCACGGGGGGAGTAGCCGCGGATCTTGCCGTAGGTGAAGCGCAGCGTGGAGTTGGCGTCGGGCAGAAAGGTGTCGCCTTTCCACTCGCGTTTGGCGTCCAGGAGCAGGGCAAAGAGTTTGTCGCGGCGGCCCTTGGCCTCCTCGCCGGCTTCCTGCTGTGCCTTGAACACGGGGTAGAGGGCTTTGGCGAGCTTCAGGAAAGGATCGTCCAAAGTCTTCACCGATTCGGCCGGATTCTCCAGCAGCCGGGCCACCACGGCTTTGTCGGTCAGTTGTGTTGCATTGTACATGGCGTCCACCTGTCCAGCCAGATCGGTCAGACCGTCGATCTGCTGGTCTTCGGGCAGGGTTGCGGCTTTTTTGAGCATATCTGTAAAGAGCGTTTTGTCTGTGACCTCATAGTAACTGTCCAGACCCAGGAGACGGCGCTGTTTGCTGCGCTGCCAGTTGCGGTCCATGTAGCCGGGTTTGCGGTCCATGTCTTTCTTGGGCCGTTCAAGTGAGGCCTCGTAGAGCAGGCCGGCTACAGAGAGCGGGGTGCAGCTGCGGTTGAAAGAGCCCAGGACCAGGTCGCGCGCTGCCGTATGGTTCTGCTCGGCGTAGATCTCGCCGATCTCCTCGAGCAGATGGCCGTATTGTTTTTTCCGTTTGGGGTCTGCATCGATGAACTGCTGCAGTTCGGCCTCTTCGGCGCGTTTCTGGTCGGCCAGTTTGAGGCGGCCCAGTCCAAGTATTTTTCCGCGATAGTTCTTCTCTGTGTTGGCCAGACCCTTGATGCGGCTGAGGTGTTTCAGGGCCACGGCGCGGTCGTCTTTGCCAATCGCTTCCATGGTCTTGATCTGCCACTGATAGTAATCCACCACCCAGGGCATGCGCACTTTTTCCTGAAAGTCGATATAATGCGAGGTCTGGTTGCGAAAGGTGCGGCCGGGGTAGCCCAGAATGAAGACAAAGTCCTCTTCGCTGATGCCCTTGGGCTGTACTTTGAGTACGCGTTTGGGGGTGTAGGGGATGTTGTCCTCAGCAAAGGCTGCGGGCTGGCCGTCCTTGCCCACGTAGGCACGCATGAAGGAGAAGTCGCCGGTGTGACGGGGCCACTCCCAGTTGTCAATGTCGCCGCCAAAGTTGCCAATGGAGCGCGGCGGGGCGTAGACCAGGCGAATGTCGCGCAGATTGGTATAGATGAAGAGTACATAGGTCTTGCCCGGGAACATTTCAGAGACGGCGGCGCGCTTGCCGGGATATTTCTTCTCGGCCCTGGCCACGATGGATTTGATTTTCTTCTGAATGGCCTGGGTACGCTGGGCGTTGCCCATATTCTTTTTCACCACGCTGAGCACGTCTCTGGAGACGTCTTTGTAGGATTCGGTGATGCGTACCACATAGCCTTTGGCCTGGATCTCCTGCGTCCGGTCGCCTGCAATAAAGCCGTCTTGCAGATAGTCGTTCTCCTTGGTGGAGGCGGCGTTGATGGCGCGGTAGGCGCAGTGGTGGTTGGTGATGATCAGACCGTCTGCGGAGACAAAGGAGCCGGTGCAGCCGGAGATGTTGACAATGCCGTCGATGAGGCTGATGCCGTCGGGGTTGTAGAGGTCTTTGAACGCCATTTCGAGGCCGGCGCCTTTGAGGTCGAGCTTGTGGATCTCGCTGATGGGGTACATGCCCTCGTCGGCCGAGGCCATGGGGACAATGAGCAGTGTGCAGATGAGAATGGCCAATATTTTTTTCATGGTCTCTCTCCCAGGTAAGATGAGGGGGTGCGTTGCATTGTGATGTTCAGATTATACAATAAATGTGGGGCCATTTCAAGGGTTTTCCCGGAGAGGTAGCTGGGGGGCGTTTTTCTCCCGCGCGGTCGGACCGTAGGGTGGGAGTGGGATGATGGCTGTCGTTTTTTACGGAATACGTCATCCCCGAAGGCTTCTATCGGGGATCTTGTTTCGTTCTGGCAGAGCCGCAGCGAGAACAAGAGCAAGATCGCCCTTTTTGTGGGGCACAAACTTTGAAATAAGAAGGGGACCTTTTTTAAAAAGGTCACCTTCTTATTCTGTCCGTAGTTGGATGCGTGTTCTATGGCGGTGCGTTGGTTTCATCGACATTTGAGTTGCAATTGGGAGGCAATTGTCGTATTATGAGGCGATTGTTCTTTACCATCATTTTTAAAGAGGTGTCCCGCATTTTGCGGGAAGAATAGGGAATCCCGTGTGAATCGGGAGCAGCCCCGCTACTGTATTGGGTGACGACGTTTACAATTCGGCCACTGTTGACGCTTGGCGACAACGGGAAGGTGTAAGCCGTCTGACCACGCCCTGAGCCAGGAGACCTGCCTTTTTTTATCTGTATTGCATCCTTCGAGGGCGGGGCGCTATCTGTTGTTTCAAATAATACCCCGGCCCTTTCTATGGAGAGAGGAACGGGGTTTTTTGTTAAATAAAGAAGAGAGCATGGCATGATGACATCGACGAATATATTGATCACAGGCAGCGTGCGCAGCGGAAAGTCGCAGCTGGCCGTGGCGCTGGCCGCGGCGTCAGAGAAGACGGTTGTCTTTGTGGCCACGTGTCAGCCGCAGGATGAGGAGATGCATCGGCGGGTGGACCGGCACCGGGCCGACCGGCCCGAGGTGTGGCAGACCCTGGAGGAGCCGCTGGATCTGGTGGGCGTGCTTGGCCGGGCCCGGGCGGATCAGCTGCTCATCATCGACTGCCTCACGCTCTGGGTGAGCAACCACCTTTTGGCCGGGCTGGATGAGGAGGCGCTGCTGGCCGAGGCCGATCGTCTGGCCGCAGCCCTGGTTCAAAGCCATGCTGATGTGATTCTGGTCAGCAATGAGGTGGGCTGGGGAATCGTCCCGGAAAACGCCATGGCCCGGGTGTTCAGAGATGTAGTGGGGCGGCTGCATCAGAAGCTGGCCAAGGTCTGTGACAGGGTTTATCTGGTAACTGCCGGCCTGCCTTTAAAATTGAAAGGATAACGTGTGCATCGATTAGAGAATATGTTGAGTCAGATTGTACCTGTGGGAAGCTCCCGTGCGGATGAGGCCCAGGCCCATCTCGACAGTCTGACCAAGCCGCCTGGCAGTCTGGGCGTGCTGGAGGATCTGGCGCGGCGCGTGGTCATGATCACTGACGTTGTGGAACCCACTGTCGAGAATAAAGTGATCTTTACTCTGGCGGCGGATCACGGTGTGGCCAAGTCCGGGGTGAGCGCCTTTCCGCCTGAGGTGACGCCGCAGATGGTGATGAACTTTCTGCAGGGCGGCGCGGCCATCAATGTGCTGGCAAAAGAGGCCGGCGCCCGTGTGGTGGTGGCCGATATGGGCGTGGCTGCCGATCTGGACGGCCGTGCAGGACTCATCGATAAGAAAGTGGCCTACGGCACGCAGAATATGACCGACGGCGCGGCCATGACAGAGGACGAGGCTGTGCGCAGCCTGCTGGCAGGCGTGGAGCTCTTCGAAGCCGAGTTGGAGAGAGGCGTCGACCTGGTGGGTGTAGGCGAGATGGGCATTGGCAACACCACAGCGGCTGCGGCCATCACTGCGGTGATGACCGGTCGTCCGCCGGCTGAGGTCACGGGCCGGGGCACGGGTGTGGATGCGGCTGGCCTGGCGCGGAAGATCGATGCCATTGAGACAGCGCTTTCTGTCAACGCCCCGCACTCGGATGACGCCATGGGCGTCTTGGCCAAGGTGGGGGGCTTTGAGGTTGGTGGCATGGCCGGTGTGATGCTGGCTGCGGCGGTGCACCGCGTGCCGGTGATTCTCGACGGGTTTATCGCCACGGCTGCGGCACTCATTGCCCAGGGGCTGGCCCCGGCAGTAGTCGACTATTTGATTGCCGGACATCGTTCGGTGGAGGTCGGCCATATGGCGGCTTTGGAGAAGTTGGGGCTCTCTCCGCTTCTAGAATTGTCGCTGCGTCTGGGCGAGGGCACGGGCGCGGCCCTGGCCATGCCCATGGTGGCGGCGGCCGTGGCCATATATAATGAGATGGCCACGTTCGGCGAAGCTGGGGTGTCGGGGGAGGGGATCAGTTAAAAGTCCAAATTCTAAAGGCAGGGGCACCCATCTGACCTGCAGAGGCAGGAGCCTCTGCAGAGCAATATGAGATGGCCACCTTTGGTGAGGCCGGCGTGTCGGGTGAGGGTATCGTTGTGGAGGGGCGGACGGCGTGTCCATCCAGCCTAATAAAAACATCATCCCCGAGTGCTTGTCTCGGGGATTTGGGTGCGTTCCGGCAGAGCCAGAGCCAGAGCCAGAGCCAGAGCAAGATTGTCCTTTTTGAAGGCCAAAAAGGACGGACTGAGTCCCCGTATGGGGAAAAGCCTTTCGCGCGGGGGAACGGGGTTTTCGTGTGCGGTCGTAGTTCTCGTTTGCGCATGCCCCGGCCCCACCCAGATGGTTACGTTTCTCTTGGCCCGTCCCGCTGAGAAGATGCGGGACGAGGCGTGTTGGTTTTAAGCCGGCCCCTTGGCGGGCGCGGGGGAGTTGGCGTTATTGATTATGGCCCCCGCGCAGTCGGGCCGCTGGCCCGATGGATTTAAGAGCGTGTTGATGTGCTCGGCCTTTCTGAAGATGTCATCCCCGAGTGCTTGTATCGGGGATCTTCGCACGGTGGCGCAGAGCCAGATCACCCTTTTTGTTAAGGCATTATTCTCGTGCCTCCGGTCTTCCGTTGCCACGGGCATCAGATAACAATCAAAGAAATAGGCGGTATGCGGTGAAATATCTCGGACTGGCCATTCAATTCCTCACGGTGTTGCCGGTGCAGATCCGCGGCACGGTGACAGATAATGATCTGGGGCGCTCCATGGCCTGCTTCCCGCTCGTTGGCCTTGTCATGGGCGGGGTGCTGGCTGCGGCGGCCTGGCTGATGCGCGGGCTGCCGGCCGATCTGGGGGCGTTCGTGCTTCTCCTTTCCATGACGCTGCTCACAGGTGCGCTGCATCTCGACGGTGTGGCCGACAGTGTAGATGGGCTTTACGGCGTGCGCGATACCGAGCGCAGGCTGCAGATCATGCGCGACAGTTGTGTGGGGGCCATGGGTGCGGTGGGTCTTGTTTTCGTCGTGTTGCTGAAATGGATTTTGCTCAAGGCGCTGTGGCCGGCGGCTGTGGGTCCTGCGTTGCTGGCCGCCCTGACCTTCTCCCGCTGGGTGCAGGCCGCTGCGGCTTCTGCGTCGCCTTACGCCCGTTCCAATGGCAAGGCGGGCGCCTACATGGCCCATGCGCCTCGGCCGGTTGTTCTCGGCCTGGTTGTGCCAGTGGCGGCGCCCTTCTTTGTCCTTTTTGGGCCTGCGGGACTGTGCCTTTTCGCTTTGGTCGTCGTGGCGATCCTGCTTCTTCGCGGGTTTGTCATGCGGCGCATTGGCGGGCTCACCGGAGACACGCTGGGGCTGCTCAACGAGGCGGCCGAGGTGTTGGTGCTCATGGGCGTGCTGCTGTGTCTATCCTGATTGCCGCTTTTCTTTTCGACTGGCTGTTGGGCGATCCGCCGCAGTGGCCGCATCCTGTTCGGCTCATGGGGCGGGTCATTGCTGTTGCTGAACAGCGATGGAACCACGGCGGGCCGTGGCGTCGGCGCATGCTGGGGGCGCTGCTCAGCCTGGGGCTCATTGCCGCCTGTTGGGGTGTGACTGCGGGCGTCATCGCACTGGCGGGTTTGCTGCACCCCGTTGCCGGCTGGCTGGCTGCCGTGCTGCTGGGCTGCACCACGCTGGCGGGCCGCAGCCTCTTTGACCACGGCCGGGCCGTGTCCAAGCCGCTGGAGCGGGGCGACCTTGAGACAGCCCGTCGGGCCGTGGGCCGCATTGTGGCCCGGGATACGGATGATCTGTCGCCTGAACAGGTGAGCATGGCGGCCATTGAGTCTCTGGCCGAGAACGGCTCCGACGGGGTGATTGCCCCGCTGTTTTATCTCATTATCGGCGGTGCGCCGCTGGCCATGGCCTTTAAGGCGGCCAGTACGCTGGATTCGGTGATCGGTTACAGAAGCCATCGATTGAAGGATTTTGGCGTTTTTGCCGCCCGGCTGGAGGATGTGCTCAGCTTCATTCCCGCACGGCTCACCGCGGCGTTGATTGTGTTTGCTGCCTGGTTGACCGGGCACGACGCCGGGAACGCCTGGCGTATGATGGCCCGCGACGGCCACGCCGGGTACTCGCCCAACAGCCCGGTGCCGGAGTCGGCCATGGCCGGGGCGTTGGGGGTGCGGCTGCGCGGTGCGCTGCACTACGACGGGCATGTCCGGCTGTTCCCCTGGGTGGGAGACCGGCGGCACGGGGCTGCGGCCTGTGATGTGGAAGCGGCCAATGGTCTGGTGGTGCTGGCGTCGGTTGCGGTGTTGATCTGGGGGGTGGTGTTGCGGGGTGTGGTTTGACCTTCTCGCAGTCGGGCCGTTGGCCCGTTGGGTCAGCGCGGGTTGATGTGCTTGGTCTTTCCGCAGATGTCATCCCCGAGTGCCTGTATCGGGGATCTTCGTTCGTTATGTGCAGAGCCGTAGAGACGCAGTGCACTGCGTCTCTGCCCTGTCCTGCAAAAGACGGTCGGGCCGTTGCCCCGTTGGGTCAGCGTATCTATGGGAACGGGTATATAAAGAAGGATTCACCTATGAAAAAACGGCTGGACAGACTCAACCTTGCGTTGCGTGAAGCCGTGTCTGAGCGCCCGGCGGAGGCGCTGCTCTTCTCCGGCGGGCTGGACTCGTCGCTGCTGGCGGCCATTGATCCGGGCATGACGGCCATTTTCGTCACCCTGGGGGAGACGGCGCCGGATTGGCCCTATGCCAAGGCTTTGGCGGATCATGTCGGCTTCCGCCTGCTGCACTGCCGCGTTACTATCCAAGAAGCAGTCGCGGCCATTCCGGAGGTCATCGGCGTGCTGAAGCGTTTTGATCCGGCCATTCCCAACGACCTGGCAGCCTGGTTCGGACTGAAAGAGGCGCAGGCCATGGGCTTTGAAACCGTGATGACCGGTGACGGGGCCGACGAGCGCTTTGCCGGTTATGATTTTATGCGTGATATTGACGATCTGGATGGCTACCTTAAAGCCATGGCCCGCCACATGGGCTTCAGTTCCAACCGGCTGGGCGCGGCGCTGGGTCTGGAGATCGTCCAGCCCTTTCTCTCAGAAAAGGTCGGCCGGGCCGCGACTGCTTTTTCGGCATCGGAGATGATTTGCGGTGAGGGCGATACACTGCACGGCAAATGGCCGCTGCGCAAGGCCTTTGAAGGGATGATGCCTGCGGCGCTGCTCTGGCAGGGCAAGCGGCCGCTGGAGGTGGGTTCTGGCATGACGCGGCTGCGTCAGATTCTCTCAGAGCGCATCGATCCCGACGAGATGGCGCAGCAAGGCGACGGCATTGCCTTCTACAGCCCGGAGCACTTTTATTATTATCGTCTCTACAAGGCGCAATTTGGCCCGGTGGCCCAGGCTGGTACTGGGGAACGGGCCTGTCCCGGTTGCGGCATTGCCATCAATCATCATGCGCGGCACTGCCGGCTCTGCGGCTGGGCAGGGGCGGTCAATGGATGAGCGGTCCTGGTTTTCCAGCTGGAGTGGCGGAAAGGACAGTGCGCTGGCCCTGTGGGCGGCGCAATCAGAAGGGCTGAATGTCACGCATCTGTTGAATATGCAGAACAGCACAGGTCGGCAGTCGCGGTCTCACGGGCTGCCCCCTGAACTGCTGCGTCGTCAGGCGGCGAGCCTGGGTTTGAAGCTGGTCACGGCGCAGACCAGCTGGGCGGGCTATGAGGCGGCGTTTCAGCGCGCGCTGCGCAAACTTTCGGCAGCGGGGGTAGGAGGCGGCGTGTTCGGCGACATCGATATTGCGGCCCACCGCCAGTGGGTGGAGCGGGCGTGCGAGACGGCTGGGCTGGAGGCCCGGCTTCCCCTGTGGATGGCGGAGCGCCGCACCTTGATGCAGCGCTTCGTCGATGCGGGATTCAGGGCCGTGGTCTGTACGGTTCGGCTGGACAGATTGGATGAAACGTGGCTGGGCCGTGAGGTGGACACTGCTTTCATCGATGAATTGCAGGCGCGGCCTCATGTGGATCTCTGCGGTGAGCAGGGGGAGTATCATAGTTTTGTCTATGACGGACCGATTTTCCAGCGGCCCGTGGATTTTCAGATCAAGGCCAGGCAGTGTCGTCAGGGTTATGGATTTTTATCGTATCAGATTGAGGAGTAATGGCGTGAAGCATATCAATAGATGGATGATTATTGCGTGTTGCGGTTTTTGCGTGGGCGTGGCCGGGCTGGCTGCGCAGCAAACACCGCCGCAGCGCATTATCTCTTTGGCGCCGTCGCTGACCGAGTCGCTGGCCAATCTGGGCGTGGCAGCGCGCATTGTGGGTGTGACCTCGTTCTGCAGCCGTCCCGCCTCGGTGAAGCAGATCGAAAAAGTGGCCTCGGCTGTGGATGTCAATGTGGAAAAGGCGTTGATGCTCAAGCCCGATCTCATTGTCACCACCAAGTTGACGGATATTAAAGATGTGCGTAAGCTCCAGTCCCTGGGGCTGCGCGTGGAAATTTTTGAGCAGCCGCGCAACTTTGATCAGCTCTGCGCCCAGTTCCGTCGTCTCGGGGCATTGACGGGTCAGAGCACGCAGGCTGATTCGCTGATCGGCTCGGCCCGGGCCGCGGTGGCGGCGCTGTCGCCAGTGGCGGATTCAGAGGCCCGTCCCAAGGCGTTGATTCAGATCGGCGCCGACCCGCTCTTTGTGGCCACGCAGGAGAGTTTGATGAATGACATGCTCAAGCGCGCCGGTGGTCAAAATATCGCCGAAACCTGGGGCAATGGGCTGGCCAGCCGGGAGCGTGTGTTGGCGCTGAACCCCGATGCAGTGTTTATTGTGACCATGGGTGTGGCCGGAAAGCAGGAGCAGGCCGTGTGGGAATCGTATCCATCGTTCAAGGCGGCTCAGAAGAAGGCCGTGCACGTGGTAGACGCCTATCTCTTCTGCAGCCCCACGCCGGCGGGCTTTGCCCGGGCCACGGCCATCCTGGCAGAGAAATTGAAACCCCTTCGCTAGAGGACAAGAGATGAGGCGACGTTTTTCCAGAAATATCGGCCTGATTGTGCTGCTCGTGGCCATTCCGCCGGCTGTGCTGGGCGCGCTCTCTGTGGGAGCGGCGGGTATTCCATTGAAGCAGCTGTTGGCGCAGTTTGTCAGTGGCGGCGGCACAGTGGAGCACACCATTCTCTTCAGGCTGCGGCTGCCGCGCAGCGTGCTGGCCCTGGCCGCCGGTGGCGCGCTGAGTCTCTCCGGCGTGCTGCTGCAGGGGCTGTTCCGAAATCCTCTGGTGGCGCCGTACACGCTGGGTATCTCCGGCGGTGCGGCCCTGGGCGTGGCTTTGGCCATTGTTACGGGACTGGCCACGGCGCTCTCTCTGGCCCTGCCTGTGGCTGGCTTTACCGGGGCGCTGCTGGTGGTGGCGCTGATTTACGGCCTCAACGCCTCGCGGCGCATCCGCGATGTGCAGGGCATGCTGCTCATGGGCGTCATGATCAGCTTCATGGCTTCATCATTGTTTATGCTGGTCACGGCGCTCTCGCGCTCCGAGGATTTAAATGGCATCATCTTCTGGATCATGGGCTCTCTGGATGAGCCGCATCTCTGGCTGGTCTACGGTCTGGCCGTGATCAGCGTGCTGGGGCTGGGCGTCTCTTATCTCTTTGTGCGCGAGCTCAACGCCATGGCCCTGGGCGAGCAGGACGCCCACCATCTGGGTGTGGACGTGGACAGGGCGCGGACGCGGCTCTTTCTTCTGGCTTCGCTGTTGACCGGCGTTACGGTCTCCGTGACCGGTGTGATTGGTTTTGTCGGCCTGGTGGTGCCGCACTTTATTCGCATGGTCTTTGGCGGCGACCACCGCTATGTGCTGGCCGCTTCGTTCATGGGGGGCGCGCTCTTTCTTTTGGCCTGTGATGTCATCGCCCGGCTCATCATCGCCCCGCTGGAGCTGCCCATAGGCGTAATCACCGGCCTGGTGGGTGGGGCGCTGTTTGTTACGGCGCTGGTTCAGAAACGACGGGGGATCTGATGGCCCTTTTAAAAATCGACGGTCTCTCGGCAGGTTACGGGGGCCGTCCCGTGCTCAAAGAGGTGACGTTTTCTGTGCAGGCCGGTGGGTTTCTCGGGGTGATCGGTCCCAATGGATCGGGCAAGTCCACGCTGATCAAGGCGATGACGCGCTTTCTTCCTGTCAGTGCGGGGTGCATCGCCCTAAACGGCCGTGATCTCCACGCCCTGTCGCTCTCCGATCTCAGCCGGCAGGTGGCCGTGGTCAATCAGCACACACCCACAGATCTCCAGCTCTCGGTGCGGGAGTATGTACTGCTGGGGCGGCTGCCCTACCGCAATCGCTGGCATCTCTGGGAGAACAGCCAGGACGGAGCCATTGTCGATAATGCCATGGCCCTGGCCGGGGTGGGGGCGTTGGCCGCACGCCGTTTCAGTGAACTGAGCGGCGGCGAGCGGCAGTCTGTGGTGATTGCCCGGGCCCTGGCTCAGGAGCCGCGCGTACTCTTTTTAGATGAGCCCACCACGCATCTTGACATCCGCCATCAGGTGGCGCTTCTCGATCTGCTCCGGCGCTTGAACCGCGAACAGGGGCTCACGTTGGTGGCCGTGCTGCACGATCTTAATCTGGCCGCCGAGTACTGCGACCGACTGCTGCTTTTGCATGAGGGGGGTATTCACTCCCAGGGTGCACCCGGGGAGGTGCTGACCTATGAGACCCTTGAAACCGTGTACAAGACAATCGTCCTGGTGGGCGCCAGCCCGGTTTCGGGCAAGCCCGTGGTCTATCCCGTGCCAGAGGAGAGCCGCAAGGGCTGAAGTGGTGGGGCCGTTGCCGCAGAGGCAAAAGCCGCTGCAGCTAAAGAAATAAATTTCCGTTGTTTTCAATCCATTCAGTAGTTATACTCTAAAGAAAATTATTCCTTTAATACATTTTTCAGAATTTATTTGATTGCAGGCCGGTTTGAAATACAGCAATTCACTGAATGCAGTGTGTGCGTGATATTATGGGGCCTCCTGTAGGGGGTGCGTACGCAGAGGCGTGCGTCACTGCGCGGAAGTATTATACAAAATGCCTGTCTTTGCCAGTCTTTCACGGTTTTTGATAGGGAGATACGGACACAGTATAATTCATAATATAGGCAAGTTACAGTTGTAAGGAGAATTCAATGAAAAGAGGTTTACTGTTTACGCTTTTACCATTCTTCATCGTGGGTTCCGCCATGGCCCAGGAAGAATACCGCATCGATTTTGGCACAGTAATACCTGCACCGTACCCGTGGAACGTGGCTGAACCCCATACGTCGCTTTCATCCTTGATCGACTACAAAACATCGGTTATGTCTCCTGTTACCGTGACATTTGATTACTGGAACTATGCGTTGGAATCAGAGTGGATAGGGGGAACAGTGGATTGGATTGACTATGCTGCGGCCATAGACCAATTCGTCTGTACTGAACCTTTAGGACGCATCGTCGTTACCAATCTCAAGTCGTCAACTTATACTGTCAAGCTGCTGGTGACTATGCGTCCACCGTACGATGGACTCATTGAAGTGACGTGTAATTGGGTGGAGGGGGCCGGCTGTCTTGGCGCCCCCTCAAGTAATGTTTGGAGCCCTATGGTGAACGGGCGCGAACAGCAGCAATGGATTGTCTGGCATGATGTTGTCCCTACTGGGACTCAAATTTATATCCATGTGAAAAATCTTTCTTGCCCGGTGGCCACGGCCAATGCACTCTGTATAGTGGCGGATGCCAGCCTCTCCGTGGAGCTGCATTCATTCTCCGCCCATCAACAGGGCGCGGCGGTTAAGCTGAACTGGGTCACCGAGAGTGAGACCGACAATGCCGGTTTTATTCTAGAGCGGGCGAATGGCCATTCGCCCCTACAGTGGCAGACCCTTGCCTCTTACACCACCCATGCTGCACTCATGGGTCAGGGCAACACCTCTGAACAGAGAGAATATGCTTTCGTGGATGAAACTGCAGAATGCGGTGAGACCTATGCCTATCGTCTCTCCAGTGTTGATGCTGAAGGCGGTGTTACCCGCGATGACGTCATCCAGATGACAGTTGAATCGGCCCCGGCAAAGACCGTGTTGAAGCCCGCCTATCCCAATCCCTTTAATCCCAGCACCAAGATTCAGTATGCGCTGGCCGAGGAAGTATCCGTCACCTTAAAGGTTGTGGATATTCGTGGGCGGCATGTGCAGACCCTTGTGCCCGGTGAGAGCAAGCCCGCTGGCAGCTATTCTGTACACTGGAACGGTCGCTCCGATCAGGGGCTGGATGTGCCCAGCGGCGTGTACTTTCTGGTCATGCAGGCCGGTGATAGCGTGAAAACACAGAAGGTGATGCTGGTGAGGTAAGGGTTTCAAGTAAAAAGTAAAAAGTAAAAAGTAAAAAGGCAAAAGGCAAAAGGCAAAAGTTAAAATAAAAGAATGGAGGGTGGCCATGGGCCGCCCTTTTTTCTTGCGTTTTTAAGGGTGTGAGATTATTTTGGTGTTATATCATTTCTGTTGATAATCATATCGATGGGCGGCTTCGCCCATCCCTGTTTGATGGATGACGCTGCTGCGTCTCTTCCCCACCCTTTGATTCAGGAGGCGGTATGAGTATTCCCTATGCCATTTATCGCAACAATCTCACCGAGGATGTGCACGACTTCATGGCCCGGTTCAAGCCCCGCGGCACCATCAATCAAGAGGCGCTGATGGACCGCATGGCCACCATGGGCTCCACTGTGGGCCGCGCCGATATGCTGGCCGTACTGGAGACCTATCGTGCGGCGGTGCAGGCCTATGTGCTGGAGGGCTACAACGTCAATACGCCGCTCTGCAACTTCAGCGCCTCAATCAGGGGCCATTTCTCTGGAAGCGACGACCGTTTTGACGCTTCGCGTCATCACTTGGGCGCAGTGGCCAGGCCGGGGCGGGCCTGGAAGCCCTGTTTGAAGTCAGCGCGGATGGAGAAAGTGGGCGTGCGCATCCCGTCGCCGGTGTTGATGCAGTATCTGGATGTGAACAGCGGTGCACGCAATACGGTGTTGACGCCCGGCGGTATTGGTGAGCTGCGGGGCCGGCGCCTGAAGTGTCATAGGGAAGATCCGGCGGAGGGCGTCTTTTTTATCGACACGGGACGCAGCGAGACACGCGTTACGACCCTGGCCACCAACCATCCCGGTCTCTTGATATTTCAGGTGCCCGCGCTGGCGTCAGGGACCTATCGCCTCGCGGTGCGGTCGTGTTTCGGCGCGGGCTCGATTCGTGAAGGCGCCTTGTCGCAGTCCTTGACTGTGCATGAATGATGCGTGTTGTCCCCACGATGTTCTCGTTTAACAGGGGCAAACTGCCAATTCACCCAGGGCAAATTGAGAAAATGCCCTGGGCAAACGATGAATTTTCCCGGGGCAAATGCCCGGTTCGCCCGGGGCAAATGGTAAATCTGCCTGGGGCAAAGGATTGATCGATGGGCTCATGCCGCTGTTCACCTTTGCTGTGGTGGAACCGTGTTCAGGGTTTTCATGCGCCGGGTATGCGCGTGTACCTCCCGGAGTCAATTGCCTGTATCTCCTTGAGCCGGCCGGATTGGGCGGCTATCTTGCATTGTCCGGCCCTGTGTCTCTTTATGAAAGGAGCTGTTATTGAATCAGGTTGTTCCGCTCTATCATCAGCTGATGGCCCTCTACGGGCCGCAGGGCTGGTGGCCGCTGCTGGGCCATGACGGGTGCAATCCCACAAAAACCGGGTCGCACACGGGCTATCATCCCGGGCGCTACGATTTTCCCCGGAATCGACATGAACAATTCGAAATCATACTCGGCGCCGTGCTCACGCAGAACACGGCGTGGACCTCGGTAGAGAGGGCGCTGAATAATCTGTCGGATTTGCACGCTCTGACGCCTGAGGGGCTGGCCGCCCTGGAGGAAGCCACGCTGAAGGCAGCCATCCGTCCGGCGGGGTATTACAATCAGAAGGCGGGATACCTCCTGTCGCTATGCAAGTTTTTTCAGGAATTGGATGGGGCTGTGCCCCATCGAAGGACCTTGCTGGCCCAGCGGGGCATTGGCCCTGAAACCGCAGACGCCATGCTGCTCTACGCCTATGGGCAGCCTGAGTTTGTGGTGGACGCCTACACGAGGCGCATTGTGACGGCGCTGGGGTGGATCGATGCGCAGGTTTCGTACGATGCGGTGAAGGCGCTGTTTGAGGCGCCGCTTGAGGCGGCCTTTCCAAATGCAGCGTTTCGCGTGCAGGTCTATCAGGAGTATCACGCGCTGCTGGTGGAACACGCCAAGCGGTTCTACAGCCGCAAACCCTATGGCACGGGCTGTCCGTTGGTTGAGGCGCTGGGAGGCTAGGGTGTTCTGGCATATCTGGGGTATAAAAGAAGGTGACCTTTTTTGAAAAGGTCACCTTCTCGTTTTGTACAGAGCCGTAGAGACGCCGTGCACTGCGTCTCTACACTGTCCTGATGGCCTGGTTTCACTCGGCCCCTGGGCGGGCGGGGGGGATTTGGCGTTGTTGACTGTGGCCCCCCGCGCAGTCGGGCCTTTGGCCCGTTGGGTGAGAGCGGGTTGATGTGTCTGACCCAATGAGTATGTCATCCCCGAATGGTTGTATTGGGGATCTTGGTTCGTTGCGGTAGAGCCGGAACAAGAACAAGAGCCAGCGCGCGATCGCCCTTTTTGTGGGGCAAAAAGGGCCTAAAAATCCTTAGCGCGGGGGAATGGGGTGGTCGGATGCGGTCATTCCTGTCGTTGGGGAATACCCCCACCTTTCCCCGGCGGCGTCTTTGTCGGCCCGTTTCGCCGATCCGTTGGATTCAATCATGTGGAAGGGGTATCACGATGATGGACTCAGAATTTGAGTTTGTTGAGCCAGCGTTTGAGGAGGGATTTTTTGTTGTGGCTGCCATCGCAGAAGGGGGCGTTCTGTGAGCGGCCGCAGGAACAGAGCAGACATTTGTCGCCTGTTTTTTTTGTCGCTCCCTCCCAGTCGACCAGGCGGTGCGGCCCGTTGATGCGATAGGGCTTGTTTTTTTCTACACGCACAGTCATCGGCCCTGTGCCGGGTTCGGTTGTGCGGTGCTGGCCGTATATTTTGCCGTTGTTTCTAAAGTTCACCTCATGATGTCGGCCATCGCAGAAGGGGAAGTGTTTGGACTTGCCGCAGCGACAGAGGGCCACGCGCGTGTCCTCCAACAGCGTCTCACCGTTCGTGGTGCGCAGGGTGATCTCGCCGTGGAGGTAGAGCGGGCCGTGCATGGCGGTTTCAATCATCGTTGTCTCGGGTGCCTTTTCCTGGGGGCCGCCGTCGTTTCTCTGGTAGTGCAGGGCGCCGGTGGGGCACTTTTCAACCACGTCTGCAATGGTGTCGGCTTCGCCCAGATCTGGCATGACCCAGGGGCGACGCACCTCAAAGAAGACCCTGGGTTCGCCACGCAGGCAGGCGGCTACGTGTGTGCACCGCTCCTTGATGAAGCTGATATCGATGGCCTTGCCGGTGTAGTGATGGTGTTTGAAACCGCTGTGGTCGGCTCTGTTTTTCACGGCACCTCCAGCGCCTTGTGGCTGCCATCACAGAGCGGGGGGTTCTTTGTCAGGCCGCAGCTGCAGAGCGCGGTTTTCTCTCCTTGAAATCGAATTTTGCCCTCGGCGTCTTTGAGGGTGACGGGGCCGCTTAGTTTGAAGGGGCCGCTGGGGCTGAGCGTGATGCTGAGCTTGCCTTTAGGCAGGAGCTCGGGCTGGCGTTCAGGCGTGCCCTCGGGGAATTTTCCCGCTTCCAGGTAGCCCTGGTAGAGATGCTCGCCGTCACAGTGGGGCTTGTGGCGCGACTTGCCGCATCGGCAGAGGCCCAGTCGCGTATCTTCTATGATTTTCTCTCCGTTTTCATCAAGGACCTCCAGGTTCCCGCGCAGGTAGATGGGACCGTGGCGGGTGATCTGGCCGCTGTTCTCCGTTGGCGTCATCTCTTCTTGGCCGTCATCGTGGCGTCGGTAGTGCAGGGCGCCGGTGGGACATTTCTCGATGACGCGGATGATCTTGTCGGCAGCGGCGGCATCGGGTCTGATCCAGGGCTTGCGCATCAGGTTGAAGACCTCGGGCGCGCCGGAGAGGCAGGCGGCAAAGTGGTTGCATCGGTCTACATGAAAGTAGATGTCCAGATGTTGGCCTTTGTATTTGATCACCCGTTCTTTTTTCATAGTATTCCCCGTTGGAGTCGGTATGTAAGTTCTATCGTTTCAAAGTCGTCCAGATGTCAGGCGTTACGTGGATGTGTGGCCCTTCCCAGTGAAGTTTGTCCTCTTCTTTAAGCCGCAGCAGCAGTCTGGAGAGCGTCTCCGGGGTGGTGTTGATGGCCGCGGCCACGTCTTTTTTACTCAGAGTGATGTGAAGCTGTGGGGTGTCGCCGAACTGGTCCGCCAGAAAGAGCAGCAGGCGTTCCTCCACATCGTGCAGGGTGAGATGCTGGATCTGTTGGGCCAGGTAGCGCATTTTCTTCATCAGCGCAGCGTAGAAGTCGTCACGGAAACCATGCCGGTCCAATAGACAGATGAATTGATGTTTGGGCAGCATGAACACGGTCGACTTTTTAAGGGCCACGGCGCTGACTGGGTATCTGTCCTCTTCAAAAAGAATCACCTCCCCAAAGACCTCGCCGGGTTTGACGGTTTTGATCACCACTTCACGGCCGTCTGGCGTGGTTTTATAGAGCTGTACAGCGCCGCTGATGAGAATGAAGAGCGAGTAGCCCTTGTCTTTTTCCTGAAAGAGCAGTTCGCGTTTGTTCAGGGTTTTGGGCAGACAGATTTCTGCGATGGCCATCCGGTTGTCCGGCGAAATATCCTGAAAGAGGTGGGTGTGGCTGATGATGGCGGCTCTGTCCAAAGTATTCTCCTCTATCGTGTTGAAAAAAATATACAAAGGGCGGGGGAGAATTCCTAGGATTTTGGCGGGGTGTGGTGTGCGGTTGTTTGTGTTGTTGGGAAGGAGCGGGTTCTGTATTCGGTGCAATGATTACGTCATCCCCGAATGATTTTATCGGGGATCTTGATTCGTTGCGGCAGCGCCGGAGCGAGATCGTCCTTTCTGAAGGCCAAAAAGGACGGACTGAGTACCCGCAGGGCATAATAATCCCCGTATGGGGAAAAGCCTTTTGCGCGGGGGAACGGGGTTGTTGGGTGCGGTCGTTTCCATCGTTCAGTTCTGCCCCCACTCCACCCCAACGGCTGTGTTTCTCTCGGCCCGTCCCGCATGGAGCGCGGCACGAGGCGTCTGGTTTTCACGCCGGCCCCTGGGCGGGTGCGGTGGATTTGGCGTTGCTGACTGTGCCCCCCGCGCGGTCGGGCCATTGGCCCGATGGATTTTCAGAGCGGCACATGGTAAAGTCCCCGGCACTTTGAAAGTGCCGGGGACTTGAGCTTCATCCGTGCCGTATTATTGAATCAGCACCCCAGCGTACTGCTCAGTGGCCAGGCCGCGGCGGTGAGGCGTTCGTCATCGTTGCTCAGTCCGTCGTTGAAGTCGGACAGTCTCTTGAGCAGGTCGGTGGCGGTTTCGGCGTCCGTGGGAATGAAGAAGAGCGTGTTGTAGCCTGGCCAGACCGCGTCATTCATGCGGGGCTGACCAACCGTCGTCTTTCCAGTGGCGGGTTCTACGGCCTGCCAGGCGGTGATGCCGGCGTCGCTCAAGAGGGCCGTCACTTCCTCACGCATGGCAATGTTGACAGTGAGTTGAATCATGGTCATGATCAGTTCTCCTTTCCATCGGTAATGAGTTCGCGCCGGTGCATGGAGACGTAGATCACGGGGATGAGCACCAGGGTGATGAGTGTGGCGAAGAGCAGTCCGCCAATCACGGTGATACCCAAAGGCGACCACATCTCGGCGCCCATGCCTGTAGAGATGGCCATGGGCACCATGGCAAAGATCGTTGTAAACGCCGTCATCAGCACGGGGCGGAGACGGGACCGGCCGGCCTCTACGGCGGCTTCCATCAGATCCAGTCCGCGGGCGCGGAGCAGGTTGGTGTAGTCCACCAGTACAATGCCGTTGTTCACCACCACACCCAGGAGCATGATCAGGCCGATGAAGGTGATCACGTTGAGCGAGGTGCCGGTGAGAAAGAAGGCCCAGATCACGCCGATGATGGAGAGGGGAATCGAAAAGAGAATGATGAAGGGGTGGCGCAAAGACTCGAACTGCGAGGCCATGACCATGAAAACCAGGATCAGGCCCACCGCAAAGAGGCCGTAGAGGCTGGAGAACGACTCCTTCTGCGCCTCTACCTGGCCGCCCAGAGAGGCCGCCACACCCCGGGGAAGGCTCAGCTGGGCCAGGGCGCCTTCAATACGCTGCGTGGCCTCGCCCAGGGCGATGCCGTCGAGGTCGGCGGAGACGGTGACCTCTCGCTGCTGGGCCTTGCGTTGAATCTCCAGCGGCCCGCGGGTCTCCACGATCTCGGCCACTACCGAGAGCGGCACCTGCCGGCCGGTGAGCGTGGTCAGTGTCAGGTTGCGCAGATGCTCGAGACGGTTGCGGAAGTCCGGGGCGTAGCGCACGCGGATGTCGAACTCGTTGCCGTCGTCTTCAAAGGTACCGGCCTCGGCGCCGTAGACCGACTGGCGCACGGTGAGGGCGATGAGGCCCATGTTCAGGCCCAGAGCCGAGGCCTTCTCCCTGTCGACGACCACGGAGAGCTCCAGCTTGCCCTGGTCGATGGTGGACTCGATATTCTTCAAGCCTTTCGTGGATCTGAAGAGGCTGTCCACACGCACTGCGGCGGTGTTGAGCGATTCCAGGTTCGATCCTGAGATGGAGACTTCCAGCGGTTTTTCATTGCCCATAAGGGCTTTGCCCAGGAGGCTGCCGCCGGTGATGGTGTACTTCTCTACCTGGGGCAGACGGGCCACGCGGCGGCGGATGCGGTCTGCCACCTCCTGCGCGCTGTAGTCGCGGTGGTCGCGGAGGATGAGCTTGGCCATGACCGTGGCCACGTTCTTGCCCTCGCGGAAACCGGTGAGGCTCAAGATGCCGGACTCGGTCTGGCCGGCCACAGAGAAGATGGACTTGAGGTCGGACTCGGGGATCTCTTCGATGAAGATCTGTTCGACTTGCTCGGCGATGCGTCCGGTCTCCTCGGCCTTGACGCCCACCTCGGTTTCAATCACGCAGGAGACGTCGCCGGCGTCAAACTGGGGGATGTAGTCGGAACCCACCACGCGGCTGAGGGCCAGGGTGAGCACAAAGAAGAGCAGCGTGCCGCCCAGGGTAAGGCCGCGATGGCTCAGCGCCCAGGTCAAGAGCCGCCCATGGCGGGTCTCGGTGCGGCTGAAGAGCGCCTCGCTCCACTGAAAGAGCCGGCCGTGGCGTACGCGTGTCTTCTCTCTGAGCAGACGGCTGGAGAGCATGGGCGTCAAAGTCAGGGCGGTGATCAGCGAAGCCAAGAGTGTTACAGAGGTGAGCAGGGCCAGCTGTTTGAAGAGAATGCCCACCACGCCGCCAATGAAGACCATGGGCAGGAACACGGCAATGGTGGTCAGTGTGGAGGCGGTGATGGCCATGCCCATCTCGCCGGCGCCAAAGATGGCCGCCTCACGGGGGCGCACGCCTTTTTCGCGGTGGCGCGTGATGTTTTCCAGCACCACAATGGCGTTGTCTACCACCATGCCGATGGCAATGGCCAGGGCCATCTCCGAGAAGATATTGATGGTGAAGCCAAAGACATACATGAAGATGAAGCCCACAATGAGGCTGAAGGGAATGGTCAGAATGATGATGAGGCTGGAACGCCACTCGCGCAGGAAGAAGAAGACCACCAAAATGACGAAAAGCGCGGCCCAGGCAATGGTCTGTGAGAGGTTGCTGATGGCGTGGCTGACCAGCACAGAGGCGTCCAGTAGCTGCGTCACCTTGACATCGGCGGGCAGGTTTTTCTGAATGCTTTGAATCTCCGACCGGATGGTGTTGGCCACGTCCAGCGTGTTGGCGCCGGACTGCTTCTGCACCATGATGCCCACGGCGCGGCGGCCTGAGGAGCGCATCAGTTCATCTGTCTCTTTGAGCGTGTCGCTGATTTCGGCGATGTCACGCAGGTGGATGAGACGGCCGTTGCGGCCGAAGAGGGCCACCTGGCCAATTTCGGCCACGGTCTGGAACTCGCCGGGGACGCGCAGGGCCAGATCGCTCTGTCCCAGTTTCACCGAGCCGCCGGGAATGGTCATGTTCTCCATCTCCAGCACCTTGGCAATCTGCGTGGTGGTGAGGCCGTAGGCGGCCATTTTATAGGGATCGACATCGATGTGGATCTCGCGCACCGGGGCACCGATGACCAGCACCGTGCCCACGCCGGGCATTTTCTTCAGCGGATTGGTGATCTGCTCTTCGATGATTTTTTCCAGCGCATTGTAGCTGGGCCCGGCCTCGACGCCGTAGGTGAGTACGGGCATCATCGAGGAGTTGACCTTGGAGATCATGGGTGCGTAGGCCGCGTCGGGCAGGTGGCGCTTGGCAAATTCCAGTCGGTCTCGCACCTCGTTGGTGGCCTCGGTAAGGTCGGCGTTCCAGTCGAATTCCAGAATGACGAAGGAGACATTCTCCTTGGAGGTGGATCGCAGGGTTTTCACGTGGGTGACGCTGGCCAGCTGTTTTTCAATCTCCTTGCTGACCTGCTGTTCCACCTCGGGCGCGGAGGCGCCGGGGTAGACGGTGAGAATGGTCAGGGCGGGAAACTCCACATCGGGAAGAACGTCCTGCTTGAGCATGGACATGGCAATGGCGCCGAAGAGCAGCACGGCCACAAAGCACATGGCCGTGGTCACCGGCCGGCGCACGGCAATCTGCGGCATCTTCATTGGCGGCCTCCAATTTCAATGGGTGAACCGTCTTTAAGCTTCTGTTTGCCGGAGAGAATCACCAGGTCGTCGGGCGTAAGGCCGCTGACTGAGAGGCGGTCGCCCTGTTCGGCCAGGCGGGTGATGCTGATGCGGCGGGCTCTGCCGGCCTCAGCCACAAAGACATAGTCCAGCGCGGTGCCGGGGGTGCGCAATACGGCGGTGCGGGGGATGAAGCGGCCCTGGGCCCGGGGCATCTCCAGGGTGACGCGGGCAAACATGCCGGGTTTGAGGGCGTTGTCGCTGTTGGCCAGAGCAATCTTGACCACGGCGGTGCGCGTCAACGTGGAGAGCATGGGCTGCACAGCGCCAATGCTCCCTTCAAAGACGCGGCCTGGCCAGGCGTCGGTGCTGATCTTGGCAGCCATGCCGGGCTTCAGCTGCACCAAGTTTTTTTCGCCTACTTCCACTTCTACATGAATAGGATTCAGGGCCATGAGGCGTACAATACCCATGGCGTGGGAGTAGCCGGGTTTGACCGCCGGGAAGAAACTGAAATTTTCGCCCTCTTCCAAAAGACGTTCTACCACCACGCCGTCAAAGGGCGCGCGGATGCGCGTGTTCTTCAAGAGCAGTTCATACTTGGCCTTGGCAGCCTCGTATTTGGCGGCCACATGGTCGAACTTCTGTACGGCCACGGTCTCTTTGTCGCTGAGCCGTTTCACGCGGTCATAGTCTTTCTTCAGGGTGCGGTACTCAATCTCAGCGGTGGTTAAGAGCTCGTCGGAGAGCTCGGCCAAAAGGGCGCCTTTGCGCACGCGCTGTCCCTCGGTGACGTGGATTTTCTCGATGCGTCCCGGCAGGGAGGCGCCCACATTGGCCTCTTTGGAGGCGTGCACTGTGCCGCTGCAAAAATGCTGCGGCGTGTATGTTTCGGTCTGTACCGAACAGACTGTGACGGGGACAGTGGTCTTTTCAGTTTGTGCTTCCGGCTGACGGCCGCAGGCGGTCATGAGGAGCAGGGGCAGGAGCAGGGTGAGTCGCTTCATTTATCTATCCTTTCCTAAACAGCCCAGTGCTTTCTCCAGTCGTGTTTGACTGAGACGGCGTTCAATCTGGGCTTCGATCAATTCGGTGTGGGCGTTCTGCCAGAGCGTCTGGGCGTCGAGCACATCGGTGGAGGCGGCCACGCCTTCGGAAAACTGTTCCTGGGTGAGACGCAGATTTTCATCGGCGGCCTCCAAAGAGGATTGGGCCATGGTATGGCGCTTATCGGCTTCGGCACATTGGAAACGGGCCTGTCGGATCTCCAGATCCACCATCTCTCGGGCTTCTTCCCGCTGTCTGAGCGCTGCTTTGCGTCGTGATTTGGCAGCTGAGAGCTTGAATCCGCGCTCATTCCAGTGGAAGAGGTCCCACTGCAGCCCCACGCCTACGGACCAGTCGCTGCCGAACTCATCGGCCAGGCTGTTCCAGGGGTTGGGGTTCATCCAGGTGTAGTGGGCATGGGCCAGCAGGTTGGGGAAGTAGCGTGAGCGCTGTAAACCCACGTCTGCGCCAGCCAGGGCCACGGCCTGGTCGAGCATCTCGATCTCTGGGCGTGGCTGCGGCGTTTTGACCTGGGCGGGTCCTTGTGCGGCCTCGGGCGTGTCGGCGGTGAGAATGACCGTGTCCAGCGGGAGTCCCAGCAGTTGGCAGAGCGCCATCTGGCTGAGCTTGAGCCCGTTTTCGGCTTTGAGGCGGTTGAGTTGGGCCTCGTTCTCTTTGACAGTGACCTTGAGTACGTCATTTTTTGTGATGACGCCTTCGGCTTTGAGGTTGTTGAGATCGTCCATGTGTTTTTGGATCAGGGTACAGTACTGGCGGGCCAGGGCGGTTTTCTCCACCAGTTCGGCCACGCGCCAGTAGGCCATATCGGTTTTCAGCATCAGCTCGGCGCGCTGGCGGTACAATCCGCTGGCCGCGGCCTTGGCCAGGGCGGTGCGGGCCTTGTACTGATGCAGCACCTTGCCGCCGGTAAAGAGCGGTTGTGTGATGCCAATCGACAAAAAGGAGAGATTGTCACGCGAAAGGCTGAGTGTCTGCGACGGGAGCACGGCCCAGTTTTTGACGATGGGTTTGCCATCGGCCCCGGTCACAGGATTGCCTGCTCCGTCGGTGACCAGGATGACATTGCCCTGGGCGTCGGCCACGGGCAGGGCCATGTCCGGCGTCTCGTATTTGAAGGATTTGTGCATGCGCTGCACGTTTCCCGCTGCGGTTACGGCGGGTAGAAAATGGGTGAACGCACCCTTTTTATCCTGCCGGGCGGCGTGGGCGGTTGCTTTTGCAGCCTGCAGGGTTTTGTTGTTTTTGAGGGCCATTTGGCGGGCCGCCTCGAGGGTCAGTGTCTGCTGTCCCATGAGAGTGGTTGTCCAGAGCCAAAATATAAGCCATAACGGTTTCACTGGCTGTCTCCTAGTTTATTTTTCGACTATGTATATAATATGTTCGATTTTTGAGCTAAAAAAAATGAGCTGCCACGCCTTTTTTCTATTCCCTTTTGACCATACCGTAAAAAAGGATGTCCAGCATGCGAAAGACAATAGACGCCATCTCTTTATCGCTTCGCTTCACAACCCATTCATATTCAAGGCCTTTCATAGCGGTGACAAGGGAGAGGGCGGTGAGATGCGGGTCATCGATATTGAAGCGGCCTTCACGGCAACCCTTTTCCAGCAGAGATTGAAAGAGGGCGACTTCGTACTGATCATACTCTTTGCGCATGTTGTCGATAACGGCGTACTGCCGGAGGTAGTCGTCCTGCAGGGCGCTGGAGACGTTGACCATGCGGGAAAGCTCACGCATGCGTGTCAGGACAAAGGCACGCATCTCTTCTAGAACGCCGTCGGCCTGGGCCATGGCCTGGCGAATCTGGTGTTTGACCTGGGTCAGTTCTTCATCGAGTACGGCCTTGATCAGCGCCTCTTTGCCTCTATAATAGTAATAGAGCGAGCTTTTGGCCATGCCTGCCTCCTGGGCGATGACATCCACAGTGGCGCCGGTCAGCCCGTCGCGGCTGAAACAGCGTCTGGCGCTTTCCAGGATTTGTTGTCTTGCGCGATTTGATTTTCCCACGGGCCCATCCTTTCGACTTATTGTCTAAGATGGTCGAAATATAAAGTATGGGAATGGCGATGTCAAGTCTAAAATGAAAAATGAATCACTGTTCATTTTTTCCTTGACATCATCCGAATCAGAGTTTATATTGATCCCGTTGCTGAACAAAGAGAAGGCGAAGAAGGCCATGCGAAAAAAAGATCCTGAGAAACAAGAAGCCATCATAAAGTCCGCTGTACGGGTATTCGCCCGGCAGGGGTATCACGCCGCCAAGATGAGCCGCATTGCGGAAGAGGCGGGTGTGGCCGCCGGCAGCCTCTATCTCTATTTCAGAAACAAAGACAATCTGCTTCAGGAGATTATCGATTGCACCTGGGAAGAGATGAAACGGCGCTACGAGGAAAACGTGAGCGACGAGGGACTGTCGCCGGCTGATAAGCTGGTGGCGCTGATTGACAGTGTGTTTGATCTCTTCATGGATGATCCCGACCGGGCCATTATTTTTGTCAATGAACAGCACCATCTGGAGCAGAAGGGGATTGCCGATTTCACCAGTAAAAAGGAGATGTTGCTCTCGCTGGGGGCTCAGGTAATACAGGAGGGCGTGCAACGGGGACATTTTGATCCGGAAATCGATATTATGATTTTCAAAGAATTCATTTTTGGGGGTCTTCATCAGGTGCTTAATCTTTGGGCTATGCAGCCCGGAAAAATTGATTTAGAACGGCTTCGGCATGAGATGAAGCCCATTATCCTGAAAGGGATTGCCAAGTAGGCGTTATTTTTTTGCCATAAACATGAACTATGATTCATTATTCAATTAAGAGGTCTATCATGAAACGTTATTTTTCAATCGCACTGGTCTTGCTTCTGACCGTTGGAACAGTTTCCGCACAGGATGGCAGTTGGACTGTCGGTTTGATCAGCAGCCATCAGCACAATTTTAAGGCTGAGCATCGCCTCAGCGACATGAACAATCCCTTTGGCTACGGTATGGCATTGGGCTATTCAATGAATCAGTACGCGTCTTTTGGTGTAACGGGTGAGTATTTTTCGGGCGATCTGCAGTCGAAACTGGGTGAAGAGACGCTGTGGCGTGGCAGTTTTTCAGCCTTTCTCTTCCCCGTGCAGTGGAATCGCGTGCGTCCCTACTTAAGCACCGGTGTGGTCTATACCCATCAGAATTTGGATTTGGACAGTGGAGCAGAGGAGACGGACAATCTGCTGCAGATGCGTCATGGTCTGGGCCTGGATGTGGTGATCATCCCCGGAGTGCATCTCAATCTCGAGACCGCCGTCTACTCCGACGGGCTCAATTTTGTCGGCAATGTGAACAGCTTTGGCTTCCGCTACGCGTTTTAAAAGACTTTAAATTTTCCTCTCAGGAACCCTCGGTGCTGGACTGCTTCGGTTCAGTGCCGGGGGATTTTTTTATTGCGATCCCCGCTTCAATTGTATACACTTCATTTAGACCTCTACCCCGATCGATATTTCCTCCTCTTCTATTTTTTTCAGTGATTGTCCTCCTTCTTGATCCGGATCAAGGTTTTGCTTCTGAGCTTCAGCTATCTTGTTGGCGAAACAAGAGAGAAACTCAATAAAGGAGCGAAAAATGAAACGCGAAATCATAGAAATTGACGAATCCAAATGCACGGGTTGCGGTCTGTGCGTGCCGGGCTGCCCTGAAGGTGCCCTTCAGATCATTGACGGCAAAGCCAGATTGGTCAGCGACCTGCTCTGCGACGGCCTGGGCGCCTGCATTGGCGACTGCCCCGAAGGCGCCATCTCTGTGACTGAGCGCGAGGCCGAGGCCTATGATGAGCGCAAGGTGATGCTGGACAACATCGTCCCCAAAGGGACCAACACCATCAAGGCCCACCTGAAACACCTTAAAGATCACAATCAGGATGAATACTATCAGCAGGCCGTGGCCGTTCTCACTGAGCAAGGCATTGCCGTGCCGGTGCTGGAAGAGGCGCAGGGCTGCGGATCGGGCCATGGCGGCGGTGGTTGCCCAGGCACACAGAGCCAGTCATTTGATAAGACTTCGCCCTCAGCGGCCTCAAGTGCCGGTGTCCGTCCCTCCACGCTGACGCACTGGCCGGTGCAGATGCATCTCATCAACCCCCGTGCTCCCCATTATCAAGGCGCAGACATGCTGCTCGCCGCCGACTGTTCGGCCTTTGCCATGGGCGACTTCCATAAAGACTGGCTCAAAGGCAAGGTGCTGGCCATTGCCTGTCCCAAATTGGACGAAGGTCAGGACGTCTACCTTGAGAAAATCAAGTCGCTGATTGAAGATGCCAAGATCAACACGCTGACGGTGATGGTGATGACCGTGCCGTGCTGCGGCGGGCTGGTCAGAATGGTGCAGCGGGCCATTGCTGAAACCTCGCGCAAGGTGCCGGTGAAGGTAGTGGTCGTCGGATTACAGGGTGAGATTGCCAAGGAAGAGTGGATTTAGGAGGCCATCATGACAGAGAATAAACCCTTTGGGATTGCGCTTGACCCAGACAGCTTGGTGGCCTATCAAGATGGCTCCGTGGTGAGTCGCACTCTCGTAGACGGCCAGGCCGGCAGTGTCACCGTCTTTGCCTTTGATGAAGGGCAACGCCTCTCCGAACATACCGTGCCCTTTGATGCCCTCGTCCAGATTTTGGACGGGGAGGCCGAGGTCACTATCGATCATAAAGATCATGTCGTGAAAACCGGTCAGTGGATCGTCATGCCGGCCGATGTGCCCCACGCGCTGCGTGCGGAGAAATCTTTCAAAATGTCACTGGTGATGATTCGTAAATAGTTGAAACCGAGGAGGAATCATTGAAAATTATCGATGCCAAAAAAGCAGAGAAGGCCAAGACCGTGCATCAGGCCGATGTCAGGCGCCTGTATAACACCGAAGACGCCCAGGCCATGCATATTACGCTGCAGCCCGGTGAGGCGCTGCGGCGTCATATCACGCCTGTTGACGTTTTCTTTTATGTGCTGGAGGGCACTGGCGTGGTGGAGATTGGCGAGGAAAAGCAGTCGGTTTCAACGGACCATCTGATTGAATCACCCAGGGGCATTGTGCATTGCTGGTACAATGAGTCTGATGCGCCATTTCGCGTGCTGGTGGTGAAGACGCCGCGGCCCACAGGCAAGTCGCAGATTTTGTAACAGGGAGACACCCATTGAAGGTATCCAATTTGAACAAGGCGCCGGTTTTGGAAAATGCTCTGGGACTGGATGCGAGAGTGGCGGCCAGCGCCCAGGAGGCGGAGCTGGTGCAGTTTACGCTCAGCCCCGGTGAGGTCATCCCGCCGCATCCTATGCCTGTGCGCGTCTTCTTCATTGTGCTTGAGGGTGAGGGAGAGATCACTGTTGATGGGTACAGTGAAGCAGCGACTGTCAATGATGTGATTGAGATTGAACCGGGCGCACAGCGGGGCTGGAAGTCTGTCGGCAAGGAAAATCTACGGGTGCTGGCGGTGAAGACACCGCGGCCCATTATCAATTAAACCGATTGTTCGTTTAATTATTGATTGGAAGGGGATCATCATGGATATGTTTTGTTATCAATGTGAACAGGCCGCCAAGGGCACAGGGTGCAACACGGTGGGCGTGTGCGGCAAGCAGCCGGAATCGTCGGCGCTTCAGGATCTCATCGTCTATCAGCTCAAGGGCATTGGATTCTGGACGCATGAGGCCCGGCTGAAGGGAAAGAAAGATGAATCGCTGGATCATTTCATCCTGGAGGCGCTGTTCACCACAGTGACCAATGTCAATTTTGATGATGAACGTCTGGCCCAATTGGTGTTGCAGGGGGAGACTGTTCGGCAGAAGGCCCAGGCGCTGGCCGGGAATGACACCAGTGTGAAGCCTCCTGAGGCGGCCACAAAGGTTTTGGCCGGATCCACGGCTGAACTCATTTCCCAGGGCGCCCTGGTTTCCATTGTAAAAGATGAAGAGAATGAAGACCTGCGGTCGCTCAAACATCTATTGGTCTACGGTCTCAAGGGCATGGCCGCCTATGCGGACCACGCCTATATTCTGGGAAAAACCGATGATACTGTTTTTGCCTACTTTGCCGAGGCGTTGTGGTCGTTAACGCAGCCGCTGGGTCTGGAGGCGCTGGTGGGCCTGAACATGAAATGCGGCGAGGTGAATATTCGCACCATGGAGATTCTGGACGAGGCCCATACCGGCCGTTTTGGTCATCCCGAGCCGACCACGGTATCCACGGGCACGCGCAAGGGTCCGGCCATTGTGGTCACCGGTCACGACCTCCTGGATCTGGAGGTGCTGCTGCAGCAAACCGAAGGCACGGGCGTCAATATCTACACCCATGGTGAGATGCTGCCGGCCCACGGCTATCCGGGTTTAAAGAAATACGCGCATCTGGCCGGGCATTTTGGTACGGCCTGGCAGAATCAGACCAAGGAGTTTGACGGTGTGCCCGCAGCGTTTCTCTTCACAACAAACTGTATTCAAAAACCCAAGGCCTCTTACTTTGACCATGTGTTCACCACGGGTCTGGTGGGCTGGCCCGATGTGGCCCACGTGCCTGAACGGAATTTTAAGAAAGTCATCGAAAAAGCCATTGCACTGGGTGGATTTGAAGAAAAGGCAGGTGGCACTTTGATGACGGGATTTGGCCATAATGCCGTGCTCAGCGTGGCAGACAAGGTGATTGACGGGGTGAAGTCAGGGGCCATCAAGCACTTCTTCCTGGTGGGCGGCTGTGACGGCGCCAAGCCGGGCCGGAATTACTACACGGAGTTTGTGGAGAAGACGCCCAAGGACACCGTGGTGATGACGCTGGCCTGCGGCAAGTTCAGGTTCAACCATATGGATCTGGGCGACATTGGCGGTATTCCCCGTCTCCTGGATATTGGCCAGTGTAACGACGCCTATTCCGCTGTGAAAATTGCCGTGGCCCTGGCCGGGGCTTTCGAAGTGGGTGTGAATGAACTCCCGCTCTCCTTTGTGCTCTCCTGGTATGAGCAGAAGGCCGTGGTGATCTTGCTCAGCCTGCTGCATCTGGGCATCAAGGATATCCGCCTTGGACCCACACTGCCGGCGTTTGTCACGCCCACGGTGCTGAATTTTTTAGTGGAAAATTTCAATATTCAGCCTATCGGCGAGGTGGATGCGGATCTTGAAGCCATGCTGAGTGGGAAATAGTATGCATCTGTTTTGAAGCCGTTTTTCTTCAAAGGCCCCTGCTGAATGGCAGGGGCCTTTTGCATTTCTATTGAACCGGGTTGTATATTGCAGCAAACAAAGCCAAAAGGAATAGGATGAATACAGTTGAATCTCTTCGCGGACTAATCGATATACAATTGTTGTGCAATGCCTTCTGGGTGCGGGCCGCCCGTTTGCAGGGCAGGCGTCATCCGGCCATCGATCAATACATCATCGATGCGCTGATCTCCGCCACGCCGGGGGTGAACGCGGTGGCCGATCGCCTGCTCACCGTGGTGCAGATGGGCGAGGCGGTGCGCCAGGCGATTGTCGAAATCGCCGGAGACACATCGGGCAGCCTGCCGGAGGCGGCCCGCTTTGTTCTGACCGATGAGGTGCTGCGGCAGGTGCAAAACGGGGCAGAGGTGCGGCTTTTCACAGGGGCCGGCGGCCCTGAGCGGCGTGAGATCTTGTCGGGGCTGAAACAGTTGGCCCAGGCGGCAGCGCAGTCATCGTCTCTGGATGCCTTTGATGACAAGGCGCTGCACGCGATGACAGACGGACTCGCAGCGCTGGCCGGTGTGCCGGGGCTGGGGCTGTCGCTGGACACGGCGCTGGAGGCGGCCGGGAAGCATCTCGATGCAGCTAAAACCGTGCGTTTCGGCACGCCTGACAAGACAGCACCGCAGCCTGTCTTAGTCAATTCTCCATGCATTGTGGTGAGCGGCGCGGATTTCCAAGTTCTGGAGGATGTGCTGGTGCAGACCTTTCAGCGGGGCATTTCGGTGTACACACATGGGGCGCTGGCTGTGGCGCACCGCTATCCCGGGTTCCGGCAGTTTGAACATTTAACAGGACATGTCGCTGTGCTGCCGGATCAGGCCGTTGTCGTATTGTGCCTGGGGTTTGAAGCGGCCAGTTTAAAGACGTCTTCAGCGCGTTTGTTCACCACGGGCTTGCTGGCTCTGCCCGGCGTGACGCATGTTGCGGACAAGGCGTATCGCGAGGTGATTTCAGGGGTTCTCAACGATAAGTAATTTTTAGTTAAATTTGTCAATTGAGGAAAGCCGGTCTTCCAGTGGGGAAGCCGGTTTTTTTGTAGTGTGTTGGTAGGGATTTAATTACAATTTGGAGGTTAATTTCAAGGTGATGTTCAAATTTAAACGAATATTAAATAAAGGGTTGGGCTGCTACGCTCAAAATAATTGGCATGTTTTTTGAATTGTTGTCAGTGAATTATATGATCGGTGACTATTCTATTTCATCCTGAGACGAGAAAGGCGGAGCAAGTGCTCTGCCGTACGGGCCTGGCCAGAGACGGAATCGAGAGACAGTTGATGCGTGCAGTTATCAACCTTGAAAAATATGAATTCCTCAATATTTTCCTCCAGCAATCGTTTTGCCCGTCTGATATCACTACTATTCTCGGATGCAATTTTTCAATTATTATTATCATAAAGGATCTATGATGGGCAAAGCTATCGGAAGTTCTGCATTGAAATGCCTGGGCATTTTGATGAGCATTTGCATGCTGACTGTTCCTGTGCTTGCGCAGGAGAGTCCCTCGATCTCAACGCAGGGGTTGATCGGAGCAGTGCAGCCGGGCACAGAAAATCAAGCTGTACAGAAGATTGAAGTGAATGTCACAGGAGACGAGACGCTTTCGCAATTCGTTTTCCGCCCCATGGATAGCGGCACTCTGCTTGAAGGCGATATTTCAGCGGCCAAGGTGTATTACACCGAAAATGCCGCTGAATTCTCCACGGGTCAACTGTTCGGCACAGTCATGCCGGCTCCTGGGGAGCCGATGGTGATCTCCGGGCATCAGGATCTGGCGCCGGGCAGGCATGTGTTCTGGCTGGCTTTTGATATTGGCCTTAACGCCTCACCTGTTCAGCTGGATGTAGAATGCACCTCCATTGTCCTGTCAAACGGGACCGTGGCGCCCGATATGAAAGTGCAGACTGGCTCGCTTCGGATTGAAGAAGCAGTACAGGCTGACAGGTTGGTACTTACGGAAAATGGCGCCTTGTTTGGCGATGCACAGCCAGGCCGCCTGGGCAAGCAGACGGCTGGTGGGGCCACTTACATGACCACCAATGACAATGTCGGCCAGAATGGTGTGGGCTCTGCTGATGGTGACATGGATGTTTATATGGGCAATGATAATGGTATGCATCCTATTGAATTCAATATCAATGTCACCGGCTCATTGCCCACCACCAGTGCTGTGCTTACCATTTATGCCAAGGATGTGGATGAGGATGGTGGGGGTAGCTATGACCCTGAAATCAATAAAGTCTATTTCAATGGCCACTACTGCGGTATCATGCGCGGTGAGGATGGCAAATGGAACACCACGGTATTTAATATTCCTGTTGAGTGGGTACAGTCCGGGAACAACCTGGTGCGCTATGATATTGATTATCATGATGTGGGTTGGAGATCAGAGGTCGATTGGGGCCAGCTGCTTATTGACGGTGGCGCCGGCACGCATGTGCGGATTGATGATGTGGAGATTCTGGGATCGTCGACTTCCGGCAGCAATACCCTCATCAATACCCGGGTCAGTGTGGATGTCTCTGAATCCGGCGACTATCGCTACGAACTGAACCTGGTGGCGCCTGACGGCAACACACTTTGCGCCGACAGTTATACATACACCGAGTCGACAGGCAGCGGCAGCCGGGATTTCAATATCAGTTTCCCCACCAGCTCCGCATCGGGTACTTATGAGATACAGGTCTCACTCTTTCAGGTCTCCTCGGGCATTCAGGAGTCCTTTGAGCCGCAGGCCTATTATCATGGCACGGGCAGCGCACCTGAGATTTTGGTGAAAGGCAATTCATTTACCATTGAAGATGGGGACAACACACCGTCAGCCAGTGATTTTACCGATTTTGGCAGTGTGGATATTTCCGGTGCAACCGTTGAACATGCCTTTGTGATAGAAAATCTGGGTAATCAGAACCTGACGCTGGACGGCGGATCACCTTATGTGAGCATTGGCGGCAGCCATGCCGGCGATTTCACAGTGACGGCCATTCCCAGTACGCCTATTGCCCAGTACGGCAGCACGACATTCCAGGTGACTTTTAACCCATCGGCCACTGGCCTGAGAAGCGCCACGCTTTCCATTGCCAATAACGACAGCGATGAAAATCCATATAATTTTGCCATTCAGGGGACGGGCACAGGTGCTGTCTCTACCACGCCCACGTTAACCACGCAGGCAGTGACGAGCATCACCCCGACCACGGCCACGGGCAACGGCAATATCACCAATCTGGGTGTGCCCAATCCCACGGCCCACGGCGTGGTTTGGAACACCGGCGGTACGCCTACAGCCGCCGATAACGTGGTCAATCTTGGAGAGGCGTCGTCCACTGGGGCGTTTACGGCATCTATTACCGGTCTTTCCTCCAACGTTACCTATTATGTGCGTGCCTATGCCAGCAACACGGCGGGGACGGTCTATGGGAATGAGGTGAGTTTTACCTCTGCGACCGCGGCCCCCACGGCCATTATGGTTGCGGCCTCAGCCATTGGCGAGACCACGGCCACGCTCAACGGCACAGTGAACGCCAATAATGCCAATACGACACTGTCTTTCGAGTACGGCCTGACCGACGGCTACGGTTCAACAGCAACGTCGACACCGGCCACGGCCAGCGGTACATCGAACACGTCCCTGAGCGCAGCCCTCACCGGCCTGACGCCCAATCAGGTATACCACTATCGCGTGAAAGCTGTCAATGGCGGCGGCACCACCTACGGTTCGGATCAGACCTTCACCACACTGATGACCGCGCCCGTGGTGACTACCACCCCGGTCACAGAGATTGCTCAGCACACAGCCACCTTAAACGGCAGTCTCTCTGAGCTGGGCGCGCCCTCGGCCACGAACCACGGATTTGCCTTTGGTACAGGCGAAACACCGGCACTGACCGATCAGCGCGTGGACCTGGGTACGCCCTCGGCCACTGGAGCGTTCACTGCGCCGTTGACCACGCTTATCCAGGGCACCACTTACTACGCCCGCAGCTACGCCATCAACACAGCCGACACCGTGTTCGGCGAGGTGGTCAGCTTTACCACGCCTTCGCCCGGGCTGGTTCTGAAATCTGAAGGAGGCGTGATTGCAAACGGCGGCACCCTGGCCTTTGGCGACTGTCCACAGCATCGCTACGTTGACCAGTCCCTGACCCTGTGTAATACCGGCAATATGTTGTTGAGGCTGACCCTGCCCGTGGTCATCACAGGCGAAGGTGTTGCTTCGTATGCCTTGTTGACCCAGCCCAAAGCTGAGATTGCCGCTGGTGACAGCAGCGTTTTTGTGCTTCGGTTTTATCCCAGATCAATGGGGGACAAGCCGGCCACCTGCAGCGTGGTGAACAACGACGCCGATGACACGCCCATGGTGTGGCAGCTCACAGGCAGTGGCCAGCCCAACCGGCCCGATGTGTTCAACGTGGATCAGGACACACTGCACTACGCCGAGGGCGACGGTGCGGTGATTGTGTCCGCACAGACCGGTACCTATGATCTTGATGTAACGTCGCTGCACAAAGCCCGTGTCCGCATCTGTCAGGGCTACTGTCCTTCAGAGGATCTGCTTGCAGGATCCTCGCCTGCACTGGCCGTGAACTATGACGCCGCCAGCGGTGCATTGACCTTCACCGGCGAAGCCGATTTTGCAACCTACAACACGGCCCTGCGCAGCGTGACTTACAGCAACTTGAACACGGTCAATCCGGACATTGCTGTTCGTGTTTTGGAGTACACGGTCTGGGATGAGCGTACCTACGGCGATCACGCCTATCGAACGATCCGCGTACACGGCGTCAACGATGTGCCTGTGCTCAGCGCCATGGAGTCCGACACCCTGATCTTTGGCGACGACGATGAATCGTTGCCGCTGACGGCCACGCTGGCGGTTCTGGATGAAGACAGCGCAGAACTCGATTCGGCCACGGTGCGTTTTGACACCGGTTACGTACGCGGCGAGGATGTGCTGGCCTACACCGGCAGCGTGTTGAGCGCGTCATTTAATTCCCTGGATGGGGTGCTGGCCTTGACAGGCACGGCATCTGTGGCCTCTTATCAGGCGGCTTTGCGCCAGGTGGTCTACCGCAACCGCATCACCGATGATTTTTCATTGCACACAAGACGCATTGCCTTCAGCGTTAACGACGGCGAGGCCGAGAGCAATGCCGTCGGCCGGGTTCTGCGCATGGCCGTAGCAGAGGAGATGGCCGGCCCTTATCTGCGTTACTGCTTTCCGCCGGACAGCGGCCGGGCGGTGCCCAAGAATACGTTAATCCAATTCCGTGTCATGGAAGATCGCGCCGGCGTCGACTTCTCTTCTCTGGCCGTGCGCGTCAATGGCAATTCTATTGTCAGCGGTGGCGTGGATCTGACCTCGGGCAATGTGCGTTTCCTGAACCATGAACCGGATACCCCGCATTACACCATGATTTTTGAGAATGATACGCTTTATCATCCCGGCGACACTGTGTATGTCAATGTACAGTGCCAGGATCTTAAAGCTGCACCGCAGGAGCTCTTCCGTAACTATTGTTTCTTCATAGGACAAGACTCGGCGGCCTATTCCGTGCCCGAGGCGTTTGGCCCAGAAGGCGGTGAGTTGATCGACGAGGATACCGGCGTTGATTTGATCATTCCTCAGGAAGCACTGCGCGACACCTTTGATATCTGTGTGGCCACAGTCACAGATGTGCCGCCGCTGCCCGAGGGCGTGGAAGGATTGACGCTATCCTGGCACTTCAGTCCCGAAGGACTTCAGTTTGCCGATTCCATCCGCATCTCCATTCCCTGGACACAGGAAATGTTAGACAGCGCCGGTGTCACCGATCCGCTGGATCTGGACCTCTACTATTTTTCCACTACGCAAGGCTCCTGGCGAGTGCTGGATATCGTGGCTGTAGAGGGTGATAAGGTTGAGGTCTTGGTCGATGAGTTCTGCTATCTCTCTGTGCGGCGTGATCCATCCTGCACCTTGGTGGCGGACCCGTCCGGTCAGGTCCCCATGAACTTTGCCATGCACCCGGCCTATCCCAATCCTTTTAACCCGGAGACGCATGTGGCCTTTGATCTGCCGCGTGCCGGACAGGTGACTCTGGAGGTCTATGATGTGCGCGGCCGCCGTGTCCGTCAACTGATTGACGAAGACCTGTCTGCCGGGCGCTACGCCGAGACCTGGGACGGTTGCGATGAACAGGGCATCACCGTGGCCAGCGGACTGTACTTCATCCGTTTTGTCTGTGATGACTATGTCAAAACACGGAAAGTCATTTTGCTGAAATAATCGAAAAAACCATTGTTTAAAAAAGGCCCTGCCATTTGGCGGGGCCTTTTTGTGTTGGGTTCAAGGCTGATTGGGCCGGTAATTTATTCCAAAATGGGAGGCCTGTGAGGCGCTTGTGTTCAATTTGATGGTAGATGTATGCTGGAGTTGGAGGGTTTTGAGCGTAAAATGATTTGGCATACGTTTTGTTTATTGAGTAGCTGTTCATTGTTATATGAATGAAGAGCATTCAAACTGAAATGGATGAGGCGGTGGCCAAAGCCGCCCAACTGAAATGGAACCGGACCGAAGATGATGCAAAGAATGAACAGTTGTCATTTATCCAGATCGTCTCTCTTCTTTGTAGATAACCCTGTAAAACATCTCTCCGTTTTAATTCCCCATTTTTATGTGATGAATGAAGATTTTGGCACGGCACTTTGAATGCATGTATGTGAGTGGCCGTGATACTGTCGTCCTTTAGAGAATAAGTTTTGACAATAATAAACGGAGGTTCAATATGAAAAAATTGTTCCTGATTCTTGTCGCGCTCATGACGCTGACAGCGGGCATGGCCACAGCCCAGATGGTTGAGGGGCAGTCTGCAGCGAGTTATGCCGCAGAAAAGAAAGCCCTGATGATGGCCAAAGAGAGTGTGCCCGGTTCCACGCAGACCCTGGGTGGCGTGGCGACAGACGGCGCCCTACGTATTCAAATTTTGGATAACAGTAGGATGGCTGTAGCACGCCACAGAAATGGCTCCTGGCAGGAGCAGTGGTTTAGCGACGATTCCAAGAGTATTCGTCTCTATGCGGGGGGCACGGCTTATGCCGCTTCCGGGGCATACTTTTCTACGTCCGTCACAACACTGCTTACCAAGAGCAATACAGTGCTCAACAGCACCGACGCCGAGTTGGTGCTGGAGAGTGCGGGCAAGTTTCGCATCAAGCAGAAAACCTATTATCCGGCGGGTGCGGCCTATTTACAGCTGACCTGGGAGATCACCAATATCTCCGGCGGCACGGTGAATGATCTGCGCTTCTTCTCCGGCGGCGACACCTATCTCTCCGGCGGCGACAATGGTGCGGGCTTCTGGGAAGCCGGCGCCAATACCATTGGCGTGCGCAAGGGCAGCCCCCAGCAGCAGAACCTCTTGATGCAGGGCAACACCATCCCCTATAATCATCAGAGCAACCGCTATAACTCTGTTCGTGATGCTGTCAATGCCAATAGTTTGACGGGCGTTGTGGACCCTAATGAAGGCACGGACAACGGAATGGCCCTGGAGTGGCGCACGGCCACTTTGGCCCCTGGCGCCACCTGGACGATCAGCGCCACAGAGAAATTTGTGGATAAAACCGTGACCAACCTCACCATTTCAGCGCCTATGGCCGGACAGGTAGCCCCTGGCGGTAGCGTGGATTTAACCTTTGCCGTGCAGAACAGAACGGGCAGTTCCACCTCGGTTAACCTGGCTTCCGCCATTGATCTCTCGGGGTGGACAGCAACCGTGCAATCGCCGGCTTCGTCCTTTACGCTGGCAGGCAGCGCCTCTCAGAATGTGATTGTGCGCGTGAGCAATCCTTCGGGCACGGCCCTGGGCACAGTGGCAAAGGTGACGCTCTCGGCTACAGATGGCAGTGGGACGGCTACGGATTTCTCCAATGTGGAGGTGGCGCAGGTGCCCACCATTGATTCGCATCCCTCCAATGCGAATGTGGGCCTGGGAGACCCCGCCTCATTTAGTATTTCCGCCAGTAATGCCAGTACGTATCAGTGGCAGGTTTTTACTACAGTTTGGCAGAATGTCTCCAACGCAGGCGTTTACAGTGGCGCCACAACGACTACGCTTTCTATCTCAGGCGCTCAGTCTGGCATGGATGGATATCAGTATCGCTGTGTGGCCACCAATGACTATGGCGCGGCCACCAGCAATACGGCCATATTATCTGTGGAGACATCTTCTCCCCCCACCGTGACCACGCAGGCGGTAACGAGCATCACCCCGACCACGGCGACGGGCAACGGGAACATCACTGTTCTGGGTGTGCCCAATCCCACGGCCCACGGCGTGGTGTGGAACACCGGCGGCACGCCCACCACAGCAGACAGCAAGACCAATGGGGGGGCGGCATCATCCACAGGTGCGTTCACGGCATCTCTTTCGTCGTTGAGTCCCAATACAACCTATTATATTCGCGCCTATGCCACCAATACGGCGGGTACGTCTTATGGCAATCAGGTCAGTTTTACCACGAGTCCCATGCCTGCCACCGTGACCACGCAGGCGGTGACGAGCATCACCCCGACCACGGCGACGGGCAACGGGAACATCACTGTTCTGGGTGTGCCCAATCCCACGGCCCACGGTGTGGTGTGGAACACCGGCGGCACGCCCACCACAGCAGACAGCAAGACCAATGGGGGGGCGGCATCAGCCACAGGTGCGTTCACAGGGAGCCTTGCGGGTTTATCTCCCAATACCACCTACTATGTGCGTGCCTACGCCACCAACACGGCAGGCACGGTATATGGCAGTCAGGTGAGCTTCACCACACTGCCTGTTGCCGCCACCGTGACCACGCAGGCGGTGACGAGCATCACCCCGACCACGGCGACGGGCAATGGGAACATCACTGTTCTGGGTGTGCCCAATCCCACGGCCCACGGTGTGGTGTGGAACACCGGCGGCACGCCCACCACAGCAGACAGCAAGACCAATGGGGGGGCGGCATCAGCCACAGGTGCGTTCACAGGGAACCTTGCCGGTTTATCTCCCAATACCACCTACTATGTGCGTGCCTACGCCACCAACACGGCAGGCACGGTATATGGCAGTCAGGTGAGCTTCACCACACTGCCTGTAGCCGCCACCGTAACCACGCAGGCGGTGACGAGCATCACCCCGACCACGGCGACGGGCAATGGGAATATCACCAGTCTGGGTGTGCCCAATCCCACGGCCCACGGTGTGGTGTGGAACACCGGCGGTATGCCCACCACAGCAGACAGCAAGACCAATGGGGGGGCGGCGTCAGCGACAGGTGCATTCACGGGGAGCATAACGGGTCTTTCTTCCAATGTCACTTACTATGTCCGCGCCTATGCCAGCAACACGGCGGGCACGATTTATGGCAGCCAGGTGAGTTTTACCTCTGCTACAGCAATGCCTACAGCGATTACCAACGCGGCCTCTGGCATTGGTGAGACCACGGCCACATTGAACGGTACGGTCAATGCAAAAAATGCAAACACCACACTGTCGTTTGAATATGGCCTGACTGACAGCTACGGTTCGACAGCGACGTCGACGCCGGGCTCTGCCAGCGGTACATCCAACACGGCCCTGAGCGCGGCCCTCACCGGCCTGACGCCCAATCAAACCTATCACTTCCGTGTGAAGGCCGTCAATGATGGCGGTACCACCTACGGCGTTGATATGACATTCACCACGTCGGCAGCGGCCCCCACGGCCATAACAGATGCGGCCTCTGGCATTGGTGAGACCACGGCCACATTGAACGGTACGGTCAATGCAAAAAATGCAAATACAACGCTGTCCTTCGAGTACGGCCTGACTGACAGCTACGGTTCAACAGTGACGTCGACACCGGGCTCTGCCAGCGGCACATCCAACACGGCCCTGAGCGCGGCCCTCACCGGCCTGACGCCCAATCAAACCTATCACTTCCGTGTGAAGGCCGTCAATGATGGCGGTACCACCTACGGCGTTGATATGACATTCACCACGTCGGCAGCGGCCCCCACGGCCATAACAGATGCGGCCTCTGGCATTGGTGAGACCACGGCCACATTGAACGGTACGGTCAATGCAAAAAATGCAAATACAACGCTGTCCTTCGAGTACGGCCTGACTGACAGCTACGGTTCGACAGCGACGTCGACACCGGGCTCTGCCAGCGGCACATCCAACACGTCCCTGAGCGCAGCCCTCACCGGCCTGACGCCTAATCAGATCTACCACTATCGGGTAAAATCTGTCAATGACGGCGGTACCACCTACGGCGGTGATATGACATTTACCACCACCATGGCACCACCTGTGGCCGCCACCTCGGCCGCCACGTCAGTCGGTCAGAGCAGCGCCACACTCAACGGCAGCATGAACGCCAGAAACACCTCCACGTCAATCACCTTCGAGTATGGCACAGATGTCAGCTACGGCGCATCGATCAACGCCACACCGGCCACCGTAGAGGGTACAGAGACGGCAGTCGTCAACGCCGCATTGACCGTCCTGGCGCCGAATACGCTTTATCACTACCGCATTGTCGGCACAAGCGGCGGCGGTACTACCCGTGGCGCTGATATGACCTTCACTACATTGATGACCGTGCCTGTGGTGACGACCACCCCGGCCACAGACGTGGCGCAGCATAGCGCCACCTTAAACGGCAGTCTCAGTGAGCTGGGCGCACCGGCGGCCACGGCCCATGGTTTTGTCTGGGGCACGGCCGAAACACCGGCACTGACCGATCAGCGCGTGGACCTGGGTACGCCCTCGGCCACCGGTGACTTCTTCGCAGCGTTGACCGCACTCGATCAGGGCACGATCTACTACGCCCGCAGCTACGCCATCAACGCCGCAGACACGGTGTACGGCGAGGTGGTCAGCTTTACCACGACGCATCCCGAACTGGTGTTGAAGTCCGAAGGTGCTGTGATTGCCAACGGCGACACATTGGCCTTTGGCGACTGTCCGCAGCACCGCTATATCGATAAAACATTGACGTTTTACAACACCGGCAACATGGCCTTGAGCCTGACCGTTCCTGTGGCCATCACCGGCGAGGGCGCCGCGCCCTATACATTCTTGACCCAGTCCGCGTCCGAGATTGCCGCCGGCGACAGCAGCGTCTTTGTGCTGCGTTTCTTCCCCCGTTCACTGGGTGAGAAGCCGGCCACATGCACTGTGGTCAATAGCGATGCCGATGACACGCCCATGGTGTGGCATCTTAGCGGCACCGGCAATCCCAACCGCCCCGACGTGTTCAACGTGGATCAGGACACACTGCAGTACGCCGAGGGCGACGGTGCAGTGGTTGTGTCCTCGCAGACGAGCACCTATGATCTGGATGAGACGCCGCTTCACAAGGCCCGCGTGCGTATCTGTCAGGGCTACCGTCCTGCAGAGGATCTGCTTGCAGGATCCTCGCCTGCACTGGCCGTGAACTATGACGCCATCAGCGGTGCATTGACCTTCACCGGCGAGGCCGATTTTGAGACCTACAACGCGGCCCTGCGCAGCGTGACCTATAACAATCTGAATACCGTCAACCCCGATAGCGTCATCCGTGTACTTGAGTACACAGTCTGGGATGAGCGCACCTACGGCGATCACGCCTATCGAACGATCCGTGTAGAGGGCGTCAATGACGTTCCGGTGCTCAGCGCCATGGAGTCCGACACCCTGATCTTTGGCGATGACGATGAATCGCTGCAGCTGACGGCCACAGTGACGGTCCTGGATGAAGACAGCGCAGAACTCGATTCGGCAACGGTGCGATTCTCCTCAGGCTACGTGCGCGGCGAGGATGTGCTGGCCTACACCGGCAGCGTGCTGAGTGCATCTTTCAACTCAGAAAAGGGTGTATTGGCCCTCAAAGGCGCCGCCTCTGTGGCCTCTTACCAGGCGGCATTGCGCCAGGTGGTCTATCGCAACCGTGTTGAAAACGACATCTCGTTACACGTGCGCCGCATTGCAGTGACTGTCAACGACGGCACAGCCGAGAGCAACACAGTGAGCCGCGCCTTGCGCATGGCCAAGGCCGAAGAAATTTCGGGTCCGTACCTGCGCTACTGCTTTCCACCGGACAGCGGACGGGCGGTGCCCAAGAATACGTTAATCCAATTCCGTGTCATGGAAGACCGTGCCGGCGTCGATTTTTCCTCTCTTGCCGTGCGTGTTAATGGCAATTCTATTGTCAGCGGTGGCGTGGATCTGACCTCGGGCAACGTGAGTTTCCTGAACCATGAACCGGACACACCGCATTACACCATGATTTTTGAGAATGACACGCTCTACCATCCCGGTGACACCGTGTACGTGAATGTGCAGTGTCAGGATTTGAAGACGCCACCGCAGCCGCTCTTCCGCAACTATTGCTTCTTTATTGGACAGGACGAGGCTGAGTACTCCATCCCTGAACCCATCGGTCCTGAGGGCGGTGAGTTTATCGATGAGGTCACCGATGTACAGATGGCCATCCCACAGGAAGCCCTGCGCGACACCTTTGACATCTGTATTGCCACTGTGACCGAGACTCCGGCACTGCCGGATACCGTGGAGGGGCTCAAGCTCTCCTGGCATTTCAGTCCCGCGGGTCTGCAGTTCACAGACTCCATCGATGTCTCCATCCCCTACACACAGGAGATGCTGGACAGCGCCGGGGTGACCGATCCCATGGATCTGGAGCTCTACTACTTCTCTACGTCCGAGGGCGAGTGGCAGCTGCTGACCATCGTCGATGAAGAAGAGGGGCGCGTCCATGTTCGCGTGAATGAGTTCTGCTATCTCTCGGTGCGCATGGATCCCAGCTGCACGGCGGTGGCGGATCAGTCGGGTCAGATTCCCATGAACTTTGCCATGCACCCGGCCTATCCCAATCCCTTTAATCCGGAGACGCATGTGGCCTTTGATCTGCCGCGTGCCGGACAGGTCAACCTGGAGGTTTATGATGTGCGCGGCCGCCGTGTCCGTCAATTGATCGACGAAGACCTGGCTGCCGGGCGCTACGCCGAGACCTGGGACGGCCTAGACGAACAGGGCATCACCGTGGCCAGCGGACTGTACTTCATCCGTTTTGTCTGCGATGACTATGTGAAAACACGGAAAGTCATTTTGCTGAAATAATCGAAAAACTATTGTTTGAAAAAGGCCCTGCCGTTCGGCGGGGCCTTTTGTGTTGGGGGAACCCTGTAATGGATTGAGCGTATAAATCCCATAAATTTGATAGGGAATAGTGTTGAGGCATTGATGAGTGAGCGTTTAGATCAAAAGATTGAAATTGCCATCGAAGGCATGCATTGCGCGTCCTGCGCGTTGCGCGTGGAGAAGGGGCTGGAAGTCGTCCCTGGTGTGCATACGGCTGCGGTGAACTTTGCCACAGAATCGGCCACTGTGTCCATCGATACAGAAAAAGTGTCAGCACCGGCTTTGCTGGAGGCGGTGGAGGGTTTGGGTTACAAAGCCCGGGTGTCCAGGCAGATACTGTCCGTAGAGGGCATGCACTGCGCCTCCTGTGTGGGCCGTGTGGAGACGGCGTTAAAGGCGTTGCCCGGTGTGGTCACGGCCAGCGTCAATTTTGGCACTGAAGAGGCTGTGATTGATTTTGTGGCCGGTGTGGTGTCCAGCGATGCGCTGGCCTCTGCTGTGGCGTCGGCCGGAGATTATCACGTGCGTGAGGTGGTTTCAGAGAATCAAGTGGAAGCGGAGCAGGCTGCCAGGCAGAAACAGTTCAAGGCATTGCGCCTGAAAGTAGGTGTGGGCACGGTGTTGTCCGTGGTGATCATGATGGGGTCCATGCCCGCGCTTTTTCCGCCTGCGGCTTTATTGAATGTCACTGTTCGACATCTCCTGCTCTGGCTGCTGACCACGCCTGTATTGATCTGGGCGGGACGCGGTTTTTTCAAGGGGGCGTGGTCCGGCCTCAGGCATGGCACAGCGGACATGAACACGCTGGTGGCCGTGGGCACGGGTTCGGCCTATCTCTATTCTGTGGCGGCCACGCTCTTCCCGGCCTGGTTTGGCCGTGGCGGTGCGGTGCATGTCTATTTCGATACGGCGGCCATGATCATCACCTTGATTCTTGTGGGTAAATTGCTGGAGGCCCGGGCCAAGGCCAGGGCTTCAGACGCCATCCGTCGCCTTTTGGATCTGGCGCCCAAAACCGCAAGTGTTGTCCGCGATGGAGAGGAGGTCGAAATTCCACTGGAGGCTGTGGTTGTGGGCGACTTGATTGTGGTCAGACCTGGAGAGAAAGTGCCTGTGGACGGTGTGATCACAGAGGGCCATTCCCGGCTGGATGAGTCCATGCTCACCGGAGAGTCTATGCCCGTGGAGAAATCGGCAGGCGATGAAGTCATTGGCGCCACGATGAATCAGTCGGGCAGTTTCTATTTTGAGGCGCGTCGTGTGGGCAAGGAGACACTGTTGGCCCAGATTGTCCAGCTGGTGCGTGAGGCCCAGGGTTCCAAGGCGCCCATTCAGCGACTGGCCGACCAGGTGGCCGCCGTTTTTGTGCCCATTGTCATTGGCATTGCTTTGCTCACTTTTGCGGTATGGATGTTTTTTGGCCCGCCTCCGGCTGTGACACGCGCCCTCATGCACTTCATCGCCGTGCTGGTGATTGCCTGCCCCTGCGCGTTGGGCCTGGCCACGCCCACGGCCATCATGGTGGGCACGGGTGTGGGCGCCGAGCTTGGCGTGCTGATCAAAGGCGGTGAGAGCCTGGAGGCCATGCATCGCGTCAACACCGTGATTTTTGACAAAACCGGTACAGTGACCTATGGCAAGCCGGCTTTGACCGATTCAGTGGCTGTTCAGGGTTTCTCGGAAACCGAACTGATAGGCCTTGTTGCAGCAGCTGAAATGGGGTCTGAACATCCGCTGGCCGCAGCTGTGATTGCGGCGGCTAAGGAGCGGGGACTGGATGTCGCTGCAGCAGAAGGCTTTGAGGCCGTGTCAGGCAAAGGCATTCGCGCCGTCATCAAGGGGCAAAAAGTGGCCGTGGGCACACTGCGTTTCATGGCCGACGCCTCTATTGACACAGAGGCCCTGGCCCCGCACTGGGATCGTTTCACTGGCGAGGGGAAGACGGCCATGGCCGTGGCCATCGATGGCAAACCGGCAGGGGTATTGGCCGTGGCCGATGAGATCAAACCCGAGGCGTCGGAAGTCGTCACTGCATTAAAACGTATGGGCAAGGAGGCCGTGCTGCTCACCGGAGACCACCGGCGTACGGCTGAGGCCATTGCCAAAAAGGCGGGTATCGACCGCGTCATTGCCGAGGTGCTGCCCCAGGATAAGGACGCGGTGGTTCAAAAACTTCAGCGTGAAGGCCATATTGTCGCCATGGTAGGCGACGGCATCAATGACGCCCCGGCACTGGCACGGGCCCATGTGGGCATCGCCCTGGGCACAGGCACAGATGTGGCCATGGAGGCGGCGGATATCGCCTTGCTGCGCGGTGACCTCTGGGGCATTGTTCGGGCCATCAGGCTCTCTGAACGCACGCTGAAAACCATCAAACAGAATCTCTTTTGGGCCTTTTTCTACAATGTGATTGGCATTCCATTGGCCGCCGGTGCGCTGGTGCCCGCCTTTGGCATTGCCCTTAAACCGATGTTTGCCGCGGCTGCCATGTCATTCAGTTCGGTGACTGTGGTGAGCAATTCGTTGCGGTTGAAACGGTTTCGTTTTCAAAAACAGGAGGCGTGATGGATTATTTCATAGCAAAAACTGTCGACTGCTCTTTTGATCAGGCAATTGAGAGGACAACGGCAGCCTTGAAAAAAGAGGGTTTTGGCGTACTCACAGAGATTGATGTGAAGGCGACTTTGAAGAAAAAGTTGGATGTGGATTTCAGGCGCTATCAGATTTTGGGGGCCTGTAATCCGACTTTTGCCTACAAGACGCTGCAGGCCGAGACCTGGCTGGGGTTGATGCTGCCCTGTAACGTGGTCGTTCAGGAACTGCCGGAAGGGGGCGTGGGCGTGGGTGTGATCAACCCGCTTGTGGCCATGCAGGGCGTGAACAATGCAGATCTGGCGCCTGTGGCGCAGGAGGTCACAGCAAAACTGGAGCGGGCCCTGGATACGATTTGATCAAATACAGTCGTGTTGCTTTAAAATTTTGATGAAGAAGAGGCCAAAGAGGAACCGGGTCTCTTTTTTTTAAGTGTAAACCCTACAAGATGGGTCGGATTAATCAATGAAGGTGTCAGGAGGATGCAATGAAGCATAAAAAATGGATATTGGGATTGACAACACTGCTCATTGTGGTGGTTGTGGCTGGGGCGCTCTATGCTCAGGATGTAAATCCCAATCAGACCGTATGTCCGGTGATGGGCGGTAGGATCAACAAAGCGATGTTTGCTGATTATAACGGTGAGCGGGTCTATTTTTGTTGTGAACCCTGTGTGGAGAGTTTTAAAAAGGAGCCGCAAAAGTACCTGGATCAATTGAAGGATCAAGGCGTTGTTCTGGAAAAGGCGCCCATCACTCAGACAAAATGTCCGGTTTCAGGGGAAGCCATCAATAAAGAAATACACGCAGATGTCAATGGAAAGCGTGTCTATTTCTGCTGTAACGGGTGCAAGGTCAAGTTTGAAAAAGACCCTGCCAAATATCCGGTGGAGTAGCTTCTAATCCGTGGCCTGTCCGAAAGCATGGGCGGATGAGGACGGCGTGTGCCGCAGCGCTGCCCTCTGTGTCCCCGTTTTTTTTAAGGTCTGACAGAGCTCTATTAAAAAGAAGAGGGCGTCATGAGGCACAGCAGAGCGCCGCTGATAACATGGGTCGCATACTTTTTCTTGGCGGGGTCCGCTTTTGCCCAGACCTCGGAGTGGGTGCGGCCTGTCAAGGGGCCGCTGGCTGAGTATGCACAGAGGCTGCTGGCCTCAGATCCGCACATTGACGCGGCCCGTGCCCGCTGGCAGGCGGAACTGCACAAGGTGACCCTGGCCAAGGGCCTGCCCGATCCCGCTGTGAATTTTGGTTACTTCATTGAAACTATTGAGACGGCCGTGGGACCACAACAGTACAAACTGGGTCTGAAGCAAGTGGTGCCCTGGCCGGGCAAGTTGCTGCTAGGGGGACAGATTCAGTCACAAAAGGCGGCCGCAGCCTATTTTGCGTATCAGGCTGAGGTGCAGGGCCGCCTGCTGGCCTTGCATCGATTGTACTTTGAAGCCTATCTCCTGGAGCGTCGCATTGCCCTGACGCAGCAGCACCTGCAGCTTCTGCGGCAGTGGGAGGCGGTGATGCTGACGCGGTATCGGTCGGCCAGGGCCAGGCATATGCAGTTGATGAAGGTGCAGATTGAGTCCCTCAAGCTCCAGGAAGATCTGGCCACGCTCAAGGCCAGGCGTCGCCCCATGCGGACGGCTTTTGGCGCCCTGCTGAATGCCCCGCAACTCGTCACCATGCACTTTCCCGATTCACTCCATTGGCCGCCGGAGGCGCCGGATACGGCCTCTCTCAAGAGGCGGATTAAAAAGAACAGTCCCGTGTTGGCCCGGATGGGGGCCGTAGAGGCCGCAGCCATGGCGTCGATCAAGCGCGCCCAGTTGAATTATCTACCGGATCTGGGTGTGGGCATCGACCGTATTTTCACTGGGGAAAAGTACACTGCTGCCGGTGATCCGGTACCGGAGAGCGGCAAAGATCCGTGGATGCTCAGTGTTTCGCTGTCGTTTCCGTTGTGGTTCGGGAAACAGAAAGCCGGGGTGGATGCGGCCAGAGCAGTGGCAGTGGCCGCAGAGCGCGATGCGAAACAGAGGGAGAATGCGCTGATCGTTGAACTGGAACAACTGCTGTTTCAACGGGCCGACGCCCGGCGCAAACGAAAGTGGTATGGTGAGGTACTCATCCCCAAGGGGCGCGAGGCGCTCAGCGCCTCAGAAGCGGCCTATGCCAGCGGGGAGGCGGATTTCATGAATATCATCGATGCGCAGCGCCGTTTATTGCAGTTTTCACTGGCCTATGAGGAGGCGGCCGTAAGGGGCCTTCAGACGCAGGCGGCCCTGGAGGCGTTGACCGGGACATTGGTATCACGGGTTGCCAAATAGAGGAAGCATGCCATGTTTGAATCGATAAAAAAAATACCTCGGATCACCTGGGTGCTGATCCTTCTGGCCTTTGCTCTGGGGCTGCTCTTGAACAGAGGCGGTACATCATCCAATGATCGGGCCTTGCAGGAGCCGGAGACGGCTTCGGCCTCAACCTCAACCTCAACCTCAACCTGGACCTGCTCCATGCATCCACAGATCAAGCTCTCAGAAGCGGGTCAGTGTCCCATCTGTTTTATGGATCTCATCCCCCTTGAAGCCGATGATGACAACACCATCGACCCCAAGTCATTGAAGATGTCAGAGGCGGCCATGGCCCTGGCTGAGATTGTAACCGTGCCAGTGGTATCGGCAGTTGCAGAAGGGGTGCTTCGCCTTTCCGGCAAGGTGACGGTGGATGAGTCCCGCACCGGCAAGATTGCCGCCTATACCCGTGGCCGTCTGGAAAAACTGTATGTGGACTTCACCGGCGCCATGGTGAAAAAGGGCGATCCGCTGGTGGCGCTTTACAGCCCTTCCCTTTATGCGGCGCAGGAAGAGCTGCTGCAGGCGCGCCGGGCATTGAACGCAGCCCCGTCAGATTATCAGAAACGGTTGGCTTTGCCTATGGTCGAGGCCTCACAGGAGAAGCTGCGGCAGCTGGGATTGGTCGACGCGCAGATTGAGGCAATTGAGAAGCGCGGCACAGCCTCGGATCGCATGATCATCTTTTCGCCGCTCAGTGGCGTGGTCACCCATAAAAATGCGGTGGAGGGTGCTTATGTGAATGAGGGCACGCCCATATATACCATTGCCGATCTCTCATCGCTATGGATCACACTGGATGTGTATGAGTCTGAGATCGGCCGGCTCTCCACGGGACAGTCGGCCCATTTTACTGTGGAGGCCTTGCCCGGGGCGCGTTTTGAGGGCCGCATTGTGTTTGTAGACCCCCTGCTGAGCGATCAAACACGCACGGCCTCGGCCCGATTGCATGTGGAGAATCCACAGGGCCGGTTGAAGCCGGGCATGTTTGTCCGGGCCGAGGTTGCTGTCGCCTCTGGACGGCCAGTACTCCAGGTGCCGGTCACAGCGGTGATGAAAACGGGGAAGCGTGCCATTGTTTACATTCAAAAACCGGACACAGAGACGCCGGTGTTTGCGTTGCGTGAGATCGTGGTCGGCCAGCGGTACGGCGAGGTGTACGCTGTGGTCTCCGGGCTGGCTGAAGGGGAGCGCGTGGTGGTGCATGGCAATTTTAAGATCGATTCGGCCATGCAGATTGCGGCCAAGCCCAGCATGATGAACCCGCAAGGCGGCATGAGCGGCGAGGGGCATGCCCATCACGGCCAGGGCCAAGAATCGGCCTCATCCGACCCGTCTACGGACAACACGCCAGACCCTGCATTGCAGCGTATTGATGTGCCCAAGGCCTTTCTCGAGAAATTATCGACTGTTTATCACCACTACTTTACGGCGCAGGCCGCCCTGGCCGATGATGATTTTAAGGCCGCAACCGAGGCCCTGGCCACGTTGGACGACAGTCTCAACGGGGTTTCTGTGTCCGGGCTCGCTTCGGAAAGCAAGGCGGCTTGGCGGGCCATCGATGAAGCGATTCAGAGGGAGACGCAGCACGCGGCGCACTGGACGGTTATCGAGAGAGCGCGCAAAGCCTTTGAACCCATCAGCCTGGCCATAATCAAGATGCAGCAGGCCTTTGGCCATGTGGGCGAGACCGCGCATTTTCAGGTGTTCTGCCCCATGGCTTTTGATGATCAAGGGGCGCCCTGGCTGCAGAATCATGACACTGTGGACAATCCCTATTTTGGGGATCAGATGCTGCGCTGCGGTGAGGTGCAGATGACTTTTGAAGCGAGAAAATGAGATGGCCATGACTGAGAAAAATAAACTGTCCTTTCTCGATCAGCTGATCAAGGCCTGTCTGGAGAACAAGCTCATCACCTTTCTGGCCTTGGGGGCCGTGCTGACATGGGGCGTGCTGGTGGCGCCTTTTGACTGGCATATCCCCGGCCTTGCGCGTGATCCCGTGCCCGTGGATGCCATACCCGACATCGGCGAGAATCAGCAGATTGTCTTCACCCGCTGGATGGGCCGCTCCCCCCAGGACATGGAGGATCAGGTCACCTATCCACTCACCGTGGCGCTCCTGGGCCTCCCTGAAGTCAAGACCATCCGTTCCTACTCCATGTTTGGATTCTCCACCATCTATGTCATTTTTAAGGAGAAGGCGGCGTTTTACGGGTCGCGCAGCCGCATTCTGGAGAAGCTCAACGCCCTGCCGCCGGGCACGCTGCCTGAGGGCGTCAGCCCCTCGCTGGGTCCCGACGCCACGGCTCTGGGTCAGATTTTCTGGTATACGCTGGAGGGCCGGGACGCAGAAGGGCGTCCCGCAGGCGGGTGGGACTTGCAGGAGTTGAGATCGATTCAGGACTGGTATGTGCGTTACGGCCTGCAATCCGCGGACGGCGTGGCAGAGGTGGCCTCTGTGGGCGGGTTCGTGAAAGAGTATCAGATTGACGTGGACCCTGCGGCGCTGCGTCAGCATGGCGTGCCGCTGGGCGATGTGATACAGGCTGTGCGCGCCAGCAATATCGATGTGGGCGCACGCACCCTTGAAGTCAACAAAGTGGAGTATGTGGTGCGGGGCATCGGCTTCATCAAGTCCATTGCCGATGTGGAGAACACCGTGGTCGCCTCGCGCAACCATGTGCCGCTCTTCGTCAAAGACGTGGCCCATGTGAGCCTGGGCCCGGCCATTCGCCGGGGGGCGCTGGACAAAGAGGGGGCCGAGGCCGTGGGCGGCGTGGTGGTGGTGCGTTACGGAGAGAATCCGCTGGCCGCCATACAGAACGTCAAGGCAAAAATTGATGAGCTTGCACCGGGGCTGCCCAGCAAAGTGCTGGCCGATGGCAGGGTGTCGCAGGTGACTGTCGTGCCGTTTTACGACCGCAGCGGCCTGATCTATGAGACGCTGGGCACATTGAATCATGCCCTGCGTGATGAGATTCTGATCACCGTCATCGTGGTGCTCATCATGCTCATGCATCTCTCTTCTTCTCTGCTCATCTCCACGCTGCTGCCCATGACCGTGCTGCTGGTTTTTGTGGGCATGAAACGCCTGGGTGTGGACGCCAATGTGGTGGCGCTCTCGGGCATTGCCATTGCCATTGGCACCATTGTGGACATGGGCATTGTGGTCTCCGAGAACATCCTGAAACATCTGGACGAGGCCCCGGAAGAGGCCAATCGTCGCGAAGTGATTTTTAAGGCCACCTCAGAGGTAGGTGGTGCGGTGCTCACCGCCGTCTCCACGACGGTGGTCAGTTTTCTGCCTGTGTTCTTCATGACCGCGGCAGAGGGCAAGCTCTTCAAGCCCCTGGCCTATACCAAGACGCTGGCGCTGGCCGCCTCTGTGGTGTTGGCGCTCACCGTCCTGCCGTCCATGGCGCATCTGCTCTTTGGGAAAAAGGTGTACACAGAACGATCTCGTCGTCTCTGGAATGGGCTCTTGGTGGTCACCGGAACGGTTATCATGATATTCTGGTCCTGGGCACTGGGGCTGTTGGCCCTGCTTTTTGGGGGTTTTCACTTCATCCGTTCTCGTCTTCCCCATAGAATCCGGCGGCATCTGCCCGTTTGGATCAACTGGGCCATTATTCTGGTGGTCGTCGCCATACTGGCCGGAACCTGGGCGCCGTTGGGTCTTGGACGCTCTGGATTCTTGAATTTTATCTTTGCCGCGTTGATCATCGGCACAGTCATGGGCGGCCTGCTGCTCTTCACCCGCTATTATCCCCGTATGCTGCGCTGGGCGCTGGATCACAAGGCCAGGGCGCTGGCCGGTCCTGTGCTTCTCGTGGTCACCGGCGCCATGGTCTGGTTCGGCTTCGGACGGATTTTCGGTTTCATGCCCGGCTTCATCCAGAAAACCAGGCCCTATCAGCACATGGCACATGTCTTTCCCGGTCTGGGCAAGGAGTTCATGCCGCCGCTGGATGAGGGGTCGTTTCTCTACATGCCCACCACCATGCCCCATGCCGGCATGGAGGAGTCCTACGATGTGCTGCGCAAGCTGGACATGGCTTTGTATTCCGTGCCGGAGGTGGAGACCGTGGTGGGCAAGCTGGGCCGGGCAGAGACGCCGCTGGATCCTGCGCCCATCTCCATGGTGGAGACCATTGTCAATTATAAGCCGGAGTATGTCTCCGACAAAAACGGGAAGCCGTTGCGTTTCAAGGTTAATAGAGAGGGTCAATATATCCGGGATGAAGCCGGGGCTCTGGTTCCGCATCGTCGCGGGAAGCTCTTTCGCAACTGGCGTGATCATATCCGAACAGCGGATGATATCTGGAGCGAACTGGTGAAGGTGGCCAAGATTCCAGGCACCACGTCAGCGCCAAAGCTTCAACCGATTTCGGCGCGAATCGTCATGCTGCAGTCTGGCATGCGTGCGCCCATGGGCATCAAGGTGAAGGGGCCGGATCTGGAGACCATTGACCGTGTCGGCCTTGAGCTGGAGCGGCTGTTAAAGCAAGTGCCTTCGATAAAGTCAGAGGCGGTACTGGCCGATCGCATTGTGGGCAAGCCCTACCTGGAGATCGAGATTGACCGATTGGCCATTGCCCGATACGGCATGCCGATGCGTCAGGTGCAGGATGTGATTGAGACGGCCATCGGGGGAAAGACACTGACGTCGACTTTAGAGGGCCGTGAGCGTTACGCTGTGCGTGTACGGTATCTGCGAGAACTGCGCGGCGATATCGAATCGCTGGAGACCATCCTGGTCTCGGGCCGCGATGGGGTGCAGATTCCCCTGGGGCAGCTGGCGCGCATTCGTTATGTGCGCGGTCCGCAGATGATTAAGAGTGAGGATACTTTCCTTGTGGGCTATGTGTTGTTTGACAAGCGCGACGGCTGGGCAGAAGTGGATGTGGTGGAGGCGGCGCAGGCCTATTTAAAGGAGAAAATCGATTCCGGTGAACTGCAAATCCCGGCCGGAGTGAGCTACAGCTTTGCCGGCAGCTATGAAAACCAGATCAGGGCCACCCGGCGTCTGCGCGTGGTGCTGCCCCTGGCGCTCATTTTGATCTTTCTGATTCTCTATTTTCAGTTTAAGCGCGCCTCTACCACAGTGATCGTCTTCTCCGGCATCTTTGTGGCCTGGGCCGGCGGCTTTGTGATGATCTGGTTCTGGGCACAGCCCTGGTTCATGGACTTCAGCTTTGCGGGCGTGTCCATCCGTTCGCTCTTTCAGATGCATCCCATCAACCTCTCCATTGCCGTGTGGGTGGGCTTTCTCGCCCTCTTTGGCATTGCCACAGATGACGGTGTGTTGATCTCCACCTATCTGAAACAGCGTTTCGATGCGGTGCAGCCGAAGTCCGTATCGGAAGTCCGCGAAGCAGCGGTCTATGCCGGCTCTCGGCGTATCCGGCCGGCCATGATGACCACGGCCACCACCATTCTCGCCCTGATTCCCATACTGACCGCCACGGGCCGCGGCGCTGATGTCATGGTGCCTATGGCCATTCCTTCCTTTGGCGGGATGGTGTTTGAGGTGCTGACAGTGTTCGTCGTCCCTGTTCTCTACACCTGGCGTGAGGAGCGTCGACTTGTGAAGAGGGCGGATTAGAGACGCTCGATAATGTTTTACGCGCCCCATAATCATCGTCACGGCGATAATGCTTTTCCATGATCCCCAAAACACGGCATAACGGCAGGGAATTGAGAGAGGGAAAAATGCGAGTGGCATTTGTGATGTCACAAATTGTACTTGCATCGACTTATTGCTTTGCTTATATTCGAAATGTGAGTGTGGAATACATGGGCGGGTTTGCAGCCATTAAAGCATTCAGCTTCTCAGGACACCGAAGGCAGCACCTGAGTCAGCGATTGCCTTTGGCGTCACTCCCCATACGTATCGATGCGGGGCATTGCATTTCACATGATGCCGGCTCGGCGATCAACAGATGAGGAAAGGGAAGAATCCATGGAGCGCGGAACAGTCAAGTGGTTCAACAAGACCAAGGGTTTTGGATTTATTCAGCGTGAAGAAGGTGAGGATGTCTTTGTCCATTACAAAGCCATCACTGGAGAGGGTTTCAAGGAGCTGTTGGAGGGAGAAACGGTGATGTTTGACGTGGAAGACAGTCCCAAAGGCCTTCAGGCCGCCAATGTATCTCGAGAACGGTAAGTCAGAGTCGAAGAAGATGCCGGTCCCATTGTGGACCGGTTTTTTTTTGTAAACAATCGTATCTTTTTTTCCGTATTCCAAGGGCATTGTAAATTGAATGATGACCCCATTTTTGGAGACTGTCTATGAATCATTGCCGCAACCCTTTTTTGCCTGTGTTTTTTCTCTTGAGTTTTATCTCGCTTCCGTTGTTCTCTCAGAGTGCAGACTGGCCCCGTTTTTATGGCAAAGATGTGACCAACACATCGCATGAAACCGGTTTGCTTAAAAGCTGGCCTCAGGGAGGCCCGGCGCTGGATTGGAAGGCTCAGGGGCTCGGCAGAGGCTATGCCAATGTGGTGATCAGCGGGGACCGCCTCTTTACCGCCGGTACCATCGACCGCCAGACCTTTGTTCAGGCCTTTGATCTTGAGGGCAAAGCACTGTGGAAGACGGTGAACATGGCCACGCCAACGGCCAAAATTCCGCCGCAGCATCGTCAGAAAGAGTTTTACTTTGGCGCCAAGGGTACGCCCACTGTAGAGGGCAACACCGTCTATCATCTCAACGGATTTGGCCGTTTGGCGGCTTTCAATGTGGCCAATGGTAAAGAGAAATGGTCCAGGGATATACTCAAGGCCTTTGAAGGCGAACCCTCGTTTTTTGGGTTTTCAGAGTCGGTGCTCATTGACGGACAGAAGCTCTATGTGCAGCCCGGGGGAAAGAAGGGTTTCATCGTCGCTTTAAACAAGGTGACAGGCAAGACGCTCTGGACCAGCATGGTGTTGAAAGACAGCGTCGCCTCTTACGTCACCCCGGTATTGGCCACCCTTGGCGGGATGAAACAGCTGGTCACTATGACGCCTACGGCCGCAGTCGGACTGGACCCTGAGAATGGCAAATTGCTCTGGTCTTTTGCCCATGTCAACCGCGACATGGAGAATATTGAGACCCCAGTGGTATTTGATGATCACGTGGTGGTGAGCAGCGCCTACGGGCAGAAGATGGAGTGCCGCCACATCGTCAAGTCGGCCAGTGGATGGCAGGCTGAACCGGTGTGGACGAACAGAAAGGCGGACAATCTGCATGGCGGTTTGATATATCGCAAAGGCCATCTCTATGGCGCAGCCTGCCGCGGCGGACGCTGGTTCTGCATTGATGCCAAAACCGGTTTGGAAAAGTATCGCGTGCGCGGTGTGGGGCTGGGAGAGCTCACCTATGCCGATGGCCATCTCTACTGTCTGGGCCATAACGGGGGCCTGGCGCTGGTGCCGGCCACGCCCGAGGGGTTTACTCCCGCAGGATCGGTGATGCACGTCGATGACGGCCAGGGAAAATGGTTCAATCATCCTGTGGTCTGCGGTGGACGCCTCTATATCCGGCACGGTGATTTGCTCTATGCCTATCAAGTTAAATAAATGATTATGACATGACGCTTTTTGCCCCCGGTTTATTTGTGCCGGGGGCTTTTCTATCTATGTCATCCCTGCACAGGTGTGGCGATGTGACCTGTGTCATATTGTCACGCCAGGGGCGCGTTAGGTGAGGTCTTACGCTCAAATTGAACTTGGTATGCCTTTTGCCTATGAGAGGGGTGAGAACGGAACAGAGTGATTTCACAATAGTATTCTGGAGGAATGAATTGAAGAAACGATACGGCATTGCAGTGGCTGGACTGTGTTTGCTTTTGGGTGCGCAGGGGTTAAAGGCCGATGGGTTTGGTGTTCCCTCAAAGAAATGGGGTATCGGTTTTGGAAACAGCAAGCAATTCACAGGGATTCGATTCAATTATCGTGACCATCATGTAGAAAAGGTCAACGGCATCAATTTTACGCTATGGCAGCCCAGGGATAAAGAGGGCGGCGCAGAGGTCAACGGTCTCTCTCTCGGTCTCATTCCAGGGGGGAAGACGCTGCGCGGTGTGCAGCTGGGTGTGCTGGGTGTGATGGGCATGGAGAATGTTTCGGGCATCACCGTGGGTCTGCTGGGTGCCGGTGCCGGTGGTGATATGACGGGCATCAATATCGGCGGTTTGGGTTGCGGTGCCGGCGGCAGCATGCGCGGCGTCAATTTTGGCGCGCTGGGACTGGGCGCCGGTGAAGATCTTTGGGGCATTAACCTGGGCGGCCTGGGCTGCGGCGCCGGTGAAAATGTCAAAGGCATCAATATTGGCCTCTTGGGTCTGGGTGCGGGCAGCGATCTCTGGGGCATCAACATTGGCGGTCTCGGTTGCGGTGCCGGCGAGAATGTGACGGGCTTCACGGTGGCGCTTCTGGGCGCCGGTGCCGGCGAACGCATGGCCGGCCTTCAGTTTTCTGGCATTGGTCTGGGTGCTGGCGAGGAGCTCTGGGGCCTGAGTCTTGCCGGTGTGGCTGCCGGATCGCCCAAGGTCACCGGCATCACTATTGCGGGCGTGGCCGTCGGCGGTGTGGAGGTGCGCGGCATTGCCATGGCCGTAGGGTGTGTGCGCATCGTCGATGACAAAATGCAAGGAAGCCTCACCGGTGTGGCCGTCAGTTCATGCAACTGGATCAAGGGCGAGCAGCGCGGCCTCTCCATTGGCATCTTGAATTACGCCACCAAACTCAATGGGATTCAGCTGGGTCTCATTAATATCGCAAAAAACAATCCCAAGGGCGCCAAGGTGCTGCCCTTTGTGAATGCGCATTTTTAATCGGACAACAATCGCCTCTCCAATAAACAAAGAAGCCCCGGCCATCTCTGGCCGGGGCTTCTTCTGTCTCTATTCTATACGATTCAGATTAATTCAATCCGCGTTTCTTCAGCAGCGCGTCCACCTTGGGTTCACGACCACGGAATTTTTTGTAGAGTGTCATGGGGTCGTCGGTGTTGCCTCTGGAGATCACGTTGTCACGGAAGCTCTGGGCGGTTGCCTGGTCGAAGAGCCCGTTCTCCTTGAAGGCCTCAAAGGCGTCTGAGTCGAGCACAGCAGCCCAGATGTAGGCGTAGTAGCCTGAGGAGTAGCCGCCGGCAAAGATGTGGGAGAAATAGGTGGACCGATAACGAGAGACGATCTCGGGGATCAGCTTGATCTTCTCCATCGATGCTTTCTCGAATGCGGCGGCGTCCTGGGCCTCGACCGTTTCCAGTGTATGCCAGTCCATGTCCAAAAAGGAGGCGGCCAGATATTCGCCGGTGGTGAAGCCCTGGTTGAAGTGGCCGGTGTTCTGAATTTTCTGGATCAGTTCATCGGGGATCACCTCGCCTGTCTCGTAGTGGCGGGCGTACATCTTCATGACCTCGGGCTCAGAGGCCCAGTTCTCCATGATCTGAGAGGGAAGTTCCACAAAGTCACGAGAGACATCTGTGCCTGAGAGTCCGGCGTAGGTGCAGTTGGAGAGGAGGCCGTGCAGGGCGTGGCCAAATTCGTGAAAGAGTGTGGTGACCTCGTCAAAGGAGAGCAGCGAGGGTTTGTCGCCCACGGGACGGGTGAAGTTGCCGTTGTTGGTGATCACCGGAGTGATGTTTTTGCCATCACATTTTTTCTGTTTGCGCAGGGCGTTCATCCAGGCGCCGCCTTCTTTGGTGGCGCGGGGAAAGTAATCTGTGTAGAGAATGCCCAGGTGTTTGCCGTCCGCTTCTTTGACCTCAAAGACCTTGGCTTCTTCATGATACAATGGCAGGTCGGTGCGTTCGGTAAAGGTTAAGCCCCAGAGTTTGTTGGCCACCGCAAAGGCGCCGTCACGCACATTCTCCAGTTTGAAGTAGGGGCGCAGCTGGGCTTCGTCCAGATCGTACTTGGCCATCTTGACTTTTTCTGCGTAGTACCACCAGTCCCAGGCCTCCAGTTTGAAGGCGCTGCCCTCCTGGCGGATCATGGCCTGCATCTCTTTGACCTGGCGCTTGGCCATTTTCATGGTGGGCTTCCACAGGTCCCAGAGCAGGTCATAGACGTTCTTGGGGTTCTGGGCCATGTTCTCTTCGAGAATAAAATGGGCGTGGGATTTGTAGCCCATCAGGTTGGCGCGCTGTACACGCAGGGCGGCCATTTTTGCGAGAATGGATTTGTTGTCGTTCTCATTGCCATTGTCGCCGCGGTTGATATAGGCCTTGAAGAGCTGCTCGCGCAGGGTGCGGTTCTTGGCATAGGTCATGAAGGGGTAGAAGCTGGGACGATGTGTGGTGAACACCCATTTGCCTTCGTGGCCTCTGGCCTTGGCTGCATCGGCGGCGGCATGAATGATGCCGTCAGAGAGGCCGGCCAGGTCGTCCACATTGTCGATGACCATCTCAAAACTGTTGGTCTCTTTCAGCACATTCTCGCCAAAGGTCAGGCTCAAGAGGCCCAGCTCTTCGTTGAGTTTGCGCAGCACGGCTTTCTTGTCCTCGGCCAGGTTTGCGCCGCCGCGGACAAAGGACTTATAGGTTTCGTCCAGCAGGCGGGCCTGCTCTGTGTCCAGGGTTAAATCGGCTTTGCGGTCATGCACGGCTTTGACACGTTTGAAGAGCTTTTCATTGAGACGGATGTCGTCGCCGTGTTGGGTGCGCAGCGGTGAGAGGGTGCGGGCAGTGGCCTGCATCTCATCCGTTGTCAGCACAGATCCCAGCACGTCAAAGGTGTTGGAGACCTTGGAGAGCAGGCTGCCGGCCTCGTCCAGGGCCAATATGGTGTTGTCGAAAGTGGCTTCTTCAGTGTTGGCCACAATGGCGTCAATCTCTGCCTTGTGCTGGGCCATGGCCTCTTCAAAGGCCGGTACGTAGTGTTTGACCTGGATCTGTTCAAAGGGCGGCACACCAAAGGGTGTGTCCCATTCCTGAAGCAGCGGATTGCCGTCGTTTTGGGCGCAACCGGCAATCATCAGGGTGAAAACGGCCATGAGTATCATCCAGCGATTCATGGGGTCTCTCCTTTTATTTTGGCGAAGTTTAGGTTCAATGTGATTATACGTGTGAACGATAAAATAGGTCATTTTTTCATCGATGTCAAACCCTATCAACGTGGGGCTCCATTCCGGCGGCATTGAAGCCGTTTGAGGCTGTGTGTTTCGGCGTTCCGGTTGAAGATCCATATTTTTGATGGTAATCGGCGTAAGCGTGTTGAAGTGCTGTTGCCGAAATGAACAAAAAGGGCCACCCTGCGGCGGCCTTTTTGAAGGAGCAAATTGTTATGGCTAATGATAGAACTGGCTTTTCAGCTTTCTGTTGAGCATGCGCCCGTCGTAGACGGCCTGGGCGGCCCATCCGGCGGTGTAGGCGGCCAGATAATCTTTGGCCAGGGCTTCATCCTCTCTGGTCAGGTTGAGCGCGGTGGTCTCCACGGCGTCCTGCATGGCAAAGAGCCGGGTTTCATGGGCCTGCCACACCGGTGTGACCTGGGCAATCATACGAACAAAATGCCGGTCCACCAGGTTCTCCAGTTCATTGAACACCCACCAGGCGCTTTCGGCGTCGTAATCCAGCGTGCCGGGCACAGGGTCAAAGTGACGGGCCAGGGCCTCTGTGGGATCATCAATGCCCGGGGTGTTTTCATAGCCCGGCGGAATGAAACCTGTGGCCGTGTACCAGGGGATGAAGACATTGCAGTCGGGCCGGCCCGAGGCGGTCCAGAGCAGAGACTTCAATACCTCGGGTACATTGCTGCGCAGCTCGGCCACGGTGGAGAGCACGGTGGTCAGATGGCTGATGCTGCGCTCCGTGGTCTGGTTGGGGTTGGTCATGATCTTTGACGGCACAGCGGTGCCGCGTTGCTCGCCGGCGCGCTTTGTGGGTGGGAGCATGGCCGAGACTTCGTAGGCGGGGCCGTAAACCGTGCCCTCAAAGTGGTGACGCAATACGGCCTGAATATCGGTCACAGCGAGTTTACGGTTGGGCTTCACGCCAAAGGGCAGCCCGTGCTCGCGGGCGTGCTGGATGGTCACGGCCTCGCCGGTGATAAGCCGCTGCGCGGCCCACTGGCGGGTGTCGTATCCCCGCTTCAGAAATTTACTGCCCTTGCGATGCACGGCTGTGTAGGCGGCGGCAAAATCGAAGGGTTTGCCCGATTGGGGGTTGTACCAGCCGCGCTGGATGGCATAGTCGCGGATGTGATCTGCTGAGCTGAGAAATCGTTTCTTGTCGGAGAAGTCCACCTGGCGGATGACGTACTGATTGGGCAGAAAGACCACTTCGTCGTCGGCCACGCGCTGGGCCACCCAGTGCTTGCCCTCCACCACCGAGAGCATCCACGCCTCATTGGGATCGGCAATAATGTATGTGCGCCCCGAAGAAGCATAGCCGAAGCGGTCCAAGAGCCCGCCTGCAATCTCTACGCCCTCACGGGCGGTGGTGGCGCGCTCGGCCACCAGTCGCCTGAGCATATAGCCAATGCCGCCTTCGCTCAACTCGGGATTGTCTTCACGGGAGCGGCAGGCGTCGCTGCCGATATGTACATGCCATTCGTTGGCGTAATAATCTGAGAATTCCATGCCGTTGGTCTGGAACCAGGTGTAGGCCCAGGTCTCGGGCACCTGCGCCAACTGCCCGCCGCGTTTCAACGTCAGCAGGCTTCCGGGGGCGTGCTGCATGCGCGGCACATGCCAGGCGTTGACCACGCGCTGGCCGTAATCGTCTTCGTTATGTCCAAAGAGCACGGCGCCGTTGACCGTGGTTTTTTTACCGGCAACAATGGATGAACAGGCCCAGAGGCTTTGCTGCATGGTGACCGCTGTCAGAAGCGCGATGGCGATGACGCGTTTCATGGACGTTCTCCTTGTGATTGGTTGACTACGCTGTGTCGAGATGGATGGGTGGCGCTGCAATGTAAATGAACCGGTCCCGATAGTCGGGACCGGTTAAAATATCGCTGAATATATAAATGGCTGTTTAGCCCATGCAGGTGCCCACGGACTTGGCCACATCGATCAAGGGATGATTGGGGTCCACCAGGCGCATCTTGCCGCCGATATCGCTTAAGGGCACAGCCACAATGTCACGCCCACGCACGGCCACCATCACACCGCCCACACCGTTGTGACAGAGTTCGGCGGCCTTGACGCCGAAACGGGTGGCCAGGACGCGGTCAAAAGCCGTGGGTGTGCCGCCGCGTTGCAGGTGACCCAGCACGGTGACGCGGCACTCCAGCCCGGTCTTGGCTTCAATGTCCTCGGCTACTTTCATGCCGATACCGCCCAGGCGCACGGGGTCTGTGGACTCTTTGACCACTTTCTGCACCACCATGTCGCCGCCTTTGGGTTTGGCACCCTCGGAGACCACCACAATGGAAAATCCTTTTCCCTCGCCGCTGCGACGCTTCACTACCTTGCAGATTTCTTTGATGTCGTAGGGCACTTCGGGCAGCAGAATCACGTCGCCGCCGCCGGCAATGCCGGCCTCAAGCGCCAGCCAGCCGGCGTAGCGTCCCATGACCTCAATGACCATGACGCGATGGTGGCTCATGGCCGTGGTATGAATCTTATCGATGGCGTCTGTGGCTGTGGCCATGGCGGTGTCAAATCCAAAGGTGATGTCTGTGCCCCAGATATCGTTGTCTATGGTCTTGGGCACACCCACAATGCGTACGCCTTTCTGGCTCATCAGCCGGCTCATGGCCATGGTGCCGTCGCCGCCGATGGTTACAATTGTATCCAGTTTGAGTTCTTTGACATATTTAGCCACATCGTCAGAACGGTCGACAAATTCAACTTCACCTTTTGCGTTTTTGACCGGTACGCGAAATGGGTTGGCGATATTTGAGGTGCCAAGAATAGTGCCGCCGCGGGTCAGCACGCCGGAGACGTCGCTCCAGTCCATTTTGCGGACACGTTTATCCAGCAGTCCCTGAAAGCCGTCTTCAATGCCGTAGACTTCCATGTCATAGTGGCTCATGCTGGCTTTGACCACGCCACGGATGACTGCATTGAGGCCGGGACAGTCGCCACCCGCCGTGAGTACACCAATTCTCTGTTTTTTCGCCATGTTCTTTCCTCTGCTATATAGAATGATAAAATATTTGCAATTTTATGTGCCGGCGCAACATGCCCGCCCGCCGGTATGCCCGGACCGCTTTGGGAATGAATGAAACTTGTTGTCTCCGTGAAATCCGCCAAGGGTGAAGAAAGAAGGGTGTTGCCAGGTGGTATGATGATTCGGCCCCAGTCGGCGGTTCGAATGACCGGTCTTGAATATACGACTTATTTGCCCAAAAATCAAGCTGAAGGCTTTCAATCCCGTTGAATATTCAGTATCGGGGTTTTCCCGAGGAATAGAAAAATGCCTTGCATTAATGCCGGGGGTTTTTTAAAATACGTATTCCTTTTTATTGGGAGGGTTTTTTGTATCAGAAAATAGTGACTCATGATGATTTTGACGGTGTAATCAGCGCGGCTTTTGCGGCCTTTGTGCTCAAGATTGACCGTTTTGATTTTGCCGGCCCCCGCACCATCACGGACAACCGTTTTCCCATCACAGAAAAGGATGTGGTCTGTGATCTGCCCTGTCCTTCAGAAGTGGGGCTGTGGTTTGACCATCACGCTGGAAACCTGGAAGACCTCTCCTACCTGGGGCGGTCGCCAGAGGAGATTCCCGGCCGTTTTGACACGCAGCCCTCCTGCGCCCGCGTGATCTATCAGCATTTTATCGATGAAGGGCTGCCGGAGCGCTTTGCTCCCATGGTGGCCGAGGCCGACCGTATTGACAGTTTCGATTGGGACTCCATCGAAGACTGGCGCGCCGAGACACCTGGCAAGGTGGTTGACGGCGCCATCAAACTCAAGGGCCGCGATCGGCGTGATCGTTTTCAGTTTCTCGGCCGCCTGGTCCGTGCCCTGCGTGACGGTGAACTGGCCGAGGTGGCCGCACTGGAGTGGGTGCGGTCGCGCTATGAGACCCACGCCGCCGAAGAGGAACAGATGAAGACCCTGGTGGCGCGTGACGCCGCTTTTCTCGATGAGGACGTCGATAAAGAAATTGTCATTCTTGATCGTACACATCATAAGCAGCAGGACCCGATCAACAAGAATCTAACCTATATACTCTATCCTGAGGCACTGGCCGTGGTGGAGATCAAGAGCCGTTTCATGCGCGGCGTCAAGACCAATGACATCGCCTTTTCCATGTCGCTGAGTCTGAACCTGAATAAAAAGGAACACGGCAAAGACGTGGGTGAGATCATGCGCCGTCTCAATATCGGCGACGGCCATGCCGGCGCAGGGGCGGGCACTGTGGACTGCGCCTCCAAACCGGCCATGCTCAAAGAGAAGGATCGCATCTTAAAAAAGATCTTCAAAGACTGGAAGGCCATGCCCTATGCCCTGTGAGAATCTGGCCGTCAACAAGGCGCGCTGCAACTGCACTTATGAGCCCTGCTCCCGCAAGGGCAAGTGCTGCGAGTGTGTGGCCTATCACCGGAGCCGCAATGAGTTGCCGGCGTGTTTCTTCCCCGATGAGGTGGAGCGCAGCTACGACCGCAGCTTTGCCCGATTCATTCAGTGCCATAGTTGAGCTGTGATGTCGGCCATTGATACATTGATCTTTGACCTGGATGGCACGCTGGTGCACACCTTTCCTGATGTGGCCATTGCGGTGAACGCGGGCCGGGCGCGGATGGATTGCGCCCCGTTGTCCGACAGGGAGATAGAGAAGGCCATCGGTCCGGGTAAGCAGGCCTTTCTCGACGCCCTTTTGCCCGGCGCTTCGTCTGCGGATCAGTCGATATTTCTCGGTCATTTCCGCGACCACTACACGGCGCACTGCCTCGACAACACCCGGCTCTACAACGGCATCGAAGCGGTGCTGGACAGCGCCGAGGGCTGCCGTCTGGCCGTGGCCACCAACAAGCCGCGGGCCACGTCTACAAAGATTCTCGATGGACTGGGTGTGCTCCATCGTTTTGAACTGCTCCTGGGCCCCGATGATGTGGCCCAGGCCAAGCCGCACCCCGAGATGATTCAGAAAATCCTCTCGCGCTTCTCCGTTGCACCGGAATCGGCGGTGATGATCGGCGACACGGCCAATGACATGCGTGCCGGCAGTGCCGCAGGTACGGCCACGGCTGCGGCGTTCTGGGGCTACGGCCATCGAGACGAACTCAAGACCCATCAACCGGACTTCCCCTTGGAGGCCCCGGTTGATATTCATCATATATTTTCACATAAATAGTGTAGGTGAATGTATGCGGATTAACGAACACCCAATTCTCGAATTCGAGAGAGGTAAACAGATTTCGTTTACCTGTGACGGCAAGTCCGTCAATGCTTTTGAGGGGGAGACCATTGCCGCTGCGCTGCATGCCGCCGGAATCAAGACGCTCAGCCACAGTGTGAAGGAAGAGCGTCCCCGCGGTTTTTTCTGCGCCATTGGCAAGTGTTCCTCCTGTATGATGCAGGTTAACGGTGTGCCCAATGTCAAGACCTGTATGGTGCTGGCCGAAGAGGGCATGGACGTCAAGAGCCAGACGGGCTGGGGCAAATTGGGCCTGGCCGACGCCAAGCGCGGTTATGAACGCAAGAAAATTCCTGTGATTGAAACCGAGATCGCCATTGTAGGCGCCGGCCCCGCCGGCCTTTCCGCTGCCCTTTACGCCTCGCGTTTTGGCGCCAAATGTATGGTTTTTGAAGAGAACACGCAGGTGGGCGGTCAGCTGATCAAGCAGACGCATATGTTCTTCGGCTCCAAAGACCATCACGCCAAGGTGCGCGGTATTGATATCGGCCAGAAGCTCATCGACGGCCTCAATGAGAATGTCCAGGTGCTCACCGGTACGCCGGTAGTGGGCTACTACCCCGAGAAAGAGCTGGCCGTGATCAAGGACAAGCGTTTGACTATCGTCAAAGCCGATAAGATCATTGTGGCCACTGGCGCCTCTGAGAATATGCTCAGCTTCCCCAATAACGACCTGCCCGGCGTGTACGGCGCCGGTGCGGTGCAGACGCTGATGAATGTCTACGGCATTCTGCCCGGCGAGAAGATGCTGATGATCGGCGCCGGCAATATTGGCGTGATTGTGGCCTATCAGCTGCTGCAGGCCGGTGTGCATGTGGAAGCCGTGCTCGAGGCACTGCCCACCATTGGCGCCTATCAGGTGCATGCCTCCAAGCTGCGCCGCTGCGAGGTGCCTATTCTGACGCGGCACACCATCAAACGCGCCTTTGGAAACGGCAAGGTAGAGGGCGCCACCATTGTTGAGCTCGATGAGAACTGGCAGGAAGTGCCCGGCACCGAGCGTGACGTTGAAGTCGATACCATCTGCCTCTCCGTGGGCCTCAAGCCGACCACGGAGATCTTTGAGATGGCCGGCTGCCGTATGGTGCAGATTCCCGAGCTGGGCGGCCATATTCCCTGGCGCGGTCACAGCATGGAGACCTCGGTAAACGGCGTGTATGTGGCCGGTGACGCCTCCTCCATCGAAGAAGCCTCCAGCGCCATGCTGGAAGGCCGTATGGCCGGACTGGATGCCGCCGAGCAGCTGAAAGGCGCGTCCGAAGAGCTGTCCAAAGAGAAACAGCATGTGAAAGAGAGTCTTGACGAGCTGCGCGCCGGTCCCTTTGGTGAGAAGATCCGTCAGGGTGAAGCCAAACTTGAGGAGGCCCGTTCATGAGTGACTTTTTGAAAAACGGGTATCTGACCCTGGATGATATCCGTCAGCCCGAAGATGCCCGCTTTGCCAAGGGCGCGGTGGCCGTCATTGAATGTGTGCAGAAGATTCCCTGCAACCCCTGCAGCGACGCCTGCCCCAAGGGCGCCATCACCATGAAGACGTCCATTAATGACACGCCGGATATCGACTTTTCACTGTGCAATGGCTGCGGCATCTGTGTGGCCAACTGTCCCGGTCTGGCCATTTTTCTCATCGACAAAAATTATTCAGAGACCGAGGCGCTGGTGGGCATGCCCTATGAGTTCCGTCCCCTGCCCGAGGCCGAGGAGGCCGTGACGCTGATCGACCGTCAGGGTCAGGTTTGCGGAAAGGGCGTGGTGAAGAAAGTGCGCAACACCAAGGCCATGGACCGTACCCCAATCGTCTTTATTGCTATGGACAAAGATCTGGCCATGACGGCCCGGTTTTTCAGGAGATAGATTATGAAAGAACAGGATAAACGCGATACGATTATCTGTCGCTGTCAGGACATCTCTCTGGGCGAGATTTTAGATGCCATTGAAGACGGCATCACCGAGCCCGAGGAGCTGAAGCGCTATCTGCATGTGGGCATGGGTCCGTGTCAGGGCCGTACCTGCGGTAAGTTGGTTACGGGTATTCTGGCCCGCCAGACCGGAAAGCCGGCTTCTGAGATTGCAATCCCCACACAGCGTCCCCCGCTGGTGGCTGTTTCCATGAAAGAGATGATGGGGGGCGACGATGAATAAGAATTACGATGCCATCATTGTGGGCGGCGGCATCATTGGCACCGCCACCGGCTACTATCTCTCCAAGCGCGGCGTCAAGGTGCTGCTTCTGGAGAAAGATTTTCTTACCGCCGGTTCCACCGGCCGCTGCATCACCGGCGTGCGCCAGCAGTTCTCCACGCCGGCCACCATCAAGGCCTCCATGGAATCGGTGAAACTCTTCAAGGGCATGCACGAGGAGTTGGGTCTGGATGTGGAGTGGACAGACTCCGGCTATATGTTCATGGCCTATGACGAGGCGTTGGCCGATTCGTTTAAGAAGAACATTGAGATTCAGAAACAATACGGCCTGGATGTCTCCCTTATTACCCCGGAAGAGGCCAAGGCCATTGTGCCCCATCTCAACACCGATGATCTGGTGGGCGTCTCCTGGTGTCCCTCTGACGGTCAGGCCAGTCCCTTTAAGGTGACGTTTGGTTACGCCCGTGGCATTCGCCGCAACGGTGGCACGGTGATGACGCGCACTGAGGTCAGTGAGATTCTGTCTGAATCCGGTAAGGTCACCGGCGTGAAAACCGCGGCAGGCGATGTGTTCAATGCCCCGCAGGTGGTGATTTGCGCCGGTCCGTGGGCGAGGGATGTGGGGCGTTTGGCCAACCTCACCCTGGATGTAGAACCTGAGCGTCATGAAGCATTTATCACCGATGGCGTGGAGTACGAGAATATCCCCATGCTGGTGGACTACCGTGCAGACGGCGGTTACTTTGTGCAGCGCCTCACGGGTCAGTTCATTGGCTGTTTCACCCCTGAGACGCAGGTGCCCGGCCATGACAAGTCGTCAACGCTCTCTTTTATGACGGAGATGTCACGCCGGATGTGCCGTATCATTCCCGCTTTGGAGAATGTGGCAGTGCTCAGGCAGTGGGCAGGGTCTTACTGCATGACGCCAGACGGCAGCCCCATTGTAGACGAGACCTCTATTGAAGGCCTGTTCTGCTCTGTGGGCATGAGTGGTCATGGTTTCATGCTGGGGCCGTCATTGGGTGAGTATCTGGCCCAGTACATGACGGAGAAAACCTGGCCTTTTGATATGAGTGAATTTGCCTTTGGCCGGCAGTTTGGAGAGAAAGAGGCTCTGGCTTAATCACAGCATGTTTATTTTGAAGCCGGACACCCTTTAAGGGGGTCCGGCTGTTGATTTCCCTCCCGCCGATTTGATAGCAATCGGCCACACCTCCCGAGACCGGAAGGAGAGCGGCATGGATCTGGGATTGAAAGATCGCGTGGCACTGGTGACGGCTTCGAGCAAGGGTATTGGACGCGCTGTGGCCTGGGCATTGGCACGTGAAGGCGCCAAGCTTGTGATCTGCAGCCGTAACAAGGCGGTGCTGGAGCAGACTGCCGATGACATCTTTCTGGGCACAGGCGTCTCTGTTTTTCCGCTGGCCGTAGATCTGGCCTCTCTGGAGGGCATTGACTGGCTCATGGAGGAGACGCTGGATCTCTTTGGCCGCGTGGATATTCTGGTGACCAATGCCGGTGGACCGCGCCCCGGTCATTTTGAGATGATTGAAGAGGCGGACTGGATGCATGCGGTGCAGCTCAACCTCATGAGCGTGGTGCGACTCTGCAGGGCGGTGATTCCCAGCATGAAGAAGCAGCGCTGGGGACGCATTATCAATCTGGCCTCTGTCTCAGTGAAACAGCCCATCGATAATTTGCTGCTCTCCAATACCCTCCGGCCCGGTGTGGTTGGTCTGACCAAGTCGCTCTCGCAGGAGCTGGCTGAATTCAATATTCTGGTGAATGCGGTCTGCCCCGGTTTTATTCTCACCGATCGTGTGGAGGAGCTGCTGGCGGCCCGCTCCAAGCAGAGTGGTGAGTCCATGGAGACCTTGAAGGCGCAGCGGCTGGCCGATATTCCGCTGGGGCGTATTGGTGATCCCGGTGAGTTGGCCAATCTGGTGGCTTTTCTGGCTTCGGACCGCGCCAGTTACATCACCGGCACGACGATTCCTGTGGATGGGGGCATGGTGAAAGGGCTGATGTAACCGTCGCTACTGAATTTTATATGTCATGAATGGGCCGTTCCTCTGGGGAGCGGCTTTTCTGTTTGGGGGGCGCCGGCCCCGCGCTGTCGGGCTTGCCAGCCCGTGGGGCAAGAGCGGGCCGACGCCATCGGCCCCTACGAAAGGCGTCATCCCCGAATGCTTGTATCGGGGATCTTGGTTCGTTCCGGCAGAGCCAGAACGGGATCGTCTTTTTTGAGGGGCAAAAAGGGCAGAAAAACCCTTTGCGCGGGGGATCGGTTTTTTCGTGCACGGTCGTTCCTGTCGTTAGGCACACCCCTGCCCCTCCCCGGTGGGTGCGTTTCTCTTGGCCCGTCCCGCTAAGGAGCGCGGCACGAGGTGTGTCGTTTTCACGCCGGCCCCTTTTCGAGTGCGGCGGATTTGGCGTTGTTGACTGTGTCCCCCGCGCGGTCGGGCCTGTCGGCCCGTGGGGCAAGAATGGGCCGATGCCATCGGCCCCTACGCAAAACGTCATCCCCGAATGCTTGTATCGGGGATCTTGGTTCGTTGCAACATAGACTAAACGGAGTTGGGTAATGCAAAAAAGGCCCATCTGCTGTGATGGGCCTTTTAGAATCGATGTATTGGAGAGCGGGTCAGCCGTTGGGCGTGAGCAGCACCGGGGTGTTACTATTGACAAAACGCCGCGCTCCCACTTTCATTTTGATGCGGCAGACGGTGCCGTCGGCCTGCATCTGGGTGACGGTTTTCAAAGTGCTGTCCCAGGTGGCGCCGTTCCAGGCGTATTCCCGGCTGCTGACGCAGGCGCCGTTGTCATTATAGCTGAAGGTGGTGCGATCAAAATTTTCCAAAGCACACTCCTCGGAGAGGCGCGTCTGCGTGGTCTGGGCGTTGAGGCGCCGGCCTGTGTATTCATAGTCTGTCTTCAGGGTCAGCACCCATCGCCCATCGCTTTGGAGCTCGGTTTTCTGCCAGCAGGCCACCAGGCCTTGCGCGTTGTAGTCGTAGTTGTCTATGGAGAAGGTCTGCCATTGGTCTCCGGCCCACTCATAATGGATGTCCATGATGTTCTGGCCGTGTTCCCAGTGGCTTTCCAGCCGGTAGTTGGCTTTCCAGGTGGCGGTTGTGCTGTCCCAGAGGTCTGAACACTGCGCCACGGGGTGGCCGTCCAGGTAGTCGATGGTGACGCGGCTGCAAGGCTGCCAGGCGCCACCGGCCCACCAGAAATGAGTGACGCGCCGGGTCTGTCCCTGTGTGTTGAGATGGGTCAGTGTGCGGCTGCAGGGTTTCCAGACGCCCTCTGAACGATGCGACACAATGAGCTGGCTGGCATTTTCATCGATGAGAAAAGTCTCTGTGCGTTGCGTCTCTGTCTCACTGAATCCGGTGTCGTACTTTTCTATAGAGATTCTGGGCGTTGCTTCTGGAGTGGGGGTGAGCGCCTCACATTTTCCTGGTCCGAAGAAAAGCCCTGTAGACGGGGTGACCTTCACGGATTTATCCGCGAAGGCGAGTCCCGTCAAGATGAGAAATGTACAGAGAACTGTGGATCTCAAACGCATAGAAACCTTTCAATATCGATTGTACAATCAATGATACGGATATCCGAGGCCAGTCCCTCTATTTCACCAGTGATATTTTCTGAGTTTTGACGATGCTGCCTGAGGTCAGTCGGACAAAGTACGTACCGGAAGGCAGGTCGCCGGCACTGAAGGTCAATGCATGCTGACCGGCGGTGTATCGCTGGTCAGTCAGTGTCTTGACGCGGCGACCGCGTACGTCATAGACCTCCACCTTGACTTTGCGTGTCTTCTCCACCTTGAAAGGAATCGTCGTCTCCGGATTGAAGGGGTTGGGGTAGTTGGGCAGCAGTGAGAAATTTTCAGGTTTTCCTGTGTTCTCTTCTACGCCGGTTACGCCCATAGTGGCAGCCCAGACGCCTTTGCCGTGCGTGGCGGCCACGACCCAGCCGTCCAACGGGCGGGTGACCACCATGTCCACCACCACATTGCCAATGTTGTCGGCGCCTTCACGCATCCACTGTGTGCTGCCGCCATTGAGATTCGACGTGGAATAGAGGCCCTCGCTGGTGCCCACAAAGAGCCAGTCTGCGCCGCTCCAGGGCATGAAGGCCGCCCAGCGACAGGAGGGGCCGTTGCCTGAGCCGTCGGGATTTTCTTCAAGGTTGCCGCTGATGTCTGTCCAGCTGCCGCCGCCGTTGGCGGAATAGAAGAGGCTCTGAATTTCGTAGTTGGAGTAGGTGACCACCACTTTGTCGGCGTCGCCGGGATGCACGGCAATACCGCTGACCCAGCCGCCGGCCGGCAGACCTTTGCCCGTGCCAATCGATGTCACCGTGGGGGAGTCTGCCGTGGCGTTGTCCACTCTGAAAATCTTGCCGTTTTTAGTAGCGCAATAAACACGATGCGCCGGTACCTTGCTCACGGCAACGGCGGTGATGACGGTGTCTATTTCTGAGCTGATGCCTGGAATGGGCGTCCATCCTTCGGTAGCGGGCGCCTGGTTGTGTTTGGGGATAAGATCTGTATTGTCGCAACGCCAAATTTGATCACGGCCTACCATGTAGAGGCGGTTGCCGTTGTTGGGGTCCATGGCAAAGGGGTTGACGAATTGGTTGATGCGTGCATCAACCGGGTCAATTTGCGCCCAGTCGTCGCTGCTGATCCGGAATGTGCCGCCGTTCTGCCAAGAGACGTAATGCACGTTGCCGCCGGGGGAGAGGGCGCAGGTGCAGCCGTCACCGCCGAGCATGTCGCTCCAGGCGGCTGTGGGGCCGGCGCTGGGCACGCTGTAGGTGCCGTTGTCCTGCATGCCGCCCACGAGCCTGCGGCTGCCCGATGTGCCCGGGTCCAGGGCGATGGTGTAGAACTGTGAGGTGTTGTAGCCCTGGTTCAGGGAAGTCCACGGGACATTGGCTGAACCGCTGAGACCGGTTTTACTGACGCCGCCATCGTGACCCGCGAACATGGTGCCGGGGAGCTGCGGCACAAAGGCCAGGGCGTGTTGGTCGGCGTGTTGATTGGCATAGCTGGCGTAGCTGTCTTTGTTGGCATATCCCCCGATAAGTGTAATTTGATCGGGCGTGGAAAAGGCGTCATCGCTGCGATAGAGATTGGTACCGCCAATGAAAATTTGCTGATTGTCTTCGGGATTAACCTTGATGAGCATGTTGTAGCCAGCCTGGGGGTTGTAGTCGCCTGTAATACCACCCAATGTGGGGAGATTGTCGGTGAGATCTGTGCAGGTGCCGCCTGCGCCGCTGCCGTCACCGGAGAGGTAGTTGTAGCGCCAGAGTACGGTTTCGGTCTGGCCGTAACCAGGGGCGTTGCAGAGGAAGTAAACAGTGTTTTCGTCGTTGGGGTCAATATCCAGCACGATACGGCCAAAGGTTGTGGGCCAGGTCGCAGGGGTGATGTCTGTGAAATTTTCTCCATCGGTGGACCGGAAAAGGCCGGAGATGGCGCGCGTACCGTCGGCATTGGAGAGTGTTGCGTAGATCACGCCGGTTGCAGAGATGGCAATATCAGTGGTTAAGCTATAAGGGCTGTTTAAGGGGGAAGGCCATGCCCAATTCCATGTCTGGCCGCCATTCGTACTCCGACGAATGGCACCGGCCATGGCGTAATAGACCTCATCGGTCTGGGCGGCGGGGTTGATGGCCACGGTGTAAATGTAGTCGTTGAGGTAGCTGGATTGGGGTTCGTCTGTGGCTGTTGAACGTAATTTGGTCCAGGTGAGTCCATTGTCTGTTGATTTGAAAAGACCATTTCCTGCAAATGTGCCATAGGCAGCCGATGCAGAGTTACCATCCCATTCGCCTGTGCCATAGTACCAGGTGTCTTCATGTCCAGGCCGCGTGTCTTGCGCCAGGCAGGTGGTGTTGTGCAGTGCGTCGGGTGGTGTGACATTGGTCCAGCTCCTGCCACCATTGGTGGAGCGGAACATGGCGCCGGAGACGCCGGCGGCCAGGATGATGTTGTAGTCCCGCACGTCAATGCCCAGGGCACGGGTGCGGCCGCCCACGTTGTAGGGGCCCATTGAGGTCCAGATCAGATTGTCCTCTGAGGATTTGGCCAGACCACTCTGGCCGCGTACAGGCAGGGTGTTGGCAAACTTGCGGGCTCTGGCTTTAATGTTCCGCGGTATTTTCCCGCTTTTCGGGCTGTGCGTGCGAAGAAATTCATATTCCGCGCGGTCCATGGGACTCTCTTTGGAGACCATGATTGAGGGGGCACCGGTAATGGGGGGTGTGTGTTGTGGCAGCATGAATATGCCGATAAGAAGCATGGCGCAGAGAGCCAGCCCCGAGATGATCCATTTTTTTAAATTTGTCCGCACGGCGGCCTCCTCAATTCGTGTGAAATTTGACCCAGGTCCAGGCGCTTGAGGCCTTGACATCTTTGGGTTTTCCAGCATATTTTATGGTCAGGTCCAAAGCCTTTTTATCTGCTTTGCCCGACAAAATTTGTTTTGTCCACATGGCGCGGGGAATGGTAATTTCAATGCGTTTTCCCGGCTTCAGCGGTGGGGCCACACTGCCGCGGGCCTGGATTTCGCTGACGCTGAGCAGGATGCGGATGCGCCGACCGAGGTCGTTCTCGACAATCACACTGCCCTTTACGCGGGCCGCAGAGGGGTCGGCCAGATCGGCGATGGCGGGAAGATCGCCGTCGCGTTCCACCTTGACTTCGACTGATTTGTTGCTGGAGGCGCAGGCTGTCCATAGAAGGAGGAAGAGCAGGGGCAGAACTGTTCTGGCGGTTCGGCGCACAATGATCTCCGATGTGGGTGAATGAGGAACGGTGGATAGTGTTGAAAATAAGGGATAAATCAGGTAAAATCAAGGACTATTAACAGTCGCTCAGCGAAAGTGTAATGCGCCGGTGTACTGGGTTCAACCAGACAGAATGCAGGGTTCGCTTGTTCACCCAAAGAGTCGTTGATTCGGCCTTTGAGTTCGTGTGATGCTAGGACCTGATTATTAAAGATCCACAGGAAAGTCGGGCCAGTCAGAGATCGGAACCGCTGTGGAGACCATGTGCATGCCGGCGGCTTTGAAACGTGAAAAGGCGGCTTCGGCGGCCTCGGTGTAATCCACGACACCGGGAATAACCACGGGTGTGGTACAGTCTTCAAGAATATAGACCCGGGAGACCATCTCTGGCGCAATGGCCTGCATGGCCGAGAGCATGTCATCAATCGTCCACGCCATGCAGTGGCTTTTGGCCTGTCCGGCGATGAGAATGGCATCGAAATTTTTGAGGCGTTCCACCCACTGCCGTCCATCATTGACCAGAATATTGCCCTGGGCATCTGTATCCACCTCGGGGCCGAGGATGGAGTAGTGTTCAGTCAGTGGATGGCTGCCCTTAATCAACATTTCCGGCTGGCTGTAGCGGGCCACGGTATGAAAGAAGACGGCCTCTTCAAAGAGCGGCACCAGGGCGTGGCTCACACCGCCCAGCAGGGCATGATAAGGCCAGACGGTCAGCTCGTATTTGTCACTCTCAGAGAGTGTCTGAACGTAATGGTTCAGGTGGGATTGCGTGTATTCAGGCGTGTAGCCCAGACTGCGCGCCACGTCGTCTCTGACGCGCCAGCGTCCCTCTTTTACAGACTGGGCTGTAATCACGGTATGAGGCGGCGGCGCGTTGCCGTTGGCATCGGTGAAGAAGAGGCCGTGAAAGATCTGCATGGCCTGATGTGTGTCCATACTGCAGAATATTCGGTTCAGCCGGCCCAGATTGGTATAGATAAATTCAGTCAGTCGCTGGGTATCCTCTACGGCGCCCATGCCGCTGTGTCCGCCGACAAAGAGTTCAAAATCAGGCAGGCAGAAGGCGTTCTGAATGTCGACGGCGATGAAGGCAATTTTTGAATCGTCGGCAGACGCCGGCTTCATAGCATGGTGCCGCGCCCAATTACGCGCGGCATCGGCCAGGGACTGATAGGGGACGCGGTAGAGCTGGTCGGCTTTGCTTCTATCGTAGTGAGGCGGCAGCGGGAGCCGTTTATACATGGTGCTTTCCTTTATCGATTATTGTGGCCAGGCGTTGCGACTGGCGGTACGCACGGCCGGTTTTTGCGCAGTTTCGGCCTTCTGTTTTTACGATGTCAGCGGTGAAGTCGTAACGTCCCTTCAGCAGGGCGCTGCCGACACCGTAGACATCGGCGGGCACGGCATTGGATTCAAAGTGCTGAATCCGTTCTGCGGTGAAGCCGCCGGAGACGACAATCTTGACAGCCGTATGTCCGGCTGCGTCCAGTTTTTGACGCAAAAGGCGGACCAGTTCAGGCGCCACCCCTTTGAGCTTATCGGCATTTGGATGCTGGGCAAGGGCGCTGTCTGTCAGGGTGTCCGATGTATCCACACGAACGCCCCAGAGTGTGTCGCCCAGGGCTTCGGCACAGGCCAGGGCCGTGTCGATGGCCGTGTTGTCAAAGTCTACCAGGGCCACCAGAGGCACATGGGGATATTGGCTGTGAAAGAGCTTAACGGCGTCAACTGTGCGGCCGTGCATGGCTGCGATCAGTGCATGGGGCACTGTGCCCGAGGCGCTTCCATCTGTCCACGCGGCCTGCGCCGGGGTGGAAACGCCGGCGGCACCACCCAGGCGGGCCGCAGCCCCGTCGCCTTCCTGTACGGCCCAGTGGTCAAAGCGGGCGGGAAAATAGAGTACGGGCTTGTGGCCGGCGGCCTCAACAACCTGTCGTACATTGGTGGCGATGCGGGTCTGGCGCGCCAGTACGCCCAGGATGATCGTCTCGAGATGGGCGAAATGCGTGTAGGGGCCGTCAATCTCCAGTACGGGCTCCCAGGGGGAGACGGCGTCACCGTCGGACAGCGCCCGAATAGTGAGATCGGGCCAGCCACTCTGCCACATGGCGTGCAGATTCTGCTCCATTGTGTTCAGCTTTTGATAGGCGCCGCCTGTGTCATCCTGATGGAGATGGGCGTTGCGAATGTCGGCTTTCAGGGTTTGGATCTCGCTCAGGTGTTTCTGGGCGGCGTCGGCATTGGTGTAGCTGCCTGCGGCATGACGAAGCAGGTCCAGGGCCTCTCCCATCCCCGCCAGTGTGGCGTGCTGTCTTTGAAAGACCTGCAGGGTCACCGTTGGATTCAGTCCCGCCTCTTCAAGTCCGCGCTTGGCCCGCCAGAAATAGATGTCGCTGCGCTGACCCAGCCTGATTTCATGCAGCGGCCAGTGGTGTTGAGGCGAATATTTTATGGGATTCACGCAGCACTCCTTGATTGATGGCTAAGCGGCCATAAAATACGGTTTTAAATGTCTGAGTGCAAGCCTTGAAACGGGCGGCGTCAAAAGCAGTATCAGTCGATTCAGTCTCAGGAGTGTGCGGTGTCTCGGTGTACAGGATGTCGATGGATTGCAGCGACAGGTGCGCTGTGTCCGACTGTCCTGTCAGGCCAGAGTGCCCGTTGCTGCTGATCTGGGCAGCAAGGCACTGAGCGGTTGATCAGACATGATGGCTTTTCCAGTGGCCACGTCGAAACCAGAGAAAGAGCAGTGCGCCTTTAAGGAAGGTGGTCACTGAGAGCGTGATCCAGACGCCCTCGACCCCCATACCGCCCCAGGTGGTCAGTATCCACGCCATGGGGATGCGGAGAAAGGTGATGGGGAAGATGATAAGGAACGGCGGTTTGGTGTCGCCTGCGCCGGAGAAGGCCCCTTCAAGTATAACTTCAAAGCCGAGGAAAATTTCAAAGATGGCGATGATTTTCAGATAGCTGACGCCGTGGGCAATGACCTGAGGGTCATCGATAAATAGGTGGTAGATATGTTGCGGAATAAAAAAGAAAAGAATGGAAACCACGGCCAGCGCCACCGTAGTGATGCGCAGCGAGAGATAGGCGGCATGCTGCGCCCGTTCAGGCTTTCCCGCACCGAGATTCTGGCCCACCAGGGTGGCTGTGGCCATGGAGAAGCCCAGGGCCAAAAAGTAAGGCAGTCCCTCTATACGGTGGGCAATGCCCACGGCGGCCAGCGGCGCATCTCCAAATTGGGAGATAATACCTGAGAGCACCAGATAGATGATGGAGAACGTGGCGTGGCTCAAGGCCATGGGCGCACCCAGTCCCAAGAGAGAAAAGAATTCTTTTTTCCAGAAATGTAAACGGGGGTGCAATGGGCAGCGAATGATGTCCGGTTGCATTTTTATTACCTGGCGGAGCATGAGAACGGCGCCCAGGATCTGTGAGATGATGGTGGCAAAGGCGGCGCCTTTGAGCCCCATGTGAAAGACAAAGATACAGATGGGGTCCAGTATGACATTCAGGAGAAGAGAGATTCCTGTGATGATCATGGGGGTTCGTGTGTCGCCTGCGCCGCGAAGAATATGTTCGCCTGTGACCATGAGGTAGACAAAGATCAGCCCGGATAGAAAGACACCGGCGTATTCAACGGCCAGGATGCGGACAGCATGGGACAGACCGAGCCAGCGAAATACAGGGGCGAGCAACGGGGCAAAGAGGGCCGTGATGGCCAGTGCATAGAACAGTGTGGATAGAATGGCTGATGCCGATTCTCGCGCCGACGCCTGGCTGTCACCGGCGCCCGTTCTGCGGGAGACGCGGGCCAATGCACCAATGGCCGGGGCCAGTGCCAGTCCGCGCAGCATCCAGACGTAGAATGAACTGGCGCTGAGCGCGGCCACGGGCTGTGCGCCCAGCCTGCCCACCCAGAACATATCCACGACTTCAAAAATCACCATGAACATCATGGAGGTGACAGAGGGGCCGGCCAGGGTGATGAGGCTGCCTAATAGTGGGCCGTCAATCAGTCTTTTCTTTTGGGCAATCATAAGGATGCCAAGTTATAGCGGCGATGTCGGAAATACAATGGATATTTAAGACATGCCTTGATTTTTTCGCGACGCATACAGCCCCTCGCCGAGATAAACGGCAATGGCCGCCCAGACCAGGGAGAAGCCAATGGCCTGCGCCCGGGTGAAGGGTTCATGGTACAGCGTGATGCCCAGAATAAATTGCAGCGTGGGTGCAATGTATTGCAATACACCAATGCGGGAAAGGGGAATGATTCGCGCCGCAGCCGTAAAGAGCAGCAGGGGGCCGGCCGTGGCCAGGCCGGTGAGAAAGAGAAAAAGGTGGTCGGCTGCGGGTGCATGGCCCATGGCACCCTGCCCCTTGACCTGCAGGACGATGAGCAGCGTCAGGCCCGGGATGAGCATCCACCCGGTTTCCATGCCCATGCTGGGGATGGATTCCAGCGGTCCCGATTTCTTCAGCAGGCTGTAGAAGGCAAAGGAGAAGGCCAGAATTAGGGCAATCCAAGGGACGCGTCCATACTGGAGCATGGGAATGGCCACGCCGGCCAAGACGAGACCCAGGGCCACCCATTGCATGCGCCGGAGCTTTTCTTTCAGGAAGAGAACACCCAGCAAGACAGTAATCAGCGGATTGAGAAAATAGCCCAGGCTGGCTTCGACCAGGTATCCGTTGTTGATGGCCCAGATAAAGGTCAGCCAGTTGCCCGAGATGATGGCGCCTGTACCCATATAGATATGACGCGTTCGTTTGTTCTTGAAGGCGGCCCGCCAGGCCGGCCACTGACCGCGGTGTGCGAGAATCATCGCCAAAAAGGCAAAGGACCAGATCATGCGGTGGCCAAGAATCTCCAAAGGGGGCAGGTGGTGGAGTTGTTTCCAGAAGATGGGGAGCAGGCCCCAGATTAAATAGGCGGCCACGGCGAGCCAGGTGCCTCGTTTCATAATTATTCCTTTAATTCAGTGTCGTCTTTCGTATTGCGTAAAAAGGCAGTACAGCCCGTGAAGTTACGGTTCATTGGGAGAGGAGTCCAGTGATTTCTGCATCCAGATTAAGTCGAAATATTGCTTCCATTTGCGCCCGGCCTGTTGAAAACGGCCGCATTCATGAAAGCCGCGCTGGCGGTGAAAGGCCAGGCTCTGTTCGTTTCGAGAGGAGATGTGGGCCAGAAGCTGGGAGATGCCCAGGCGGGCCGCATCGTTTTCGAGTCGATTCAGAATCTGTGTGCCCCTCCCCTGCCCGCCGGCCTGGGGCATGAGAAAATAGGTCAAGGTGGCTGTGTGGCGGAATGCCGCGGCGTCTCTGAAGGGATTGAGGCTGGCAAAGCCGACAATGCGATCGTCCGCCTCCAGTACATAGAAGACACGTGACCGTGTCATAAAGCGGCCTGTCCAGTCTGAAGTGACAGGCACTTCATTGTAGGCGGCCCAGCTGTTGTTAATGAAATAGTTGAATATGGCCGTAACCGATGCGGTGTCCTGGGGGGTTCCGTGTCGCCATCCGGTCATGACTGGGCCTCTTGATAGAGTGTCTGGAGCAAGTGGCAGAGTGTGGTCAGTCCCTGTTCAATCTCGGTTTCATCACGCTGTGAGATGGAGAGACGCAGGCTGACCCAGGGAGTGGGGTTGATGGTGAAACGACTCCCGGGACTGACACGCACACCGCCGTTTGCCAGGGTGTTGATGACCTTGGCCTCGGGAAGGTTGAGTCCGCTTAATGTCAGCCAGAGCAGGTAGCCGCCAGAGGGGGGGTGCCATAACACGGCTTCCGGCAGTTCTGTTTTCAGTACGCGTATGGCCGTTTGCATGCGATGTCTGAAGGCGCGGTGCAGTCTTTTGATGTGTTTTTCAAAGTCGTCGCGGCGGAGCAGGCGTGTCAATGCGGCCTGAAGCGGCAGCGGTGAAGAGAGGTCCAGGGCGCGGCGGAACTGTGTCATGGGTTCAATGCAGGGTTTGGGTGCGGCAATCCAGCCCAGCCGCATGCCGGGTGAGAGTACTTTTGAGAATGTGCCCAGGTAGAGCACCAACCCCTTTTTGTCCATGGATTTGATGGGCAGTGGCACACGGCCAAAATATTTCATCTCCTCGTCAAAGGCGTCTTCGATAATGATAACATTGTGCGTTTCGCAGAGTTGGAGCAGCCGTTCTCTATGGGCCTGGTCTGTGGTGATGCCTGTGGGATTGTGGAAATTGGGCATGGTGTAGATCAGCTTGACGTCGTGTTGATGGAGCAGCAGTTCCAGCTTGTCCAGATCCAGCCCTGTCTCCTGCATGGGCACACCCAGGGTTCTGACGCCATGGGCAGTGGCCAGGGGCAGAAAGAGGCCGTAGGTGGGGTCTTCCACGACGATGGCGTCGCCGGGGCTGGTGAGCATGCGCAGAACAATATCGAGGCCGTGCTGCGCACCGTGTGTGATAAGAATTTCATCGGCCTCTACGTGGATGGCGTGTACGGCCAGTCTGCGTGCAATGAGTTCGCGCAGCGGCCCGTAACCTGCGGACGGGCCGTACTGCAGCAGTGCCGTGCCCTCGTCGCAGAGGGCGTGGTTGATCGATTTCCGGATGGTCTCCAGGGGGATCATTCTGGGGTCGAGTTCAAAACTCTCAAAGTCGAACGCCTCCGTTTTTGCGTTGCCGCTCGAGGAGGGCCAGACCTGACTGATGGCTTTGACCGCGGGCTCGGAGAGTGCGCGCTGCCACTGGAAATCTCCAGGTTGGCGATGATGGGGGACTTGTGTGATTTTTACTTTTTGGCGGACAGTGGAATAGGCCCCCTGGCGGCTGTGCAGGTAGCCCAGCGCCCAGAGTTCATCGTAGGCGCGCACCACGGTAGAACGGTGTACGCCCAGCTGTTGCGCCAGTTGACGTGTCGGGGGCAGACGGTCACCGGTGCGCAGGCCGCCGTTGTCGATTAAAGCGCCGATCTGTGTGATGATTTGCAGATAGTAGGGTTGGTTGCTGGATGTATTTATGTCGATGAGAATCATAGGCATTGCCCTCTTTGGTGTCTTCAAATTAATATGAAACGCTACCAAATGCAACGACCAATCGAAATAAAAAAGGCCGTCCTATTGGACGGCCTTTGAAAATAAGGGGGGTGGAGCCTAAGGATGTAATCGTTCTAAAAATGCAGCGTCAATCCAAAATATATCCTGGTTGCCGTTGCCGGCGCTGCTGAGATAATTATTCAGACCTGCGGCTGTCCATTTCTCCGGCCGGGGTTGGTGGCGGTTGGAGGTGAAGAAGAGGTAGCGGCCGCAGGGCGAGAGGCTGGGGCAGAATTCAAAACGCTCTGAATTCACAGCGGGGCCCAGATTCACGGCGGGACCGAAATGGCCGTCCTCAAGCCTGAAGTGCACCCAGAGGTCTCCGCCGCCCTGGCCGGCGCCGTGGCCGTGCGAGGTCAACATGATCCAGGCACCGTCGGGATGCACAAAGGCATTGTACTCGTCAGCCGGGGTGTTCACCGGGGCACCCAGGTTTTCACGCGGCGCAAAACCATCGCCTTGGGCACGGCAGACCCAGAGGTCTTCACCACCCAGTCCGCCCTCATGCTTGCCGCAGAAATAGAGGTCGCCGTTGCGTGTAACCGAGGGGTAGAACTCGTTTTGTTCGGTATTAACATTGGGGCCCAGATGCAGGGGGTCTGACCACCCGTTGGCTGTGCGGTTGAGCATCCAGATGTCGTAGTCGTTTTTGGGCTCACGATTGGGTTGTACGGGCCGGTTTGAGACAAAATAGAGGCGCTTCCCATCGGTGGAGACAGTGGCTTCAAGGTCGCTGTATTGACCTGAGAACGGAGCGACTCGGGGGGCGGTCCATCCCTTTTCTGTCCGACGGATCTGGAGAATGACCAGTCCGTCCGGGGTGCGGCAGGTGTAGTAGATTTCCTTGCCGTCGGGTGTGGCTGTGAAGTCTCTTTCATTGTTCCCTGTGGAGATCAGGCCCTGGGCAAAGACTGCGGCGATATCGCCGGGTGTCGTCTCACCCAGCCAGTCCCGGGTGTGGCTGCGGGCCAGCTGCCCGGAGGGGGCGTCGCCTTGGCCGCATCCCATCAGAAAACAGAGGGAGAACATCAGAAAGAGAAGAATGGTTTTTTTTGTCATCGTTGGCCTCATTTTAAGGAGATTTTTCGGATAAGAACCGGGTTAAGCTGTGTCAGTGGGAAGAGTACACCTTTTTCATCATATTTGTGCAGCTGGCTGTTGGCGATGTAGTAAAACGTGTGGCCGAACCGTACGCCGGTGGTGGGAATCTCAAATTCCGGAAGATGGGCTTCCAGGGTCTCTGATCGAATCACGGCGTCGCCTGCGGGGTTGAGGTAATGCCGCCGTATGCTGTTCAACGTTCCGTTCTGCACCGCGATGAGGCTGTTTTCGTAGCGGACCAGGCCGTCGGCGTTGAGATGGACGCCGGGGCTTCGACGAAGAGGGCGGATCTCTTCTGTCGCCAGGTCCATCACCGCCATGTCGTTGCCCCCGAGATAGAGCCGCTTCCCGTCGGCACTCAGCGCAATGCCGTTGGGCGAAAAGTCCAGGTCAGCCATTTTCTGTAATGTGTCGCTGTCCGGTTCCAGTTTGAACAGGCTGCGGCCCCTGGAGTCTGTGGCGTATACAGTTCCGTCTGCTGAAATGGTCATGTCATTGAGAAATCGTCTGTCCATCGGATTTAAGCTGGCGCGCCGCAGCATTCGGCCCGTATCAATATTATAGCAGTAGAGGTGGCTATGCCCATATAGCGAATCTGGTAGATGGATCTTTTGATAGCCGTAGCTGGAGGCCGCCCAGAGGTGGCGGCGCTTGGCGTCCACATGCAGGCCGATTACAGGCACCAGGCCGTCCTGAAAGGGTGTGGCGAAATTTTTGGCTGTGCCGTCTGGTTTGACGCGGAGAATTTTGCATTGATGCAGGCTGGAGAGGAAGAAGTCGCCTGATTCCGGGTCGTGGGCAATGCCTTCGGGAATGAGCCGCTTGTCGTTGACGGTGAAAGCCGGTGAGCCGTTGCGCACTGGCGCGGCCAGGGCGGCGATGGCATCGAACAGCTGAGGGGCCTGTCCGCTGTCACGCATCGATGTAAACACGGGGTCGTGCAGGGCGTAGATAATCAGCTCGAAGCCGTCATCCAGGAGGCGTTTCAGTTGGCTGGCGGCGACTTTGGGCTGTCCGGCCTGCTGTATGGCCCGGGCCAGATCGTAGCGGTGCATCCATTGATCGGGATCGAGCCGTGTCAGATGGCGTGCCGCCTCAGCGGCTTTTGAGAACTGCTGCTGTTCGGCGGCGCGGCTGAAAGCTTGGGTATAAATTGTCAGACTGTCGGCCGGTGCATCCTGCGCGCCGGCCACCATAGGGTACAGGAGAAGTGCAAAGAAAAAGCGAATAACGGCAATCACAAAAATGTCCTCATTCAATTCACAGGGAAAGGTTCAATGAGGCGTACGTGCGTGGGGTTTAAAAGTTGATTTTTAGCGCCTTTTTTTTGATTGTTTTTTCTGTACCAGGCCAATGCCGCTGAAGATAAAAGTCATGCCGGCCATGGAGCGCAGCGGGATTATCTGCCGATAGAGCAGATAATCGATGAAGATGGCGATCAGCGGGGTGACGTAGATGATCAGCGAGAGTGTGACCGTGCTCATGGTTTTGAGGAGTCTGTAGTAGAGGACAAAGGCAAAAGCCGATCCTACCAGCGCAAGATAGCCCACAGCAGCGACCACTTTGGGGGTGAGACTAATTCGGCTGGGATCTTCGGCTGCAAACCCAATGGCATAAAGAAAGAGAATGCCTATACTCATCTGATAGAAGGTGATCACACCGGCGTCCATTTTTTGCAAGTGGCGTTTGACCAGAACATTTGAGAGCGAACCACCTGCTGCTGCCAAGATAATGGCGATAATCGAAAGTGTCACCATGCGGTTGAACTGTGTGATCACCAGTTGATCATAAAAAATGACTGTAATACCGGCAATGCCCATGAAAATACCCAGCCAGCGAATCGGTGTCATCTGCTCGTTTTTTAAAAAGAGCACACTCCACAACGCGGTGAAGAGCGCAAACGTGGCAAAAAAAATGGCGGTCACACCGGCGCTGAGCGTCTGCTCGCCCCAGTAGATCAGGCCGTAGTCAAAGACATACATTAAAAATGAGGCGGCAATCAGGATTTTTAGGTCACGACGTGAGATGCGAAGCGATGTTTTTTTCAGAAGCAACATGAGGCCGACAGCCACGGCGGCCACCGTAAAACGGACAGCGGCACCGAAAAAGGGTGGGAATCCATCTAAAGAAAATTTAATGGCCAGCCAGGTGGTGCCCCAGATAAGGCAGAGTGTCAGGAAACCGATGAATTGCATATCGCCTCGCGTCTTTCAGGGTTCAGGGATTCAAAGGACTCTCAATTTACGTTTAAAAAGTGGAGAGACCAACGAGAATCTGGCGAAAAACGGCATGGCGGGAAAGGCATGAAAATGCCCCGCCTCTGAAAGAGACGGGGCATAGAAAACCAATGTGCAACAAACGGTTATTTGACGACTTTCTCTGAGAAGCGAAGCAGGCTGCGCACCGGCGCCAGCATGTGACGGCTGATGAGGTTGTGAGAGCGTCCGGCGTCTTTGCTGACAACTGTCGTGGGTGTGAGAACAAATTGCGCCTCAATGACCATATCTGACATTGAGCCCATGTCCATGCCGAAAACAGATTCAAGAATGGCCTTCACAGTGGCATAGTCCAGACCTTCCAACTCCATCTCGGTTACCAGGTCTTCAACCAGTTCCAGGAGTTCCATGTCCAGCGTGACAATCATGTCATTGCCGTCCATTTCAACTTCAGCTTCCAGCTCGCCGGCCAGATCACCCAGTCCTTCAATATCCAGGTCATCCATGGATACGGTGAGGTCGTTGCCGTCGATAGACCACTGGCCCTCGCCGGCTTCATCGATATCTTCCCAGAAGAGATTGCCCGTGAATGTGCCGTCTTCATTGAAGACCAGCAGGGCTTCATCACCCGTCATGGGCACGGGCATGTTCATGACAGTTGAAAATTTGTCTTTGTCAAAATCAATGTCCTCAGGGGTCAGCGTGCCATTGAGTGTGGCATTGAGTGTGCCGCCGTCAGAGGCCATGGGGGCCTGATTGGCGGAGATGGCGTAGTTGGTGGTGTTAAAGCCGAGACCTGTGCCGAGCTCGTTCATTAATTCTTTGTACGTTCCGGCGTCATAGGCGTCCAGATAGGCTTCAATGTCAGTGCCGGCGACGTTAAGGTTTAGAGAAATTGTATCAGCGCTGGGTTTTAAGAGGGCGTCCAGGCTCAACGTTTCAATCAAGGGCACGTTTGAAGCCATGACCATGTACTGTCCAAAGAGTCCCAGTGTCAGGCTGTATTTGATGTTGCCGTTGACATCGCCTGTCACGGCCACGCCGCCATTGCCCTCTTCAAGGGGATTGACACCGTTTTGGTTGGTACTGGATTTAATTTTAAGTGTGACGCTCATACTCTCTGCTGACCAGGCGCCTGCCACATCCTGTGCCGTGTAGGTGGGGTCGCTGTCTTTGTTGTCCTCTTCGCAACCGGTGATCCAGAGCAGGCTGATAGACAGCAGTATAATGAGAAGTGTAAAAAACTTTGAATTTTTCATGTTGTCCTCCTATGAAGTGATTCTGATTATTTACCATTAAAAATGTCATTCTGAGCCAGCCGATAAGGTGTTCCTTCAGCAAACAATGCAAGATGCACAGAATGACAGTGAATAACTATAGTTTAAAATAAGACAGGAAACAGGCAGTTCCAAGTCAAAATCGTTTTAGACGATTGCTTTGCGCAGCTGTGTTTTTAATGCTTTGATCTCCTGCCTTGCTTTGAGCATGGCTTTGTGGTCTTTGTCAAGAATAGCTCTGTCGCGTTTGGCTTTCAGTTTTTTTATCTTTTGTTTTATGCCTGTCTTGTCTATTCCAACTGCCACGTGATGTTCATGCATGTCAATCTGCAATGCAGTACACAGCGCCTCCAGAAGATGGTCTTTGTTCAGCTGTGTATAGCCCTGTACCGCCTCATGTTCCATGCCCTTGGCGATATCACGAAGTTCAGCCACTTTCATGTGCTTGAGTTCTTTGAACGTATACGACATGGGGAATGCCTCCTCGTTCCAGGATGGATGGTTTGTGGTAGTTTTTCAGGATAATACATTTTTATCGTGAGTGCAAGGAGAAAATGAGGCTGAAAACGTTCATGCATGCCGGAGTTCAGCCTTGATTCTGTGGGTCTAATTCATTAGATTGCATTATTCTACTTTCAAATAAAATTGGATGTCTAATATGCAATTTCAATGGAGGCAGCTCAGATTGCTGTGCTGCGTGCCGTTTTATTTACTGTTTTTCAGCTGCGCCCGACCCGGGGCTGAACTTTCAGAGACATCGCGTTACGGTGGGATAATCCGTCTTTGGCGCCTGGCTTCTCTGGAGACGCTGGACCCGCCTATGATCTTATTCAAGACGGATTTGAAGGTGGCGTCATCGGTTTATGAAGGGCTTCTTCGGTTTAATGAAAAAGGCGGTGTTGAGCCGGCACTGGCTCGCCGGTGGCAGGTGGATGATTCAGGCGTAATCTACACGTTTTTTCTACGTGATTCGATATTTTTTCACAATGACCCCTGTTTTCCAGATGGGTGTGGCCGGCCGGTGACGGCGCATGATGTGGTCTCTGTTTTCTATCGACTGGGCGCGCCGGAGACGCGTTCACCGCAGGCCTATCTGTTTACGGATAGAATTCAGGGTTTTGCAGCCTATCACCGAGGAGAGACCCGGACAATTTCAGGCTTGAATGCGCCCAATGACAGCACGGTGCAGATCGTATTGACCAGACCCTATGTCAGCTTTCCTATGCGGCTGGCCACGTCGGGGGTGTTTGTCTATCCACAGGAAGCGGTGCATTATTACGGCGATGAGTGGCCGCGGCACCCCGTGGGCAGCGGCCCCTTTCGTCTCAGTGCCTGGAACGAGATGACCGCCCTGACCCTGACGCGGCATCCCCGGTACTGGGACCGGGACGAAGCGGGCAGGCCTCTCCCCTACCTGGATGGTCTTGAGATTCAGCTGGTCTCCAATTATTTTAACAGTCAGGCGGCATTTCTCAAGGGCGAGATTGATGTTTTTCAAACCAACGAGAATGATTTTCAGCGTTTTCAGCAGTCCGCCAATGGTGACAGCAATTATCAATACTTGCGTTCGCCGGCTTATGGCTGCCGGCTGATGTCTTTTTCCATGGACAACGGATCGGCCCTGGCGCGCAGCCGTCGTTTGCGGAGGGCCGTGGCCAGGGCTTTCAATCGCAGCCAGCTCAACGCCGTGGTTCAGAACAACGCACGCCTGGCTGGGCAGTTGCTTCCACCTGCATTCGGCCGCACCCTGAAAAATGACTGGTATAAGTATAACCTCCATGGGGCCAGGGTGCTTTCCTTGCAGGAGTCAGTGCAAGATATCGCGCCGGTGACACTCATGAGCAATATGGATTATCCGGAGATGACGATCTTGGCCAAGGGTTTGCTAGCCTTGGGTTTACAGCCACGGCCTGTGATTCGGAAGGCAGGCTATTATAGAAGTGTCGTGCGGGAGCGCCCCGATTTGTTTCGCGTCAGCTTTCAGCCGGCCTATCCGCATCCAGAGGAGTATTACGCCCTGTTTTATTCCGGGTCGGGTCCGGAGAACAATATCAGCGGTTACGCCAGTGCTGAATATGACCGTCTCTTTGAACGGTCCCTGGCCGAGGCGGACAGTACACGCCGGTGGTCTTGCTATCATCAGATGGAAGCGCTGCTGATGCGTGACGTGCCGGCGCTTTATCTTGTCTGTAGCACACCTATCTGCCATATTATGCCCCGGAAACTGAGGGGGCTCCGTATTCGATTCAATGTTGAGGACTTTTCTCAGTTATGGATCACCGATGATTCGTGCAAGAATCAGCCTTAACACAGAGGTAACCTTTTTTCTCACACTCTCGGCCGTGTTGCTGAGCTCTGTGTTTTTTGTCGACCAGTGGGCCGGTGGAAAGCAGGGCATACGCCGTGAGGCTGAGCGGGGGTTGAGCCATCTGAGTCGCCGCCTTCCGGTGATACTGGAAGAGATTTGTAGTGGGTATGTGATAGATCTCGAGGGGCTGGCCTCTCAGCTGAAACGTTGTGCTGTAGATGATGAGGCAGAAATGGAACGTCGGTTTACGGCCTTTGCCCGTCAGCACGCCGGGATTTTTCAGCTGATTGGGTTTGATCCACATCCGTCGGGAAGATGCTGGCGCATTCGTGCGGTGCGCGTGCTGGATGGGGATGTAGAGGCCCGTGTTGAGCGGTTCAAGTCGTCTGTCGGGCAGCACACGCCTGCCGATCGTTGTCGGCTGACGGCCTCGGGAGACGCCCTGTATCTCAGCTGTCCTGTGGAGTCTCTGGGCACATTATGGGTACAGGTGCCTGTGCTGCGATGGTTTGAGACGGCCCTGTCAGCCCTGTCGCTGCCCCCGGAGCTTAGTGTCATGGCCGCGGACAGCGGCGGCTTTATCCGTTATCATCCCGATGCCGGTCAGCACAAGCGGTCGCTTGACGCCTATTTCGGGCCGGGTTTTTCAGAGATGCACTGGCGCGAAGGCGCGGGTTGTCAGCCACCGTCTGGCGCGGTGATTTGCATGAGAGAGAACATGGCCGCCCTGCCACTGCAGCTCTACTTCAGTTATGACCAGGCCCCGGCGCTGAAGGCCCTGAAAGCACGCATGCAAAGAACCACTGTGGTGGCGCTGGGCATCTTTATTTTTTCACTGGTGATTGCCCGTTTGATGGTCGGGCGTTTCTCAACCACCCTGAATGAAATTACCCGTGTGGCCACACATGTGGCCGAGGGTGATTTTACACAGTCGCTGGCCGTGGCGCGGAGCGATGAGATCGGCCTGCTTATCGATGGCTTTAACGCCATGGTGGACAGGCTGGGCGAGAGTTATGCTGTCCTTCATGAAACAAATGCGGCACTGGCCAAGCAGTATGAAGAATTGCTGGCCACGCGGGCCGAACTCTCTGAGAAGGAACGTCTGGCCCTCATCGGTGAGACCGTGTCCAAGATCTCCCACGAGATTCAGAACCGTATCGGCGGGGTCTCCATCTGGGTGCAGAACCTGGATGCAGCTGTGGGTGAGGATGCGCTGATTCGCCCCTATGTTCAGGAGATCGATGATGCGCTAAGCCGCTTCATGGACTTGTTGAGCCGTTTCAAGCAGTTCTACCGCCTTCCTGATTTTACTTTTTCCACTGTGGATCTGCGCTATTTGCTCGAACAGGTGGTGCATAGCTACGGACCCGAGGTGGCCGATCAGGGGGTGAGGCTGCGGCTCGACCTGCCCCCTGAGGCCGTTCTGATGAACGTCGATGCGCCGCAACTCAGTGAGGCGGTGGCGAATCTCATCCGGAACGCCGTCTATTATTCTCCGGCCGGTGGCACGGTCATTTTGACCCTTTTTACCGGGGAAGAGCAATCTATCATTGCCGTCAGTGATCAGGGACCGGGTATCGATCCCGATATGCTCCCGTCACTGTTTCGGCCGTTTTTTACCACCAAGTCCTCGGGCAGTGGTTTGGGGCTGGCTATGGTGAAACGCATTGCCCAGGCGCACGGCGGCAGCGCCCGGGCAGAAACCCAGCCTGAAGGCGGTGCCAGATTTGAGATCTGTCTGCCCGTCACCCTTTCACAGCGCCGGAGTTAGGAGTGTCAATGCATATCCTTCTTGTCGATGACGATGAGACCATCCGAAGGGGATTGGCCCATTTTCTAAAAATAGCGATGCACGAGGTCAGTGAGGCCCACGATGGTGAAGCGGCCTGGGCGCTGTTGAGCCGGGTGATGCCAGATTTGGTGCTCACCGACGTGAAGATGCCCCGGATGAGCGGGCTGGATCTGCTGGATGCCATTCGGCGGGAGTGTCTGCCTTTATCCGTCATGGTGATGACGGCCTTTGCCACGGTGGAAGATGCCGTAGAGGCCATGCAGCGCGGGGCCGTTGATTATCTCACCAAACCGGTGAATCTAAAGGCGTTAAGTTTGAAGATCAGCCGGATTGAGAGGGATCGTGTCCTGGTAGAGGAGAACCGGCGGTTGAAAACGCTGCTGGCGCAGTGGGAGGATGAGGAGCTGGTGGGCGACAGCGGTTTGATGGTTTCGCTCAGGCGCATGCTGGGGCGTGTGGCCGTTGATGACAGCGTCCCTGTGGTGATTCAGGGTGAGAGCGGTACGGGCAAGGAGCTGGCCGCCAGAATGCTGCATCGACAGAGTCCACGCCACCAGGGTCCTTTTGTTCCTGTCAACTGTGCGGCGCTGCCCGAGACGTTGATTGAAAGTGAACTGTTTGGTTACAAAAAGGGGGCGTTTACCGGTGCGTTGAAGGACAGGGCCGGTTATTTTGAGTCGGCCGATGGCGGGACGTTGTTTCTCGATGAACTCGGTGAGCTGCCTTTGACCATGCAGGCAAAACTGCTTCGCGTGCTGCAGGAGAAACAGGTACAGCGATTGGGAGATCCGCAGCCCGTGGGTGTGGATGTGCGCGTGGTGGCCGCTTCAAACCGGCCGTTGCGGGAGATGATGGCCGCAGGGACATTCAGGGAGGACCTCTACTACCGTCTGGCGGTGATGGAAGTACAGATGCCGCCGCTGCGCGATCGTCTCGAGGATCTGCCGCTGCTGGTCCGGCGGCTCAATGCACAGGGTATGGCACAGCTTCATTTTACACCTGAAGCCATGCAGGCGCTGATGCAGTATGCCTGGCCTGGCAATGTCCGTGAATTGGCCAACCTGCTCAAGCGTTTGGGCGTTACTGTGGTGAGTCGGGCTGTGACCCCGGCCGATCTTCCCGATTATTTTGGCGCATCCCACCCGGGGCAGTCCACAGGGGAGGGCCAATGGCCACTCTCTCCGCCCTATCACGATGCAGTTCAGTCCGTCAGTCATCAATTTGACCGCATTTATTTGGCGCATCATCTGATGCTGCACAGCGGCAATATATCAAAGACAGCAACTTCCATTGGCCTTTCCAGGGCGGCTTTACACCGGAAAATGAAAATGTACGGCATGAAAACAGCTTTTTAATATTATTTTTACCTTCGTGTGTCACGCCGGGTATACACTGTATTGCTGTGGTTGCATTTTGTTTCTGGAGTGTTTTCGTCTGCTTTCTGCGGTGTCACACCCACTTTGCCGTTCAATGTCGTGAAAAGTGTCGCCTGGCGTTTACACCACAAAGCGTCTGTGCAAAGTAGCATATTATTTAATAGCTTGTTATTTAATGATTTAGTTCGGTAGTAATTAATTGGTCCTGCCTTTGCATGCTTTCCCGGCATGTCTATTCCTCTACCCTTTCATAAACAACGTCGATTGCTGATTATTGACCCCGATACCGCAACAGCCCGTGGGGCCGAAGCAGCGCTTTCGGATATTTTTAGTGAAATTTGTTGCGTGGAAACCCCTGCGGAAGTGGTGCGCGCATTAACTGAACAGCCCTTTGACGCTATCTTAGCCGAGGTGACGTTTCCCTTTTCAGAGGGTCTCTCTGTGGTGCGAGTCATTAGGAAAATGAGCAGTCAGGCGAAGTTGGTGGTTTGGAGCGCCTATGCAACAGAATTTGAGCAGGCCATGGTTACGCTGGGCGTCGATGCTGTACTGGAAAAGCCGGTGAGTTTGGACGTGTTGAAACGTGTGTTCAAAGAGAATTGAAAGGTAGAATATCATTGATAATCAAATGGGAGGAATAAAAATGTTTAAGAAACTGCTGTTTGCTGTTTTGCTGCTTGCCTGTGGGGTCGGCGCTATGGCCAAGGATATTCAGCCAGTGACCGTGGATCAACCTGCGGTGGTGTTCTGGGATGAATGGCTGGACAATGACTGGGCACTGGAGAGTCGTTCTCTCTATTCCTACGATCAGGGGCGAATGTCTGAGATATTGAATCAGCTCTATGTGGATGCCACTACATGGCTCAATGAGTCAAAACAGGTCTTTGCGTATGACAGCCAGGGCCAACTTCTCTCAGTAAGTAATTATTATTGGCAGATGAGTGGTGAGCTCTGGTGGGGGGACTTTAGAGTTGTTTCTGAATTCAATAACGGGAGAAAGCTATGCTCGACCACACAGATGTATGACGGGACCGCCTGGGTGGATGTCAGCAAGACAACATTTGAGTACAATGGGCAGGGCCAATGTGATCTGGAATGTACAGACATGTGGATGGGCACAGACTGGACGGCCATGACAGAAAGTCATCATACCTACAACGGCAATGGCCAGCTGGCAGAGACGTTGAATAAAAGCTTCAGTTATGTAAGCAGTCAAATGGAAAATTCAGGCAAATCCACCTATTCCTATAACAGTCATGGGGATAAAGTGGAGGTGGTCAGTGAGGTGTGCATGAGTGGTTACTGGGAAAATACAGTACGTCAAAGTTATACTTATAATAATGATTATCAGGTCACAGAACATCTCACCGAGCAGTGGCTCTATCAGGCCTGGGATAATTTAAAGCGTGTGGTGAATAGCTATAGTGGCGGCAAGCTTTCAGAGACGGTGATGCAGGATTGGGAAGATGCAGCCTGGGTGAATCAAGATCGTCTGCGCTATGATTACAGTGGATCCACCGCAGTGTCTGAGTATGCGGCTCTTCCTGAGTTGTACAGCCTGGGCAACTATCCCAATCCCTTCAATCCCGAGACGCAGATTGTCTATGCACTGCCGACTGCGGCTGTTGTGGGCCTGACAGTGTATGATATTCGTGGGCGAGAAGTCGTCCGGCTTGTGGATCTGGAGGCCAGAGGCGCAGGATCGCATGAAGTGCGTTGGGACGGATGCAATGCCATGGGGCGAACACTTCCTTCCGGTGTCTATGTGTATCGCCTCCGGGTAGCGGGGAAAGTGATCACACGTCGCTGTCTTTTATTGAAATAAGTGGACGGTTTTTCTTCTTGGAATCCCGGATATAGTATCCGGGATTTTTTTTGGTGTAGAGGTGAATTGGCTGCAAATGTATGCAAAAAATCCTTGTTATTTCTGTATAAATAGCGTATATTTTGCATGATTATGAAAAATTATACAAAAATCGAACGCCATGCGCTCATCGAAAAAATCATTCTGGACGGCATTGGCGACCAGCGACACCTGCTGCAGTCATTGCGCATGCAGGGGGTGGAGACCACGCAGGCCACCATCTCCCGTGACCTTCAGGAGATGGGCTATGCCAAGGTGCGTGTGGCGCCCGGTGTCTATCGCTATGAGTTTGTGGCTGCAAGCACCCCGGATCAATCTTCCAAACGACTTCAGGTGATGTTCCGTGAATTTGTCACTGGGATGCGGAGCACGCAGAACCAGATTGTCGTTAAAACCCTGCCGGGCAATGCCACAGGTGTGGCCCGTGTGATGGACGAATGGGTCGGCCCGGAGGTGCTGGGTACGGTGGCCGGTGACGATACCATCTTGATGGTGATTGACAATGAGGAGAATCGACGACGCGTTGAGGCGTCGCTGCAGAGTATACTGGAGGGAGATCTCTAATATCTATGGTTGTGGTTTTAAGGATGTGATATTTTCAGGCCCTGCTGTTTATTCAGCAGGGCTTTTTTTGGGGGTGATTAAATTGGGAGGCATACTGCATTTGAAGAAGGCAATTCTCCATCTGGAGAATGGGCGGCGGTTCGTCGGTGAAGGATTTGGCACTTCAGGGACAATAGTGGCCGAGGGGGTGTTCAATACCAGCATGACCGGTTATCAGGAGATTCTGACTGATCCATCATACAGGGGACAGATGGTAGTGATGACCTGTCAACATATCGGCAATACGGGGATGAATGATGAGGATTCGGAATCGGTAGGCCGGGCCGCGGACGGTCTCATCGTCCGTGAATAAACGATTGTGCTCTCCAATTGGCGGGTGACAACTTCTCTGGATGCAGTCATGAAAGAGGCCGGGGTGATCGGCATGCACCGATAGGACACACGGGCGTTGACGGGGGGCTATGCTGAGCGTGCTCTCCACGAACAATATGCGTGGCTCGATCAGTAATTGTTGATTTTTCCGTATTGTCCAGGCATCATTTTTACTTGTTTCTTCTCTTGAACTCACGTATCTTTATATTTTTGATTTTGTTGAGAGAAATATGCCCCGGCTCCACATTCATATCCTGGTTTTACCGCTTCTTGTTTTTCTGTTTGCGTTGTCTTTGGTTTCATGTAGCACAGCTTCGCACAGCAATAACGCCGCCTCTGTTATCTTTTTGGAAGAGGGGTGGCGCATGCGTTCCGGCGATTCGCCACTGGATGGACAGGGCCGTTTTTTCTGGCTGCATGAGGAGCCGGCTGATTCATCTTGGCTGCTTCTTCAATCAGCGCCTCATTTTTATGTAGATACCTGTGACAGTGTCGCCTGGCTCTGTGTTCGTCTACCCCAGAAGCTACAGCACGGCTCAGCCCTGATGGTTTCCTGCATTAAATATGAAATGCAGGTTTACCTGGACTGTGCGCAAATTTATCAGGCCGGGCATTTTGAGGACAAAAGAAAGGCCCGCTTCATAGGCTGGAAACGTCACCTCATTCCTTTGCCCGACGATTTTGGCGGAAAATTTCTCTATTTTCGCCTCTGGTCTGTGGCTGAAGAGGCTGGATTTGATGCGCCCGTGCTGTTGGGCCCGATGGAAGAATTGGTCAAAAGCGGGCTGCGCAACAGCTTGGGCCTTATGGTGCTGGCGGTGCTTTTTTTCGTGTCGGGAATGATTGCCTGGGTCGTCTTTTTGGGTTTTTGTAAGACCAGGCGTTTCATGGGCCTTGCTCTATTTTTTACGTCTCTGGGGCTCTTCACCGGCAGCAACACTCCTTTCATTCAGATGATCTACGATGCACCGGCTTTGCTCTTTGCCCTGGATTTTTATGGACTGCTGACCGCCCCGCTAGGTGGGCTTCTGCTTATTGAACAGTTGATACGTAAGCGGCATCGCCCTTACATCAGGCGAATACGGCAGGCTCATCTGGTTTTTTTGTTCGCCTCTGTTTTTGCCGTTTACGGTTTCGGCAAGCCGGGCATTAATGTGCTATATTCTCTTTTTTTTACTCTGGTCTCCATCTCTATACTGATGTCAGTGGTTTTCATTGTCAAGAGCCGGACAAGACGCCGTTTTCAGGTCCAGCTGGTAATGGGGGGACTGGCCCTGGCTCTGGTCTTTTTTGCTGTTGAAATATTAATCTACTTGTATGTTGGTAAGGGCTTGATCTATGAGATGAGTCTATTGCCTCTTGGCGTCATGCTCTTTTTGGCCTTGCTCATCTGGAGCGCGCTTTACCGCTACTTTGACAGCATTCAGCAGAAGGAGGTGGCCCGCAGGCAGGCCCTTAAGACCCTGCAGCAGAGCGAGCGGTTGAAAAGTCGAATCGCTGATCTGATGGTACAACGGCGTCAGCTAAAGGATGCATTTAGGTTGGAAGCTGTGCTGGAATCTGGCGTTTTACCCAGACAGCTGGAAGATCAGACTTTTCTTGTCCGGGCTGTGGGGCTCATTGAAGACAATCTCAATAATCCCGAACTTGATATCGCCTGGCTTTGCCACAATTTAGGATTCTCCCGTTCTCAGCTTCACCGAAAGCTTCAGGCCCTGGCTGGGCAATCGGCCTCAGAATTCATCCGGTCTGTGAGGCTTGAGCGGGCCGCCTTGATTCTTAAAGAGAGTGAATGTACTGTTACAGAAGTCGCTTTCCGTGTGGGTTTTAATCATGTCAATTATTTTCATAAATGCTTCCGGGCTCGTTTTGGTGTAACGCCGTCATCCTACGCCCGGCCTGACGCTTCATAGCAACTGGTAAGCGTGCAGGCACTCACTCCTCTCTGCCCCCATGCAACATTTGTGGAGTATTTGGACACATCCGTTCCTTGATGAAGAACGTAAAATGTACTATTTTTTAGACTCAATATTCTTCCCTCTATTAAGGACATCCTCTGCCAATGAAGTCAAATGCAATTTTTCTTTTTATATGCATCCTGGCTTTTAATTCATTTGCCCAGGCGCAAGAAAAAACTATTGATCATCTTGTCGAATACTTTGCAGCTTCTACAGACCTTTGCGGGCCAGTAGTACAGGATTTTAATATGGCCGAATACGCCTTTTCCAGCGGGTATTATAGTTTTGGCCAGTTCGTAGATAACGGTACCAGTGAGATTTGGGTCTTGGATGAACACGGTCAGGAGAAGTACCGTATAGATACGTACAGCTTTTATGATTTTTATGTCAATACAGAGGGCCAGTTGGTTTTACCCGTCAACGCCTGGGATGACGGGCTGAAAACCTGGGTTGACGTTAATTACATCAATCCGGTAATTCGCATCAAGGCGCTGCCTGAACCTGGGCTTTTCTTGGTGACTGTAAGTGTAAATACATGTATCTATTTCAATAATAAGGTGAGTGCAGTTTCCATTCCTGATACGATAAGCGTTACAGAAACGCCGGGTGGAACATATGCAGAAGTCGCGGTGAAGCTTTCGCATCGGCGCAGCGAAGCCGTGGTGGTGTTGCTCAACGTCACGCAACACGCCAATGCCGTGGGCGACTGGGATTTTGATGCCACAATGGGGCCCATGGAAATTCTTCCTGGCCAGATCAGCCAAACGGCCTCTATTCCGATATATGACGACTCTGCCGATGAAGATGATGAGTTTTTTACCACAGCACTGCTCGGCGCTGTGGCTGCCAGCGAAGGGGTGCAGGTAAATGCGGATTGGGACTCTACCGTGGTACGCATTGTGGATGACGATCCATCTCCCTCGCTTGCCATCTCAGATGCTTCTGCCGGTGAGGGCGATAGCGGTGTCACACCGCTTATTTTTACCGTGAACAAAACAGGACGCACCGAGAGAACGGCCACAGTGAATTATACCGTGTTGCCGGGCACGGCTCTGGCGGGCCAGGATTACCAGGTGCACCCCGGCGGCACGCTGACCTTCCTCTGCCATGAGACAGAAAAAACCGTCACCGTGAATATTTTGGGAGATGCGCTTCCTGAAGCGGATGAACAGTTTTCCGTTCGGTTGTCCGATCCTGTCAACGTCACCTTGGCCACGTCTCAGGTCACAGGCGCTATTCTTAATGATGATGCTCCAATTCTCACCATGGCCGATGTCACCGTGGATGAGGGTGATAACCTGGGCCGGTTTGCCGTGTTCAGGGCCATGCTGTCAACGCCGGCTTTAGAGAAAGTGACATTCTACTGCCAGACTGCCGCAGGCACGGCCCAACCCGGCGGCGACTACGTGGAAAAGACCCGAACCGCCAGTGAAATCAACGTAGGCGAAACATGGGTGGACATTCCAGTGGCCCTCTGGTCTGACCTCACGCCCGAAGAGACTGAGATTTTTTATCTGGACCTGTCGGACGCCCAGAACGCCGTGCTCTCCACTTCGCGCGCCACAGCCACAATTGTCGATGACGACGACGTCAGCCTGCCTGTGGAACTGCATTCTCTCTCTGTAGATCCGGTTGCAGACGGCGTGTGTGTCACCTGGGTCACGGAATCAGAGACTGACAATCTGGGCTTCATCCTCGAACGGGCCGAAAACGGCAGTCCGTGGAAACAAATCGCCTCGTATGAGACTCATCCGACATTGCGGGGTCAGGGTAACAGCTCTGAGCGGCATGAATACAAGGTTGTGGATCATAAAGTGAAGGCGGGTCAGACGCTTATTTACCGTCTTTCCGGCGTTAACATATTGGGCATTCTCAATATTTTTGACACAATAGGCATCTCCCTGCCAGAGGTTCCCAAAGAAACGGTCCTTGCATCACCCTTTCCCAATCCCTTTAATCCTCAAACTAAAATTTCTTATCAGCTGTCTGAGGGCGGTCCGGTACAGATTTTTGTTTATGACTTGCTTGGCCGCAAGGTGAATGTGTTGGTGGATGAGACGCAGTCAGCGGGCAGTTATCACCTCTACTGGCACGGGAATAACGCGTCAGATCGGAAAGTCTCCACAGGGACGTATTTGATTGTCTTGAAAACTGCAGAGGGCGTGAAAGCGCAAAAGGTATTAATGATGCGGTAATGCAAACAGTAGAGCGGCCGGGAGTTGAATCCCGGCTTTTTTTATTTAGAGGCTGGCCCCCCGGGTGCACTTGCGTTTTAAAGTGGCGCGGAAGGCCCTGTTTTATAAATTGGGGTGATTCCGGTTTGGTGCCGGCGCCCTGGTTTTTTTCGATGATGTTTTCAATAAGCCAATATGGGCACGGACCATCTCCATAAAGGCGGTCAGGGCCGGAGAAATCCATTTGCCTTTCTGCGAAATCATCAGAAGATTTGCTTGAAACTCAACCCCTTCCCAAGGAATAAACGCCAGTCGCCCCTCTTGAATCTCCCGCCTCACCGAGACCTCAGAAAGCAGCGTGATGCCCATGCCTGCCATGACGCATTTCTTGATGGATTCAATACAATTGAAATCAAAAATCTGGTTGGGTTCCACCTTGTTTTCAATGAGGATTCGCCGCAGCATGGTGTTGTAGCTGCAATCCCACTGAGGCAGAATAATGGTCTGATTTTCCAAATCATGAACCTGGACACGCCGCTTTTTTAAAAGTGGATGTTGTGGATGAGTAACCAGCAGGAGCGAAGTGGACATCAGTGTCTCGGTTTCTAAGTTGGATGCGCCAAAATGCTCATCTGTGATTAAAAAAGCCAGATTGGTCATTCCCGATTGAAATTCCTGCTGCAATGAAATGGACGTGCAATTGTTAAAACTGCATCTGATTTTTGGGAACTGTTGATGAAATCGCTTCAGCACGTCTGGCAGATAATAACTGCTCACCGTTTCAGGAATTCTGATAGAAAGCGCCCCCAGGTGCTCATCACCGGCACGAATCTCAGATTTGAGTTCTTCTTCGATATCCAGCATGCGTTGAACGTATTGCAGAAGCCGCTCTCCTGCATCGGTCAATTCAATGCGCTTCCCCTGGCGGAGAAAGAGGCGCACATCGAGATCTGCCTCCAATCCACGGATTTGATCTGACACGGTGGACTGGGCATAATGCAGTACCTTTGCCGCCTGATTGAAGCTCTGCAGCGAAGCCACAGTGCGAAAGGTCTTGAGTTGTCGAAATTCCATGTGAATTCCCTTTGTTCGATTTAACCGATAGTATCAATCGAAATATATCGTTTGATTCGGCGGTGACGATTTGTTAGTCTAATATACAAAGAAAAAAATCCAAAACAATACCGTACTGGAGAATCCAATGACCAAAGCTTCCATTGAAAAAAAGACTTTTGATTGTTTTCAATCGGGGTATTGCTGTTCTGAGGCAATTTGCAAGATCATTACTGAGCACTTTGGAGATCCCCCTGCGGATATTGCTAAATCGGCCTCAGCGTTTTGCGGGGGCATTGGCGGTTCTCATGAAGCACTTTGCGGGGCTTTCACAGGAGGTTTGATTGCCATCGGCTGGATATTCGGGAGAACGGCACCGGGTCAAGACAATCAACTTAGCTGTAATTTGAGCAATGATTTTCACGCGTCATTCATAAATCAATTTGCATCCACCCATTGTCAAGAACTCCTTGATATATTGGGTGAACAGGTGGATGGAATGAAGTGTAAGCAGATGACTGCAAAAGCCGCAGGATTACTTTTTGAATCAATTCAGTCACTTCAATAAAGAAACAGGGGCGCTTTAAGTTGAAACCCGTCTTTTTAACACCGAGTGTTGACGGTGGAACACCCGGTGTAAAAAAGAATGGAAATTGCCCGTAAACATGCTGTTTTTCATGGGCTTCACCAGGAGAAAGAGGTTGCATTTTCTGTGAAAAAATAGTAGACTGTTCGTTAGTCTACATAAAATTGGCCATCAATATTGGAGTATGCATATGACTGCAACCGCCCCTGCTGTAGAGCCACGCGGGTTTCATCCCACTACCAAGATTTATCGATTCACCATCCTGCTCTTTGTGAGCCTGCTGACCTATGGCAGTTATTTTGCCTATGACTCCATTGGCGCCATTGCCCCTACACTACTGAAGGTGCTTGAGGTGGACCGCAGTGCCATTGGCACCATGTACACGGTCTACTCCATCGCAGCCATTCTGTCGGTTCTCCTGGGCGGTGTGCTCATCGACCGCATTGGTACGCGCAAGGCTTCGCTGCTCTTTGCCTCGGTTGTCGCCGTGGGCGCGGGCATTGTGGCCCTGGCTCCCAATATCACCGTGCTCTACATCGGTCGTTTCGTTTTTGGCGGCTCATCTGAGGCCCTGGTGGTCTGTCAGTCTGCCATCTTTGCCCGTTGGTTCAAAGGCAAGGAGCTGGCCCTGGCTTTTGGTGTGGGGCTCACCATCAGCCGGCTGGGGACGCTTTTCTCCTTCAATACTGAGGAGCTGATTGCCCAGTATTTTGGCACGTACAAGGCCGCTCTGTGGGCCGCAGTCATTTTCTGCGTCTTCTCCCTGGGCGCGGCGCTGGTGTATTACATGCTCGATAAACGGGGCGAGAAGGCCCTGGAGCTGCAGGATGAGGCCTCTGATGAGAAAGTCAACTTTGGCGATCTGAAGAAGTTTACCTCGTCTTTCTGGTTCATCGCGCTGCTCTGTGTGACGTTCTACTCGGCCATCTTCCCCTTCACTTCACTCTCCAATGACTTCTTCCACACCAAGTGGGGACTGCCTCTGACGGCGGCTGCCGGCGGCGGGTTTTTGTCCCAGGTGTTCTATAATATTACGCATATGTTTACAACGGCGGGCGGCACCACCACCATCATCATTGCCGCTTCCATGTTCCTGGCGCCCTTTGCCGGTTCCTTTGTAGACCGCGTGGGCAAGCGCAGCAGCCTGATGATTGGCGGCTCTCTTTTGATGATACCGGCCTTTTTGATTATGGCCTTTACCATGGCGCCGCCCAAGTTTCCCATGATGATGCTGGGTGCGGCCTTTGTGTTGGTGCCTGCGGCCATGTGGCCGGCGGTACCGCTCATCGTCAAGAAGGAACTGGTGGGATCTGCCTTCGGTCTGATCACCATGATTCAGAATCTCGGTTTGGCACTCTTTCCTTATCTCAATGGAAAGCTGCGTGATATTACCAATAACTATACGGCAAGTATGATCATGTTCGCGTCGCTGGGTGTGGCGGGACTGGTCTTCGCCCTGTTTTTGAAGCGGGCTGATCGCGCCGCCGGAGGTGTGCTGGAGCGGCCGTAGATCTGTCGAAAAATAAATATGAAGGAGGCGGCATGGTGTTTCGAAGAATCGAAATCATCGTCTTTGCAGCCATGGGGCTGCTCGTGGCTGGCTGTACGTTCTGTCCCCGTTCAGGCGGAGCACAGAAGATGGATGTCATGCTGAAACGCCGGATAGCCGCCTCCCGTACGGAGATCATCGCCTTCTCGGGTGAGTGCGCAACACCCATTGACGATACATTGAAAGCCACACTCATCGCAACAGGCATCACCGTGGAAACCCATAGCGGCAGCCTGTTCACTGCAAGGGGCACGGCCCCGCAGATTGAGCAGCTCGTCCGCCTGGAGGTAGTGGTCAGACTTCAGGGCGCACATCCGGTTAAAGCATTGAAGCAATAGGAGTGTGATGATGAAACGTTTATCTGTTTGTATTTGTGCAGGCTTGCTTCTCCTGGCCGCAAGTGTTTTGGCGCAGTCGACGGCCCATGAGAAACTGGGTGCACAGTTGCAACTGATGATGCAGGGGCGCCTGGCCAAGCCGGCAGGTCAAACCCTGCACCTCTTTGTGGAAGGCGAGAATGCCGCCGGACTGGTCGCCTCGGCCGGTGGTGTGGTGAATACAGATCTGGGCCGTCTGGTCACGGCAGAGCTGCCTTTTTCCGCCGTTCTGCCCCTGGCTGAGAAAGCCGCCATCCAACGTATCCGTCTGGGACGCCGTATGAGGCGGCTCAATGACGAGGCCGCCAAAAAAGTGCGTGCCGACAAGGTGCATACAGGTGATTCTCCATTGCCCCGTGCCTATAAAGGTCAGGGCGTGGTCATTGGTATTATTGACAGCGGCATCGACTTTGCGCATCCCGATTTTCAGAACGCCGACGGCAGTACGCGTCTGCTCTCGCTCTGGGATCAGAATGAATCCGGCGCGCCGCCCTCTGGGTACAGCTACGGCACAGAGTGGTCCGCATCGGAGATCAACAGCGGGGCCTGCATCCATGAGGATGCCGATGGCCATGGCACGCATGTCAGTGGTTCAGCCGCAGGCAATGGACGGGCTGTGGGGGCGCATCAAGGCATGGCCCCTGAGGCGGACATCATCGTCGTCGCCTTGAATTTTGGCAGTTCAACGGGTGTGATTGACGGCGCCAACTATATCTATGAACAGGCGGCAGCCCTGGGGCGGCCCTGTGTGATTAATGCCAGCATCGGCAGCCACTACGGGCCGCACGACGGCAGCAGCCTGGAGTCGCGCATGCTCGACCAGATGCTGGAGGCGGCGCCGGGCCGCGTGTTCTGTGCGGCTGCCGGCAATGAGGGCGGCGACCATATCCACGTCACGGCCCCGTCAGACAATGAGCAGTACACACTCTTCAGCCCGCTGGCCGATGAGCAGATCTGGCTCTATGTGCGTGTGCCCAAGACCCTTGCCGGCACGGTGGAGTTTGCCGTGGGCCTGGACGAGTCGGACTACAATCCCTTTGTGGAGCCGCCCACAGGCGGGCAGCTCAACTTTGTGGATATGACCGATTATTATACGCCCGATGCCATCGGATCAGGCAAGCAGCACGACTTTGGCACAGATTATGGTCAGGTCTACATTCAAACCGAATCGGTCTCTGATTCCATGTTGGCGGTGGTGATTACCATCGAGGATGAGATGAGTGTCGATTTCGATGCCGGCACAGTGGAGCATCTCGACCTCTGGCGACTCTTCATCAAAAACGGCGGTCCCCGTGTTCACGGCTGGATTGCCGATGTGGGCGGATCGTATCAGGGCAGCGTGGTCGGCGGCGGTCATCGTGCCGCGGATAATGATTATTCGGTTGGTATGCCCGGCACGGCGCAGAATGTTTTTGCGGTGGGCGCCTCGGTGAACCGGGCGCAATGGACCGCCAGCAACGGGAGCAACTACGCCTATCCCGATGCCGTGCAGCATGACATCGCCTCTTTTTCCAGCCTCGGTCCCACAGCAGACGGCCGGATGAAGCCAGAATTTGTGGCGCCGGGCCACGGGGTGATCTCTGCGTTTTCAGCGGCTTCTATCGATGCCTGGTTTGAGTCGGATTTTGTGAGCGGCGATGAACACGTCATCTCCAGCGGGACCAGCATGGCCTGTCCTGTGGCTGCGGGCGTGATTGCCCTCTACCTGGAGCAGCAGCCTACGGCCCGTTACGATGAGGTGCTGACCCATATTCAACAGACGGCGCAGAGCGACAGCTGGACCGGCTCGGCACTGCCGGACAACACCTGGGGCTGGGGAAAGATAGACGCCTTTTCCATGCTGACCACATCGGGTGTCGATGACGCGGAAGCTATGCCAGAGACCTTCACTGTGGCAGCGGCCTACCCCAACCCCTTCAATCCGAGCGCCACACTGCATTATACTGTGCCTGTTGCCAGTAGGCTCCGCGTGATTGTCTATGATGTGCGTGGGCGAAATGTTCATGAATCGTCACAGAGCCGTGTGCCCGCCGGCACAGGCAGCCTCGTGCTAAATGGTGAGGCCTGGCCAAGCGGTGTGTATTTTGTGGCCGTACAAGCCGGAGAAACCACCAAAACGCAAAAGGTTGTCCTGTTGAAATGAAAAAATTAGAGAAGACAGTGAATGCAGACGGGGCTATGCGTCCGTCTGCCGAAAAATTGAGCCTGAGAAGCCTCTTTAAAGAACGGGATTCAGAGTCGTCATTTATTCTCTTTGTCGTCCCCATTCTGCTGACGTTGTGGGTTTATTACGGAAAACAGGCGGATTTTGATCAGCTCTTCAGCGGATTTCAAGGGCGCTGGAACCAAGACGTCTACAGCACCATCTATGAGTACATGACCGCTTTTTTTCTGATGTTCTGGGTGCCGTTTTTCTTTGTGAAGATGGCTTTCAAAAAAGGCCTAAAGGATTTTGGATTCAGCCTGGGTGATTATCACTACGGCCTGAAGTTTGTGGCCATTGCGGCTCCCATATTGATCTGGGCGGCGTATACAGGCGCGGCCAAACCTGAGATGCAGCTGGAGTATCCACTGGCCAAATCCATGGTGGGCCATTGGAAACTTTTTCTCCTTGTGGAGTGTTTCTATCTCGTCTACTATGTCAGCTGGGAGTTTCTCTTCAGAGGGTTTATGCTCTTTGGGCTGGAACGGCGTTTTGGTGCATTGGCGGCTATTTTGATTCAGACCATTCCCTCGGCCATTGTGCATATTGGCAAGCCGGCCTCTGAGAGTTTTGGGGCCATCTTTGCCGGACTGGCCTTTGGATATCTGGCCATACGGTCGCGGTCCATTCTCTATCCCCTGATTCTGCATGCGGTGGTGGGCATTGCCACAGATGTCTTTGTGTCCATGCATATGCCCTAGTTTAACAAAAGTAGTGGAGATTTATATTGAAGGTCTTTGTAACCGGCGCCAACGGATTCGTTGGCGCCGCTGTCTGTAAAAAACTGCTTGAACGCGGCGATGAAGTGCATGGTCTGGTGCGTCAGACCAGTGACCTGACCCTGCTGGCCGGATTGGATGTTACGCTGCATATCGGTTCAATGGACGAACCCGCCGCGCTGAAGCCGGTGCTGAAAGGCCTTGACGTGGTCTATCACGCCGCCGCTGCAGTCAGTGACTGGGGCAGTCTGGCGTGGTTCAGAAAGATCAATGTGGAGGGCACTCAGGCGCTGATGAAGGTGGCTGCGGCTTCTGAGGTGGGGCGGTTTGTTTTTGTCAGTTCTGTGGCCGTGCACTCCTTTTCCGATGTACGCAAGAAAGATGAACACGCACCACAGGAGCCCACGCCTTTTCCCTACTGTCAGTCAAAACGTGAGGCAGAGCTGGCAGTCAGCCGGTTTCACGGCACGCAGGGCATGGAGACGGTGATTATTCGCCCCGGCGATGTTTTTGGACCCGGTGACCGCACCAGTCTCCTGAAGATGTCGGGCATGCTGGAGAAGGGGCAGATGATGCTGGTGGGCGGCGGCAGGGCCCTGGGCGCCTTCACCTATGTGGAGAACCTGGCCGACGGCATCATTTTAGGCGGGACGCATCCGGCAGCGGCCGGTGAGGCCTTCATCATCACCGACGGCGTGGAGATGACCTGGAAGGCCTATTTTGACCAGTTGACCCAGGCCCTTGATCTGCCTCGCCCGAGGTTGTCCATTCCGCCGCTCATCGTGAAAGCGCTGGGCAATGTGATGGAGGGCGTGCATCGACTGCTCCGGTTGAAGGCGCGGCCGCCGGTCACGCGCTACCTGGCCGATCATCTCTGCAGCCACTGTTACTTCAGCATCGACAAAGCACGGGAGAAGCTGGGCTATGCGCCGGCGGTGGAGATGGAGGAGGCCATCGCAAGAACTGCCGCGTGGTACAAGTCTGTCGTGCGTGATGTTTCTCATGAAGAAAAGGCGGGATAGCGTTTTTGTCAAAGTGATTGTGCATGTGTTGTAATACCATCTGCATGCGGATCATCGTCTAAGCAAATGAAACACGGAACGGTTTTCATGTCCAAAAAAATAGAAGATTATCTGAAAGAAATTGGTGAAGTCAGCGATGCCTTCGGGGCAGAGGTTTACGCCGTTGGGGGCTATGTGCGTGACCATCTGCTGGGGCGCGCGACTGATGAGATTGATTTTGTGGTGGTGGGCGAAGGCCCGGATCTGGCCCGGGCCGCACAGAAGGCCGTCAAGGGGCACGGTTATGTGGTCTATCCCAAGTTTGGTACGGCAAGTTTTCTGAAGGATGCCTTTAAATTTGAGTTTGTCTCGGCCCGTAAAGAGGTGTATCAGCACGACTCCCGAAATCCAGAGGTCGAACTTGCCGATCTCGATGAAGACCTGGCCCGTCGCGATTTTACGGTGAACGCCCTGGCCATGTCGGTGAATGCGGAGCGCTTTGGTGAGATTCTGGATCCCTTTGACGGGCGCGGCGATCTGGCGCGGAGGCTCATCCGCACGCCGCTGGACCCCCAGGCCACTTTTGAGGAAGACCCTTTGCGTATCATGCGTGCGGCCCGCTTCTCCAGCCAGTTGGGCTTTCAGCTGGATGAAGCGACGCTGGGGGCCATGACGGCCATGCGCGAGCGGCTGCGCATTATCAGCCAGGAGCGCATCACCGATGAACTGCTGAAAATTCTCTCTCATGACAGGCCGTCCATCGGGCTGGCGCTGCTGCAGGAGACGGGCATCCTTGAGATTATCTTTCCCGAGCTGGCCGCTTTGGCCGGTGTGGAGCAGCGGGACAAGTATCATCATAAAGATGTATTTCATCATACCTTAAAAGTGGTGGACAATCTGGCCAGTGTGTCCAGCGATCCCATGCTGCGTTTCACCGCCCTGGTGCATGACATTGGCAAACCGAGGACCAAGCGATTCGTCGAAGGCACAGGGTGGACGTTTCACGGCCATGAGCTGGTGGGCGCCCGCATGGTGAAATACCTCTGCCGTAAACTGAAGTTGTCCAACGATTACCTGAAGTACAGCCAGAAGCTGACCAAGCTGCATATGCGCCCTATTCAACTGGCCAGTGAGGAGGTCACCGATTCCGCTGTACGCCGACTGCTGGTGCTGGGGGGGGAGGACGTGGAGAATCTGATGACACTCTGCCGTGCGGATATCACCTCTGGCAACCCCAAGCGGGTGAGGCAGCATCTCAGTAATTTTGATTTTGTGGCCCAGCGCATGGTGGAAGTGGAAGAGAAAGACCGCATGCGGGCATTTCAGTCGCCGGTACGCGGTGAGGAGATCATGGCCATCTGTGAACTGGCGCCCGGTCCGGCAGTCGGTCAGATCAAAGCCGCCATTGAAGAGGCCATCTTGGAGGGAGAAATCCCCAATGAATATGAAGCGGCCAAAGCACATCTCCTGAAAATCAAAGATCAATTTCGATCAGGCTGAGACATGACTGCACAAAACAACTGCAAACAAGGGTTTCCGCTGGTGGTTTACTGATGAAAGCGTGAAACATTCACCCCGGCTTTTCGTTCTAATTAATTGATAACTCATCAAGCTGTCAGTGCCCGGGGCCGGGTGAACCGGTGTTATTCCTGCTCCCCCCCGGTAAAAACTGATGTTATGACCCGCTACGCAGGTACTGTGTCAGCGCTGAATTTGTAATCGCCCCAGTTATTCATCATAGAGAAAGGTGTTGTTATGAAACGGTTGTTTGTACTCTTGTTGGTCCTCTCCCTGGGCGGGGCGCTGTTTGCCCAGGATAAAGTGTTGACCTTGGATGAATGCGTGGGTATCGCGTTGGATCAAAACCCGTCGTTAATCATGAGTGAATTTCAGATGAAGATGGCGGGCAAGGATGTTTGGGTTTCATTTGCCAATTTATTGCCATCTGTGGGCGCCAGTGTGGGATATCAGCATACGGTTTGGGGACCCTCCTCGGCCACCAGAATTGACGCCAATACCGGTCTCGAGAGACCGGCTTCTCCCAAGACTGTTTTCTGGAAGTCATCAGCGGGGGCCAGGTTTGACTACGACGTGTTTAATGCCCGGAATATTTTTGGTTTTATTCAGTCAAGGGCGTTGAAGGAGAGCGCTGATTTGGGTTTTGTCAACACCAAGCAGAATACCATTTACCTCGTCAAGGAGCGTTACTATAATTTGCTGAAAGCTGAAAAGTTCTTGGAGCTGGCTGAAGAGACTGTTAAGTCATCTGGAGAATCTTTGAAGCGTGCCAATGCCCTTTTTGAAGTGGGCAAGGCACCCAAGTCTGATGTTTTAACCGCTCGAGTTCAGGCAGAGACGGATAAGCTGGCCGTGATCAAAGCTCAAAACGATTTGTCGATTGCCCGTGCTTCTTTGAATCACGTAATGGGCAATGAAGTGGATAATCAAATTCGGGTAGCAGATAATTTGGCTGTCCCCGAGTCTAGCATTGGCTATGCCGATGTGATGACCAGCGCGTTGGATAAACATCCCATGATTCGCGGGGCTGAGAGTGACCTGAAAGCCGCCAACGCAGGCGTCAACATGGCTTTGGGGCAGTGGCTTCCGAGTGTGAGGCTTTGGGGCCAGTACGGTTGGAATGACAAGGACATTGCTAAGATCAACAATATGCTCGACACAGATTTCCAAAGTTACCTTGGGGCGACTTTGTCCATCCCGGTATTTAGTGGCGGTGGCCGCGTGGCCGGCACCGCCAAGGCGAAGCTGCAAAAAAAGGCCAGTCAGGCTGCTTTAGATCGGACACGGCGTGATATTGAGCTTGAGGCCAAGCAGGCCTTTTTTGAGGTGCAGCAGTTTTATAAACAGATTTCTGTGGCACGCAACGCCGAAGAGGCTGCTGCTGAGGGTCTGCGTCTCAACAACGAGCGTTACTCTCTGGGCGCCGGCACCATGCTGGATCTGCTGAATGCCCAAGTGCAGTCACGTCAGGCCAAGAGTGATTATATTCAGGCATTGTACGGCTATAAATACGCCATTGCCCGGCTGGAAAGGGCCATGGGACAGCTGATTCGATAACTGTTCGGGAAGGAACGGGGTCATAAATTATGAAAAAATCTCAGAAAATAGGGTTGTGGATCTTCATCATCCTATTTGTGTTAATTTTCATCACCACGCTGGGCGCGGTGATGAAAAAGAGAAGTCAGGGCGGTGTTAAGGTGCAGACCGACACTGTCGTGAGCGGCGATATTACCGCGTCGGTCTCTGGATCGGCGCGGATTCAGCCCGAAGTGCAGGTGAAGATATCGGCCAAGGTCAGCGGCCAGATTGTCAGGCTGGGTGTCAAAGAAGGCGATGCCGTGAAACGCGGCGATTTTCTGGCCCAGCTGGACCGCGTGAACTATGAGGCGGCGGTGAATCAGGCCAGGTCGAATCTGGATTTTTCCAAGGCGGGTTTCACCAAGTCCAAGAATGAATTCATCCGCGCCGAGGCGTTGAACAAGGGCAATCTCAACTCCAAGGCGGAGCTGGAGATCGCCAAGTCGGCCTTTGAACAGGCCCAGGCGCAGGTGGATCAGAGCCAGGCGGTGCTGGATCAGGCCAAGGACAATCTCTCCAAGACCACCATCTATTCGCCCATGGATGGTACGGTCAGCCAGCTCAACAAGAAAGCTGGCGAGATGGCCATGGGGTCACAGTTCACGCTGGATATGATCATGATTGTGGCCGACCTGACCCAGATGCAGGCTGAGACAGAGATCGATGAAAACGATGTAGTCACGGTTTCAGTGGGCGATGCCGCTGAGATCGAAGTGGATGCGTTCCCCGATACGGTTTTTCAGGGCGTGGTCACGGAAATTGCCAACACAGGCACCACCAAGGGGCAGGGTACGCAGGAGGAAGTGACCAACTTTCTGGTGAAAGTGGCCATGCTTACCCGGCCGGAAAAAATCCGACCCGGCATGTCCGCCACCGTCGATGTGATGACAGAGACCCGTAAAGGTGTGGTCAAAGTGCCCATTCAATGTGTCACAGTGCGAAAGCCGGTTCTGCCCGATTCCTCGGCCATCGGTGAAGCCGACCAAAAGAAAAAGCAGTCGCGCCGTGTTCAATTTGATGAAGAGGCTGAGGATATCCGTGTGGTCTTTGTCGTCGATGAGGGTGTGGCCAGGCAGATCCCGGTCAAAACCGGTATTTCCAGCGATGATGAATGGGAGATTCTCTCCGGGCTTTCTGAGGATCAAGTTGTGGTCAGCGGCAGCTATCGTACGCTTTCCAAAGACCTCAAACACAAAGATGCCGTCAAAATTGACAACCGGTTGAAACGTTACGGCCGGGAAGATGAAAACCGTTAGTCGTACTGCATGACGAGGAGCGCAACATGCTGATAGATTTAAAACAGATCCGAAAAGAATATCTGGTAGGCACACAGTCCGTGCATGCACTGGCCGGTGTGAATCTCCAGATTGGCAAAGGTGAATATGTGGCCATCATGGGGCCGTCCGGTTCCGGAAAATCCACATTGATGAACATTCTGGGTTGTTTGGACACCGCCTCAAACGGTGACTACGAGCTGAATGACTCCAATGTCAGTACACTGAACGACGATCAGCTGGCCGAGATTCGTAACCGGGAGATTGGATTTGTCTTTCAGACTTTTAATCTGCTGCCCAGGGCCACGTCTCTGCACAATGTCGAGCTGCCGTTGATCTATCGCGGCATGCCCGCAGCACAGCGGCGTGAGAAGGCTGTGCAGGCCCTGACCCGCGTGGGGCTGAGTGACCGCATGGATCACAGACCCAACGAGCTCTCCGGCGGACAGCGTCAGCGCGTGGCCATTGCCCGTGCCCTGGTGAATGATCCTTCCATTATTCTGGCTGATGAGCCTACAGGCAACCTGGATACGCGTACCGGCGATGAGATCATGGAGATTTTTGAGTCGCTGCACGATGAGGGCAATACCATCATCATGGTCACACATGAAGAGTATATCGCAGAGCATTCCGATCGCATTGTGCGGCTGCGTGATGGGTTGATTGAGCGCGACGAGGCGGCCTAGGCCGGGAAACGGATATTGACATGGCTTTCCTCATTGAACTGTGGGAAGGGATCAAGATTGCCGTCACCGCGCTGTGGGCCAACAAGCTGCGTGCCATTCTGACGCTGCTGGGCATGATTATCGGCGTGACCACGGTGATCGGTATCTTTTCACTGACACAGGGGCTGGATCAGGCCTTTGGTGAAGAGATCTCTTCGCTGGGCTCTGACGTGCTCTATGTCCAGAAATTCCCCTGGATGGATCACGACGATTTTGAGAAGTACCGGAATCGTAAAGACATTACCATGCGTGAGGTGAAGGCCTTAAAAGAGGGGCTTAAGCTGGCAGTGGCTGTTTCACCCACGGCAACAACATCCCGCACAGTGAAATATAGAAATAAAAGTCTTAAAAATGTCTCGCTGCAGGGCACCGATCACGAAAAAACAGGGTCCACCTATCCTGAGTACGGTCGTGATCTTTCCCGGGTCGACGTTGAAAACAGGCGCAATGTCTGTGTCATCGGCTGGGAGGTGGCCCACGAGCTGTTTGAAAATAAGGACCCCGTGGGTGAGAAGATCAAGATCGCGGGCCATCCATTCAGGGTGATCGGTGTTCTGGAGAAGCGGGGCGATATTTTTGGGCAGAACCAGGATACGGAGATCCGTCTCCCGATTGGTGTGTTTTTTAAGCTCTTTGGCAGCCGGCGCGGTTTGACCATTTCGGTTAAAGTGGCCCATCCTGAAGTGATGGAGGCCGCCAAGGATGAGATTGTGGGGATTCTCCGGCGCGTACGCAAGGTGCCGCCGCATAAAGAGGATGACTTTGCCATCAACCAGATGGACCTGCTCATGAACATGTACAAGGGGATCACCGGGGCGCTGTACGCGGCGATCATCGGGGTAGGCGCCATCTCACTTCTGGTCGGCGGCATCGGGATCATGAATATCATGCTGGTTTCAGTTACAGAGCGCACCAAGGAGATTGGCATTCGCAAGGCCCTCGGCGCCAAGAAACGGAACCTGCTCTGGCAGTTTCTGATTGAATCAGTCACCATCAGCGCCGTAGGGGGCCTGATCGGCATTGCTTTGGGATTCGGCATGGGCAATATCATTGCCATGGTCTCACCGTTGAAGGCGGCTGTGACGCCCTGGTCGGTGGTGCTGGGTTTGGGCTTTTCCTCGGCTGTGGGTATTTTCTTCGGGCTCTACCCCGCAGGAAAGGCGGCACGGCTCAATCCCATTCAGGCCCTTCACTATGAATAAATCGGTGTGCTAATCCATCAAACGCGAAAGGGAGAGACGATGTTTGATTTTACTGAAGAACGCCACGGCGATGTATTGGTGATGGCCATTACCGGTGAGCTTATGGGGGGAGATGAGGCCAAGACCTTTCAGGAGCGGATTTACCGGGCGATCGAAGAGGAAAACGTGACTGTGGTGGCTGATCTCAAAGGGGTGATCTGGATGAATTCCAGCGGCCTGGGCATGCTCATGGGCGGACTGACCACGTTGCGAAGCTCAGGGGGCGATCTCAGACTGGCCGTTGTACCCGATCGTGTACGCCGCCCGATCACCGTCACCAAATTAGACCGTGTGCTCACGATGTTTGACAGTGTGGCCGAGGCGGTGCAGAGCTTTGACGAGGGAGGTTGAGATGGCGGCACCCACACGTGAAACCATTGTAAAAATGATTGAGGACGGGCAGAGTCTGGCCGGCCAGGATCTGAGTCAGGCCGATCTCTCCTATTCCAATTTAAAGGGCGGTGATTTTTCCGGGGCCAACCTGACTGGTGCACATCTACAGAACGCCAATTTGGAAAACGCCAACCTTAAAGGCGCTAATCTTGAAAAGTCGTTTCTCTTTGGCGCCAATCTTAAAGGCGCCGATATGGAAGGCGCTCAGCTCAGTGGCACCAACCTGCAGGACACCAACCTGGAGGGGGCCACGCTTAAGAACACCCGTCTTCAGGGCATCTCTCTCTTTGGGGCCCAGATGGATCGGGTAGACCTCTCAGGGTCAGATCTCTCACGTGCCCGTTTGAAACGCGCCAGCCTGGTGGGGGCCAATCTCTCCGGCGCCAATCTGAGCGGTGCGCATCTTCAACGGGCCTCATTGAGAGAAGCGGATTTTTCAGGCGCCGTTCTCCGTGAAGCCAATTTAAAGAATGCCGATCTGGAGGGGGCCAAACTGGACGGCGCCGACATGGAAGGCGCTCAACTCTGTCAATGAGAATTTTATGCCGTTTTTTGAATCAATAAGAATTGCGTTGGCCGCACTGCGTGCCAACAAACTCCGTTCTTTTCTGACGCTGCTGGGCATTGTTATCGGTGTGATGACTGTCATCGGCATGATGACGATTATTGAAGGAATCAATGCCTCAGTGGCGCGTGAACTGGCCACTGTGGGCAGTAATACGTTCTACGTTCGCAAGTATCCGGCCATGATGACAGGGCATACGCGTCAGCAGTATCGTCATCGCAAAGACGTTACGCCGGCGCAGGCCGAAGCCGTCATGCAGCGGGCTGAACTGGTGCGTCGGGTGACGCCGGAGCTCTACACCTTTGGTGAACGGGCCCGCTATGGAGGAGAGAAAACCAACGCCGATATCACGGTGATTGGCGCAGCTGAGGCGTGGCAGCTGGTGAATGGACGCTATGTGGACAGCGGCCGTTTTCTCCAGGAGATGGATATGCATTCCGGACGGCGTGTCTGCGTCATCGGTATGGATATTGTTGAAACCCTCTTCCCATTCTCCGATCCCGTAGGCCGGGAGATACGGCTGGGGGCGCAGAAATTTAAGGTTGTCGGCATTCTGGAGGAGAAGGGTTCCAGCTTCGGTCAGAGTGAGGACAACCGTGTCATTATCCCCTACACAACCTTTGAACGCGTCTTCGGTGAAGGCGTGATTGTTCAGATTGCCATTCAGTCTACCACGCCTGAGCAGCTGCCGGCTTCTATTGATGAGGTGGTGGGCATTCTTCGGGTAGAGCGCAAGGTGGAACCGGGCAAGCCCAATGATTTTGAGATTCTTACCCAGGACTCATTGATGGAGATCTGGAAGAATCTCACCGGCGTCGTCTTTGCCGCGGCCATTGGCATTGCCGCCATTTCGCTCCTGGTCGGGGGGATCGGCATCATGAATATTATGCTGGTCTCAGTGACTGAGCGAACCCGGGAGATCGGGATTCGTAAATCTCTGGGGGCCAAGCGACGCGATATTCTGCGGCAGTTTATTTTTGAGGCCATTGTGCTGGCGTTGTTCGGCGGTTTTGTCGGTATCGGGGCCGGACTGGGCCTGGGGGCTCTGATCGGGGCGATCTCGCCGCTGCCGGCCACGGTGCCGGTATGGGCCATTTTTGGCGGCCTGATTTTCTCCTCTGGCGTGGGCCTGTTCTTCGGGATCTACCCCGCGGGCAAGGCGGCCAAGCTCGATCCCATTGAGGCGCTGCGTTACGAATAGATGTAAAAGTGAATGCATATGAGGCCCCGGCGACACTGCCGGGGCCTTTTTTTTTGACAAATCCGTGGCCTTGTCATCGCCATCGGCCCCCTTCCGAAGGAAAGTCTGCGCACAATTGTTTTATGGAAAACAGTCAGTTTGTCCTTGACAATATATCCTGGTTCATATATTTTTATGGTGTCCGTTCCACCGGACCGAACCGATTCCCCAGAAATGAATCTGTTTTCTCACATGCCAGCCCTTCTGGCCACCATCAGTATGGAATTTTTGATGAAACTGACCGTTCTTGTTGACAACAATACCTTGATAGACCGTTATTTTGAGGCGGAACCAGGGCTTTCATTCCTCGTTGAGGATGAAGACAGGCGTCTCCTTTTTGATACAGGTTACTCCGACCTCTTTCTGAAAAATGCCATGCGGATGGGACGGTCTCTCTCAGAACTCGATTATCTGGTGCTCTCTCACAGTCACCTCGACCATACCTGGGGACTGGATCCCCTGATCCGTTACTATGCGGAACTCGAAATGCAGCGCCGCCCCTTCAGGCGCCCTGCCGTGATCGCTCATCCCGAGATTTTTCACAGTGTTTCTGCAGAAGGCTTTGCCGAATTCGGCACCTTGTTTTCCGAGGATAAAATTGGCAGGCATTTTTCTGTACAGCTCAGTGCCCGGCCGGTGCATCTGACCGAGAGGCTGATTTTTTTAGGTGAGATTCCGCGCCTCAATGGTTTTGAAGGGGCATTAACCTTTGGCCGTAAATTGGGCGCCACCGAAGACGATGTTGTAATTGAGGACTCGGCGCTGGTTTATCAATCGACAGCGGGCCTGATTGTGATCACCGGCTGTTCACATGCCGGCATCTGCAACATTGTTGAATATGCCAAATCGGTTTGCGGGGATGACCGTGTGCTGGATATCGTCGGCGGATTGCACCTGCAGAATCCACCGGATGAACAGTTGGCCGGGACGATGGATTATTTGGCAAAACTTGGGCCCCGTGCTGTCCATGCCTGTCACTGCACAGACCTGCAATCCAAGATTGCCTTGTCCCATGTTGTGCCCGTTGAGGAGGTGGGTGTCGGCCTGAGACTTCACTATGATGAGTGATATTCCCGCCCGAGTGTGGTTTTTCACCTGTACAAAAAAGGATTTTGCCGGGTTGTCTGTTGATTTTTAAGGCTGAGTACTGGTAGATGCTGAAAAGGGATTGAATTCGTTAGGGACAATGTTTTAGATGCAGTATCGATGCGGCGGGGCAGGGGGTTGTTAAGTGGGGCTGCATGATGTTTTCGATGCGAAAAAATGATGCGTGTCATGCCCTGTGCCGATGTTCAATTCCGTTTGATTGATAATGAAGTGACCTGGAGACGAGAGATGAGAGACGTGTTTAATCATCAAGATGGTGATGTGATTGTGGAGGCGCTGGCCTCCGGGAAAAATAAAATAACCGTTGAACTCCATAATGACAGTCTTTATATGCCGGTCAGCCACTGTGAAACCGGTTACACACCCGATTTGATCGATAAGATCATGCGGCTGACGGGCCCCGACTGGTTGTGCGATGAGATTCAGCGCGATGAGTCTCCCTATTATGTGCAGAACAGCTTGAAATATGATTTGTTGAGTTATGTTGAACAGGCTGACTTTAAGGGGAAGCGCCTGCTTGATTTTGGTTGCGGCGGCGGCGCCTCTACCATGATTCTCTCCCGCATGTTTCCCGAAACCGATATTGTCGGCGTGGAGCTGGAGGAGAGCCTGCTCGAGATTGCACGGCTTCGCTGCAAGCACTATGGGACAGAAAATATTGAGCTCCTGGTCTCGCCCAACGCCGAGGAGTTGCCCCGGGATATCGGGACTTTCGATTATATCATCATGTCGGCGGTCTTTGAGCATCTGCTTCCCAATGAACGCATACAGCTGCTGCCAAAGCTCTGGAGTCATTTAAAGCCGGGAGGCGTTCTTTTTCTAGACCAGACTCCCTATCGGTTCTTCCCTGTAGAAACCCATACCACCAGTGGGTTGCCGCTGATTAATTATCTGCCGGACGGGGTTGCATTATTTTGTACGCATCATCTGTCCAAGCGAAAACTGCAGGCCTTCGACTGGGATGGACTCCTGCGTCTGGGCATTCGCGGCGGCAGTGTGAGGGAGATCATGGGCATACTGGAAAGCTGCACGCAGATGCCGCAGCTGCTCAGCCCCACACAGTTCGGCATGAAGGACAGGATTGACCTCTGGTATCAGCAATCGGATCAGACGCATCTCTCAATTCCCAAGAAAGTGTTCCGCGTATTGATAAAGCTGTTCAAAGGTCTCACAGGCGTCGTGATGCTGCCCTATCTCGCCCTGGCCATCAAGAAAGAAGCGCAGGGCTGATACTGAGCGGGTTTTGTCCTATCCTTGCCACGGAAAGATTTTTTAGCCGGCGCCGAGGGAGAATGGTTTAGATAAGAAAGAGCTTCTTGGCCGGCCTTTTTTATTTGGCTTAAGCCAAATAATTCCTTACGTTTTACATCGTCAATAAACCATGGAAATGCGATGAATATACCGGGTGCATTAAGATGTCAATAACGGCAAGACGAAAGCGCGATCACCTCCGTATCGCCACTGAGGAGGCCATTGCATTCCGGCATAAAACCGCAGGGTTTGAGCGTTATGACTTTCTGCACTGTGCCTTGCCCGAAGGAGATTTCACCGGCGTGGACACAGCTGTTGAATTTCTTGGGAAGCGATTAAGCTGGCCATTCATGGTTACAGCCATGACTGGCGGCCATGCGGAGATGACCCCTGTGAATCAGCAATTGGCAGAGCTGTGTGCGGCCGGTGGCATGGCGCTGGGCCTGGGCAGTCAGCGTCAGATCCTTGAGAATGACGAGGCCCTGGAAAGCTATCGCGTGGCCCGGCGTCTCATGCCCAACGGTGTACTTGTGGGTAATATCGGCGGTGTGCAATTGGCGCAAATGACCAGCCTCTCCGCCCTTGAGCGACTGGTGGACGTGGTGGAAGCCGATGCCATGGCTGTGCATCTCAATCCCCTGCAGGAATTGCTGCAGCCCGAGGGAGATCGTAATTTCTCCGGTATCCTCAAGGGAATTGAGCGCGCCGTTTCTGTGCTGCCGGTGCCTGTGATTGTGAAGGAAGTGGGTTGCGGCGTCTCCGTGGAAACCGCCGGTCGGTTGATAGATGTCGGTGTGACGCTCATCGATGTGGCCGGTGCCGGTGGTACTTCCTGGGCCGGCATTGAATCGCGGCGTGGTGGGGACCCCCAACTGGCAGAGACGTTCTGGGACTGGGGACTGCCCACGGCAGACTGCGTGGCAGCCCTGTCATCGATGAACGTCGGTCTCATTGCTTCCGGCGGGATTGACTCGGGCCTTACCGTGGCCAAAGCCGTGGCCATGGGAGCGTTGCTGGGGGGGGCTGCCCGGCCTGTGCTCAGCGCCTTGATGCGCGGCGGACTCCGGGAGGCTGAAGCGCTTCTCGGGCGGTGGCGTACTGAATTTCAAATGGCCATGTACCTGACAGGTCATCGTCAAGTATCCGCCTTCCGTCAGTCGTCTGTTCTCATCAAATCAGAGTAAGGAGACGGTGTGCATTCCCGCTTCGATTCATACAAAAATGAAATTGATACCGCACTGGCCACACTTTTGAAAGACCGGTGTCCGCGTGAACTCTACGATCCCATGGCCTATGTTTTAGAGGCTGGAGGCAAACGGATTCGTCCTCTGCTGGTGTTGTTGGCCTGTCAGGCTTCTGGCGGATCTGAAGATTCGGCCTGGCCTGCAGCCCTGGCTGTGGAAATTCTTCATACCTTTACCCTGGTTCATGACGATATTATGGATGGGGATGATCTCAGGCGCGGACGGCCCACGCTGCACAAGGCCTGGGATGAGGCCACTGCCATTCTCGCCGGTGACGGATTGGTGACGCTGGCCTATCAAACCCTGCTCTCCGCCTCCCATCCCAGTATTGCCGAGGCGGCGCGCATTTTTACCGAGGGGCTCCTGGTGCTCTGCGAAGGGCAGGCCCTTGACAAGGCCTTTGAGTCCAGAGAGGGAGTGGCGCTCTCAGAGTACACCACCATGATTCAGAAGAAAACGGGAAAGCTACTGGAGGTGGCCTGCGAAGTGGGGGCGGTTCTGGGCGATGCAACTACGGAAATCCGTCGGCATCTGGTTGCCTTTGCAGGTGCCTGGGGGGAGGCGTTTCAGATCCAGGATGACTGGCTGGACATCATGGCCGATGCCCGCGTGCTGGGCAAGCCCAGTTGCAGCGATGTGCGCGCCAGAAAACAGACCTTTCTGACGCTGCATTTTTTTGAGAATGCGGACGCCTCTGCGCGTCTGCGTTTTATGCCTTTCTGGGGGGCTGAGCAGATGTCAGACGCGGATATCGAGACTGTCCGCAGCCTGATGGCGGATTCCGGGTCTCTGGAGGCGGCAAAGAAAGCGGTTTCGAGATTGACAGACACGGCTGAAAGTCATTTAAAGGCGCTGCCGGATACAGATGCCTGCAGGCAGTTCATTCAATTGGTGGATCGATTGAGAGACAGAAGCTATTGATTGCGGTTGTTTTTCACTTGTTTTTGATTTCACATTTTCGTATTATTTCCAGATTAAGGAGAGGGGACTGCATTTGGAACGAAATCTGATCATCAAGAACAAGTATGGTCTGCATGCCAGACCGGCGGCAAAATTTGTCGAAGTGGCCTCACACTATAATGCTGAAGTGACGCTGAGCAAAGACGATGTTGAGGTCAATGGCAAGAGTATCATGGGCGTGTTGATGCTGGCAGCCGAAAAAGGACATGAAGTAGTGCTGAAGACCACAGGGAAGGATGCGCTGCCACTGGCCGATGCCTTGACTGCACTGCTGGAAGGTAAGTTTGACGAAGACTAGTCGTCAACGTGTTGCCGCCGGGCACAAATTTTGCAAAGTGCAATTCACCCGGCAATGAAATGGAACGACCTAGAACAGCGACCGGTGAATCTGCCTCAGAAATCGGGCGGGTGCATCGGCTGTTCCATATTTAAAGATAGGGGACTGGTCGATGTATGGTCGGCGTCGTTCCAGAGTGCAATAAAATTGGACATTTTAAATTAACGATATAATATAACTAAAAGAAGGAGTGAAATGATGGGAACCCGTTTATTCACTTCAGAATGTGTGACCGAAGGCCATCCTGACAAGGTCTGTGATCAGATTTCTGATGCCATTTTAGACGCCGCCCTGCGCGACGACCCAAAATCCCGCGTGGCTTGTGAAACCTTTGCCACCACCGGCATGGTGATGGTGGGCGGCGAGATCACCACGCACACCTATATTGACATTCCCCGCGTGGTGCGCAAAGTCATCGAGGAGATTGGTTATACCAATCCCGCCTATGGCTTTGACCATGAGTCCAGCGCCATTTTGAATACCATTCAGGAGCAGAGTCCCGATATTGCCATGGGCGTAGACCGCCAGGGCGCCGGTGATCAGGGCATTATGTTCGGCTATGCCTGCAAGGAGACGCCTGAGCTGATGCCGCTGCCCATCATGCTGGCCCATAAGCTCACCTACCGTCTCAGCCAGGTGCGTAAGGAAGGCATTCTGACCTATCTCCGTCCCGATGGCAAGAGCCAGGTGACGGTGAAATATGAAGATGACAAGCCCGTGCAGGTGACGGCCGTAGTGATTGCCGCCCAGCATGATGCCGATGTGTCCATGGATCAGCTCCGTGCCGATATTATTGAGCATGTGATCAAGCCTGTGATTCCTGCGGAGCTCATTGTTGAAGGCGACATCGCCTATCACATCAATCCCACCGGTCGATTTGTCCGCGGCGGCCCCATGGGCGACACGGGCCTCACCGGTCGCAAGATCATCGTCGACACCTACGGCGGCTACGCCCGTCACGGCGGCGGCGCCTTCTCCGGTAAGGACTCGACAAAAGTCGATCGCAGTGCCACTTACGCCGCCCGCTGGGTGGCCAAGAACATTGTGGCCGCCGACCTGGCCGACCAGTGCGAGGTTGAGCTGGCCTACGCCATTGGCGTGGCCGAGCCTGTCTCCATCCTGGTGGATACGCATGGCACAGGCAAGGTCTCAGACGACGCACTCGTCGCCAAAGTCCGCAAGGTTTTTGACCTGACGCCCGCCGGCATGATCGACTACCTGCAGCTGCGTCAGCCTGTGTTCCGCAACACCGCCGCCTACGGTCACTTTGGCCGTGAAGAGGCCGGGTTCACCTGGGAGAAGGCCGACCGCGTGGCCGAGCTTTTGAAGTAACGCCCCCAGAAAGGGTCTATTATGGATTATAAGATTAAAGATATTAAGCTCGCCGGTTTTGGCCGCAAGGAGATAGGCATTGCTGAGAAAGAGATGCCGGGTCTCGTGGCCACCCGTGAGAAATACGGCCCGCAGAAGCCGCTGGCCGGTGTGAAGATTATGGGCTCGCTGCACATGACCGTGCAGACCGCCGTGCTCATCGAGACCCTGGTGGAACTGGGCGCCGATGTGCGCTGGGCCTCCTGCAATATCTTCTCCACCCAGGACCATGCGGCCGCGGCCATTGCCGACGGCGGTACGCCTGTGTTCGCCTGGAAAGGCGAGACGCTGGAGGAGTACTGGGAGTGTACCTATCGCGCCCTAAGCTGGCCCGACGGCTCCGGTCCCCAGCAGATTGTGGATGACGGCGGCGATGCCACCCTGCTCATCCATCTGGGCCGCCAGGCCGAGGACGACCCCACCATCCTGGACGAGAAGACAGACGTCAAGGAGAAACAGGTCATCCTCAATCTCTTGAAGCGCGTGCAGAAGGAAGATCCCCAGCACTGGCACAGGATCGCCCCTGAGGTCAAGGGCGTCTCCGAGGAGACCACCACAGGTGTGCATCGCCTGATTCAGATGGAAGAACGCGGCGAGCTGCTCTTCCAGGCGATCAATGTCAATGACTCGGTGACCAAGTCCAAGTTCGACAACGTCTACGGCTGCCGTCACTCGCTGCCCGACGCCATCAAGCGCGCCATGGACGTACTGATCTCCGGCAAGACCGTGATGGTCTGCGGCTACGGCGATGTGGGCAAGGGCTCGGCCGAGTCCATGCGCAACGAGCGTGCCGTGGTCTCCGTGAGCGAGGTCGATCCCATCTGCGCTTTGCAGGCCTGTATGGCCGGCTTCACCGTGACCACCATCGAAGAGATGCTGGACACGGCCGATATCTTTGTGACCACCACGGGCAACAAAGACATTATTACCGCCGAGCATATGAGCCGCATGAAAGACCAGGCCATTGTCTGCAACATCGGTCACTTCGACAATGAGATCCAGGTGGCCAAGCTGGAAGCCTGGCCCGGTGTGGTGAAAGAAGAGATCAAGGGGGCGGAGTGCCCCGTGCATCGCTTTACCTTTGCTGACGGTCGCGCCATTTACATGCTGGCCGAGGGCCGACTGGTGAATCTGGGTTGCGCCACGGGCCATCCCAGTTTTGTGATGTCCAACAGCTTCACCAATCAGACGTTGGCGCAGATCGACATCGCCAATAATCCTGAGCGTCAGATTGGTGTTTATCGTCTCGATAAAAAACTCGACGAAGAGGTGGCCCGTCTCCATCTGGAGAAGCTGGGCGCCAAGCTCACCACCATGTCCCAGGAACAGGCCGACTACATCGGCGTGCCTGTGGAAGGGCCGTACAAGCCGGAGCATTATCGGTACTAGTGGTTGAGTGAAATGATCGTATGCCGCCCCGGACAGTCGTTGGCTGTCCGGGGTTTTTTGTTGTCTCAGGCGTGATATGGGGGCTGCATCATCAGTATGCCATTTGACTTTTCTGGAAATTATGGTACATTAAAGAGTGCCGGCCAATTTAAACGGCCGTACCAGATGGGGGGATGAAGCGATGCAGATCACGCCGTTGGCCGCAGAATCTATGGGCGCCAGAAGTATGGCCACCTTTGTGGAAACACTGGATACGCGTATTTTGATTGATCCCGGCGTGTGGCTGGCTGAAGATCGGGTGGGGCAGGCGCCGCTGGCCGTGGAGAAATGGACGGTTGAGAAGTTGACGCGTCGCGTACAGCTCTACGGCGAGTCGGCCCGGGTGATCGTGCTCACCCATTTTCATCCGTCTCAGATGGAGGCGTTACGGCCCTCTGCCTGGAAGAACCGGACTCTGTTTATCAAAAATCCCAATCAGAAAATCTCTGCGGATCGTCGCAAAGGCGCCTTTGCCTGGATGAGCGAGGTCAAATCGGAGGTCAACGCCCTGGAGTTTGTCGATGGGCGGACCTTTACCCTGGGCCATACACGTTTGGTGTTTTCAGCGCCGGTGGGTGAGAATCTGGACAGCGGCGACGCTGTGATTCAGTTGGCCATTTCCGAGCCCAGCACCACCTTTGTCTACAGTTCAGAGGTGGCGGGTGCGTGCATGCCTGAGGCCTTTGACTTTATCGTTTCGCACAGGCCTCAGATTCTTTACCTGGATGGTCCCATCACCTACAGAGATGACGGGCCACAGTCTTTAACGCTTGATGAGAAACGTTCTGTTTTGATGCGCATTCTAAAAGAGACGGATTTGAAGCAACTCATCCTCGACCATCATCTGCTCCGTGATTTCTCATGGGCTGAAAAGATGGAGCCGTTGTTCAAGCTGGCCAAAGAATGCGATGTACATATTCAAACTGCAGCCGAGTACCGTGGTGATCCGCTTCACCTCCTTGAGTCCCGTCGAAAACAGTTGCATGCCGAAACCGACCGCCACATTCTGCCCTATGAAGAACCCCTATAAAAGATTGGACATATTCAAGTGTGATCAAGAGGCCCATCGTCATTTTGGCGGGCGGGTCTCTGCCTATCATGTCTTGAAGGAGAAGGGCTGCTATCCCCAGGGCTGTCTCTATTTTATCTGGCATTGTGCCCGGCTTGAGAAGGGCAAGCGTTGCGTCAGGGGCTACAACTGGGCCGGTAAGAATTGCAAGGGGTGCACGCATTTCTTAGAAGATAAGGTGAATTTTCAACCCCGTTGTACGGTGAGCAATGCCGAGTTTGAAGCATTTCAATCAGATCTTGAAGAATTTGAGGTCTGGTGGGCGGCGTTTGAATACAAACGCAAGGCCGTGGCCGGGCGCATCTCCACGGTGAAACCCTGGTTTGTCGAGCACATCGATTCAGGCCGGAGCCAGCGTCGACTCAGAGGGTATATCCTGGTCTTTCGAAAAGGATTTTTTGGCATCAGCTCTTTTGAGGATACGTTCTATGTTCGGGTAAGCCAGCGCCAGATGGCGACCCATGGCTTTGTACACGGCATGCAGGTGGAGCTGGAAGGCGAGCTGCGGCTGGACAGGGGGCGTGTGGTGGTTTTCTTTCCCAAGCGGATTGAGGTAGAGGGTGGTTGTGATGACGCGCCCTGGAAACGGGACCGAGCGCTTGTGGCCATGAAAACCGCCACCCTGCAAGAGGGACAGCCCGAACCCTGCCACGCCTGTCGCTGGGGCGTGCTGGCCGATGTAGAGGATATGCGCTCGGGCGAACTGGAGCGATACCGCCGGCTTTACTGCCTCAAAGGTGTGAACGATCCAGAGGCGTGTTATGTGGTGCTGTGGGAGCGGCTGAAAAGAGATGTCTGAGCACCGCTGAGTTCTGCCTGGAAGCCTTCAGAAACCCGGCGGGTGCCATTGGATTCACGCCAGTCATTGCCGGAAAGTCAACACCTCTCTTCAGCTTCAGATTGACCCATTTTATCTGCAATGTCGATGAATAATACCTCATCTCCAATTTCAACATCAACCGTCTGGCCCAGTATTTTCATTTCATCCTTCACTTTTATACCGGTACAGAGTGTTGCCGCGCGTACCTCCAGCCCGTCAGCGGTTTGAAAGAGCGTGGCTATCACATGCTTTGGCGTAGTGAGCGCGGGTATGAGTCCCAGACTTTGCAATGCCTCGGGGGTTTTGGCCAGTGGGAATTCAGGAAGATCAATCGGCTGGCCTGAGAGTCGCCACTGAGGGGCGTTGCCCAGGTAATACACGGGAAACTGAGCCTGATGCAGTCCGCTGAGCATGGCAATAAGGCTCTCGGACAGCACATTGGGGAAGGGGAGAATCAGAGATTTGTAGTGGCTGCGGTTGATGGCCAGCCCCTTTTTTTCAAGCCGGGCCTGTTTGAATTGCACCGAAGAGATCACATCAATCTGATGTCCGGCGGTTAAAAGCGCCGTGATCCAGTGGGCAAAACGGCCGACGCGGTCATTGGCGGTGGAGAGATCGGAGGTGATCAGGGTTTCAAAGGGAAAGACAACGGCCGTGTCTGCCAGCGGCCGGCTGGGAGGGCGGTTTTCTTTTAAGGATCTGTGGTGACTGACCAATGCGGCAACGGATTGGGCCTCGTCGTCAGTCAACTGACCGGAATGGTGCAGCAATGGGCTGGCCTCCAGGCCGAGCACGGTGGTCCAGTTCAGTGTCATGCGGTATTGTTCAGCACTTAGGTGTCTCCAGGGGAGACTGCTGTAGACGGGGCGGGTGCCTCTGGCAGTGATGGACTTGAGCCCAATCAGCCTGGCCAGCAGTGCAGATGGCCAGTTGCCGTTGACATGTTCAATCAGATTGAACCCGGCGGCTGTGGTCGACATATTCCGCCAGGGATCGGAGGCACCGGCATTGCGCTGCGCATCTGAGACAGCGGGAAGTCGTTGGTGGTGGGCACCCACAGCCACGCCCGGAAAAAAGCTATGCATATTGCGGTGAAAGTCCCGCCTGGCAATCAACAGGGTTCGGTTGAGAAAATCATAATAGTCGTATCGTACCTGGAGATGGGCGCGGTCAGCAGTTTCAAAGGCAAGTGTATAAAGTTTGTCTCTGAGGTCATAGCCCTTTTCAGAGTGAAAGGCATTGAAGATCGAAAGGCTGACGGGCAGAAAAGCCGGTGGAACCATGGCCGGCGGCCCCCCCTCGGCCCAGGCCACGCCATCGAGATGGGTGAGGCCATCAAAGAGGTTTTCTACGAAAATACTCAGGGCGTCATTGCTCTCACGACCGGCATAGTCATAAAGGTTGGTGTTGAACTTGGGGAAGGCGCAGACATACCAGGCCTCATCATCGGGGAGGTGGATTTCTCCGAAAACCGAGGTTTTCTGAAGGGCGATGTTGTTGGAGATCTGTGTATAGGCTGTGATATCGTGGATGGATTTGGGGTGAATCCGTCCGTCAATGGCCTGAAAGAGATAGGCGCGTTCGAGACGAACCGGTTCCACCATGATTGCACCCTCCTGCAGCCAGGGTGTGGCTTTAAGACCGGACCAGTCGAACTCAATCTCAAAGTGCGGGTCGTTCAGTGGCGTGACGGGCCGGCCCCCGCCGACAGTCTCAGTCAATAGAAATTGCAGCCTTTCGCCGGTCTCACGTATGAGCTGCCGTGAGGCCTGCCGTGGGTCCATGTGCAGCCAGAAGGCCATGCCGCGCTTCTTTGACCATTGGCTGACCTGGCTGATGGTGCGGATCACGCGGGCGTCCAGCAGGGTGTAGCGCGTCTCTTTGAGCATGACGAGAAAGCCTCGGACCCCGGCCTCGTGCATGGCTTCAAGGGCGACTTTGATCTGCCGCGGGTTCTCGATGGCATCGTCGCCCCAGGTCCAGAAAACCAGGGGGGCGTGTGAGGGGCTGTGTGGCGTCACGGTTACTCCTTCGCTCTCGGGTTGCCTCAAAAATACAATGTGTGGCGGTTGAATTCAAGGGATTTCAACCGTCGGTTTTGCGGGACTTAGAAAAGGGTTGAATTTCGAGGCTGTCTACTTTACATTTCATGGCAATGCAGCAAAATCCCTTTACACCTGTTTCAAACACTCAACGAATTGGAGGACGTGTTTATGAGAAGAATTCCACTCATCCTGCTGGCGCTGCTCTTGGCGCTGCCGCTCTCAGCGGCGGACAAGAAAGACGCCACACTGAAATCATCTACATTTTCCGGATTGAAATGGCGCAGCATCGGTCCGGCGTTCTGTTCCGGCCGTATTGGTGATTTTGCCGTCAACCCCCAGAACCCCAGTGAATACTACGTGGCCGTGGCCTCGGGTCATATTTGGAAAACTGTGAACCACGGCGTCACTTTCCAGCCGGTTTTCGACCACTATGGCTCATATTCCATCGGTTGCGTGGTCATGGATCCCAACAACCATAATGTCGTATGGGCGGGCACAGGCGAGAACAACAGCCAGCGCGCCCTGGGCTACGGAGACGGCGTCTATAAAACCGTCAATGGCGGCAAATCCTGGACCAACATGGGGCTCAAAGCGTCGCGGCAGATTGGCGAGATTCTCGTTGATCCCCGCAACTCCGACGTGGTCTATGTGGCGGCCGAGGGCTCGGTGTGGGGCCCCGGCGGCCAGCGCGGTCTCTACAAGACCACAGACGGCGGCAAGAACTGGACGGCCGTACTGACCATCAGCGAACACACCGGTGTCTCGGACATCGCCTTTGACCCCCGCAATCCCGACGTGATCTATGCGGCCAGCCATCAGCGTCGTCGCCATGTCTTCACCAAGATTGATGGTGGGCCTGAGACGGCCATCTACAAAAGCACAGACGGCGGCAAGCACTGGGACAAGCTCAAGAAAGGTCTGCCCGGCGGCCATATGGGCGCCATCGGCCTGGCCGTCTCCCCGGTGAATCCCGATTATGTCTATGCCATCATCGAGGCCGCGGGCAAGAGCGGCGGCTTCTTCCGTTCCACTGACCGCGGTGCCTCCTGGAAGAAGATGAGCGGCCATGTGGCGGGGAGCCCCCAGTACTACAACGAGATCTTCTGTGATCCTGTCGATGCAGACAAGGTCTACTCCGTGGAGACCATCACGCAGTTTACCGAGGACGGCGGCAAGAGCTGGCATCGCCTGGGCAACAAGGGCCGCCACGTGGACGACCACGCCCTGTGGATCAATCCCAATGACACGCGCCATGTGCTCATTGGCGGCGACGGCGGCATCTATGAGAGCTACGACGCGGGCCAGGAGTGGCAGTTTAAGAGTAACCTGCCGGTGACGCAGTTCTACCGCGTGGCCGTGGATAACTCTAAGCCCTTCTACTATGTCTACGGCGGCACGCAGGACAACAACTCCATGGGCGGTCCCTCGCGCAACACCTGCCGTCTGGGTGTGGTCAATGACGACTGGTTTGTCACCAACGGCGGTGACGGCTTCTGGTCGGCCATCGATCCGGACAATCCCAATATCGTCTACGCCGAGTCGCAGTACGGCTGGATGGTACGCTATGACCGGGCCAGCGGCGAGTCTGTCTCCATCAAACCCCAGCCCCGCAAAGGCGAGGCCACCTACAAGTGGAACTGGGACACCCCGCTTTTTGTGAGCCAACATCAGGGGACGCGTCTCTATTGTGCGGCCAACAAGGTCTTCCGCTCCGATGACCGTGGCAACTCCTGGACGGTGATCTCAGACGACCTCACCCGTCAGATTGACCGTAATACCCTGCCGGTGATGGGCAAGGTCTGGTCCGTGGACGCCGTGGCCAAGAACGCCTCCACCAGTCTCTGGGGTACCATCGTTTCTCTGGCAGAGTCCCGCTTGGACGAGAACTTGGTCTACGCAGGCACAGACGACGGCCTGGTGCAGGTCACAGAGGATCAGAAAACCTGGCACAAGATCGACAAATTCCCCGGCGTACCGGAGATGACCTATGTCTCTGACCTCTGTCCCTCCAAGCATGACGTAAACGTGGTATTTGCCGCCTTCAACAATCATAAGCGCGATGACTTCAAACCCTATGTGCTCAAGTCCACAGACAAGGGGAAGAGCTGGAAATCCATTGCCAACAACCTGCCTGAGAACGGATCTGTGCACAGCATCGAGCAGGACCCCGTCAACCCCGATCTGCTCTTTCTGGGCACGGAGTTCGCGTTTTACTTCTCCGTCAACGGCGGCGAGGCGTGGGTGGAGCTGGGCAGCGGCCTGCCCACCATCCCGGTGCGCGACATTGCCATTCAGGAGCGGGAGAACGATCTGGTGATCGCCACCTTCGGCCGCGGTTTTTACGTGCTGGACGACTTCACGCCGCTGCGTCACTTCAACGTCGAGCATACAAAAGAGAAGGCCATGCTCTATCCCGTGAAAGACGCGTTACAGTTTGTGGCCAAGGGCGGCAAGTACGGCCAGGGCTCGACCTATTTCGCGTCCAAGAATCCCCCTGTGGCCGCCACGTTCTCACTGTACTTGAAAGACGTGCCCAAGAGCCTCAAGGCCCGGCGTCAGGCCAGGGAGAAGAAGCTGGAAAAAGACGGCCAGCCCATTCCCTATCCCAGCTGGGACGCACTGCGCGCCGAGGATAAAGAGGAGAAGTGCTATCTGCTCTTCACCATCACAGACAGTGAAGGCCGCGAGGTGCGCAAGCTGGCCAAGGCTCCCAAGAAGGGTCTGGGACGCTACACCTGGGATCTGCGCGACGCGGGCACACGTCCGCTGCGCCTGGAGGGGGAGAAATACAATCCCCTGTCTACGGGTTCTGCCGGCAATCTGGTGGAGCCGGGCGTTTACAATGTGGCCGTGTCTCTGAGCGTCAACGGGGACGTCTCCACGCTGGTCGAGGCCACACCGTTCAAGGTGGTCGCGCTGAACAACACCACGCTGCCCGCTGAGGACCGCGCCGCTCTGGCCGCCTACCAGCGCGAGGCCGCCGAGCTCTATCGCGTGGTGCAGGGATCGATGAACGCCGCTGACGAGCTTGCGAAGCGCATCGCCCTGGTGAAGCAGGCCGTGCAGGCCACGCCCAATGCGCCGCGGGCCCTGATGGATGAAGCCGTGGCCATGGAGAAAGCGCTGGCCGCCATGCGCATCGCCTTTAACGGCGATGCCACCATCAGCCGGCGCAGTGAGAATCCGTTGACGTCAATCTCAGGCAGGCTTTACACCATGGCCTTCAACCACCGCCGTTCCACCTCGGCGGTCACAGAGACTGAGCGTGAGGCCTATCGCATTGTGCATGAGGAGTTCGCCGAGCATTACGGCGCGCTCAAGAAGATGATTGAAAGCGACATCGTCGCGCTGGAGCACAAGTTGGAAGCCGTCAAGGCGCCGTGGACATCGGGGCGCCTGCCGGAATTTAAATAGTCGATTGTTTTATTGAGAGAGGGGCCGCCCGGCAGGGTGGCCCCTTTTTTTATAGCTGTTTTTTAATTCCGCCACCGCGTAGTCGGGCTTGGCAGCCCGTTGGGAATGAGCGGATTGATGTATTCATTCCAATGAAGACGTCATCCCCGAGTGCTTGTATCGGGGATCTTCGTTCGGTTGGGGAAGAGCAGGGCGCATGGCCATGCGCCCCTACGGTAGGTTTTTTTGAGGACGGTGTCCGCGCAGTGGGTAGAGACGCAGTGCACTGCGTCTCTACATGACGGTGGTTGTTCTGTGCATGGGTACGTGCCGAGTGTGCGTGTCAGGAATTTTTGTTTCGTCAGGCAAAGCCAGGGCCAGAGCGAGATCGCCCTTTTTGTGGGGCAAAAAGGGCGGAAAAACCCTTTGCGCGGTGGAACGCTGTTGTTCGGGCGCGGTGGTTTTATTGTTGAGGCATGCCCCAGCCATCCCCGCCCAGCGGTTGCGTTTCTCTCGGCCCGTCCCGCTTAAGGAGATGCGGGACGAGGCGCTTCTGTTTCACGCCGGCCCCTTGTCGGGTGCGGCGTGTTTGGCGTGTTGTCGCTTTGCCACCGCACGGTCGGGCTTGGCAGCCCGTTGGGAAAGAGCGGATTGATGTGTTCAGCCCAATGAAGACGTCATCCCCGAGTGCTCGTACCGGGGAAGGTCGTCCGGTCGGCAGGGGCAGGGCGCATGGCCATGCGCCCCTACTGGCTCAAGCGGCCGTGTTCATTGTACCACTGGTCGGCAAAGGGTGTGAGCGCCTCGATCCATTTTTCTTCCATGGTCTCCAACTCTCGACTGAGACTGAACCCCGCCTCGTATTTCTCCTGTACGGAATCAAGAATCTCAAAGGCAAAGGCCTCAGGGCCGTGGACGTTCCAGTCGGCCTGCAGGGCCTTGTTGCGATGGCTTCCAATGGTCAGCATGGCCCTGTGCCGGTTGAAGGGGGCGTGCATGTCCAGGTTGCTGCCCAGGAGAAAACGGCCGTTGGCCTGGCAGGTGATCTTCCAGACGCCTGCGGTTTTCTGGCGCATTTTATATTGCTCTTTTAACTGTTTTTTGCGGTCTGTGTCTTTCATGGTCGTTTCACTTTTATTTTTAGATGTGTACGTGGGTGCCGTATCGGGCGTTTTGGTCAATCGATAAATCCCGTCACTCCGCTCCATGTCGCCTGCATCCACCAGCAGGCGGCGGATGAGGCAGTGGTCGTGATAGCGGCGCCGGATGAGGGTGTTGACCTCGTTTTCAGTGTACTCTTTGTCCCGTTCAAAATCTGACGCAAAGACATCCAGCACCATGCGGCGTTTTCTGTTCTGCACCGGCAGCTGTAGCAGCGTTTGCCTGTCAAAGAAGGTGTCGATGACGTTCTGTCGGCGCGTGTCCAGTCGTTCCTGCTGGGCGTCTCTGTCGGTTTGCGGCTGGTCGATCAGCTCACCCAGTCGCAGATTCAGCCTGTCGCCGTTGAGCGTGTAGACGGTGTAGTACTGCTCCTTGACCTTGAAGACCCACTCCGCTTTTTCCAGTTTCTTCATGTGAAAGGAGACTGTGGACGGGGCCAGGCCCAGGCGCTGGGCCAGCTCTTCCAGGCACTGCGGTCCCTGGCGCAGCGCGTTGAGCAGTTTGAGCCTGGAGGGATCGGCGATGGCCTTGAGCAGGGAAATGGTATCACTGGGTGGCATGGGTGTCTCGGTTTTTTATGATTCGATCGCTGTCGAAGTAAATATACACAAGAGGCGGGGTATTGTCAATTTGTTTCTACCGGCGTCGAAATAAAATGGCCATGGGCGGCTGCAAAAACGCTGATGAAAAAAAAAGAGTGTCCGTCTATTTGGTCGAAAAGGCTCGACGATAAAGTCGAATTTGGTGAATAGATTGTTGTGGGTCAATTTGTCTATCTCCCTGTAAATAAAGAGTTAAGATTGTGGTAAAATGACTTGGCACGGCAGTTGCCTTGTACTGCGCAGAAGCATGATCAAACAAAAAACGCAGGAAGGAGAAAGTCATGAAACGTAATGTTCAACGCTTGTTCAGCGCGATGGCCGTACTGTTCGTCCTGTTACTCGCCGGGCAATCTGCAGAGGCGCAAACCTGTGACTCCACAGGTACAGGCCGGGGGAATCGCCATATCCCCTTTGTAGACGCCAATGGCGACGGGTTCAATGACAATGCGGCCGATCACGACGGCGACGGCATTCCCAATGGTCAGGATCCTGACTATGTCCGCAAGGGTGCGGGCCGGGGTCGCGGTTTCATCGATGTGGATGGCGATGGCATCAATGACAATGCGCAGGACTTTGACGGCGACGGCATTCCCAACGGGAAAGATCCCGACTATGTCCGGCCGCAGAATGGCACAGGTCGCGGTATGGGTCAGGGATTTCGACGCGGCGGTCAGGCACTGGGCCAGCAAGGTTTCAGGCGCGGCGGTGGTGCAGGCACCGGGCAATGCGGAACCGGCGGCAGTGGGCTGCGCAAGGGCAGAGGGAGTAGGCGCGGCCGGTAATCATCGACATTCAATCAACGGGCCGGGGTGAGGTGTATCCCGGTCTATACTTTTGTGTGATTCAGAAGGGAGTGGCATCATGGCAAAAAAGATACACTCATCCAAAGCACTGTGGTCTGTTCTGTTTTTATTGATGGGCCTAAGCGTCTCGCAGGCCCTGGCCCAGGGCCAGGGGAAAAAGAGTCGTAAAATCAAAATTACGCCCCTGTCGGCAAGGCTGCAGAAGGACAGCACGCTTCAATTCACCGCCAAGATCATTGAGGTCAATGGCACAGAGACCGATACCACTTTTACATGGAGTGTGGATGCCACAGGCTTCGGCAGCATCTCCAGTGAGGGCCTGTTTACGGCCACGGCCCGGGGCCAGGGCAATGTCTATGCGGCGGCCGGAGACTTGACGGCGCGGGCGCATGTGAATGTGATTGACACGGCCAGAGGCGACTCGGCCAGGGCTGTATGCAGTCATCTGGTGGTGACGCCGGCCGATACGCTGCTGCTTCTCGGTGAGTCGATGCAGTACAGGGTCAGTATGGTGGACAGTGCGGGCGTGGCCCATGATACCACGGGCACCTGGCAGCTGCGCGGCAACACCGTGGGTGAACTCAGTGAGACGGGGCTGTTCACGGCCACAGACCGCGGCGTGGGCATTATCAAGGCCACTGTGGGGCGTTTCTCGGCCACCACGCGCGTCATTGTCGCCACAGAGGCAGACACGGCCGCCTGTGATTCCATCCGTATTCGCATTAAAGACCGTGACGGCGTACAGCAGGGCAACCTCGTGAGAGTGCAGGAGAATGATATCTTTCTCATCAAGGGCCTGCCCTTTCCGCTCAATGTGCTCAACGGCGGCGAGATTGTCTTTCCTCCAGGCAGTTTGACAGAGGGTATTGATATTGAGATTGGCCTCTCTGAGACCGCCATTGTCCGCAACGACTCCACAGTGGCCTACGGCGATCAGATTCTCAACGGCATTTCCTTTCACGTTACCGTGGACGGTGTCGTGGTCAGTCCCTACTATTTTTCTACGCCTGTGCAGCTGGTGCTGCCTTACAAGGAAGCGCTGCTGGAAACCCTGGGTCTCACCCCGGATGACCTCTGGATTTTCTTCTTTGAGAATGCCACGGACTACAATGGAGACGGCATTGCCAATGTGGTGGTGGACACGGTGATGAACAAGATCTATGCGGATATCATCCACTTCTCAGACCTGGTCATTGGCGCACGGTCTCTGGAGACCACGGCTGCCGGCAGTGAGACCACGGCCCTGCCGCTCAGTCATCGTCTCTTCTCCAACTATCCCAACCCCTTTAATCCGGAGACGAAGATCAGCTTTGAAGTGGCCGGGGTGCAGTCTGCAGAAGCCGAGGTCAGCGTCTATAATGTGCGCGGACAGAAGATCAGGACACTGCTTGAGGCCCGGGTAGAGCCGGGCATGCACGCTGTGGGCTGGGATGGCCGCGATGATCACGGCGCTGTGCTCTCTTCAGGGCTCTATTTCTATCGCCTCCGTGTGGGAGACGCCACCATCACAAGAAGAATGATGCTGCTCAAATAGAACGCAGACAGGGGCGCCGGCTCCGGCCGGGCCCCTGTTTGCTTTGAAAGCCGTTGACAAGATTGACCCATAAGGGTATATTTCAGCCATGCACTTATTTCGAATCATAATGATGGGACTGCTGCTTTTCGCAGTGCTCCCGGGCCTTGAGGCTCAGACGTCCAAGGGGCGGCCGGGCTGGCTGGACCGCAACCGCGACGGCATCAACGACCGCTTTGTCGATGCAGACGGCGACGGCCGCAACGACCTCAACAACGTGGCCTACACAATGCCTTTTCCCTATGAAGATAAAAATGGCGACGGCGTCAATGACCTCTGGAAAGACGCTGACGGCGATGGCGTCAATGATTATTTGGGCGCGGTGCTCAAGTCCAGGAGTCGCTGGACAGATTTAGACGGCGACGGCATCATGGACAGGGTGCAGGGCAGTCTGCGCGGCCGCGCCCTGATGCGGCATGTGCTGGATATGAACGGAGACATGAAGAACGATATCACCGGACTGGCCTATAACGGCAAGGACATTCAGGGCTATCGCTACGGCAATGTAGATGAAGAGACGGGCCGTGTCGACTTGAAATTTACCGATGACAACGGTGACGGCATGAACGACCGCTTTCTCACCCCGGAACGTCGCAATGCCCTGGCCCCCGGACGCATGGATCGCTTCTTTGACGCCGATGGCGACGGTATTGCCGATGACCGTGGCTTTCAGCGTCTGCGCGGCAGTGGCAGAGGCAGAGGGAAAAAGTAAACGATATGAGACGACAATGGAATGAGATAATGAAGTCATCGATAAAGTGTTTGGTCATTGCATGCCTGGCTGCCGTGCCGTTGATTCAGGCGCAGACCGGTGTACGTTTTGCCTATGAAAGTGTGGTGGACGGGAATGCGTTCAGGAATTATGAGAAGCTCTCGGACGTGATTCAGCAGCCGCGCTTCTCCATAGACCATCAGCGTACAGGCGAGCGTGGCAGTGTGCAGTTTTTCTATAATGCATCGGCCTTTCTCTTCAGTGAATACTCGCAGCGGCAGTATTACTATCACAATGCCGGTGTCACCGGTGAATACTGGGGCGCTTCGGGAAGGCAGACGTTCTCCTGGGGGCTGCAGGGCGGACAGCGGGTGAATAAAGATGCCGCGTATCAGTATTATGATTATCAGAATGTGAACGCCTATCTCAACCTGCGCATTGATCATCAGAATGGACGGATCTTTGTGCTGGGGGCGCAGGCGCGATACCGGCACAACAGCCATCTGCCCGTGTTTGATTTTCTGGAGTCACTGGCCTTTGTCAGGGGCAGTCTGTTCTTGAAAACACGCACCACGGTGATTGCCATGGTGCAGGGCGGTAATAAGGCCTTCACACAGTCGAGCATTGACGAGGCCTGGGTGGCCACGGTCACGGGCAACGGCCAGCCGGGGCGCGGCAAGGGCAGGGGCAATGCCGGTCAGGACACGGTATATACGCGTGTGGTCTACGGCGAATCGGCTCAGGAGGGCGTGTTTCAGCTCACGGCCTCGCTGCGTCTGGCCCAGTCTCTGGGCGGTAAAACCGGCATTGCCGTTGAAGCCTTGGTGCAGCGCAATCTCAGCGGCGACAGCCGTGTGCTCTCCGGCCAGGATGGGGGCTATGAGGCCAATGATGAACTCTTTGACGATCCCTACAGCTATGATATGGAGCAGCTGTCGTTCATATTGACACAGCTTCTCCCCTGGCAGAGCCGCATCCAGCTGCAAGGCGCTTTGGGCAACAAAACCTATGACAGGCCGGTGTATACCTTGGAAGGCGAGGCTGTAGAGGATCTGCAGCGTCACGACCGCCCCCGTCTCTGGTCTGTCTCTTTCAGTAAAACGTTCAGGCTGGCCCAGGGTCTGACGCTCTCTGTGGATTATGCCTCTGTAGACCAGCGCTCCAATGCGGCCTATTATCGCTATCAAGCCTCGGTAACGCGCCTGGGGTGTGCACTCCGTTTTTAATTCCCTGAAAGCAGAAGTGGCAGACTGAATGAAGAATACGGCGCTCTCTTATGAAAAAAGACCGGTCATGATCACCCTTTTGGTGACCGCCGCCATTCTGTCTCTGGTCTTCACTGTGTTTGCAGTCCTTGAGTATTCCCGTTCCAAAAGAGACCTTGTTTCCATGCTGCATGAAGAGGGCACAGTGCTCCTGGAGACGCTACGCGCCAGTGGCGAGCGCAATGTGCTGGCCTATGAGGCACTCGAAAGGCTCACGCAACAGCGCTTGCTCAGCAGCGGCCGGCTCATCGAGGCGCTGGATGACAGCCGGCCCCTCAGCGTTCCTATGCTGAACCGGCTGGCCAGAGAGGCCGGTCTCTATCGTATTCATATTCTCGACGCCCAGGGGCGTCTTGTGCGCAGCAGCCGGGCGCAGGGCGAGGGGGACGCTTCGTCCCCCCGGCTGATGCAATCCGGCATTGTGGATTTTATCAAGCAGGGCGGCGCAGACACACTGGTGGTCGGGCTTCAGCGCGATGAGAACAGGCCTTTGCCGCGCTATGCCGTGGTCTGCCGCCGCCGCAGAGGGGGCGGCATTGTGGTCACCGCCGATGCCCGTCGTCTGCTGGCGCTGCGGCGCGAGTTGGGGCCGGGGCGGCTCATTCAGGAGATTGGCCGCCTGGAGGGTATGGCCTATGTGGTGCTGCAGGATACACTGGGGCTGGTGCTGGCCAGCCGCGGCGTGGAGGCCATGAATCGCTTAAAAGATGATGCCTTTCTCATGACGGTTCACGCGCAGCAGGCCGAGGCCACGCGTTTCTTTACCTGGCGCGACGCACCGGTGTTTGAGGTGGCCGGCGCCTTTGTTATCGACGAAGAGCCGCTGGGGCTCTTCCGCATTGGTCTGGAAGCGGCGCATTACCGGCATATTCTGGGCAAGGTGCGTGTGCGCCTTGTCTTCATCGTACTCTTCTTCATGGCCATGGGCGTTACGGGGATAGGTTTCTGGGTGGCCCGTGAGAATGCCCGGACGGCCACGGCTTCGTATCTCCATGTGAAGACCTACACCGGCGAGATTCTCCAGCGCATGCGAGAGGCCGTAGTGGTGGTGGACGGGCGTGCCGTGGTGACAGTCTTCAACCATGCGGCTGAAAATCTTTTCGGCCTATGCTCAAAGCAGGCCATCGGGCAGCCGCTGGCCCGCCTGGAACAACCGGTATTGGAGATTTTGCAGACCTCGCTCACACAGGGCCAAAACCTGGAACGTCCCCTGGTGGAGGTGGTGCTGGGGGGGGAGAAGCGCGTGCTGACGCTGAGAACCTCGTTTGTTGAAGGCGATGAAGGCGATGTGCAGAGTGTGATTCTGGTGGCCACAGACCTCAGTGTACAGGCGGCGCTGGAGTCGGCCCTGCGCCAGAAGGAGAAGATGACGGCCATGGGCAAGCTGGCCTCAGGCGTGGCCCATGAACTCCGCAACCCCATCAATGCCATGGGCATGATTGCTCAGCGTTTTCTCAAGGAGTTTCGGCCCGCCAAAGATGTGGAAGAATATGAAGCCCTGGCCAAAACCATGGTCAGTGAGACGCGGCGCAGCAACGCCATTATTCAGCGCTTTTTGCAGTTTGCCCGTCCGGCAGAACTGAACAGAACCCCGGTGAGCATGACCTCGTTGCTGCACAATGCCGCCGATGTGATGCGCAGCCGGGCCGCAGCAGAGCGTGTCGGGTTGAATGTATCCGTCAAAGATGAAGCCGTGCTTACCCTTGACAGAGATCAGATGAAGCAGGCGCTGATCAACCTGCTGCAGAACGGGCTGGACGCGAGCCGGTCCACCGATGAGATGGTGCTATGCGGCCGGCTTGAACACGGGGCATACCGCATCGACATCCAGGATCAAGGCGAGGGCATAACGCCTGAGACGCAGCGTCATATCTTTGACCTTTACTACAGCACCAAGCCAGACGGCCTGGGCATGGGCCTGGCTCTGGTGCATCAAATTGTGCAGCGTCACGGCGGCCGTGTGGAGGTACAGAGTGCCGTTGGCCAGGGCACCACCTTTACCCTTTGGCTCCAGGGAGAGCGCTCATGATAGATTTCAGTATTCTGGTTGTGGATGATGAGGCCGCGCAGCGCGAGACCCTGGCCGGTTATTTAAGGAAAAAGGGCTTCACCGTGCACACGGCTGCTGACGCCCATCGGGCCTTGGAACGGGTGCGCGGTACGGTGGTGGATGCCGTGCTGACTGACATGCGCATGCCGGGTCAATCCGGACTCGATTTACTCAAGGAGGTCAAGCGTCTGCATCCCGGCATTGCCGTGGTGATGATGACGGCCTTTGGCAGCGTAGATGACGCGGTCACGGCCATGAAATTTGGGGCCGAGGACTATATTCAGAAACCCATTGACTTAGACCATCTGGACATTGTCATTGCCAAGTTGATGGCGCGCCGTCAGGTACTGACAGAGAACCGCATGCTCAGAGAGACGTTGAAGACGCGCTTTGAATTTAAGCAGGTGATCAGCGCCAGCCAGGGCATGGAGACCGTGCTCAATCTGGCGGGTCGGGCGGCCCAGAGCCGCGCCTCTGTGTTGCTGCGGGGGGAGAGCGGCACAGGCAAAGAGGTGGTGGCCCGGGCCATTCACGTAAGCGGGCCGCGAGAGGCGGGGCCTTTTGTGGCGGTGAACATGGCTGCCGTGCCTGAGTCGCTTCTGGAGAGTGAGTTTTTCGGCCATGAGAAGGGGGCCTTCACCGGGGCAGACAGGCAGCGGCGCGGGCGCTTTGAACTGGCCCACGGGGGCACGCTCTTCATCGATGAGGTGGGCGACCTCCCGCTGAGCAGTCAGGTCAAACTGCTCCGCGTGCTGCAGGAACGGGCCTTTGAGCGCGTGGGCGGATCAGAAACCGTGCAGGTGGATGTGCGTATCATCGCCGCCACCAGCCAAGACCTGGACGCCATGATTGTTGCGGGCCGTTTCCGCGAGGATCTGTTCTATCGCCTCAACGTGATCTGTATTCCCATTCCCCCGCTGCGGGAGCGGCGTGAGGACATTCCCTTTCTGATCGATCACTTCCTGCATCGCTACAGCACAGAAGAGGGCAAGGCCGTGGACTCTGTCTCTCGTGAGGTGATGGATCTCCTGATGAAGCACGACTACCCCGGCAACGTACGTCAGCTGGAGAATCTCATGCAGCGCGGCGTGGTCATGGCCAGAGGCAACGCAGTGACCACGGCCGATCTGCCGCCGGGTTTCGGCGCGCTGCCTCATGAATCCTTTGATGAGATTGATTCCGGAGATCTGAATCTAAGGGTGGCGGCCCTGGAGCAGCAGATGATCCGCCACGCCCTGGCGGAATCTGGCGGCAATCAGAGCCAGGCGGCGCGCAGGCTCTCCATTACCGAACGGAATTTAAGGTATAAGATGAAGAAATACGGGATGAAGTCGCAGGTGTAGCTCTGTCCTGTTGTCATTTCAAAGTCCCCGGTACGCAGAGAGCGTGTGCCGGGGACTTTTTTTCTTGAACGCAGAGCGGTCCTTCTGCCCCACCCAACTCCCCATTGACTCCCCAATCTGAAAATTGTATATTGATCACCTACCCTTTCGTTCACAGTTAAGGAGGCTTTTCATATGTTGAACAAACGTTTTTGGGCGCCCGCAGCACTGGCACTGTTTCTGGTCATGCTCTGGGCGCTTCCCGTTTCTGCCTGTACCAATTTTCTGGTTACCAAGGGCGCATCCAAGACCGGTTCTGTGATGATCACCTACGCCGCCGATGCCCACGTGCTCTACGGCGAGCTCTACTATACACCGGCAGGGCGCTTTGCTCCCGGTACGCTGCTGGATGTCTATGATTGGGATTCCGGCAAGTATCTCGGCAAGATTAAACAGGCCCTTCAGACCTATTCCGTGGTCGGCAACATGAACGAGCATCAGCTGGCCATTGGCGAGACCACCTTTGGCGGGCGCAGCGAATGTGGCGACCCCGAGGGCATTGTCGATTACGGCAGCTTGATCTATCTGACACTGCAGCGTGCCAAAACCGCCCGTGAGGCCATCAAGACCATGGCGGAGCTGGTGGCTGAGTACGGCTACTACTCCTCAGGCGAGTCCATGTCCATTGCCGATGCCAACGAGGCGTGGATCTTTGAGATCATGCCCAAGGATACAGCCAACAAAGGCGCCGTATGGGTGGCACGCAAGATTCCCGACGGTTATGTCTCGGCCCACGCCAACCAGGCGCGCATCCGTACCTTCCCGCTGGCCAACGGCAAGACCTCGATCACCTCGGAAAATATCGACAAGATCTTCAATAAGAAAGTGGAGACCGTGTACGCCGCCGATCTCATCAGCTTTGCCCGTGAAAAAGGCTGGTTTGACGGTGAGGACAAAGATTTCTCCTTTGTGGACGCCTACGCCCCTGTGGATTTTGGCGGCCTGCGCTTCTGTGAGGCCCGCGTCTGGTCTTTCTTCAACAAAGTGGCGCCGTCGCTTGAGATTCCGGTGGGCTACGCCGCCGGTGACGTGCACGCCGATCCCATGCCGCTCTGGATCAAGCCCGATCAGAAGCTGGACAACCACGACCTGATGATGGCCATGCGTGACCATTACGAGGGCACGCCTCTGGACATGACCGTGGATATCGGCGCCGGACCCTACAAGCTGCCCTATCGCTTCCGTCCACTGACCTGGGAGGTAGACGGTCAGACCTATTTCAACGAGCGGGCCACGGCCACGCAGCAGACCGGCTTCTCCTTTGTGGCCGAGATGCGCTCCTGGCTGCCAAATCCCATTGGCGGTATTCACTGGTTCGGCGTGGATGACGCTGCCTCCTCTGTGTACGTGCCCATGTACGCCGGCATTCAGAAGGCGCCCTGGCCCTATGCTGTGGGCAATGGGTCGTTCAATGAATTTACCTGGGACGCCGCCTTCTGGGTATTCAACTGGGTCTCCAACTACGCCTACTCCCGTTACTCCGAGATGATTGAAGATATCAAAGTGGTTCAGACACAGCTGGAAGGCCAGTTCATTGCCGACACTGACGGCGTGGACCAGGCTGCGCTGGCGCTCTACAACCAGTCCCCGCAGCTGGCCCGTGAGTATCTCACCGACTATTCCTGCAAGGTCAGCGACAAGACGGTGAAACGCTGGCGCAAGCTGGGCGAGCAGCTCATCTTCCGTTATCTCGACGGCAACAAGAAAGACGAGCTGAACAATGTGACGCATCCCGGTTATCCCAAGGCCTGGTATCGCGAAATCGCCAAGAAAACCGGTGACCACCTGAAAATGCAGGGTGGCGGACACTAGAGAGACAAGGCAAAAGTAAAAAGGAACAAGTTAAAAGTATAAGAGATGCCTGTATTTATTCTTTTTGCTGTAACCTTTTCCTTTTGCCTTTTTACTTTTAACTTTTGTTGATTAAGGATAAACCGATGAGCGAAGAAATTAAAAAGTTAAAACCAGAAAATGTCTGGAAGCATTTCTACAGTCTGACGCAGATCCCCCGGCCCTCCAAGCACGAGGCTGCGGTGATCGATTTTGTCAAGAAGTTTGGCGAGGGCCTGGGTCTGGAAACCATCGTAGACGCCACGGGCAATGTCATCATCAAGAAGCCGGCCACGCCCGGTTATGAAAACCGTCAGACTGTCTGCCTGCAGGGCCACCTGGACATGGTGCCCCAGAAGAACAGCCATATCGATTTCGACTTCACCAAAGACCCCATCGACGCCTACATCGATGGCGAGTGGGTGACGGCCCGCGACACCACTTTGGGCGCCGACAACGGCGTTGGCTGCGCCGCGGCCATGGCCGTACTCGAAGCGAAAGATCTGGAACACGGCCCTATTGAAGCCCTGTTTACCGTGGATGAAGAGACGGGCATGACCGGCGCCTTCGGTCTGAAGAATGACGTGCTCAACGCCGACATCATGATCAACATGGACTCGGAAGACGAGGGTGAGCTCTACGTGGGCTGCGCCGGCGGCGAGGACACCAATATCACTTTCGATTACAAAGAAGAGGCCGTAGCGGCCGGTTCTGTGGCCTATAAGATTGCAATCACCGGCATGAAGGGCGGCCACTCCGGTCTCGATATCTGCCTGGGCCGCGGCAATGCCATCAAGTCGCTGAACCGTTTTCTGCTCCAGGGCCTTGAGGAATTCGGCATGGAGCTGGCGGCCATTGACGGCGGCAGTCTGCGCAATGCCATCCCCAGAGAAGCCTTTGCCGTGGTCACCGTCGCTGAAGCCAAGAAGGCCGGTTTTGAGAAGGCCCTGGCCGATTACGCAGCCATTGCCAAGGCCGAGCTCAAGGGCACAGAGCCGGATATGGACATCACACTGGAAGCAGCGGACATGCCCGCTGCCGTCATCGACGCTGCCACGGCCCTGAACCTGGCCAAGGCGCTCTATGCCTGTCCCAATGGCGTGGTGCGCTGGTCCGATGCCATGGAAGACCTGGTGGAGACCTCCACCAACCTGGCCATTGTCAAATCCGAAAACGGCAAGATCAATGTGGCCAGCCTGCAGCGCAGCTCGGTCAACTCCGCCCGCGCCGACCTCTGTGCGGCCATGCGCAGCACTTTTGAGCTGGCCGGCGGCAAGGTGGTGCATGAAGGCGCCTATCCCGGTTGGAATCCCAACATGGATTCTCCCATTTTAAAGACCATGCGCAGCGTGTACAATGACCTCTATGGGAAGATTCCCGAGATCAAAGCCATTCACGCCGGTCTGGAGTGCGGCCTCATTGGCGCCGTCTATCCGGGCATGGACATGATCAGCTTTGGCCCCACCATGCAGTTCCCCCACTCTCCGGACGAGAAGCTCAACATCGCCACGGTGCAGAAATTCTGGGACTTCCTGGCGGCCACGCTGAAGGCCATCCCGCAGAAATAGGATCGATTGATATCAAAGGCGCTCCGGCAACGGGGCGCCTTTTTTTTGATCCACGGAAGGAGATAGAAGGAACAAGGAAAAAGAGGTGGAGGTTTTGATGAAGAAGACAATGACCCTGCAGGACGCCCAGGCGTTGATCGTGAAGTATCTGACCACGCCCGCATTGCGTTTGCACTCCCGCGAGACCGAGGTGATCATGCGAAAGCTGGCGGCGCATCTGGGTGAAGATGTCGATTTCTGGGGCATCACCGGCCTGCTGCACGATCTGGACCTGGATGTCATCGGCGGTGCGATGGAGACCCATGGCGTGAAGACAGTCGCCCTGCTCCGTGAAGAGGGCTATGAGATGCCTGAGATGTTCCAGGCCATTCTCTCCCACACCGAGGGCCTTGCTCCGGACCGGCCGGCGCGGCAGAGCCGGCTGGACTTTGCCCTGTCAGCCGCTGAAAATCTGACAGGCATCATCTCGGCCTATGTGCTTGTCCGTCCAGGCCAGAAGATTGAGGGCGCCAAGGTGAAGTCGGTGACCAAGAAATTGAAGGATAAGTCCTTTGCCGCTTCGGTGAACCGGGCCTTTATCGATGATATTGAAAAGGCGGGTGTCGATCGACCCACGCTGATTCAGTTGGGGCTGGAGGCCATGGGCGAGATTGCCGATGAGCTGGGCATGTGATTTTTTGCCTTTTATCGCTTAAAAATTATTATTACATTGTGGCAATTCATTCCCCTAGGTCATTGGCTCAGATGGAGGCGTAAGATGAAGCGCTTTAATCGATGCGTTGTGTTGCTGCTTTTTGCGGTGGTCAGTTTTTCAGGCGTGCTCTCTGCAGAAGAGCCGTACAAGATTTTCCATAAATACATGGGCGATCTGAAAGGCTGGGAGGCAGAGACGCCCTCGGGCATGAACATGGATATGGGCGGTATGAAGATGCTCGTCGCCAGCCGTACCTACAGCCAAAGCGACAAGGAACTGGCGGCCAGTGTGATGATTGGCGGGGCCACAATGATGGCCATGAAGATGGGCGAGATGAGCATTGAGGCCGATGGCGTCTCTATGAAGACCCAGAAAATTGACGGTTTTCAAGTGATCATCAACTACGACAGTGAAGAGCGCGGTGGGGTGGTGGTGGTCAACCTCTGCAAGAATGAGGCGAATTCGGCCATTTTTATGTGCGCCTGCGACGGTGTGAAAAAAGGAGAGATTCTGGACCTGGCCAAGAAATTTGACTGGAAAGCCATGGCCAAGTCGGCCAAGGAACATCTCTGATTGGATCTTGTCGCATGAATCTCTGCCCGGTGCCAGATGCGGCGCCGGGTTTTTTCTTGTCTATGTCATGGGTTGCCGCCTTGACTTTGCATCGCTTCAATGCTACTTTAATACACCTCAATCGGACAAAGCGGAGCACGCATGACGCCTATTGATATTACCATTCTCGTGGTTCTGGCAATATTCACCATTAAAGGCCTCTTTCGTGGCCTCATTATGGAGGTCTTTACCCTGGCTGGATTTGTTCTGGGCTATCTGTTGGCGCTGCGCGAGATGAGCACCTTGGTGGGCTTGATTGAACGGCTGGTGCATCTGCCGCCGCTTTTTGTCAGTGCGTTGAGTTTTCTTGTGATCTTCATCGGCGTGGTGCTGTTGACGCGCTGGCTGGCCCATATTCTGAAGAGTATGGCCAAGGCCTCGCTCATCGGTTGGCTGGACAAAGGCGGCGGCGCGGGATTCGGCCTCTTCAAGGGGGCGCTGGTCATGAGCCTGGTGCTGCTGCTCGTCGGCCTTTTGCCACTGCCCGAGGATATGATACAGGAGCAGGAAAATTCCATGCTGGTCAAGCCGGTGCGCTCTGTGGCGCCGTCTGTGTATAATTTTGTGATCAAGACCTTTCCCAAGACCAAGAATTTTTATGGTGAAATCAAAGAGAGTTTTGACAAATCCAAAGCGTCTGCCGTGGACAATCTGCTGGATGAGCGTCTCGACTCCATTGAACAAGAGGTGAAGAAACGTGTCGGAACGCAGTAATCCCCCCATTTTTAAAACCCTGGAATTTGACGCCATCATCGACGCCGTAGCGGATCTGACCCGCTCGGTGCTGGGGCGCGAGCGCATCGAAGGGCGGAACGCCTACAGAGATGAGACGCTGCTGCGCGATGCGCTGGCCCGCGTCTCGGCCATGCAGGCGCTTCTAGGTCATGATGATCCCTTTCCCTTGAGTGCGTTCCCCGATTTTCGTCCGGCGCTGGCCCGGGCAGAGACTGAGGGCGCCTTTCTGGACGCCCCGGTATTCCGCGAGCTGGCCCGTTTTCTGAACATGGTCCGTGCGGTGGTGAAGTATTTTGCCGATCGCCCCGAAAAGTATCGTGAGCTGCTGCCCATGGCGGCACGGCTGACGCCCATGCGAGAACTGGAGCAGGCTATTGATCGTGTGGTGGACGAGCAGGGCGAGGTGCGCGACCGCGCTTCGGCGCGGCTGGGTGAGATCCGACGCGAACTCTCCCGCATCGATTCACGCATCCGCAGCCGCCTGGACGCGGCCATGCGGCAGATGGCGGCCAAGGGCTACACCCAGGAGGAGACGCTGGTCTATCGCCAGGGCCGGTCGCTGATTGCCATGAAGGAGTCGCATCGCAGCCGCCTTCAGGGCGTGGTGGTGGACCATTCTCAGTCCGGCGGCACGGTGTTCATGGAGCCGTTGGAGGTGGTCGAACTCTACAACAGGCTGCGCCGTCTCGAGTCCGAAGAAAAGGATGAGATTGAGCGCATCTTAAAAGGTCTCACCGATGCCTTGCGGCTCGAACTGCCCGATGCCGAGGTCAACCTGGTGGTGGCCGCCGATTTTGATGCGCTGACGGCCCGGGCGCGATTCGGCATTGAGATCAAGGCCGTGCCTGCCGCCATTGCACCGCCGCATCATCTTGAACTCATCGGCGCCCGGCATCCGTTGCTGCTTTTAAAAATGAATTATGAAGCGGTCGTCCCGCTTTCTGTGACGCTGGATCAGGGGCGGCGCACGGTGATCATCACCGGGCCCAACGCCGGCGGCAAGACGGTGGCGCTCAAGACCGTCGGTCTTCTGGCCATGATGCACGCCCACGGCCTGCCCGTACCCGCCGATTCCAAAACGCAGATCCCGCTCTTCACCTCAGTGTACGCCGATATCGGTGATAAGCAGTCCATTGAACAGGATCTCTCGACGTTCTCCAGCCATCTCCGCGAGATCGGTCAGATTCTTGACCATGCAAATCACCGCACCCTGGTGCTGGTGGATGAGATTGGCTCGGCCACGGACCCGGCCGAGGGATCAGCCCTGGCACAGGTGATACTCGGTGCATTGACGCGACGGGGAACCACCACCTTTGCCACCACGCACATGGGCGCACTCAAGGTCTTTGCCCATGAGACCGACGGTGTGGAGAACGGTTCCATGGCCTTTGACCAGAAAACATTGATGCCCACGTATCGATTTCAGGCCGGTATTCCCGGTTCGTCCTACGCCTTTGAGATTGCCCAGCGCCTGGGCATTGATCCCGTATTGATAGCCGAGGCCAAGGCCCTTGTGGGTGAGGACAGGGGGCAGGTGGAAAGGCTCATTCTGCACCTGGAACAAGAGGTAGAACAGGCCGAGACGCTGCGGCGCGAGGCTGAGGGAACTGAGGCGCGGCTGGCCGGATTGAAGGCGCTCTACGAGGATCGCGTCGAGCGTCTCAAAACCGAGGGTGAGGCCCGCAAGCAGGCCATCGTGGAAGAAGCCGAACTCTTACTCAAAGAGGCCAATGTCACTGTTGAAAATCTCGTGCGCGAGATCAAGGAGAAACAGGCGGATCAGGCCAGTGTGAAGGCGGCCAGGTCGGCGCTGGACACACAGCGGCAGAAGGTATCGGTCCGAAAGAAGCGGCAGCGCGGTCCGGCGCTCCCCGCACCGGATCTGCGCAAAGGCGACTGGGTGATCTGGCAGGGCCAGGGAAACCGGGGGCAGGTGGTTGCCGGCCTGGACAAGTCGGGACGTGTACAGGTGGAGATCAACGGGCTGAAGATGCGCATTCCTGCGGTGGATCTGAAGCCGGCCAAGGCGCCCGCCAAGAAAAAACAGAGTACAACGGCGGCCACGCGCAGTGCCTCGCCCGATGTCTCTACGGAGATTGATGTGCGGGGCATGACCGGACTGGAGGCGGTGGATCTGGTGGACAAATACCTCTCTGACGCCAACATGACGGGATTCGGCCGCGTCTCGATTATCCACGGCAAGGGCACCGGTGTGCTTCGTAAGGAGATCACCAAACTGTTAAAAGGGCATCCACTAGTGAAAAGCTCCCGCCACGGCACGTGGCGGGAAGGGGATACGGGCGTGACCATTGTGGAGTTGAAGTGAAGATCCCCGAAGAGAAAATTCAGGAGATCCGTGAAGCCACGGATATTGTTGAGCTGGTGAGCCAGCATGTCACGCTGAAGAAACGGGGCAAGACTTACCTGGGGCTCTGCCCCTTTCATAACGAGAAGACGCCCTCGTTCAACGTCGATCCGGTGCGGCATTTCTATCACTGTTTTGGCTGCGGCGCCGGCGGTAATGTCTTCACCTTTCTCATGGCCATGGAGAAGATCGGTTTTCCCGAGGCCGTGCGTCAGCTGGCACAGAAGGCCGGTATTGCCATGCCCGAGCATGCAGAGGATGACTTTGCGATCAAGGAGACGGAACAGCTCTATCATGTCAATCAGTTTGCGGCTGCTTTCTTTGTGCGCTGCCTGAAAGAGACAGAGGCCGGCGGCAAGGCCAAACGGTATTTTACAGAACGCGGCTTTACCGATGAGATGCTTGAGACCTTTGGCATTGGCTATGCGCCCAAGACCTGGGAGGGACTGGTTCAGGCCGCAAAGAAAGAGGGCATCAGCACGGCGGCGCTGATGAAGGCCGGCGTGGTGGTTGAGAGTCAGCGTGGCACCGGCGCCTACGACCGCTTTCGGGGCCGGCTGATGTTTCCCATTACCAATGCCTCGGGCCGTGTGGTGGGTTTTGGCGGGCGGCTTCTGGTGGATGAACCCAGGCAGCCCAAATACCTCAACTCGCCGGAGACGCCAATCTATCAGAAAAGCCGGCTGGTCTATGGACTGGCGCAGGCCAAGACGGCCATCCGCGAGCAGGGACAGGTTCTTCTGGTGGAGGGCTACACCGATGTGGTCCGCCTGCACCAGGCCGGGCTGCCCCATGTGGTGGCCACTTCGGGCACCGCCCTGACCCATGACCAGGCCCGCCTGATGAAACGCTACGCCAAGCGTGTGGCCCTGGTTTACGACGGGGACAGTGCAGGGCTGGAGGCGGCGCAGCGCGGGGCCGAGGTACTGCTGGCCGGCGGTCTGGACGTTTCCATTGTCCCCCTGCCGCCGGGCAGTGATCCAGATACCTTTGTCCGTGCCTCAGGCGCCGAGGGGCTGGCGGCCTTGATCGAAACGGGAAAGTCCTTTATCGATTTCCGTCTTTCGCGCCTGACCGAGGCCGGGCGGTTGAAAACAGTGGCCGATCGTGCCGAGGCGGCACGGGGGCTGCTGGAGACCATACGCAAGATTCCTGAGCCGATTGAACGCGACCTCTCGATGAAGTCGGTGGCAGAGAAGCTGGACGTGGACCTGCGTGTGCTGGCCCGGGCTGCAGGCAAACCCTCGGGGTCAGATTTACAGCATGATCGTCCCGATGGCCGACCCAGGGCGCCGGAAAATGCCAGGCAGGTTTCAGAGAAAATGCTTATCCGCCTGCTCCTTGAGAACAGCGGCCTCTGGGGGGATGCCATCTTCAATCTCGTTGAGCCCCAGCATTTTGAGGCCGGGCCGCATCGCACGGTGGTCGAAACCATCCATGCAGGTTATCTCCAGGGCGAAGTGCCGGGCCTGCAGCAGATGCTCGATCAGTTTCAGGAGCGTCCAGCCGTTGGTAAATATCTTACCGATGTTATGGCAGAGGGCCTGGCTGAGGAGATCGACCTCTCCCGTTTGGGGCTTGAGTGTGCCGTGCATCTCAGGAAATTGGAGCTGCAAACCGAGATTGAGGCCAGTCGGCTGGCCCTGAAGACGGCATCAGGAGAGGAGATGTTGGTGTTGCATAAACAGTATGTTGAACAGAAACAGAGAAGCCTGGGCCTGAGGCAGGTGTTGGAGTCAGAGTGGAAAAAATTGGTTGAAATTTGATCTGAAATTGCTTATACTTATGCGGGGCTCATAGCTCAGTTGGTTAGAGCGACGGACTCATAATCCGTTGGTCGTAGGTTCGAGTCCTACTGGGCCCACAAAAGCTCAAATAAGAGGTCTTAGGTGTCTCATAACGTTCTTTGGTATCGATGAAGATAATGTGCCCAGCAATTGCAAAAACGGGTTTCTTGAATTGAGCGAATACGTGCACCTCTTAAGAGGTGCATTTTTTGTATGCCTATTCCCTGTTGGGATGTGTTTAAGAGGAGGGTCCATTGGAGAAGGCGCTGCAGAGTTTAATGGCTTTACAGAAACTGGATACAGAGCTGGGTCAGATTGTCGCCCTTCGGGGGGATCTGCCCTGGCAGGTGTCGCAGTTGAATGATGAGCTGGACGCAGCACAACAGGCTGTGGCCGATCTGGATGAAAAGATTGAGGCTGCCCGCGTGGAACGTGCTGAGAATGAACTATCAGTTAAAATACTGGCTGAAAAAAAAGAGAAGTACCAGAAGCAGCTTTTTGAGGTGAAAACCAATCGAGAATACGATGCGGTTTCCATGGAAGTGGAAGCTGTGCGCATCGCTTCTGAGGAAAAGGAGACGGCCATTCTTGAATTGATGGATCAGGAGAAAGCCCTCGTCTCCTCCCGTGAAGAGAATGTCAGCAGACTAGAGGTGCTCCGTACTGATTTTGATGGCAAGAAGAGTTCGCTGGATGCGTCGATTGCAAAAACCGAAACCGAAGAAGCGGTGTTGAGAGAGAAGCGTACAGCGCTGCTCAAGGGGTTGACGCCACGGCTCACCAGCAATTATGAGCGGATTTTAAAGGCCAAGAACGGCATGGCCGTGGCACCGGTGGTGCGCGGCGCCTGTACCGGCTGTTACACCACGCTGCCCCCGCAGGCTGTGCTTGAGGTGCGTCAGATGAAGACATTGAAGATGTGTGAGACCTGCGGACGTATGCTGGTCTGGGACCCTGTGGTCAGTGAAGAGGGCGATGCATGAAATTAGTGGCATTTATTGACGGTTCCTCCATGGGCAACCCGGGTGAAGCCGGTTACGGCGTTGTGTTAAAAGATGCCTCGGGAGAGACGCTGGCCATGCTGGGCCGTTATATTGGAAAGAATACCAACAATGTGGCTGAGTATCAGGGCTTTCTGGGTTGCCTGGAACTGGCCAGAGATTTTGAGATTGAGTCGTTAAAGGTCTATTCAGACAGCCAGTTGATGGTCAAGCAGATTCACGGTGAATATCGCGTCAAACAGCCCCATCTTCAGGTGCTGCACCGTCAGGCCCTGGTGCTGATGGATGCCATGGGATTTGATGTGGAACTGGAGCATGTGCGGCGTGAATACAATAAAGAGGCCGACGCACTGGCCCGGCGAGCAGTCAAAGCCAAGAAAGAGATCAGAGAATAGACAGTGTCCCCGCAGGCAGGACAGGTGATCGCCTCGGCAATGCGTTGCCGGGGAGGAAAGTCCGAACTCCAGAGGGCAGGATGCTCCCTAACGGGGAGGCATTCCGGTACGCCGGAATGACGGAAAGTGCCACAGAAAACAAACCGCCCCGAAGAATCGGGGTAAGGGTGAAAAGGCGGGGTAAGAGCCCACCGGCCCCGCGGTAACGCGGGGTGCATGGAAAACCCCATCCGGAGCAAAGCTGAATAGGCGGGAATACGGCTTTCAGCCGTTCGAAACGGCCCGTTTCGTTTGACCCGTGGGTAGGCTGCTCGATCCCGATGGCCACATCGGGACCAGATAAATGATCACCCTTCCGGATATCCGGGAGACAGAATTCGGCTTATCGTTCTGTCTGTCGGGGACATTTTTATTTGAGGAGACAGCCCGGTGAAATGGGTCGAAAAAGCACATTCTGACAGTCAGATCGTCGATACTTTGGTGGAATGCCTGAAAGTGCCCAGGGTGATTGCACAGATCCTGGCTGACCGAGGTATTTCCGATTATGGCGAGGCCAAGCAGTATTTTCGTGCTGGATGGAATGAGCTGCACGACCCTTTTCTGATGAAGGACATGGACAAGGCGGCTGATCGTCTTGAAACCGCTGTGCAGAACGGTGAAACCCTCCTGGTTTACGGCGATTACGATGTGGACGGCACCACGTCGGCGGCGTTGCTGGTGCTCTTCTTTAGAAGTCTCGGTCTGAAGACCTATTTCTATATTCCCGATCGCCTCAAGGAGGGTTACGGCCTCTCAGAGACCGGCATCGGATACGCCCTGGAAATGGGCGCATCGCTGATTGTGACCGTGGACTGCGGCATTACCGCAGTGGAAGCCGTGGACTATGCCCGGTCCAAAGGACTCGATGTCATTGTCAGTGACCATCATGAACCTGGTCCTGCGCTGCCCGGGGCCCTGGCCGTTTTGGACCCGAAGCGGGCGGACTGCCCCTATCCTTTCAAGCAGCTGGCCGGTGTGGGTGTCGCCTTTAAATTATTACAGGCCGTGGCCTACCGTATGGAGATGAATCCCGAGGAGATCCGGCCCTATCTCGATCTTGTGGCATTGGGCAGTGTGGCGGATATTGTACCGCTGATCGATGAAAACCGCATCCTGGTTCGACTGGGCATGCAGTGGTTGAACCGTCTTGAACGGGCGGGCATCCGGGCGCTGGTGGAGTCCTCTGGTCAGCTGGGTAAGCAACTGGGGACGGGTCAGGTGGTTTTTGTGCTTGCACCGCGCATCAATGCGGTGGGGCGTATGGGCAATGCCACACGGGCCGTTGAGATGCTGATCACACACTCAGACACAGAGGCGCGTGAAATTGCAGCCTTGTTGGAGACCGAGAATCAGCGGCGGAAGAATATTGATGAGGCCACGTTTCAGGAGGCCATGTCCATTGTTGAAACCGATTTCGATCCAGACAGCCACTGTGCGGTGGTGCTGGCCAAAGAGGGGTGGCACTCCGGCGTGATCGGTATTGTCGCTTCACGGGTGGCTGAGGCCATCTACAGGCCCACGGTGATGATTGCCATTGAAAACGGCATGGGCAAGGGATCGGCACGCAGCATTGCCAGCTTTGACGTGTTTGAGGCGATCCGGTCCTGCGGACAGTATCTTGAGGGATTCGGCGGCCATAAATATGCGGCCGGTTTGACTGTTAGGCCTGAGGCCATTGCTGATTTTCGCGCCGCCCTTCAGGGGGCTGCGGCAGAGCGGCTCTGTGAGGCCGATTTTGTACAGACGCTTCAGGTGGACGCCGAGATTTCACTCGATGAAATTTCAGAGAAGATGCTGCGCTTAATCAATGAGTTCGGGCCTTTCGGCCCTAAGAATATGCGCCCGGTTTTTCTCTCTCGAAATGTGGAGGTGGCAGGTGCCCCCCGCATTGTGGGGAAAAATCATCTCAAGATGCGTGTCAGGCAGGGGAGCCAGGTGTTCGATGTCATCGGTTTCGGGCTGGGCAAACTGCTGCATCTGGCAGACAGTGGTAATCGCGTGGACCTGGTCTATGTGGTTGAAGAAAATTATTGGAACGGCGTATCCCGTATCCAATTGCGTTTGAAGGATTTACGATAAATTTAACCGATACGCTATTTTAGAGGCAGGGTGAATGAGAAAGAGAAGAAAGGCCAGAGAGCTGGCCTTGCAGCGTTTATATGCCCATGAAATATCAGGCAATCCTCTGGGCCGGATTCTGGATGAATTGTCTGATAATTTCAAGGGGGATCCCGATATTGAGGCCTTTGCCAAGGCCCTGCTGCGTCGCGCCATTGAAAATAAAATAGAGTTGGATCAGGATATTGAGACACTGATTAAGAATTGGGATTTTTCCCGTATTGCATTGGTGGACCGATTGATTCTCCGTCTGGCCAACTGTGAACTTCTCTATTTTGGTGAGATTCCCCCAAAGGTGACCATCAATGAAGCCATTGAACTGGCCAAGGATTTCAGCACGGCAAAGAGCGGGCGTTTTGTCAACGGTATTCTTGATTCACTGTTGAAGAAGTTGAGAGTGGAAAACCGTCTGGCCAAAACCGGCCGGGGTCTGGTTGAAAACGCCTTGCTCAACGAGGACTCCGATGAGGGGACACTCTCGTAGAATGGCGTGGAGCCGCTGCTTCACTGGAACGAAGGCGTTCACCGAGACGTAGAATAGTAACCTTTCAGGGCAGCAAAAATCGGCTGCTTTTGTCTGAAATAATGACTGACCGGCGGTGGCCTGATCACCGCTTGTCGGCTTTTGTAGCGTGATGAATATCGGCGCAGGCCACTTAACTGCCTTGCGCATTCCCTGTTGTGTACCGACCGTATGATAGAGCCGGAGCGATTCATGATCGGAAAAGTTTTTGAAAAATTGATGGGTGGGTCTAAACATGAGCGTGATGTCAAGCGCATGTGGCCCATTGTGCATCAGGTCAATGAGATCTACGCCACACTGACCGCGTTGTCAGACGACGAGCTGAGGGCAAAAACTGAGACATACAAGACTGAGATTGCCGAGGCCGTCAAGGGGGTTCAGGCCCAGATTACCGATTTGAAGGCGCAGTTAAAAGCCACTGAGTCTGAGGAAAGTCTCGATTATGAGACAGTCCGCCAGCAGGTGGACGCCCTTGAAAAAGAGGAACATGAGATTACAGAGGGTGTGCTGCAGCGGTTGATGCCCGAGGCATTTGCCGTGGTGAAAGAGACCTGTCGGCGGCTTGTGGGTAAGAAGTGGAAGGTGGCCGGTCAGGAGATCACCTGGGATATGGTCCCCTTTGATGTGCAGATCATTGGGGGTATTGTCCTCCATGAAGGGCGTATCGCCGAGATGGCGACAGGCGAGGGCAAGACACTGGTCGCCTCGTTTCCGCTCTATCTTAATGCCCTGGTGGACAAGGGTGTGCACCTGGTCACAGTGAATGATTATCTGGCCCGTCGCGATGCTGAGTGGATGAGTGAGATCTTCCGGTTTCACGGCATCACCGTGGCCTATATCACCAATGACATGACGCCTGCACAGCGCAAAGTGGCCTATGCCGCAGATATTACCTACGGCACCAATAATGAATTTGGTTTCGACTATCTGCGTGACAACATGGCCATTCAGAAAGAGAACCTGGTGCAGCGTGGTCACCACTTTGCCATCATCGACGAAGTGGATTCTGTGCTCATTGACGAGGCGCGCACGCCGCTGATTATCTCCGGCCCTGTGGGCGAGTCACGCAACAAATTTGCTGAGATGAAGCCGCTGGTGGAGAAGTTGATCCGTGCCCAGACCGTGCTGGTCAATCGCATGGTGGGCGACGGGGATCGTATGCTGAAATCCGGTGAAGAGTATGATGCCGGCATCAAGCTGCTCCAGGCCTTTCGCGGCGGTCCTAAGAATCCGCGGCTGGCCAAGCTCATGCGTGAACCGGGTGTTCAAAAGTTGATCCGGCGCGTGGAGAGCGATTTCATGCGTGACAAGAAGCTGCATGAACTCGATGAGGATCTTTTTTATTCTATTGAGGAAAAAGCCAACACCATTGACATGACAGAGAAGGGGCGGCAGCATATTGCACCGGGCAACGTTGATATGTTTGTGCTGCCCGACCTGGCCACGCAGCTCTCTGAGATTGAGGGCGATGAAGAGATGGCCGCCGATGACCGGCTGAAGAAGAAAGAGGTGCTGCAGCTGGAGTATGCGGACAAGAGCGAGAAACTGCATAATATCAGTCAGCTGCTGCGGGCGTATTCCCTGTTTGAGAAGGACGTGGAATATGTGGTCTCGGAAGACGGCAAGGTGATGATTGTCGATGAGTTCACCGGCCGTCTCATGCCGGGACGCCGCTTCTCAGACGGCCTGCATCAGGCGCTGGAGGCCAAGGAAAATGTCCGCATCGAACGCGAGACGCAGACCCTGGCCACCATCACGCTGCAGAATCTCTTTCGCCTCTATTCCAAGCTGGCCGGTATGACCGGTACGGCCGAGACAGAAGAGGGCGAGTTCTGGGAGATTTACAAGCTGGATGTGGTGGTGATTCCCACCAATGAACCGATCCGGCGTGATGATCAGGACGATGTGATTTACAAGACAAAACGTGAAAAATACAACGCCATTATCGATGAAATTGAACATTTTCATCAGGAGGGACTGCCTGTTCTGGTGGGGACGATCACAGTGGATGTCTCCGAAACCCTGAGCCGCATGCTGAAGCGGCGCGGTATCAAGCACTCTGTGCTCAACGCCAAACAGCATCAGAGTGAGGCGGCCATTGTTACCACGGCCGGTCAGCCCGGTATGGTGACCATTGCCACCAACATGGCCGGACGCGGTACAGATATCAAGCTGGGCGCCGGTGTGATCCGTATTGAAAAAGAACGGGCGCAGGAGCTGGTCAAGGCGGTGGCCAAGGCTGCATCGGGCAGTGAGACCATTCTGATCCACGAGATCTATCTCGATGATGTTCAGGAGTTGGTGCGCATGCTTGAGGAGGCCGGTATGCAGCCGCGTATCGCGGCTTCGCGTGAAGATGCGCTGGCCCTGCTGCACGGGGATACATTGCCCGGTGGTGTGCATGTGATTCCCAAGACCTACGGCGGTCTCACCGATGCCAAGGTGGAGCGCAGCGGTCTGCTGCATTTCAAGGCGCGGGACTACTCCTATGGCGGCCTGCATATTCTCGGTACGGAACGGCACGAATCCCGCCGTATTGACCGGCAGCTGCGCGGCCGCGCCGGGCGTCAGGGTGATCCAGGCTCCTCCAGTTTCTTCCTTTCGCTGGAAGACGATCTGATGCGCCTCTTTGCACCGGACCGTATCATCGGTGTCATGGACAGGCTGGGCGTGGAGGAGGGCGAGGTCATCAGCCATCCCATGGTGACCAAGTCGATTGAACGTGCCCAGAAACGGGTGGAGAACCGCAACTTTGAGATCCGTAAACATCTGCTGGAATATGATGACGTGATGAACAAGCAGCGCGAGGTGGTGTACAATCGTCGCCGCCGCGCCCTGGAGGGGGAGAATCTGCACGATGAGATTCTCGAGCTCATCGCCATCACCGTGGAGGACATTGTCCACGCCCACACCGATGGCGATCACGCCGATGTCTGGGATATTGAGGGGATGGCAGAGCGGCTGATCAAGTCGATGCTGCTGCCGCTGCCCTTTGATCCCGGCAAATCTGGCCAGATGAACCGGAATGAATTGATCGATACTGTTATGGATGCGGCGCAGGCCGCCTACAATCGCAAGCGGCAGATGCTGGGCGATGATCTGATGGCCCAGCTGGAGCGTTTTGCCACATTGAAAACCATCGATGAACGCTGGAAAGAACATCTCTACGAGATGGATCAGCTGAAAGAGGGTATTGGGCTCAGAGCCTATGGTCAGAAAGATCCTCTGCTGGAGTACAAGCAGGAGGGCTTCAGAACCTTCACCGAGATGCTTGGACGCATCGATGAAGAGATTTTGGAGATCTGTTTTAAGGCACAGATTCAGACAGAAGCGCCCGAAACCTGGACACCCAGGCGTCGTCAGGAGCCCATGGAAATGGCTGCCGTGCATCAGGATACCCATGGTATGGGTTTTGCAGGTCAAGGAGGCGCCGGCGGCAGCGCCGGCCCCCAGGCCGCGGGCAAGAAACAACCGGTGAAGGTGGAAGCCAGAACCGGTCGGAATGATCCCTGCCCCTGTGGCAGCGGAAAGAAATTTAAACATTGCCATGGTCGGGGTGAATGAGGACTAACGGAGAGTTGAATGAGTAAATCGCTGGTGATCGTCGAGTCAGACGCCAAATCTAAAACAATAAATCGTTTTCTCGGCAGCAAATTTGTGGTCAAGGCGTCTGTCGGTCACATCAAGAATCTGCCCAAGAATCGACTGGGCGTCGATATTGAAAACGGGTTTGAACCTGAATATATTACCATCCGCGGACGCGGTAAGATTGTCAAAGAGCTGAAACGGCTTGCCGGCAACGCCGAGACCGTATATATCGCCACAGATCCTGACCGCGAAGGGGAGGCCATTGCCTATCACCTGGCCGGAGAGATTCAAGGCGCCAATACCAATATCAAGCGCGTTCTGTTCCACGAGATTACCAAACAGGCGGTACGTGACGCCATTGACAAGCCTTTGACCATCAACAATGAGGTGGTGGAGGCGCAGAAGGCACGGCGTGTCATGGACAGGCTGGTGGGTTACGAGGTCAGCCCGTTTCTCTGGAAGACGGTCTATCGCGGCCTCTCCGCTGGCCGTGTGCAATCTGTGGCGCTGCGCCTGATCTGTGAACGCGATGAAGAGATTGCCGCCTTCAAGTCTGAAGAATACTGGACGCTGGAGGCGCTGTTCGATACGCCCAGGAATGAGACTTTCCGTTCCCGTCTGGCCAAGATCAAGGGCAAGGACCCCAAGATGGGGGACGAGGCGGCAACGCAGGCGCAGATGGCGGCCATTGAGAAAGAATCTTTCTCCGTCACCGATATCCGGACACGCCGGCAGGAACGCAAACCGCTGCCGCCCTACACCACCAGTACGCTGCAACAGGACGCGGCACGCCGGCTGAATATGTCCACCAAGCGCATCATGGCCGTGGCCCAGGAACTCTATGAGGGTATTGATCTGCCTGAGGGCCGTGTCGGTTTGATTACTTATATGCGTACTGACTCTACGCGTCTGGCCAAAACGGCCGTTGAAGAGGTGCGTGAATATGTTGCTGAATCCTATGGCACAGAATATGTTCCGGCCAAGCCGCTGACCTATAAGAGCAAGAAATCGGCGCAGGACGCCCATGAGGCCATCCGTCCCACAGGCGCCAAACGCTCGCCCAAATCTTTGGCCGCCCATCTGACGCCGGCGCAGAAGAAGTTGTATGAATTGATTTGGAACCGCTTTGTGGCCTGTCAGATGGCCTCGGCTCAGGTGGATATGCATACACTGGAGCTGACCGGTGGCGACTATCTCTTCCGTACCACGGGTTCAGAGATTGTCTTTCGCGGTTTTCTGCAGCTCTATGACATGGAAAAAGATGATGACGCCGGCGTGATTCTGCCCACAGTAAACAAGGATGAGACGGTGAAGCTCCAGGAGCAGGAACCCAGTCAGCACTTTACCAAGCCTCCGGCCCGGTATTCTGAGTCTTCACTGGTGAAGGCTCTCGACCAGCTGGGTATTGGGCGTCCCTCCACCTATGCCTTGATTATCACCACATTACTGCTTCGCAAATACGTCGAAAAAGAGGGCCGAAGCCTCCAGGGAACAGACCTGGGCCGGGCTGTTTATAAGATATTGCTCAGTCAGTTTCCCGGTATTTTTGATGTAAGTTTCACTGCGGAAATGGAAACGGAACTCGATCAGATCGAATCGGGTGAAAAGGATAAGGCTTCGGTGCTCAAGGACTTCTACGGCCCCTTCTCCGAGGCCATGAAGAAGGCCATGGAAAAACGGGATGAGATTAAAGAGTCTTTGCAGGAAGGCGTTGGGGAGAATTGCCCTGAATGTGGACAGGAACTGGTGGTGAAGTGGGGACGCAACGGTCGATTTATTGCTTGTTCAGGCTATCCGGAGTGCAAGTATACCAAGCCGCTTGAAGAGGAAAATGTAGAGACCGATGAGATCTGTGACGCCTGCGGATCGCCTATGATCGTCAAGACCGGCCGTTTTGGACGCTTTCTGGCCTGCACCAAATATCCTGAGTGTAAAACCACAAAGCCCATCAGCACCGGTGTGCCGTGTCCGGAGCCCGATTGTAAGGGGACGGTGGTTGAACGACAGAGTCGACGGGGTAAGTTGTTCTTTGGCTGTTCCGCCTACCCAAAATGTAAATTTGCCACCTGGAGTCGACCGGTGGCCGTACAGTGTCCTGCCTGTGCCAATCCCTATATGGAGGACAAGCAGACAAAGGCCAAGGGTGCCTTCCGTCAATGCCCCAAGTGCAAGCATATTGAGGCCTCGCCCAAACAGGAAGAGTAGGGAGTTTCCATGAGAGCCGCTATTGAGGCTTTCTCCAAATATCTATCAGCAGAACGGCGGTATTCGGTGCACACCGTGTCTGCCTACGCCTCTGATCTCAGACAGTTGATTGAGTTTTGGGTTGAGGAAAAAGGGGGGGAGGGTGTACCGCAACCCCTTGATATAGACGTGTTCTTTCTCAGACAGTATTTTGGTCAGCTGCTTCGTTACGGCATGGGGCGTCGCAGCATTGGGCGAAAGATGGCGGCGACGCGTGCTTTTTTCCGTTGGGCTTTGATGACCGGGCGGGTAGAAGACAATCCCGCTCAGGGCCTGAGTCCGCCTAAAAAACCCTCTGTACTCCCTCATTTCCTCCGTACAGAAGAGGTAAGGGCTGTGTTTTCCCGCATCGGCAATCACAGGCTGGGTGACAGGCGTGACCGTGCCATTCTTGAATTGTTCTACGGCACCGGTATGCGGCTCTCCGAATTGGTGGGGCTGAAGCTCGGCGATATCGACTTTCAGGCCGGCACTGTTCGTGTATGGGGCAAGGGCGACAAGGTTCGTGTGCTGCCTCTGGGACACCAGGCGGCCGCTTCCGTTCAGGCGTATCTCTCACATCGTCATGAATTTAAACCCGCTGCGGCTGAAAAGGCCTTTTTCCTCAATCAGCGAGGGGGTGCGCTCTCTGCACGCGGCGTTCAGAAGCGGGTGAAACATTGGCTGACGCAGGTGTCAGAGCAGGAACAACTCAGCCCGCATCTCTTGCGGCACAGTTTTGCCACACATTTACTGGATGGCGGTGCAGATCTGAAAGCCGTACAGGAACTGCTGGGACATGCCAGCCTTTCCACCACACAGATCTATACCCATCTTACAACGGATCGGATCAAAAATATATATAATAACGCCCATCCCAGGGCATCGTAGAAACCCTAGTTTTAACGCGGAAGGAGCACCCCATGCGCATCAATATTACGGCTCGGCGGTTTAAGCTCTCTGATGAATTGAAAGATTATGCTGAAAACGAGGTGATGCGACTTAAGAAGTATTACGATGAAATCATCGATACTGAGGTCATACTTGCTTGGGAAAAGAATGATCGTCTGGCTGAGATCAATGTCGGTTTGAACGGAACCAAGCTGTCCGCCCACGACCGTTCAGAAGATCTGCATAAATCAATTACACTGGCTGTGGACAAGCTGGAACGGCAGATTCAGAAGTATAAAGGGCGTCGCCACGGGTTTGATCATGAATCACTGGCCTCCATGGCCCCGGTTTCCGAGGCCACAGATGATGAATTAGACGCATAATAGTGGATTAATTTCTTGAGTAACGGTCAAAAAAAAGAGACAACGCTCACTGTTGAGGCTTTTTACAAAGCCCATGGTGAGAAACTTCAGCTGACGTTACATACAACGTCTGGCTGCAAGGAGCGAATCATACGGGCCGGTGATATTCACCGGCCCGGTTTGGCCCTGGCCGGTTTTGTCGCGCGTTTTGCCTATAAACTGATTCAGATTCTGGGCAATACGGAGACGGCCTATATTAATCAGCTTCCCATAGAAATTCTTGATGAGACGCTTTGTAAAGTGTTGCGTTTCGATATCCCCTGTATGATTTTCACCCACGGCAACGCCCCGCCTGCCCGCTTGCTTGAGATCGCAGAAGCACGGAATATCTGTGTGTTCTCCACGCCGCTGCCCACAACGGAGACCACGCAGCTCATTGGCTCTCAGCTTGAAGAGACATTCGCACCGCATACCTACGTACACGGTACACTGGTCGATGTGTATGGTGTCGGTATTCTTCTGACAGGCACCAGTGGGATTGGTAAAACCGAGGTGGCCCTTGATCTGGTGAAGCGCGGGCATCGACTGGTGGCCGATGATGTGGTCACAATTTCCAAGCGGGCCGGCGGACTGCTGATTGGCCGCGGCAATGAACTGCTGCAGCATTGCATGGAGATTCGTGGCGTTGGTATACTGGACATTCAATCGGTTTTCGGCATTCGTGGTATACGTAAGCAGAAGCGGGTGGAAGTGATCGTAGAGTTGAAGGAGTGGGATGCCAACGAGAGTTATGAACGCCTGGGGCTGGAGGATAAGTATCAGCAGATCCTGGGCGAGAACCTGCCGCTGGTTCAACTGGCCATCTATCCCGGCAAATCGATCGCTGTGATTGTTGAGGTGATCGCGTTGAATCAAATGCTTAAATTTTATGGATATCATCCTGCCAAGGCTCTGGAAGCCCGTCTGAACAAGAAGATGGGCGTGGATACAGAAGCTGCGCCTATTCATCTCGATCCAGATTGCGAATAATCATTCCCTTTATTGCTTTTTTTCATTACATTTAATACATTCGTTGAAGTTCATCCGGTCAGAAATTGATGTCCGAACCTGTTTTGCTGTCACAGGTGGGGCGGGGTTTGTCCATTTACTGCGATCGGTAGAGTTTCTTTTTGCCGTTGTCGCAATTCCCAATAGGAGTGTATCCATGGACGCTGAAAAGCGGACAGAAGTGTTGGTCGGTGTGGTTGTGGTGCTCGGTCTGGTGGTTCTGGTGTTGGGCCTGGTCTGGGGCGAAGGACTGAAAGTGTTTGAAAAACGCCATGATATCACCGTTCATTTTAGTGATGTGAGGGGCCTGGAGCCGGGCGATCCGGTGATGATTCGGGGGTTGAGGCGCGGCGAAGTGGAGTCGATTGTTCTGCACAATGCCTTTGTTGAAGTACGGATCTGGGTAAAGAAAGCTGTTGTTCTCTATGAGGATATGCTTGTCTGCGTGGAGGATCGCGAGCTCATGGGGGGGAAGAAAATAACACTCTATCCCGGTACTGCGGGTCCATTGGCGGACTTGAGCCGACCGTATACTGGCACGGCACGTTCAGATATGATGCTTTTAATGCTCAAGGTAGAACAGGTGCTTTCACGGGCAGATTCTGTGTTCATGCAGATTCACCGTGTCGCCCAAAATACGCCGATACAAGCCCTGTTCAAGCGTGTGGAATCCACCTTGGCGGCGGCGGAGGCCATGGTGGAGGAGAACCGGTCGGGCCTCCGAAGGAGCACACGGCGGCTGGATGGTTTCACAGCTCAGCTGGAGTCTGACTCTACGGCACAGCAGATCGGGGCACTGACAGGCAGTTTGGTCCATCTGACAGGGCGGCTTGACAGTACGCTGACTGACATCGGGAGACTGGCCCTGCAGATCCAGGACAGTACCGGCACCTCCGGTCGCATCCTTTCTGATGCGGCGCTTTATGATCAAATGGTGTCCACTATTTCAAGGATGGATTCGCTGGTCATCGATGTGAAACGCAATCCTAAAAAGTATCTCAAGGTCTCCGTTTTTTAGTCAAGTCCAGGGGAGGATGGTTATGAAGAAGCGGACAGTATCGAGCTGTATTCTGATAACGGCGTTTGTATTGGGGACGGTGGGACACAGCGAAAATTTTGTAGTTGAGGGCGTGCAGGCCTCTAAAATTCGTTATCGTCTCACGCAATCACTGACCCCTGCCGGGAAGACCAAGGATCTGAAGATGAGCTTTGTGGTGCCGCAGTCTTTTGAGTCGGTCACCTACATTCAACAGGTGGAACAGTTCAGACTCCATGGGTCCCCGGAGCCGTCGTCACGGAAGGAACGTGAGGATCAGCGGGGAAACCGTATCATCGAGTTGACGTGGAAGCAGGCCACAGCGCCGGTCGAAGCGATTCTGGACCTCCACGCAAGGACGCGTACGCGGCTGGCCCCTGTGGCCTCGTCGGCGCCGTTTCCCGTTGAACGTCTGCCACAGGGCTTTGAAGATTACCTCAGTCCCTCTGAGCAGGTACAGTCACTGCATCCCGATATTGCCGCTACCGCCCAGTCGTTGATGGATGAAGTGCAGACAGAGTTTGATGCGGTTCAGCATATTCTTTCTTGGATCGTCGACAAAGTACGCTACGTGACGCCGCCGGCCCAGTATGACGCTCTCTTTACCTATGAGAAAGGTCGGGGCAACTGTCAGAATTTCTCTCATTTGGCCGCAGCGATGATGCGCAGCGTGGGCATTCCCGTGCGCATTGTCAATGGGGTCACATTGAACCAGCCCTATACCATGACCTCGGCTGAGGGTGAGTTTACTTTCAAGATGGGGCAGGGGCGTCACTCCTGGATTGAAGTCTATTTTCCCGATCTCAAGTGGGTGCCTTTTGATCCGCAGCAGACCGAGCTCTTTGTCTCCAACCGTTTCCTCCGCATCGAGGTGGGCGTAGACAACAAGGAGACCATCAACGACGGACTGGTCCGTTTTCGTCAGCATAAAAGTGTGCAGGGACGACCGCAGTTCCGGGAGACAATCGAAGCGGATTTTCCAGAGGATCAGGTCAACCTCTCTATGACGCGCATGTCCTACGGTCCCAAGGCGATGTTACTTTCACCGAAGATTGAGGCCAATTTCACCCCGGTGAAAATTGTGCCGCCGCCCCCCCCGCCCAAGGTGGACCAGCAGACTGTCAATCAGTTGACGCTGGACAAGGCCTGGCTTTTTGGGAACCGCAACTTTCCCAGGGGGATCGATTTTTTTGAAACACGCGGTTCTGAACAGGGTGAAGATGTAGAAGATGTGGTGATGAAGAAGAATTTTCTGGTGGAAACCGCAGAGTACGTCACCACCAAGATGACACAGTACGCCCAGGTGTTTGAGCTGGGAAAACCGCTCAAGTTGATCAAGCTGGGGCTGGCGCTGCACAAGTTTGGCGGATCTGGACAACTGTGGCTTGAGCTGCGCAGCGACGCCAATGGCAAGCCCGGTCCTGTGCTGGCGGCCAGCGCCATTCAGGATTTGAGTCAACTGAAGTCTGGCGCCGGCTATGACTGGGTGGATTTTGATTTCTCCAAAGAGGCCCCCAGGCTCAAGCCGGGCCGTTACTGGATGGGGTTGGGTTTTACAGGCAGCCCGATTGTCAATTGGTTTTATACCTATGGTAAGCCTGTGGGGCCTGTAGATGGCACGCGGTACAAGTCAGTCTATGATGAAAATTGGAGCGGTGCGCTTGCCTATGAATTCAACTATCGCGTGGTGGGCTGGACAGTGCGTTAAGTTTCTTTTGACCGGACTGTTCATCGGGGCCTTTTCATTGCCGGGCCGGGCACAGGGGCAGGGCCTGAAACGGCTGAGCCCGGCCTTCATCGATCACGGCCGTGTCCGTATGGGCGCCATAGTCGAGGATACACTGCGACTCTATCATCCCGGGCCGGGCCCTGTGGTCATCGAAAAAATCAAAACCACCTGCGGATGCATGGCTGCCGGTTTTAAGGCCCTGACAGTGCTTCCCGGCGACACGGTGCGTATTCCCTATTTTTTCAACACGCAGGGCTATGTGGGGGTTGTACGGAAAAATTTGACACTGGTTTTAAGAGAGACACGGATGATCTATACGTTTCAGGTACAGGTTGTACGTGATCTTGAAGCCCAGCCTCGATTTATTTATCTGCCCTCACTGCCCTATAAAAAGGATTCTCTCTATATTTGTGAGACAGAGATTCACAACTGGTCGGATCAGAATGTGCATATCGATACTCTGTATTGCGATACCCCTGAGCTCTCGGCGCATCCGAATCAATTTACACTGCCGCCGGAATCTTCCCGCCGTTTGCTGATCTCCTATCGCCCTGTTGGTCTGGCCATGGCGCAGTGGACAATTACGCTGGTGAGCAACGCCAAAGACAGGCCCCCACTCATCATTCCATTTTATGTGACGTTCAATGAAGAGTAACCTGCGGATTGGGTCGCTGGTCGGATTGTTGTTGGTCTCGGCTGTGTTGGGACTGTTGTGGAATCAGGCCTATCCTGGCGGGTTGTCGTGGCGATTACTCCAACTCAGCCTGCCCGACGGGTCGCGCCGAAGTGCCTGGCAGCCGGTCTCCACAGACTCCGCCTTTGCCCTCTGGATCCGCAGAGAGGTGTGCTTTGTTGATTTGCGCTCCCCTGAGGACTTTCGGCTGGATCACATCCCCGGCGCATTGAACAAACCCTTTTTGTCGTTTTTCAGAAATCCAGAGGTAGTCACGGATGATCGACCGGTGATGGTCTATGATTTTGAGGCCCATTCTGAACGTTCAGTACTGTTGGTGCAGGCGTTTAGGCGGGCCGGTGCAGAGGCGTTTTTTCTGCGAAACGGATACCGGGATTGGCTGGCATATGGTTTCCCGCGTGAAGCAGCGGAGGTGCGGTGACACGTTCCTCTATAAAAAGTGCCGTGACCTGGGGGCTTCGACTGGGTCTGGGCGGCCTGCTGATAGTGGCCAGCATAGACAAGTTGCTTCATCCGCTGGAATTTTCCTTTGCAGTGGCCGGTTACGGTGTGATTGGGCAGGGGGGGGCGCTATTGGTGGCGGCGGTGCTGCCTATGCTGGAGCTGGTCACCGGCTTGCTGCTGATCAGTGGCAGATGGAGTGAAAATGCTGCATTGGCCGGGGCCATGCTGTATACTGTCTTTCTTCTCCTTGTCGCTCAAGCTTTTGTCAGGGGGATTGACATTGAATGTGGTTGCTATCGCACTGAGGGCGGGGGCGGTATTACCTGGCTGAAAGTCATTGAAAACAGCAGCCTGGCTGCTGGAGCCTGGCTGCTGTTTTATCTGCATTCAGTAGAAAAAGAAAGGGGCTCAAGAGGATAATGACATCTTGCCGACCTCTTCTTTCAGCTCATACACAGCCCCCATATGAACGAGAAATTCCGCCTCATTGATATTCAATGTATGACAGATCGACTCCTTGATAGATTCCTTCTTGCTCTGGCTCAATCCGTTTGAGGCCAGCACGGCCATTAAATTAGCCACAGCCACCAATCTGGGGAAGGTGTTCTCAGGGGCGTCTGATTTTAATTGTGGCAGATCTTTCAGCGTATGCTGCTTACAGACAGCCCGGACTTTTTCCGGCAGCCGCCAGTGCTTGGCCAGCATCACGCCCAACTCACTGCTGGGAACATAATTGAGGGCTTCAATTGCCTCATGAAAAAGGCATCCATGTTTTGTTCTGTGATCCATAACAGCTTTGAAATGTTCGGGGAAAAATTTTAAATAGACCAGTTTTCCAATATCGTGGAGGATGGCCGTGGCCCAGAGGTCGCCCTGACTCATCAGGGGTTCGTAGTGCTGCTTGAGGTAGCGGGCCGTCAGTGCTGTATAGACGGAGTGCGTCCAGATCTCTTCAAAGGAGGCTTTGCTGTCTCCCCCAATCGCATTGACAACAGAGATGGAGAGGGCAATACGATAGGTTTCGTGAATCCCGAGAAAGCCTACGGCCAGGTTGACATCTGATATCTCTCTGGGGAGGCTGTAATAGGCCGAGTTCACCACTTTTAATACCTGGGCGACCAGGCTGGGATCTGTGGCGATTAATCCAGCAACCCGACTGATGCTGACATTGTCAGTATGGATGATTGACTGTATCTGTGTGACGGCTTGAGGCAAGGCCGGAAGGGTGCAGTGGTCCCTAAGGAAGTTTTCTGTGTCGATCGTGAATGGAGGCAAGGGCGCCATGGGTCATCTTTCATTTTTCAATTATTATTGGTTCTAGTGGATTTTTTTGAGGAGCCAGGCCATGTTCTCACCTAGAATACGCATGGTCTCAAGCCCCTCTTCGTCAAGTTGTACATCGCCAATTCGGCCGCCAATCCCAAGATTCCAGTATCTTGATCCTGGAACAACCATCTGGCTGATGGTGAAGAAATGATTCAATGTGTCAAAGGTATGCAGTGCGCCGGCTCTGCGAACGGCCACAACAGCGGCGCCTACTTTACGTTTCAGTAAATCGCCGTTGGCGCGTGCCACAAAACCGACTCTGTCGATAAATGCTTTCATCTCCGCAGGGACATCTGTGAAATAGACAGGGGCGCCCAGCAGCACGCCATCGGCTTCGCAGAGCTTTTGTATCCATGTGTTGATCGGATCACTTTCAATTACGCATCGCCTATTCTGTCGTTTTGCGCAACCGTAGCAGGCTGTACATCCCTTGAGTGTCTGGCCGGCCATATTGATTCGTTCTGTTTCAATGCCTTCCTGCTCGAGTATTTTTAATACGGTGTCGAGCAAAATGGATGTATTTCCACTTGGACGCGCACTGCCGTTAAATGCAATGACTTTCATATTTTAATGTTTATCCATTACAGAAGTTAATTGTTGTTATTCAGCGTTCATCATTTTGTACGACGTTTCTGCTGAGTTGTTGTCTTTGTGACAGTTATGCAATATCTGTACCAGTCGGAGGGACCGGCGGGTGCTACGATGGGCATTAAAAGGAATGGAGAGTGCACTGTGGCGACACGATGGATTGTAATCATGGCGCTAGGGGGCTGTGGACTTTTGGCGGCTCAGGAGGTCACGCTTTCAGAGGTCATGTTTGACCCGGCGACGTCGGATCGGTATGATGAGTTTATCGAGATTCTAAATGTAAGCGCTACAGAAAGTTATGATTTAAGCGGATGGTATATTGGTGACGGCGCGACGGATGACAGAATTATTGATTTTGGGGATGGGGTCGTTCTGGCGCCTGGGCAGTATGCCGTGATTCTCGATGGTGACTACAGAAAGAATTCGACGACCTATGACGCATTGATTCCTGATGAGGCGCTGCGGTTGACAATTGACGGGAAAACAATAGGCCGTGGCGGCCTATCCAACACGAGCGGGAAGTGTATTACACTTTTTTCCGTGAGCGGGGAAGTTGTTTCCCAATACACCTACAGCCCGGGCAACCGCCCTGGATATTCCGATGAGAAGATTGACAGCGCGGGGTTGAATTCTCATCTGAACTGGACGGATGGGCGTGTGGCAGGCGGCACCCCTGGAAAACAAAACAGTGTCTGTCGCATTGAGACTGAATCCGGACTGGTGTTTTCAGTTTCTCCCAATCCATTCTCCCCAAACAACGATGGATTTGAAGATGAGACCGTGTTCCATTATGCCCTTTCTGATCTGGAGATCACCCTGACACTGCAGGTCTATACGCTATCGGGGCGGCGGGTAAAATCGTTTTGTGTGGGTGAACCACGTGGGCCAGAGGGTGATTTCCACTGGAATGGATGTGATGACAATGGGAATCATTTGTCTTTTGGCCTTTATGTAGCGTATATTGAGGCGCTTTCTGTTTTAAGGGGAGGGCGTTATTGTGAAAAGTTGTGCATAATAATCAGTCAGTAGGTGGCAATGAAAAAAACATTTGATGCGTTTTCAATAAGGGGGGCGCTTGCCATTGTGATTGGTGGTGCGGGGCTGGTCTATAATCTGCTTGTTTTACCGCAGCCATTGACACTTTCGTTACTGCTTTCGGGCGTGTTTTTGGTGATTGGCGGGTGGCTCCTGTTTTTTGCAGAGGCGATAGATTAAGAAGTTATCCACATTATACACACAACCGACAGAACGACGGACCCAGGGGACGGGTTGTGTGAACCAATGCTTAGCCCATTCATATGATTGGGTGCCCTGTATTCTTGTTTTGAGAATAAAATATGAATAATCATGGCTCATCATGTTGTAAAATAGCTATTTAGATAACTTTGTCAAATAAATGTGACAATGCCGTCTCAAAATGAAATGCTTGTGGATGGGGTGTTCATCTTTCGATGTGCGTTTCAAGCGGGGCGGAAAAATATTCGATAGCCCACAAGTTATCCACATTCTCACGCGCGCGCTGAAAGCAGGTTAAGTTCAATGTTTTCGCAAGGCTGTCGACTATTTACAGTGTGCAGTTAATATCACTTCTTAATCGCTCAAAAAAGGCTTGCAATAGTCTCCGTGCCTTGATATATTAAAAGCCTGTTACAAAAAGAATAGAAAGGGGGGATGAACGCTCAATGCCTGCCGTTAAAGTACGTGAAGGAGAGCCTTTTGAAAAGGCTTTCAAACGCTTCACAAAACAGTGTGAGAAAGCCGGGTTAATGTCTGATATCAAGAAACATCAGCATTTTGAAAAACCCAGCGAAAAGAAAAAACGCAAGATGGCAGCTGCGCGCCGTAAACAGCGCAAGCTGCAGGCCATGTTCGGCAACTAGTCATCAGTCCGTGAAAGCGGGAAAGTCGAGCATTTATGGGTCTTGAACAACAGTTGAACAATGATTTAATTGCTGCTATGAAGGCTGGTGACAAAGCGCGTGTCAGTACGCTTCGGCTGATCCGGTCAAGAGCTAAGAATACGGCAATTGAAAAAGGCGATACACTCTCCGATGATGACTTTCTGACAATTATTCAGAAAGAAGCGAAGCGGCGAAAAGAGTCTCTGGCAATGTATGAAAAAGGGGGGCGGGATGACTTGGTTCAGCAGGAAAAGCTGGAGTTGGAAATTTTGTCAACCTATTTGCCCAAGTCTCTTTCTGAATCTGAGATGGCCTTAGTCATTGATCAAGTAATTGAAGATGTTGGTGCAACGCAACGTAGTGATATGGGCCGGGTGATGGGAAAAGTCATGGCTATGGTCCAGGGGCGTGCAGATGGTAAGCTGATTCAAAATATGGTTCAAGAGAAACTCGGCAGTTGAGCGGCCCTCTGATGGCCGATATTGAAAAGCCCTATTCCTTTGGAAAAGGGCTTTTTTTTAAATTCATTTTAGAAGATGCCACTATCTTGACAAAATCAGTGGGATTTCTTATATTCGGCTAGCTGGTTGGCCGTGAATAGAATTGGGAACCTATTCCCCGCATTTTTCTTAATATGGGCATGTTCGTGCCTGTTTTTCACGCCTCTTTAATTCCGCTATTACCGGTATAGTGAGGGGAAGATGATTAAAAAGGACAGATTATGGGACTTCAGTTATCCACACGTGGACGGTATGGTGTCAGGGCTTTAACGCAACTTGTCAAAAATTATGGCGGGCAGCCTCTCTCGATTCAGACCCTCTCTGAGGAAGAGAAAATTCCATTAAGGTATCTTGAACAGATTATGGGGCGGCTGCGCCGTGATGGTATTGTTGAGAGTATTCGTGGACCCAAAGGCGGATACTGGCTTGAAATTGCCCCGGAAAAAATATCACTGGGTAAAGTGCTTGAAATACTCGAAGGCAATATTACTTTGGTCTGGTGTGTCGATGAAACTGAGGACTGTCCAAACAGAGCGAGTTGTCCAACGGCTGCCTTCTGGTGTACAGTCAATGATGGGATTCGTCAGTTTCTGGATGAAACCACGCTTGACCAATTAAATTCTGAGGACTGGGGCAATCGTAAGCTGTCATTTAAGCTGGAAAAAAAATAGGCGGCCACATGCGCATCTATCTTGACAATGCCGCGACAACACCGGTTGATCCGCGTGTGGTTGAGGCCATGCAGTCTTATTGGACGGCTTATTATGGAAATCCGTCTTCTTCGCACAGTGAGGGGCAGGCAGCCCGCGACGGTGTTGAACGGGCACGGGATCAGGTGGCTGCACTTCTGGGCGCCAATCGTGATGAGATTATCTTCACCAGCGGCGGCTCAGAAGCGGACAATACGGCGATTAAACTTGCCTTTGCATTGAGCGGCAAGGGTAATCATTTGATCTGCTCGTCCATTGAGCATGATGCGGTATTAAAGACAATGCAGTATATGACTGGAATGGGCTTTGATCTGACTGTGCTGCCCGTGGATGGGTTGGGTCGTGTAGATCCCGATGACGTGCGCAAGGCGATCACTGCCAAAACCGTGCTGATCTCCGTGCATCATGCCAACAATGAGATTGGTACGATTGAACCCATTGCCGAAATCGGGCGTATCGCCCATGAACACGATGTGCTCTTCCATTCCGATGCGGTACAGACCTTTGGGCATGTGCCCATCTCTGTTGCAGAATTGAATATTGATATGTTGGCGCTCTCGGCCCATAAACTTTACGGACCCAAGGGCGTGGGAGCGCTCTATCTGAAACGGGGCACGGGTTTTACGCCGCTGATTCACGGTGGCGGGCAGGAGGATCATCGCCGCGCCTCTACGTCAAACGTGGCGGGTATTGCGGGGCTGGGCATGGCTGCGGAGATTGCCAGGGTCGAGATGGCCGAGGAGCACGATCGGATTCGGCGGCTCCGCGACGGCCTTTGGCAGGCCCTTGGGGATGCGATGGAAGGCTTGATCCTGAACGGGCATGCAGTACAGCGCCTGGACAACAATCTGAATTTTTCTATTCAGGGCGTGGAGGGTGAGTCACTGCTCATGGCCTTGGACATTGAAGGTCTGGCCGCCTCCAGCGGGTCGGCCTGTTCCTCCGGCTCGGGGCGGGGCTCTCATGTCTTGGCGGCCACCGGTAATGGGGCCGCCCAGGGTCAAGGGAGTCTCAGGCTCTCGCTGGGCCGTTTCACCACAGAAGATGATGTGCTCAAAGCCACTGAAATTATCGTCAAGGCGGTGCACCGCCTTCGTCAACTCTCCGGATTTTAATGGGATCGATGATGAATAAAGAGAATATGAAATCTGAGATCGCGCGTCTGAAAAAAGAACAGGACGCGGTGATCCTGGTCCATAATTATCAGATCAGCGAGATCCATGAAATTGCCGATTTCCTCGGCGATTCTTTGGATCTCTCACGCAAGGCAGCCAATGTAGGGGCCTCCACCATTGTCTTCTGCGGTGTGGATTTTATGGCGGAGACGGCCAAGATTCTGTCTCCTGAAAAGCGTGTTTTGCTGCCGCGCCGCGAGGCCAGCTGTCCCATGGCCCATATGGCCACTCCCACAGCTGTTCAGGAGATGAAGGCCCGCTATCCCAAGGCCCAGGTGGTGACCTATGTCAATTCCACAGCCGAGGTGAAAGCCGTCTCAGATGTTTGCTGCACCTCGGCCAATGCGGTCAAGATTGTCCAGGGTCTCGATACGGACGAGGTCATTTTTGCGCCCGATAAGAATCTGGGCGCCTATGTGCAGCGATTCACCGACAAGACCGTGCATCTGTGGGACGGCTACTGCTACGTGCACAATCAGTTCGACCCTGAAGAGATTAAACAGGCCAGGGCCGCGCATCCCGAGGCCCTTTTGATGGTGCATCCCGAGTGTCCTCCTGATGTCATCGACCTGGCCGATGAGGTGCTCTCCACCAGCGGCATGGTCACCGTCGCCAGAGAAACATCGGCCAAGACCGTGCTGGTGGGCACAGAGGCGGGGATGATCGATCGTCTTCAGCGTGAAAATCCCGAAAAACGATTTCTATCGGCCGGTACGCTGCGCACCTGCCGCGGCATGAAGGCCATCCGCCTGGAGGACGTCTATCACGCCCTGCGTGACGGGAAGATTGAAACCGAATTGCCCGAGACGGTGATCGCACCCGCCCGAGCCGCTTTGGAGCGCATGCTCAGCGATGCCTAAACCGCGCGTACTGGTGGGCATGAGCGGCGGCGTGGATTCGTCTGTGGCCGCAGCCATCCTTCAGGAAAAGGGCTATGAGGTCATCGGGGTGACAATGCGCTTCTGGGGCGAGCGGAATCGCTGTTGCTCCCTGGAGGATGTGGTGGACGCCCAGAAAGTGGCGGCCCAATTGGGCATCAAGCACTACCTGGTGCATTTTGAAGAGCTGTTTAAACGTGAAGTGGTCGACTACTTCACTGAGGAATATGAAAGAGGGCGCACGCCCAACCCCTGTGTGGTCTGCAACCCGAAGATCAAGTTTGGCGCCCTGCTCAAAACCGCCGATGAGATGGGGGCCGAATATCTCGGCACCGGCCACTACGCGGTGGTCTCACGGCCCCGCTTAGAGGGCGGCCGCTATCAGCTCCGCCGCGGCAAGGAGCGGGGCAAGGATCAATCCTATTTTCTGGCCCGGCTTAATCAGGATCAGCTGCGCCGCGTGCTCTTTCCCATTGGCACCTTTCCCAAGGAGAAGATCCGCGACCTGGCCGAGCGTTTCGGCCTGGCCATTGCCCGTAAGGGGGAGAGTCAGGAGGCGTGCTTCATCCCGGACGGCGATGTGGCGGCCTTTATCGAGCGGCAGCGCGGCAGCGCCTATGCGCCGGGGGAGATCGTCGATCCGTCCGGCACGGTGCTGGGGCAGCATCGCGGCATTATTGGCTACACCATCGGCCAGCGCAAGGGGCTGGGCATTGCCGTGGGCCGTCCCATTTACGTCACTGGTATCGATGCAGAAAAGAATCGCGTGATCGTCGGCGATGACATCGATCTCTACAAACGGCGTTTCACGGCCACGGAGATGCACTGGGTCTCGGCGGAGCCGTCGAAGGATCCCATGGAAGTCAGCATTCGGATACGCTACAAGCACAAGCCGGCCAGGGGGCGGTTGATTCCGCAGGAGGACGGGCGGGTCACCGTGGCATTTAATGAGGCGCAACGGGCGCTCACACCCGGCCAGCTGGCTGTTTTTTACGACAGAGATGTGGTGCTGGGCTCAGCCTGGATCGATTCAATTATCGACTAGCTATAGAGAGGAGTGTATGATGAAATTTCATGGGACAGCTGTGATGGTGATCGCCTTGCTGGCCGTTGTGATAGCGGTTGGCTGCAATAGAAATGAGGCGGAGACGCCGGCAGTACAGGCCTCCAAGCCCATTGCCTGGCTGACGGATATGGATGAGGCCCTGGCCCTGGCCGGCGCACAGCACAAACCGCTGATGGTGGATTTTATGGCCACCTGGTGTCCGCCGTGCAATATGATGGAGGATTCTACGTTCACTGATCCGCGGGTGATTGAAAAGGCCGAGGCCTTCATCACGGTTCGCATCGATGTAGACAAGCAGGGCGATGTGGCCAATCACTACAAGGCCAATGCCAGCAAGTACGGTGGTGTGGGCATTCCCAATATTTTGTTTATGGATGCGCACGGTCATTCCCTGAGGCACCCTGTCGGGTATCAGGGCCCTGAGGTTTTTCTGGCAATGATGGATTCAGTACTCACGTTGGCGGCAAACCATCATCATTAAACGGTGAATATTATGTCTATAGCTTCTTTAAATACCAAGAAGATGACGGTGCCGACATTGGTCGGTATGAAGGCCAGGGGGGAGAAAGTGGCCTGCCTGACCGCCTATGACTGGACCCTGGGCCGCCTTTTGGATGAAGCGGGCATGGATTTGATTCTCGTCGGTGACTCCGCGGGCATGGTCTGCGCGGGTCATGAGTCCACTTTGCCGGTCACCCTGGACGAGATGCTCTACCACACGCGCTCGGTCAGCCGCGGCGTGCAACGCGCCCTGGTCATTGCCGACATGCCCTTTCTCACCTATCAGGTCAACGGCGATGAGGCGCTTCGTAATGCCGGTCGCTTCCTCCAGGAAGGCGGTGCCGACGGCGTGAAGATTGAAGGCGGGCTGCACATGGCCGAGACCATCCGCCGCCTGGTGGATGTGGGCATTCCAGTGATGGGGCATCTCGGGCTGACACCGCAGTCCATCCGTTCTTTCGGGAGCTATAAGCTGCGCGGCAAGTCCTCTGATGAGGCGGCACGCATCCTAGAATCAGCCAAAGCCATTGCCGAGGCCGGCGTCTTCTCCATGGTGCTTGAAAAGATTCCCGCTGAGCTCGCCAAGGAGATCACGGCATCGGTCTCCGTACCGACCATTGGCATTGGCGCAGGCCCGCACTGCGACGGCCAGATTCTGGTCACCCATGATGTGTTGGGCCTCTACGAGGCGTTCAAACCCAAATTTGTCAGGCGCTACGCCCACCTGGCCGAGACCATTCGCACGGCGGTTTCCGGCTATTCGGATGATGTGAAAAAGGGGGGCTACCCTTCGGCCGAGGAGAGTTTTTAGTGGAATCCACGTTGATGTTTTTCCTCATCGGCCTCTCTGTGTTTGCGGTCAAGCGTCTCACGGCAGAGCGATCGGATGGATGGCGCCTGCTCTGTTTTGTGGCGGCCGGGACAGGCGGCGGCGCGTTGGTGGCCTACCTGGCCGGCCATCCCTTGAGCCCCGCCGTCAACTATCCAGCCTGGCTGGTGGTGCCCACAGGCGCCTTTGCTGGTTGGCTCTGCTTCTGGGCCGAATCCAGGTCGCTGCTGAACCGGCCCGGGATTCAGTATTTGGCCACTTTGCTGCTGGGGTTGATCACTGCGGCATTCACCTGGGGGGCGGCGCAGGTATATCGCCTCTTTGCAGACCTGGAGGTGCAGATGACGCTGAGCGGCGGAGAGGCGGCTATCATCTGGATCACTGTGGGCTTTGTCACCCTGTTCGGTTATACATTCCCGGAGCGTCTCTTTAAGCCGCCTGTGCGTTCCACTGACTGATTTTGGTTTCCATGAGCCCGTCCCCAGAGGACGGGTTTGTCTTAGATGAAGATTCAATGGATGAGGCGACAAAATGGCCATTGAGATGCACCCGATTGGCGTGATCCACACACCCTTCAAATTGCTGAAGGGGATGCCGATACAGCCCAGAGGCGCAGAGGGCGTGAAGGGGGAGATTGAGATTTTTGAGCCGTTTCGTGCGGGGCTGAGAGATCTGGACGGCTTCTCCCACGTGCAGCTGCTCTATCTCTTTCATGAGAGCCGGGGATTCAAGATGGAGGTGGTGCCCTTCATGGATACAGAGGTGAGAGGCCTCTTTGCCACGCGTGCGCCCAGACGGCCCAATCCCATTGGACTCTCCACGGTTCGACTGATGAATGTGCATGAAACCGGATTCGACGTGCAGGATATCGACATCCTGGATGGCACGCCGCTGCTCGATATCAAACCCTATGTGCCGGCCTTCGATGAGGCGCAGCAGGTCAGTACAGGATGGCTTGAATCGGTGGCGCATACGGTAAAACGGCGCCGGTCTGACGGTCGGTTTACGGATTGATAATTTTACCTTTTTATCAGAGCCATAATAGAAGCGCCCCGTCATTTGGCGGGACGTTTCGGTAGGCGACGTCAGTTGCCGGCTGGTGGTTTGATGTTCCACTGCGTGAGTTGATCGAGTGTGGTGTTTGCGGCTATTTCCTGTAAGTAAGCCGCGTCAGCCTTTGGCAGCGTTGCACAGTATGGATTGCCATGAACGGTTTCTCGGAATATAGTGCAGAAATAGACGCACGCCATGAGATATGAGCCGGATGCGGATGGGTGAAATCCGTCAGTGTCATAAAGTTTGATGTCATTTTCACCGTGAAGCACAATATCCCAGGCAGCCCCTACCGGGGCTATGGGGAGATTGAAATGATTGGCCACTGTCTTGGTCCCCTGAATCAGCATTTGTATGAATTCAGAGGGGCTGTAATAGACCTTGCCGTCCAGAGTCACGTTTTTATCCAGTGCATAATCCAGGAAGAAGACAATCTCTGTGGCCGAATGGTTGGCTCTGATGCGCTGCACCAGGGTTTCAATCGGTGGGAGCAGATCTTCCACGAGATGAGAAAAGGCAATGTTATAGCTTGACCCCTGTAAGATGACCACGTCCCACTGCTTTGATCGGATGGCTGCGAGTGTACTTTCATGCTGTGCATGATATTTCAGTTTTGAGCCCCCTATTGAAAAATCGGTAACCGTCATGGACTTGCCAGCGTATTCGGCGAGTTTTTGAAGTGTGCGGGGCATGGCATTATAGCCCGTAAGACTATTGCCTATGAAGAGCACAGTTGTCGCTTCAGAAGAGTTTGGCGCCGGCTCTTCATCCTTCTGCTCCGGACGGGTTGAGGGGTTGCACTGTGAGCCGGTGAGGCTCATTAATGTCAGCATGACCCATAGTATTCTGACGAACCAGTGTCGCATAATTCTCCTTTTTGTTTTGGGGACATTGTTCTTTTAATACGCTGCGCGGTGATAAAACCCCCGATGAGAATAGCCTTTCATGGCAGACAGGGCTGGGGGCGCAGGGTTGAATGGGAGAACGTGTCGAGATCTTTCCTCAAAACGGAGTGCTGGGCACCGTGACGAGTCCAATAAAAAAGCCCCGCTTGGCGGGGCTTTGTAGAATCATTCAATCATAAAGCTACACATGTTTGGCCAGTCCGGCGCTGCCGAACTGGGTGACCAGTTTCTCCACATGGGCGGTGATACGGGGTTTGATCAGCGTCATCACTTCTTCCAGGTCTGTGCCCGTCGGGTCTTTACGCAGCAAGTTCACATCAATCACTTTGAGATAGTCGCGCGGGTCAATGGTGCCGGGTTTTTCATCCAGCACCTTCTTGATGCGGGCCAGCACATCGGGTGAACTGTCTTCCACACCGGGGTTGTCCAGAAAATATTTGCGGAAGGTGGCGGTGATGCCCAGGCGTAGATCGGTGTCAATGTTCACCTTGCGCATGCCGCTAGCAATGGCTTCCTGAATTTTCTCCATGGGCACGCCCTTGGCATTGGCAATCTGGCCGCCGTATTGGTTGATCTCGGCCACCAGTTCCTGCGGCACGGTGGAGGAGCCGTGGCTCACCAAAAAGTGCTCTTCATTCTGACCGTAGGCTTTCATGCCGGCGTAGCTCTGCCTGACAATATGCACGGCCAGACCGGAGAGGTCTGTGCCCTTGTTGGGTCCGTGGCTGGTGCCGTAGGCCACGGCCAGGGCTTCGGCGCCGGTCTCGTCAAAGAAATAGGGGACGAGCATGGGGTTGGCGTAAGTGGTCTTCTCGTGAATGACGTCCTCTTCCACGCCGGCCAGCATGCCGTATTCGCCTTCTACACTCACGCCCTTGGGATGGGCCTTGGCCACGATCTCCTTTGTCGCCTTGATGTTCTCTTCAATGGGCAGGGAAGAGGCGTCGATCATCACGGACGAGAAGCCGTTCTCAATACAGGCAGCGGCAGATTCAGCGTTGCCGTGATCCAGATGCAGGGCAATGGGCGAGCTGCATCCGCAGTCAGCCATGGCCTGGCGGAGCATGGCGGCAATGTGCTCGGGACCGCCCTGAAAGGCGTTGGCGCCTTTGGACGCCTGTATGATACCCGGGCCTTCCGCCCGGTTGAGCCCTTCCAGAATACCCAGCGCCTGGGTGTAAAAATTGACATTGAAAGCACCGATGGCAGCAGGTCTGCCTTTGAGTGAGGAGGTCTCAGCCGCTTTGAGCAGCGGGGTCATGGAAACCAGTGGTGAGGTGTTTTTAGACATGATTGTCTCCTCTGTATAAAAATTGAAAAATAAGCGGAATGAATCGAAATAAATGTACGGAGAGATGGGCTGAAATGCAAGATTTTTTGAAGCGTTGCATCTGGCGTAAATCGATGTGAGACTTGCATTTTAAAGCATTTTCCGTTACATTTAAAGTTATGTTTGGTCAGAAAGATGAGGTGGAAGATGCGAGTATCAAAAGGTAGCCTGTCCCTGCTCTTTGTGGTTCTGCTCCTGGGGCCTGCCGGCGTGCATGCACAGCAGCCCGGACCGTCACTGGAAGCGGCAAGGGCGTTGATTAACCTGGATGAGAAGCGGCTGGATGAGCCCGCACAGGCACTTCTCTATGCACTGCTTCATCGTAGCCATGAGATGCCAGCGACGGTGTCCGCCTGGCAGCTTCTGGGTGATCTGCACGCGCAGCGTAAGCGGGCAGATCAGGCGTTCATGGCCTATTTTACCGCCTTGCACTTTGACCTGGATGAGAAAACCCGTACAGATATCACCGTTGCAGGGAAATTGCTGGCCGAGAAATCCGGGGCGCTCTCTCCCATTAAAGAGAAACTGACAGCCCTGATTGACGATGCGGCAGGGGAGGGCGATGCGCCTGCCCGTGAATTGAAGGCCCTTCGCGCCCTGCGTGACCTGGAGTATCCCAAGCTCTTTCCCGCCCTTATTGAGGCGGGCAGACTCTACGCGTTTCGCGTGCCGTTTGCAGAGGTCGTTCCTGCATTATGGCTGGAGATCAGTGAGATGGAGACTGCGCTGGGCCATCACTGGAAGGCGCTGGCGGCGGCCACCATCGTGGTCAATGACTATGCCGACTCTGATCTGGCGGGCAAGGGAGAGCTTTGTCTGGCGGGGATTTATGCCTATCAGCTGAAGAGATATGCACTGGCTGCCACCACCTACCAGGGGCTGATCAAGTCAGAGGGCGATACGTCATTGCAGGCCGAGGCCCGGTGGGGGCTGGCTGAGCTGCGCGACCAGAAGGAGAAGGCCTACAGCGCGGCCGTGGAGGCCTATCGTGACTTCATCGATCACCACGCCGGCGACGTACGCGTGCCCCGCGCCTGGATGCGCATCGCCGAACTCCAGATCAGTCGACTCAAACAGCCTGAGGCGGGCATTGCGTCTTATGGCTGGCTGATCCAGTCGTGTCCTGAAAGCGAGCAGGTGGCTGAGGCCAGGCTGGCCGTGGCTGAGACCTATGAGAAGAAGATGAAGGACTATGCCAAGGCTGTGGCCGCCTATATCGAATTTGCCGGTGCCCATCAGGACCATGAAAAAGCAGCCGCTGTGCTCTACCAGGCCGGACGGCTGGCTGAGGAGAAGATGAAGGACAGTGCGCGTGCGCTGGAAATCTACCGCGAAGTGGTCAATAGTTTTACCAAGCAGAAACCGGTGGATGCAGCCCGCTCCCGCATTAAGAAATTAGAGAAAACGGCCGCTGAGAACGAGTAGCCCGTCGCTGAGAGAGATAGAGAGAAGGATGGATGTATGGCAGTACCCGTATATTTTTATCCAGTAGATTCAACCGCTGGAGATGAGGCCGTGGTTCAGGGCGTCAATGCCCTGATTGAGGCCGCTGATTTGATGAAAGTGGTGCATGCCAATGACCTTTTAGGCATCAAGATGCACTTTGGTGAAGATAAGAACAACACGCATGTGCGTCCGGAATGGGTCAGGCCCATTGCCAATGCGGTGAAGGCGGCCCAGGCCAAACCCTTTCTCACCGATACCTGTGTGCTCTACAAGAGCCGCCGAGACAATGCGGTGGACCATCTGACGCTGGCCCATGAACACGGATTCACCATGGCCCGTACCGGTGTGCCAGTGGTGATTGCCGATGGGCTCCTCGGCGCCTCTGAGCGTGAAGTGCCCATCCAGGGCGAAATTTTTAAGAAGATTGCCGTGGCTGAGCTGGCGCTGCAGGCCAATTCGCTTATTGTGGTCACCCACATGACCGGGCATCTGGGCGCGGGTATGGGCGCCACCATCAAGAATCTGGGCATGGGCTTTGCCAGCCGCAAGGGCAAGCTGCGGCAGCACGCCACCATGAATCCCAAGATCAAGACCAAGTTCTGCACAAAATGTGGTGAGTGCATCCGCTGGTGCCCTGAAGACGCCATCACCATGGGCTCGGCTGGCGCGGCCATCAATCAGAAGAAATGTATTGGCTGCGGCGAGTGTATTGCGGTCTGCCGCTTCTCAGCCGTGAAGCACGACTGGCACATGGGCGAGGCCGATCTGCAGAAGCGCATGGCCGAACACGCCCTGGGCGTGCTCTCGGGCAAGGCGGGTCGCGTGGCCTACGTTACCTTTCTGCTTAACTTGACCCGCGACTGCGACTGCATGGACAAGGCGCAGGAGCTGGCCATGGAGGATATTGGCATCATGGCCGGGTTCGACCCCGTGGCCCTGGACGCAGCGGCCCTGAACATGGTCCGTGAAAAAGCGGGAGACCGTGTGGATGAGGTGCTCCACACCGCCATCGATGCCGGGGTGCAGGTCTCACACGGTGAGAAGATTGGGCTGGGCAGTGCGGATTATGAGTTGATTCATGTCGGCCCATAGCCTGGAAAACGGCGCGACGCCGGGCGATCAGCTGCGCTGGCGCGTGGCTGCGGTCTTTCGCATGCTGCTCTGGCGCGGCTCTGTCGCTTTAGAACAGATGATTTATCGCATGCATGATGAGACGCCTGTGGAACAGCGTGTGGCCGTCACAGATCCTTTTGCCCGCGCCACCTGGCACTGGGAAAAGGAGAAGGGCTATGTGCTGCTGGATAGAGGACACAAGTCCGTAGATGTGATCTCCATGCATCCGATCAGTGAAAATTAATTTCTGAAACAGAGGGAAAAATGTCAAATTTGAAAGCCATAAACCATCCCATTAAACGCTCGGGACCGCTGCTCACCGTGGTGCTTGACGGTGTGGGTGTGGCCCCGGAAGGCAGGGGCAATGCCGTTCAAGCGGCAAAGACGCCGGTGTTGGATCGCCTGCTCGAAAGTTGCCCAAACACCACACTGCGTGCCCATGGCACGGCTGTGGGACTGCCCTCTGACGGCGACATGGGCAACTCCGAGGTGGGGCACAACGCCATTGGTGCGGGTCGTGTCTTTCAGCAGGGGGCCAAACTGGTGAATCACGCCGTGGCATCGGGTGAGATGTGGCAGGGCGAGACCTGGCAGCGTCTCATCGCCCAGGTGAAGGAGAACGCCTCGGCATTGCACTTCATCGGCCTCTTCTCCGACGGCAATGTGCACAGCCATATCGATCATCTCAAGGCCATGCTCACACAGGCCAAGGCAGAGGGCGTGGGCCGTGCCCGCATCCATATCCTCCTGGATGGCCGCGACGTGGGCGAGACCTCGGCGCTTGACTATGTCAGGCCCTTTGAAGACTTCCTGTCCGCACTGAATGCCGGGGGTGTGGACTTCCGTATCGCCTCGGGCGGCGGGCGCATGAACGTGACCATGGACCGCTACGAGGCCGACTGGCGCATTGTAGAACGCGGCTGGCAGACCCATGTGCTGGCCCAGGGCGAGACCTTTGCTTCGGCAGAGGCGGCCATCACCGCCATCCGTGAGCGCGAGCCAGGCCTCATCGATCAGTTCTTTCCGCCCTTTGTCATCGCCGACGGCGACAGCCCTGTCGGCCCCATTGAGGACGGAGACTCGGTCATCTTCTTCAATTTCCGCGGCGACCGCGCTATCGAGATCAGCCGCGCCTTTGAAGAGGCGGCTTTCGATATCTTCGACCGCCGGCGCCATCCCAAGGTGGCCTATGCCGGCATGATGGAGTATGACGGCGACCTGCATATCCCCTCGGCCTATCTGGTCTCGCCCCCGGCCATCGACCGGACCTTGGGCGAGTACCTGGCCGGTGCCGGCGTGACGCAGCTGGCCTGTTCGGAAACACAGAAGTATGGCCATGTCACCTATTTCTGGAACGGCAACCGCAGCGGCAAGTTTGACGATGATCTCGAAACCTATATCGAAATTCCCTCTGATATTGTGCCCTTTGAAGAGCGGCCCTGGATGAAATGCGCCGAGATTACCGACACTGTCATACATGAGATGGCCACGGGCAAACACCGTTTCATCCGCATCAACTACGCCAACGGCGACATGGTGGGACACACGGGTGTACTCCGTTCGGCCACCATCGCCATGGAGGCCGTAGACCTGGCTCTGGGGCGTCTGCTCAAGGCCGTGGAAAAGGCCGGGGGTGTGGCGCTGATCACCGCCGATCACGGCAATGCCGATGAGATGTTTGAGCTGGGCAAGGACGGGCAGCCCAAGACCGATGAAACGGGTCGCATCAAACCCAAGACCAGCCATACGCTCAACCCTGTGCCATTCATCATTTTTGATCCGGGCTTTAATGGGGAGTATCAACTGTCAGCCGTGGAAAAACCGGGACTCTCCAACATTGCGGCCACGGTGATGAACCTGCTGGGCTTTGAGGCGCCTGCCGATTATGACGCCAGCCTGATCGAGATGAAAGGGTAGTGCCGGTTTATGTCGCTAAAAAGTAAATTGATAGGCGCGGCCCGCCAGACCGGGCAGGTGGGTGTGCTCTGGGGAGACACACTGCGTCACGGTTTCACGCGGCCCTATGAGTTCAAGGCCCTGCTGCACCAGATGGATGAACTGGGCGTGAAGTCTCTGCCCATTGTGATCGTCGCCTCGTTCTTTGTCGGCATGGTCATGGCCATTCAGGTGGCCTATTCTGAGGCCAACTTTGCGGGACGGGCCATGCTGGGCATTGGCGTGGGCGCGGCCATCACCAAGGAGTTTGGACCGCTCTTGACGGCCCTTCTGGTCGGCGGGCGGGTCAGCGCGGGCATCACCTCGGTGATCGGTTCCATGCGCGTCACCGAGCAGGTGGACGCCATCCGGCTTTTGGGCGCCAGTCCGGCCAAGAAGCTGGTCTTTCCCCGCGTCTTTGCCACCATGATCATGCTGCCGTTGCTCACCGCACTGGCGGATATTGTCGGCATAGCGGGTGGCCTGGTGGTGGCGTTGATGGATATCAAGATGACGTTTATCACCTATTACTATCAGGTAGTACGCGCCGTGACCATGATGGATTTTTTCGGCGGTATTTTAAAAGCACTGGTCTTCGGCTTTTTTGTCTCTCTCATTGGCTGCCATTATGGATTGCGTGTGGAGGGCGGCGCCGAGGGTGTGGGACAGGCCACCACCAAGTCTGTGGTGGCCGCTTCGGTGTGTGTGATGGTGGTGGACTATTTTATGACCAAACTGTTATTGATTCTGTAAGAGGCTGCTGTGCCCCCGTTTGTATTTTTTGATGAAGTGTATAAGAGTTTTGACGACCGTGAGGTGCTGCGCGGCCTGACGCTGGTCATCCGGCGTGGTGAGGCCCTGGTGATTCTGGGTGGTTCCGGTACGGGAAAAACCGTGGCCTTAAAGCATATTGTCGGACTCATCAGTCCCGACCATGGCCGTGTTTTTGTGGAGGGTCGCGATGTCACAGATTTTGACGAAGATGAGATGCTCCCCATTCGACGCAAGGTGGGCTTTCTCTTTCAGGGCGGCGCCCTTTTTGATTCCATGAGCGTCTTTGATAATGTGGCCTTTCCCCTGCGAGAGCATACCTCGTTCTCCGAGGCTGAGATTGCGGTCAAGGTCCGAGAGAAGTTGAAACTTGTCGGTCTGGAGGGGGTGGATCAGATGATGCCCAGCAACCTCTCCGGCGGCATGCGGCGACGCGTGGCCCTGGCACGGGCCGTCATCCTTGAGCCCAAGGCGCTGCTCTTTGATGAACCGACGACGGGTCTTGATCCCATCACCACCAAGTGGGTCAGCAAGCTCATGCGCAATATCCATGAGAATCTGAAGATTACATCGGTGATCGTCACGCATAACATCCAGAGCGCCATGGCCGTGGCCGACCGCATCGCGTTTCTCTATCGCGGTCGCATCAAGTTTGTGGGTACGCCGGAGGAGATCTGGGAGTGTGACGATCCCATTGTTCATGAATTTTTAAGGAGTTAACCCCGTTGGCACAGAGAAAAGTCAAGAAATCACTGCGGCGCGAGATGCGCGTGGGCAGCGTAACCCTGGTGGCCATTGTCATCATGGTCAGCATGGTCTTTGCCCTGGGCGGGCAAAAGAAGATGTTCGGTAAGAAGGTGAAGTATCGCATTCTTTTTGCAGGCACAGGGGGGCTCTACACCGGCGACCCGGTGCTGCTCACCGGCGTGGAGGTGGGCAATGTCTCGGCCATCGGCTTTCCCAGTGATTTAAATGAATACAAGATCCAGGTGGAGATTGAAGTGGACCGCGACGTGGCGCCGCGCATCCGCATGGACTCACAGGCCCGCATCGCTTCGGCCAGCCTGGTCTACGGCAAGCTGGTCCATATCTCCATGGGCAGCATGGCGTGCGATCCGGTGCCCGCGGGCGAATTCATTCCGGCCATGGATCCTACGGACATGGCGGCGGTGGTGGACAGCACACAACAAATGATGACGGATATCCGACGTGTGCTTGGCAAGATTGACGAAGGGCCCGGTCTGGTCAGCCAACTCCTCAATCAGCCCGCCCGCCTGTCGGAGACGTTGAAGCATCTCAATACCTCTTCCCGCCATCTGGCGCAGCTTCTGGCCCAGGCCCGCAGCGGTCGGGGCGCGGTGGGCACGCTTTTATCCGATACCACATCGATCAAATCGACACTCAATAACCTGATGACCGCTTCGGCCAATCTCAAGGCCATGTCGGCGCAGCTGGCCTCCAAAGAGACGGCATTCGGCCGTTTGGTGAATGATGAGGCCTATGGCAAGGCCGTGACCACAGATCTCAAGCGCACATTGCATCATCTGGCCAATATTACGGCAAAGATCGACTCCGGGCAGGGTACAGCCGCGCAGCTGATTAATGATCCCTCTGTCTATTACGGACTTCAAAATGTCGTCCTGGGCATTGAGCGCAGCTCCATGACCAAGTGGTTGGTGCAGAACCGCCGCAAGGCCGGGGAGAAGACACAGAAACGCATTGAGGCCATGCCCGAGAGATAGTTTGTCGGGCGGCTGGCCTGTTGAAAGGATCTCATGAATTTTATTGACAGAGTACCACTCTTTATCGTGCTTGTTTTTTCCATCATCTTTCATGAGGTGGCCCACGGCATGGTGGCGCTGTGGCGCGGCGACACCACGGCGCGTGATGCGGGCCGGCTGACCTTCAACCCTATACCGCATATCGATCTCTTTGGGACCATTCTCTTCCCGCTTTTTTTGATTTTGATGCAGTCGTCTTTTCTCTTTGGCTGGGCCAAGCCCGTGCCTGTGGATCCCCGGCGTTTTTCTCAGGCCCAGAAGGACATGGCCCTGGTGGGCGCTGCGGGGCCGGCCAGCAATCTTTTTCTGGCCGTGGTGCTGGGGCTGGTCGCACGCTGGGCAATCCCCCATCTCGGCACGGCTCATATGATGACACAGGCCCTGGGCTTTGGCGTGATGATCAACCTGGTCCTGGCCGTTTTCAACCTCATGCCCATTCCCCCGCTGGACGGCAGCCGTATCTTGCTGGCCTTCCTGCCGGTGCGTTTTATCAAACCCTATATTCAACTTGAACGTTACGGTATGCTGATTATCTTCGCTGCATTTTATCTGGGCCTCTTTCGTCTGGCTGTGTGGCCTGTGGTTCAATTGGGCATGCGGGTGATACTGGGCTAATTTGAAAAGGATGAATCATGGATATACTGTTGGACTATTTTCGTGAGCACCCGCGCCTCCTGGGCTTGGTCAAGGCCGTTCTGGTGTTGCTGTTGACCTGGTTTGCCTCCTTTCTCTTGCCCAAGTTGGAGCAGAGATACGTCCGGCGTTGGGTGGGCAAGACCAAGACAGATATCGATGACAGAATTGCCGAAAAGCTCATGGCCGCGATGGCTCATCTGGTCTGGCTGATTGGATTTGCCATCGCCTCAAAGGCGCTGCAGGCGGTTTTTGCCACAGGGGTGCTGCGCATTGCCGACCATCTCATCTATGTATTCCTGGTGCTTCTGCTGGCCCGTCTCCTGGCCGCTGTGCTCCACATCGGACTGGAATGGTACCTGAAGACCTGGAACACGCGTAACAGCCGCCAGGTTCGCGATGAATTCGGCCCGTTGATTTTTCGCGTACTGTCCATCGTGATCTACACCGTGGCCGTCGTGAATATTCTTCACCATTTCAATCAGGATGTCAGCTCGGTGATCGTCTCTCTGGGTGTCGGCTCTCTGGCCGTGGCCCTGGCCGCCAAGGACACGCTGGCCAACATGATTGCAGGATTTATGATTATGACAGACCGCCCCTTCCGTCAGGGCGACCGCATCGCCCTGGAGTCTGGCGAAAAAGGCGACGTCTACGATATTGGATTGCGCACCACCAAGATTCTCACCTTTGACAACACCTTGATCGTGGTGCCCAACCATCAGATCATCAACGAAAAAGTGACCAACCTCAGCTATCCCGATCCTCAGATCCGTGTGGCTATTGATGTGGGCGTGGCCTACGGCAGCAATGTGGAAACAGTCAAATTAATGCTGGTTGATCTCTGCCAGAAACATCCCGACGTGTTGGATGTGCCGGCGCCTTCCGCCTATTTTGTCAACTTTGGCGACTCATCTTTGGATATGAAAGTGGTGTGCCGCGTCTCACAATGGGGCGACCAGTGGCGTGTGGGTGAAGAGCTGCGTGTGGCCATTTACCGGGCCTTTGAGGCGGCCGGCATTGAGATTCCCTTTCCTCAGCGGGACATACATATTCATCAGGATAAATAACCCTTTCACCTGTTTCATCCCAACAAAGGAGCCATGTTTATGCAGAACACCCGACGCTGGATGACTTCCCTGTCGCTGCTGATTGCCGCAGTGATGCCCTTGAGCGGTTTATCCGCTCAGACCAAAAAACTTACCTATAAGCAGGCCTATGAACGCCAGGGAGAGCAGCTTACAAAGCGCCTGCCCTCCGTGCGCGGCTGGAAAGACGGCAGCACTTATCTGGAAAATCGCACCGTAGAGAAAGACGGAAAGCGCCACTCCACTCTCCTGGAAATAGACGCTGCCACAGGCGAAAGTCAGGAGCACACAGGCAAGGCCCCCAAGAAACCGACCCTGCAAAAAGGGTTTCGTCTGAGCAATGCCAGAGCCACTTCGGCCGATGAACTGGGTTATCTCTTTGTGAAAAAAGGTGACCTCTACTATTACAACGCCGAGAAAGACGCTTTCAAGCGACTGACGGCCACCAAGGGCGAAGAGCGCAATCCTACATTTTCGCCTGATGGAAAACAGGTGGCCTACACCCTGCGTCACGATCTCTATGTCACTGACATCGAAACCGGCGTGGATTATCAGCTCACCGATGACGGCTCCACACATATCAAAAACGGTTACGCCTCCTGGGTCTATTTTGAGGAGATCTTGGGTCGCCGCTCCCGTTACCGCGCTTTCTGGTGGTCGCCAGACAGTAAAAAAATTGCCTTCCTGCGTTTCGATGACCACAAAGTGCCCATGTTCACGCTCTACCGCGCCGACTACAAGGCCGACATGATTCACGGTGATCTGGAGACCACGCAATACCCCAAACCCGGCGATCCCAATCCCATGGTCACGCTGGGCGTGGTGGATGTGGCTGACGGCAAAACCGTGTGGATGGACACAGACCCCAAGGCCGATCACTATCTCTGCTACCCCAAGTTCACGCCCGACGGCGGCATGGTTTTCCAGTGGATGAACCGCGACCAGGATCACGTGATTCTCTATCGCGCCAACCTGGAAACCGGCGCCAAAACCGTCGTTTACGAAGAGAAGCAAGAGGCGTGGATCGATTGGTGGACGGATCTGCATTTCTTCTCAGACAACAGCGGTTTCCTGCTGCGCAGCGACAAAGACGGCTGGGCGCATCTCTACCATTACGGCTGGGACGGCAAGCTGGTCAAACGGATTACCAAGGGTCAGTGGCGTGTGCGCGGCATCTCTCTTGTCGATGAGAAAAATCAGCGCATTTTCTTTACCGGTTTTCAGAAACACTCTGTGGACAACCATCTCTTCCGCGTCGGGTTCAACGGCAAGGGGCTGAAGAAACTCACCGCAGATCGCGGCACGCATCGCTGCCAGATCTCTACGGACGGCAGCTATTTTATCGACTCATGGAACAGCATTGAGGAACCGGGCATCATGGTGCTCCGTGATTCGGACGGCAAAGAGATCCGCGCGTTGGGTTCGGCAAAAACCGAGGTGCTGCCTCAGTACGCGCTGGGCAAGGCCGAGCTCTTTACCTTTCCCTCTGGTGACGGCTATGACCTACCCGCACGGTGGGTACTGCCCCCCCATTTCGATCCCAATAAAAAATATCCCGTGCTCTTTCAGATCTACGGCGGCCCGGACGCCGGCAATGTGCGCAACGCCTGGACGCGCAACAACGCCTATTGGATGGCCCAGCATGGCGTCATTGTCATCAGTGTGGACCATCGCGGTTCCGGTCATTTTGGCAAGCAGGGCGTGGCTTTGATGCATCGCCAATTGGGCACCTGGGAGGTGCAGGACTATGTGGCGGCAGTCAAGTATCTGCGCAGCAAACCCTTTGTCGATGCAGAGAAGATAGGCATCACCGGCGGCAGTTACGGCGGGTATATGACGGCAATGTGCCTCACCAAGGGCGCCCCGTACTTCACCCACGGTATTGCCTCGTCGTCGGTCACAGACTGGCGCCTCTACGACTCCATCTACACCGAACGGTACATGGACACGCCTCAGGACAATCCCGAGGGCTATAAAATCGGGTCCGTGATGGAGTATGCCGACAAACTGCAGGGCAAGCTGCGTATCCTTCATGGCGACATGGATGACAATGTGCATATGCAGAATTCCATTCAGCTGGTCAGTCGCCTGCAGGATGAACTGAAGAGCTTTGAGTTCATGGTCTACCCCGGCGGACGTCACGGCTGGGGCGGCACCAAGCGCACGCACTCCACCCGTCAGGGCATGGCTTTCTGGTTTGAACATCTGCTGGGTCAGAACTTCAATCCTGATGTCGATTAACAAAATGAGCGTATAGTACTTTATTGGGCCGGATCGCAGCAGCGGTTCGGCCGTTTTTTAATCGGTACGAGATCGATTTCACTGTAAACAAACCAGTGCCGGGGCCGTCTAATGGGTGAAGGAGGACGGGGCCATCAACGAAGCGAAATGCATACAACAGGTCAAGCAGGGATCTGAGCGGGCTTTTGAGCACCTGGTCAGGCGTTATACCCCGATGGTCTTTGGCTTGCTGATGGAATTGGTGGCCAATCCTGAAGATGCCAAGGATTTGACGCAGGAGGCCTTTATCAAGGCCTATCGCAATATGAAATGGTTTAGAGAAACGGCCCGTTTTTCGACTTGGTTATACCGTATCGCCTACAATACGGGTATCGATTTCCAGCGTTCAAAGAAAGCGAAACGTCATGTCCCGCTGGAGGCCGTCAACGAGGCTGCATTTTCTTTGGAGCCATCGGTTTATTCCGGGCGTTCAGAGGTGATAGAAAAGGGACTCGATGCCCTGTCGCCCTCTCAGCGTGTGGCGGTGGTCATGCATTACAATCAAGGCTTAAAACTGAAAGAGGTGGCTGAGATTTTGGAGTGTGCGGAGGCCACAGCACGCGTCCATCTCTTTCGTGGTTTGAAGCGGCTGCGCGAAGTGCTGCCGCAGGATTTATAGGAGTTTGATATGTACTGTCCAGATCAGGAATATTGGATGGCCTACGCTTCCGGGGTGCTGGCACCGGAGGAGAGTAGCGTTTGTCTAGACCATTTGGATGAATGTGAGTTATGCCGTCTGGAATTGCAGTCTGTACAGGCGCTCATCGAGTCTGTGAGTCAGCATCAGATTTATCAACTGTCTGAAGAAGATATTGATCAGATTTCAAGTAATGTTATGGCCACTGTGCATGAGGATCGTCGCAATTTTCATCCCCGGCATCGGGCTTCAATGCCAATAGTACTGCAATGGGTGCTTCCCGTGTTTGTTTTTGTCTTGGGTCTGTGGAGCGGTAAAGTATTTTTTAATACTTCAGATATAACTGGGGGTATGGCGACACAGGAAAGTCGTTTGACTGCGTATTGGTCAAACATGGAGGTGTTGTTTCTTAATTGGAGCAATGTGAACGTAAAGCAATTGCGTGATGATGTATTGGATCACAATGTGGCGGAAATGCGGAAAGCCTATGCCTCCACAAAATATTTTCGGGAGAGGGCAGACAAGGTCTCTGATCGCGAGCTGTTACTGGAGATTGAATATCTGCTCTCAGGAGCATTGGAGGAGGCGCTGTACTCCCCGCGTACAGCATTTGAACATTTTCATCGGGGTGTGAGAGAGGATGCATTGCTGGATAGGATTCGTCACTTACAGCTTTGGGACGCAGAAGAGAAGGCCTATAATGTGCAGATATAATAGACAGTCTCTGAAGAATATTTTTCTTATTTTGTTGCTGGGCGCAGCATGTTGGGGCGGTGCCGGTCTTGCCTATGGGCAGGTCTTTTCCAGGCAACGTAGAGGAGATGAGGGAGAAAAAGGTCAAACATTAATTAAGAATAAGGAGTGGTCTGAAGCTGTTGAATACTATCAAATGTACCTCATTAAAGAGATTGGGACGTCAAAGCGAGATGATTTTCAGTTTTGGCTGGCCTATGCATTGGAACATATTTCTGGACGTGAAGAGGAGGCATTTGAGGCTTACGGCAATTTGCTGAAATTTCATGCTTCAAGTCGTTGGGCGGATGATGGCCGTGTCCATCAGGTGATGGTGGCGCGGCAGTTGGTGGCTTCTGGTAAATTGCGTTATGTTGATTTTTTAGTAGAAAAGCTGAATGCACCCCAGAAGCAGGTGCGTTTTCACGCTGCTTTTGCATTGGCAGTTCAACGCCACATAAGTGCGCTGCCTATTCTTGTTGAAGCAGCGGCTCAATCCGAGGTTCAGATTGTCCGTGACGCTGTTCAAGCACTTAAAAATTATAACGCAGTGACAGAAGCAGGAGATGGGGGTGGGGCTGGTTCAACCGAGTTTATGGCGGGGCTTTCTCAAGAAGACATTCAGCTGATTCGAGAGCGATTGAGAAAGCCCAATAGTGGTTGGAATAAAACGGCATTGCTGTTGAATGGACTGTTCCATATTATTACTCCTGAGCAGTTGGTTCACTATTTGAAGCTTGAACAGAGACAGTCCCGTGAGGCGTGGTGGTATCGGTTTTGGAAGTCCAAAGATCCAACCCCCACGACCGATCGAAATGAGGCATTGGTCGAGTTTGAGCGGCGTGTTGATTATGTGTTCACACATTTTAGTCGGGATTGGGATATGGTATCACGGGGGTATCCACCCTGGGATACACGGGGTGAGGTATATATCCGGTTGGGAGAGCCTGATGAGACGATTGATGCTGGACAGGCTTGGGAGGAGTGGAGTTATTATCCCCGGCGGCTGATACTTTATGTGGATGGAAAGGCCGCAAATTCTGCCGGTGAGGGAATCAGCACGTCAGGTGTGACACAGTATCTCAATGCGCTGTTGAATAAGAAGGACGGCTCTTCCATGCGCCTCACGACAGAGCCGCCGGAATTTCACTATCGTTACCCGGTTTCTCCAAAGATGAAAAACATGGACATTCTGATGGAAAAAACCGGGGAGAGTAAGAATGAAATTGAGTTGCTTCTAAATTTCTGTTTCCCCGCTTCCGAGCTGCGTTTGTTGCAGGTAGCGGACAAGCGGCGTGGACTTTTTCTGTTGAGCTGGGTTGTGATGGATGCCCAATATAACGAATGTGCCAGGGATGAGGTGAGCCAGGAGGTGTTGCTCGACCGGCTTTCAGTGGATCAGGGTTTGATTGAAGTGCTTCAGTCATTGCATTTGCCGCTGGGGCGCTATGTCATTGCCGTTCAACTTGAAGATCAAAAATCAGTTCAGTTTGGCATTTTCAAGAAAATGTTCAGAGTTGTACAGAAGGTAGATGGAACGTTGGTGGTTCAGTAATAAAAGAGTTGTTATCGTCAGTGAATATGAATTAAAAACAGCCGGTGATTGGGCTGTTTTTTTATTATATTACATCATAAGCTGTGGCAGTAATGTGGCAGAATTGAATCGACAGTGATGTGTTGGAGGCAATATGACAGAAGCCGATCGCTTAGAAGAGGGGCAGGGACTCTGGGATCAGAATCTGCTTTATTTTGAAACTTTGGGCTCTACCAATCGTTGGGCCATGGAGCATCTGGATAGGTTAAACGCCGGTGATGTCGTTGTCGCTGCTTTACAGGATCGAGGGAAAGGGCGACGGGGCCGTCAATGGATGACACCCGAAGGCGGGCTGGCAGTCTCCATTGTGCTTCATTATCCTGAAGAGGCTGAGACGGCCCCGCTTCTGGGGCAGGCTGCGGCGCTGGGTGTGGCATTGTGGCTCGAGAAACAGGGCTTAGAGCCCGGTTTGAAATGGCCGAATGACGTACTGGTTAATCATAAGAAAATAGCCGGAATTCTTTCTGAGGCGCGGCCTGCGGCCGGCAAAGCCGTGATCGGCATCGGTCTGAATGTCAATGTAGATGAGAATGAGGCCCTGCGCTGGCAGCCGCGTTGGCCTGCGACTTCATTGCTGATTGAGTCAAAACAGGTGTGGGTTCTTAAGGAGGTGCGCCGTGGCCTGCTTCTAACGATTGCCGAGGTTCTGGGGCGGCTGGAGGGAGAGGGGTTCTCTGCTTTGAGAGACGATTGGCATCGTCTCGATGCTTTGAAGGAGATGAACCTGGTGGTGGATACCACTGAAAAGCGGATTGAAGGTCAATATGAAGGCATGGATGAGTTGGGGCGTTTGTTGCTTCGGCGTTCAAAAAAAACCCTGCCTCTGGCCGCAGGCGATGTGGTCTGTATTTATAAGAGATCGCAGTAAAAAACGTGTGGCGGATCAACAGAGTGTGCAGCCGCTGCCTTTCAGGCAGCGGCTTTTTTTTCAACCTGTCGTCGATTCTGACATGACACGGTTTTCCAACTGTCCCAGGCCGCTGACCGTGCATGCCACCGTGTCACCAGGCTGAATGGGTGCCGCGCCGGGCGTGCCACAGGAAATGATGTCGCCGGGGCGCAGTGTCATCACCTGAGAGTGGAAGGCCACCAGTTCATGGGGGCGGAAAGTCATGTTGCCTACCGTGTTCTGCCGATGTATTACACCATTGTGCCAGGTGGTGATACTGAGGGCGTTCACGTCCTCTATCGCGTCCGCCGTGGTGATCCATGGACCGAAGCTGAAGAATGTGTCAAAACTCTTTGATCGGGTCAGAAATCGGGGATTACGCCTGAGAATATCCTCTGCCGTCATGTCAATGAGGGTGGTGTAACCCAGAATCACATCCGCCACAGACTCTAACGATACATGCTTGCAGGGCTTACCAATGATGACTCCAATTTCAGCCTCGGCTGTGACGCGTTCAGACATCTGTGGAAGACGTATGGTGTCGCCGTGTCCAATAATGGCCGTATCTGGCTTCATGAAACTGGCAGGTCCGTCCTGGGGGCTTTTCTCGTCGAGATCTTTGGCATGGTCCGGGAAGTTCAGCCCGATACCCCATATTTTGGAGGGATGGAGATAGGGGGCGGCGAAGTGTGTTGGGGCAGGCGTCGGTTTAATTTTTTCAGAAGCCATTATCGCCATGGCCGTTCTGAGCCGAGGAAGCTGTTGGTGCAGAATCAGGTCATCCAGTGTGCTGGGAAGGGCATGCCCGGTCATTTGGGCAATCGTATCAAAAAGGACGGGACCGACCTGTGTGTCTACTGCGCCTTTGCGGCCGCTGGGGGTGTTCAGTGTGCAGAGTTTCATCGTCTCCTCCGGATCAGTATTGACCCGAAAAATAGTACGCATTGTGTGAAAATGCAAATAAAAAGGCCCGGAAACCGGGCCTTTAATGGCGGGTACATCAAGCAGTGATTATTCCAGGCTCTCTTTCAATGTACGCGCCTGGGTGTAAAAGTCTTTCAGCGTCATTTTCTTGACATAGACCACGCCGCGAGTGGCCCGGAGCAGCGGTCGGGGATGATCATTAAAATAACGTCGTCCGAGGCAGGTTTTTAGTCCCTGATATTGATCGACTTGGATTTGTTTTGCCAGGCCTGAGAAGGGGCCATTGAATTCATAGCTGGGGAATGAGGCGTCTTTCTGGCTCACAAAAGCGTTTAGAAAGGCGCTCTCCATGGCCGCAAACATATTCAGTGAAACGGGCAGAATAAGGTCGGCCTCGGCGGGGTGAAAACGGTACCAGACGTTGCGGTAACCGATGACTTCAATGTTGTGTCTTCCGGTTTCCTGTTCGTAGATTTTGAGGGCTTCGGCCACGGCCTGTAGCACTTTGTAGTGCGTGTCAGGACCGCTGGCTTCGGGGTCCAGGGCCACGCCAACGACGTCGGGCTTGACTTCGTGCAGCAGTTTTAAAATGGGGGGGATGTCGCGGTTCATGGTGGGGTCTTCGGTAAAGAGATCGCCCTTGTAGAATCCCAATCTGAGGTGGTGAATGGTGGCTGTATCAAAGCCAAGATAACCCCAGAGGCAGTCCGCCTCCCATTCGCGCAGCATGCCTTTGATCTTTTGGATATAGGGCAGATCCTTTTTGCCGGCGTATTGTGTCCGGAAATAATTGATGAGTTCATCGATGCGGTTGGCAAGATTCTCAGGGTCATTCTCTTCATACGTCTCCATGAGAATACGATAGAGCCTGCGGGCTTCGCCTTCACGTTTCAAATAATCATCGTCGGCGGCCACGCCGTCCAGGTACTGCCATATGTCACGGTTTCTATGGTTGACAGTATTGGCGTTGAAGTAGCGTTCATCGGCCAGCACTTTAAATTCCGGGCGCTTCAAAAAGGCCTTGAGATTTTCAATCTGATGGAGGGCGTAGGCGTTGGTGACCGCATTGAAACCAGAGGTGAGATAGGTAAAATGATGGCGGTTACTGGCGTCTCGCATGTGCCTGACCACATAAGGAAAGTAGCCCAGCATAATGTCATCGTGATGCGGCGCGGTGTGGAGAAAGGTGCGGTTGCCCTGAATCTGCGTGCCTTGCTCCAGTGTGTTCACGAGATGCGCGTGCACTCCTTCGGCCAAAGATTTACCCGTTTGCCCCGTTTTTTTGAGAAGCAGTTGACCGAATCGATCGTTATTGAAGTCCCGCTCCTCCAGTTGTTGAAGCGGCTTGCGCAGAGCTTTTGCCATATCGATGACAATGCGGCGTTGTGCCACAGCGCTTAAGGCCTCCTGTTCCTGCAGTCGAAGAAACCGGCGCTCCGAGAGATCTCTTGCGGCCCCGTTTGTGATGTAGAAACGTGCGTTGGGGAGGCGGTGCAATGCGGTGGCCGGATAACGGAGATGGGCGGATTCATGAACGGCGTTGCGTACCAAAGGTGCTTTGGCCTCTCCCGCGGCAATAATGATGGCAGTGCACTTCGGGTTGTACGTCATAGTACCCAGCCCAATAGTGATGGCGTGTCGCTGCATGGCCACCTCAATGCCACCCAGGTCTGAGGCGGCGGCGGCCTGTGTCTCATAGTTGAGTGGTGTGAGGCGCGTGGTGGATTGGGGGTCTGATCCCAGCACATTGAAGGCCACATGGCCATCGGGGCCAATGCCGCCCAGAAAGAATCCAATGCCGCCCAGCGCACGAATCTTCTCTTCATAGTTGCAGCACCATTGATCCACGTCTTCGAGTACTCTTTTCTGTATCAATTCATGATGACCCACAGCATGACGGTAGCGCAGTGAGAGATCGACATGGCCCTCTGGCCAAATTTCCTCCAGAGAACTCCCTTCTGGCAGGCCAATGGCATTGGCGTTGATCAGCATGGCCTTCTGCGGGTCGAGTCCGAGTCCCTTAATATAGTACTGATCAACATAATAGTGAAAACTGTTGCGCTGGGAGGGATCGATAGGATAGAATTCATCGATCTGCACAAAATGTAGAGAAGCCATGTCCGGTTTAATTGCGGGATTAACACCGCTGTGTTCCAGGTCGGCCTGTGCCTCCTTCTCATTCCAGTGGCTGAGATAGTGCGTTACCCACTTGATAAAGTGTTCTGGTGTTTTTCCAGTGGGAAGCGAGATCACACCGCCTGGATTGTTCTGTACCCATTCAAGAAATCGTAAGGCGGTGAGCTTGCCCAGTTGAGGAAAATTGCTAACTGTGATCACGCCCATTTTTTCAGTAGGCGGATATTTCAGTTTGAAGCCACTGGCCTCCAGTGCAACTTTCTCAACGCCGGAATGGGCTGGACGTGTTTTGGGGGTCATATTCAACCTGCTTATTGAATTGGTGAAGTGGAGAGGATATACTAAAAAAAACCCCGTACAAACGGGGAATTATAAATGATATTTGAAAAACGATTGAAGTGCAACACTTTTTTAATTTGTATTGACAGAAGCGTGAATTTATGCTCTTTTATCCTGCCTGTAAAGTGCGCCGCCGGCATTTTGTTTGCCCTTTTTGTTGGATCAGTGTCATTAATATACCAAAAGTTTTTTCATTGTTCAAGGAATAAATAAAAATTTTGATTAAATAGGCCTGTGGAACCAGAGATAAAACAATTGATATACGTTGAAAATTTTGATACTTTTATAATTAGTAAATCTATTGAATTGTATTGATTTCTAACTTTGGAGGCGTCCAATGGCTGATTTAAGAACCGGGTACATGGGCCTTGAACTGAAAAATCCTCTTGTGGCTGCGTCTTGCAGTCTGACGGGCAAGCTGCAGTCGATTCAGGAGTTGGTGGAAGCGGGTGTTGGGGCCGTGGTGTTGAAATCGTTGTTTGAGGAGCAGATGGATGCAGAGACCCGTGAGTTGGAACAGTTCACCGGTGCTGAGTGGCATGCTGAGGCCTATGACTATGTGCGAAATATGGGGATGGAGTTGGGTCCCAATCAATATCTCAAGCTGCTGGAAGAGGCCAAGAAAAAGATCTCTGTACCTGTCATAGCCAGTTTAAATTGTGTCTCCAAGGCCTGGTGGCCGGAGTATGCCAAGAAATTGGAGAATCATGGGGCCGATGCGCTGGAATTGAATATCTCCTACTTGACACTTGATGCATTGAAGGCGGGTCAGGATATTGAACGGGTCTACAGCCAGGTTGTTGAAGCTTTAACTCAAGTAGTGAATATTCCCGTGGCTGTAAAAATAGGCCCTCATTTTACCAACCTGGCTGGTTTTGCCCGTGATCTGCAGCGTGCAGGGGCCCATGCGTTGGTACTGTTTAACCGTTATTATCAAATTGATTTCGACATCGACGCATTAAAAGTGAAAGCCGGTAATCGCCTGAGCGATGCTGCTGAGCTGAGTCTTCCCCTGCGCTGGGTGGCGCTGCTCTCAGAGAATGCAGGTTGTCAACTGTCGTCCACGACAGGGGTTCATACGGCAGAGGGGTTGATTAAAATGCTGCTGGCCGGTGCGCAGACTGTCCAGGTTTCTTCGGCTTTCTATAAGAAGGGAACGGCCTATGCTTCGGAGCTGATTACGGGCCTTGAGACATGGATGGATGCAAAGGGATTCGCCGTGGTTGAAGATTTCCGGGGCAAGCTGAGTCGGAGCCAGAGCGAGAAGCCTGAGATGCTGGAGCGTCTACAATATATCAAGGCGTTGGTGGGTATTGAGTAAGATTTTGTTGGATGAATCAAAAAGGGCCGCTTGTTTAAGCGGCCCTTTTTTGTAATGGACAAATCTCTATTCAATGGTCGTTTTGGCCAAAGGTTCAGGCGTATAGAGCTTATACACGGGGTAGACCTGCAAAGCGCTGGACCACTGGGCCGTGAGATAGCGGTCAAAGAAGTTCCAGACCAACAGGCCGTCATTGCTTTGGGGTTCCAGGAGATAGGCGGCCAGGTTTCCCAGGGGCTGGGCGGTTGAGACAAAATAGGTGCCCTCATCAAATGTCTTTTCAACCATGACTGTTTTACCCTTTACGGCATTGAGGTAATGCCCCTGATAACTGCGTGCACCCCGGTTGTAGGGATCGGTGGGTGTGACCTTTGTGATTTTAAAAGCCTCGACGAGGAGCGTGGTTTCAGCGGCAAGGCGTTCAACCAGCAGGCCGTGCATTTTTAGGTTTTCGATAATGGCTTTGTCGTGAAGGGGAATGAGATAGCCGTAGGGAAAGCGTACCTGGGCCTTCTTTGCCCAATGGTGAAATAGCGGTGTTTTGTAGACCTTTTTTTCATCTGTTTTTTTGTAGCGGCGATAGCCTCTTGCGTTGGGTATTTTCTCATGGCCATAGCCTTGAATGGTGATGACTTTCCCCAGCTTGACCTCTTTCATGGCAATGGCAAAGGAGTCGGTTTCTGCGGGGTTGAGTCCACGTTGAACGGTGCGCCGGTCTGCCTGGGCCGCCATGGTACGCAGTGTTTTGTGATGGGTTTCACAGTATTCCAGCACAGATTGCAAGAAGTAGTAGTTGCCGTTGACGCGGGTTTTGAAGTCAGCGTGGGAGTAGTTTTCCAACAGTATGGCAAAACGATTCCGAAGGCCCCAGTAGTTCCAGATATAGCGTGGTTCGACGCTGGTATGACCCCAGCCCGCTTCTGGTTTGCTCCAGTCGACATAATTGCCATAGGGAATAGAGAGTACATTGTACTTCTTTTCCAGTTGCTTGTCAATATCCGGCATCATCTGGCTGCGCATGAACTCAATAATGGGAAGGTCGCCATTGGGGTTCATGCCCCAGAGGTAGGTGACGGGTTCATCGTGATAGGAGCCATTTGTGGTGTGGCAGTCCACCAGAACCAGTGGATCCCATTTGAGAATCACGCGATCCATCAGCGCCCGAACCTCAGGGCTCTCCAGCTTCATGCCGTCACGGTTGAGGTCAAGGTTCATGCCGTTGTAACGAATGCCCGCCTCTTTGGGCCCGTTGTCACCGCGATTGTCTTCATCGAGTTTGTCATTGCCGTCTGCATTGAAAATGGGCGCCACCAAAAGAACAAATTGATCGAGAAAGCGTGGTTTTGCCTCTCTAAGCAGATCACGGATAAGCATAAGTACAGCTTCTTTGCCCTCCACTTCGCCGGCGTGTATATTGGCCTGAATGTAGATGACGGCTCGGCCGTCGCGACGAAGATCGGAGGGGTTGGCGGGGACGGGGTTGCCGATAATCAGCAGAGGGATATCGCGGCCTTCGGCGCTCTGTCCCAGAGTCTCTACGCGGAGATGCGGGGTGGTGGGCTGCAGTGCGCCAATGAACTGCATGACATCGGTGTAGAGCGAGGTTTCTCTGTAGTCCGTGGTCTCGGCGCGGGTGAGGGGTTTGTTCTGTGCCAGAACAGGCAGTGAAACCAGGCAGAGAAAGCAGAGCAGGAAGCTAGGGTGTCTTTGTTTCATGGGGCGCTCCTTGACATGTTGAAGGGGCGATGCAAGCACGGTGCTTCCATCGGTAATAGGGTTGATCAGTTATCGGGACAGTGTTTTTAGAATATCTATCACGACTTCATTCGATGCTGCCTGGCGCAATGCGTGACGTGTCGCGTCATCGCCTAGAATATGGGCGGCGGCGCTGAGCAGTTTCAGGTGCTCGCCAGGGTCTCGGGCGCAGGTCAGCATGAGCAGAAAGAGGTCGCTGGGGGCATTGTCCACGCCGCCAAAGGCCACGCCCTTTTCATGGCGGCCAAAAATAAGAATCGATTTGTCGATGCCCATCAGCCGGCAGTGGGGAACGGCAATACCGTGACCGAATCCCGTGGGGGCCAGTTGTTCGCGTTCGGTGAGCACCTGCAGCGCCTGCGTCCTGTCTACGTGTTGATCTGTGGATTGAATGGCAAAGTCCACCAGCTCTTCAAGCAATGCGGGTTTGCCCTCAGATGTCAGATGGAGGTTGACCTGCTGGGGACCCAGGTATTCAAGAAGACGTTCAGCGGCCTCGTGGGGGCCTGCAGTGGTTTTTCGCTTCATCTCTTCCTCTTCTCCGGCCAGCCAGCTGCGCCATTTTCGCAGCCCCTGATCGACTAAAAATACGCCTACAATTTCAAAGAATACAATGGCCGGTAAAATCACAGCGGCAATCTGTGGCTGGCCCAGAATGGCGCCTGCATACACCGACTCTACAGCGGCCACGCCGGCCTGGGGCAGCATGAGGCGCGGCAGGCAGGCTTTGATTTTGGGCTCTTCTCCGGTGATCACGCAGCCCAGCCAGGTACCGCCCATTTTACCCATCATGCGCGTGGTGATGTAGAGCGCCGAGAGCCATACCGCACCGCCGCTGAGCCCGCTGAGATCAATGCTGGCGCCGATCAGGGCGAAGAAGCCCAGGTTGAGCAGGGGCATGATATTGTCAATCTTCAGTGAATCGAAGATGGCATGGGAGTGGAAATTGGCAATGAGAAAACCGGCTGAAGTGGCGGTGATCAGAAAAGGCCAGTGGTTGTGATAGGCCAGTCCGGCACCCAGACTGACTGTGCCCATAACCAGCAATAGAATTTCCACAGAAGGTGAGGGGTGTTCGGAGAGGATGCGCTGCAGAAAGGCGCCTTCGGCAGGGACTGTGTTATGTTCTTCTTCAAGAACCTTGGGGCGGCGTCTGACCAAGAGGCGCAGCACCAGATAGATAGCCCCGCCAATCAGCAGCGCCATGAACACTTCAAAAAGCACTTCTCCCAGCACGCTGTTGTGGGTTTCGGGTTGCATTTTCTGCAATGAAAATTGGAGGAGAAAGGAGAAGACGATGACTTCGATGAGGTCGTCCAGCACCACCAGGCTGCCCAGGATATGACGCAGTCTTCCCTCGATGCGGAGTTTATTCATCAGCACAAAAGTGACGGCCGGGGCCGTGGCAATGCCAATAGAACCAATGAGCATGGACTGCAGCAGCGGCTGTTTGCCAATGAAGTAGAACCCACTGCTGATGAGAAGCCAAGTGATGCCTGCCTGGATGAGGCAGATGATGATGGCGGAGCGCCCCACTTTTTTAAGGCGACTCTGGTGGAGTTCCTCGCCAATGCCAAAGGCCACTACAGAGAGAAAGACAAAGATAAAGAAATGCAGGGCCTCAATGGCGCTGGCATAGAGTGATCCTGCTTCCGGTGAGATGACGCCCATGAGCTGAAGGGCATAGGGACCTACCAGTGCACCACCCACCAGCTGTCCTGTCACCTCTGAGAGATGCAGCCGTTCACAGAGTTTTCCTCCCAGATGCGCAGCCAGAATCACCAGGCCCAGAGCCATCATCTGTACGGGTGCCTCAGGCATACTGTGCAACGCATTGTTTATGGAACCGAAAAAGGCCAGGGGGGGCATATGCACTGTGGTCTCCCTCAAATCTATGTCAATGTTCTGGTTAAAAGGGGGGTGAATTATTAAAAATAGGAAAAATTGTGACAGGTTCAAACCCGTTTTTTAAACGATTGTTTTTTCGTGTAAGCCTGTGTAATTGGTGGTAAATATAAAAATAATTTATTTTGTAGAATATTTTAGGGTGAGGCGATGGTTGTCCGTATATTAGTTGAACCCCAAATTTCATAGAATAATATTCAGATAGCCCTGGAGGTGCATATGCGCATGCGATTCCTCGTTGTCCTGTTCTCTCTTCTGACTTGCACCCTTTACGGCCAGCAGGCCGCGCCGGATACCACGGCGCCAATCGTTCCAAAACCTCAGACGGCCACGGTGTTCACCACCGGGCTGCTGGCCACAGCGCCTTTCCGTGGCGTGAATGCGGCCGTGGCCCTGGTGCCGGGTGTGGTTCAGATTGACGGCAATCTGCACATGCGCGGCGGTCGCAGCGATGAGATCGGCTTCTACGTGGACGGGCTCAATGTAAGCCGGCCCATGGGAGGCACAAACAGCCTGCCGCTGATTCACAATGCCATTGAGTCAGTCACAGTGTACACCGGGGGGGCGCCGGCGCATCTGGGCGGCCATCTCTCGGGTGCGGTAGAGACGCGGCTCAAGACCGGCGGGGATAAACTCAAACTCACCGGTGAGATCATCTCAGACGATTTCTGGGCCGTCAAGGACAGCCGCGGCGCCTATGAGATTTTGGGCATTGATGAGCTCTACTCCTTTGGCTACAACGACTACGTGCTCACCCTGGGCGGACCCGTGCCCAAGACCGGTGGCCGGCTCAAGTTCTTCATCGCAGGGCAGTCCTGGAACCGGGCCTCAGAGGCCACGCGCTACGCGGGTTTTCACCAGGACTCGCTGCAGCTGACCAAGACCTGGTACGACCGCGACGTTAATCCTGTTACCGACACGCTGGATCTCTACATCGATTCGCCGCCCGGACGCATTCCCGGCAAGCGGGACGGGGGGTGGCGCTTCAACGGGAACCTGAGCTACAGCCATGAGCGCCTCTCGGCCCGGCTGGGCCTGGGCGCGGCATTTACACGCCGCCGCAGCTCCACCACTGATCCCGCCGAATGGCTGGATGTCACCGGCGGAAGGCGGCCCTATTATCGGGATGAATCGAATCAGTTTGCCGTGCTGAACGCCACGTATCGCGCCGGCGGGGAGATGGAAGTGGGGTTCAGGGCCGGGCTTTGGCATCGTTTCTATGAAAGTTATGATTCCCAATGGGGTGATGACTTGATGAAATACGGCGATCCGGACCTCAATTCCGGCCTGCTGGACGCCTCGCTGACGCGGCACTATCAGCTGCCCTTTGATGATCATTGGAGCGTGCTTCATCCAGGTACGCCTCACAGAGATTATGTGAAAGACGACGAGCGCCGTCTGCAGTTGGGGGTGGACCTCAGCAAGGCGTGGGGGCCTCGGCACACACTGGCCTTGGGGGTGACCTATTCCCGGGAGACTTTGCGTCGTTATGCCATCAATGCGTTGGGCGTTTACGATCGCCTGGAGCAATGGCTGGATCCGGCCACCGGTGATCCGCGGCCGGACTGTACGGTATATGATGTCTACGGTGCACTGCTTCCGCGTATGATCGGCTATGATTGGCTGGGCAATGCGGTCGACGAGGATGTGCATGTAACCACCTTGCAGTGGGTTGACGAGGAAATACCTGTCAACCTCCACAATAAACCCATGATACCGCAGCATTTTAGTGCTTATGCTGAGTATCGTTTGCTGATGGATGGGCTGGCCATGACTGCGGGACTGCGTCTCGATCATTTCCGTAACGGCTGGTGGTCCATCAAGGATTGGAAGAATCTCCATAGAATGCCTGGCCTCATTCTTGATGACGAATTGGATATCGGGAAAGAGCGCTCCCATGACTATCTGACACCCCATCTCTCCTTTAGCTTTTTAGCTACTGAGACGACGACGTTCTTTGCCCATTACGACCAATGGGTACAGGCCCCGGATCCGCTAGAGACCTGGGCTGCAAAGGGGTATACGAGATTTTGCAGGGAGATCCTCCGTGCCGGGTATTTTACACCGTTTCCCAATCCCAATCTCAAACCCATTAAAAATTGGCAGGCGGAGATGGGCGCGGTGCTGAGTCTCGGTCAGTCCGTGGATCTTGAGATGTCGGCGTTCTATAGATCGCTATGGGATCTAGGGCATTATGGGGTGATTTTGCCTGAGGCTACTTCTTATCGGGCACCTACAGTGGCCAACAGCGGGGCAGAGGGCACGGTAATGGGGACTGCGTTTTCGTTGCGGGCCAGGGGGCTCAGCCTCTCCTATACCCTGCAGAAGGCCATCAGTGGATTTTTGCCTTATTCGCGCACGCATGATATTTACTGGTCTGTTACAGAGCGCTCACCATTTGTCGTTTTACCCGAGGATCATGACATCCGCCACACAGTGAAGGGGTTCTGGTCCGCGTCGACTGGGGCGGAGCAGGGACCGCAATGTTTTGGACATTATCCGCTGGCCCGCCTGAATCTGGCGCTGCAGCTCAACGGGCAGTCTGGGCGGCCCTACACGCGCATCGCGATCAAGAACTCCTACAGCGAGGTCTACGGCTACAATGCACCGAAGCCCTTGGGGCAGGTCAACGGTGCCCGTCTAGGGTGGTGGTGGCAGCTGGACATAAAGCTGGGCAAGTCCTTTGACGTGGGTCCGGTGCGGGCCGAGGTCTATCTCTGGGCGCTGAATTTGCTCAACAGCAAGGCGGCTGTGAATGGGTTTCGGCAGACGGGGCAGCCGGATTCCGATGGCTGGCTGCTGACAGCAGAGGGGCAGCAGAAAATACGGGACAGGGGTCAAGACTGGCGCAACTGGTACAATGCGGATTTGACAGACTGTGGCAGTTTTGGCTGGCAGCCGCCGAGGCAGTTGCGGCTGGGTGTGCGGTTTGAGATCTAGGAGAGCGTCAAGTTAAAAGTTAAAAGTTAAAAGTTAAAAGTGGAGATCAAGATCAAGATCAAGATCAAGATCAAGTGCAAGTGCAAGTGCAAGTGCAAGTGCAAGTGCATAAAGCGATGACCACTGAAAACACGGATTAAACGGAAAAAGAGTGTGGAAAAATAGAGGCCACAAAGGCGCGAAGACGCAAAGTGCGTCAAACTTATTTTTTGCTTTCTTGTGGCAGAGTTGTTTTCGCGGACGCAGGCGTTTGGCGTGCTGCTTGGGCCATGAATTGAACGTAAATGGTGATGCAGCTTCCTTCCTTGAGGGAGGATTGAGGTGGGTGTCAGAAAAGTAAAAAGGTAAAACCAGAAGATCAAGAAACGATGACCACTGAAAACACGGATTACACGGAAGATAAGCAGACTGAATAAAGCCGTATTAGAAAGGCTTCCCATTGAAAGTGGCGTCCGAGGTTGTTGACAAACCTATAAGGCGCTGTCATCTCCGAACGCTTCTGTCGGAGATTTTCGCTCGGTTGAGCGTGGAATGAAGAGTTTCCTTTGGAGGGCCTGTTCTCCTTCGGAGGGCCTGTTCCCTGCAGGAGCATCAGGGGATGACGCTTTGTTTTATTTCCGGAATAGGTTTTATTCAACAGTCTGAGGCTCCATTTTAAAATGGAGCCTTTCTGTTGTTTTCGTACTGTTTTTAGGTGAGAGCATCTTCCAGATGTCTGGTCAATGGTGCTCCGGCTGCAGGTGTAAATTGTCCAAGATATTTATACTTATTTGTAATTAATATCTTGCATGATTGTAATTTTAATATTATATTCGAATATTGTTTTCTCCCTGAAACGGAACGTGCTCCAAAGGAGGTGCCTATGTGGTACGGCCTGGGTTTTCTGTTTTCGCAACGGCCTCGCTTTATCTCTTCACTTTTTTATTGTCTCTTATTAACAAGTTCAGCCTTCGCTCAGTCGGCGCGTGCGCTTCCAGACACGGCATTGGGCTGGCGGCCTCTGCCGCTGTCGGCGTTCGTGCTGACAGACAGCACGCTGGCCACGGCACCTTTCCGCGGTGTGAACGCGGCTGTGGCCCGGGTGCCGGGTGTCGTTGAATTGGATGGCAATCTGCACATGCGCGGCGGGCGTGCCGGTGAGATTGGCTTTTATGTCAACGGTATGGCTGTGAACCGTGCCGTGGGCGGGGCCAATGGATTGCCGCTGATTCACAACGCCATTGAGTCTGTCACAGTGTACAGCGGCGACGTGCCCATCAAATATGGCGGCCATCTCTCGGGCGCGGTGGAGACGCGGCTCAAGATCGGCGGGGACAAACTCAAACTCACCGGTGAGATTGTCTCCGACGACTTCTGGGCCGTGAAGGACAGCCGCGGCGCCTATGAGATTCTGGGCATCGATGAGCTCTACTCCTTTGGCTACAACGACTATGTACTCACCCTGGGCGGGCCCGTGCACAAAACCGGCAACAGACTCAGGTTCTTCATCGCAGGCCAGAGCTGGAACCGGGCCTCTGGGGCCACGCGTTTTGCCGGGTTTGATCAGGATCACTATCCCCTCATCCAAAACTTTACTGACCGAGACCTCAATGTCGTCATCGATACACTGGATCTCTACATCCACGCGCCGGCGGGTCGGCTGCCTAGCGGCCGGGACCGTGGCTGGCGCTTCAACGGAAACCTGCTCTTCAAGGCGGAGAATTACAATATCCGCTGGGATGTATTGGCCGCCTCGTCGCTGGACCGGGCAAGCACGGCCGATCCCCGGGAGATGCTCAATATCCATCGGGGGCTGGAGCAGGAGTCCGAACAGGTACAGTCCACATTGCGTGTGCAGTTCAAGCCCATGGCGGGCATGAACCTGGATGTAAGCCTGGGGTATTGGCGCCATCGCTATGAGAATCGTGATCCCGTACTGGGTGATGAATGGAAGCGCTGGGGCTATCCGGCGGACAATGCGGCTTTGCTGGATCTATCCAAACCCCGTCATTTTACCTTTTTTGATATCACAGGCCCCTTCCCGGATACACCGCCGGAGCAGTACAGCAAGGGAGAGGAGCAGCGCTGGTCTGGGCGTGTGGTTGGTACATACGATATAAACCGGCTTCATCGCCTGCATTTTGGTGGGGACTTTTCTCTGGGCACAGTGCGTTATTATGCCATTGACGGATTGTATTATGCCAAGCGATACGCTGCAGTGGGGGGCGATCCTGAGTTGTATTCACCTTTCGATCTCTACGCCGGGTTGCTGCCCAGAATGGTGGGCTATGACTGGTTGGGCAACAAGGTGAATGAGTCTATGGAGGCCATGTCCTGGCAGATTACTGAAGAGGCAGAGTGGGTGCATCTGCAGAATGCACCGTTGAGACCGCAGCGCTTCAGCGCCTATGTGTCGGATCAGGCCACACTGGACGCACTGATGGTGACGGCTGGTTTGCGTGTCGATTATTTTGACAGCGGACTGGACGGGGTGGCGCATTTGCAGGATTTAAATACGATTTGGCCCAGCTTTGCAACACCGGATGCTGAGCAGCCACGTACGGCCCATTGTAAAAATATGTTTTTGAGCCCGTCAATCTCAGCCGTGCTGGCGATGAATTCCGGGCTGCAGCTCCATGCGCATCTGAACCAGTCGCATCAGGCACCGGATCCGTATTGGCAGTGGATTGCCCAGACAGAGCACATCATTAATCGAAATTCCTTTGCCTATCATCATCTGCCTTATGCCAATCCCAACCTAAAACCACAGCGTGTCACGAATTTAGAGATGGGCCTCAACTGGGAAGCTGCGGCGGGTATGGATGTGGGCGCATCGATATATTATCGAAAGACAGAAGATCAACTGGGTTTGAGGAATGTCATGCCTGAGTGGTCGGGGAGCCGCGCGCTGACTGTGGTCGAGAACAGTGAGCATGGACGGGTGAAAGGGCTCCGGCTGGAGATGCGCTATCATGATTTTTCACATGCGCATTTCTCGGCGAGCTACACGTTGCAGCATGCTGAGGGCACGGCCTCTCACCCCATGTCGCACTGGGGCGAGGCGTTTTTTGCGGATACGCCCAGCTATACCGATCAGCCCTATGCCCTTGACTTTGATGTGCGCCATCAATTCAAGATCATGGCTGGCGGACATACTTCGGCTGGTTCAGGCCCCCGGTTCCTGGGGCTTTATCCCCTGGCCAATCTCTTTTTCAACGGCTATTTTCAGGCACGATCGGGCACGTCCTACACCGTGGAATACTGGGCTGAGATGGGCAGCAGTGCCCCACCGCAGCCGGGTCCGGTCAATGGCGCCCGTCTGCCATGGTTTCATCAGCTGGATCTCACCATAGGCAGGCGTTTCAGTGTCGGACCTGTGGGTCTGGAGGTCTATCTCTGGGTGATCAACGCCCTCAATGCCAAGTCCGTGGTGGATGTCTATCCCCAGACCGGACGCCCTGAATCCGACGGCTGGCTCTTGACACCTGTGGGGGAGTATATGAAAAAGACGCGGGGCGATCAATGGCTGCATTGGTATGAGGCCATTCTCACGCAGTGCGGCAGCTTTGGCTGGCAGCCGCCGAGGCAGCTGAGGCTGGGTGTGCGGTTTGAGATCTAGGCGAGCGTCAAGTTAAAATGAAAAAGGTAGAAAGAAAAAGAAGAGCGTTAGAGCGAAAGCGTTTAGCCACGAAGACACGAAGGCACCAAGGGCATCGAATTTGCTTATGGCAGAGATATTTTCGGTCGGATGTAGGCACTTGCCGTGGTGCTTCAGCTTTGATTTGAACGTAAAGGCCGATCTGGCTTCCTCCCTTGAGGGAGGATTGAGGTGGGTGTCGAAAGAGTAAACAGGACAAAGTTTTACGTAAAAGGGCAAGAACAAGTGAAAGAGCTATAAAACCACTGAAAACACGGAACACACTGAATTGAAACAGGTTGAATCCATCAATAGAAAAAGGGCGCCACTTTAAAGCGGCGCCCTTTTTCTATTTGCGTCGTGGTTTTCTTTTTGCGGGTCGGGCCTGGCCGGGCGTTGGTTTTCGAGCCGGCCGTTTGGGGCCGTGGTCCAGGAAGACCATCTTGCCTTTCTGGCGCTCTCTGTGGCGCGGGTCGCGGATGATCTGCATGGGTTTGCCTGAGAAAGGATCGAGGCCTGTCCAGTACATCACCGAAGACCAGGTGGAGGGCAGGGGGGTGAAGATCTGCACCTGCTCGGGCTGGAGGTGGAGCTGGTTCTTGGCAAATTTTGCCAGGGCACCCATGTCTTCGTCTGAGCAGCCGGGATGGGCAGCTATAAAATAGTAGGAGAGAAACTGACGTTTGGCCGTTTTCTTGTTGAGCTTGTCGAAGAGATCTTTGAACTGCATCAGCGGTTTGCGGCCGGGCTTGCCCATGGCCTTGAGCACACCGTCCTCGCTGTGCTCCGGGGCAATCTTGAGTTGGCCCGAGGTGTGAAAGGTCAGCACATTTTCCAAGTAGTGCTCGCCGCGCTCTCCATCGGCCAGAATCATGTCGTGCCTGAGTCCTGAGGCCACAAAGACATGCTTCACGCCGGGGAGGGCCCGGAGCCTGCCCAGGAGCCGCCGGTGCGGCTCATGGTTCACCGGCAGGCTGTCACAGATTTGTGGAAAGAGACAGCTCTTGTCAATGCACGCGCCCTTGGTTTTTTTGCGCCCGCAGTCAAAACCGTACATGTTGGCTGTGGGGCCGCCTGCGTCGGTAATCGTCCCCTTGAAGGCGGGGTGGGCGATTAGTTTCTGGGCCTCACGCAGCACTGAGGCCTCGCTTCGCGACTGGATGCGCCGGCCCTGATGCACGGCAATGGCGCAGAAACGGCACTCTCCATAGCAGCCGCGATGCACGGGCAGTGAGAATTGTATGGTGTCCTGGGCGCGTACCTTGCCGTGTTTGATGTCATCGGGGTGTACGTCACGGGTGAAGGGCAGTTCACCGGATTTGTCGAACTGTTCCTGCGTGAGCAGTGAGGCCGGGGGGTGATGGATGAGCCAGCGGTCGCCGTGGCGCTGGACCAGTCCATGGGCCGAGACCGGGTCCTGATTGTTGTAGAAGCGGCGGAACATGCGGATGAAGGCCTGCGGATCGCCGGCAGCCTCATCGAAAGATGGCAGTTCCAGATAATCGGCTGGCGGCGCCTTGGCAATGGTGCAGGTGCCGGGAATGGCCTCGATGGATGCATCGTTCTTCAGGTGTTGGGCCAGGGTGAGCACGGGCTGTTCGCCCATGCCGTAGATCAACAGGTCGGCTTTGGCATCGAATAGTATCGATCGGCGGATTTTATTCGACCAGAAATCGTAGTGGGCGATGCGTCTGAGGCTGGCCTCTACGCCGCCCAGAACGATGGGTTTTGTCGGCTTAAAATGACGGCGGATCAGGTTGGTGTAGACCATGGCCGCGCGGTCGGGTCGCCGGTTGTTCTTGCCGCCTGGCGTGAGGTCGTCCTGGTTGCGGAATTTCTTCATGGCCGTGTAATTGGCCACCATGGAGTCCAGGCTGCCGCCGGTGACGCCCCAGAAGAGCCGGGGTTCGCCCAGACGGGCGATGTCGTCCGTGTCTACATCCGGCTGTGCAATGACGCCCACCTTGAATCCGTGGGCCTCAAGCCAGCGTCCCACGGCCGCGGCACCGATGAATGGCGAGTCCACGTAGGTGTCTCCGGTGACCAGGATGACGTCGCAGGCCTGCCAACCCAGGCGTTTTAAGTCCTCGGGCTGCGTGGGGAGAAATTTTTCACGTTCGGCAAATTTTTTCATGGGGGTAAAGTACAAAATACCGTGGGCGGATTAAAGGAAAATCCGGTGTTGCATGGGATTGATTGGGGGGGCTGTGGTTGGGTCGCTGGCCCGTTGGGCAGGAGCAGGTCGACTCCGACCTCCACCGTAGACGTCATCCCCGAATGCTTCTATCGGGGATCGTCGTTCTTTCGTTGCCACGGTGCACCGTGGCAACGGTATATGCGCCAGTTGGCAAAAACAAAAAAGCCGCCACCGTGTGTGAACACGGTGGCGGCTGGACAGGCATGTGTCGGCCGGCTATTTGGCCAGATAGATCATCCGGGTGTGAATCTCAGAAGGGTCGGCCACAGTTGTGGGGTCGTTCATGTAGATATCAATGGCCGGAGGATTGTTCTCCAGACCGTTCGCTTTAAAATATTCAACGAAAGCCCAATGGGCCATGCCGGAGTTCTCATAGGGGCCATAGTAGTCGCCCTGATAGGCACTCTGCCTGGGGATGCGTACGCTCTCCATGCCCTTGGGCACGCGGCCCTTGATGGGCACGGCAGCAGCCACGTCGGCGGAGCTGGTGGCAAAGTCCCAGCCGTAGTAGAGGGCGCTAGGCATGCCAGAGGGATGCTTACCCGCCTCGGCCAGCTGGGCCATGAGTGTGCCAAAGGATTCGCCGAAGAAATCGCTCATTTGGCTGAATGGCACATGCTTGCGGAGGATGACATAGGTCTGTGTGGACAACAGTACCTTTTTTATTTCAAAGGCCTTGATGGCGGCCATCTCCTCATCCACGACTTCTTTCAGCTTGGCCAGACCGCGGGTGAAGTCTTTATCCATCATACTGTCCATGGATTGAAAGAGCATCATGATGTTCCAGGGGAAGGGCATCTCGCCGTACATGCCCCAGGCGACTTTGGTCTTGCCCGCTTCGTCTGAGAGACGGATATAGCCGTCGGAGTGAGACTCCCAGGGTTTGATGAAATGGAGATGGAAGTCAAAAGATTGGTTCTGCACCATGCCGGTGTTGACCATCTCTCCTTCACCGGTGAGCTTGGGGTCTCCTTTCCAGATGTATTTGGCGTCTTTCAAACCGTCTTCACCTTCAATAGTGACCACCATGCTGCTGTCCATCTCTGCCCACGGCGACCAGGCCTGCCAGTTGCTCCAGTATTGGACGTGCATGTAGATGACGTCTTTGGGGGCGTCTATCAGCACGCTGCGCTCCACTTCATATTTTTTTGGAGCGATGAGACCCACGGCGACAATCAAAACAAATAGCCCCAGAATTCCGAATCCGATAATTTTTAATATCTTCATGATGTTCCCTCCCGGAGAAGTGAAATGATTTTGAATATGTGTTTTTTGATAGGTAAGACAGTCATAAAGTAAGAACAATTTTCTGTGATGTCAATGTCCGATTAAACCGATCGAAATTATATGACATTGCAGATAAAAAAGTTTCAGCCTCAGGCAACAGAGGCTTGCGAAGTCAGGTCATATTCTCTATTTTAGGGAATAATTCACGCCATTTGATGTATGACACACAGAGGCCCATGGTTCAGAAGCTTCAATATATAATTGATGACCGTGAGGACAGACGATGGGCCATGAAGGCACAGCGCGGTGACCGGCGGGCCTTTGATCGACTCGTGCTGAAACATCAGCGGCGTGTCTATTTTACAGTCACGAAACTGCTGCACGATCAAGAAGCCGCCTATGATGTGGTGCAGGATGTATTTGTAAAGGCCTATCTGAAGCTGAGTCAGTTTGATATCGGCCGCCCATTCTATCCCTGGCTGCACCGTATCGCCGTCAACACGGCTTTGAACGAGCTTAATCGTCCACAGCGGAAGCAAAATGCTGACTGGCCAGCTGACGTGTTTGTTGATCCCGGCGGGGAGAGTCCGGAGCAGGCAGTTGTGACCGGTGAATTGGAGGCGGCTGCGGCAAAGGCCATTGAGGCCCTGCCTGAAGGGCAGCGTGAGGTTTTTGTTCTAAGAACTGCAGAGGGACTGAAATACGAGGAGATTGCCGAGCTGCTGGGCCTCACCAAGGGAACAGTGATGTCCCGGCTCTCCAGGGCCAGGGCGAAAATGAAGCTGCGCCTTGCCCCGTATCTGACAGAGACCGTGACCAAGGATTGATATGCAGTGTGAATCGATACAAGACATGTTGAGCGCCTATCTTGATGGCGAAGTGAGTGGTGCTGAGCAAAAACAGATTGCCGCACACCTGGCATATTGCGCGGGCTGTCGCGAGGCGCTGTCGGACCTGGCTGCTGTGGATGAGGCGGGAAAGCGGGATTATGTTCCAGATCCAGGTGAGGCTTACTGGCAGCGATTGAATCACGATATCAAGACAGCGGTAGATCGTGCCGAGGCGGCGCGTATTTCCGAGACGACCTTAAGGCGAAATTGGCGATATCGTGCCATGCCGATTTCTCTATCGGCGGCTGGATTGGCCGTGGCTGCCGTGTTGGTGTTCATGCTTGGCCGGCAGATGGAGACGGATCAGGGGTCTTTGTCGAGGGAGTTTACGCAGGGTGCCGTAGATGTAGAAAAGCCGGACGCCTCGACACAAACTGCTGTGCCCATGGCCAAGGCGGCGCCTGCAGAGAATCGGGCTGTAATCACAGCGAAACAGAGCGAAACGGCAGAGACGCCGGTGCGCACCCGCACGGTACCCCCGGTCCCTGAAAAGGGGAAGGTGATTGGTCATCACCCCCCCATGCGGGGTGGGGTTGCCCCGGCAGCGGAGACGCCAACCTTTTTCACGGTAGGCGGGGTCTCGGCACCGGCAGTGCGTAAGGTGGCGGTATCCAAGGATTTTCAGAGAGCCTCAACACCGATGACAGGGGCTGACACATTGGCCGGACGCATTCACGCCCTGGAGACGGCGTTGGCGGCGTTGACGGATTCGCTGGAGATCCGGGCGTTGCGCGTCCAGCAGGCGCGGCTTCATTATGCCCGGGCGAGGCAGTGTTTGACAGCTGAGGCCATCCGCGAGGCGCGGCTCTTTTATGTGGTTTATGGGGCATGGCTGAACGCGCCGCCGGATTCATCTGAGCTGGCCGATAATGGTCAACGCCTGAACTTTCTTCTGGAGACAATGGTGACAGAGTGAAAAAATGGGAATAAAAACCTTTTTCAGTTGTATGGCCTTGTGAGACAACACACACAAGGCCTGTTTATTACTGAAGAAGGAGATTGTCATGAAGCGCTTATGTCTTCTGTTTATCGCTGTTCTGCTGCTCTCCCATAGCCTGCACGCACAGCAGCGCATCGTGCCGCGGCCCCATCGTTTTTTATCCTCTGCGCCGCAGCGCAGCGCGGCCCGGCTGGATGTGGAGATTGTCGGTCAAGCCGCCCGGGTTACGCTGCGACAAACCTTTTGCAATTCCACCAGACAGACAGTTGAGGGCGTGTTTCTGCTGCCGCTGCCCAAGGGCGCAGCCGTGTCAGATTTTTCCATGACCGCTGACGGCAAGCTGCTCAAGGGCGCGGTGATGGAGAAAGAGGAAGCCCGGCAAATGTATGAGGCCATTGTGCGTAGCCAGCGTGATCCGGCGCTTCTGGAGATGGCGGGACAGCAGCTGTTCAAGGTATCGCTCTTTCCCATCCCCCCGGGCGGTGAACGTGAAATCACACTGAAATATTCGGCGTTGCTGCCCAAAGATGGAGATCCGGTGCAGTTCACACAGGCGTTGTCCGGTGTGGTGGTGCACAGGGATTACACGCCTGTCACGGCCGGCAAGGCGGACACACTTTCAGTCGTTCTCAACGTTCGAATCAGCTCAAAAGATGCGTTGAAGGCCATCTATTCCCCCAGCCATCAAGTAGAGGTGCACCGCGAGGGGCGCCACGCCGCATCCCTCAATTTCGAAGGGCGCATGGCGGCTTCCGCCCCGCCTTTTGTGCTCTATCATGCCGTCTATTCCGGCCCTTTTGCCATGAATCTGATGACCCACGACCCGGGCAATGGAGAAGAGGGCTATTTCATGCTGCTGCTCTCGCCGGGGGCCAGACCGAGTGATGTGCAATCAATTCCCAAGGATGTGCTCTTTCTACTCGATGTCTCGGGCAGCATGGCCGGTGAGAAGCTCGACCAGGCCAAAGGGGCGCTGCGCTACTGCCTCAATCGCCTCGGTAACAAGGACCGATTCAACCTCATCACCTTTGCCACCGATGTCACGAGTTTTGCCCCAGGCTGGGTGGCGGCAAAATCATCTCGCAAGGCGGCCCTGGCGGCTGTCGACGAGCTGGAAGCCAGTGGCAGCACACATATTGAGGCGGCATTGTCCAAAGCCCTGAAGCTCAGCAGCGACGGCGACCGGTACACGGCCGTGGTTTTTCTCACCGACGGCCTGCCCACTGTGGGTGAGCGCGACGGCGGCAGGATATTGAAGAGAGTTCGTGCCGACTTGAAAGCACACATACGCCTCTTCACATTCGGTGTGGGCTACGATGTCAATACCTTTCTGCTCGATCAGGTGGCCGCCAGCAGTCGGGCGGTATCGGACTATATCGAACCCGGCGAAAATCTTGAGGCGCGGCTGGTGACGTTCTACGATCGAATCCGTGAACCGGCACTGATCGCCCCGGAGATGGATTGGGGGCGCATGGGAGTGACAAAGGTGGTGCCAGGCGTGCTGTCCGACCTCTATTACGGGTCGCAGCTTTCTATTATGGGGCGATACCTGGCCCAAGACCGTGTGACAATCGCTTGCACAGGTCAGATTGACGGCCGCCAGAAGACGTTAGTTCATGAGACAGAGATCGACCCGTCCACAGATATGGATTTTCTGCCTCAACTCTGGGCCACACGGCGCATCGGAATGCTGATGGATGAACTGCGCCTGAACGGCACCAGCAAGGAGCTGGAGGCGGAGATTGTCAGCCTGAGTGAGCGTTATGGCGTCATCTCTCCTTTGACCAGTTTTCTGGTGCAGGAGGAGTCGATCGATCATCAATTTACGGGGCGTAAGGGCATAATGCCTGTACCCCTGGGTCAGAAGATGATGAATCGGGCTGGGCAGACGTCTGCACCGGCGTTTTCAGGCAAGGCCGCAGTGCAGGCCAGTCGTGAAGGTCGCATGATGAAAGAGGCCGAGGCAGTCACGCCAAGGGCGGATACGCGCCGCATTGGCTCAAGCGTATTCATCAAGCGTGACAGTTGCTGGACAGAGACAGGTTTCAAGTCGCAGCCCACGGTAGACATCGCCTTTGGCAGTGCGGCCTATACGGCATTTGCGTTGGCCTTTCCAGAGCTGGCGCGCGTGCTGGCGCTGGGAGAGTGCATTGTCTTTGAATGGAAGGGGCGTTTTGTGCGCATCGGCAAGAGAGGGCGGAAGATGTGGCGGGCGGGGGAGTGCGATCGCCTCTTTAGGTAGAGCGTGTCCCCGTTGTCACCCCATAAAAAAAGGGCCACGGTTTGCCGTGGCCCTTTTTGTCGTTTCAGAAGGATTTAAAGCGATTGGTCCCTGGCGCCGGTGTACTGGGCCTGGGTGAATTGAATGCGGCGCATGGGCTTCTGCGTGGTCACTTCTTCCACAAAGTGGGCGGTAAGGCCCATGACGCGGCCGTAGATGAAGAGGGCCTTTGCCAGTTTGGGGGCGATGCCCATGTCGGCAATCACCGCACCGATGACGCCGTCCACGTTGATGGGCAGCTGTTTGCCACGGATCTCGGCAAAGATGCCGCTGATCAGCTTGGAGACGGCCACGCAGTCTGCGGAGAGACCGGCGCTGTCGGAGAGGCTCCAGAGCACGTCACGGCGCGGGTCCTGGGTGTGTACGCGGTGGCCCATGCCCTTGATGCGCTGCTTGGCGGCCACGGCTTCGGCCACGCAGCGGCGCGTACCCTCTTCCAGGTCGACTTGATCGGCCTGAGCCCTTTCCACGCAGGAGAGGAAGAATTCGGCGGCTTTTTCTCCGGCGCCGCCGTGCATGTCTGTGATGGCGCCCACACCCTGTGAGAGGGCCACTTCGTAGGAGGCGCGTGCGGTGGAGGCGATGAGCGTGGCCTGGGCTGACGGCGGGGTGACGCCGTGGTCCATGGAGGCGACCACAATGGACTCCAGCATGCGCGCCCGGCCTTCATCGAGTTCGCTCTCACCGGTGACGGCGCGGAAGATAAGCTCAGCGGTGCCTGCGCCTGCGGGCATGGCTTTGATTGTCTCACCATGGCCTAAAATTTCGGCCAGGTAGGCGCCAAAACGGCCCAGGGCAAAGACGGCTTTCTCCGTCATGTCCTGGGCATCAAAGCCGACCAGCTCCTCGTCGCACAGAATGTACTTCTGCAGCGTCTTGGAGATGTCTTCGGTAGGGTTGCGATAGACCTGGGGCAGGGGTTTCTGCGCGGCTGTGATGGCCAGTTCGCGCAGGTGTTCGTCACGCTCTTCATCGGGCGGCGTGCCTGTCATGATGAGGTGGGCGCCTCGGATGAGATTGGCTTTGGCCACGATATCGGTCAGTTTGTATCCACGGACCACCAGGTTGTTTGGCTCCACCAGGGTGACCTCTGTCTCCCAGGCGTTCTTATTTTCAGTCATCGTTCTGTCCTTTTAACGTGCTTCCAGTTTTTTCTGTGTGTAGGCCAAGAGGCCGCCGGCCTCCATAATGGCCATCATTTCCGCGGGGAGTTTGGGGAAACTGTAGGGCTTGCCCGCAATGACAATTTCCCCGGCGTCGGCTTTGACTTCCACGGTGTCGCCCGGATTGTAGGCATCCACGGCGTCGGCGCATTCGATGAGCAAGAGGCCTTGGTTGGTCGAGGCCCGATAGAAGATACGTGAGAAGCCTTTGGCCACAATGGCCTTTACGCCGACAGCTTTGAGGCCCAGGGCGGGTTGCTCTCTTGAGGAGCCGCAACCAAAATTTTTACCGGCAAAGATCACGTCGCCGGGCTGTACCGTGGCTGAAAAATCGGCATCCAGGTCTTCAAGGAGATGGGGTTTGATCTCCTCGGCCGTGGCGCAGGTATAGGTGTACTTGCCGGGAAAGAGCATGTCTGTGTTGATGTCGTCGCCGTATTTAAAGACGTTCATCAGGCCACCTCCTTGCGGGGATCAGTGATTTGTCCATGCAGCGCACTGGCGGCCACTGTGGCAGGCCCGGCCAGATAGATCTCGGCCTCTTTACAGCCCATACGGCCTTTGAAGTTGCGGTTGGCCGTGGAGAGTGTCTTTTCTCCGGGGGCCATGGCGCCTTGATGGGCACCCAGACAGGGGCCGCAGCCGGGGGGCAGCATGACGGCGCCGGCTGCCACCAGGGCGTCAATATAGCCCAGGCGCATGGCCTCGCGCATGATATGTCTTGAGGCGGGGAGAATGAGCATGCGCGTGCCGGCATGCACTTTTTTGCCCTTCAGAATGGCGGCCGCGGCTTCAAAGTCGCTGAGCCGTCCGTTGGTGCATGTGCCCAGCAAGACCTGATCAAGCGGCGTGCCTTCCAGCGCGCCCACGGGTTTGACATTGTCTACGGTGTGCGGCGCGGCCACCACCGGTTCCAGGCTGGAGAGGTCGTATTCCAGTTCACGCACGTAGTCGGCGTCTTCATCGGCCCAGAGCACCTCGCTGGCGTCAAAGGGAATGTTGTACTCGGAGAAGAAGGCCTGGGTGCTGTCGTCCACTGGGAAGGCAGCAATCTTGGCGCCCATCTCAATGCCCATGTTGGCAATGGTAAACCGATCATCCATGGTGAGATTCTGAATATCACCGTGGAATTCCACGGCCATGTAGTTGGCGCCGTCTGCGGAGATGTCACCGATGATTTTCAGGACAATGTCCTTGGCGGAGACGCCTTTGGAGAGTTGCCCCTTCAGCGTCACCTTGATAGTGGGCGGCACTTTGAACCAGGTCTCGCCGGTGAGCGTCAACGCGGCCGATTCTGTTCTGTCCACGCCGGTGGCAAAGGTACCCACGGCGCCGTAGGAACAGGTGTGGCTGTCCGAGCCCACGATGATGCGGCCGGGTCGCGCGAAGCCTTTTTCATATACGACCTGGTGGCAGATGCCCTCACCCAGGTCAAAGAAATGCTGGATATTGTATTTTTTAACGAATTCGCGGACTTTTTTGTGGCCTGCGGCGTTTTTCTCAGAGGCCGCGGGGATGACATGGTCCAGTACAATGAGGTTGAGGTCATTGCGGGCCACACCGTATTTTTCAAGTTCTGTACCGATCTTACCGATGATGGCGGCGGTATTGTCGTGTGTGAGCAGATAGTCGGGTTTGACGGTGACAATCTGCCCCACAGCTACATGATTCTGACCTGATTTTTTGGCCAGAACTTTCTGTGCAAAGGTCATTCCCATAGGAAGTCTCCGATTGCTTAATGTCGTCGGTTGGGTTCAGCACACCGCCCGATGCAGCCGGGCGGTGGCGTTAATTTTTTACTATTCAACAATAGATGTTACGGTTACACCTTCGGAAAGATATCGCCAATTTTCTGCAGCAGTGTGCCCAGATCTGATTCTTCAAGACCCAGCCATGCCACGGCTTTATGAAAATCTGACGTTTCCTCTTCCGTGGGATAGTAAACAGCTTCGGCAGTTTCAAGCTCTGCTGTGTGGGTGATCAGCATTTCTGTCACACGCACCACGGCGGACATATTTTTGATGCGTTCCTCTTCTGAATCTGGGAAAGGCCCTTGATGGAAAGCGATGGCCCCGCGAACATTCTCCGGCAGTTGCCATGCCTTTGCCACAAAGCCCCCGATCACACAGTGGTTGGTGCGCATCATCTCTTCTTCATATTCCAGGGCGTCGATTCCGTTTTTACGGGCATCGGCCATCCATTGGAAATAGCCGTTGAAGCGCTGAGCCAGCATGGGCATGCCGCAATCGTGGAAGAGGCCGGCCATATAGGCCTCGCCGCTGTCTACACGGCGGCCGTTCCCTTTCCATTCCAGGTGCATGGCCACGGTCTGGCAGGCCCGTCCGGCAATCAGTGCGTGCTCATGAAAACGTTCCATCTCTTCATGACCCACACCGTTTTGCTCAAAGGCCTGACGCAGCGCAGAAGTGAGAATGATGTTCCGGAAATTTTCCAGCCCCAGTACGGGCAGGGCCATCTCCAGTGATTTGACAGGGTAACGTGTGGCAAAAAAAGGTGAGTTGGCCACACGAATGACTTTGGCCGTCATGGCCACGTCTTCACTGATGAAGGCAAGAATCGTGGTAAATGACGGCGCGCTGCGTGAAAGCTCTTGTTGAATACCAATGAGCACACGCGGCGGGCTGGGAATGGTAATGCTGCTCAGGACGTTTTGCGTGGCCTCCAGCAGGCCAGGGCTTCCTGTTGAATCAGAATGAGGGGTCATAGTACATCCGTTGATTAGAGTTTGAGCAGTCCGCCCTTCTGATAGATTTCCATCTGGATGTCGGCAAAGGGAGCGGCTTCAAGGGTGTCGCCGCTTTTTTCCCTCTTGATGACACCGGATTTCAGGTCGACTTCAATGATCTCACCGTCTTCAATATCGGTGTCGATAATGTTGCTGTTAATGATGGGCAGGCCGGCGTTGATGGCGTTGCGTTCGTAGATGGCGCCAAAGGACTTGGCCACAATGCCCTGCACGCCCAGCGCTGCAAAACAGTCCACTGCCTGCTGGCGTGAGGAGCCTGCCCCGAAGTTGCCGCCGGTTAAGACGATATCACCGGGCTTGGCTTTCTGGGCAAAGTCTTTCCAGCCTTCCAGGTTGTCAAAGGCGTACTGACCCATCTCATTGATGTCGGTGATGGCCAGGTAGCGGTTGTGGAAGATCATGTCTGTGTCGATGTTGTCCTCACGGATCACCCAGACGCGTCCCTTGAGTGTGGTCGGTTTATCACCGCCGGCAGCGCCTGCGGTCTTGGCGCCGGCCTTGATGCCTGCGCCTGCGGCAAAGGCGGCCTGTTCGGCGGGCACAGCGTCGGCGCGGGCAATGACGCCGGCCACGGCACTGGCCGCGACTGTCGCCGGGGAGGCCAGATACACAGATCCCTTGCCCTGCTTGCCGGCAAAGTTGCGGTTGCCCGTGGAGAGCGTGATCTCATTGGGGCCGTTCTGGCCAATCTGCCCCGCAGCGCAGCCTGCGCAACCGGCATTGCCCACCAGGGCGCCGGCTTCGATGAATGTGTCGATAAAACCATCTTCCAGACAACGCTCCCAGACCTGACGTGTGGAGGGCACAATCTTGAGCACCACACCGGGGGCCACGGTTTTGCCTTCCAGTACCTCTGCGGCGGCTTTCATATCTTCGTAGCGGCCGTTGGTGCAGGAGCCAATGAAGGCGGAGTCAATCTTGACGCCGGCCACATCGTTGACGGTCACCACATCCTCGGGATGGCCGGGGCGGGCAATCATGGGCTCCAGCGTGGAGAGGTCGATGACAACTTCTTTATTGTATTCTGCGTCGGCGTCGGCGTACACCGGGGTGAACTCCTTGCCCAGTCGCTTGAAATGTTCGATGACGATGTCGTTGGGCGGGAACATGGCAATGATGCCGGCCATTTCCGTGGCCATGGAGGCCACAGTGATGCGATCTGAGAGGCCCATGGCGTCTACGGCATCACCGTAGAACTCCGCAGAATAGCCCAGCAGTCCGGCGGCACCAAATTCGCGTAGGAGATGCAGTACCACATCTTTAGGCAGCGTGTTGGCCGGGGCCTGTCCCTTGAGTGTGACCTTCATCGACTTGGGGGCCTTGAACCAGACGCGGCCATTGGCCCATGCCGCGGCAATGTCCTGGTCGCCCATGCCCTGGCCAAAGGCGCCAATGGCGCCGAGAATATTGGCGTGTGAGTCTGTGGAAACCAAGGTGCCGCCGGGAAGGATCAGCCCCTCGTCAATGGCGATATGTGTGCCGATGCCGGCATTGATGTCGTAAACGGGAATATTAGCTTCCCGCGCAAACTGACGGCAGATGTGCTGGTTGGTGGCGTATTTCTGATCCGATCCGCCGGGGTTGCAGTCGAATGTGAAAAAGGTTTTGCCGGGATCGTCCACGCCCATGGCGTTGTCCTGGATATTCTTTACCACATTGGCGCCGCCAAAGTCGCGGGCGATGCGGGCATCGATGAGAATGTCTGCAATCTGCCCGGCCTTGACTTCATGGCCTGCGTGGTTGCTGAGTATTTTTTCAATGATGGTCAGGCCCATCGTATTCTCCGAGTTTGTGTCGTTATGAATGCAGTGCGATGGCGTGCTCAGGCATCGTCAATCGTCACTGCCCTGTCCACAGTTGCAGCGGCCTAGTCTTCGATGAGAAGGCCTTTCTGCTTCATGACCAGTGGATTGAAAGTGGCAAAGTCGGCCTGATGCACCAGCACGGCCTCCAGCACCTGGGGACGGCCGTCGCCTTCTTTGGCGTGGCAGATGATCATGTTGAGCACATCGTCTGAAATGCCACATTCACTGGCGATGATGGCCCCTGAGATGGGGTGGCGAGCGTATTTGCCGGCCAGGCTTTTACGGTATCCACCTTTGCCGTCTTTCTCAATTTCCATCAACTTGCCCACATCGTGCAGCAGGCCGCCGGCGTAGAGACGGTCAAAGTGGATGGTGTAGGGCAGTTTGACATAGCCCTCGGTCTGTGCGCGGCCCAGGGCCACTGCGCCGTCAGTGACAGCGATGGTATGATCCACAAAGCTGACGCCATGGGTATCGGTCAGCAGCGTGAAGGGGATCTCGCGCAGCTCTTCCACGGAGGTCCATCCGCCCAGTTCGCATCCCTTGACCCAGGTCTCGACAGTCTGCCGGCGTAGGTCGGCGTCCTGGATGCCATCGAGCTGTTTTTTGAACAGGGCTTCGATGTCTTTGGCTTGAATCATCTGTGGTACTCCTTGTTTGGTAAGCTTTCGCCCCTCAAAAAGAGGGGCGACTCCTGTTTGTTTTTGTTACGCGGTAAGATACATTTCTGAGGCCAGAATTGCAACATGAGATTGCTGCGATCCCTGGGTAGATCTGCGTTTTTTTTAGTGATAAATGTGTCAGAGACGTTTTTTTTGCATCGTTCATTTGGATTGCTTACATTATGGGCATGAAGAATAAAATACAGATACTTGAAGCGGCCGCCTGGCTGCGTGAGAAAGCCCCGGATTTTTCATTTAAAAATGCCCTGGTTCTCGGATCGGGCCTGGGGAAATTCGGAGAGACACTGAAGGCCCCTATCGCCATTGAGACCGCAGAGATACCGCACTGGCCGGTGCCCACAGTGGCCGGGCATCAGGGGCGCATCGTACTGGGATTCGTCGGTGCGACACCTGTGATGACCCTGCAGGGGCGCAGTCATTTTTACGAGGGGCATGCCATGCAGCGCGTGGTGTTCTATGTCCGTGTCATGGCCGCGCTGGGCGTTGAGAATCTGATTCTCACCAATGCCGCCGGCACATGCAATCCTAATTTCAGGCCCGGTGACCTGATGCTGATTGTCGACCACCTGAATCTCATGGGCACCAATCCACTCATCGGCCCCAATGATCCCGAGAGTGGCCCCCGTTTTCCTGATATGACAGAGGCCTACAACCCCGGCCTCTCTGATCTGGTGCGCCAGACCGCAAAAGAGTGCGGCATCCCCCTGCGTGAAGGGGTGTTGGCCGCTTTCACCGGGCCCAGCTATGAGACGGCAGCGGAGATTCGTATGATCCGTACGCTGGGGGCGGATGCGGCTTGTATGTCTACTGTGCCTGAAGTGATCACTGCCGTACAGGCAGGGCTGAAGGTGGCGGCCATCTCCTGCATCACCAATATGGGCACCGGGCTCTCGGCCAGCAAGCTGAGCCACGACGAGGTAAAGGATGTGGCGGGTCAGATTGAACAGCGTTTTATCAATTTATTGACTGGCGTGCTTGAAGCCATTGGATGACGTTCTCCATGTGTCATGATGAATTTCAGCGGCCATGAATGGAGGGGCTGGTCTCTTGCAGATCAGCCTCTTGTCATCATACGAGCCTGTTGTGCGTGTTACTGGGCAATGGGTATGTCGTGTTTTTTTTATTCGGACGAAGTTTGTTTCTTTGTTTACTGGCCCTGTTTTCGATTTATTACCTATTATCCCTGAGGTTGCCATGCCCGCTATTGTTGTGATTGCAAACCCAGCCGCTGGAAAAGGACACTGTGCCGAGGCAGTACCCCGTGTCCGCGCCCTGATGTCCTCTCTTCAGCTGGATTATTCCCTGTTTTTGACTGAAGGCCCGATGCATGCCGTTGAGTTGGCCCGTCAGGCCAGTGAAGAAGGCGCTGAGATCGTCGCGGCCATGGGGGGGGACGGAACCGTCAACGAGGTATTAAACGGTTTGATGATGGCGCAGGCCAATGGGGGAGAGGCAAGTCTGGCCGTGTTGGAGACGGGGCGCGGGAATGATTTCGGCTTTGGTACGGGTATTCCCAGAGATCTGGAGGCAGATTGTCATCTCCTGAAGGAAGGTCATAAACACAGCATTGATATTCTTCGTGTGGCTGCGGATGATGCGGCGCCGCGCTATGTGGGAAACGGTATTGGCATTGGTTTTGATACCATGGTGGGGTTTGTAGCCGCCCGTCATAAATACATTTCTGGTTTTCCCTCTTATTTAATCGCCGCATTAAAGACGCTTTATCTTTATTACACGCCGCCCAGAGTTCGGATTACAGTTGACGGGGAGAGTTGGGAGCAGCGTGCCTTGATGATCAGCCTCATGAATGGGCGGCGCATGGGCGGAGGGTTTCTCATGGCACCCACCGCAGCGCCCGATGATGGACTTATCGACGCCTGTATTGTGGCTTCAGACCGGCGCCATCGTTTGCTTTTGTTGATGGGGGATTTCCTGAAAGGGTCACAGGTGGGTAAACCGCAGGTCAAAATGCGGCAGGCGAAAAAGATTGTGGTTGAGGCGCTTGAAGGGGTGCTGCCCGCCCATGCCGATGGCGAGACGCTTTGTGTAGAGGGGCGGCGGATTGCCCTTGAAATCATCCCCAAGGCCTTAAACGTGTTGCGGCTGGCTCCGTGAGTCGTTGGCATCTTACATCTGCACTTTACAGCATGCGGCGATTCAGTCTGTGGCGGCTGTTGCTTGATGGCGAGATAGAGGCGTGCAAGCGTCTGCTAAACAATGTGCCTGAGCCGGAGCAGTTGCTTGATCTGGGTACGGGGCAGGGCACAGTGCAGCGTCTCTTTAATGGGGAGTGCCCGGTGGTTGGGCTTGACGTTTGCCAGGCTATGTTGAGGCGGGCAAGAACCCATGCCATTCTGCCCGTTCAGGCTGATACGGTTCAGCTGCCCTTCCATGCCGACGTTTTTGATGGTGTAACCGCCATGGGGCTTTCTGAATATATTGCCGATGAAGGCGCGTTTTTTGACGCAGTGGCTCCGGTGCTTCGTTCCGGCGGCTGGCTGCTGTATACGCTGTCTCCGCCCTCAATCTGGACAGGTCTGAGGTGGGGCCTGGGTCACCGGCTCTGGGCGCGACGCCCGAGGCAGAGCATTGCAGTGGCGGTGGCGCATGGTTTTGAATGCATCGATCGTTCAGCTACGCTGATGCAGGCGCAACTGCTTTTTCGATTGAGACGCCGGTAAGCCAGCCCTCTATTCTAGGTGGATCTCTGCCAGAACGGCGTGATGATCAGAGACAAACTGGCCGTCCCAGCGATCAGCAATGATTCCGTATCGCCTCACCTTCCCAATGTTTTTCCCAAAAATAAAATCGATCTGCCGGCCGGGATGCCACTGGTTTTTGAAGGCGTTAAAGCTGTCGGTGCTGCCGTAGGGCAAGGTGGTACTGATTGTTCGGCAATCTGTAAACGCCGCTTCTCCGGTCAATACGCCATAGGCTGAGTCGGCCGTAGTACAGTTGAAATCGCCCAAGAGCAGCACGGGAGCGCCACCGCCGGTGCTGTCGGCAAAACGGTGGATGAGCATGGCGCTTTTCTGGCGCGCCACCGTGCCCACGTGGTCAAAATGGGTGTTGATGATCAGCAGTTCAGTCCCGTCGCACCGGTCTTGAAAACGGCCCCAGGTGGCAATGCGAGTACAGGCGGCGTCCCAGGCGGGACCTGTGGGGCGTGCCGTCTCCGGAGAGAGCCAGAACGTGCCGGTCTCCAAGGGCGCCAGGCGATCGGTTTGATAGAAGATAGGGGCGTATTCGCCGGCCTTTGCACCGTCATCACGGCCTACGCCAATCCAGTTGTAGGCGGTCAGGGCCGAGTCGAGCTGCATCACCTGATGATGCAGCATCTCCTGAAGGCCGGCTACTTCCACATCAAAAAAATGCAGTGTGGACGCCACCCGATGCTTCCGCTGTGCCCAGGCGTTCTCCCCGTCGGCTGGATTGTCGTAACGAATATTGAAGCTCATCACTCGCAGTGATTGTGCGTCGCCCGGGTTGTTGCAGGCCAGCGCCAGCATCGTCAAGAGAAAGAGCAGGCCACGTCTTTTCATGGCAGTTTGTCGAGATAACTGCGCAGGGCTTCCACCATGGCCGCGCTGTGTGTGGCGCCGTTGGTGACCATGTCCAGATGCTCGGCTCGTGGCAGCAGTTTGAGCATGCGCGCCGTGTTCTGAGGTTCATGCAGCTTATCTGTTGAAGCGGTAAAGAGCAGGGCGGGCATGCTGACATGGGGCAGTTTGTCCCAGACTGAGTAGTGCCAGATGGCCTTGGCCGCGGCTTTGAGTTTGATGGGATCGGCGGTATCCAGGGCCATGCAGTATTTGTCGTACTGGGCGCGGTCGGCATCTACCTGCATGCGGAAGTGCTTGAGATACCATTTGAGGGGGGGGCGGAGGATGAAGTAGAGTGGCGGCCAGAATCCGGCAATCACCCACTGCCAGAATTTAGGCATACGGAATTCGCCATTGGGCGCCACTAGAATCATCGCTTTGGGTGCGGGCGAAAAGTGGGCGGCGGCATCCAGAATGGCCGTGGCGCCCAGGCTGGAGCCCAGGACGATGTAGCGTCCCTCTTCCAATGTCCATTTCTTCACCAAGGTGACCACGTCGTGTCCAATATCCTCAGCACCCAGCCGGGCCCCTTTTTTCAGCTGCGAAGAGAGTTTGTCGCGGGTTTCAATGTATTTCACCGGGAAGTCGCGCGTCAGCTCTCGCAACACCTCTCCCCAGCCTGTCATGAGGCTGATCCAGCCCGGAACAAAAACCACTGTGGGCCGCCCTTTGTCTTCGGCGGGCTTGAAGTCGTAAACCTTGAGTGTGACTTTGTCGTTCACCTCCACCAGGGTTTCCCGAACCGATGCGCCGGGAGCGCAGAAGTGCTGTGTGTCGGTGTGTTTCATGTGTCTGTCCTCTCTTATCCGTTCATTTTCTTGAACCAGCCCTTGTTCCGCTTGTAGAGGTCCTGGAAGGCCTTGAAGCGTGTGTTGTACAGTGCCTGATGTGCGGGGATGGGTTCAAAGGTTTTGTCGATGACAATGTGCCCGGCGATGTCTTCAAAGCGTTCGAGATGGCCCAGGGCCAGGCTGGCCAGGAGTGCGATGCCCCGGGCATTGGCCTGCTGCGGCGACTGCACCCTGCGAATGGTGTGCCCGGTGATGTCGGCAAAGATCTGGCACCAGATATCGCTGCGCCCGCCGCCGCCGATGATATGCACGGCGTCCACCCTGTCGTAGAGATTCTCCAGTGTGTCAAGCGCCCAGCGCATGTTCATGGCAATGCCTTCAAACACGGCGCGGACAATGTGCGCCCGGGAGTGGTGCAGGCTGAGGTTGTGCAGGCCGGCACGCACGTGGTCATCATCCAGCGGGCAGCGTTCGCCGTACATCCACGGTGTGAACACCAAACCTGCTGCTCCGGGCTCAACCGAGGCGGCCAGTTCATCCAGCACTTCATAGATTTTGGAGGCGTGGTACTCCTCCAGCAGTTGGTCTTTGTGGTAGAGTACCTGGTCTTTCAACCATTCCAGGCAGATGCCCACAGTCTCCTGATGGGCCATGGCAAGATAGAACTCCTGCGGCCGGGCACTGCCCACGCAGCCGGTGTAATGTGGCAGATCGATCTTTCGTTTTTTGACATGGCCGGCAGCCCAGCCCGAAGTGCCTACGCAGAGGTGAAACGCGCCATCGTCATGGGCGCCTGAGCCCAGGGCGGCTGCGGCCAGATCGCCGGCGCCGTTGATGATGGGCGTGCCTGGGTTGAGGCCCATGGCGTCGGCGGCGGTGTGTGTCAGCGCACCCACAATGGCCTCACTGGGGCGGATCTCGGCCAGCTGGTCCGGGGTGACGCCTGCCAGGGCGCAGAGTTCGGGGTGCCAGGTGTGGCGCTTCTTGCGTGTATCCATCATCCACCAGAGATGGGCCAGGTCGACGCTGGTCACGGTCTCTCCGGTGAGGCGATAGAGCATGTAATCCTTGGCGTCCAGAAATTTCCAGGCTTTTGAAAAGACCTCGGGTTCATGCTCCCTGAGCCAGAGCAGTTTGCCAATCTGATCTTTACCGGTCTGGCCCGGGGCGCCGCCTGTGATGGCAATGAATTTGAGGACATTGGGGACATTATACCCCAGCACACGCGGGGGGGGCCATAGCTTCTCCTTGATGATGTCGGCGCTGCGGCCGTCCAACCAGGAGATGGCGGGGCGTAGCGGGCGTCCGTCTTTGCCCAGGGTGACAATACACTGCGTCATGGAGCTGAAGGTGACGCCCACCACTTGATCTGCTGTGATATCGGCCGCTTGCAACAAGTCCTGCGTATTGGCTGTGACTGCCTCCCACCAGTCGTCTGGGTTCTGCTCGGCCCAGTTGGGATGGGGGTGGTGCATGGGGTAGTGACGTTTCACTTCGGCCAGAATATGGCCCTTGACGGTGACGGCGATGGCTTTGTCGCCGCTGGTGCCCATGTCATGGGCGATGATGATGCGTTCCAAATCGACCTCATTTCAGAATGGATGCCGTCGCTATTTGCCGATATTTGAGTTCAGGTTCAGGAGTCGCCAGAGCACGGCGCCGCTGACCATGGCCAACACGCCGAAAATCAATGCGCCCAGCCGGGCGGCCTGGGGTTCGCCATCGCCGATGTTCACACCCACAAAGGCGATGACAAAGGCGGTGAAGCCCGTCCAGAGTACGGTCAGTGCCCACTTCCACCAGCATAGTTTCACGCCGCGGTCGTCCATCCACAACTTGAACCCCACCACGGACAGGCAGGTCAAGACGCCTTCGATAAACCAGAAGAGTCCACTGTTAAAAAAGGTCATGACTGGCCCCCTTTGAGTTTGATGAAGTCACGGGTGCGCAGCCACCACGGCGGCTTGCGGTAGGAGGCATTCTTTCCGCCCAGAGAGGGCATGTAGTAGTCTTGGGCATTGGGGGCCGGGTAGAAACGTTTCTGCAGTCCGGTGAGTCCGGCGTGTGTGAGGCCTGTGGGGTCATTGGCCGTGACCTGGAGGGCGGTTTTATGCAGCCAGTTGGATTTGCGGCTGTAGGGGCAGACTGCCACGCAGAGCCGGCAGCCGATATTGCCGAGGTTGGAGTACCAGAAATTGTGGCATTTTGAGATATCGAGTTGATAGCGTTTGTAGCCCCGAATGACCTCTTTGTCCCCCGTTGTAATGGCGCCTGAGGGGCACTGTTCGGCGCAGATCTTGCATGTTTTGCAGAAATCCTGTACGCCAAAGTCGATGGGCTTGTCCACGGCCATAGGGATATTCGTCGTCACAATGGCCGGACGGAAGTTGCTGCCCAGCTCCGGTGTAATGACCACGGAATGGCGGCCCTGTTCGCCCAGACCGGCATCGATCAGAATGGGCGGCACGGCCAGATCGTAGTCCGTACCCGGGGTGTGGGCGCGGGCGGCGTATCCCAGCTCCTTGATGAAGGCGGCCAGGCGAAAGGCCACAATGCGGCTCTTTGCATAGGCGTCATGGCTGGTGCCGTAGTTGGGGTTGGCGTAGAACGGGTCCCATTCCATGGGCGTGCCCACGGCAATGGCGTACTCCCAGTGTTTGGGCACCTCCAGCGGCGCCTCCACGTCAAAGCCGCGGCCGGGCATGGCATGGCGATAGACCCAATCTGGGTTGAGCTTGCAGATGCCCACCAGCGTTGAGCCGAATTCATGGGCCATTTTTTTGATGAGCTTGGCTGTCTTCCCGGGATCTTGCAATTCAAGCGGCGTCTGCCGTCCATATCTTGGGTGTGGGAAATCGCTTTCCGCCGGCGGTGTGTTGTAACCCTGGGGCCAGACAGCACCCATGGCATGAGACCAGGCCTCGGCCAGGATGAACTCATCGCCGTATTCGGCGTTGTCCTTGCGCCGGTTCGGAAAGATCGCCTTGCGGAGATAGAGGTCCAGTTCCAGATCCTCGGGATGTACTTCGTAGTATTTTCGTGTGACGGGGTCGAGGCTCTCCAGTCCCTTCTCTTCGTTCCAGTGACGCAGCCGGCCCATGCGGCCGAAGATCACCTCGGTGCGGGCGTCGATTCGGCTGGTTTCGCCCACTTTTTCATAAGTGGGTGAATCCACTTGGTACTTTTTCCGATTGAAGTGCTGTGTGGCGCCCTGAAGGTTTTCTGCGCCGGAGTAGCTCATGGGATCGCGTCCGGATTGTACGCCAAAGAGGCCCAGTCCCGCACCCCCCAAAGCCGCTGAGGCGGCGCCGGTGGCCTTTAGAAAGCTTCTACGATTAAAGTCGAATGGCTTTTTTTTCATGGGGACTCCTGGGTTTGGGGATGAGGGAAAGGGGCCGGGTGTGGTGTGCCTGCACAGAGCAAATGCAGGGCCTTTGGCAGGCGCATCAGCTTTTTTGATTGATAATCAAAGGTGGCCATGCCTGTTTCGGCCAGGGCGATGAGTGCACCGTCACTTTGACGGTTGACGCGGTAGAAGAGGCGGAAGCCCGATCGGGCAGGCTCGTCCATGGCCACTTCAATACTCAGGGAATCACCGGCAAAGGCCTCGTTTTTATAGACCAGGGCGGCGTCGCCCATGATCAGCGAGGCGCCGGCGCAATCGAGTTCAGTCCAGCCATGATGGCCGAGAAAGGCGGCGCGGGCCTCGTGCAAGAGGGCCAGGAGGCGGTCATTGCCCAGGTGGCCGCCGTAGTTCAAGTCGGTAAGCCGGACAGTCAACGCCATGGAAAAAGAGTAGTGAGGCAGAGGCTTCAGCTTGAGCCTTGGCATAAAAATATCCTCCGGGAAAGGTTTAATATACAAAACCCGGAGGATGGGGTCAAAAGAAAATTATTTTGAGGGTGAATCGTGCGCAACTGTTGACGTTATGGCTTCTCCTCCGCCTCAAGCCTGGTGACGAACCACTGCCATAGGGCCTTGTGAAAGGCGTAGCTGGGCGGGTTGTCCTCCAGGACACTGCGCAGGGAGAATGGCGTCTCATTCGGGGTGATGCGGGCCTGCACATCGGGGTCGTAGAGTGTGCTGAACTCTGGGTGAAACTGCACGCCCAGCACGTTGGGGAACTGATCATGCATGATGGCCTCGGGCACCTTGCCGTCCACAGAGGTGGCGACGACGCGGATGCCACGGCCCAGTTTGTCGGCCATCTGGTGGTGTGAACTGATGACCATGGGGCGGTCGTCTTTGCTGAGGCCCAGCTCATTGGTGAAGAGGCTCTGGCCTTTGGTTTTTATGGGGTGCAGAGTGTAGCGCAGCAGTCCCTGTTTGGGGTAGAGTTTGGCCCAGGGGTTGTTGTGCCAGCGGTCGCGGCCCAGTGACACGGCGTCTTCCACCGTGGATTTGCCGTATTTCTGAAACCAGATGTCCTGAATCAGCGTGCCGCCTGTGCCCACGTTGAGGGTTTGCTCGCCCAGGCAGATGCCCAGAACGGGAAAATTTGAACGGCTCTCCATCAGGGCTTTATGGTTGACGTCCTGAGAACCGCCCATCAGGTGAAAGACCAGGCTGGCTTCAAAGAAGTGGCGTGCCGGTGTTGAGATGCCGGTGAGCAGTTGTGTCTTTTTACCGTAGATATAGGGCGGAATATCGGCGCCGCCAAAGAGAATAAGGCCATTCAGTTTTTTGAAGATAAGAGAAAATTCGTCTGAGCAGGCGTTCTCTTTCCAGAGGTCGGCCAGGTTGAGGTCTCCCTCTACCTCGTGATAGGCCAGCCAGTCCAGGCCTTCGGCCTCGGCCCATTTTCTGGCGCCGGCATAGTCGGAGTCTTCGGCTTCATGGTAGAGTCCGACAACCTGCAGGTTCTCTGTGGGGAGAAAACCTTCGTTTCTCAGGGCAATAATCGAATTCAAGGCATAGCGCGTGGGATAGCAGATACCCAGCACCAGGGTTTTGTCATTGTTGGGGGAGGTGTCCAGAAATCTGGGGGCCTGGGCAAAAAGCGAGGCGGCGGCCAAGAGCAGCAGCAGAGGCCAGCGGGTGAAACGTTTCATGGGGTCTCCTTAAAAACGGGATAGAAAAATGGGGACGTCTCCAACCGGGACGCCCCCATACCTGTGTTGCTGTATTCAATCAGGCCGTTAGGGTCTGAAAGACGGCCTGGGCGATGACCATGTCCTGTGCCGGCAGGCCGGTCAGGTCAGCGATGGTGATCTGTTCTTCGGTGAGGCGGCCTTTCTTGGGATTGTCGATAATCTTTCCCAACTCCAGGAGCGTGTTCTGTTTGAGCAGTCCCGTTTGAACGGCGTGATAGGCTTCGCCCCGTTTTTTACTTTCGATGAGGCTGTCCACGACGACAATATCTGCGTTTTTGATCACCAGCGGCGCCAGTTCAATTTTCTGTGGTGTGGTGGCGCCCACAGCGGTGATGTGAGTGCCCGGTTGAACCATATCAGCGGTGAGCATGGGCATGTGTGATGACGTGGCTGTGACAATGAGGTTGCATTGCTCTGCTACGTCACGTTCCACTTCAGCTTCTTCGGCCTCAAAACCCAGTGCGGCGGCTTTGTCAAGATAGGCCTGTCTTTTCTCTTCTGTGCGGCCGAAGACCATGACTTTGCGGCATTCGGTCACACGGCGGAGGTAGTCGAGTTGCAGCAATGCCTGTACACCCGTGCCGAAGATGCCGATCTTGTGAATCACCTTTGGCGCCAGTTGTTTTGCGGCCACGGCACCGGCCGCTGCAGTGCGTGCAGCGGTCAGGTAACCTTCATCGACAAATGCTGCGGCCACTTCACCGGTTTCTTTATGAAAAAGGGAGAGCATGCCATTGCCCGTCGGCTTGTTCAATTTGGTGTTTCCGGGAAAGTCCGAGGCCATTTTGACCATAAAATAGGGTGAGTTTTTCATGTACCCGAAGGTCAGATTCATTTTACCTGCAGGTTTTTTAAAGGGAAGTTCACCCTGTGGCGAGACGATCATCTGGCCTGCAGAATAGGCTTTAAAGGCCTCTTCCATGGCGGCAATGATGTCCAGTTTTTCCAGGGCCTCTTTAATCTGTTTTGTTTCAAAGATGTGTGGCATTTTTATTCTCCCCATTGAGAATTTTTTTTAAGGTCTCTATGTGAATTCGGGCGCCGGTAAGCATCAGGACGGTCCGGCGGTTCCGATATTGTTTTTTTGATTGAAGCAGTGCGGCAACAGTCAATGCCGCGGCCCCTTCTACGAGCATTTGGTGGTGTTCGAGAAGCAGGCGGAGGGCCCTGGCAATGGCGGGTTCTTTGACAAGTGCCCATTGATCCACCCAGCGTCGGCAGTAATCGAAAGTCAGGCTTTCCGGGTCAACGCCGCCGGCTGTACCGTCAGAAAGTGTCGGCAAGTTGGGGAGCTTGATTATCTGACCGGTTTCTGTGGATTTGGCCATGACTGCTGAAGCTGCTGGCTGGCAACCAATAATTTGAATGTCGGGCAATAACGCTTTGAGGCCGCCAGCCACACCACTGATGAGGCCTCCGCCCCCTACAGGGATCAGCGCGGCATCTATCGTTTTGAGCGATTCAGCGAGTTCCAGGGCAATGGTGCCCTGTCCTGCGATGATCAGGGGGTCATTGTAGGGTGCTATCCAGCTGGCCCCCGACTCAGCGGCAAGGGCCTGTGCCTTCAACTCAGTTTCAACGCAGTCCTCTCCCTCAAATAGAAGACGCATGCCCGTGCGCTCCGCATGCTGTTTTTTTGAGGGTGAAACCGTTCGGGGCAGCACGCAGGTGGCGTTGATCTGAAGCGCACGGGCCATGTGGCCGCAGGCCGCGGCGTGGTTTCCTGTTGAGGCCAGGACCAGTCCGCGTTCTCGCTCGGTGTCTGAGAGGCTGAGTATTTTGTTTGCCGCACCCCGGAGTTTGAAGGAGCGGGTGTGTTGCCAGTTTTCTAACTTAAGATAGACTTCGCCCTGGACAGCTTGACTTAAAACAGGAGAATGAATGCAGGGTGTATTTAGAATCCACGGTTCAATGCATGCAGCGGCTTCTTTGATTTTGGAAAGGAAAATTTCAATTGAGCTGTCGGTCAATGGCTTGTTCCCGTTCGAAGGGTGCTTGTTTGAGTTGGCCCGTTACGAATTCGATGTCTTGCGCCGTTGGCAGAAAGGGGAGTGGGGGCAACTTAAATAAACCATTTTATAAATGAGGTAAAAAAATAGAGCTATTTTTTTCAATGTAATTTTCATCAGAGCAATTGATATGAGCTGCCCTTGTAATAGCGAAATAATTCTTTACTTCTTTGGTATTAAAGATACAATATTAATATACGAAAGTCAAATATTTCTTTGGTGTTTTTAAATTGACTTTTAGAGGAATTATCGTTAATTTATCCCCAAAGTTAACCTGATGAATTGGAGGGGGCATGCGCAAACTCAATATACTTTGTGTTGATGACCAGCGTGAAGTTCTGGCAGCATTGAAAAAAGATCTTTCGTTCTTTGAGCCCATTGCGACTTTTAATGAGGCTGAATCCGCCAATGAGGCTGAAGAGGTTGTTAGGGAATTGACAACTGCGGGGGAATCATTTTTCCTGGTGGTTTGTGATCATATCATGCCTGGCGAAAATGGTGTTGATTTTTTGGCCCGTTTGAGTCGCGACGGTGTCTTGGCTGAAACCCATAAAATTTTGCTCACAGGTTTGGCCGATCAGCAGGATACGATTAGAGCCATCAACGATGCCAAGATTGACCTTTATATGGAAAAACCCTGGGATGGTGACGAGTTGCTGAAGGCTGTGAAAAAGTTATTAGGCAAGTATGTTCAGGCCCACAATTTAAGCGATGCGGCTTTCCAGGAGTATCTGGACTAGGTCTGTGTTCTGGTTTGAAAATGAGTAATATATTGAGAAAAAGCGTGAAGAAGTGTCTCACGCTTTTTTTTATCATCTCAACAGCATTGCCCGTTACAAATTATAGGCAAGCGGATCCATGTTGATGTATTGGCCTTCAATTATTAATGGAGGTGCAGTATTCATGGTCAGTTATTTGTTTGTCTGTCCCAACGGCGGTGGTGAAGTGCGTCAGGGCGCCCCGGTATGTCCTCACTGCGGATCTGATGAAAATACAGGCTGGTCGAGTCAGACCTACATGGATGGCATTGACCTGGCTGAAACAGATTTTGATGAGGTTCTGAAAAGGGATTACGGGGTGGAGATGAACCCGCCGTTTTTAATCGTGGGTGCCTCACCGCGATTGCTGCGCTGCCGACCATGCTCTTCTTCTGGTTCTTTGTGCTGCGGTGTTAGACTGAGGCTTGAGAAAAGGCAGAACGTGAACGTTCTGCCTTTTTTTGTATATAAAAGCGATGGGCCAATGGCGTCATGGCTTGGGCGAAACAGCGCTGAGTCGGTTCATGATCTGTTTGTAGAGTCCTTTTTCCCGCAGCGTGGAGAGCGGATAGTAAAGACGCGGCAGGCCGGTGACGCTGAGAATGAGCCAGTCGTCTTCAACGCGCCAGCTGGTGAGCAGCATCCAGTCGACCTTGGCCTCAACCGGGCCGCCCCGCGTCCAGACCATGTGTTCATCCAATCCAAAGACATGGGGGCGGGGCCAGGTCTGCCGCTTTTGTTCTGCCACTTCCCTGACAGGGCCACCCAGTGCTGCACGCCACTGCCGTGAAGGCGGTGCAGGCTCGGCGTTGAGGCGATGTTCAAAGCATAATGATGCCATGATTTATTCCAATCCTATTCTCTCTGTCTTGATCAGCCGGCACCGCCGGCCCCGGCACTGCTCACGCCGGCTGAGGCGCCTGCCGTTGTTGTGGACGCGACCATCACAGCGGCCATAATCGGCACAAAGGTCTCGTTGATACTCATGCCTTCGGGCAGCTTGAACCAGGGCATCAGGGCCTCGGCGCGTTCCGGATCCATCCACCCGGCTATCTTTTCAATCTGATTCGGCTGTAATCCCAATGCCGGTCCGTAAATCATGTGCTGCACTATATAAGACAGGCCCTGGCTCCGTAAGGTTGCATCTTTTATTGATTTTTTCAGGAATTTTGTATAGGCCCGCCAATATCTGTACTGGCGTTCTCCCTCGGCTGTGCGGTGGGCAATGCCCAGAGACATCAGCAGAACCAGAATGCCGCCCCCCATGAGAATCAGGCTGTAGATTCCAAAATAGAAGCCTGCGGGAACAGTGAGCAGCATCAGTATGCCGGCTACGCCCATGCCCTTGTTGAGTCCTTTACTGCTCTCTTTGTCGTACCAGCCGCGCTCTTCGGCCTCCGTTGTGACCTGTTTGCTCCATTGGGGGAAGAATTTCTGCATGGCCGTCTGTTTCTTTTTCAGCCGTTGAAGGGGGAGCGTGTCTTCACCTTCTGTGATCTCTGTGAAGAGAAAATCCAGTAGCGTGCATTCATATTCACAGAGTGCTGTACCGGCGGCCTGCACCCTCTCCCTGTCGATCCGCCACTGGGCGCTGGGTTTCTTTTTGCGCTGTTTGGCGGCGCTCTCGTTTTGTGTCTCTTCAAGGCTGAGGAAGTGCCTGTCCGCCAGGTCAAAGAGTGTTGAGACCAGCGCCTGAGGCGTGACCTGTTTGTAGTTCAAGAGATAACTGGCAAGCGCGGGTTTGCTCTGTGGCAGCGGGCAGTAGGCTGGCTCATGAATGGGGTCACACTGAGGACGGCGACCGTAGCGTTTGAAGAGCAGCCACCAGAGATAGAGACCAATGCCGACCAGGCCCAAGAGTGGCCACTTGCCCCACTGCTGCCGTTGGGCCATGCGCAGCGCTCTGGCCATGGCTTCCTCGTATTTTTCCTGGCGCCGCTGCTCCAGATGGGCCTGTTCAGCGAGAATGGCTGCACGCCTTTTCAGGCCGCTCTCTGGCATGGCAGGGAACAGCCCTTCAGCGTAGAGGGCTTTGAGGCTCAGGCCGGTTTTGCGCTTCAGTTTGGCGCCGGAGATGCGGATCTCTCCAGTGGGGCCGATGGCTGGGTTGCCCCATATCGGTCCGTCAATCCAGGCCTGTACGCCCAGGGCGTTCTTTCCTTCAGGTGGAAGAATGCGGATATCGACTTGATGGTGGTGGAGCTTCCAGTGCCTTGAGATCAACTCAAATTGCAGGAAAGCGCCATCCTCAAAGCGCTGCATGGCCCCGTGTACCGTGTAGGTGAGATCAAAGGTTCGACGGGTATTGCGCGCCGAAAAGTACCAGCGTACCTCCAGGCCGTCATCTTCTTCGGTGACTCTGAAAGTGCCACTGGATTTATCCGAACCAATTTCCTGATAGCGCTGTCCGTTCTCACTGATGGAGATATCTGTGTAACGCAACCCCTCTTTGGGTGGGAATGTGATGTAGGCGTAGTGGAAGCTGCCTCTGAATCGATAGGTCCGTGATTCAGTTACCGTCATTGAGCCGTCTTCATGGAGCTGCGCGGTGATGCGGGTCTCGGGGAAACGCAGCGACTTGCCTTTGGCGGCAGCGTGGCCGGCAGTCATGAAAAGCAACAGGGCGATGAGGCCATAGCGGGCGGTTTTGATCATGGTCTGGTCCTTTGTATCTCTTCTGTGGGTTCAGTGCAATATACCGCTTTACGGCCGTTTTATTCATAAAAAAATGGGGCGCTGAAAAGCGCCCTATTGAAATGACCAAGAACATTCAATCTGTCGTTTCGATTAGTTGTCTTTCTCCCAGGCCTTGATGCCGTTTTTCATCCAGTCGGGCTGGTCGGCGCCTTTGAGGTGATGGTCGAAGAATTCCGCCAGGCGAATGGTCCAGTCCTCCTGGTTCACGCGTTTGCGCAGGCCGTGTTTTTCGCCATTGTAGTTGAACATGTAGGCCTCTTTGCCCAGCCGCGTGAGGGCCATGATATACTCAATGCCCTGATACCAGGGTACGGCACCGTCGGCGTCGTTGTGCATCATCATGATGGGGGTGTTGACCTTGTCCGCTGCGAATACCGGTGAATTTTCAATGTAACGCATGGGTACATCCCAGAGCGTACCGCCCAGACGCGACTGCGTCCGCTCGTACTGGAACTGACGCACCATGCCGCTGTCCCAGCGAATGCCGCCGTAGGCCGAGGTCATGTTGGAGACCGGGGCGCCGGCTTCCACGGCCGCAAAGATATCGGTTTGTGTGATCATGTAGGCAATCTGATAGCCGCCCCAGGAGTGGCCCTGAATACCAATGGCATCCTCGTTCACGAAACCCTCGCGCACCAGCATCTGAATGCCGGGGAGTACGCATTTCATGGCGTCCTGGCCGGGGTAGCCGGTGTGATACTCAATGTCCGGCATCCAGACCACATAGCCGTTGGAGACGTAGTAGGAGTAGTTGATCGATGAACCCGGCGAGGGATGGCGATAGCGGTGCAGCCCCTGATGCAGGGTCTCATAAATGTAGACCATCATCGGGTATTGCTTGTCCGGATTGAAGTTTTCCGGTTTGAGCAGAATGCCTTTCAGCGGCATGCCATCGGCGCTTTTGAAGTTGCGCAGTTCGGCCTTGGGCCAGATGTAATTGTCCATCTGTGCGCCCAGGCTGGTCACTTTCTTTGCATCGGAGAAGTCGAGGTTTGAGACCCAGAGGTCGGGGAATTCATCCACGGCCTGACGGGTGAAGAGCACTTTCTCGGCTCTTTTCGCCTTGGCCGGGTAGCCGTGGCCTTTCTCGGCCATGAGCAGCCTTTCCGGTTCGACGGTGCCCGTGACCTGGTCGCGGTAGAAGCCCGAGGCCATGGTCTCTGTGTTGGTCGTGCGGAGCAGCAGCGGCGCATCGGCCTTGTAGGCCATGGCCTCGCGGTCCAGACGGGTCATGCGGAAGGAGAGGTCGTGGGCACGGCCATAGCCCTCGGTGAGGCAGTAGCGTTTTTTGCCGTCGGGGCTCACGGCCCAGATGTCGTATTTATCGTAGATCAAAAAGTGAGCGTCACCCTCTGTCCAGCCGCCGCTGCCATAGGATGACGGGGGGGTGGGTGTGTCGTGGTCCTCGCGATCAAAACGGACGCCTAAGCCCTCAGTCACATTGATTTTTTGGCCCGATTTGATGCTGTAGATCCACCAGTCTTTGCTGTCAAACCAGCTGAGAAAGCGTCCCTCTGGCGAGATACGCGCCCCGCCGATGAGTTTCTTGCCGGCCAGTGTGCGTTTGCCGGATTTCAGATTGACCACCCAGGCGTCGCTGTACCAGTTCTCGTAAGCGCCCAGCTTGGCGTAGGGCCACTCGTTGTTGGCGTAGGCCACTTTGCCCCGCCGGTGTAGCGTGAGGTCGGGCAGGGCCTCGTCGGCCAGCTGGGTGAAGCGTTTTTTCTTCACGTCGTACACCGATTCCCAGGTGTTGTCCCTGACGCGCTTGGCCATCTTGCCCTGCTGGGGATAGGGGTAGGGGTCGTCCCAGTGCCAGAGCTCAAACTTGGCTTCCGGTTCTTTGTCGTCCTCATCCAGGTCGACTTCTTCAATTTCTTTGATGCCGAAGAGCAGCTGCTGGCCGTTCTCGCTGAAGGTCATGGCGGATTTGTCTGAGACGGCATTGCCTTTGGGGAAGCCGGCAGTGGATTTGTGCGAGACCCAGCGCTCGGCCTGTGCGTCGCCCACGTGCCAGCCGTAGAGATCGAATGTGGGCTCCATTGCCTCCCACTCGTCTTTGTTGGTCATAAAGGCCAGCACGGTCTCGTCTTTGTTCATGGCCCAGCGTTTATAATCGCCTTTCCCGGTGAGCAGGGCGCGGCCGGCGGTATCGCCGGGGGTCATCGTAAAGAGACCGTCCACTGCCATCGAATCCTTGGTGGAGACGATGTATAGGAGGTGTTTGCCGTTTTTGGTGAAACGGTAGCCGACCACGGATTTCAAGGCCACACCCACGGTGTCGGCCAGGGGACGGATAATGAGTTCAGTGCCCTCTTTCTTTTTCTTGTTGCGGGCCTTGAGCCTTTCTTCACGTTTCTTTTCTTCTTTTGATTTCTCCGGTTTCTCGGCTTCAGCCTCGGCTTTTTTCGTCTCGGGTTCTGCTGGCTTCACCGCTTCGGATTTTTTTTCTTCAGCAGGTTTTTCTGCTTCCGCTTTCTCCGGTTTTTCTTTGTCTTTCTTTTTGTCTTTCTTGACTGGTTTTGGCTTTTCCATCAGAAAGGCCACATAGCCCGCGGCTTCTTTGGGCATGGCAAAGGATTTGACGCGCTCTACCACCTCCACATGGCCGTCGGCCAGGTGCATGATACCCAGCGCCTTCTTTGGTTTGTCTTTTTTCTTCTTGTCTTTCTTGGCCGCCTTCACGGTCTCCTGATCAGGAGAGATGATGAAGACCAGGTGCCGGCTGTCCCATGAGAACTGCACCTTGGCGTTGCGTTCTGCGTCTGTGCCCTCGCCGGTAAAGCCGATGGCGTGGCGGTATTCTGTGCCGTCGGCCAGTTTTCTCACCACCACGGCCCCCTCGCCTTTCTGCGGGGCTTCAATGAAATAGAGCCACTGACCGTCAGGCGAGAGCCCCTGACGGGCAATAAATTTCCAACTGTCATAGACGTCGTGCGTCAGGGGGATTTTGTCCGACGGCGCGGCCGCCATGAACAGGGCGCCTAGAAGCAGGCACAGGGTAAAAAGGATGGGCGCTTTGCGTCTCATGTGTTGTCCTCCACAGATTATATGATGATGATTTTTCCGTAATGGTTTTCCAGGGTCTCCAGGTATTTTTCTCTGAAGGTCTGCACTGCTTCCGGCAGGTACTCCAGAATGTCCCAGGCGGTCATGCCGTCTTCTCCCAGATCCTGAGCGGCCAGGTCTCCGGCCAGGCCATGAATGAAAACGCCGTTGACCACGGCCTGTTCTACATTCAGTCCGAGTCCATGCATGGCGGAGATGGTGCCGGTGAGCGTATCGCCTGATCCGGCAGTGGCCATGCCGTGGTTGCCGGAAAGGTTGATATAGACACGGCCGTCGGGCATGCCAATGAGTGAGTGTGGGCCTTTGAGTACGATAATTGCATTTCTGTCGGCGCAGTGGGCCTGAAGCACGGTCACGGGATCGGCTTTGATATCGGCCACAGATTTTCCACTGAGACGGGCCATTTCGCCCAGATGCGGCGTCATCACCGTGGGATGTGTTCTCTGGCTGAGTATGTCCTTATCGCGACAGAGCGCTGTGAGGCCGTCACCGTCTATGAGCAATGGGGCCTTTATGTCCCTGGCCAGCTCCCAGAGCAAAGCCTGGGTCTCTTCATTGAGCGAAAGGCCCGGCCCCATGACCACAAATTCAGCGTTGGCGGCGTGGTCGATCAATGACTTCTGTGCGGCCAGTGAAAGGCTGCCGGCTGCGGTCTCCTCATGAGGGAGAAAGACGATTTCACTGCCGTTGGCCGCCAGATGCGGCGCCAGAGAACGGGGGGTGGCCAGTCGGGCGTAGCCGCCGCCGGCCTTGAGATGTGAGAGGGCCGAAAAAACCGGTGCGCCGTAGTAGCCCTGGGCGCCGGCAATGAAGAGCGCATCGCCAAAGGCGGTTTTGTGGCCGTCGGGGCGGCGGGGGGGCAGCGGGAAAGGCGGGGTCAGTTCCACTTCAATGGTGCTGTCTTCCACCAGTTCGCGCGGGAATCCGAGATGCGTGACAAAGAGGTCGCCGCCCAGTGCGGCGCCGGGATAGAGCAGATTGCCCCGTTTGGGCAGGCCGAAGGTCACGGTGGCCTCGGCGGCCATGGCCTCGCCCAGAACCTGTCCGGAGAGGCCTGAGACGCCTGAGGGAATGTCCAAAGAGATAATGGGCAGTCCGCTGTCATTGGCTGTGCGGATAACTTCCCTGTAGAATCCCTCTACGCTGCGGTCCAGCCCGGTGCCGAAGATGGCGTCCACAATGAGGTCGGCGCCCTGGAGAATATCCTCCAGATGTTCACGGGAATTGACGGCCTCCATGGGGACAGGAAGGCCCCTGATTATCTCAAAGTTGCGTTTGGCCGCGCCTTTGTATTTTTCTGGGTCCCCCAGGAGAATGAGGTAGGGTGTGCCGCCGTTGCTGTGAATATGACGGGCCACCACCAGGCCGTCACCGCCGTTGTTGCCACCGCCGCAGAAGATCACCGTGCGCAGGTCGTCGCAACCGTAGCGGTCCATGATCACACGGAAGGCGGCCAGTCCGGCATTTTCCATGAGCAAGGTGTCGGGAATGTGAAAATGACGGATGGCGGTACGGTCGAGCCGGCGCATCTGTTCCGGTGTGCTGATTTTCATTTTCACCTCGGCTTTTCAATCGGCTTGGCAAAAAAAGAAATGCGCGACCGGAACGCCGGCCGCGCATTTAATGTACATCAGAATGACTTATTCTTCAATCTCTTTTTCAGGTTTGTCCTCATCGGCTTTCTTCTCTTCGGGCCGCTTGTTGAGCTTGACCTGTTCTTTCAGATGGTCTTTGATGTCCAGATAATCCACACCCTCTGTCCACCACTTTGGCGCCTCTGCGCCTTTGAGATGATAATCCCAGTACTGTTTCATGCGCATGAGATAGTCTTTGAGGTTCTCCGGTTTGCGCAGACCGTGGTTCTCGCCCTTGTACTCCAGCATGACCACGGGTTTTTGCATGCGGCGCAGGGTGTTGTAATACTCCACGCCCTGGTTGTAGTCTACGGCGCCGTCTTTGTCGTTGTGCAGGAGCAAGAGCGGGGTCTTGACATTCTGGGCGTAGTACACCGGCGAGTTGCGCTGATAGGCCTCCAGGTTGTCCCAGTAGCCGCCCAAGAAGCGCGCCTGGCTGGACTCAAAGATGGCCGAGTTGGCGCTGCCTGTGTTCCAGTAGATCGATGAGTACATGGAGATCATGTTGGTCAGGGCGGCGCCGGCAATGGCGGCCTTGAAGCGGTCGGTCTGTGTGACGATGAACGCCGTCTGATAGCCGCCCCAGGAGTGGCCGTGCACACCCACATTTTCGGCATCCACGGCGCCTGTGGCGATGGCCGCGTCCAGACAGGGCATGATGCAGCCTACGGAGGATTTGCCGGGATCGTTGAGTGCAAAGGTCACGTCGGGATTGAGTACGGCGTAGCCGTTGGCCGTCCAGAAGGTGTGGCGGTAGACCCAGAGCCGGGGCGCGGGATACCGGTTGGCCTCCTGGCTCAGCTTCTCGTACATGTAGACGATGGTGGGATACTTCTTGCCCTCTTCATACCCGGCGGGCAGGTAGAGCACGCCCTGGAGCTTCTCGCCGCGGTCATTGGTGTAGTTGACAATCTTGTAACCGGGGCACCAAGCCGTCTCGGCCTGCTGGGGATTGGCCTCGGTGATGCGGCGGCCGTTGGAGAGATTGGCGGTGGTGGCGTAGTAGTCGGGATAGGCGCCTGTGGCTTCACGGGTGTAGAGATACACAGGGGCCTGCTCGGCCTTGACCAGATGGCCAAAGTGGGCGTCGCCCCAGAGCAGGTGTTTGGCGCCGGGCTTGCCTTTGTCAATGCGGGCAATGCCGCCTTTTTTGTCAAACTCGCCGTAGATACGGAAGTACTGCGGTGTGGAGAAATCAATCCCGTCTTCATCGCGGTCCAGGCGGAAACGGCGCTGATAGCGGATGTTTTTCGTTTTGCCATCCACGGTCAGGTTCACGGCCTTGCCGCCTTTTGGGGCCACTTTCCAGAGGTCCCAGTTGTCTGAGAGCAGCACGCCTCTGTCGCCCTTGAGCCAGCCCTGGGGGCGCACCGGGGGATTGACCACATTGTGATCGTCTTCTGTGTCTACAAAGGAGGCCGGCGCATCCTTGGTGATGTTGTAGTGACGGCCCGTGGCCACTTCATAGGTGTGAAAGTGGCTGTCTTTATAGTAGAGCAGGAATTTGGCGTCTGGGGAGGTGCCGTAGTACCAGCGCAGTTTCTCAAGCACTTTCTCCCGCTTCCCAGTTTTCAGGTCGGTGATGTAGACGTCTACGTAGCGGCGGCCGTCCACGTTGCTCAGGGGCTGATAGGCCGTCCGGTCTGTACCCACGGCAAAGTCAGCGTCTTCGGGAATAGAGAAGTGGAGCACAGTGTCGTCGGCCAGGCGCAGGAAGCGGTCGGTTGCAGGATGGTAGGTGCAGAGATAGCTGTAGTTCTTGTTATAGTTTTCTTGCACTTTTTGCTGAGACTGGAGGCGCTTGTCTTTCCAGTGCCAGATTGTCATTTTGGGCAGGTCGGGCTTCTCTTCTTTTTTCTTGACCTTGGCCTTCTTTGCGTCTTTGTCTTTGTCGTCTTCTCCCTTTTCTTCTTCGGCTTTCTTGGCGGCTTCTTCGCGCTTCTCACGGGCCTTGTCTGTGAGCTTGGCGTCGTGAATGCCAAAGGTCAGGCGGCTTAAGTCTTCTGTCCATGCCGGGGCGCGGTTGGGCGAGACGGTGAAGTCGGTGGGGAAGCTCTCGAGGCTGTCGGGTTCAAAGGAAAAGGCCTTGGCACCGGAGCTTTTCAGCGTCTTGTAGCCCAGCACGCTGTAGCATTTTTTCTCGTAATCCTCGTTTTTCTTGCCTTTCAAGAGGGCCAGGGCTTCACCCTCTTCCGTCCAGTTGAGCTTCTCGTAGAATGCCTTGTCTGAGTTGAGCACCAGGATTTTCCCAGAGGCCATATGACGCAGCCACACGCCGTTGCCGGCCTGGTCAGCGGCGTCGATGGTCAGGGCCAGCCAGTCGCCTTTCTTGTTGAAGGCATAGCCCGAGACATTGCCAAAGTTGAACTGGGCCTCAGAGGCCAGCTCGCGGAGGATGAGGTCGGAGCCTTTGGGGGCGTCTTTGCCTTTCTTTGCGCTGTATTTGGCCATGGCGATCCAACGACCGTTCTCACCGGAGAAGGCGAAGGAACGGATGTTGTCGAACTCAGTCTCTTTGCCGTCGGCCAGTTTGACCAGCACCAGCTTGTTTTTGGCGGGTTTCTTTGACTTTTTGGCTTTCTTGGCCTGGGCCTTGGTGGGGTAGCGCATGAAGGCCAGCCATTGGCTGTCCTCGGAGAAGGCCAGGCGGCCGTAGCGCGTGTTGCCGGCCTTGAAGGTGTATTCCGTGGTGTCGTTGACTGCACGGAGAACCACCTGGGCGTCGCCGTCATTGGGGTTGAGGTAATAGGCCATCCACTGGCCGTCATGGGTGAGGGACGTGGCCGCAATGGATTTCCATTCGTCAATGGCCTGAATGTCCAGGGGTTTCTTGTCCGGTACGCCGGCCAAAACGGCCGATGCAGCCACAAGAAGGAGGAGGACCAAAAGCGGTCCCTTGGCAAATCGTCGCATGGGCGATCTCCTTATTGGTATGGGTTTTGGATTCACTGTTTTCATACGTGTTCATCGGGTGAAAGTTCAATTGGACTTTTGAAAAAATGTCCCGGTCAGACCGGGACATGCATCACAGAGATTTCATTTCAGCAAACCGGACAGGTCGGGGGCGGCACGGTGAAAAGGGGTGGCTTCCTGAAAGACGCGGGCCGCCTCAAGGGCTTTGCCGTCCTGAAAGAGCTGGCCTACAAAGGTGAGGCTGCGGGGTTGACCCTGGTCATCCACGCCGGCGGGCACCACCACAGCGGGGTGGCCGGTGAGGTTGGTCAAGAGCAGGGTGCTGCCGCCAAAGGCCGGTGTGAGTACCACATCCACTGTTTTCATGACCTCGGCCATCTGCATCATCAGCTGTGTGCGTACGCGGTTGGCCTGAATGTACTCCACAGCCGGGATGAATCGAGACTGCCTGAAGACATTGGACCAGGTGTTTTTTCCCTGGGCGGTGAGAAGGTCATCACGGCCGGAGCGGGTCAGCAAATCAAAAGCGGCCGCGGCCTCGGCGTTGAGAATATAGGCCAGGCTGTACACAGGCATCTCCGGCCAGGCCACGGGCGTGGGCGCGGCGCCGGCGTCGGTTAAGGTCTGCAGCGCCTTCTGGTAGAGGGCGTGGTTGGCGCTGTCTGCGTCCATGGCGGACTGGAGATAACCGATGCGCAGGCCGGAGAGATCTCGGCGGCCGTTGTACGCCACGGGGCTCTCCATCACCGAGCGGTCGAGGCCGTCTGGGCCTTCAATGGCCTTGAATACCACGGCGCAGTCTTCCACGCGGCGGCAGATGGGGCCGATCTTGTCCATGGACCATGAGAGGGCCATGGCGCCTGTGCGGCTCACGCGGCCGAAGGTCGGCCTGAGTCCGGAGACGCGGCACCGTGTGGCCGGTGAGACAATGGAACCCCAGGTCTCTGTGCCGATGGAGAAGGCCACCAGTCCGGCTGAGGTGGCAGAGGCCGATCCCGCTGAGCTGCCGCTGGACCCCTCTGCGGGATTCCAGGGATTGCGTGTGGTGCCGCCGAACCAGATGTCACCCCAGGCCAGGGCACCCATGGAGAGCTTGGCCACCAGCACGGCGCCGGCGTCGTCGAGTTTTTGGATGACTGTCGCATCGCTGTCGATGTGCTGATCTTTGAAGGGCGCCGCCCCCCAGGTGGTGGGATAGCCCTTGACGGCCAGCAGGTCTTTGGCGCCGTAGGGCAGGCCGTGCAGCGGGCCGCGGTAGTGTCCGTTTTCTATCTCTGCGTCAGCCCGGCGCGCCGTATCCATAGCACGCTGTTCGGTCAGGGTGATGACGCAGTGCAGGGTGTCGCCATAGGTTTTGAGGCGGTTGAGATAGAGCGTGGTCAGTTCCACACTGCTGACCTGACGGCTGCGGATGAGCTGGGCCAGATCGAGCAGGGGCCAGAAGGCCACGTCCTCCAGGTTTTCGGGGCGCTTGACAGCGGGCCGGCGGGCCAGCCGGAATTCCGCCGATTTCTCAGGGGATTCAAATCCCGGCGGCAGCGGATTGAAGGCCAGGGCCGGGGCAGTGGCATTGCCAATGTGCATGGCGCGCACGGCCTCATAGGCCTTTAGGTTGTTGCGCAGGTCATCTTCCATCATGCGTCGTTCATTGAGGTTGAATGTCAACCCGGCCAGATGCTGGGCGCCGGTGATGGAGACGTGGGAGACGCTGTTGAGGCCCAGGGCAAAGTAGCCGTTGAAGATCAGGCTGAGGCCCAGAAAAGCACAGAGCACAATGAACAGCACCACGCGTGAACTGGCGTGTTTCTCATCGGTTCGCATGCATCAATTCCTTTTATAATGGGGTTTGGAGAGCGTATCACAAACGGGATGGGGCGACGGCCGCCAGGCGGGGGCCGGTAGAGGTTGCGCCCAGTGGGCGGGATGTGTGTCGTTTGCTCCGGGTTGAGGAGGAGGCTCCGACGGGGACATGCAGTCTCCTGATGCTTGTTCTGTTGGAATCAAAATAATACAATCCCGTAAAGAAGTCAATGGCACTCTGTTGCTTTGGCTGAAAAAAAAGTGTATTTTGAATTTTATTCCCCCTCATTGGCGCCGGAGAAGAGTATGAAGACCATCATCACCGGAACAGGTCAGACCCTGACCCTCAAATCTCAAAGTGGATTTTTTAAACAGAACGCCGACTTGGCCCAGGCCAACCGGGCCAGGCTCGACACCCATGGCGTCACTGCCATTGATATTCTGGGTTCTGTGGGGGCGGGCAAGACCACGCTCACCGGTGAGCTGGTGGCCCATCTCTCACCGGCTCAGAAGGTGGCGGCCATTGCCGGCGACCTGACCACGGAGATCGATGCGAGGCGTATTCGCGCCTGCGGGGCCGAGGTGCTGCAGATCAACACAGACCGCGGCTGCCATCTGGACGCCAACATGGTGAAGAACGCCCTGGACCTGCTCGAGCTCCCCGCCCTGGACACGGTGCTCATCGAGAATGTGGGCAATCTGATCTGTCCCGGCGGCTATCTCTTGGGCGCCCATAAACGCATGGTGGTGATTGCCGTGACCGAGGGGCCGTATCAGGTGGTGAAGCATCCCTATATCTTTCAGGATGCGGCCGTGGTGGCCATCAACAAGATCGATCTGGCCGGTGCCATGGAAGTGGATCCCGAGGCCCTGAAAGCCGATGTGCACACGGTGCGTCCCGGTATTCCCGTGGTGTTCTGCAACGGGCGCAGCGGCCAGGGCGTGCCTGAGCTGGCCGCGGCCCTGGGCCTGGGGGGCTGATGCACGAGACGGCCATTGCCCAGTCCATTGTAGATACGGTGCTGCGTGAGGCGGCCCATGCCGGCGCCGTCACTGTGGAAAGTGTGGAGATAGAGATTGGTGAGCTGACCTTTCTGGGCACAGATCAGATCCGTTTCTGGATTGAGAATCAGGTGGACGGCACTGTTGCCCAAAAGGCAGAATGGGTGTTTCACACGGTCAAAGGGGGCATTGCCTGCGCGGCCTGCGGCTACCAGGGCGAGATTCAGGCGGCGGAGACCGAGGATCACTTTCGCCTGCCGGTGTTTGCCTGCCCGCAGTGCGGCGCCTCTGACGTAGAGATCGTCCGCGGCCGTGACGCCTTCATCCGCGCCATTCACGTGGAGACGCCGGAAGATTGACGCCGGCGGCGTGCGGTAGATGCATTATAGAGAGACCCTTCTGCCAGATACATGGCCTTCTAACTATAAAATTATTTTTCAGAAAAATTCTTTTTTTGTGCTTGACAATGCATTGTGCTAGCATTACTTTCCGAAGTCACAATTCTAATTATATTATACTGAATGGATGCACACTATGTTCGTTATGGTTTATAAGGTAACACAAAGAATGTCTCCAGCAATTTTAGAGAAGGGAGCTGATGTGGCATAAATTGATATAAATGGATGCATATCGAGTATGGCGGGATTGGGCGCTGAAGCCAGAGGCCTAGGGTTACCTCATTTTTAGTGCTTGTACCAGTAGTGGCAGCTAGATGCCGGTGTGTACATATTAGCGGCTTATTTGTGATTAAACTTTGGGTTGATTGTAGCTAGGTATTAAATGAATAGAAAGAACTCATTTCTTCGGTGGGCTGGAAGTAAAAAGCGTCTTATCACTACGCTGTCAAAATATTGGGATACCAAGTATGACCGCTATATCGAACCCTTTGCAGGTTCGGCATCGCTTTTTTTTGCGCTACAACCGGATAATGCAATACTTTCTGATATTAATTCAGATTTAATTGGAGCACTGTGTGGTGTGCGGGACTATCCACAAGAGGTTTATGATAGACTCATTAGGTTCCCCTTGGGTAAAGAGGCTTATTATAAAATACGACAAGAAAGCTGGGGGGCTCAGCCATATTTAGATCAAGCAGCACGTTTTATTTATTTAAATCGTTTTTGTTTTAACGGACTATATCGGACGAATCTTAAAGGGCAATTTAATGTCCCTTATGCCTCTTTGAAAACAGGGCGGCTACCGACTTTAGATGAGCTAAAAGGTGCGGCAAAAGTACTTTCTAATGCAACGATTATGGTCAGGGATTATGGTGAAGCGATAAAAAGTGTTAAGTCAGGTGATTTTATTTATTTAGACCCTCCATATGCTGTGCGGAATCGAAGGATATTTCATCAATATGGCCCTGATTCTTTTGGGACGGAGGATTTAATGGACCTTGCCATGTCATTGACCGGAATTCATGAAAAGGGTGCAACCTTTTTGGTAAGCTATGCACTCTGTGATGAAGCACTTGAAGCTTTTAAAGGCTGGAAGATTAATACCGTTAAAACACAGCGGAGCATTGCTGGGTTTTCTCAACACCGACAAATAGCCGAAGAATTATTGGTTACGAATAAATAAATGGTTGTATTAACGTTAAGCTCAAGTATTTGTGATTAGCGCTATAGTTGTTTTAGGGTAGTGGCGGTAAGTTTTGTGTTTTATGGGGATAGTATAGGACAAAAAATGTTAAAATTTGCAATAATGAGCGATTTGCATATTGGCATAGCAGCGAGATCAAAAGATCTGTGTCCGGAGCCGAAAGCGGCGGAGCGGAAAAAGAAAAATAGATACAATATTAAAGTGGATAATAAATACCGCGAGTATTTTCTAGATTTTATTGAGAAAGAAAAGATAACGGCTGACTACTTAGTTCTTCCTGGTGATATAACTAATAGTGCGCATCCCGAAGAAGTACGGTTAGCGTCAGAGTTTATTGTTGAGGTTGCTGATGTACTTGAAGTACCACATGATAAAATTGTTTTTACACCTGGGAACCATGATGTCGACTGGTCTGTTTATGATGCTACCGATAGTACAGGGGTGAAATGGAAGCAAAGGTATAATGCATTTTATCATGATGATTTTCATTTTAATTCTCTTTTACAGCGTGGCGTTGGGGATGTATTCCTGCCGCCGCATTTTGTTCTCTGGTCATTTGATGATATTATAGTATTGAGTTATAATTCGGCTAGTCATGATGAACCGAAAATAAAGGGGCCTGTACATCATGGATTGGCTGATCCTGCTCATTTAGAAAAAATTTCTATTCAACTTGATAAAATTAATGGAAATGACAAGAGATTGCGGGTTTTTCTTGTTCACCATCATCCAATAGATTTTTCAGATCCTATAGCATCAACAGCTGATTTTAGCTTAATGACAAATGCTAGCAATTTACTTGAATTGCTTCATAAATATAATTTTGATATTGTCGTTCATGGTCATAAACACCACCCTCGTTTTGAAACACATTGCACACCAACTTACCCACATTTACCAATTTTGTGCGCAGGTAGTTTTTCTGTTGAAATTGATAGTAAGTGGGCTGGAACCATTGCTAATCAATTTCATTTGGTTGTAGTAGAAGACAAGAAGTTCGAAAGTGTAAATATTCAAGGCGAGATTATCAGTTGGGCCTATAATCCAGTAAAAAGATGGTTCCCAAGTGAAGAGTCGTCTTGTGGGATCCATCATGTTGTCCCATTTGGGAATTATATTGTGCCCGATGAACTTGATGCTCTTGTTTATCCGTTTATTTGTGAGGCATTAAGGAAAAATGATAACGTGTTATGGAAAAATGTGTTAAAAGAATTCCCAAATTTGAAACATCTGCCAGTAAAAAGCGCTGAAGAGGCATTTAAAAGATATTCAGAAAAATTGGACTGTGAAGTTTATTTTTATACTTCTATACATGGCATAATGCTTTCAACGAAAGAATAATAGTATGAGCAAAAAACAGTTGCCACCGAAACGGAATTTGTTTGAGATTGATAATGCTAGAAATCTTTCCATACAAGAATTAGTGACAACTTTCATACCTACACAGTCTTTTTGGCGTTTATTGTCTGCAAAGCACCATATAGTGCTAGGTGCTCGCGGCCAAGGGAAAACTGCATTGGCGAAAATGTTGTCACATGATCATCTTGTTCTTCTCGCTGAAGCGGGTGATCGTAAAGCACAGGCGGTTGTCCGTGGGCAAGAATATATTGGTATTTACCTCCCTACACGATTAGAGTGGGTTGGTGGACTTAAGAATAAACCGTGGTTGTCAGAAGCTGAACGAGAGCAGTTATTTCAATGGCGTTTAAATATTGCAAGCTGCATAGCTTTTATACCAATTGCTATTAGCTGTATTGCCAATTATGTTGAAGGTGAGTCAAGACAAGCCTTTGTCGAAAGAAAATTGGCACACTTACTTTCGAAGACTTGGATTGTTGAAGATGAGGAAGTTTTTGATGATTTGAAGCAATTACGGTATTATTTGGAAGATACTGATTATCGGAGACAAATACAAATACTCCGTGAAAGAGCTTGTGAGTGTACCGAAAATAAGGGTGGACCTATCGGTATGGCATTCGGGTTAGAGCTATTCGCTCCATTGCGCCAAGGTATAAGGCAGTTATCTAGATTGATATCAATTAATGCAAGATGTGCTTGGCTATTATGTTTGGATGAAGCTGAGTTTCTTAAGGAATCGGATCATCGTATTATTAATTCGCATATGCGTGCATATCCCGATAATCTATTTTTTAAAATGACAACCATGCCTTATCGTCATCATACTTTAGCAACAAACATTGGCCCACCGATTGTTAATGGCCAAGATTTCGAATATGTAAATATTGATTCTGATCGTGTTCTTACAGCAAGGGTTAAAGGTGAAAAAGAAACAATCGGCACACTTTTTGGCCGTAGATTGTTTAAAAAATTAATGTCAGCATCTCATGATCCATACGGTCAGATGCCTCAATTGAACCCCAAAATATTATTGAACATTGATGACGTATTGGGTTCATCACCGGTTTTAGATTATAACCATGAAAGTTGGGGTTTAAGTTCAGAGAATATGCGCCTTTTAAAGAAATATGCCTCAGTCAAGACGTTTTCAAGGGCAACAAGATTATTGGGTACTAAAGAATTCCATGATCAAATTAGCAGGAAAATGCAAGGCGCTATAATACTTCGTGAAAATGTAAAAAAGAGTAAAGGTAATAAATCTTTGACGGTATATTCTGGCGCAAGAATGGCTATTCGTTGTGCAGATGATAATCCGCGTTATTTAATAAGAATATACAATGCGTTGTTAATGCAAGAAAAATCAGCTTTCCATAGGTGTATGCGGACTTATTCTTCAAATGGTAAAAAAATACGCCCTATTGAACCACAAGTACAAACTCAAGCAATGCAGACTTTGTCTGCACGTACATTAAATCAGGTAAGATCATATCCAGAAGTTGGGCCAGAATTGCATGCTTTCCTTTGTATGTTAGGGAAATATATGAAGTTTAATCTGCATGAAAGGCCTCTTACCACTGATCAAATTACATCAGTAAAAATAGATTCGTCTATTTCTGATGATGACTGGAAGCTTATGCAGATAGCTGTCGATCATGGCTTGTTACACCCAAATATTGGAGCAGGAAAAACAGATGAAATGCCTTGGAAAGAGGGTGTGTTCCATTTGGCATATTCTTTAGCACCCCATTTTTTGTTGTTACCCCGTAAAGGTAAATCAAGAAAATTAACCGCTTTCCAAGGTGCCCATAGTCTTTCAGGGGAGGGGGACGACATTACATTGAACAAAGGTGAACAGCTATTATTGTTCAAAGGGAGTAAGTGATGAGGGCGTTTCATGTGGAAGATAGTGATATTGATGCTGTGTATTTAGAAAAATATGACATTGCGTTTTTTGCGAGTGGTTACGAGTCAAGGTGTATTTATGTATCTAAAATAATAAATCCAACAATAGTTAAAAAGTCATATGTATTAGGGTTTTTAGAGCAATCACATCAAGAGCAAAGGCTTAAAAATGACGATTATTTAATGGCACGGTGGAATAGTAAGCCAATTTTAACGAGCAGTGACGATGAGGAATGCATTTATTCGATTTTGAATGAACATCTTAATGGAACAGTAGGATCTATTCGGATTCTTGTCGATTATTCTTCCATGTCGCGGATTTGGTACACTGCAATATTAAATTGGTCGCGTCTTGCAGTCGCCGGAAGGGATGTAGTTATTGATTTTATTTATGCTATGGGGGTTTATGGTCAAGAAAAGAGTCCTATGGTAATCCGGAATATGGCATCAATACCTGGTTGTGAGGGTCGTGCGTTCCGTTTACGTGATGCGGTTGCAGTTTTTGGTCTTGGGTTTCATGGTTTGGCGGCTCTTTGTGTCCTAGATCGTCTTGAGGTGGATACGGTTTATGCGTTTCTTGCTTCGCCAGGGTCTTCATCGGAATATGTCAAACGAACAGAAGAAATAAATAAAGATTTAATAAAGGATCATAGAACTGAAGCTGTTTTTGAGTTGCCGCTTGCGAGCTTAGCAACTTGTTATCGATTTTTGGCGGATATCATTGCGCCTCATCGTCAAGATGAAGAGATTACTCTTGTTCCAATGGGTCCTAAGCCACATGTTTTAGCATCAATACTTGTGGCTATGCGTTTTCAGGAGGTTGCTTGTTTAAGGGTTAGTGGTACACCCGATTTATTGGATATTAAGGCGGCGGGTGATATTGTTGTAACTCGGGTTGTAATTTATGGGTAGGCGGTTACAGTTTTGGTTGTTGGGATTATTGGGTTTTTTTGTTTTTTGAAATGCCCCATGGGAACTTGAACTGATCCATTGAAAAAAGAGGAGTGTCCTGCCGGTGTGCCTGTTCACCACACCGGTGCTGTTCTTGTGTCTACTTTAAAAAAGGGGAAGTGGTGACCTTGCTTTTCATCTTTAACAAAGAAGGAGAACAGTATGGTTCATCGAAAGTGGAGCCACAAAACCGTGGAGGAGCGGCTGCTGGTGGGGCGGACGGCGGTGGAGAACGCCAAGAGCGACCCGGTGATTCTGGCGGCTTTAACGCGCTACGGTTACGATGCGGTGCGTCTGGATGAGGGGTTGGGCCTGGTGAATGGGGCCGAGGCGCTGCACAACACACAGAAACGGGAATACGGTGAGCAGTTTGAGGCCACAGCCGCCGTGAAAGAGGCCTATGAGACGGCCAACCGTGAGTACGGCATCACCCTGAAATTAGCGCGTGTGGCCTTTCGTACTGATGTGAAGGCGCAGCAGGCCCTGGCCCTGAACGGGATGCGTAAGCGGAGCATTGCCGGCTGGCTGGATCAGGCGGTACAGTTCTACACCAATCTTCTGGCAGACGACGCCCTGGTGGCTGAACTGTCTCGTTTTGCCTATGACGCCCCCCGGCTGGAGGCGGAGCAGACGCTTGTACGGCAGGTAGCCGAGGCCCATGCAGCACAGGCCAGGGAGACGGGTGAGGCGCAGGCGGCCACAAAGGCCCGAGATGCGGCACTGGATGCGCTGGATGAGTGGATGTATACGTTCTATGAGGTGGCCAAGGCGGCCCTTGAGGAGGATGTGCAGCTGCTGGAGAAGATTGGGCTGGTGGTGCCCTCGTAGACCCTATGTTTTGATGCGGCCCCCTATGATGAGGGGGCTTTTTTTATGGGCAGGGCATGGGTTGTGAGTGGCCGCAGGGTGTGTACGCTCCGAGAGCGGAATGTGGGCGTGAGAGAGGCCGCCGAAATCGTCCGGCCTGTGGACGGGAGGGCAGTGTATCGGGCCGAAGTCATTGGGCCTGCCGCCGAAGCGGTGCTGCACCCCGCCAGAATCGTTCTGCGTGTCACTGAAGTGGCGTTGCACCCCGCCGACGTCGTTCGGCCTGCCGCCGAAATGGTACCGCCTGCCGCCGGAATGATATTGTGTGCCGCCGGAGTCGTCCTGCATGGGGCCGAAGCGGCATTGCGTCTCGCCGGAGTTGTTCCGCGCGTCGCCAAAGCGGTACTGCATGCTGTAGTGGGGAAAGAATAGATGGTACGAACGGATTCTGCTTTTCATTGGCATAGAAAGATCTTACCTTGAACCACCTGTACGGGCAATAAAGGCGTTGCCCGTCCCGCTGCCCGGCGCTGCGCCGGTGCACAGCACCCATCTCGTTTTGCTTTGTTATAGGAGTACAGAAACGATGAAGAAACTCAGCATTATTATCTGTGATCGCTACCATACCTGCGCCGGCGGCAAGTGCCTGCGCGCCCTGAAGAACCGTGAAGGCGCCTTTGCGCTCTACCAGGATGAAGAGGTGGAGCTGGTGGGCTACACCACCTGTGGCGGCTGTCCCGGCGGCAATGTGGAGTACGCCCCGGCGGAGATGAAGAAGAACGGCGCCGAGGTGGTGCATCTGGCAACCGGGTTGGTGGTGGGGTATCCGCCCTGTCCCCGGCTGCAGGCTTTCACCAAATTTATCCCGGAGAAATACGGCCTGGAGGTGGTGGTGGGCACGCATCCCATCCCGCAGAATTATCTGGACACGCATGAGGCGCTCAAGACCTGGCAGTCGCCGCAGTGGCAGAAGCTGATCGAGCATGTGATCTCTGATGAGGCCACACGCCGGGCCTATGATTGATAGATGACCGGGGCTGCATGTCCCCTGTTTCAAGAAGGCCGCCTGCGTATGGGGCGGCCTTTGTCGGTTAGAACTTTCCGGGGCGGACAGCCGCCTCTATTGGGAGGGAACTGCGATGAAAACCATCGGTCTATTGGGCGGCATGAGCTGGGAGAGCACGGCGCTCTACTATCGCTGGATCAATGAGGGCGTCAAGGCCAGGCTGGGAAAACTGCACTCGGCCAAGATTGCCATGGTCAGTGTAGAGTTTGAGGAGATCAAGGCGTTACAGCATGCCGGCGAATGGGATAAGACCGGGGAGATTCTGGCTGGCGCCGCCCGTCAGATTGAGGCGGCCGGTGCCGATTTCCTGTTGATCTGTACCAACACCATGCACAAGGTGGCGCCGCAGATTGAAGCGGCCATCAGCATTCCGCTGCTGCATATGGTGGATGCCACAGCAGCGGCCATCAAGGCCAGGGGTCTGGAGACCATCGGCCTGACGGGTACGCGCTTCACCATGGCGCAGGATTTCTATAAAAATCGACTCAAAGAGAAGCACGGGCTGGAGGTGTTGGTGCCTGATGAGGCCGACATGGCGGTCATCCACCGGGTGATCTATGAAGAACTCTGCGTGGGGCAGATCAAGGAGGCCTCACGTGAGGCATTCTTGCGCATCATGCAGGGGCTGCACGAAGAGGGCGCAGAGGGTATTATTGAGGGCTGCACGGAGATTGTCACGCTGGTACAGCAGGAGCATACCGAGATTCCGCTCTTTGACACCACGGCCATTCACGCACGGGCTGCTGTGGAGCAGGCCCTGGCTTGAGGCCGTCGCTATCAAAACGATAGCAACAACATCAATCACTATTTAATGAAGTCTGGATGATGATTTGAAGAAGCAACAACGGGAAGTGAAGATCTATTCCCCAGAGGAAGAGCGTATCAATGTGATCTCTCACGCGGCGGGATTTTTCTTCAGCCTGGCCGCCACCGTCGCCCTGGTGTGGCATTCGGCGCTGCACGGCACGGTGTGGCACGTGGTCAGTTTTGCCATTTTCGGGGCCAGTCTGATGCTGCTCTATGCCGCTTCCACGTGCTATCATCGCGCCAGTGTCCCGGAGGTACGGCGTCGGTTGAAGGTCTTTGACCACGCCTCTATCTATGTGCTAATTGCCGGATCGTACACGCCGTTTACGCTGGTGACGCTGCACGGCACACTGGGGTGGGTGATCTTTGGCCTGGCCTGGGGTGCGGCATTGACAGGCGTCATCCTCAAATTATTTTTTACCGGCCGCTACAACCGGCTCTCCACCATCATGTATGTGGTGATGGGCTGGGTGATTGTCTTTGCCATCAAGCCTCTATTGGCCCATCTGTCCGGGGAGGGCGTATTCTGGCTTATTGCCGGTGGCGTGGCCTATACTGTGGGCGCCTTGATCTACAGCTTGAAGAAGATTCGATTTAACCACGCTATTTTTCACCTCTTTGTTCTCTTGGGCAGCGTTTGCCACTTTGCGGCGGTGATGTTTTATGTGCTGCCTCTTCCATAGATCCATGTGTCCGCTATGAACCGACGTGCAAAGGCCGCCTCTCTCGGGCGGCTTTTTGTGATATTCTCTGTTGCAGCCGTGGTGGTGAGCGCCTTTGCTTCTGAGGCGGTTCTCGTTTTGCCCTGTGAAAGCCCATCTCCGAAAACCGCTTGCATCATTTTCCGAAAGATCTTAACCTGTTTACGTGAATCATTGACCCGCAGGAGTATTTGTGATAGATATTTACAGGCAGGCGCGGTTGCGGCGTGACAGAAATTTTGACGGGGTGTTCTTCTTCGGGGTCAGAACCACCGGGATTTTCTGCCGGCCCTCGTGTCCGTCGCCCACGGCCAAAGAGACGCATGTGCGCTATTTTCAGTCGGTATACGCGGCCATGGAGTCGGGGCTCAGACCCTGTCTGCGCTGTCGCCCGGATGTCAGCCTGCCCTGGGACAGGGGCAGCGTGGAGGGGCCGGATGTGGTCGCTGCCGCCCTGGAGATGATGCACAGCGGTTATCTCAATTATCACTCTATTATCGAGATGGCCCGCGAACTGCTGATCTCTGACCGCCATCTGCGGCAGCTCTTCATCGATCATCTGGGCATTCCCCCGGTGCGCGTACTGCGCCATCATCGCGCCCTCTTTGCCAAGAAGCTGCTGTTGAGTTCGCAGCGTTCTGTGACGGAGATCGCCTATGCATCGGGCTTTGGGTCGCTGCGTCAGTTTCACAGCGTGTTCCGCCAGGCCTTTGGCGTCACGCCCACGAAGATGCGTCGTCAGCACGGTGCACCGCCGGCGGGTTCGGCCCTGCTCCTGAAGTACAACGCCCCTTTTGACTTTGCGCAGATGCTGGCGTTTATGCGCCCCCGGGCTCTGGCCGGCGTGGAAGTGATTACAGACAGCAGCTACAGCAGGACTTTCAGAACGCCTGAAGCCTCGGGATATTTTACCGTGCGTGACTGCCCGGCGCGCTCGGCCCTGGCCCTGGAGATTCACTCAGACGACATCAAGTGCTATATGGCGGTCTCCGGCCGCGTGCGCCGCATGTTTGATCTGGACCGCGATTTTACTGAGATCAACCGGCGTTTTTTATCGGATCCGCATCTGGCGCCGGGCATGAAGAACGGTCATGTGCCCCGACTGCCCGTGGCCTTCAACCCCTTTGCCTTTGCCGTACGTGCCGTGCTGGGTCAGCAGATTTCTGTCAAGGCTGCCACCACGCTGGCGGCGCGTGTGGCGGCCAGGGCCGGCGAGAAAACCGACGAGACCTTTCCCCAGGGGCTGGACCTCTTTTTCCCTACGCCCGAAGCGCTTCTTGACGCCTCGCTGGCCGATCTGGGGTTGACCGGGCGCCGTCAGGCCACGCTGAAAGATGTGGCTGAGGCCGTGTTAAGCCGCCGGGTATCGCTGAACGCCAATCAATCCTTTGAGGCCTTTCACCGGGCCTTTATCGCCTTGAAGGGCATTGGCGACTGGACCGTGCACTATGTGGGCATGCGCGGGCTGGGGCTGATGGACTGCTTTCCCGCCAGCGATCTGGGGGTGATCAAGGCGCTCTCGCCTGAGGGAGAGCGCCTCTCCTCAACCCGCGACATTGTCGAACGGGCTGCTGCGTGGCGGCCCTACCGTTCTTACGCTACGCTCTGTCTATGGAATCGAAGCTAGAGAGGGAATAATGTACTATACCACGTTGTCGTCGCCGTTTTGCGAGATTATTTTAGTGGGCGATGAAGACGGGCTGAGCCACCTGCATCTGAATAGCGGTGTGGGCCGGCCCTTTGCCGTCGATCCGGCGTGGAGGCGGGCGCCTGTGTTCTTTCAAGAGGTCGAGGCCCAGATCCGGGCGTTCTTTGCCGGTGAACGCCGTCATTTCGATCTGAAGCTCAACCCTGGCGGCACTGAGTTTCAGCAGTCGGTGTGGCGGGCGTTGAGGGAGATCCCCTTCGGGGCGCGCCGGAGCTACAGAGATATTGCTGTTGCTGTGGGGCGGCCGGGGGCCAGCCGGGCCGTGGGCGCGGCCAACGGGCGGAATCCTATTCCGTTGATCATTCCCTGTCACCGCGTGGTAGGCAGCAGCGGGAAGCTCACAGGTTTTGCCCACGGTCTGGCCCTGAAAGCGGCGCTGATTCACTGGGAATCTGATATGATCAGCGGAGATCCATCCAAGAAAAAAAGAAAGGAAGATAATGATTGCTGTGATTTTTGAAGTCTATGTGAAGCCCGAGGGCAAGGCGACGTATCTGTCGCTGGCTGCAGAATTGCGGCCGTTGGTCGAGAATCGTCCCGGTTTGCTGGCCATGGAGCGCTTTCAGAGCCTGGGTGACGAGGGTAAGCTGCTCAGCCTCTCATGGTGGGAGGATGAGGAGAGCCTAGCGGCCTGGCGCAATGAGATGCGTCACCGCATGGCCCAGCGTCAGGGGCGCGAATCGCTTTTTAATGGATATCGTATTCGTGTGGCTCGTGTGCTGCGGGACTATACGGACAAAGCCCGTGAGGAAGCGCCTCTCGATTCACCGGCGAGATGACCGGCGGCCGCGGCTTTGGGTATGAATTGACGTACCCGAAGCCGCAGGGGTGTTCAACAGCCGGGATCCAGCAGGGCTATTCCTTGAGAAACGTCCATAAGCCAATGAGGCCCCGTGTGATCAGTCCAAAGCTGACAAAGCCGTGAAACCAGTTGTATGCCGGAAATTGGAGATAGATGATGGCCATGATGGCGCCCATGGCGCTGGCCTCCAGTGCCGTGGCTTTGTAGAGCAGTCCCATTTCGCGTTCGTCCGGCATTTGATGTGTGATAAACATGCCGAGGAAGAACAGCGCCATGGCCAGGAGACCGATGTCGCCCCATATCAGCGTGGCCGCAAAGGTGAGCACGCCACTGAGCAATTCCATCCCAAAGAACAGTATCTGATTGCCCTTGATTTTCATCACTCCACTCCTTTCAGTGTAAAGATCGATTCCACCGATGTCTCAAAGAACCGGGCCATCTCCAGGGCCAGCTTGACCGAGGGGTTGAATTTTCCCTTTTCAATGGCGTGAATGGTCTGGCGTGAGACGCCCAGTGCGTCGGCCAGGGCCTGCTGCGTCATTTCATCGGCTTCAAAACGAAAGCGCCGGAGTGTGTTGGTCAGTTCTGCCATGCCGTCTCCTTTCTGAAAAACGGGTGTTACAGATGGAAAGTACAGTATTGGCGACTTAATGTCAAGTTTTATTTACATAAAGTCGTCAATAATTGTCAGTTTTGTATTTCTATTCAAAAAGAACATAAATTCTTGTAACATCGGTCTCTCTATTGTCGTATTTTAGTGCAAAAGGCACACAAACAGGAGATTGTGATGATTTTATTAACACGTGCTGAGGAGATTATCCTTTTAGCTGTCTATAAATTGAAAGAAAATGCCTATGGGGTGACCATTCGAGAACAGGTCCACCAGGACATTGGGCATTACTGGGCTTTTGGCGTGATCTACAAGACGCTGAAAAAGATGCGCGACAAAGGCTATGTCGACAAAATATCCGGAGACCCGGTGGCGGAGCGCGGCGGACGGACCAAGTATTTCTATCGCATTACCCCCGAAGGAGAAAAGGCCCTCTCTGAGATCATGGAGGTGCATGCCGCACTGTGGGGCGATGTACAGCTGAAGGCCGGGGATTGAGTGTGATGATGTCCCCGCGAGGCCCGGCCTGGGCAAGGCGGCTGCTGCGTCTCGCCCTCTCAGCAGAGGACTACGAGGAGATGGTGGACGATCTCGACGAATTGTATCTATCGATATGGCATGCCCGCGGCCGGCGCAGGGCTGCGGGCTGGTACTGGGTGCGTGTGCTGGAGTCGCTGCCCGTGCTGTGGGCTGACCGGGTGAAATGGAGCGTGATGATGTGGCATAATTATCTGAAAGTGGCATTGAGAAATCTGAAGCGAGATCGTGTACACGCCGTGGTCAATATTGCAGGGCTGGCTGTGGGACTGGCCTGTACACTGCTGATTTTGCTGTGGGTGCAGGACGAGGTCAGCTACAATCGCTTTCACACCCATGGCGATACAATCTATCGTGTGGTGAACCGGCGCACAGACCGGGCGTCCACCTCCTCACAGGCACCGGCGCCTCTGGCCGATGTGATGCTGAAGGAGATTCCCGAGATCGAGTCGGCCGTGCGTTTTCTCTTCCGTGATGAGGTGGAGCTGCGTTTGGACGGCCGGTCTTTGGGCGGGTGGCGCGGCGCTTCAGCCGATCCCCAGGTCTTTGATGTCTTTTCATTCCCTCTGAATGAAGGCGCCGCGGCCACGGCCCTGGAGGCCCCAGACGCCATTGTGATCAGCGAGACCCTGGCCAGGGCCTGTTTTGGCGGTGAAGACGCCATGGGACGGCTGATCGAGGTGCAGGATGCGCTGTTGACCGTGACCGGTGTGGTGGCGGACGTGCCGGGCCACTCTGATATTCAATTTGACTATCTGCGGCCGCATCTCTCCAATCCCGAGCTGGTGAAGTATGATCGATTTATCTGGAACTGGTTTGCCTTCCATCTCTATGTCAAGGTGCATGACGGGGTCTCGGCCGAGGCCGTGGACGCCAAGGTGGGTGATTTCCTCAATACCTATCGGGCGTCTTCTGAGGGCAATCTGAAGGTGTTTCTCCAGCCCCTGGCCAGGATGCATCTCTGGCATTTGGATGGCGGCGGCCCCATTCAGTATGTGCTGGTTTTTACTGGGGTGGCCCTCTTGATTCTGGCGCTGGCCGGCATCAATTTTGTCAACCTCTCCACGGCCATGGCCGGCCACCGTGCCAAGGAAGTCGGTTTGCGGAAGGTGGTGGGTTCCGGACGAGCTGAGATCATCCGGCAGTTTTTAGGCGAGTCCATGGTGGTCACCGTGCTGGCCGGTGGTGTGGCCCTGGTGCTGGCGGCGCTCTGTCTGCCTGCCTTTAATACGCTTTCTGGCAAGACGCTGGTGCTGGGTCTCCTGGGCGGACGCGGCATGGCCATCTTCCTGGCGCTTCTGATCGGGACAGGACTCCTGGCCGGCGCTTATCCCGCCTTTCTGCTCTCTGCAATGCGTCCTGTGAAAACCCTGCGCGGAGAGTCCGCCCTGGCGCGTGGGCGGCGTGGACACCGGCGGATGGGGCTGCGCGGCCTGCTGGTCATACTGCAGTTCACGCTCTCCATTGGACTGATGATCAGCACCGTGGTGGTGCACCGTCAAATCAAGTACATGCTCAACGCCGACCTGGGATTCAATCAGCAGCATCTGGTCATGCTCACCCTGCCTGAGTCCACAGGCAAGGCGCGGGATGCGCTCTCCGCCATGAAAGAGACGTTGCTTGCCTCGCCCTGTATCCGCTCTGTTTCAGGGCGCGGTCCCACAGGCCGCGGCGGCCGCCTTGACTGGGCGGGCATGCCGCAGGATAAGAATGCTGTGGAGTATCTGAACAACCAGGTGCGGTATTTTGTCGTAGACGCCGAATACAGCGAGACCCATGAGATGCATTGGCTTCAGGGCCGTTTTTTCAGCGATGAAATGACCGGCGATTATCACAGCGCCTATGTGCTCAATGAGGCGGCAGTGAAGCTGTGGGATCTGGAGTCGCCTTTGGGCATGGCATTCTCTCTGAATGGCAAGGCAGGCCGGATTATTGGCGTCTATCAAAGCATGCACCGCTCTGGCGTTAAAGAGGCGGCAGGGCCGGAGGTGCTCTATATGGAGGCGGCTACTCCCTGGGACAGATGGGCTGCCTTGACAGTGCGTTTTGATCCCAATGCCGGGCGTGATGCTTTAGCGGTTCTTCAGAATGTGTGGACACAGTTTTATCCAGAAACGCCTTTTGAGGTTCAGTTTGTCGATGAAGAGATACGCAGCGTCTATGATATGGAGTACCGGCTCTCCACGCTTTTCAGTGTGTTTACCGGATTGGCGCTCTTTATCTCCTGTATGGGGCTTTTCAGCCTGATTTCATTTCTGGCCCAGCAGCGGCGCAAGGAGATTGGGATTCGGAAGACGCTGGGGGCTTCGGTGTGGCAGATCTGGACCCTGCTCTCGAGCACCTTTGGCGCCTGGGTGGTCATCAGCAACGTCATTGCATGGCCGCTGGCCTACCTGGCCATGCGCCGCTGGCTGGAGAACTATCCCTATGCCTCAGAATTGGCTCTGTGGATCTTTCCTGCTGTGGCCGGCGGTGCGATATTGATCGCCACACTGACGATCAGCGTGCAGGCGGTGAGCGCGGCCCTGGCCAATCCAGTGAAGAGTCTGCACAATGAATAACCGGCCCTGCCGACAGGAGAACACCAGGGCGCTTAGCGGTTGTGCGCCGCTTCTTCGACTGGTTTTAAAACTGTTCTTACATAGTGAATACCGTGAAGAATTGATGAAGGATCTCGATGAACTCTATCGAGCGGAATCAACGGAACTGGGGAGTTTGCCTGCCAGAAGGCATTACTGGCGTCGTGCGGTGGAGTCGCTGCCGGCATTGCTGCTGGTCCAATGGATGGAGGTCTTGGATATGTTTGTGAGCTATGGTCGCCTTGCGCTGCGTCATTTTAAAAAGCAGCGTCTGCATTCGTTTATTACCACATTGAGTTTCTCCGTGGGACTGGCGTGCAGCATACTCATCATGATGTATGCCGGTCATGAACTGGGCTATGACCGTTTTCATGAGAAGGGAGCCGCCATCTACAGGCTGCTCTATGAAAATAACACAGGCCAGATATCCAAGGTGACAAATATCACCTCTGGCGCCATTGCCGCGGCCATACAGGACGATTTTCCCGAGATTCGTGTGGCGTGCCGGTTCTGGAAGCAGTTCTCGGCAAAGATACTGGTTCAGGCCGATCAGCATCTCTTTGCTGAGAAGCGTATTGGCTTTACTGACGGTGCTTTTTTCCAGATGTTCAGCTATGAAATGGTTGAAGGTGATGGGGGGAATCTGCTGAATGCCCCCAATGAGGCGGTGCTCACGCAGAGCACAAAAGTCAAATATTTTGGAGATGCGCCTGCCCTGGGCAAGCGCATCAGACTCGATCATACGCATGATTATCTAGTCGTCGGAGTGATTGCCGATCCGCCGTCTCAGTCGCACCTGGGCTTTGACCTCCTGCTTTCCGCCCGGAGTATCGGTCTGCACTACCCTTGGGGGCTGGACAGCTGGGGGACCAACAGTTGCAATACCTATATTGAAGTGCGTCCGGGGGTTGATATTGAAGCGCTGGAAGCCAAACTGCCCGGTTTTTTCAGGCGGCATGAGATCATGGATGAAGAGGATCGCTATTCTCTTCAGTCGCTGTACGACATCCACCTTCACAGTACGCACATAGCAAACCATAGCGGAGACATTCAGGTCGTTCGCCTGCTTGCCGGCATCGCCCTGCTGATTCTCCTGATTGCCGCATTTAACTATGTCAATCTGGCCACGGCGCGTGGTCCCTTGAGGAGTATAGAAATCAGTATGCGCAAGGTGATGGGGGCCTCACGCAAAAATCTGATGGCGCTGTTCTTGGGTGAGTCAATTCTTTTTTCGGCACTGGCAACTCTGACGGCACTGGTTCTTGTCTCTGGGCTGCTCCCTGCCTTCAATCAGATGGTACAGCGCTCCCTGACCTTGAGGCCCTTTATTACATGGGAGACGGCGGGGCTGCTGGCTCTATTGGCGTTGGGTCTTGGTGTAGGAGCTGGCTTTTATCCCGCATTGCATCTTTCTAAGTTGTCGCCCCGGGCCGCATGGCTGAAAAGCAAGCCGGCGGGGCGGCGTAGTGGCCTTGCTTTCAGGCAGGTTGTGATTGTGATGCAGTTTGTGGTCTCTATCATATTGATCCTGTGCGCGGTCACAATCAACGGTCAGATGCGTCATATCAACACCTGGGCGCTGGGTTTTGAGAGTGAGTCCATTGTCACATTGCAGCTTGAGGACAAGGCGCTTCAGAAGAATGCACATGCACTGAAAAGTGATCTGCTGGAATTGGTTCTCGTTGAGGATGTCTGCCTCTCCTCTGCCTTGCCGCTGGGCTCCAATATGAGCCGGACGACCACCAATCCCGATTGGGCGGGACCCGGCGCCCCGGAGACGATTCAGTACTACGACTCCTTTGTGGAGCCTCATTTTCTTGATTTTTTTGGAATGAAAATTGTGAATGGACGCGGTTTTCTCAAGGGCAGCATTGCGGACCGTCATGCAATGATTATCAATGAAACGGCGGTAAAAGAATTTGACTGGGCCGACCCACTGGGCCGGGAGATTGATGGCAGGCGCGTCATTGGCGTGGTCAGGGATTTTCATTTTCAATCATTGGCCAATGCTGTGAAACCCATGCTGATCAGCCTCAATGAAGCCGGTGAAGGACGTTATGTGGCCTTGAAAATCAATAAGGACCGCCTGCAGGAGGCGCTGGTTGAGGTGGAAAAAGTCTGGCAGGTGCATGCCAATGCGTATCCCTTCAGTTATCGGTTTCTGGATGATCGTGTGGATGCGATGTACGGAGAAGAAAAACGGCTGAATGCCATTGTGCTGGCCTTTGCCCTTCTGGCCATTGCCCTCTCCTGTTTTGGGCTCCTGGGACTCTCACAGTTCAGGGTGGAGCAGCGGAGGAAGGAAGTGGGCATCAGGCGCACGCTTGGTGCATCCAAACGACAGATCTTTATGGCGCTGTCAATGGATTTCCTGAAATGGGTGGGCGTGGCGAATCTGTTTGCATGGCCGGTGGCTTACTGGATTCTGCAGCGTTGGCTGATGAATTATACCTATCGTATTCAGCTGGGGATTCATCATTTTTTAATTGCCGGTCTGTCGGCGCTGGGTGTGGCCCTGATTGTGATCAGTATTCAAACCTTGAAAGCGGCAATTTCCAATCCTGTGGAGAGCTTACGGCACGAGTAGCTATGATCAACGTGTGACCTCCATGGCCCGGTGCCGCGCTCAGCAGACGGCGCCGGGTCATGGAGAATAAGGTCGAGATACTTACCGGTCAGCAATCGTCGCTTTGTTGATGACCCATTGGCTGACCAGGGCCAGCCGTTTCACCGCCTTTCTGATACCATGGGCCGATTCTGTGGCGCCGGAAATGGCTGGCAGCCCCCCGGCATAACTGTAGTCACTCTCCGCGGATTTGCCGTGAAAGTGTTTCAGCCAGCGCTGTGTGGTGGCGCCGCGGCCGTACATGCCGTGAAATTTGAAGACCTGCACACGCAGTACCGCCGCCCTGGCATCAAATACAGTCAATACCAGCGGCTGCTGGCCGCGCAGTGTGATGGCGTCCATGGCGGCGTAGCCCAGGAGGCTGTCTTGCCGCGTAACCGTCCAAAACGGCAGAAAGGGGCCTGAGAACGCCTGGCCGCTTTGCTGTTCAATCGTCGTTTTCACGGAGTCAGGCAGTACCATGCTGGAACTGGTCATCACGAACGGCTCTCCCCAGACCTTGGCCATGCTTTTTTCTGCCTTGCGTTCAAGGTCATTGGCGCTGGCGGCCTGGGCCGTGAGAACCAGACATAAGCCAAGAATTGTCATCCCTCTGCTGTGCTTCATTGATCCTCCTAGAACCAGTAGCCCACACCCATGTTAAACAATGTTGTCTTGACATTGTTCAGCGCAATGGTCTGTTGTCCGTATTCGGCTTTAAGAATGACCTGATCGATGGGCTTGACGGCCACGCCGGCCAGCCATTTTGTCGATTGATATTGAGACGTAAGTGTGACATTTTCACGGGCCTTACTGACCGGATTCACCACGCTGTAGCGCACCCAGGGGATGACCTGTGTCTGACCCTCTCTGAAGAGGAAGCGTCCGATATCATAGCCCAGGTCGGCATAGAAACCCTGCGCTGCTGCGGCGGCGCCGCGTTCAAATCCAATCCGTCCATACTCCGCAGTCACGTGCCAGTGGTTTTTGACCAGGCGGCCGTGGAGCTCGATCAATGTGATGCGGTTATGCGCTGCGCTGGCGTAGACGGCGTCGGTGAAAGAGAAGGAACCGCCCATGCGCAGCCCGGGTATGGCAATGACATCGATGCGGCCGTTGAACAGCGGCTTGGAGACATCGGATTTGTAGCCTTTCTGGCGGCCCCCGCGAATGCCGGATTTTAAGCTGAAACCGTCGCCGTTGAGGCCCTCCATCACGGTCAGCTTGGCATCGATTTTGTCGTTGACATAGTAGATGGCGGCGCCATTGCCAAACCAGGTGGTCGGGATAATGTTTTTGTTATAGTCGGGCCGTTCCACACTGAGAAACGTGGGCGGCTCGTGACGTTCGTTGATCAATCCGGCTGATGGCAGCACCACACCGGCGCGGAGTCCCCAGTTTTCATGGGGATGAAAATCCACATAGGCCTGCTCCAACTCGAGCTCGCCCTCTCCGTCACTGACAAAATTATGCTCCAGCTCGACTTCGGAATGAAAAGACCAATGTGCGTTCCAGCTGTGATTGAAGAAGAGTACAAAGCGATGGAAATCCAGTGTATGCGTCTCGCTGGAAAGGTTGGCGTTGTAGTGCAGCTCGCCGTATCCGCCCACGGTTGTTGTCGGTTTAAACGCCAATGGCTGCGCTTGCACTGAGACCGTCAGCAGGAGGAGCATGCATAATCGTAAAATTGTTGACTTCATTTTTTATCCTTTATTTATATTTGATGTTTTTGCAGGTTCATGGAGATCAAGTCCTGGAGTGAGATGGCGGTGAGATAGTCTTTCATGTTTTCATGCAGACCGGCCCAGACCCGGCTCATGACACAGTCGGCCTCATTGCCGCAGCAGCCTTTGGCTGTGGCGCAGTCCACAGGGGTGATCGATTCGTCTGCGGCGGTTAGAATGTCCATCAGTTGAATCTCGTCAGGGGGTTTGGCCAGCCTGAATCCGCCATGCAGCCCGCGGAGACTGATCACCAATCCGGCGGCGGCCATACGACTCATGATCCGTTCCAGGTATTTCACCGAGATGTCCTGCCGATGGGCGATCTCTTTGATTTGCAGAGGCATCTCGCTGTTGTTTCTGGCCAGTTCCAGCATGGCTCTGGCGGCGTAACGCCCCTTGGTTGAAAGTTTCATGTCATAATCCCACCATTTTGGTCGTAATTTAATATTTCCGACTCGATGTGTCAAGAAAAAAACATTTCAATCGGTGTATTTGTTCCAAAATGGGTTTTGAATTTAAATTGATTTCAGTATATTTAGTGGCATCTAACTGGTAAAAAATGAGAACTGTTATGTTGAGTGAATTGTGGGCAAACCCGCTATTTTGTTTTTTTTTGGTGGTTTCACTGGGGCTGGCGCTGGGAAGGCTGCGCATTGGCGGCCTCTCCCTTGAGGCGGCCGGCGTTCTTTTTGCCGGTTTACTGCTGGGCCATTGGGGCGGGACTGTTCCCGAGGTTTTTCTGCCTTGGGGCCAGGTGTTGTTTATCTTTGCCATTGGCATGCAGTCCGGTCCCGGGCTGATAACCGCATTCAGGCGGCATGGCTGGAAGATGATGGGTGTGGCCCTGCCGGTGATTCTGACAGGCGCCGCTGTAACATTGCTGGCGGCCCGGTTAATGGATCTGGATATGAACCTGGCCACCGGCCTTTTTGCCGGTGGTTTGACCAGTACGCCGGGCCTGGCCGCAGCCGTGGAGGTCACGGGATCTCCGCTTGCCTCCGTGGGCTACGGCGCTGCCTACCCTGTGGGTGTGCTTTCTGTCATTGTCTTTGTCCGTCTTATGCCGCAACTTCTGAAGTGGAATATGGCCAAGGCTGAGGTGGCCTTCCAACAGGAGAGTCATGAGCATTATCCCCGTTTGAGCCATCGGAATTTTATTGTACAGAATCCGAGTTTGCTGCAGAAATCGCTCGGTGCATTGGATATCCCCGGAATGACCGGCGCCACAATTTCACGTGTATTTCACACGGAAAATTCTTTGGCCCCGTCACCGGAGATCCGGCTTGAGCTGGGCGATCTGGTCAAGGCGGTCGGTTCTGATGAGGCGTTGGAAAAGGTGCGTTTGCTGGTTGGCCCTGTGACCACAAAAAAGATTACATTTACGCATAACTACTGCGCCAAGTGGGTGCTCGTCTCCAATCGTAAGAATGTGAACCGTTCTCTGGCGGAATTGCATCTGCTGCCGGAGAATCGCATCACGGTCACCCGTATTCGTCGAAGCGGTGTGGATATTCAGCCCGGCCCCACAGACCGGCTGCGCCTGGGCGACCGGCTTCGCGTGGTCTGCCACACCGATCAGCTGGATTGGGTGGTCGGTGCGCTGGGCAATACCGTGCAGCAACTCGTTACAACTGATCTCCTGCCGGTATTTCTCGGATTGACGCTGGGCGTGTTGATGGGGTGCATCTCCATCCCGCTTCCAGGATTGCCGCCTTTTAAGCTGGGGCTCACCGGCGGCGTATTGGTCTCTGCGCTGCTACTCTCTAGGCGTGTGCGTACAGGCCCCATTGTGTGGAGTCTCTCCCCCCAGGCCAACCAATTGCTCCGTGAATTGGGGCTGGTGGCTTTTCTCGCTGTGGTAGGCACACAGGCGGGGGGGCAGATTGCAGGGCTTCTGGCACAGCATGGATGGATGCTGATGGTGGCGGCGCTTGGCATTGCTATTCTGCCCATGATCGTGGGTGTGTTGATTGGGCGGCGCGTATTCCGGATGAATCCTCTTTCCCTGCTGGGGGTTTTAACCGGTGCCATGACCAGCACACCGGGGTTGGGTGCGGCGCAGGAGAACAGTCGGAGCAGTGCGCCGTCTGTGGCCTATGCAACCATCTATCCTCTGGCTATGGTGGCAATGATTATACTGGCACGACTGCTGGGCGGCCTTGGCGCCGGTTAATCCATTTGTTTTTATGAATCGGCGGCCCTTAGGGGCCGTTTCTATTGGCATCAGGTTTTCCCTGAATCGGTCAGTTTTCTCACTTTTGGGTCGTTTTTTTTATTATATTTAACCTCCACATTTTCGCTCCTGCCGCTTCTGTTTTCCAATATTTCTTAAAATGACTCCGAAAAATTGATTTTTGAGGCAAAAAAGGCTTTGATTGGGCCGTATTTATGTTAAATTATGGGCTGTTTCGAGGCGAGGTGCATCATAAAAAATGCAAGGAGCAATAGAGCATAATGGCTGAGCAAAAGAAGATTCAGGACGCCAAGAAGGCGTGGGAAGCCTCCACGCTGAAAAAGGTGACCGACCGTTTTCCTGAACGTAAGGAAAATATTACTACCGGTTCCTGGACGCCCGCGGAGCGTGTTGCGCTTCCCGATGATGTCAGTGAGGAGTCGTATCTTAATAAACTGGGACTGCCCGGTGAATTCCCTTTCACCCGCGGCGTGCAGCCCACCATGTACCGTGGCCGTTTCTGGACCATGCGCCAGTACGCGGGTTTCGGCACGGCCGAAGAGTCCAACGCACGCTACAAATACCTGCTGGCCCAGGGCCAGACCGGCCTCTCCGTGGCCTTTGATCTGCCCACGCAGATCGGCTATGACTCCGATGATTCCCACTCCGTGGGTGAGGTCGGCAAGGTGGGTGTGGCCATCGATACACTGAAAGATATGGAAACACTGTTCGACGGCATTCCGCTGGACAAGGTCTCCACCTCCATGACCATCAACGCCCCGGCCGCCGTGCTCTTGGCCTTCTACATCGCCGTGGGTGAGAAGCAGGGCGTGTCCAAGGATCAGCTGCGCGGCACCATTCAGAATGACATTCTGAAGGAGTATATCGCCAGAGGCACCTATATCTATCCCCCCACGCCGTCCATCCGTCTGATCACCAATATCTTTGAGTACTGCGCCACAGACGTGCCCAAATGGAACACCATCTCCATCTCCGGTTACCATATCCGCGAGGCCGGTTCCACAGCGGCACAGGAAGTGGCCTTCACATTGGCCGACGGTATCGAGTATGTCCGTGCCGCGCTCAAAGCCGGCCTGGATGTCGACACCTTTGCCGGCCGTCTCTCTTTCTTCTTCAACGCCCACAACGACATGCTGGAAGAGGTGGCCAAGTATCGTGCCGCCCGCCGCATCTGGGCCACGGTGATGCGCGACCGCTTTGAGGCCAAGTCGGCCAAGTCACAGATGCTGCGTTTCCACACACAGACCGGCGGCTCCACGCTGACGGCACAGCAGCCCGACAACAACATTGTGCGCGTGGCCATTCAGACCCTGGCCGCGGTCATGGGCGGCACGCAGTCTCTGCATACCAACTCCCGTGACGAGGCCCTGGCCCTGCCCACGGAAGAGTCTGTACGCATCGCGCTGCGCACGCAGCAGATCGTCGCACATGAGTCCGGCGTGGCCAACACTGTTGACCCCCTGGGCGGCAGCTACTACGTGGAAGGGCTCACCGACGCCATCGAAGAAGAGGCCTGGAAGTATCTCGATAAGATCGAGGACCTGGGCGGCATGGTGGCGGCCATCGAGAAGGGCTACGTGCAGAAAGAGATTCAGGACGCAGCCTACCGGGCTCAGAAAGAGATTGAGTCCGGCGACCAGGTCGTCGTGGGTGTGAATAAGTTCACCATCGAAGAGGGCGCACCCAAGGATCTGCTGAAAGTCGATCCCAGTCTGCGTGATGTGCAGATGCGCAAGCTGGCCGAGGTGAAGTCCGGTCGCAGCCAGGCCGATGTGGATGCCGCGCTGGACGCTTTGCGCGCCGGCGCCAAGGATCCCGCAGTGAACCTGATGCCGCTCATCGTCGACGCGGCCCGTACCTACGCTTCGTTGGGTGAGATCAGCAATGTGCTGCGCGACGAGTTTGGCGAGTACAGAGAGTCGATTATTCTTTAAACAAGTGAAAAGTAAAAAGTCAAAAGGTAAAAGTTAGAGCGCGCCTTGTTGGCTAACAAAATAGAGGAAATAAAAATGGCGAAGACCATTCGCGTTTTAGTCGGCAAACCCGGCCTTGACGGCCATGATCGCGGCGCCAAGTACGTGGCCCGCGCCCTGAAAGACGCCGGATACGAGGTGATTTACACCGGTATCCGTCAGTCCCCGGAGGCCATTGCCATGACCGCGGTGCAGGAAGATGTCGATTTTGTCGGTCTCTCTCTGCTCTCCGGTGCGCACAACGAGCTGTTCCCTGAGGTCGTAAAGACCCTGAAGGCACAGGGCGCCGATGATATTATCATCTTTGGCGGCGGCGTGATTCCCGAAGACGACATTCCCGGTCTGAACAAGGCCGGCGTCGAAGCGGTATTTACCCCGGGCACGCCCATTCAAGATGTTGTGGAATTTATTGAAAAGAACCGGGCAAGGGTAGAGGCCAAGTAATTTGAAGCTTGTACCCCATGTCCTGGCAGGTGAAACCCGGAGTATTGCGCGGGCCATGACCTGGATCGAAAATGAGAGAGACGGTAAGGAAGCGCTTATCGATGAAATTTTCCCCCACTGCGGACGTGCCGTGGTGTGGGGCATCACCGGTCCCCCCGGGGCCGGCAAATCGACGCTGACCGACCAGTTAATTACCCGTGAACGGCGCCGTGGGCACCGCGTGGGCGTGATCGCTGTTGATCCGTCCTCGCCTTTCTCCGGCGGTGCCATTCTGGGCGACCGTCTCCGCATGCAGCAACACGCCACAGATGATGGTGTGTTCATTCGATCCATGGCTTCGCGCGGCCATCTGGGCGGCGTGGCAGGCGCCACTGGCGACGCCATCAAAGTCCTGGATGCCGCGGGCTTCGATACCATCATTTTAGAGACCATCGGTGTCGGCCAGACCGAGATTGACGTCATGGAGCTGGCAGACATTGTACTGCTGGTCATGGTGCCCGGTCTGGGCGACGAGATCCAGGCGCTGAAAGCCGGCGTCATGGAGATTGGCGATGTCTTTGTGGTCAACAAGGCCGATCGCGACGGGGCTGAGAAAGTGGCCTCTGAGATCGGTTATGTGCTCGACATGAAGTATGTGGAGCATCCTTCTGACCGCAATCCCATCTCTCTGGTCTCTGCGCTCAAGAACGAGGGCGTCGATAAATTGATGGACACCTTGGACAGTTATCTGTCCAAAACCGAAGCCAGCGGTGCCCTGTCAGGCAAACGGCGGGCACGCATTGAGTCGGAGATCCGACGCATTGCTGCGCGTAAAGTTGAGGAGACGGTGTATCGGCAATTGGATTTTGAGGGGCAGGTCGAAGCATGGGTCGACGGCCTGTTTTCCCGTGAGAAAAGTCCATACACGCTGATGCATCAACAGCTGTATCCCCTTTTAAAGGAGCTGGAAAGTCGATGATTAAGCATATCAATCACATCGGCATCGCGGTTCAGTCTCTGGATGCACAGGTCCCGTTTTACCGGGATGTGCTGGGTCTGGAGTTGCTGGGCATCGAGGAGGTGGCTGAGCAGAAAGTAAAAGTCGCCATGTTTCAGGCAGGGGACGCCAAGATTGAACTCTTGGAGCCCACCGACCCTGAGAGCCCCATCGCCAAACATATCGAGAAAAAAGGCGAGGGCATGCACCATATCGCTTATGAGACCGATGATGTGGTCTCTGAAATTGAAGGTTTGAAAAGCAAGGAAATGCGCATGATTGATGAGACGCCGAGAAGCGGCGCCCACGGCACGCAGATCGCCTTCATTCATCCCAAATCCTCAGGCCGGGTACTGACTGAACTCTGCCAGTCGGGAGGCGCGCATGAGTAACGAACGTCAGATTTTAGAGTTGAAAGACCGCCAGGAGCAGGCCAAGCTGGGCGGCGGCACCAAGTCCATTGAGAAGCAGCACGCCAAGGGCAAACTCACCGCCCGCGAGCGTATCCATGTATTGCTGGACGAGAAGAGTTTTGAAGAGGTCGATCAGTTCCGCCTCTCTCCCAATTCCAAGAAGAAACTCTACGGCGACGGCGTGGTCACCGGTTACGGTACCATTCACGGTCGTCTGGTTTTTGTTTTTTCCTATGACTTCACGGTCATGGGCGGTTCGCTCTCCAAGACCGTGGCCGAAAAAGTGGTCAAGGTGCAGGAGATGGCCGCCAAGGTAGGCGCACCCATTATTGGCATCAATGACTCGGGTGGCGCCCGCGTGCAGGAGGGTGTGGATTCTCTGGTGGGCTACACCTCTATCTTTCTGCGCAATGTGCTCTACTCCGGCGTGGTACCGCAGATCAGTGCCATTGTCGGCCCCGCAGCCGGCGGCGCAGTGTATTCGCCTGCTTTGACAGACTTCATCTTCATGGTGCGCAACACGGCCTTCATGTTCCTCACGGGTCCCAAAATTGTCAAGTCCGTCAACCACGAAGACGTGACCGCCAATGAGCTGGGCGGCGCCGATGTGCACGCTACCAAGTCCGGCGTGACGCACTTCACCTATGACGATGAGCACAACCTCTTTGCCGGCATTCGCGAGCTGGTGAAGTACCTGCCGCAGAACAACACCGAAGAGCCCGCTGTTGAGCCCAATGATGACCCCGCCGACCGCGTGGAAGAGTCGCTCAACTACGTGGTGCCCGACAATCCCAATCAGCCCTATGACATGCATGAGATCATTCGTTCTGTCTTTGACAACGGCGAATTTTTGGAGGTGCAGGAGCACTTTGCCAAGTCGATTGTGGTGGGTTACGCCCGTTTGAACGGCCGTTCCGTGGGCATTATTGCCAACCAGCCCAAGGTCATGGCCGGTGTGCTCGACTCGGACTCAGCTGTGAAGACGGCCCGTTTCATCCGTACCTGCGACTGTTTTAATATTCCCATCATCACCCTGGAAGACGTGCCCGGATTCATGCCCGGTACGGTGCAGGAGTATCAGGGCATTATCCGCCACGGCGCCAAGATGCTCTACGCCTATGCCGAGGCCACCGTGCCCCGCGTCTCCGTAATCACGCGCAAGGCCTATGGCGGCGCGTTCTGTGTGATGAATCCTCTGGCGCTGCGCGGCGACATTGTCTACGCCTGGCCCACGGCTGAGATCGCCGTCATGGGTCCCAAAGGCGCCGCCGAGTTGATCCACGGCAAAGAGATTGCCGCGGCTGACGATCCTCAGGCCGCCCTGGATGAGAAGATTGCCGAGTACCGCGAAGAGCACGCCAATCCCTACGTGGCCGCTGCCAAGGGATACATCGATGAGGTGATTGAGCCCAAGATCACGCGTTACAAGCTGATCAAGGCGCTGGAGATGCTGCAGAACAAGCGCGACGTCAATCCGCCCAAGAAGCACGGCAACATTCCGCTTTAAAAGGAGCAAGCCATGTTTGATGCAATAACACAGTACAACGGCTTGACCATTGCCGGTAGCGGACTGCTGGTCGTCTTCACCGGCCTGGTGACGATTGCCCTGGTGATTCAGCTCTTTAATAAGCTGTTTGCCAAGGCCGAAGCACCCGCAGCGGCGCAGGCGGCATCAGTCGATGCCGGTCCAGCTAAAAAGCTGAAACCCAAGGGCAAGCCAATTCCTGAAGACCATCAGGCCGCCATTGCAGTGGCCCTGGCAGTCTATCACAAGCTCTATCATGAAGAGCTGACCAGTGAGGTCACGTTTGCCCACACGGAGCAGCGCTCCGGTTGGAAAACGGGCTACAAATTTGGACAACGCATTCACGTGTCGAGGTAATCCTATGAAGGATAAAACCATTACATTAGATATAAGCGGCAGAGAGTACAAGGTGACGGTTCACCAGTTCTCAGCCCACGAGGCCACGGTTTCCGTGGACGGTAAAGAGTATGTGGTCGGCCTGTCCGACCTGGGCGCCCCCAAGGTGCCCGATGTGAAGCCCCGGCCTGAGGCAGTGAGCCGCCCGGCGGTGATTCACGCCCCCAAAGCCGCAGCCCCCAAGGTGATTCACAAGCCCAAGGAAGCCGGCGACGCCAGCCATATTTTCTCGCCGCTGCCGGGTCAGGTGCTGAAGGTATTGGTGCAGGAAGGCCAGGAGATAGAACAGGGGCAGACTGTCTGTCTGCTGGAGTCTATGAAGATGGAGAATGAAGTGCACGCCACTACCAGCGGCATTGTCGTTGACATCAAGCATCAGGAAGGCGCCGCCGTGAACCAGGGCGATGTGCTCTTCCTGGTGAAGCCCACGGGGGCCTAGGCATGGACGTATTGTTAAAAATTATTGAAACCACCGGCTTCGCCAATATTGATATGGGCAACATCATCATGATTGCTATTGGCTGCCTGGCCATCTATCTGGCCATTGTCAAACACTATGAGCCGCTTCTGTTGCTGCCCATCGGTTTTGGCGTGATTGCCGGAAATATTCCCTCTCTGGCCACGTTGCCCATCGGTGTTTACGACACCAAGGCCAACGGCTTTGGTCAGAACTCGGTGTTCTCCATGATCTACTGGGGCGTGACCTCGGGCATCTTCCCGCCACTGATTTTCATGGGTATCGGGGCCTTGACGGATTTCTCGTCTCTGATCTCCAGTCCCAAATCCGTGCTGCTGGGCGCTGCCGCGCAGATTGGCATCTTTGCCACTTTCCTGGGCGCTTTGGCCCTGGGCTTTACGGATCTGGAAGCCGCGGCCATCGGCATCATCGGCGGTGCAGACGGCCCCACATCTATCTTCCTGTCATCTCAGCTGGCGCCGCATCTCTTGGGCCCCATTGCTATTGCGGCCTACAGTTACATGGCCCTGGTGCCGGTGATTCAACCGCCTATCATGAAGCTCTTGACCTCGCCTGCCGAGCGGCGCATCAAGATGAAAGCCCCGCGCATGGTCAGCCAGCGCGAGAAGATTCTCTTTCCGATTATCGTGACCATCGTTGCCGCACTCATTGCCCCAGGTTCGCTCTCTCTGGTGGGTATGCTCATGCTGGGCAACCTGATGAAAGAGAGCGGCGTGACCGGGCGCCTGGCCAAGACGGCCTCTACGGCGCTGCTGGACATCTGTACCGTGCTTTTGAGCTTTGCCGTAGGCGCTTCCACACAGGCTGTACGCATTGTAGACGGCGTCAACGTCGGCTTTCTCACGCCCAAGGCCATTGGCATCTTTGGGCTGGGTCTGCTCTCATTCTCAGTAGCCACCTTTGGCGGACTGGTCTTTGCCAAGTTTATGAATCTCTTCTTGAAAGAGAAAATCAACCCGCTGATTGGTGCCGCCGGCGTCTCCGCCGTGCCCGATTCGGCCCGCGTGGTGCATCACTTTGCGCTGCAGTATGACAAGACCAACCACCTGCTGATGCATGCCATGGCCCCCAACGTGGCCGGCGTCATCGGTTCGGCCATTGCGGCCGGTGTGTTTATCGGGATTTTCCAGTAAGATTGATTTCTTTAAAAGGGGCGGCCAGCGGGTCGCCCCTTTTTTTGTCTTGACCGGGCTTGAGATCTGTGCCGCTTGATTTTTCTTCAAATTGTTCATATATTGAACACACTTCCTAGTAAAAGTCTGTAAAAAACGCATACAATTTGAATGCTGGCCGCGGTCGATTTTTGCATATCGGCCCGCTTACTCTTACATCAGGATGTCAAGCGCATGGAAAAGCAGGCCCAGATCCTCGTGGTTGAGGATGAACGTATTGTTGCTGAGGATATTCGCCGCAGTCTGATCCACTTGGGATACTCTGTGCTGGGCATGGTGGCCTCAGGGAAGGCCGCTATTGAAATGGTGCGAAAGTCACCACCGGACATCATCCTCATGGATATTATTATCAAGGGGAAGATGACGGGCATAGAGACCACCACCCGCCTCCGCGCAGAATTTGATATCCCTGTCGTCTATCTTACCGCGCATGCCGACCTCCAGACCTTTGAGCTGGCCAAGGCCACTGACCCCTTTGGCTACATCATCAAGCCTTTTAACGACCGCGAACTGCAGAGTACTATCGAGATGGCGCTGTACAAACATGCCATGGATCAGCGGCTCCGTGAAAGCGAAGCCTGGTTCTCCACCACGCTGGACAGTATGGCAGACGGTGTGATTGCCACGGACAGATCTTCTCGAATTATCATCTTTAATCCAGGCGCCGAGAAACTTACTGGATGGAAGCGCAGTGACGCCCTGGGTTGTGATTTGAATGATGTGCTCTTTATGGAAGACGAGAATTCAGGTGACCGCATTATGCCGGTCGCCAAAAGGAAAGATCCCAAGGGCTCGGAGCGGACGCAACATCTGAACATGCAACTAAAAACACTGCAAAATCAATTTATTCCCATTGATGAGTCCACGGCGCCAATCCGAAATCTAAACGGTGATATGCTGGGCACTGTGCTGGTGTTGAAGGATATCACACTGCGTCGGAAGGCCCAGGAAGAGGTCCAGTCGGAGCGTGATTTTATCAATACCCTGCTTCACGTTTCCCCTGCTTTTTATGTGGCTATCGATCGGCATGGCCGCGTCATTATGATGAATGAAGCGGCCTGTCACTCCTTGGGTTATTCCCGGGAGGAAGTCGAAAACAAGCCTTTTGTTGCCAATTTTTTCCCGCCGGATGTGCATGATCATACCACAAGACGCTTGCAGGAATTGATGAATACGCGGGAGGCTTTTGAGGGTGAGACCCGTGTGCTGACGCGGGATGGCCGTGAGCGCCTGGTGGCGTGGCACGGCAAGCCCGTGATGAAAAAACGGGGCGAGTTTGATTTTTATTTTGTGATGGGCATGGATATCACGGCACGCAGGGAGACAGAGCGGGCCCTGCGGCACTCTGAAGAACGCTATCGCGGGTTGTTTGAAACCATGGCGCAGGGTGTGGTTTATTTTAATGAATCGGCTCGTATTGTGGCCTGTAACCCGGCGGCCGAACAGATTCTCGAACGTCCGTTGACTCAGATTGTGGGCCTTCAGGCCTTGGAGGCCAGTTGGGACAGCATCGATGAGTCGGGGGCGCCAATCGTTGAAGCCAATCATCCTGTGCTGACGGCGCTGGCCAGTGGCGTGGCCTCGCCTGATCAGGTGCTCGGTGTGCTCACACCTTCGGGCTCTAGGCGGTGGTTGCTTATGGATGCCACTCCGGTCAATATCGTTGATGCCGGGGGACGGTCCGGTGCCGTTTTTACGACGTTTACAGATATCACGCCGCGCAAAGAGATGGAGTTGGTGCTCTCGCAGCGGAATTTGCAGCTAAAAGGCCTGAATGAGTTGGCCCGGCGGGTGAGCGGCTCTCTAGAGCTGGAGGCGATTGGTGAAGCGGCGCTGGATGAAGTGCTGCGCATTACAAGCCTGGCAGCCGGTGTGTTGCTGCTTGATGGCGGACGCGGCGGGGCGCCCGCACTTCGGCTCAATCAGGGGCTGAAGCCCGAGAGTGCAAAGAGGATTTTTCAGGCCGCTGACGACGGGCAGTCCCCGTTACACCGCAGACTGTATGGCGGGGATATTAAGTCCATGCCCGCAGGCGATGTCAAGCTTCACCTCAAGTTGGAGGTAAAAGGCGACAAAGCGCCCAGGCGTGACATCTATATGTTGATTGTCCCCATTCGTGAAGGCGCAAGGCAGATCGGTGTGATGATATTACTGGATAATAAGACTCAGTTGATAACGGGGGCCGATACAGACTTTCTGACACATGTAGGGCGTCATGTAGGGCTGGCCATGCATAATGGCCGACTCTATCGCGATGCCAATCAGGCGCTTGAAAAGCTTCAAGTCATGCAGGAAAAGCTGGTGGCTTCAGAGAAGCTGGCGGGACTGGGCGCAATGGCAAGCAATATTGTCCATGAAATTGGTAATCCGCTAGCGGCCATCTCCAACTCCATTCAAGTGCTTCAGGGACGGCTTCAACTGGAAGGACGCATGAAGGAGCTGCTGGATATCATCGGATGGGAAACCGACAGGCTTGAGCGGTCAATCAATGAACTGAGGGAGTTCTCCAGACCCAAGCAGCTGCAGTTCATGCCCAGCCAGCTTGAAGATGTCGTCCGAAAGGCGGTGCTCGTTCTCGATCAGGATGTGGAACTGACGTTCGGCCGGAAAATGATTCAAAAGTCCCATGGCCATCTTCCTGAGATTTCCATTGATCCCGATGCGATTGAGCAAGTGGCCATCAATCTTATTAAAAACAGTTTACAGGCCGTGGATGAAGGGGGCATTGTTGAGGTGCAACTGAAGAAGGAACGGGTCAAGGGCCGGCCGCACCTGAGACTGGAGATCGTGGACAACGGCCCCGGCATAGAGAGTGAGAATATTGAGCGAATATTTGAACCCTATTTCTCAACCAAGGCCAGAGGCATGGGCCTTGGTATGCATATTGTCAAAACCCATGTAGAGGCGCACGGCGGCTTTATGTCCATTAAAAGTGAGCGTGGCAAAGGAACGGCTGTGGGTGTGCATCTGCCTATTCTGAGAGGCGATGATGATTAAAATTCTGGTGGTTGACGACGAGAAAAATCTGCGTCGTTCCTTGGCAATCGCCCTTGAGGGCTGGGGACATGAGGTGGTGGAGGCCGGAAGCGGGGTGGAGGCGCTTGAACGTGTCGGCGAGGAGATCTATGACCTGATTCTGACCGACCTGGTGATGGCGCCCATGGACGGCATGACGCTGCTCAAGGAGATTAACCGAATCAGTCCACACTCTGAGGTGCTGCTCATGAGCGCCCACGGGACGATTGATCAGGCCGTTGAGGCCATTCGTCACGGCGCCGCTGATTTTGTTGTGAAGCCCTTTGCCATGGATCATCTCGAGCAGGTGATCAACCGCCTGATTACACAGATGGACTTGAAACGTACCGTGCGCCATCTTCGTACGGTGCTTGCCGAACATTATCTCTATGACGATATGGTAGCCGCCAGCCCCCAGATGCGTGAGGTGATGCGCCAGGTCGCCTTGGTGGCGGACTGGTCTGTCCCTGTACTGGTTCAGGGCGAATCCGGTGTGGGCAAGGAGTTGGTGGCCATGGCGGTGCATCATCTGAGTCGCCGTAAAGAAAAACCCTTTATTCCCATAAACTGCGGAGCATTTTCCGAAACCTTGCTGGACAGCGAGCTCTTTGGTCACGCCAAGGGGGCCTTTACCGGTGCCGTGACGAATAAACGCGGTTTGATTGAAGAAGCCGATGGCGGCACGCTGTTTCTCGATGAAATTGGTGAGTCGCCCCAGGCGCTGCAGGTGCGTTTGCTTCGTTTCCTGGACAACGGTAAGTTCCGGCGTATCGGTGAAGTCACCGAGCGTCAAAGCGATGTGCGCATTATTGCCGCTACCAATCGTGATTTGGACAAACATATTAAAGAGAAGATATTTCGTGAGGATCTCTTTTACCGGCTCTCCGTGGCCATTATTCAGATCCCGCCGCTGCGAGACCGCAAAGAGGATATTGCCGTGCTCAGTCAGCGTTTTCTGGAGACCTACGCCAATAAAATGGACAAGCCGCCGGTGCATCTCCATCCCCAGGTGCTCTCAATTTTTCAGCAGTACACCTGGCCGGGCAATGTGCGGGAATTGGAGAATACCATTGAGCACTCCATGATTGTCTGTTCGGGCAATGAAATCCGTCCAGAGCATCTTGGCCCGCAATTTAAAAAGATGAGCGCCAAAAGTGAAAGCCTGGGACTGGATCAGGATATGCCGCTCTCTGAAATTGAAAAGAGATACATTCTCTCTGTACTCAAGCGGCATCATAATAATAAGAAACGAGCGGCTGAGATTCTGAAGATATCGAGAACGACATTGATCAGCCGGCTGAAACAGTATCAGGAAACGCCTGTGGAGAATATGGATAATTAATCACGGCAGGTGTTGGATATTGAACAGGGGGCAGTTGAACATCATGCCCTGTGAGCCATTTATTGGGGTTTCGCCGGATGAATTGCGCTTGAAGTTGCAGCTCTTCGACCTTGAACGTATAAAAAGTCTTCGATCCCATGGTATTGGCATAGATATTGAATGGAGTGATATGGATCGTATCACTTTATGGAGAATTTGTCGATGCAACGCGTACTTCTTGTAGATGATGATGTCAATTTCAGAAGGTCTTTGACCATTCAGTTGGAATTGGAAGGCTATGACGTCATTTGTCGCGAAAACGGGAGCGATGCGTTGAACATGCTGCACAGGAGCGGGAGCAGCGAGCTTCCCGAGGTGATTATCTCTGATGTGCGCATGCCCGGCATGGACGGTGGGACTTTTCTCACAGCGGTTTCGGGGCAATGGCCTGAAATGCCACTACTGGTTATTTCAGCTTTTGATCCGCCTGAGACCCTGGCGGGGGTCCCCTATCTTCGAAAACCGTTCAAAATTCACCAGATGATCGATGCCATTGACGGATTATTGACACAGGCGTAATCGTTATGGAAGAGAAAAAACAGTTACAGCGCGTTTTGCTTGTCGATGATGACATGCACTTCCGCCGTTCTCTGGCCATCGGCTTGGAAACCGAGGGTGTAGAAGTGGTAGAACTGCCCGAAGGACTCAAGGCACTGGAGTTTCTTCTGGGCAATCAGGGGACGGAAAATGGGGTGCATGGCGTGGTTGTCGATGCCAGAATGCCTGGACTTGACGGATTCTGGCTAAGTGATCAGATACAGGATCTCTTCCCCGAAATTCACGTGTTGATTTTGTCAGCGCATCGATACTTCGACCTGCCTGAGCGCTATTGCCTTATGGAAAAGCCTGCCAAAATGGATCAAATTTTGACGGCCCTGGGGCTGGCTGCATAAATGAGGCAGGCATCGTGATGGATATTCAGCTGTTCTTGAATTGCATCTGAAGTCTGAATATCTTAAACTGTCCGACAGGCTATTCCCAGCCCTAGATCACCTCAAGTGCTATAGTCCATTTTGGCGTGGCTGAGGTGAACGGTCTGTCGTTTAACGGTCCATGTAAAAAGTGAGCCCATGAGCCAGCCTCCCATTTTGATATTTGCGCAACGCTACAAGGCGTTTTTTGACGCGACCAATGATGCCATTGCCGTTTTCAACGGCAAGGGTGATATTCTGGACGCCAATCCACTATTGGTGCATCTGACCGGACAGCCTTATGATATTCTGGTGTCCATGCACATGAGTAATATCTTTGATGCCATGGATGTGGGGGCGCTTGAGCGCATCTTCAAACGCATCCTTCAGGGTAAACTTCAAAAAGAGCCGCTTGAGTGCGTGGTCCTCCATATCAACGGGGGGCGCCGCAGTCTGGAAGTCAGCCTTTCCCTATTAAAAAATCAGTACGGTTATGCGGAAACGCTCTTTGCCGTGATGCATGATGTGACGCTTCGAAAAGAGGTTGAGGCCGACCTCATGCAACAGGCTGAAGAGCTTCAGCGCGTCTTTGATGCGGTGCCGACCATATTGCTGGTGATGGACGAGAGAAAACGAATACGTCGAATGAATCGATCGGGGCTGGCCACTCTGGGGGCCACGGAATCCCAGGTGCTGGGTCAAAGTATTGGTGATGCGCTGCGTTGTGAATGGCGTCATGAATCTCCCAACGGCTGCGGTCACGGCCCTTCCTGCCAGAACTGTGCAATTGTAGAGAGTCTGCATCAGTGTATTCAGTCCGGCGAAACCGTGATGAACAGAGAAGAATCCATACCCCAGTCGCCAGGTCAGGATCCCGAGCAGTTTTACTATTATCGTGTCAACTGCATTCCGCTTGAAACCCGTGGGACACGCTGGAGTGTGGTTTCTCTGGAGGACAGTACCGCCAACAAGCGGGCTGAAATCAAGACCCGTGCCCTGCATGACAGCATTTCCAAGTCGAACATGGAATTAAAGAAAAGTCTCGATCATCTGGCCCAGAGTCAGGCCAAGCTTATGACGGCGCAGAAGCTTGAGCAAATTGGCCTGCTGGCATCCGGCCTTGCCCACAATCTGCGTACGCCACTCAGCGGGATCAAAGGCTATTCTCAGTTGCTTAAGGTGGAGTATCCCCAGCTTCAGGAGCTTAACTTCATTGTGGATGAAGTGGGCATCATGGAATCAATTATCAATAACCTTATGTTGAAAAGCCGCAAGGACCATCAGAAATCGCAGGAAGTAATTAATCTCAATGATTTGTTGCGAATCGAACTTCAGTTTCTCGCGGCCAATATGTATTTTAAGCATAAGGTGAAGAAAGAAGTCGATCTGGACCCCTCTCTGCCCTCGATCACGGGCATCTATTCGCATTTCAGTCAGGCCCTGTTGAACATTATTCAAAATGCACTGGATGCCATGTACAGTGCCTCCGTGAAAATTCTGACGATTAAAACCCGGCACGACGATACTTCTATCTTTATTGATATCAGTGATACCGGCGGGGGCATTCCTCAGGATGTGTTGAGCCATGTCTTTGATGATTTTTTTACCACAAAACCCTCAACAGTTGACCGTAAGGGTGATGAGCCCACGGGGACAGGCTTGGGGCTGGGCAGTGCCTCACAGAATATTCGTGAATACGGCGGTCGCATTGATATTCAGAGCAGTGTGGGAGAAGGGACCACGGTGACTGTCACTGTGCCTTGTAATCAGACAAAACAACGGAGGGCCGGACGGCATAGAATTTTGATTGTCGACGACTCCGATACCATGGTAGGACTACTGAGTCGCATGTGTGAGGACTTTGGTGCTGAGGCTTACGGGGTCACCGATGGGGAGAAGGCCCTTGAAATTTTTCAGCGTGTGAAGCCGCACCTGGTGGTTTCAGATATGCTGATGCCTGGATTCACAGGGCCTGAACTGATGGGTCAGATAAGGAAAATACAGCCCGATCAGAAAGTTATATACATTACTGGATATTCAGAGAATCCGGATTTTAAGGCCTGGTTAACCGCTGAAGCCCAAAATGGGGAGCACTCAGCCCTGCTTAGAAAACCCTTTGAGCTCGATGAATTTCATGAACTGCTCCGGCGCATGACCCCTTCATCTTAAGCCGCAATGCGAGAGTCAGGAATGAGAATAAGATAACCGTTCATGCCGTTTGCTGACTGTAGCGGCAGGAGTTCTATGCCCATCTGCCTGCACAGCGTCTCTGCCAGAAGGCGATAAAAATCAGTAAACCGATCGGCTTCAGGACAGCCTGTTTGCATCAGATTCTCCGGCCAGGCGTCTGCTTCAAGCAAGGTCACAGTCGGTCCATTCTTCGTTATTGCCATGCAGAGATCCAAACGGTTCTCCGATTTTCCCCGTTGGCTGTTCAGGCTGCAGTTAAGGAATCGGAGCAACTGTTGAAAACCTGCCGCGTGAATTCTGCATGGCTGCATGTCTTTATTGCAATTGAATTGCACTTTTTGAGACGGGGCGTGTTTATTCCACTCATCCAGCAGATCCTGGCCCAGGTCGCCCAGAGACACAACCTCATCCACGGGGTTCCTGAGCATTGTTTCGAGAATCATCATCTGTTTAATTATGTCGGCAATCCGTTCGCCCGAGCTATGAATGGCGGCCATGGATGCATCGCTTTCATCGCCAAAGCGCATGGCAGGGCTGGTTAAGGCCAGGATAGGTGTGAGCGGATTGTTGATCTCATGGGACAGCGCTGCAATGAGATCGCTCATAAAATTTGAGAGATTCCGCTGCGGCTGCGGGGGGGATTTGTCCTCTTTTGCAATATAGAGTGCATAGCGTTCAACGGGACTCTGGGGATGAAAAATCTTTAAGGTCAGTGTGAAGCGACAATGTGTGTGTTCCTGTTGGCGGGTGACGCAGGAGAGTCCTTCCTCTTTTAATTGGTTAAGCATCTCGGCGGGGAGGTAGGCAATGGCCTCGCCTTCAAAGCTGGCGAGTTCTTCAAAAAGTATATGGGCCAGCGCATTTTCCATTACAATCTGCCCTTTGTTGTCAAGTAAAATCATGCCTTCAGGCAATGTGGCCATCACCGCATTCAGGCGCGTGCGCTGCTCTCCCATCATTTCTGTCAGCCGCTGTATGGCGATGTTGGCGTTGGCCAGAGACGACATCAGCATGGTGAAGTGACTGTTCAAACCTCGGGATGAAGCCTGGAAAGGGGCCGGTTGCATGGACATGGTCGCTCCTATATATTGATATTGTACAGCATGATCTTTATGAATCAAGGCAAATGATATGCCAGTGCTCTGGGTCTGCCGGTGGCCTCTTATTTTCACCGGGAGCCGGGAGAAAACACCGTGTGAAGACAGTATCCAGCATTGCGTGAAACAGGGAAAATTGAACCAATGCTGGTTCAAAAATATCTGGTTGGGTAAAAATGTTCAGCTGTCATTGGGTGCGTTCAGAATAACCGCGTAATTCAGGGGGTGAAAAGGTCTGGCTTTTTACGGACTTTGCCCTTATATTGTTGAATTGTTGGGGAGTTAGGGGCCGGTCGTCCAGCCGTTAAAAAGGATGGCCTGTTTTTTGCCGTGTTAAGCAATGCATGTTTGCCACAAACAAGGGGAGATGAAGGCTTGAGAGCTTGTTCGATAAACGACTTGACGCCCGGAATGGTTCTAGGACAACCGCTCTATTCTTATGTTGGTGCCAGACGAACGCTGCTCCTTGGGCGAGGGGCATCGTTGTCGTCGATGATGATTGACAAACTGGTGTCCATGAAATATACGTCTGTCTATATCGAGCAGGCAGGTACGGAACATATTACACCGGTGGATGTGTTGGCCGATGCCACGCGGGACAGTGTGCTTGGCAATATCTCACACTATTATGAAGAAGTCCGCTCCCGGATGGTTGATTACGAACGCAGTAACAGTGACATGGAAGAGCTGCTTAAAAAAGAATCCATTATGATTCAGCTGCCGCCCTCTGCCCCGCTGCGTGAGGGCGTCAAGGATATCTTTCAAGACCTTTTTCTAATTGGAAATGTGCCAAGTTTTCAGATTGCAGCCGGTGTCTCCAGAGCGAATGCGCTGCATAACCATGTGCTGAATGTGGCTGTTCTCGCCATGCTCATTGGCCACCTGTTCGATTACTCTGATCAAGAACAGACGGCGCTGGGGATGGGAGCCATTTTGCATGATATTGGCAAAACGGCATTGGGCAATATCTATGACCGGTCTCACTTTGAGCTCACGCCCGATGAGCGTACACTGATGCGGCATCATCCCAACCTGGGCGAGAAGATGTTGAGTCGTGCCAGAACGATTTCTGAAATTGAGCGTCAGATTGTACTTCAGCATCACGAGCGGCAGAACGGCAGTGGTTACCCCGCCGGATTGGTAGGCGACAACTCCAAGCCGATGCGTGCCGCCTATACAAAGCCCCGCCATATCTTTCGTTTTGCGGAGGTCATCACGGTGGCCAATATTTATGATAATCTGATCTCTGGCAGCCTCTTGAATAAGCTCTTTTCACCCAAGGAGGCCCTGCAGGAGATGTTGGCCGTGGCCGGGTCACAGTTGAACTCCAGCATTGTTGAAACACTGTTCAGTATTGTTACGCTCTATCCAGTCGGTCAGAATATTGAGATTGTCAAGCATCCCAATCCATTGCTTCAGGGAGCGCGTGGCGTGGTCGAGAAATCAGAGTCTGCTGATTTCTCTGAGGTGATTGTTGTGGTCCTCACAGACAATGCAGGCCAACCGGTCACCCCGTTCCAGGAGGCCATCCATCTCGGCGAAGATGAAGAGATCAGCCTGCTTGTCTCTGATTAACAGGTAAAGCACGAATGTCTGTACAGACGACACGAAAAGATTATGTCAGTAAAACCTGGCGCCTCCCCTATCAATTTTTTTATAAGGTGCTGACAGAGGTTTATACACAGGGGTGGGCCAGTAAAAAAGAAACAGACCTCGGCCCTAACCGGTTTGTTCTCTATCTTTCCAGTCAAGACAGGTCCCCCAGAAAACAGAATGAAAATTTCTTTCTCGAAGAGTTGACCCATGATCTGATCGCCTACAGCAGAGAGAATGCTGAACTGGGACAGGCCAGAATGCAGCTGGCTATCCGGTCTGATGATACGCTTACGCCGGGCCGTGTGCGCATTGAATGTTTCAGCGGTGATACGTTTCTCTTTGGGGCGTTGCGGGAGTGGAAAGGGCATCTTGGGGCCCTCGCCAGCGGAACCACGGAGTGGGATGGGACAGAGCTCCTGACGCAGAGTCTCTCCGCAGCACCTATGGTTCTTGTCGTGGATGACGAGCCTGTACTCTGTGCTGTGCTGCAACGGATGCTCGGAAAATTGAAGTATCAGGTGGTTACAGCCAATAACGGTTTAGAGGCGCTTCGCATTCTTGCACATCTGCGTATTGACCTGGTAATCACTGATCTCCGTATGCCCAAAATGGATGGGTGGGAGTTGATGCAGCGGGTGAAAGCAGCGACGCCGGAGATGCCCGTGGTACTGATTACCGGCTATCATTCGATGTATTCCAGGGATATGGCCGATGCCAGCGCCGCAGCCGGATACATATCCAAGCCGTTCTCTTTTCTTGAAATTAAAAATTTGTTGGGCAGTGTGCTGGGCGCCCAGGATATAGGGGCACAGTTGTGAATCCAATATATTCTGAACGGAGAGTCCTATGGGGATAATAAAGAAAAAGGCCGGAAAGGACTCGGAGAGTCCCGAGATACAGGATTGGAGCGCCGGCCAGGCCAAGGTACCCATTACCAAGCAGCAGCGGATTCTGCGAGGTGATCGTGTTGAGTCGATGCCTGTAGACCACTATATTCCCCGGATCAATCTGGAGGATAGCGGGCCATCCGTGAAGCCAATCATAGAAAATGATGTCATCACCGGTGTGCTGGTCACCTGTAAATGTGGTGAAAAAACAACGGTGTTTTTCGATTATGGTCATCCTGTTGAGTGAGGCCCGTATGCGCGTCCTCGTTGTAGATGATGATGTTTTTATCAGTGATCTGCTCTCCCGGTTTTTGACCAAGGAGGGGTATGAAGTGTTGTTGGCGGCAGATGGCGAGTCAGCACTTCAAACATTGAATCAGGAAGATGTAGACATCGCCCTGATCGATTTGATGCTCGACGGTATGGATGGCATGGCGTTGATTAATGAGATCCGGCGTCGAGATCTTGATATCATCATGATTATGATGACAGGACATCCCACGCTGGAAACCGCGCTGGAAGCCATGAAGCAGGGTGTTCAGGACTATTTGATCAAGCCCTTCAAACTTGAACAGTTGAGCGAACTGCTCAGGCGAAGCCTGGTTGATCGCAGCCATATTATGGAGATCCAAAAGCTTCGGGTAGAACTGGATGAGGCCCGTGAGCAGATCAAGAAGTATGAAAGTTTGATGCGACACGGTCATGTGATGGCGCCGGGTGTGGGCCGGCATGAGGAGGGTGCTGCGGTGTCCGGGGTTTCAGCATATAAGCAGTCGGTCAAAGATTTTGGTGAGCGGCAGGCCAAGCTCGAACAGATGCGGGCGGATGGCGTGATCTCAGAGGAAGAATTTCAATTGAGATGGAAGAGGCTTCAGGCCTTGAAAACCAAGGGATTGTAATGGGAAAAACCGAGGAAAAGAAAGAGGGCGGTGATAAGCACTCCATTGCCAATGCCTTTGATTCCTTCAATCATTCTGTATCTGAATTGGGTATGGACTATCAGGAGCTGTCAAAAAATATCAGTGATCTAAACCTTCAGATTACAGAGAAGAACAGGCAGCTTGAAGAAAATTTTTATAAGGTCAATCAGCTTCGCTGGTTTTTCGACTCGATTCTTAACAGTATGACCGATGGTCTGATCGTCATCGATCCCGACGGCGTCATTGTGCTCTTCAATGTCGGCGCGCAGAAACTGACAGGATTCAGCGGCGACGAGGTGCTGGGCAGACCTTATCGCCAGGTCTTTGCCAAGGGTTTCAGCGAACGCTTTTCGCCCCTTTATACCTTGAAAGAGGGTCGGGCCCTGTTTCTCGAAGAGAAGCAGCTTCAGACCAAGGGAGAGCGGCCGGTCACTGTCCGTTTTAGCACGGCATTGGTGACCGAAGGCGATGAGAAAGTGCTGGGCGCCCTGGAGGTACTCAGCGATCTGACGCGCATTAAACGGCTTGAGAAGGAAGTGCTGCAGATCAAGACGCAGACCGCACTGAATCAGATGGCCTCTTTAGTGGCCCATGAAGTGCGCAACCCGCTGGGCGGAATCCGCGGCTATGTGGATCTCATTGCCGAGTCCTTTGCCGATGATGATCCCCGGCGTGAGATGGTGCGGCATATCACGGATTCCATCGTCCGTCTGGATGAAATTGTCGCCAATTTCAACCTCTACACCCGTCCTGTGAAGCCCTATTTTGAAGAGACTGAACTCAAGAGTTATATGCGCGATGTCCTGGGTTATTTCCTCTCCTCTGAGTTGGCGCAGGAAAAGAAAATACAGTTTACAGACAATGTAGACGCCCTTGAGGAGCCGTTGCGTGTCACCATGGATCCCATACTCATTGAGCAGGCGATTATGGCCGTTTTTACCAATGCGGTGCAGGCCTCTGTCTCGGGCGGCACCGTGCAGGTGGACCTGAAACCCCATGTGGCCGGTAAAGACTCGACTTCTGAATATGTGGCCATCTCAGTCATAGATCAGGGGGTGGGTATGTCTCATGATGTACTGCAGCGGTTGTTTACCCCATTTTTTACCACGCGTGAAAAAGGGCTGGGGCTGGGATTGGCCCTGGCAAAGAACTTCATCAGCCTGCACCACGGCGATATTGTGATCGAGAGCGAGCCGGGGGCGGGAACCACAGTCACACTATTGTTGCTTAAGCAGTGAGCTGATTATGTCAATGCAAGACCGTCACATACTGGTTGTAGAAGACGACCCCATATTGCGCCGTTTCATTGGTGATGTGCTGAAGCGTAAAGGCTGTCAGGTGACCAGTGCCGCAGACGGACTGGCCGCATTAGAAGAGATCAAGAAAAAGAGCTTCCATCTGGTGGTCAGTGACCTGAAAATGGGCGGCATGGATGGGTTGCAGCTGCTGACTCAATTAAAGAAATTGACCCCTGCCACCGAGGTAATCATCATCACGGCCTTTGGTTCGGTGTCCACTGCTGTGGACGCCATGAAAAAAGGGGCGTTCGACTATATCACCAAACCCGTTGAACTCGAAGAGCTGGATATCGTTATCGAACGCGTCTTTGCCCATCAACAACTGGTGGACGAGAACCGTTATCTCAAACAGGAACTGAAGAAAACCAGCACAGTCAACCAGATTATTGGTAAAACCGCCACCACGCAGCGAGTCCGTGAATTGATTGAAATGGTCGGGCCACTGACTTCCACTGTGCTCGTGATGGGCGAGACGGGAACGGGCAAGGAGGTGGCGGCCAATGCCATTCACCAGATGAGCCCCCGTCGTGAGATGCCCTTTATCAAGGTGAACTGTGCGGCCCTGCCGGAGTCGCTGCTGGAAAGCGAACTGTTCGGCCATGAGAAGGGGGCGTTTACAGGGGCCGTGCAGCGGGCCAAGGGCCGATTTGAGCTGGCCGACGGCGGCACGCTGCTGCTTGACGAGATTGGCGAACTGGGCATGCAGGTACAGGCCAAGTTGTTGCGCGCGTTGCAGCACCAGGAGTTTGAACGCGTGGGCAGCGGGAAGCCTGTGAAGGTGGATGTGCGTGTGATTGCCACAACCAATCGCAACCTCAAGGAAGAGGTGAAGAAAGGGCATTTCCGCAAGGATCTCTACTTCCGGCTCAACGTCGTCTCCATGACCTTAACCTCTCTGCGTGAACGCCGTGAAGATATTCCCCATTTCCTGAACCACTTCCTGGATATTTACAATGCCAAATATGACAGGGTAAAATCTTTTTCTGATAAGGCGCTGGAGCTTCTGGTGCAGTACGACTGGCCCGGTAATGTGCGGGAACTGGAAAATTCTGTGGAGACGGCTGTGATCCTTAATCGGGATGATGTGCTCAAGCCTGAGCATTTCCTTTTTCTGGAGGACAACCGTGACCTGCTTGAGGATGACAATGGGTTTGATGCCGATATGACCATTGCCGAAGCCGAAAAGCAACTGATCATCCGCACCTATCGCCGGATGAATTTCAATAAAACACAGACCTCCAAGAAACTGGGCATTACTATAAAAACCCTGCGAACAAAGTTGCGTGACTATGAGATTATTGATAAGCCGCAATGAGATCAAAAGTACACTCTTGATAGTGAATAATTCCCCGGTTGACAGCCTCCTGCTGTCAGCCTTTTTTTTTGTCTGCTTTTTCATCCTAATAAAAACAATTGCTTATCCCGCCTTTTTTTATGTGACGCATTGGGTGAGACAATGGCACGTCGCTTGCTTTTTGAGGCGTTGTCAATTGTGTCTGTATGGAGAGCCCTATGCTAAAAAGCATTTTTCAGAAAACCCCTGTGCCCCTCATTGAGAAGATGATGGATGTTTCGGGATTGCGGCAACGCGTCATCTCGGGGAATGTGGCCAATGTCATGACGCCCGGTTATCAACGCCGTGATGTGGATTTTGCAGAGAGTCTCAAGCGCATGGACAAAGCCTCTCGTTTTGAGGCCCTGCAGTCAGACAGCCGTCATATGCCTTTTGCGGGTCAGAAAGCGGCGCAGAGTCAGGTGGATACGTTGAACGAGCCTGTGGATATTGAAAAAGAGATGGCCGCCTCCGCAGAGAATCAAATTCTCTATCAAACCGCGGCCAGCTTGATCTCCAGACAGTTCCGCTCTCTCCACGGCGCCATTCGTGGACGGTTTTAAATAAGGATTATTGAGATGGCTTTTGATCGCATATTTTCTGTGTTTCGTGTGAGCGGGTCCGGGTTGGCGGCGCAGCGTCGTCTGCTGGATGCAACGGCCAGCAATATTGCCAATGTGGAAACCACGGAAACAGAAACCGGGCGTCCCTACACGCCCCGTCGCGTGCAGTTTGGTGAAAATGGGGTTTCTGGACTGTTTGCCAAGGAGATGGGCCGTGCGGTGCGCGGACTGGAGATGCAGCGCGGCAGTGTCCGGCATTTTGACAAAACCGGGATGCCCGGCGGACTGCCCCGGGCGTTGAATGATCCCGCAGCCTCCGGGGTGGACGCAGAAGTGGTAATGGAGGAGAGCAATCCCACCATCCGCGTCTATGAGCCGGATCATCCTTCAGCAGATGCCGATGGTTATGTGGAAAAACCCAATATCAATGCCGTACAGGAGATGGCCCATATGATGACAGCCTCCAGGGCGTATGAGGCCAATATCACCGTTTTAAATGCAGCCAAAGCCATGATGAAAAAGGCACTGGAAATATAGACAGGAGTATTTGATCCATGAGAATTGAGCAGAATGGTCTTTCATATTCTCCGCTGAGGCAGCCTCAGCGATCCGAAGCCGGACAGGCCCAAAGTTTCGATCGTATCGCCGAAGCGGCCAAGTCGGTAAAGACCGATCAAACACAGAAAATGCAGGGCGCTGGTGCCGCGCCTGCCGCTTCCATGTCAGAGCCGGTGAAGCAGCCTTTGAGTCAGTACCTGAGCGTTGAGGAACGGCAGATGCTGGGGGCGCTCTTTCCTTCGAGTAGCAACTCGTTCGGTATCAGCGCCTATCAGCAGGGTCAGCATCCGGGTGTGAATATGGCGGTTCGGGGCCAGAGCCTCGACCTGACGTCTTAACCCAGATCAAGCTTGTTCAGGAGAAGAGAGCATGAGTAATATTTCATCAATACAGGGACTCGGCGGTCTGCGCCCTCAGGGCATGCAGGATAAGGCCAAGGCGGCCGGTGTTCAGGATACCAGCTTTAAAGATACGCTGGGTGACATGCTGGGCGGTGTGAATGATGCCATGGTGGAGGCCGGAAAAGGCGCCAGCCGTTTGGCCAGCGGTGAGGTCACTGATATTCATCAGGTCATGGTGGCGGCGGAGAAGGCCGCTGTGGGGCTTGAAATGGTGGTGGAGATTCGGAATAAACTCCTGGAATCCTATCAGACCATCATGCGGACGCAGATTTAGCAATCGAGTAACGGCCTAATACAGAGGATTGATTCATGGCGGATATCGAACAATTTGGAGAGAAGTTTCGTGCGGTAATGAAGGGCATGACGCTGGGTCAGAAGATGACCATTGGGACGACACTGCTGGTGGCTGTTCTCGGATTTGTCTTGCTTTTTCGCTGGGCCACGGCACCGGATTATGCGTTGCTTTTTTCGGGCATGGATCTGAAAGAAGCCGATCAGGCTGTGCAGTCCCTTCAGGGACAGAACGTGCCCTATCGCCTCTCAGCAGGGGGCTCTACGGTGATGATTCCCTCCCATCTGGTCAACGAGTGGCGCATGCGTCTGGCCTCACAGGGGGTGATTACCAGCGGCACCATGGGCTATGAACTTTTCGACCAGAATGAGATTGGCGTCTCCGATTTTGTTCAGAAAGTGAATTACCGCCGGGCGCTGGAAGGGGAGCTGGTCAGAACCATTCAATCCATTAAGAATGTACAGCAGGCCCGCGTTCATATTGTGATTCCAGAAGACCGTCTCTTCAAAGAGGATCAGAATGAGCCCACGGCCTCTATCGTTCTGAGTATTTCAGCGGGGCGCAGCCTGCGGGACAATCAGATTGAGGGTATTGCCAATCTGGTGGCTTCGGCCATTGAGGGCATGAGTCCCGGTAATGTGAAAATTGTAGATGCCAACGGACGCATTCTAAGCGGGGCCTACGACGAGGACTCGGCCATGGGCGTTTCCTCTTCGCAGCTAGACCTGCAGCGACAGGTGGAGGCGCGTTTAACCAATAAGGTCGAGTCTCTGCTGAATACCGTGCTGGGCGAGGGGCGTGCGGTGGTGCGTGTGACCGCTGATTTGGATTTTCAGCGTATCGAACGGACACGTGAAGATTACGATGCGGAGCGTACAGCTGTGCTCAGCGAGGAGCGTAGCGAGCAGTCCAGCCAGGATCAGCAGAATGCCACGGGTCAGACTGAGTATTTCACCACCAACTACAATGTGCCCAAAACCGTTGAACACATCATTGAGTCTGTGGGGGATATTCAGCGCCTCTCCGTCTCGGTGCTGGTCGATCATCGGCGGGAAACGCAGACCGATGCCCAGGGTGTGGAGACAGTGGTTCCTGTGCCCAGAACTGAAGAAGAAGTGAATAATTTGGTTCAGGTGGTGCAGAATGCCGTAGGCTATGACAATACGCGAGGCGACCAGGTGGTCGTGCAGAATATCGCTTTTGATGAAAGTGATGCTTTGCCGGTGGCTCAGGCCGATAATCTCTTTGGCCTAGACGGCCGTTATCTCGACCTGGGGCAGCGTGTCCTTCCTGTGCTTCTGCTTCTGATCTTTCTAATGATGATCCGCGGGCGTTTCCGCAAAATGAAAGTCTCGGTGCCTGCCGGGCCGGCGCGGCAGTTGCGTGCCGCTGGCGGGGGGGGGGCTATGGCTGCTGTGGCGCAGGATGAGGCGCCCTTGCCGCGTATCGATGAAGGAGCGCCGCCCGAGGCACTGGAGAGTGCAAAGCTGTTGAAACAGATCAGTGAATTTGTTGAAGATAAACCCTCCGCTGCAGTGAAACTGCTTCGGTACTGGCTGCTTGAGGAATAGAAATGGCTGATGATAAAAAGAAACGTGTAGACGGAAAGAAAAAAGCGGCCATTTTGCTGGTGGCCATCGGTTCCAAGGCTTCATCGCTGGTGATGAAGGAGATGACCGATGAAGAGGTGGAGGCCATCAGTCGCGAGATTGCCATGATGGACAACATACCCGCTGAAACCATCGACTATGTCAAGGGTGAATTCCGACAGATGGTGATGGCGCAGCAGTATATTGCTGTGGGTGGTATTGAGTATGCCAAGGAGGTGCTTGAAGAGGCCCTGGGGTCGGCCAAGGCCCTGGAGGTGATCAAGAAAGTGCAGCGCTCCATGGAGATTCGCGGCTTCAACGTATTGAAGAAGCTGGATACAGAGCAGCTGCTTTCATTCATGCAGAAAGAACATCCCCAGACCATTGCCCTGGTGCTCACGCAGCTGGAGCCAGAGCAGGCCGCCAGCATTCTCGGCAATCTCCCTATTGATATGCGCAATGATGTGATGTATCGTTTTGCCACTATGGACCGTGTCTCTGTGGATTATATCAAGGAAGTGGAAAAGGTGCTGGAGAGTCGCGTGGAGTTCAATGTCTCGGGCAATCAGATTGGCGGCGTCAAGGCGGCGGCGGGCATTCTCAATATGGCGGGGCAGAGTGTGGAGAAGAATATTCTCACAGATCTCAGCCAGCGCGATCCTGAGCTGGCGTCGGAGATCAAGAACCTCATGTTCGTCTTTGAGGATCTCTTAATGCTGGACGACCGCTCCATACAGCGTGTACTGAAAGATGTGGATATGAAAGAACTGAGCCTGGCCCTCAAAGGTGGCAGTGATGATATGCGGCATAAGATTCTGAATAATGTCTCTGAGCGCGCCTCAGCTATGATCTCAGAGGAGATGGAGTTTATGGGGCCGGTGAAGCTGAGAGATGTGGAGAAGTCACAGCAGAAGATTGTCGACATCGTCCGAAAGCTGGACGAGGAGGGCGAAGTGGTGATGAGCAGTCCGGGCAGCAAGGAGGAGATTGTTGTCTGAGTTTACCATTGCACTGCCGCGTCCTGTTATGGGTATTCGTGCTGTGCTGCCTAAAAAAACACACAGCGGCCGCCTGATTCGGCGGCGCCCTGAGGCCAAGCCCGACCACGACACGGTGATTGCCGAGTTGGAGAAAGTCAGCCAGGAGCGCAGTGAGGCGGCCTACAAGCATGGCATTGAAGACGGTACGGCCATGGGCCTTGAACAGGGACGTCAGGAGATTCAGGGGGCCATGACCCAGCTGCAGGCCGTGACCGAGGCGTTGTCGGCCTATCAGGGCAACATGACCCGTGACGTGGATGAAGTGGTCACACAGCTGGCACTTGCTGTGGCCAAGATGTTGATCCACCGTGAGGTAACGCAGGACCCGGCATTGGTGAAGAATGTGGTCAAGGAGGCCCTGAAACAGGTGGATGACCGGCGGCGGATGACCATCAAAGTGCATCCCGAAGACTGGAAAACCGTGCACGGTCTTGAAACTGAAGTCCGTGAAGCCATGCATGGCATACAGGAGTTGGAGATTAAGGAAGACAGTCTGATCCGTCGAGGCGGCTGTCTGATTGAGAGTGATTCCGGCATTGTAGACAGCCGAATAGAGACGCAGGTGGAAGAGATTGCCAATGGTGTTCTTGGGAGTATTTAATTGAGTCAGGCTGAAAAAAATCAAACACCCGTCAACCTTGACCGGTATATGACGGCATTGAACCGTGTGAACCCCACACGACTGGGCGGTCGTGTGAGTCAGGTGGTGGGTGTGATTGTCGAGTCGGTAGGCCCTATGATGAATATTGGTGATGTGGGCTGGATTCTCTCCAAGGACGGCAGCAACCGCATTCCGGCCGAGGTGGTGGGTCTGCGCGGCAATAAGATTCTGCTCATGCCTTTTGGACCTATTGCCGGTATCTCGGCGGAGTCTGAAGTGATTGCCGGACGTGAGCCCATTTCTGTGCCTGTGGGCGAGCATCTTCTCGGGCGCGTGCTCGATGGCATGGGCCGGCCCATGGACAGCAAGGGACCGTTGCTGGCCTCTGAGCGCCGACCCATTCATAATGATCCCCCCGATCCATTGAAGCGGCAGCGTATCCATCGTCCCATTGCCACGGGTATTCGCGCCATCGACGGTCTTCTGACCTGCGGCGAGGGGCAGCGCGTGGGTATCTTTGCCGGATCAGGCGTGGGAAAATCGGTGCTTCTGGGCATGATTGCCCGCAACACAGAGGCCGATGTCAACGTCATTGCCCTCATTGGGGAGCGTGGCCGCGAGGTCCGTGAGTTCATCGAGCGTGACCTGGGCCCCGAGGGTCTGGCCCGTTCCGTGGTGGTGGTGGTCACTTCAGACCAGTCTGCTATCCTGCGTATCAAAGGGGCGATGGCCGCCACCTCTATTGCCGAGTATTTCCGCGACCAGGGCCGCCGCGTCATGCTGATGATGGACTCAGTGACGCGTTTTGCCATGGCGCAGCGTGAGATTGGGCTGGCCGTCGGCGAGCCGCCGACCACCAAGGGCTATACCCCTTCGGTGTTTACCCTCATGCCCAAGCTGTTGGAGCGTGCCGGCACGGGAGAACGCGGCAGCATCACCGGGCTCTACACCGTGCTGGTGGAGAGTGATGATATGAACGATCCCGTGGCTGATACGGTGCGCTCCATCCTGGACGGTCATATTGTATTGAGCCGCCGACTGGGCGCGATGAACCATTATCCGGCGATCGATGTGCTTGAAAGCGTCAGCCGTGTGATGAATGACATTGTCCCGTCTGATCACAAAAAAGCGGCAGGCCGCGCCGGAGAGATTCTGGCCACGTATCGTGAATCTGAGGATTTGATCAATATCGGCGCCTATGTGAAAGGCTCAAACGCCCGCATTGATGACGCCATTGTCCGCATCGATCAGGTCAATGGCTTCTTGAGGCAGGGGATTGAAGAGTCCGCAACCTACGACGAGACCATTGGTGCCTTGCAGGGGATTGTGGCCGCCTAGGCCGCAGGAGATGCGTAATGAAGAAGTTTAAATTCAGACTGGAAAAGGTCATGGACATGCGGGCTGAGGCGGAACGACAGCGTCAGATGGCGTTGGCTGAAGCCCGGATGAAGGTAGAGGCCGAGGAGCAGCGCTTGCAATCGCTTCACGAGACAGTGACATCTGAGAAGAACGCCATTGAACTGCTGCGTACAGGCGGGGCCATCAAACCCCGCGAGATCAACGCGCACTATCAATATATCCGTAGACTGAAGCTCGATATCGATCATCAACGTCAAAATATTTTTAAAGCCAAGCAGGAGCAGGAGCTGCGGCGGCAGGAGCTTCTGGAGGCTGCAAAAGAGCGGAAGATGCTTGAGAACCTGAAGGATCGCCAGAGAGAGGCCTATATGGCCGAGGTGAACCGCAAGGATCAGGCGTTGATTGATGATGTGGCAGTGACACGATTTGGTAAAGAGAGGACATGACCATGGGTTTGGAAGAAGTCAACAGCCTGGGTGATCCCGAAGAGGAATTTGCCAGTTTAGAAAAAGCGACAGGGGGTGGGAAGTCCAAAAACAAGAAAAGTGGTCCGCCTGTTCCGTTGATTGTGATTCTGGGCGCCTCACCCGTGGTGGTCTTTTTGACGATGTGGCTGGCCTTTTCAAAGACTAATCCGCCGCTTGAACCGGTGGCTGCGGCCGACAGTTCGGCCGTGATCCAGGCGCCAACAGTGGCATTGACCGAGGCTGTGGAGGATACGGTGCCGCAGCGTGACCCGGAGCTGCCACCTGAGGTGGAACAGGCTGTGCTTGATTCGGCCCGTCAGCAGGGCTATTATCTGGGCGATGCGAGTGGGCAACAGCGTTTTATCGAGCAGTTGGCGTTGATGCGTGACCGGCTGGCCAATGAGAAGATAAGAGTGAGTGATCTTGAAAGTCAGGTCGCGGACAAAGCGGCCATGGCGTTGGTTCTTGAAGAGTTGAAATCTGAGAATGCAACGTTGAAAAATCGACTCGATTATATGGAGCAGACCCTGCCCTCTGAAGTCGTGCGGCAGCTGCTCAGCTATCAAGCCAACCGTCTCGCGTCGGCAGAGCAGCCCTTGTCTGAAGCTGAGATTCAGGCGGCAAAAGTGGCCAATGCAAGGCGTCTGGCCAAGATTTATGAATCGATGAAACCCGCTGAGGCGGCCCGTATTTTTAAACGCCTCAGTGATGAGGAGGTCACCTTGATCCTTCAGGGTATGCGGCAGCGCAATGCCGCCAAGATCATGGCAGCCATGGATACAGGGCACTCGGCCCGGATTAGTAAACGCATGGGGAGCACCAACTGATGTCTACGAGCAGTGCACTGATGATGCTGGATGGCGGCGCCACACCAGCCGTTGAAACGAAAACGAAAGCGCCGGCGCCAGGCAAAGAAGAAACAATCGATGAGACAAACGAGCGAGACGAGGCGCAGGCCTCGGCTGAATTTGGCTCTGTGTTTCAGACCATGCTCGGCCTGCTGGGGGAAGATCCGGCCGGTCAGGAGCGACACCTTTTTTGGGAGATGGGACAGGTTGGGTTGCCCGACACCCAGGCAAAGACAGGTTCAAAATCAGGTCAGAAAGCAAAGGTCAGCGCCACCGGGCTGCTGGGCGTGAACAAGAAGGCCGCTGTACCGTTCTCACCGGTGCATGTACAACCCGCAGAGAGGGGCGTTAAGGAGAAAACCGTGGTATCTCCCTCTGATATTGCACACAGGAACGGTGTGGATCAGAAAATCTTGATGCAGCATCAGCTTGGCGCGGCTGTGCAGGATAAGACGGCGGCGCATAAACTGAATTCAATGCATCCGACAACAGGTGTCTCTCCGGCGCAGCTAACAAAGACGGCCGCACCTGAATCTGCAGATGCCATGATCAAGCTGAACCTGGAGACCGGGGCGTTGAAAAAGATGGGTCTGGCGCCTGTGGACCGCAAGGTCAAGGGGGGCGGCTCCGAGGGGAAAATCAAGATAGAAGCCGCCGCTGCAGTTGAAAAGGGGCAGCGTGTTGAAATCTTAGATGCCGCGCCTAAGAAAGAGGCGGCTAAAGCAGAGATAAAGACAGTGTCCGAGGCTGGCGGTAAAACAGCCGCAGCCCCGCAGGCGACTGCCCAGAAAAACGGCGACCCCCATCAGGCGGTGCGTCATTTTAATAAGCCGGCAATGGAAGTGCAACGTGATGCCGCTCAGCCCGTCAATCAGCAGGCGCCATCGTCTGAATCTGTCAAAATGATGATTGAAGATGCGCCGCTGAAATCGCCGTCGTTGACAGCGATGCCTTCTGTGGAGGCGACGATTTCGAAAATTGAACAGGCCCCGGTGGTTTTACGCGATGCTGTGGTAGAACAGATCCGTCCAGCACTCACAAAGATGGTGCGTCAAGGTGATTCAAAAATAACACTGTCATTGAAGCCTGAGACATTGGGCGCCGTTCAGATTGAAGTGGAATCCTCAAAAGGGGTTGTCGAGGTACGTTTCATGGTGGAAACCACTGAAGTGAAAAATCTGATGGACGGCTCTCTGGCCGATCTGAAAAGCGCGCTGAACAGAGAGGGTATTGAACCCGGCAGTTTCCAGGTGGATCTGCATCAGGAGTCTGCCTCCAAACAGGGTGAAGGCAGTGGATCAAACCGTCAGGGCGGGCGGGGGCAAACCGCGGGATACCCGGGCGGCGCAGAGGAAGATGAGGCGGGGTCTCAGAAGAAACAGACCCGGTCTTTTGGCTATAATTCCATGGAATTGGAAGCATAGACGCCAGAGAGAGGAGGTGAAACAATGGCAAGTATCAGTGATTTAAGCGCAGCATATCAAAACTCGCAGGAACCCACAACACAGGGTGACAGTGCGTTGGGAAAGGATGAATTCCTGCTGCTGCTGACCACACAGCTGAAATATCAGGATCCTATGAATCCCATGGACAATACAGAGTTTGTGGCGCAGCTCTCGCAGTTCAGCTCTTTGGAACAGCTGTACAATATCAATGACACCATGGGGCAGGGCAATCAGCTCTCTCTGGCCATGAATAATACCATGATGACCAGTCTGATTGGCAAGGAGATTCATTTCGCTTCGGATACACTGTACAACGGCGATTCCGGGGTGTCGGCGGATGTGGGTTTCTATCTCTCCAACTCCGGCGCGGTTCAGGTGAATATCATTGATGAGAACGACCAGGTGGTGCGCAGTATGAACCAGGGCGTACTCCTGGCCGGTGAACAGCAGGTCAGCTGGGACGGCATGGATGATACCGGCGCTTTGGCTGCCAAGGGGGCGTATCGCGTGCAGATTACCTATCAATCTGAATCTGGTCAGGAGGCGGCATTGAATCCGTATATGATCGGACATGTCAATGGTCTGCAGGTGGCCGACGGCCAGCCGGTACTTTATGTGGGTGATCAGGCTGTGAACCCGGCGCTCATCGTCTCTATTTTTGAACGGAACGAGAATTAATTATCAACAATAGGAAGGAGGTGATGGAATGGTAGATCAGGTCAACCGGTTCGGTATCGGTCCGGTGCAGCCTGGCGGACAGCAGCCAACACGCCCCGGCGCGACACAGCAGGGAGAGGCGTTTCAATCCCTGCTCGACGCACAGCTCCAAAAACAGGAGCCGCTCAAGTTTTCGGCCCATGCCATGGAGCGTATTCGTATGCGGGGGCTGCCTTTGTCGCCGCAGGATCTCAACCGGCTTCAATTGGGAGTGAATCAGGTGGCGGAGAAAGGCGGTCAGGAGTCGGTGGTGCTTATGGATGATACCGCCTATGTTGTCAGCGTTAAAAATCGGACAGTGATAACCGCCATTGGCGGTGAACAGATGAAGAACAATGTCTTTACAAAGATTGACAGTGCCGTGATTGTTTAACGGTGAACCCGGGCTGGACCCCGTTGGGGAGGCCCTTTCCCGCCGACTGACTGAAGCGGGAAAAGGATAGGAGAAACACGTTATGATGAGATCGCTTTTTGCCGGTGTATCCGGTCTGCAGAACCATCAGGTTAAGATGGATGTGATTGGTAATAATATCGCCAATATCAATACGGTGGGATTCAAATCCGGTCGCGTTACTTTTGAAGAGAGTCTGACGCAGATGCTGAAAACCGCTTCCCGTCCCCGGGGCGAAGTGGGTGGTATCAATCCGCGTCAGGTGGGCCTGGGCTCGGCCATTGCCAGTATTGATGTGAATTTTAATCAAGGCAACCTTGAGACCACGGGGGTGACCACGGATCTGGCCATTCAGGGCGATGCTTTCTTCGTCGTCAAAGACGGCGATCAGGAGTATTATACCCGCGCCGGTAACTTTGTAGTAGACGGCGAGGGGCGCCTCGTCAGCCCTAAGACTGGCTACATTGTACAGGGGATGATGGCCAATGAGCAGGGTACGGTAGAATCCTCCTCGCCGGTCAGCGGCATTACGCTGCCCTTTGGCCAGAAGGCCCCGGCCAAGGCCACCAGCGCCATCGAATATTACTGTAACCTCGATGGGGATACCGAGGCCATGGCCCAGGTCTGGGCCGCTGATTACGCCGGACAGGCTTCGGTCACGGGCAGTGCCACACCCGCCTCACTGGTGATTAACGGCGCCAATGATACCCTGACGCTAGAGATTGATAATGATGAGGGCAGTACCGTAACGCGTAATCTGACATTGACGCAGGCCACTTACGCCTCGGTCAGTGAGCTGGTGGCCGAGATCAATACGCAGATCGCCAATGATGACAATCTCAACGGTGAAGTGCAGGCCGCCGTGGTCTCTGTCGGCGGTAATGACGCCATCAAACTGACCACTCTAGACCGTGGCGGTACCTCCACAGAATTGACGCTTTCAGGCAACGCCATAGCCAACCTGAATCTGAGCGGCACAACATCCACGGGTACGGACAGCAACACCTTGATTAATGACCTGTCCATGGTGGGCAATGATCTCTCCACAGGGGATATTTTCAGGATCTCGGGTGTGAATCCCGATGGCAGCGTGGTGAATTCAAGCTATACGTATACGGCCGGCGATACCGTACAGGATATGTTAGACGCCATCAACGCGGCTTTCTCCGGTTCAACGGCCTCGCTTTCAGAGACGGGACATGTCCAGCTGACCGATGCCATTGCCGGAGAATCAAGTGCCGTTGTGACCGTCACATTTCTCGATGATGATGGGGACGGTTCCTCCATCAACGTACCTACGTTCAACACCACGCAGAGCGGCCGCGACGCAGGCACGCATACAGCCAGTATCACCGCTTTTGACTCCAAAGGCGGCGAGCATACAGTGTCGATTACATTCACCAATATCTCTTCTGACGCCCTGCCCAATGTCTGGTCCTGGGAGACAGAAGTGGACAATGGTGAAATCATTCCCACTACAGGAAATACCGGGTCCGTTAGATTCAACACAGATGGCTCCATGGCGGTGTTCACCGTAGATTCCGGTCAGCCCCTGACCTTTGATCCCGGCAACGGCTCAGACACCATGACCATCGATTTGAATGGCGGTGACTCGGGCACGTTTAACGGTATCACACAGCTCAACTCGCCCACAACCACCGTGGCCAAGTATCAGGATGGTTACGGCATGGGTAATCTGCAGACCATCTCAATTGATGAGCAGGGTGAGATCAGTGGGCATTTTTCCAATGGTATCTCACAGACCTTGGCGCAGATTGTCCTTGCGTCTTTTAACAATCCTGCCGGTATGGACAGGGCGGGTGACAATATGTACACGCGCAGCGCCAACTCGGGTACGCCGGTGAAAGGCCGCATTGGTGCCGGTATTCAGGGGACCATGGCATCGGGCGCTCTGGAGATGTCCAATGTGGATCTGGCCAAGGAATTTACCGATATGATTGTGGCCCAGCGCGGGTTCCAGGCCAACAGCCGCGTGATCACCACGTCTGACACACTGCTTCAAGAGATTGTCCAGTTGAAACGATAAACCAAGCTATTAAAGGCCGGCGGCACACCGCCGCCGGCTGAGCTGAAAGATAAGGATGAGCCCGTATGGATCTTTCAACCATCATTGGTATTGTGGGTGGTTTTACTGTGCTTGGCATTGCCATGTTCATGAAACCGGGTGCCAGTTTTTTCTTCAAGATCGATGCCTTTCTCATCGTCATGGGGGGGACTTTGGGAGCCACGCTGGCCCAGTACCCCATGAAGGATTTTTTGAGTGTGATGAGTGTGACACGCAAAGCTTTTCTGCATAAGGCTACCTCGGTGGAGTCGATTATCGAGACCCTGGTGGGGCTCTCCCGGCGTGCCCGTGTGGAGGGGCTTCTTTCATTGGAGAAGGATATTGCAGAGCTGGATGACGCCTTTATTAAAAAGGGCCTTCAGTTGATGGTGGATGGCACAGAAACCGAAATCCTCCGTGAAATACTGGGGACTGAGCTGGAATATATAGAGGAGCGTCACGCGCTGGGACGTGATATATTCAACACACTGGCCACTTACTGTCCGGCCTTTGGTATGGCCGGTACCTTGATCGGTTTGATTCAGATGCTTCAGGCCCTCTCCGATCCATCGAAGATTGGCGCCGGTATGGCGGTGGCCATGGTCACCACGTTCTATGGTGTGGTCTTTGCCAATTTGATCTTCATGCCCATTGCCGGAAAATTGAAACAGCGCTCCAAGCAGGAAGTGCTCACCAAGACGCTGGTACTTGAGGGCATCAGTTCCATACAGGCCGGTGATAACCCGCGGTTGCTTCGCGATAAGTTGTTGACGTTTATGCCGCCCAAGGACAGAAATGAGAATATTGGTGAGGACTAGAAGCCTTGGCTGAGAAGAAAAGAAGAAAGAAAAAAGAAGAGCCGGAGAGCGGTGGCGCCGACTGGATGGCGACCTATGGCGATATGGTGACGTTGCTCATGACGTTTTTCATTCTCATTGTCTCCTTCTCGACTACGGAGTTGATCAAGTTCAGAAAAGCCATGGGGTCGTTGCGCGGCTCCATGGGGGTGCTGCTGGAGCAGGACGGCTCCTCAATCATCGCCAAACAGAATGAGTCCTCCATGCCCAAGATGCAAAGTCAGGTCATGTCTCAATCGCTTGAAGATATGGAACGCTATGTCTTTGAACAGCAGATCGAGAACGGTGTGGGCATTGAAATGCGGCAGGGTGGGATGACGCTTCGGCTCAACAGTGCGCTGCTTTTTGCATCGGGCGGGGCGGAGCTGAAGCCCATTGTATTTCCCATCCTGGAAAATATGTCGATCATGATACAGATGATGCGTTGTAAAGCCCGTGTAGAGGGACATACCGATGATCTGCCTATTCACTCGGGCCGATACCGTTCAAATTGGGCCCTGGGTTTTGAAAGGGCGATGAGTGTTGTGGAGTACCTGGTCGAAGAGACGCATATCAATCCGACCATTATCACGGCACAGTCTATGGCCCACTACCAGCCGCTTCTCCCCAATACCAATGCTGAAAACCGGGCCAAGAATCGCCGTGTTGAAATTTTGCTCGATTTTGAGGATTTGAATCCCGCGCAATAGTCTGAATTAAAATATGAGATCATTGAATACGGTGATCTATGATGTCATGCCGGCTTTCTTCTCATCCGGCATCCTATTCCAATTGCGTCTGTTTTGCCATACCGCCTGTTCCTTCCCTTTGTAAAAAGAATAAAAACTCCCCTGATCTGGTGAAAAATTCCCCGGTTCTCGTCATGCCTGACCTGTCTTGTAGATAATTGTCAAATTGCTCCCCGTTGTAAATTGATTGTTATTAATGCTTTATCGTTATTTGTTCTTTGTCGCCGTATCCACGATTGTTGGCATACGGCTTGCTTATCTTCTGTCTGATGATTTTGTCCGTATGGATTTAGAAGCAGACAGTTGATTAGAGGGTGGTTCAATGAGCAAAATACTCATGTGGGTTGGTATCGGCATTGCCGTGGTTCTGGTTGAAGTGGGCATCTCCTATTTTGCGATCATACAGTTGGGCGGCCACAAGCAAGCTGCTGTTGTGGCCGAGCTTGCCGTGGATGAGAGCGCTGCTGAAACCTCGGAGCAGCCGGCAGTACAAAAGGACTTGCCGCCAACGGGCAGTTCAGAGGCGATGACAGACGCTGAATTTGATATTGGCGGTGCGTATACACTCTCCGATTTTGTGGTCAATCCCGCCTATTCACAGGGGAAGCATTTCTTTGTCTCTTCCATGGTTTTTATTTTTAGAGACAAGGCCATGGTCCAGGCTATTACCGATAAAGAACCCATTCTCCAGGATCGTATCATCAGTCAACTGGGGAAAAGAACTTTTGCCTGGTTCGGTGATATTAACAATCGCGCCACACTCAAGCTGGAGCTGGAAGAGATGGTCAAGGATATTCTGAATATCAAGGGTGGCGTGAAGGTGTATTTTTCCAAATATGTGCTGCAGTAAAGGGGGCTGATTGTGGCCGAAGTGCTCTCGCAAGATGAGATTAATGCGTTACTTTCCAACGTGGCTTCAGAGAAACCGGCTGTGGAACAGGAAGAGCCGGAACGGGAAGCGCAGTACTATCTCTATGATTTTAAACATCCCAATCGCGTCTCCAAGGATCAGTTACGGAATTTGCGGACCATTCATGAGGGTTTTGCCCGCATGCTGGCCACGTATCTGACCACCTTGCTCCGTACCATCGTCGATGTGCATCTGCTCTCCATTGATCAGGTGACATTTCTTGAATTCACCATGGCGATGTCCAATCCCGGCTGTATTTGGGTATTTGGTATTGAAGAGTACGAGGGCCGGGGCATTGTGGAAATCAGCCCCGACCTCATCTTGCTTACAATAGAACGCCTCTTTGGCGGTGAGGGCAAGCAGTCCGGTGAGATCCGGTCGCTCTCTGTCATTGAGCAGAATGTGGCGAGCAAGATTGTGCAGCGAATTCTTTCGATCTACGATGAGGCCTGGGAGAAGGCCGTGCCGCTGCACACGGAGATGATCGCTTTTGAGATGAATCCGCAGTTTGCCCAGGTGGCGCCGGCCAGCGAGACTGCCGTCGTGCTCTTTCTCGAAATCAATGTGCGCAGCGCTACCTTTCCATTGAATATCTGTTTTCCCTATTTTGTGCTCGATCCGATTATTCAGAAACTGGGCACCGATGCCTGGCTCACCGTTTCTTCCATGCAGCGAACCAAGCACGATGAGAATAAGATTGAATCCACATTGGAGAATACCGATGTGACCTTCCGTGTGGAGCTGGGGCAGTCGATTATTACACTGGAAGAGCTGCTGGAACTTGAAGTGGGTGATGTGCTGGTCATGGATAAAGATGTCAATGAACCCATCGAATGTCTGGTGGGCGAGCGGCCCCGCTTTATGGGTGAGGCCGGGATTAATGAGGACAAAATGGTGGTGCGCATCCTCGAGGAGATTGTGACAGAGGAAGATTTAGTCGGTCAGGATTCACGCAAATGGATTCTGGATAAAGGCCTGAAATCCGGCCCGCAGATTGCCCCCGGGCAAGACAAATAAATTGTTGAGGTGAAGTGTGAGCGAGACAACAGAAAACGGCCGTAATCAGAGAAATCTTGGTATGTTGATGGACTTGGAACTGCCTGTCACCGTAGAGCTTGGCCGTATCCGTATGATGGTGAAAGACATTCTGGAACTGGGGCCGGGCGCTTTAATTGAGTTGAATAAATTTTCCGGCGAGCCGGTGGATATCTATGTCAATGAAAAGAAGTTTGCCGAAGGGGAAGTGGTGGTCGTGGAGCAGAATTTTGGTGTGCGCATCACGGCGTTGATCGGACCTGACGAACGTCTCATGAATTTGAAATAGGCAGGTGGCATGCGTTTCTTTATGTTAAGAATATACGGCGTGATGGCGGCAGTTTCTGCGCCGCTGTGGGCGCAGACCACAGAAGAGCGGGCTGCGGCGCCACTCAACAGCGGTTCGGGGTGGATCTTGGTGAAAACCATGCTGGCCCTGGCCTTTGTAGTGGCCCTGGTCTGGGTGATGACCTGGGCGCTGAAAAAGCTGGCTTCACGTCAGTCTGTGCCGGGGGGCGCGGGCGTGCGCGTGGTGAGCGCCACGTCGCTTGGACCCAAGAAAAGCATCTATCTGGTTGATGTGGCTGACCGCCGTCTGGTGCTCGGCGCCACCGATCAGCAGATCACCTGTCTTACTGAGATGGAGCGTCCCGATGAGGCCGTTGAGACGGCATTGCCTGAAAAGCGGTCTCATGGCGGATTCAGGCAAGTTCTGGATGGCGTGATGAACCGGCGGGGCGGCCATGAATAAGCATCGTTTCCTTGCAGCCGGATTATTCCTGTTCATTTTTATTTTCTTGCAGACGCCGCTGGTGTCGGCCCAGACGCAGGCGCAGCCACTGCCCAAGATCACCATCGGTGTCGATCAGGCGCAGAGCCCGCAGGATGTGGCCGTGACGTTGCAGATCGTCCTTTTGATGACAGTGCTTTCATTGGTTCCCGCTGTGGTCATGATGATGACCTCATTTACACGTATCACCATTGTTTTTTCTTTTTTGCGCCATGGATTGGCCACACAGCAGTCACCGCCCACGCAAGTGCTTGTCGGCCTGGCTCTCTTTTTAACCATTTTTATTATGGCGCCCGTGGGCAAGCAAATTAATGACGAAGCACTGCAACCCTATCTTGCCGGCAATATTCCTCAGAATGTTGCCTATGAACGCGCTGTCAGTCCGGTGCGTGATTTTATGTTGCGGCAAACCCGTGAAAAAGATCTGGCCCTGTTTGTCAACCTCTCTGGTATGGAGCGCCCCGAAACGCAATCTGATCTGCCGATTCATGTCATCATCCCGGCATTTATGATCAGTGAGTTCCGCATCGCATTCCAGATTGGTTTTCTACTTTATATCCCGTTGCTGGTGCTGGACATGGTGATCGCCAGTGTGTTGATGTCCATGGGGATGATGATGCTGCCACCTATGATGATATCACTGCCGTTTAAATTAATACTTTTCGTCCTTGTGGATGGCTGGCATTTGATTGTCGGTTCTCTCGTGGCCGGATTCAGATAGGAGACTTGCTGGCATGACCACGGATTTTGTTATTGAGATTGCTTATCAAGCACTGTACACCGTGATAATGGTGGCCTCGCCTATGCTGGCTGCGGGTTTGCTGGTGGGTTTGGTGATCGGCGTTTTTCAGGCGGCCACTTCAATTCATGAAATGACACTGACCTTCATACCCAAGATTCTGGCCGTTTTTCTGGCTACATTGGTCTTTCTACCCTGGATGATGCGGACCATGCTGGGGTTTACGACGCGTCTGTATGAACTGCTTCCCACAATTTCCCGTTAAGAGGACAACGGTTTGATGCCACTGGTTTGGGAAAATATGACTCATTTTGGTCTGCTCTTTGTGCGGGTCGTGACTTTCCTCAGCATGCTGCCGGTGATGGGGAACCGCTCTGTACCGCCTATTGCCAAGATTGGTTTGGCCGGTTTCATGGCTTTCTTTCTGCTCACTGTGCAGGATATCCGGCAGCAGCCTGTACCGCCGTCACTATGGCATTTTGCGTTGCTGGCCGTGAAAGAGGCGGTCATCGGCCTGGGCCTGGGTTTTTTAACGAAGATGATTTTTGCAGGCATTCAGATGGCAGGTGAGATTGTGGGCCGACAGGTGGGTTTTGCCATGGCGCGGACCTTTGATCCCACATTTCAGACGCAGGCCTCTGTGATCAGTGAGTTTTATCTCATATTGATGATGTTAATCTATCTCAGTGTCAGTGGACACCATTTTTTGATTCGAGGCCTTGCAGAGAGTTACACGTTTCTCCCCATTGGCGCGCCTCTGTCTACGGCGGGTATTGAGGTGCCGGTGTTGAAGATGGCCAGTGGTATCTTTTTGTCGTGCATCAAAATTGCAGCTCCGGTGCTGGTGACACTGATGCTTACCAACATTGCCCTGGGACTTTTGGCCCGCACCGTGCCGCAGATGAATGTTTTCATGGTCGGCCTGCCGCTGCGTATTGGGCTGGGTATTCTGGCCATGGTGCTCACCATTGAACTTTTTGTCCATATCTTTCATACCGAGTGGACGCAGTTTGAGCGTGGCTTTTCCGCCATGCTTCACCTTTTGAGAGGATAGGCGCCCATGGCAGACGAATCCTTTCAGGAGAAAACTGAGCAGGCCACACCGCGAAAGCGGAAAGAGGCCAGAGATAAAGGCAATGTCCCCAAGAGCCAGGAGGTGAATACCGCGGTGGTGTTGATCGTCGGCCTGGTGGGGCTGAAGTTCTACGGTGCAAAGATACTGGGCCATCTCTCTGACCTGATGACCAATGTCTATACGCATCTCTCAACAATCGAGGTGGAGGCCGCGCTGATTCCCGAACTGGCGGCCAATGGCGGCAAATTTATGGCGGCGCTGCTCGCCCCCGTGGTGGGCATGATCATGCTGGCCGGCGTGGGCGCCAACCTCTTACAGAGTGGCTGGGTGTTTTCCAGCGAGCCCATGAAACCCACATTCAACAAGATCAATCCCGCCAAAGGCTTAAAGAAGATGTTCTCAGGCAAGTCAGCGGTGGAGCTGCTCAAGAGTGTATTCAAATTGTTGATTATCGGGGTTGTGGGCTATGTGACACTCAAAGATCAGGTCCGCATTGCCCCTTATCTGATTGAAGGCACTGCTGGACAGATTATCTCCTTTATCGCCGCTTTGGGTTACAAAGTATCCATGCGAGTGGCATTGGTGCTGGTTATTCTGGCCGCCTCGGATTTTGCCTATCAGAAATTTCAATACGAAAAACAGCTGCGCATGACCAAACAGGAGATTAAAGAGGAGTACAAGCGCACCGAAGGTGATCCCATGGTGAAGTCGCGTATCCGCTCCATTCAGCGTGAACGCGCCCGCAAGCGCATGCTGGCCGATGTGCCCACAGCCGATGTGGTGATCACCAACCCGACGCATTATGCGGTGGCCTTGAAGTATGATCCTGAAAATCATTCAGCGCCAGTGGTGGTGGCCAAAGGCGCCCGCCTCATCGCACAGAAGATAAAAGAGATTGCCAGGGAGCATCAAGTGCCCGTCGTCGAGAACAAACCGTTGGCTCGCGGGCTCTTCGCCGCAGTGGAAGTGGGCGGCGATATTCCCTATGATATGTTTAAGGCAGTGGCTGAAATCTTGGCCTACGTCTATCGTTTGAAGAAGATGAAATAATGATCGGTTCACCCAATAGGATGTGGAATTAACCCGATGGCTACTCTGCAACAACCTCGAAATATTGCCAACAGTGATATCATGTTGGCCGTGGGCATTGTACTGATACTCATGGTGATGATTTTTCCCATGCCCACGTTTATCATGGATATGCTGCTGGCCATGAATCTGGGCATTGCCATGCTCATTCTCATGGTCTCCATGTATATCCGCCACCCGCTACAGTTCTCTGTGTTCCCGGGGCTGCTGCTGATTGTGACACTCTTTCGGCTCTCTCTGAACGTGGCCACAACACGGCTCATTCTGGGCGAGGCCTATGCGGGAAAAGTGATCATGGCCTTCGGCGATTTTGTGGTCAAAGGCAACTATCTGGTCGGATTGATTATCTTCTTGATTCTTGTGATTATCAACTTTGTAGTGATCACCAAGGGTTCGGGGCGTGTGGCTGAAGTGGCCGCCCGTTTTACGTTGGACTCCATGCCGGGCAAGCAGATGGCCATTGACGCCGATCTGAATGCCGGTCTGATCGATGAAGGCGAAGCACGCCGCCGCCGTCAGGCCATCACAGACGAGGCGGATTTCTACGGCTCCATGGACGGTGCCAGCAAGTTCGTCCGCGGCGATGCCATTGCGGGCCTTGTGATCACGGCATTGAATATTGTCGGTGGATTCATCATCGGTATGGCGCAGCACGGCATGTCGCTCAGTGATGCTGTCACAACCTACACCCGGCTCACCGTGGGTGACGGCCTGGTTTCTCAGATTCCATCGCTGATCATCTCCACGGCCGCCGGTTTGGTGGTGACGCGTACCGGTGCGGATACAGATTTGGGAAATGATGTTTTCGGACAGATGTTCAACAGCCGTCGGGCCGTATATATGGCCGCAGGCGTACTTTTTGCACTGGGTATCACGCCGGGGCTACCGCTGGTTCCGTTTTTTGTCCTGGGAACTGTTACCGGGACCATCGGCTATATGATTAAGGAAGAGGATGAGACCGAGGAGCCCGGCGCCCTGGAAGAAGGCGCGCCGGCCGAGGCGCCCTCGGACGAAGTCGTCGACTATCTTCGTGTGGATCCGCTGGAGCTGGAGATTGGTTACGGCCTCATTCCCATGGTCGACACAGAACAGGGCGGTGATCTGCTTAATCGTATCACGCAATTGAGAAAACAGTGCGCCACAGAGGTGGGCATCATTATTCCGCCCATCCGCATTCGCGATAATATCCAACTGAAGCCCCATGAGTATATGATTATTATTAAAGGGGTTACGGTAGCCAAGGGAGAGCTGGTTCCCAATCGACTGATGGCATTGAACCCCGGCGCCGCTGCGGGAGAGATTGATGGCATTGATGTGGTTGAACCGGCATTTGGCCTCCCTGCAACCTGGGTATCGCTCAATGATCGTGAGAAGGCCGAGATGCTGGGCTTTACCGTGGTGGAGTCTGTTGCTGTCTTGACCACGCATATCCTTGAAGTGATGAAAGCCCAGGCCCACATGATTCTCACGCGTCAGGATGTGCAGAATTTACTGGAGAATCTCAAGAAGGATCAACCGGTTTTGGTGGAAGAACTGGTGCCGGGCGTGGTCTCCTTGGGTGTGGTTGAGAAAGTGTTGCAGAATCTGCTCAAAGAGCGGGTTTCAATTCGAAACCTGGGCAGCATTTTGGAAGCCCTTTCCGATTGGGGGCCGATGACCAAAGATGCTGAGGTTTTGACGGAATATGCAAGACAGGCCCTTTCAGAAACGCTGGTCAAACCGTATATTGATGAAGCACAGACATTGCGGGCCATTACCCTCAGCCCGGGTGTGGAGCAACTCTTCCAGACAGCGGTTGAGGAACTGCGCAGGGCCGGAATGCAGGGCGGCACTGATCAGATGGTGTTGCCGCCTGAGATGATTCAGCAGCTCTACACCGAACTGGCCGCAGAGGTCGATAAACTGATGCAGGGCGGGTACCAGCCGGTGGTGGTGACGCCCCCGTCATTCAGGAGTTATTTCAGGAAAATGGTTGATGGCGTGTTTGGTAATTTAATCGTACTCTCGTACAGTGAAGTGCCGGCGCGCATTCAAATTGAATCGATAGGAACCTTGGGATTGGGCAATGATCGTTAAACGATTTCGGGCAGCCAGCATGAAAGAAGCCCTTGAGCTGGTCAAGCAGGAACTGGGCGATGAGGCGGTGATCCTCAAGTCAGAAACCGTACCCCGTTCAGGCATTCTGGATGTCAAGAAAAAGCCGGATGTTGAAGTGGTTGCGGCTGTGGACAGACAGCCGGTGATGAAGCCCAAGCCCAATCTGGGAGGGGCCTCCGGTTATTTTGCTGTTTCCGAGGAGAAGGCAGAGCCCGACACAAAGGCCTTTTCCGAGATGCTGGCCGGGGTATCGGCCAAGGCGAGCAAGGCGGTTCAGTCGGCCAAGCGGAAAACAGAGAAACGGGCCGAGCCTAAAACCACGGCGAAAACCCGGCGCACTGCAACGCAGGCCGTCAAAAAAGCAGTTGAATCCCCTCAAAGGACCCGTGCCAAAAAGTCTTCGTCGGTTGAAAGAACAAAGGAAGTATTGCCCGTGCGTGAGCCAGAGCAGGAAAAACGGATGAATGTACTCATGGATGAAGTGCAGGAACTGCGCGGCATGATGCATTCCATGACATCGCGGATCGGTCATATTCAGAGCGAGTACTCCATGCGTGAATTTGCCGACTTGCCCGGCCCCTATGCCGAGCAGGTGATGGCGCTGATGCAGGTCGGTGTAGAGAATAACATCGCCCGTGGACTGGTGGAGAAGGCGGCGGCCTCGGTACCGATCGACCAGGTGCATGAGCCGGGACGGCTCAGGCATGTGATTGCCGATCAGATTGCCGCCAAGATCAATGTGGCCGGTCCCATTCGATGCCAGCGCGGTGAAGCACGCATCATCGTGCTCGTTGGCCCCACCGGTTCCGGCAAGACCACCACACTGGCCAAACTGGCGGCCAACAGCAAGTTTGTCTTCAATAAAAAAGTGGCGCTGATCACAGCAGATACACATCGCGTTGCGGCGTTGGAGCATCTCAATACCTTTGCGGGCATTTCGCAGCTGCCCATCAGTGCGGTGTACTCGCCCGATGAGCTGAAGTCAGCATTGATTGCCCAGCAGGACAAGGATTTGATCTTCATCGACACGGCTGGACGCAGTCCCCGTGATGAGAAGCATCTCCTGGATCTGAAACGTTATCTCGATATGGCCGAGGCCACAGAGGTGCATCTGGTGCTGCCGGCCACGTTGCATCACATTGACCTGTTGGAAACACTGCGGCGTTTCAGTGTGCTCAATTTCAACCGCGTGGTCATCAGCAAAACCGATGAGAGCAGCGCGCTGGGCAACTGTCTGAATATTGCCGTTGAAAGTGAGAAACCGCTCTCCTACATCACCACAGGGCAGACCATACCCGATGATATTGAGCTGGCCAATGCACAGCGACTGGCCCAGATGATAATGAGGATTGTCTGATATGATACAAACCGATCCCTTCTACCGATTGAAACAGATTGCCCATTCTGAGGCTTCCGCCCGCGGCCGTGTCATTGCCGTGGCTTCGGGGAAAGGCGGTGTTGGAAAATCCAATATCGCTTTGAATCTGGGAATCGCTCTGGCAAACCGCGGGAAACGGGTGACGCTCTTTGATGCGGATACACGGCTCTCCAATATTGATATTCTTCTGGGGCGTGAACCGCAGCACTCGATCATGGAGGTCATCTACGGCCGCAAGCGAATGGCTGAGATCACACAGCGAGACGCCTCTGCCCTGCAGTGGATTTCCGTGGGCGGCGTGGAGCAGGATTTTGCAGCCTGGGAAAACGATGTGCGTGAACGCTTCTTTCATGAAATTTTCAGGTTGCGATTTGCCAATGATTTTGTTTTTATTGATACATCGGCGGGATTGACGGAGACCATGGTGGATTTCAGTGTCCGTGCCGATGAAGTGCTTGTCGTGACCACGCCTGAGCCGACGGCCATTAGTGACGCCTATGCGTTGCTCAAGATACTCGGTCAGAGGAAAGAACATGTCCGCGTACAGACGGTGATCAATCAGGTCACCTCTGCCTCAGAGGCCGGTGAGGTTTTTGAACGCTTCAGTCTGGTGGCTGAACGCTTTCTGGAGGTAAAACCGGCGTTCGGTGGTCACGTGGTTGATGATGCCCAGCTGAAAGTGGCAGTCAAACGGCAGGAGCCACTGATGCGACTCTTCCCTGAAAGTGAAGCCGCAACCTGCATTCAGCAGATTGCAGATAGGTTGCTCTCATGAAACACATGCTCTCGACGATGGCGCTCTGTTTCAGTTTTGTCATGCTTGCCGTGGCCACCCTATTGGGGTTTCGGGTATGGGCCACGTTGGGACGCGTTTTCGTGGTGTTTGTCTCCACCTATCTGGTGGGGCTGGGGGTCAGCTTGGTGATTGCCATGAGTTATATGTCGGCACAGGAACGTGCCGCAAAGGAACGTGAGGCCCTGGCCGCTGCGGAAGCTGCTGCGCCTGAGCCACAGGGAGGTAATGCGTGATCGGCTATCAGGACATGCGTAATGATGCGGCAAAGAATGATGAAGCACTGCTCTGGGCGCAGTACCAGCAGACCGGCAATGAGCACGTCCGTGAGAAGCTAGTGCTCCGATATATTCCATTGGTAAAATATGTGATCGGCCGTCAGCTTTCGCATCTGCCCGACCACCTCTCCAGAGATGATTTGATGAGCGCAGGCATTGTCGGGCTTATTGAAGCGGTTGAAAAGTTTAACCCTGATTTGAAAATACAGTTCAAGACCTTTGCCATTCCCAGGATCAAAGGCGCTATTCTCGATGAACTGCGCTCCTATGATATCATCCCCCGTTCGATACGGATGAAGATGCGTGAGGTGCAGAAAACCATGGCCGATCTGGAGGCCGCACTGGGTCGCAGTCCCTACGAAGAGGAGATTGCCCAGAATCTGCAGCTCTCCGTGGACGAATACCGTAACCTGCTTCGGAAACTCAGTCCTATCCGTTTCCTCTCGCTCTCGCAGACGCTCAATCACGATGGTGACTGGGAGCTGCCCTCAGAGGATGCGGGGCCGATGATCATGGCCGAAAATGAAGAGGTGAAACAGCTTCTCGTAGAAGCCATTCAGAATCTGGACAAGAATGAACGGTTGACCATTGCATTGTATTATTATGAAAAGATGACCATGAAAGAGATTGGCGTGGTCTTGAAGGTTTCAGAGTCACGTGTCAGCCAGGTGCATACCCAGGCCATTCTCAAGCTCCGAGGGGCCATTCACCAGGTCATGAACGAATAGGCATTTATCATGGATGAGATTGATCGCATTGGCTGGCAGCCTGCACCGCTGCCCATAGACCGGGTCAAAGCGCCCCGGCCGGTGCCGGCCTCCAGGGAACGGCCTCACGAAGAGGCGCCTGAAGAGCATCAATCTTCATCTGAGGAAGAGGCGTTTCCTGATCCTTCAGGGCAGTCCTCTGATCGATTTGAGCGTGAGGACGAGACAGAGAGTGCATCGACCCCGCTCCCGGTACAGCGGCAGACCGATGACGAGAAAGAGGATGAGGCGCTTCCAGGGCATCTTATCGATATCTCCATTTAACAGGATACCCACCGTATGTTAAAGAAAAAGCCCGTGGTCTTCATTGTTGAAGATGATAAAGATGTGGCGTATTTGATTCAGGACGTGCTGGAGCAGCAGGGCGCTGATTGTGTGATTGCCACGGCGGGTGAAGCGGTGGTGGATCGTGCCGTTGAACTCCAGCCGGCCCTGATTCTGCTGGATATCCGCCTGCCCGGCATCGATGGCTATACGGTGTGTCGCCGTTTAAAGCGAAACAGTGAGGTGAAGCACATTCCCGTGGTCTTCATCTCTGCGCTGAACACCGAGGACGATGTGCTTGAGGCCCATCAGGCAGGCGGCGTCTATTATATCAGCAAACCCTTCGATATTGATTTTCTGATTCGTAAAGTGAAAGAAATTTTGAGTCTTGTTGTGGGGACGGAAAATCGGGAGATGCTCAGCGTTGAGCGCTTGGTGCTTTATGTCAACGCCAGCTACACGGTGGGAACCGATCAGTTCCTTGATCCTGTTCGGCGTTATTTGAGTGAGTCTGAATTCAAATTGGCCGCCATTGAAGATCCGCAGGAGACGCTTCGCTCTGTACGTCAGCTCCGGCCTGATCTCATCCTGCTTGATGTGGATCAGGGCAATGTGCCGGTGGACACACTGCTGGAAGTGCTGGTCAACCATCCCACAACCCGTATGATCCCCATGGTGGTCATTTCTGATCTCTTTGCCCTTCATGCAGGGGCGGCCAGCGACATGCCCAATGTCAAGGCCGTGCTGCCCAAACCTGTGGATGAGTTACAGCTGCTCTCCGCATTGAGAAATGTGGCCCTCGCCGGTTTCTAATCGATACAATCACCATGGAAATAAAAAAGCCCTGCCTCATAAGAGACAGGGCTTTGCTGTTTGGCGATTCTTATTCCAGAATAAAGTCCAGTGGATTCTGTGCCTGGCCGCTGGCGTAGACCCCATAGTGAAGGTGCGGCGCCGTGGACTTGCCGGTGTTGCCGGAGTGGGCAATGAGATCCCAGCGTTTGATGCGCTGCCCCTTTTTGACCAGTGTCTTTGAGAGATGGCCGTAGAGCGTCTCATAGCCGTAGCCATGATCGATGATGATATAGCGGCCGTAACTTTTATTGGGAATGAAAAAATTGCGTACATCCTTGACCACACCGTCTGCGGCGGCATAGACCCCGGAACCGGTGGGCAATGCGATATCGAGCCCTGGATGGTGTTCCTGTTTGCCGGTAAAGGGATCGAGCCGGGTGCCGAATCCTGAAGAGACCCAGCCCGTTCGGCTGGGGCGGATGGAGGGGTAATGGGCGATGGCTTTCATCCGGTTGGCCATGGTGGTGTCCAGCGTGGCGATCCGCCCAGAGAGTTGCAGTACTTGCTTTTCAAGGCGGCGAATCGACTCCACGTCTTTGTCCGGGAAGGCGGCGTCTCTGACGGGATTGGGGGTGGGGGCAGAGGGGCCGCCCACTCCGTAATTGGCGGCATCGCCTGTTGATGTGTTGGCCAGGGTCTGAAAGTAGGGATTGCTTTCCATCATCGAATTCAGGCTCGACTCCAGCTGTGTGAGGCGTTGCCTGTAGCTCTGCAAAGTGCTGCGCAGTACCTGGTTTTCTTCATGAAATTGTTGAATCAGGTGTTTCTCCTTGGCCTGGTGGAGCATGCCCACCACTGGCCAGGCGGCCACAGAGAGAAGGAGAATGGCGAGGAGTATGTAGGCGGCGCCGCGCACCGGGGAGAGTATCATGCTGAAGGCTTTGTGGCTCGTGGCTTCAACAATACTGAATAAATATGTTTTTTTCTTCATGTTTAAAAGGTCTCTTTTATGAGAGGCTGAGAGACAATTTAGCAAAAAAAATGCCAAATTTAAAGATTTTTCCCGTGTCATGGATAAAAAGCCGGGGAGCTGTGTTGGGGGAGAAATTCCCCTTCGTGCAGGTAATCTTTCCCTGTCGTGGTTGATTGATTTTATGCGTTTTTAGTTTTTCACTATGACCAGTTCAATAAAAACAGTTGTTTAGCGTTGTGATAATTCGGTTTTTCAACAGGCAGACCTGGCATGTGGTTTGCGTAAACAGTGCGTGTATAGAAGAGGAGTGCGTTTTGATCGATAAGATGATGAGAACCGCTGCGGCCATGCAGTCACGCATTATGAAACAGGAAATTATTGCCAATAATCTGGCCAATGCCAACACGACGGGGTTCAAACGGGACCGGGTTTTCCAGGACATGCTCGATGAAGAAAACCTGGATTTGGCCACAGAGCTGCGCCCGACAACGGTTTTTGAACAGGGCCCGCTGCGCGAAACACAGAATTTGACCGACCTGGGGCTTCAGGGCCGTGGGTTTTTTGTGGTGGAAACACCCGAGGGACAGCGTTTCACCCGAAACGGCAACTTTCAGTTAAACGGAGCCGGCGAGCTGGTGACAGACAGAGGCTATCCTGTGTTGGGCAAGAACGGTGCTGTGGCCGGTCAGGGTGAGTTGGGGATCAGCGAAAAAGGCGAGGTCTATTTTAACGGTGCGTTGACCGATCAGCTCCTGGTGATGGATCTCCCTGAGAATGTGACCCTGCGCAAGGTGGGCGATGGTCTTTTTGGTATAGAAAATATGGAGCAGGCCGGCCTGGAACGTGAGAGTGACAGTTTTCTTGTGAAGCAGGGGTTTGTGGAAGATTCCAATGTCAATGCCATAGAAGAGATGGTGCGTATGATGACGGTTTACCGTCATTTTGAGGCTGATCAGAAGACCATGCGCACTCAGGATGAAATTTTGAATCGTGCCGTGAACGATATCGGCAAGGTGTAGTGCTAGGGAGGATCGCATCGAATGAATCGAATTATGCATACAGCGGCCAGTGGTATGGCCGCCCAGCAGATGAATGTGGATACCATTGCCAATAACCTGGCCAATGTCAACACGCCGGGATATAAGAAGAATCGTATTGAGTTTCAGGACCTGCTCTATCAGACCGTGCGCCCCGAGGGTGCGGCCGCCAATCAGAATGCACAGGCGCCCAACGGGTTGCAGATGGGGCTGGGAACACGGCCTGTGGCCACGTCTAAAATGTTCTTGCAGGGCGATGTCAACGAGACCGGGAATCAGCTGGACGTGGCCATTCATGGCGACGGCTTTTTTGAGGTGCGTATGCCCGATGGGGCCCGCAACTTCACCCGTGACGGTTCGTTTAAGATCTCTCCCGAGGGGCAGATTGTCACCAGCGACGGTTTTGTGCTGGAGCCGGATATCTCCATTCCTCAGGATACACAGAATATTACCATCAGCCGTGATGGGCTGGTTTACGCCCATGTGGCAGGCAACACGGAGCCGGAAGAGATTGGACAGATTGAGCTGGTCAAGTTTATGAATCCTTCGGGCCTTAAAAATATGGGGCACAACCTCTATCAGCAGACAGTGACCTCCGGCGACCCGCTGCCGGGCTCCCCGGCTGAGGATGGGTTTGGGACCATTGAACAGGGCTATCTCGAATCTTCCAATGTGGATGTGGTTGAGGAGATGGTGAATATGATCACTGCGCAGCGTGCCTATGAAATCAACTCCAAATCCGTACGTACCGCAGATGATATGATGAGTATTGTCAATCAACTGAAACGATAGATGAATATGCGCCGTCTCTTTCACATATTTATTTTTTTTGTGCTGCTGCTGGGCGCAGGCCGCGCTGCCAAGGCCACAGACTGTCAGCAATTGAAGACAGAACTGTCTCATTTTATTGACAGTCAGGTGACCGCAGACAGCGTGGCCATCAGCTTTCGCTGGCCGGCGCATCTGCCTGCCGGGCCCTATTCGCAGGTCAGTGTACAGTGGGCGCGCGGTGCGCAGAAATTGCGCGGCCAGGTGGTGATTCCCGTGCGCGTCGTGCTGAATGGCGGGCTTGAGAAAGTGGTCTACGTCCGTGCGGAGATCCGCTGTTTCGATGATGTCGTCGTCGCAAAGCGTAATATCGGGCGGCACGACATATTAAAAGACGGCTATCTCGCTTTGACCCGTCGCGAGACCACGGGGTTGAGAGAGGCATTCTATCGCGAGACCGCTGGCCTCAACGGGCTCCGGGTTCGGCGTCTGATTACCGGCGACCGCATTGTGTTGTCTAATATGGTGGAGACGCCGCCCATGGTCAGGCGCGGCAGTACCGTGGAGGTGGCCTTTGCCCACGGCAATCTGACAGTCGTCACACGCGGCGTGGCGCGTCAGGACGGATGGGAGGGCGACATCATTCGCATCCGTATGCCCAATGACCGGAAAGAACTCAAAGGCAAAGTGGCCGGCCGTGGCCAGGTTGCACTGACGTATTAAATCAGGAGGTCAATGATGACCCGTCCCTTTATCATTGGATTGACAGCGATGTTGCTGTCCGGCAGTGTGCTGGCACAGCACAGTAACTCCATGTTTGCAGACAGGCGTGCCCATCAGGTAGGCGATGTGGTCACGATTCTGGTAGTTGAATATGCAGCGGCCACCAGCTCGGCCAAGACCACATCAAAAAAGGAGAACGATGTGGGTGTGCTGGGAACGGGGGGGGCTCAGGCCCAGGCCTACTCTCCCATCTACGGACTGCGCGGCCAGGTGGACAACGGTTTTAACGGCAACGCCGGGGTGGAGCGCAAGGGACAGCTGCGCACCAAGATCACGGCCACCATTGCCGAGATTATGCCCAATGGAAATTTTGTGATTCAGGGCAGTCGGCTGATGGATGTCAACGGTGAGAAAGAGACCACCACCATCACGGGTACGGTGCGGCCCGAGGATATCAGCTGGCAGAATACGGTGCAATCCACGCAGGTGGCCGATGTGCAGATCTCCTATCAGGGCAAAGGCGTTGTGAACAGTGGACAGAAACCGGGATTGATTGCAAAATTATTTAATTGGGTGTTTTGATGATGGATGCCAAAGGCATGAAATTTAAACAGTTGGCAACATTTGTGTTGTTGATGGCGCTGACGGTGCAATCGGCGGTTGGCGCCGTACGCATCAAGGACATTGCCACACTTCGGGGCGTGGCCAAGACGCAGCTGGTGGGATACAGCCTCGTGGTGGGACTCAACGGAAGCGGCGACGGCCGTCGGTCGCTCTTCACTCAGCAGTCTATCCGGAACATGCTTCGTAATTTCGGGTTGACACTGGAGGACCAGCGCCTCTCCACACGCAATGTGGCCGCCGTTATGGTGACAGCGGAGATGTCGCCTTATATCCGTCGGGGCGGCAGTGTCGACGTGGTGGTCTCCTCCATGGGTGACGCCACCAGTCTGGAGGGCGGTACGCTGCTTCGCACCCCGCTCACCGGTGCGGACGGTCAGGTCTACGGTCAGGCGCAGGGCAGTCTCTCTGTGGGGGGAATCAACATTGAAACCGTGGGCGGCGAACGTTATCGGCGTAACCATGCCCTGGTCGGTCGTATACCAGGGGGGATGTTGATTGACCGGGAAATGACCAATACCCTGGGAGAAAACGGACAGATCGAACTGCTTTTAAGAGAGCCTGATTTTACCACGGCGCTTCGTATTGCCGATGCCGTGGACTCTACATTTGGCGCCCAGATTGCCAGTCCACTGGATGCCGGGATTGTTCAGATTACCATTCCCAATCAGTTTCAGGATCAGGTGGTCCGGCTCATGGCCCAACTGGAGGCCATTGAAATTATTCCCGATCAAGTGGCCCGCGTGGTCATTAACGAGCGCACCGGCACGGTGGTGGTCGGCGGTAATGTGAAGCTTTCACCGGCTGCTGTCAGTCAGGGTGACCTCACTGTGAGGGTGGCCTCTGTGCCCATCATCAGTCAGCCCGCCCCCTTCTCTCAGGGACAGACTGTGGTCGCCAATCAGACCGCCACCACGGTTGAGGAGTCGGCCAACCAGGTGATGGTTTTAAATGAGCCCGCAGATGTCAATGATTTAGCCCAGGCACTTAATGGATTAAATGTTAAGCCAAGAGATATCATTTCGATTTTTCAAGCTTTGAAACAGGCCGGCGCATTACAGGCCGAACTGGTGATAATGTAAGGATTTATCCAATGTCAATTGATCCGGCACAGAATGTGCAGAGTCCTTTATATGCTGCCGCATCCGCCCGCTCCGGAACGGCCCTGACAGAGCGAAAGTTAAAGAAAGCCTGTCAGGATTTTGAAGCGCTGTTTCTAACGCATATGCTTAAAACCATGCGCAGCGCCTCTGAAACCGGGGATGGCCTCTTAGGGAAAGGCCTGGGCGGCGATCTTTTCCAGGATCTCTTTGACGGTGAAGTGGCCCAGTCTATGGCGTCTCAACGTTCCATTGGCCTGGCTGACGGCCTCTTCCAGAAATTGAAGGACAGAGGACTGATTGCCGAATCACTTTCCAGTGATCCGGCAATGAACGGTCTCTCGGCCTTTCAATCGGTTCAAACCTTTGACACGCAGATTCAGAAGGCTGCGGCCGATTACGGTGTAGATCCCGCCTTGGTCTACGCTGTGATCGAACGTGAGTCTTCCGGTAATCCCCATGCGGTTTCATCCAAAGGGGCCAAGGGCCTGATGCAGTTGATGGATGCTACAGCGCGGGAAATGGGCGTGAGCAACAGCTTTGACCCCGCACAGAACGTAGACGGCGGTGTCCGCTATCTGCGTCAGATGCTCGACCGGTTTCACGGTGATGTCCATCTTGCTGTGGCGGCCTATAACGCCGGTCCAGGCACTGTGGAACGTTATCAGGGGGTGCCGCCGTTTAAAGAGACAGAGGCGTATGTAGAGCGCGTCATGCAATCACTGGAAATGAACAGGCAGCGGCTTGACGGCGAAAGTCGGCAGGCCTCGGCGCAAACGAGGAGAGTTTGACTAAGATGACTCAAGAAATCACAAGATCTGCCGATACTCACACCGTGGATATCGAAAAGCTGGTGAGCAACCTGGCTCAGATTGTGGAAAAAGAGGCATCAGCGTTTCAGGCGTTATTGGACACATTGCTCGATCAGCAGGCCTCCATTATCAAGGGCGATGCTGCAGCCGTCAATCTGTCCAATGAAAAAGTCGAACAGATTGTGGCGGAAACCCGCGATCTTGAACGGCAGCGCCTGGGCAAAACCCAGTCTCTGGGCGAACAGCTCTCCATGGATGCCGAAGGCCAGCTCTCTCTGTCCCAGGTGATCCCCATGGTTGAAAACCGATATGCATCACGCCTTAAGGAACTGCGCGAAGTGCTGGTCATGCTCATGGGGAAAGTTCAGAAAACCAACGAACGCAACCGGTTTTTACTGTCCAATTCACTGAAGTTTGTGGACAACTGTATGCGTATTCTGGTGGAAAATCAGCATAAGCCTACAGGGTACAGTCGTCAAGGTGTCGTGGAAACCACAGAACGTTCTCTGTTCAGCGGTGTCGGTTGATCGGTTGCATTTGGGGGGATAACGATGTCATCCAGCGGAAGAATACTTGATATTGCCAGACGGGCGTTGGCCGCGCAGGAAGCGGCGCTCAACGTCACCAGTCACAATATTGCCAATGTAAATACGCCCGGTTACTCAAGGCAGCGCGCGGTGATGAAACCGTCACGCCCCGAATCTGAACCCTGGGGCATGGTGGGTACCGGTGTGGATGTGCAGACCGTGGAGCAGATTCGCGACCGCTATATTGATACGGAGATTCGCTCCGAGGTGCAGGGCTTTGGGCAGTGGAACTATAAAGAGCGTGTCTTCGGTGAGATTGAAGTCGCCTACAATGAACCTTCAGATACCGGCCTCTCTGCGGTGATGCGCGACTTTTTTGACAGTTGGGGCGAGCTGGCCAATGATCCTGAAAGTGGCTCAACCCGGCAGCGCGTCCGTCAGACCGGTGAGCAACTGGCTAATAAAATACAGCATCTCAATGAACGCCTCACCAATCTGCAGGGCAATTTGAATGACGAATTCAACCAGTCGGTGTATGAATTCAACTCCATGCTGCAGCAGGTGGCAGATTTAAATGAACGCATTGTACTCTCCGAGTCCCGTGGCGTCGAGGCCAACGATTATCGTGATCGCCGGACCTATGTCCTGGAAACGCTGAGTGAGCTTGCCAATATCAGTATTCACGAAGGTCAGGACGGCAGTGCCACGTTAACCCTGGATGGAAATATTCTGGTGGAACGTGACAAGGCCACTAAAATCGGTGTCAGAGACCGCTCATTGGGCTACACCTATGTCAGTGACCCTGTGGTTGAGGCCAATGACCATCCCATTCGCTTGACAGACGGCAAGATGAAGGGTATATTGGATATGCGGGATGAGGTGATCCCCAGCCATCTCGATGCCCTCGATGAGTTGGCCGATGCCATTGTCAGTGAAGTCAACAGTGCACATAGTCTGGGGTATGACAAGAACGGGCAGACCGGACGTAACTTCTTTAATGCCAATGGATCAGGGGCCAGCAATATGGCGCTGGACCCGTCTGTTCTCTCCAGCATAGATAATATTGCGGCTTCGGGCGACGGTTCAGCCGGCGACGGTAACACGGCGTTGACCATTACACAGATTGAAGAGAGCAAAATTCTGGAGAACGGCACGGTCACGCCCAGCGACTATTTTGCGGCAGTGATCGGGACGTTGGGTGTACAGACCCAGGAAGCATCATTCATGCGGGAGAATCAGGATTTAATGGTGGAACAGCTGAGAAATCAGCAGGACGCCATTGCCGGTGTTTCTCTGGATGAAGAGATGACCAATTTGATTAAATACCAGCACGCCTATCAGGCGGCTGCGCGGTTGGTCAGTACGGTTGATGAGATGATGAAAACCATCGTCGGAATGGTTTAGGGGAGGTGATTCGCTTCCATGCGCGTTTCTGAGAGAATGAAATCCTATAACCTGTTGAGCGACATCAACAGGAATATGAGCAGCATGCTGAAGACGCAGCAGGATCTGGCCACAGGCCGGCGTATTCATAAGCCCTCCGATGATCCCAGCGGCACCACACGGGTCATGCAGCTGGAGGGACAGCTGCGTCGTACTGAACGCTATGAAAAGAACATTGATGATGCCTATCAACTGATATTGACCACTGAAAATACCATCAATCGTGTGATCGATTTGATCGGTGATGCGGACAATATGTTGATTCAGGCGGGCAACGATACGCTGGGTGACGATGAACGCCTCATCCTTTCGCACCAGATGGAAGAGTTCTGGCGTCAGAGCGTCTCTCTGGGCAATCAGGAGTTTGCCGGGAAGTACCTTTTTGGCGGCACCAATAATTTGACGCCGCCTTATACCTCTGTTTCCGCCATTGAAGATGAGTCCGTCACTTCGTCGCATGATACCGCTGTGAATCTTGGTCAGGTCGGGTTGACATCCGGAAGCGTCACATTGACCAGTACAGACGGCGCCACCACATACACTGAAGGGGCTGCCGGTGTCGGTGATTTTTCCATCGATTATGAAAAAGGCACGCTGACAGTTCATTCTACAGGCGCCATGGCTGACGCCACAGATTACCTGATCGACTACAATACTGAAAATGCGGTCCGAGTCGAGTTGAATCCCGAAGGTGTTGGCGGCGAGATCAACCGAATTTTCGATGAAGGCGAGCAGATGAGTATCAATGTGTCCGCCACAGAGATCTACGGCGACAACAATGAGCTCCAGAATACACTGCGTGACGCCTACAACGCCCTGGTGCGCAACGATACAGACGCACTGGCCGGTCTGCGTGATGAACTCTCCGGCCATCTGGATCGTGCCTCCGGCATTCTGGGGGAAGTGGGCACCAAGATCAATCGGCTCGATAATCAGCAGATCAAGCTCGACGCCGATCAATTGAATTACAAGCGGCTGATCTCCAGTATTGAAGATACGGACATGGCCGAGGCCCTTGTGCAGCTGGAGCGGGATCAGGCCATCTACGAGGCCTCACTTCAGACCAGTGCACGACTGATTAAAAACACCCTTTTAGATTATCTATAAACATTCGGAGAACAATGGCTTCTCACTCAGACGTCCCGGCTACAGACCAACAGGTTTTAGAGAGTCAGTTCGGTCCCGTTGCGTATGCCCCTTCGGAATTGATCACCTTTGCCGAAGGGCTTTTTGGCTATGAGGACCAGCGCGCCTTCCTGTTGTACGACCACCCACAGTACCGGCCCTTTGGCTGGCTGATCTCCGTAGAAAATCCTGATTTGATGTTCCCGTTGGGGCCTGTTGATCAAGTGCTGACAGGGTATGAACCCAAGGTCCCTGGTCGCAATGAGGATGACCTGTTGTTTGTGATTGTGACCATTGGAAAAGAGGAGGGTGGCGTGACGGCCAATCTCCGTGCGCCTGTATTGATTTCAAAGAACAGTCGCAGTGGCCGTCAGGTGATTCTCACCGATTCGCACTATCCACTTCGACATCCCATGATGCCGCAAGGTGAGGGGGGCTGAACGGTGCTGATTTTAACCCGGAAACTGGGTGAGAGTATACGGATCGGTGATGAGGTGCAGGTCACGGTACTCTCGGTTCAGGGCAACAGTGTGAAGATTGGCGTGAATGCACCGCGTCATCTCAGTGTACATCGCCAGGAAATATATGACAGGATTGTCGATGAGAATCGTCGTGCCGCCCTGTCCATCACAATTGATAACGCAGAAAAGCTGCTGGGTTTCGGAGGAATCGTCAATGTCAAGGAATGACAACGCTGATAGAATCGCTGCGGGAAATCAACTGCTGACCAATGAGAAGTGGTCGGAGGCTGAGGCCCAGTTTGTTGCCGTATGCAATGACGCCCCCAATGAGGTTGAGGCGGTGATGGGGCTGGGGCTGGCGGTATACAGGCAGAATCGTCTCGAAGAGGCCGAACTGTTTTTCAAACAGGCGCTGGCCATCGATGACAATTTGATCCCCGCCTATTTCAACCTGGGCGCCATCCACGAGGCCTACGGCAAGCTGGACAATGCCCTGATGTTTTATAAGGAGGTGATCACGCGCGAGGACCGTGACGTGGAGACCTTGTTGAGAATGGGGCGCTGTGCCCAGATTCTGGGGCGTGAGGACGATGCCTTGAGCTTCTGGGGAGAGGTGCTCCGGCTGGCGCCGCAGCATCCCGAAGCCGGAAATCTTGTGGCCGCCATTTATATCAACCGTGAGCAGTGGGCAGATGCAGAAGATGCGCTGCGCGTCAGCCTGGTCTCTCACCCCGATGAGGTCTCGTTGCATTATGTGCTCGGTCTGGTGCTCAAAGAGCAGAAGAAGTGGGAGTCGGCCCTGGCTGCGTTCAATAAAGTGGTCACACTCGATGACGCCCACGCCCAGGGATTCTTTCATCTGGGCGAGGTCTGTCTTGCCCTGGATCTGGTAAAACAGGCGGAGCCGTTTTTGGCCAAGGCCTTCAAGCTCGATCAAAGCAATCTGGAGGCCCTGCGTCAGCTGGGCGGCGTGTACGAAAAACGGAAAGATAAAAAGTCGGCTGTGATGATGTATGAGCAGTGGATTGAGCGCGTGGAGCCTGAGTTGGAGAGCGGCCAGCATGAGCAGTTCAACCGTCTCTGTGGCTATGTGGCCAAATACTGGCTGAAAGAGGGGGACGCGGGCAAAGCGAAGCTGTTTGACGGGAAGGTGAAAAAGGTGATTGCTTCTGATTCAATTGCCGAAGCCCTCCCCAAGGATACTTCTGAGCAATATGATTTTACATTGAAGATTGACGATTGATTTGTTCGTCCTGCTGATATTTTTGGATATCCTAAGCGCGTAAGCGGCGAGAAGGCTGATATGAATGTCCTCTTTGTTCTCGGTACCCGGCCTGAAGCCATAAAAATGGCGCCGGTGATCCAGAGAATGAAACAGCATGACGATTTTATCGTCTCGGTATGCGTCACAGCACAACACCGACAGATGTTGGATGATGTGCTTTCCCTGTTTCAAATTGAACCCGATTTCGATCTAAATCTCATGAGAAATGATCAGGGCTTGACCGAGTTGACCGGGCAGATTTTTCAGCATATCGGTCCGGTTATTCAAAAGGTCAACCCCGACTGGATGCTGGTGCAAGGCGATACCACCACCGTAATGGCTGCGGGAATCGCCGCTTTTTACCATAAAGTAAAAGTGGGACACATCGAAGCGGGACTGCGCACGCACAATAAATATCATCCCTTCCCTGAAGAGATCAACCGGCGAATCGTCGGTGTTTTCGGCGACTGTCATTTTGCTCCCACTGAATCAGCCCAAAAGAATCTGCTGAGGGAGGGGGTGGATCCTGCCACGGTTTTTGTCACCGGCAATACGGTCATAGATGCCTTGATGGATGTCTCTGGTTTTGATTATAATGCCGGGGCCGGACCGCTGAAAGATATACCCGGCAACCGGCGAATCATTCTTGTGACTGCCCATCGCAGAGAGAATCTCGGCGCGCCTTTAGTGTCGATCTGTAAAACTCTGAGACGGCTTGCCACTCGATATCATGGCGATGTGCATATTGTCTATCCCGTGCATTTAAATCCCCGTGTGAAAGTGCCGGTTTATGAGTTGTTGGATGGCGTTGACGGCATTACTCTGTTAGATCCACTCGATTATCATTCACTGGTCTATTTGATGAATCTCTCCTATTTGATTTTAACCGATTCAGGCGGCATTCAAGAAGAAGCTCCCGCTTTAGGTAAGCCGGTTCTCGTATTGCGTGAGGTGACTGAGCGACCTGAAGGCGTAGAAGCGGGAACCGCTAAAGTGGTCGGAACGGACAGTGACTCGCTGTGGGTTGAAACGTGCAGGCTGCTTGATTCGCCCGAAGCCTATCGTCAAATGGCCAATGCCGTCAATCCCTATGGGGATGGACAATCCTCTAAACGTATCTGCGATATTCTTCTATCATATCCTCAAAAGTGAGAGCCATAATGAGCGAAAAGGCCAATACGCGCGACCGTTTTTTGAAAGAGGCACAGACTGCTCTGAAAGGGGGGCATGTGAATAGAGCCGTCGCCTCTCTGAAGAGTGCGTTGAAAATGGACCCTCAGGATGCTTCATTATATAACAATCTTGCTGTATTGCTTTATCAGCAGGACCAACTGGAAGAGGCCGCCCGTTATCTTGGTGAAGCGGTTGCCCTCGATCCTTATTATTATGATGCGTTATTCAATCTCATGAGAGTCAGCCGAAAGCTTGACGATACCGATGCTGTAAAGAAGCAGTTGTTGCGGTGCAATGAGATCAAGCCTGATGATGATAAAGTAAAGGCGTTGATTGAGGAATACGGAATTGATCTGCCGGATCAGCCCGTTTCTGAAAAGCATAAAAAGCGTAAACTGGCCTTTTTCTGCCTGCCGGGGCTGGAGAATTTTATCGCGGAGATTGTTCAGTTTTTGAGTCGTGATTATGAAGTGCAGACTTGCTATACCACAGATAGCCATACACTGAGGTCGGCCGTTGAATGGGCCGATATCGTCTGGCTTGAATGGGCCAACGAAATGGCTGTGGAGCTGACTGGCCACCCAGAATTGCTTCAGGGTAAAAGGGTGATTTGCCGGCTTCATAGTTATGAGGCATTTGCTGGATTCGCCTCAAAAATAAAATGGGCGAATGTGGATGCCCTGATCTTTGTGGCCGACCATATCCGTGATATCATCCTCCGGCAGGTCCCCTCAATCCCGCAAGATGTCGGCACTGTGGCTGTCATCCCCAATGGGATTGATCTGAATCTATTTAATTATCGAAGAAGAGAAAGTGGATTCAACCTTTGTTATGTGGGCCACTTGAATTATAAAAAAGGCCCCATGTTGCTCCTGCACGCCTTTCATGCATTGGTGTCCCATGACAAGCGATACAGACTGCATATTGCAGGCGAGTTTCAGGACTTACGCTATAAACTCTATTTTGAGCAGATGATCGAAACGCTGGGCCTGGGAGACAATATCCTGTTCAGCGGATGGGTGGACGATGTGTCAGCCTGGCTCGAAGACAAACAGTATATCGTTTCATCCAGTGTTTTAGAGGGGCACCCTGTGGGCGTGATGGAGGCCATGGCCAGGGGCATTCGGCCGTTAATCCATCATTTTGTAGGCGCCGAAAGACTCTATCCCACTGAATTTATCTGGAACACCATCGATGATTTTGTCGCCTTGGTGATGGATGATGAGTATCAATCTCTCAAGTACAGGCAGTTTATTGATGACTACTCCATGGATGTTCAGCACGACCATATCGGGGCACTCGTCGGCACTCTGAAACCAGCCGAGGTGAATGCTGTACAACCGGCTGCCCGAATGCCGGAGACGCGATACTGGAAGACCGGGCAGGACCGGCTCTCCCGTGCCATTGGCTGGGTGTACAGAAACCGCATTCCCGGTGAGGGCATTTCGGTTTCAAGCCGGAAGCGGATCAGTTATCCAGAGGTCACGGGATACTATATCCCCACGTTACTGCAGGCCGGCGAGAAAGCGCTGGCCCTGGAATTTGCCCGCTGGCTCGTCACAATCCAACTGTCTGATGGAGCCATGCCAGGGCCGGGCGACCAGAGGAGTTACGCTTTTGACACGGGGCAGGTTCTTCGGGGCTGGGTGGCGTTGGCCCCTGAATATCCGGAGTTTTTGGCGCCGCTTCGTAAATCCTGTGACTGGCTCATTCAGTCATCCACTGATGAGGGGCGTTTCCCTGTACCCTCTGAAGCGACTTGGTCGCTGGGCAAACGCGGGACGATTTCAGAAGGGATTCATATCTATATTCTGCCCCCGTTGAAACAGGCGGCAGTGCTGCTTCAGGATGCCGAAATTGAGGCGTTTGTGACCCGGAGTCTGGCGTTTTATAAGCGGCATATCGACTTAACCAATTTCAAGCAATCCAACGCATTGACGCATTTTTATGCCTATATTCAAGAAGCGCTCTTTGATTTAGGCGAAATCGATCTTGCAAAAAAAGGTATGGCTTCCGCAGCGGCCTTTCAGCAGGAGAGCGGGGCTGTACCGGCTTACCATGATATCCAATGGGTCTGTTCAACGGGGTTGATTCAGCTGGCATTGGTCTGGTACAAGTTGGGGGATTTTGATCGTGCTGAAAAGGCCATGACATTCGCTGAAAGTCTTCAGAACGCAGGCGGTGGTTTTTTTGGCAGCTATGGCGCAAATGCCCAGTATTTTCAGGATGCAGAGATCGGGTGGGCCGTAAAGTACTATATGGACGCCTATCAGTACAAGATTGCCAGGCATTTTGATGTCACGGCCAATATTTTTGAGGCGTCCATTGCAGATGATGATGGCCGGTTGAAGGCCTTATTCAAGGCCTGTGGAGATCTCAGCGGGATGCGCGTTCTGGATGCGGGCTGTGGTAAGGGGCGTTTCGCCAAGGCCTTGCATCAGCGGTACGCTGATGCGGAAATCACCGGCCTGGATGTATCCGAAGAACTGTTGAAACATGTTCCCAAGGGAATTCGAGCTGTTAAAGAAAGCATTCTCAATATGCCCTTTGAGGACAATACCTTTGATGTGGTTTACTGTATTGAGGCCCTGGAGCATGTGGTTCAGATTGACAAAGCCGTTTTTGAAATGACCCGGGTTCTCCGGCCTGGCGGGCGGATGATCGTGATAGACAAGAACAAAGAGATGCTGGGTATTCGGAAACTTCCAGATTGGGAGAAGTGGTTCGGCAAAGAGGAACTCATCGGCCTTTTTGGTGAGGTGGGTGTGTCCATGGATGCCGAGTATATCACCTACGGCAATAAAACGCAGCCAGACGGCTGGTTTATCTGCTGGTCCGGAGTGAAGGCGGCGGCCTCTTCTCCGGCCGTCGATGAAAGGCAGCTACATGCCGCTTTGACTCAGGATAACTGGGAGGCGGTCCAGGAGATGCTTTCTCGCCAGAGCCAGGATCAGGCTCAGACCGGCATGCTTTCTCAGACCGTGAACTGGCTTCTGGCCAGTGAGCAGGAGCGTGTTGATTCACAACTGCTTCAGCATGTCGATTTCACCCGGGACAGTGTGGCCGTTGTCGTGAAAAATGGACTCTGCGTGGGCTGTGGCGCCTGTTCCGGTGTCTGCCCGCATGACGTGATCCACTATGAGATGAAGGGCGGCATGCGCTGTCCGGTGGTGGCGTCGTCCAAATGCCAGCAGTGTGGCAAGTGTCTGCAGGTCTGCCCTGGGTTGAGGGTGCTTCCCGCCCAAAAGGAGTGGTTCGATACGGATCAATACGACCGGGATACCGGCTATGTCAAATCTGTATACGAGGGTTTCTCCACCGATGCGAATATCCGTAAGAACAGTGCGTCCGGCGGTGTGACCACGGCGTTGCTCTCGTGGATGCTAAGCGAGAAGAAGGTCGATTATGTGGTCTGCGCTGATTTTGCTGATGAGTCGCCTCTGCATCCTGCGGTGGTGATTCTCGATAAAGTTGAGGATGTGGGGAGGGCCAAAGGCAGTAAGTATCTTCCTCTGCCCATGGCCGATGCGCTTCGATTCATCAGGGAAAACGATCGTACTTTCGCTGTCGTCGGGCTGCCGTGTCATATCCAGGCCTTCCGCAGTGCGGCTAAGCAGGACGCGACTGTGAGAGAGAGAATTTCTCTCTTTGCCGGACTTTTCTGCCAGAATGTGTCCAGCTACAAGGGCTTGAATCTCTTTTTGGCCAGGCATCATATCGATCCGGAAGAAGTGGCGTCGTTCTCCTTTAGAGGCAATGGCTGGCCAGGCGGTATGACCCTTGAACTGAATTCAGGCAAGCGTGAATTTGTACCGCTGCCCAGCTACTGGAGATCGTTGCAGTATTTCTATCCCCTGCGCTGCAAGGCTTGTCCCGATGGATTGGCCGAGCACGCTGATATCGCCCTGGGCGATGCCTGGCTGCCTGAATATGGTCAGGGCAATCCCGGCATGTCCATGGTTCTCACCCGGACCGAACAGGCCGATCAGCTGATTCATGAGTTGATGGAATCGGGCGTTATTGAGGCCAAGTCGTCCGACTTAAATCGGCTGAAGCAGTCTCAGCCCTGGCTCATCGCACACAAGAAAGACCAGATCGTCTCCCGGATGAAGCTGTTGAAGCGGTTGGGGTATGCATTGCCAGGCGTCGAGAATATTCAGGTTGGAACTGACGGGGTGTCGAGCCGTACCGAGACGTTGAAATTTTTACAGAAGGCGTCGAAAATGCGTCAGGCAGCCGTCGGGGATCTGTCCAACAAGACCCCGAACACCGTGTCAAAGGTTCTGATGGTGAATCAGTGCGGCATGTGGAATCTCGGTGACGAGGCCCTCTTTCAGTCCACTTACGAACTGGTACAAGAGGGATTTCCCTACGCAGAGATATCAACAGTCACCCATACCTACGATGCCGATATCCAGTTCATTGATACGCCATTATATAAGCATGTTTTGTTTGAAAAGAGGCAGGTCGATCGTTTTCTCGAAGTGAAGGAGGGGCTCATGCCCCTGGGTGAAGATTTCGCCCGGGATGCTGCTGTTGAGCTCTGCTTCAAGGGCGATCAGAAACGGGTGATCAAGGAGTATCTCACAGCCGATTTCGTGATTTCGCGGGGGGGCGACAACCTCACCGAAGACTATGGATTTCCCGTGAATGTCTTTAACGCCATTGAACTGGCGTTGTGGTTGGGCAAGCGTACTGTGATTCTGGGGGATAGTATCGGTCCCTTCTACAGCCAGGAGACCTTGGACAAGGCCCGTTCCGTGTTTATCGAGATGTCGGGAATCATCGTCCGTGAGAAGATCTCCTTGAATTATCTCATCGACTCTATGAAGCTCCCACAGGAGAAGATTCATTTTTTCCCGGATATGGGATTTCTGCTCAGCAAGGAGCGTACACTTCAGTTGGATGAAGTCTGTCATGAGATTGGTTTTTCTGATGAGAAGAAATATGTGGTGTTCTTTCCGAGCTCCCTGATTCATCGCTGGGTGACGTTTGCAAAAACGCCGCAGGAGCGTGTCGAGGCGTTTACCGACTTGCAGGCCCGGATCTGCCGGTATCTGGTAGAAGATCTGCGCTACTCTGTGGTGCTGATTCCCCATGTGTTCAAAGACAACAAGAGCGACCGACTCGAGGCCGAGCGCATCAAGGCACGGCTTGGCGATCTGGATGATGTGGTGCTTTTGAAGAAAGATTATCACTTCTGGGACTATCGGGCTTTTATTGAAGCGCATTGTGAATTTGTAGTTTCCGGAAGAATGCATCCCTGCATCTCCTCGCTGAGTGCGGGAAAGCCGGCGGTCAACCTCTACTACTCCCACAAGTCAGAGGGGATTATCGGAGAACTCTTTGACAGTAAAGAGCTTCTGGTGGATATTAGAAAGGCAGAATTACCTGAAGATGTCATGAATGGATGCAAGCAGTCTATCGAATTCATTCGGGATAATTATGATGCGTTGCTGAGAAAAATAAAAGAGACGTATAGCGCCCTCTATGAGAAAAAGTCTGATGTCGTCAGGCTGCTTCAAAAGGCGGCCACAGATTGACAAGAGAACGAGAGATTTAGGACGCTGAACATAGGAGATCAAACTCATGGATGCAAAACGAATTCTCTACTACGGAGCCTCATGGACACCCAATATCGGGAATGCGTTCATTGATTTGGGCTCTATTCAGCTCTTGAAAATGGCGGCCCCGGACGCCAAGGTCTATTTCGCCAGCGAGCTGCCGACCTGGCTCTTCACCAAGCTGAACAAGCGGCAGAATGTATTTGCTCTGGCTAAATATATCGATTGCGATACAGTCGTCGTGTCCGGCATGAACTGTTGTCAGGGCTTCATCGACACCGAAGGTGAGGCCATCAGGCATCTTTCAGATAAGGGCGTCAATGTCATCTTCAGCGGCGGCGGCCAGCGCGATTACGACGAGAGAGAGACCCTGGCATTTCGGGAATTCCTCTCCGGGTTGAATTTGAAGGCGTTTATTTCCAGAGATTCAGTGACCTATGGCAATCTGGCCGATCTCGCGCCGGCCTCTTTTGACGGCATCGACTGCGCCTTCTTTCTGCCAGAGGCCTATGAGCCTCCGCCGCTTGATTTGGAGGAGTATGTGGTCTATAACTTTGACTCTTCTCCGGTGGATCCCAATCTGGCCACGGACAAGAAAGTGGTGAATCTGCATCACGCTCTGTGGCCCTTTATGCAGAAGCATCATCTGGATGATCCTGATTGCATCATTTCAGACATTCCCCATGATTATTTGACGCTCTACGCCAATACCAGTGCCACGTACAGCGACAGAGTGCATGCCTGTATTGCCACCCTGGCCTATGGTAAGAAGGCCAGACTCTACTCCTCGACTCCGAGAAAAAGCCTTTTCAGCCGCATTGGCGGCGGCGACCTGCACAAACGTCTGGTGAGTCTCGATATGGAGGCCCTGGCAGAGATCAAGAAGAGTCAGGTGGCGTTTTTAAGGGAAAATCTGTAACCATTCCATGAGAAAGTACAAATGGCCAAGTTGATCAACAAGAAAGTCACAGTCGTGCTGCCGACCTACAACCAGGTCGACTATCTGAAGGCGTCCATTGAGAGCGTTTTAAGACAGACCTATCCTCATTTTGAGCTGGTGATTGTCAATGATGGGTCAACCGATGGCACGGAGGCGTTCCTCAAGAAATTGAATCATCCCAAAATCAAGGTGATTCATCAGCAGAACACTCAATTACCCGGAGCGCTCAACACCGGCTTTCAGGCGTCTGAAGGCGAATTGTTGACCTGGACATCCTCTGATAATTACTGCGCCCCTTACTTTCTCGAGGCCATGGTGCTGGCCTATCATCACCATCCTGATGCCGGGCTGATCCACGGTGATTTTGTCTTCATGAATGAAAATGAACAGCTCTTGTCCCGTGTGTCTGTTCCGCATATGAGTCTGCGCAGCCTGATTATACGCAATGAGGGGAATGCCGCATTCCTGTATCCCAGGGAGGTGATGAATGAGATAGGGCTCTACGACACGGAGCTGCTGGGTGCCGAGGACTGGGACTACTGGATCCGTATCGCCGAGATCCGTCCTCTGGTCCATGTGCCCGATATTCTCTACTATTATCGGCTGCATGGCAAGAGTATGCAGAGCACCATGCGTCCTAAAGTGGATGCGTCAGTGACAAAACTTTTTCAGAAGACGTTAAAGCGTCATGGCGATGAATTGCAGTTAGAGCGTCTCTATCCCTTTCTTTCCGCCTGTGAGCATAGAGACGAGGCCCGCTTTCATGCCGCATTTGATTTTGGGACCCGTCTGATCAAGGCCCGCACACGAGTCAACGGGATGGCTGAAAAATATCTTCAAGAAGCGTTGGATATTCAGCCTGATTTTTTCCCGGCGCATTATCATAAAGCCCTGGCCATGGCCTATTCGCAGAATTGGGCGGGAGCTCAGGAGCTGTCCACCCGGTTGAAAGTGGGCCCACAGTTCCAGCCCTTGGTCAAACGCCTCGCAGCAGTCTGTGAGAGCCGGTCGGTTAAAGATCTTTTGGCGATTCCTCTACTCAATGTTACCACAGATTCAGTGGCGCTATTTGAGAAAGAGTTAAAAGAAAGGCGTATATTTCCCTATTCAGCATATTCAAGGTGAATGGATTATTATTGAATGAGTCGCCTGGAGCTTATGGCGATTAAATTCAAGGATCGATAAGAGCAATTTAAGAACGCATGGAGTTTCGCATGGGTGGTACCCGGAAAAAGCAGACAGTCTCTCTCTGTATGATCGTCAAAAATGAAGAATACTATCTGCCGCAATGCCTGGACAGTGTACAGGGGGTGGTGGATGAAATCATTGTTGTGGATACCGGATCTGATGACAGAACCGTAGAAATCGCCGAAGAATATGGATGCAGAGTCTATCACCATGCCTGGGAAGGGGATTTCAGCAAGGCAAGAAATTATAGCTTAAGCTACGCCACTTCTGACTGGATACTGGTGATGGATCCCGATGAAAAGCTGGAGCGAGAGGATATCCCCAAAATCAACCAGGCCCTGAGCCGCACCGATATTGACGTGGTCTTTGTGGCCATTATGAATGAGACACCGGTGGGCTGGACAAAGCACTATTCACAACGGTTTTTTCGGCGCGGCATTGCGGAGTATCGTGGCATTGTTCATAATCAACTGTTTTACAAGGGGCGAGAGTTTCGTACTGAAATTGTCATCTATCACTGGGGGTACAACCTCAGTCCAGAGCAGATGGAAAAGAAATTTTTGCGGACGAAGGCGCTTCTGCTCAAGCAGTTGGAGGAAGATTCGACCGATCCCTTTGCCTATATGAATTATGTCCGTTTGCTCAAGTCGCAAAAGAAGTATGAGGAAACCCGTGATGCCGGCTTAAAAGGCCTTGAATTGACCCAAAAGCGTATCATCCCGCCCATCCGCCAGATGATCGTCTATGATACAGTCTGCGCATTGATTGAGCTCGGTGAATATCAAAAAGCGGAAGAGATGGCGAGAGAAATTTGTAATGAATTTCCAGATAATCTGGACATGTGTTATGGATTGGGCCACGCACTGATCAAGCAGAGGCGGTATCAGGAGGCGATAGTTGTCTATCAGCGATTTTTGAAAATCCAGAAGACGGCCCATGAGAAGCCCAAGCATTCCATGCTGATCGTCGATACCTATACGCTGGACCATCGGGTTTGGGCGATTATTGCCGACTGCTACTTTGAGCTGGGAGTGCATGAACAGGGGCTTGATGCAGCCCTTCAGGCCATCGCATTGATGCCTGAAATGGGGGTGTACAAAATTACCGCTGCCCGCCATCTGATGGCGTTGAAAAGAATTGATGAGGCCAGGACCCTGGTGGCTGAGATTGAGCAGTCAGAAAATGTTGACGAGACTGTTTTTTTGAAGTTGGCCGCTTTATGTTCTCAGTATCCAGTGCTGGGTGCCGGGCATGAGGTGCTAGGGAGGGGCGTTGAGCGTTTTCCGCAGTCCATTGAGTTGCTCAATTATTTTGCAAATGCGATGGTTAAAATTGACAATGGCTTAACGCAAGCCGCGTCGGTTTGGGAGCAGGTCATCGCGCTTGATCCCAAGCATGAACAGGCCAATGTGGGGTTGGTAAAGGCAGCTTTGCTTCAGCATAATGATGGAAAGTTGAAAGAGTTTGAAGAGAGAGAGAAGGGGCTGAACCTCGGTGTAGATGTATATAAGGATATGGCCAAGATGGCGATTCAGCAGCATCAACTGGCCTTTGCCGCTGAAATGCTGAGCCGCGCCGTTGCGCTCAATCCCAATGATTTACAGGCCCTGGTTGACCTGTCTGCCTGTTATATGGAGATGGAGAATTATCAGGCCGCTCTGCATGGGTTTAAAGCGGTTTTGGCCAGGGATTCCGCCAATCGGCCGGCGCTTCAGCAAATGGCGGTTTTGCGAGAAAGGCTGCGCACTTAAATAAGTGGCTGAAAAAAATTAAAGTATTCCAAAGCGGTGTCGATAATGTTCTGTGAAAGGGCGATCGATACCGTTTGTTTTACAAGGCAAGGAAGCCTAACCGAACACAAGGAGGTAACACCATGGCAAGTGCAAGTTTAAGCCGCATTAACACCAACATTCAGGCGATGAATGCCCTGAATGCACTGAACAGCGTGAACCAGAAAATGGGCGTGCATCAGCTCCGTCTGGCCACAGGCAAGCGTATCAACTCCGCCGCTGACGATGCGGCCGGTTTTACGATTGCGTCCAAGCTGATGGTCAAGTCCGAAGGTCTGGGTACGGCGCTGGACAACATCGGTTCTGCCAAGAACCTGATGTCCGTGGCTGAAGGCCACATGAACAACATCAAAGACATTCTCACCGAGATGAAGTCCAAGGCCCAGCAGGCCGCCAACGGTACCATTGGTTCTGATGAGCGTGCCGCCATTCTGGCTGAGCTGCAGGAATTCAACAATCAGATCGATGCTGAGGTGGGCCAGGCCAAGTGGGCGGGTGTGGACATTCTCAAGACCGACAAGACCTTCCAGATCGGTGCCGGTACGACATCCACGGACACCATGTCCGTAAATATCGCCGAATCTGTGTGGAGCTCCAGCACCTCTACAACCTTTAATTCATCGGGTCTCGGGGTTACTGCGTCTGACAGTACCACTGCTTCGGCTTCTGCCTCAGAACTGTCTGCCATTGGCATGGGAACCACCTCAGTGGCTGCCACCGCTGCATTTACATCAACACCCAACCTCTCTGAACTGTCCTCCGGGCATTACAGCGCCGAGGTGGCCTATACGGGCAGCGGTACCATTTCTATTCAGCTCTTTGACTCCGATGGCAACAATGTTGTGATCGATGATGACGGTACAGATGGCGGTTCAGCCGGTAACACGCTGACCAAGGCTGTGAGTGAAGGTGATATTGATGCCATCAGTCTGGGTGTGGGCATCTCTATTGATATCGGCACCATTGACACGGCTTCTGCCGGTTCGGGCATCTACTCCATTGACTATGTCCAGAGTGGCGGCAATGCAGTGGATACGCAGTCCAACGCCCAGACCTTCATGGGCAATATCGATACAGCCATTGAGAACGTGACCAAGGGCCTCAGCTACATCGGTGCCCAGGTGAACCGCATGACCTACCAGGAAGATTCACTCTCCGTGGCCAAGGCCAATACAGAGGCGGCCCATAGCCGGATTGTGGATGCCGATATGGCCTTTGAGCAGTTGGAGGCCACCAAGATGATGATCCTGCAGCAGACCGCGACATCGATGCTGTCGCAGGCCAACTCCGCACCGCAGTCGGTGCTGGCCCTCTTCGGCTAATCTAATTCGATTTAAAGAGCATCGTCCTTTTCTTGGCCCCCGGCATCTGCCGGGGGCTTTTTGTTGATCTGGTTCGAGTGCTGTAACGTTCCCGCGGGGGACCGTGGGAACGAGGGGAACACCCTCCTCGGTCCTCCCTCAAGGGAGGAGACGTCGTCGGCGTTGGCGCCGGAAGCCGGTTTGATCTGAATGCCGGGCAATGGTTTGCCGTTCTGCATAGGGTAGAAATGGCAGAGGACCGGTGATTTGTCACTCTGCAAGAAGTAGAAATGGCAGAGGACCGGTGATTTGTCGCTTTGCAAGAGGTAGAAATGACAGAGGACCAGTGATTTGGCATTTTGCAAGAGGTAGAAATGACAGAGTGACGGTGATTTATCGTTCTTCAAAGGGTGGAAATGATATTGGGGCCGTACTTTGTTGTTTTGCAAGGGAGGGATGAGGTCCCTCAACAGAGGCGCTGGTTTTTTTTTAATAAAAATTAAAGGTTTACCGATTCCGGCCGATAGTTATAGGTAGAAGAGAAGTCTAGAAGTGTCAAGCAATGGGAGAACGCCGTGGGGACAACAGGATACAGCATGCCACAGACACATGCAAACAGAAATGTGGGCGCCTACAAGAAACATGAAATTGAGATGGCATCGCCACAGAAGTTGATTCTTCATCTCTATGATCTGGCTTTTCAGGCATGTACACAGAAAAACCAGGATAAAGCGGGTGCGGTTCTTGCAGAGCTGATCAACGCGTTGAATTTTGAGGTTGGCGGTGATGTCCCTATGGGGCTTTTCCGCTTGTATCAGTACTGCCTGACCCAGATACATGAAGGGGAGTTTGAGATTCCCTCTAAAATTATTAAAGAGCTGCGCATGACGTGGCAAGAGGCCATGAGTCAGTTTAAGGCCGCATAAGCCATAAGGCAGAGAAGGATTCACAATGAGTTCGATGTCATCCATAGGCGGTTCCGCCAACAGCATTGAGACCTTGGTACAGCAGTACATGGCCATTGAGCGGCGTTCTGTGCAGAAGCTGGAGTCTCAAAAAGCGGCGTTGAATGTCACCAAAGGCATATACAGTGATCTCAATAGCAAGCTGAAGAGCCTGCAGAGCCTGGCTGAGGAGCTGGCCGATACCGATGACACCTCGATCTATAGCAGCGTGACCGTGGCCTCTGACGACACCGATATACTTGGGGTGACTACGGGCACCAATTCGGCGCAGGGGCAGTACGCCTTTCGCATCAAGCAGCTGGCCACATCCACCACCATGCGAAGTACGGCCACACTCAATGCCAATCCATCGATTAAAACCGATAATCAGGTAGTGGCCGGTGCGGATGTGCTGGACACAGACGCCGCCTGGGCAGACGCGGGTTTCGATACCGAACCCGACGGGACGGTCACCCTCAACGGTACGGCCTTTACCTTGGCCGATTACAGCACGGTGGACGCCTTTATGGAGGCGGTGAATGACAGCGCGGCCAATGCCAATATCTGGTATGATGAGGATAATGATCAGTTTGTGGTTGAGAGTACCAATGGCGGTAATTTGGTGCTTTCCGAAACTGGCGCCAATGGTTTTCTCACTGAATCCAATATTTCTTCAGGAACTTACACTACCAATGTCAGCGGGTTGAATGCCAGCGCCTTACTCTCAGACGCCAATTTTGATAATGGGTTCTCTGAAAGTGATACTGGGAGTTTTAAGATCAACGGTGCATTGATTGAATGGGATGCGGGTGAAGATACCTTCGGCTCAATTATTTCTAACATCAATAGCTCCAATGCCGGTGTTACAGCTTTTTACGATGAATCGCTGGACAAGGTGGTGTTTACCTCCAAGGAGACGGGCAGCCTGGATATTGAGTGGGAGGATGTCTCCGGTTCGTTCCTCTCCGATGGATTGAAGCTGTCGGGTGTGGTACAGAGTGCCGGTGAGGATGCCAAATTCACCATCAACTCCACAGAAGCGGCTGATGAGATCACCAAGTCCAGTAATAATTTCACAATCAACGGTCTCAATTTCACATTGAAAGCCACCACGGTGGAGAACGCCAGCTATGCCGATGCGGACACCACGGCGGTGACCGTCAACTCAGAAAAAGACGAGGGCAAGGTCAAGGCCAAGCTGAATGCTTTTTTTACCAAGTTCAACGCACTATCCGACTATATCAAAGCCAAGTCCTCGGTGGACGTGACCACCTATACGCGCGGGCCTTTGGCTGGCGACACGGTTTTTAACGGCATCCGGAACAGTGTGATGAATATTTTCCTGGATCAGGTAACCGGGCTGGATGCGGGTAAGCCGTCCTATCTGGCCGAGATTGGCATCACCCTGGGTGATGGCCTGCATGCCTCTATTTCCGACTCGGCACTGTTCAGTGAATTCATGGATGATGATCCACAGGCCATTTCCAATCTCTTTAATTCTGAGAACGGCATTGCCACGCAGATCAGTGCATTGCTCGATCCCTATACGGAGAGCTACGGTATTGTAGACAACCGTAAAGATGGGCTTGATGATAAAATAGAGAATATTGACACTCGCATTGAAGCGGCTGAGCGTCGTCTCGAGAAGAAAGAGATATACTACAGGAAACAGTTTTCCGCGCTCCAAGAGACGCTGAACGCGGTGACGTCGCAGCAGCAGATGCTGAGCAGCCTAACGCAGAACATGAATTCGTTTTTCGCTTAAAGACCAGATAAGCACGGATGTTTATCTGGAGGAGGACACCATGGAGAATATCTCATTAGCGCAGCCCGTTGATGATGTCAGGGAGCCCAAAAGTTTTGCAGAGCCCGTGAAGTCGGCGGCGCCAGCGGTTCAAACCTTCGAAGTTAGAGAGGCCGAAAAGAAGAAAGAAGAGGCTGAAGAGGTTAAGCTTTCTCCTGAGGAGACAGGGCAGATGGCCGAAGATCTGGCCAGCAGCATGAACAAGATTGCCAATGTCTTCAACACCAGCCTCTCTTTTACAGTGGACATTGGCACCGGGCGCAGTATTATTGAGGTGGTCGACAAAGAATCTGAAGAAGTGATCCGTCAAATTCCCCCGGAAAAGGCGTTGAAGCTGATGACCAACATGCGGGATGTGATGGGCATGCTTCTGGACGTTGAGATCTAAGAGGTCTGTTATGGAAAATGCTTCACCCTATGAGGAAATTCTTTCCGTCATCAAGGCGGGAATGGAATGCGCCAGCTCTCTGAAAGACACGGCGCAAGAGGCTTCGGCGCTGCTTCAGTCTGGAGAGGTCGGTCGTGCCCAGGAAAGTTATACCGCCCGGGGGGAAGTTTTGTCCATGATGGTGACCCTGGAGGGGCAGCTCACTGAGATGATGAGTGCGTCCCGCGCTCAGTTTTCAGGCAAAGAGTGGGCACATCTGGTGGAGACAGGCAGTGAATTAAGAGCATTGCTGGAAGAGGCAAACCGCCTCGACCTTTTAAATATGCGGCAGATTGAGGAAGATAGTCGCTCAATTGCCGGTGAATTGAGCCGCCTGAAGCAGGGACGTCAAGTGGCTCAGTCCTATCAATCACCCCGACATGCCAAAGCTGATTTTCAGGCCTGACGCATTCGGAGATTGGGGTTCGTCATGAATATTGATCATATTGCAGAAAATTATGGTTCTCATGCATTGAGATCCTCGGGGATTGAGCCCAAGAAACGGGCTGATGAGAAGAAAAGTGTGCAGGCCGGGCCAGTGGCCCCGTCGGATCGGATACAAATTTCCGATGAAGCCAAGGCGATGAAAGAGAAGGCTGCTCTGGTGGGAATTGCCAAGAAGGCTCTTGACGCCACACCTGAGCCGACACTGGGCGATGTCCAGGTCAGGCAGGTTTATGCGCGAATTCTCAATCAGCACTATGACAGCCGACAGGTTCTTGAGTCCATTGCTGATTCCCTTTTCGAGGGTGGCACGCAACTTGCTAAACAAAGCAGTGACCGCCAGGAGATCAGTCTTCCTGCAGATCTGGAAGCACTGTCGCCGCAACGGGTCGATGAAATTCAAGCCAAGATCGAAAATGGGTTTTACGAACAGAGCGAAGTGTTTGACGTGATTGTTCGCGAATTATTCAGCTAAGTAATGGAGGTAGAACTGTGAAAGTGCTTGTTGTTGATGATTCCAGCACTATGCGCCGCATCTTGACCAACTGTATTACAGACGCCGGTTATCCCGAGATTCTGCAGGCTGCCGATGGCGTGGAAGCCTTGGGCATGCTACAGCAGAACAAGGATGTCGGATTGGTATTTGCTGATTGGCATATGCCCAATATGGACGGCTTCACCATGCTTCAGGAGATCAAAGCCAACCCGGATACACTGAAAATCCCTGTTATTATGGTCACCACACAGGCCGAAAAACAGAGTGTAATGGACGCATTGAAAACAGGTGCATCCAACTATATTGTGAAGCCATTCACACCCGATATCATCAAAGAGAAAATCCAGGAAGTCTTGGGGTAAGCACCTGGATGGTTGTACTGGGGTAAGTACGCTGAACAAGGGGTTCTTTTAGGTAGAATAGGTATAAAGCTCTCTTCATCTGAGGACGGGAGATGAATTGAGAGGTTGTCAGGTGAATTGTGCTGCAAACCCTCCTTCTGATTTTTTAATTCCTCAATTTATATTCCCGTAAGGCCCTATCTCTACAGGCCTTGGTCGTGTGTTAAAAGCGCGGCTGTCTCAGTTTGCACGGATCAACATTTCAAAATGGTGGCCGTGCAGACTGATTTATACTGTCCACTTTTCAAGTCGAAAGGATAGTATGTAAAAACAGCCGTCGTCACATTATGGCATGTGGATTGCATAATCAACCGACTCAATGGGGAGACATCACAATGAAAACTGAACTGTGGAGTGAACTCATTGGACAGGCCGCTGTCAAGGTCCGTCGCTGTATTCCAACTCGATGTGAGCTTTGCGGAAGCTGGGGCCACAGCAGCATTGGACAGCACTGGATCTGCGACTCCTGCCTGTCTCAGCTTTTTGCGGCTCAGGACCTTGCCAGGGCTTTTTCTGCCCGGAAATCTGTGTCATTTCAAGACACCGAACTGAGCCAGCGGGTATGGACTGAAGCGCGGTCGTTAAAAGAATATTGAAAGCCTGAAAGGAGACTGATTCTGAAACGGATAGCCGTAGCCACCAGCAAAGGCGGTGTGGGAAAAACAACCCTGGTCACCAATTTGGCTGCAGGACTGGCTGATCATGGATTGCGTGTTCTGGCCGTGGATTGTGACGCACAGGGCAATCTTCAAAATCAGTTCAATATGAAGACAAAGCAATCTCTTGGAGATTTGCTGCTGGAAGGCGAGGTGGAAATTGCCTCTGTGCGCCCCAATCTCGATTTGATCAACAGTGGCAAGCAGACCCTTGCGGATGCAGAGGTGGCTTTGGCAGGGCGGAATTTCCGTGAGTCTATTCTTCAGGAACGGCTGAAAGGCGTGGAGGGCTATGACATTGTGCTCTGTGACCTCTCTCCTACCATCACGTTGATCAATACCATGGCCCTTTTTTACTGTGACTATCTCCTTGTGCCTATTTCCATGTCATTCTTTGCCATTACGGGTGCCCATCAGATTTTTCATGCAGCAGAAGAGATGAACAGCTATGCGCCCATTTCACCATTGGGGATTGTCCTGAACCTCTATGACAAGCGGACGAATATGACTAAGATGGTGGCTGAGGCCATTCGTGAAAAGTGGGGTGATCTGGTCTTTGATACCGTGATCCGGCGAAATGTGGCCATTGAAGAGGCCCCTACACAGCGAAAAACGATTTTTGAACACGCGCCACGTTCAGCCGGGGCCGAAGATTTTGGCGCTTTAACCCAGGAACTCTTAAAACGATTTGAAACAATCAAATAGCCAAGGGAGAGGAAAAGTCCATGGCAAAGCGAAAACTCACTTCTTTTTCGGCTGATGAGGCCGATGATGTTTTTACACCTTCTGTGAAAACCGTCAAAGGCGGCGCACTTGCGGAAAACAGCCAGCCGCCGAAAGCGGCGCCAAAGCGGACGCAGCAACCCGTAAAAAAAGCGGCCAAAGCGAAAGCGGCCGCTGCTGTCAGTACAGAAAAAAAAGGCACTGTGAAAACTGAGAAAAAAAAGAAAACGGCGCCTGTGCAGTCTACAAAACAAACGGCGCCTGTTCGGTCAGAGAACAGTCCATCTACGCCTGCACCTGTGCGCGAGGCTGCCATGAACGAGGCCATTGCCGCTAATGCAGGTGCGTCGGCATTGAAGCGTAATGAAGCGGGAGACAGCGGAGAAGAACTCATTCAGCTGGTGGGGTTTTGTCTGGGTGACGAAGAGTTTGGCGTGGACATTAATGAGGTCCATGAAATCAACAGAAGCATTGAAATCACCCCCGTGCCGCGAACACCTGATTTTGTAGAAGGTGTCATTAATCTCAGGGGGAAGGTAATTCCCGTCATTAACATGCGAATCCGTTTTCAATTGCCCGGTATTGAAAAAAACAATCAAACCCGAATTGTCATTGTTGAAGTAGACAGCAAGATTGTCGGCATGTTGGTCGATTCGGTGACAGAGGTGTTACGAATTTCGTCCAACACCATTGAACCCCCTCCGGATATTCTTTCGGGGATTGATACGGATAATATCAGAGGGGTTGCCAAATTAGAAAATCGACTGCTGATCCTTTTGGATCTGAGTCGGGTATTATCAAATGTGGATACACGAAAAGGGGATGCCGTTTAGTACGGCATAAGCTTTCACTTTATACAGGAGAGACCCAATGAGTCGTTTTACACGCATCTTTACAGTATTGGTTTTCATTCTCATTTTCATGTTGAGCGGGCAGGTGCTGGCCGATGACGCGAATGGAACACAGTATATCACAATGGCCAAGATGGCCTTCCAGGATGCGAAAGAGATTTCAATTTTTATCTCTGAGGCCGATCTGGCCAAGGAAAAGAGCACCATCAATCGTGCGGCATTGCAGAATAAAGTGCAGGCCAAGATCTATGTGATCAAGTCCTCCCTTGATGTGGGCAAGCGCATGCGTGAACTGCCCGATGGCAGTGTGCTGGTGGTTTATCAGTCCGAAGTGCTGGCAAAGAAATCAACGCAGCTGTTTATCTTGAAGAAATGTAAAGAGAAACAGGTGGGTGTGATTACCTCCTCCGCTGAATATTCTGAACTGGGTGCGTTAATCGGTCTGGTGAAAACCGGCCCCCGGTTTGAGCTTGTCCTGAACCTGAAACAGAACGACTGGGCCGCAGCGCGTTTCCCCTCAGATGTCATTGAACGCCTGGGTATTGCCCGCGTCATTCAGTAGCGAGTCCTCATCGAGCAAAGATGGAGTGCAGAGCCGTGCAAATTCGTAATTTATCATTAAAAATGAAAATTGTTGGCGCCATGGCCATGTTGGTGGTCCTGGTGGCAGCGTTTGTTTTCTTTTATTTCCCCTCCCGGCAAAATGCTCAGGCCGAACAGGCAAAAGAACGGGAAATCAATGGCGTGGTTCAAGTTTTGAGTCAGGCGATTGTGGCAGGCCTTGAGTTTGAGGATCTCGATACAGTGGAGAATGTTCTGGCCGGTGTGCTTGAACGCTCCGACCTGATTCGACTTGAAGTATTCACCCCCTCTGGGGACACCTTCTATCGCTTTGACGCTGAAGCGGGCAAAAAATCGCAGAGTCATGACCTGGCGGTCTCGGCAGAGGTGCTCTCCGGTGATGAGGCGATTGGGCAATTAAAGCTAAAGGTTTCACTGAAAGATCTGGAAGAACAGCGTAAAGCCAATAGCCGTGCCGTGTTGCTGGCCGCAGCCATTATCATCGGCCTGGGTATTGTTTTTGGACTTTACCTTTCTCATCTTGTTTTGACGCCTCTCTCTCATATCCATGGCATTCTGATGAAAATTGCCGAGGGCAACGGAGACTTGACGCAGCGTATCGACGTGGAATCAGAGGATGAAATTGGCGCTCTCTCTGAATCGTTCAATCAGTTTCTCGGAAATCTTGGTGAACTCATTGGTCTGGCGCGCCTGTCCACAGAGAAAGTGGGTTCAGTGGTTGATGAGATTTCAGCTATTTCATCGCAATCTGCCGAAGGGGCCGAGACACAGACTGTACAGACCTCAGAAGTGGCTGCCAGTGTGCAGGAGATGACCACGGCCATCATGGAAAATTCCAAGAATGCCACGCAGACCTCTCAATTTGCCGAGCGTGCTACACAGCAGGCACAAGAGGGAACCCAGTCTATGCTGATCACCAAGCGTGGCATGGATGAGATTGTGGACGCCACAGTCAAAACCGGTGAAATTATCGGTTCACTTTCCGATCGGGCCAAGGAGATCGGCGAAATTATTCAGGTAATTAACGACATTGCAGATCAGACCAACCTGCTCGCATTGAATGCAGCCATTGAAGCGGCACGTGCCGGGGAACAGGGACGTGGGTTTGCAGTGGTGGCTGACGAAGTCCGTAAACTGGCCGAACGTACCGTGAAAGCCACCGGTGAGATAGGCACCACCATTCAGGCGATTCAAAACGACGCACAGCAGGCTGCTGACTCAATGAATGAGGCCCACGGTGTCGTTGAAAACGGCCGTGATGCCACCAGCAAGACCGAGACCGTGCTCTCTGAGATTGTGGTTTCAGTGACACAGGCCATGGATATGGTCACACAGATCGCCACAGCTTCAGAGCAGATGAGTTCCGGTGCCGAGGAGATCAGTCGTAATGTGGAGGCCATTAGCAATGTGGCCCGTGAATCGGCCACCGGAGCCGATCAGATGGCGCGTGTGGCTGTGCATCTCACCGATGAAACGGGCAGCCTGCGCGAGCTGATGAATCGTTTCAAACTGGACTAGCTGTCGACACCAATGAATAGGATGACATCGTGATACGGAAACTCTCTATTCGACAGAAACTGCTTGCCGTGATTATGGGGCTCAACATTGTCCTCTTTACAATTCTGGCCTGGATGAATGTGCAGCAAACCCGTGAGAATGTGGTGGCACAAACGCATGAGAAGGCCATGGCGGGTCTCAATGGTGTGAAAAAAGAGTTGAATGGCTTCTTTGAACAGAAGGGTGCGATTGCCTGGACTTTCTGTCGACAGCCTGAAATTATGCGCTGGGTTGATGAAAATGAAGCGCGTCTGATTGAAAACCATAGCGATGCCACTCATTCAGAGATAATTCAATATCTGAATAGGCTGGTGCAGGACGATGGAGATTTGCGGTCGGCCTTTTTGGCCAGCGAAAAAGTGTCTTTTTACTGGGATAATAAGAATTCCATTGTTGATCCCGATTATGATGTGAAGATACGGCCATGGTATCAGGCCATGAAAGCCGCAGGGCATGCCGTCTGGGATGTTTCTGTGGACTACTCCGATGGCAATACCTATGTAAATTATCGTTGCCCCATTTATAATGCACAAGGTGAATTTGTCGGCGGTGGTGGTCTCGATGTCACCCTGGAGAAATTTGGAGCCATGCTCGAAGGATTACAGCTCTTTGAAACCGGTCGTGCGTTTCTCGTCGATCAAGAGGGCCTCATGCTTTATCATCCTAAATCAGAATGGGTGATAAAGAAAAAACTGGCCGATTTCAAAGAGGATGGGCGTCAATTTGAAATGATCAGTCAGGCAGAGACTTCTGTCTGTTCAGGCAAGCCGGGAATGGCTGACCTGATTTTTGAAGGTGAGAAGAGAATTTGGATGCATACGCCACTGGAGTCTCTGGGGTGGGCGCTGGTGCTGGATGTGGCCGAGTCTGAAATCAATGGTCCCGTACGTACGGCATTTTTCAGCTCTCTCTTGATTAGCGCTGCGGGCCTGATTCTGCTCTTTGTGGTGATCTGGATGATTACCCGTTCTATTGTACAGCCCATTGACCGTATTGCCGCATTGATTCAGGAGATTGGTGAGGGTGATGGCGATTTAACCCGGCGGCTTCAGATTAAAGGTGACAATGAGTTAGGGCGCCTCGGGCAAGGATTTGACCGGTTTGTGGACACTTTGCATAATATAATTGTTCAAGTTCGGGACAATGCATATCGTGTGGCCTCTGCGACAAATCAGTTGAATGCCACGGCCTCACAGATGGCCTGTGGTGTGGAGGAACAATCTGCGCAGGCTGCTGAGGTGGGCACCTCTGTACAGCAGATGACGGCGGCCATTGTGCAGAACTCCAGGCATGCCAATGAGACGGCTGCCATTGCGGAGCTGGCGACAGAAAAGGCCAGAGAGGGCGCCGAGGCCATGCAGATGATGAAGGTTGAGATTGATGAACTGGTCGTCGCTGCAGACCGTACAGGTGAGATTGTGCAGACGCTTTCCGGGCGTGCAGCGCAGATTGGTCATGTGGTGCAAATGATTAACGATATTGCCGACCAGACCAATTTGTTGGCGTTGAATGCCGCCATTGAGGCGGCCCGTGCCGGTGAGCAGGGGCGCGGTTTTGCCGTCGTTGCCGATGAGGTCAGGAAATTGGCGGAAAGAACGGCCCGTGCAACAAAGGATATAGAAGAGACCATAGGCGCCATTCAAACCGATGTGGGGGATGCAGAGAAAGCCATCGTGGAATCGAATACACGTGTGGCACAGGGCCGGGCGGCAACGGGAAGAACGGAACAATCGTTGCAAGAGATTTTGGAGGCGGTCAGTGGCGCCATGGATAATGTGCGCCAGATTGCCGCAGCTTCTGAGGAGATGTCGATGGGCGCTGAGGAGATTTCAAGGAATGTGGAAAGTATTGCCCTTGTGACTCAGGAGTCTGCGGGTGGCGCTGATGAAATTCGGCAAACCGCAGAAGCGCTGAATCAGGAGACAGTGACACTCAGTACATTAATTGGTCGTTTTCAGCTGATGGATGCATAACCTATCGACAAAGATTAGAGACGGGCATGGACGAAGAAAAAAGAAAATATCTGGAAGATTTAAAAAAACAAATCGATCCATCCATATTGGAGAAGATGGCGCAGCATCTTGGTAAAGACGGTGATGATGGTGCAGCCGCCCACTCATCCGGGAGCGTGTCGGCCGGGAGCAGTACCATTTCAAGGCCCAGCTCCCCAGCCGACAAGATCCGGGAGCGCAAGGCATCGGCGTTTCAGAGAAAAGTGGCCGAGCGTAAACGCCAAGAAATGATGCCGCCCGAGAAAAAGAATGAGGCGCGGCGTGTGCTGTTGATTTACAGTCACAATGAATTCTGGTCACGTATCGCCGAGAGTCAGTTTAAAAGCATGGGGTTTCAAGAGGCAGAATCACACTATGCTTTTGATCAACTGGTCCGTGGCGTTTTTAATAAGATCGGCAAGGGCGAAAAAAATATTATGGTGGCAGTGTCGTTGACAAGAATTGCCACCTTTATGAAAGGCTGGCGTCAGCTGCAGGAGCAGATGACCGCTCAGGGTAAACCGAATATCCTTGAACAAGTTAAATTTATGCTGGTGGTGGAGTCGATGAAGCAGGTTCCGGAAGAGGTGCTGCCAGTCATCGGTCTGGAACGGGTGATTGATTTGACCGCAGAGAATCAGGTCAATCGGGAAAAGATTGGAAAGTTGACGATCCAGTCCGCCGCATCAGAATCATCTGATGCTGAATAGGAGTATGGAATGAAACGTATATTGATTGTGGATGATGAACAAATTGTACTGGATGTGTTGCAGCGTATTCTCAATCGCATCGGCTATGAGACATGCGTGATTGAGTCGGGAAAAGAAGCGCTGGTGACATTTAGGGCGCAGGCCTTTGATCTGGTGCTTCTCGATGTGCTGATGCCTGAGATGAATGGTTTCCAGATTGCGCGGGAGATTAAACAGATGAAGCCTGATCAGAAAATAATCATGGTTACCGGGTTGGGTGAGGATGCAGCCATTCATCAGGCGGGCACAGAGAATATTTTAGTGGACAATGTCCTTTCAAAGCCGTTCTCATTTGAGAAAGTTAAAAATATACTTGAAGAAACATTGGGAAGTCCGGTAACAAAAGGGTAGTGTGCAGAGAGCGTCTTGGGCGGTTAAATGTGGGTATTGTTGAAGGGGAGTAATTATGCAGGCCATTATGTCAGATCCGGAACTGGTGAAAGAATTTCTGACAGAAACAAATGAGCTGATTGAAAATCTTGATAATGACCTGGTGAGTCTTGAAACCGATCCTCAGAATCAAGAACTGCTGAATCGTATTTTCAGAGCCATTCACACCATTAAGGGCACATCGAGTTTCCTGGGGTTTGATCAGTTGGTTGAGATTGGGCATGTGTCTGAGGATGTACTTCATATGCTGCGTGACGGGGCGCGTGTTATCACGCCGGCTGTAATGGATATTCTTCTGGAGGCCATGGACAAGGTCAAGCTCCTGGTGCGCCAAATACAGGAGAATGATATTCATGCCATTGATCTGGCACCGGCCATGGCCGAGCTTGAGCGTGTGAAGAGAGGGGAATTGGGAGACCCGGCGACGCCTGAGGTTGAAAATGAGCCTGCTGCCCCGCCACAACCTGAGGAGGCAGAACAGCCTGTCACCGCAGCGGTGGCTGCACAGCCAGTCGGGAAAACAGTTGAGAAGACGGTGAAACCTGCAGCGCCCGTGGCTGAGAAAAATGCCGGTGGGTTGGGAGACATGGGCAGTGATACCATCCGTGTGGCTGTGGAGCGTCTGGATGATCTCATGAACCTGGTGGGGGAATTGGTGCTGGAGCGCAACCGTCTCTTGACCATCAACCGTGAAATTCGTCTTCAGGCCCATTCCGGCGAATTCGTCGACAAGATTGCCGAAACCGCTGAGAAAATTCATTTTGTGACCAATGAGCTTCAGCTCTCGGTTTTGAAAACCCGAATGACGCCTATTGACAGACTCTTTAAGAAATTCCCCAGAATGGTCCGTGACATCTCCAGAGACAATAATAAAGATGTGGAGCTGATTCTCTCCGGTGGCGGTACTGAGTTGGACAAAACCGTACTGGATCAGTTGGGGGACCCGTTGGTGCATCTGATGCGTAACTCCATTGACCACGGCATTGAGACTGCAGAACAACGGGTTGCCAAGGGGAAGGCAAGAAAAGGCAAGGTTCAGCTTTCTGCCATGCAGGAGGGGAATCACATTATCATCTCCATCAAGGACGATGGCAGCGGACTGGCCACTGAGAAGATCAAGCAGAAGGCACTGGCCAATGAGGTGGTGACGCCGCAACAGCTGGCCAATATGTCCAGGCAGGATGTGTTTCAGCTCATTTTTGAGCCCGGATTCAGCACGGCCGAGAAGGTGAGCAATATCTCAGGCCGCGGTGTGGGTATGGATGTGGTGAGAACCAATATCCGTAAGCTCAATGGCATTATCGACCTCAAGTCTGAACCGGATATGGGCACAGAGGTCATATTGAAACTGCCGTTGACCCTGGCCATCATGCAGTCTCTGATGGTGGAGAGTCATGGCGAAATTTTTGCAGTACCTCTTGCCTCGGTAATCGAAACGTTCCGCGTAGAAACACAGCAGATTAAGAAAATTGATCAACGTGATGTGATTGTACATCGCGATTCTGTGGTGCCGTTGTTTCATCTTGACCGCCTGATGGATGTTCATTCCGGTCGGGAGTGTCAGGATACGGATTATGTGGTGTTGATAGGTGTGGCAGAAAAACGTTACGGGCTGGTGGTCTCAAAGCTTCTGGGACAGGAAGAAGTGGTCATCAAGTCGCTGGGCGAATATATGGGGAATATTCCGGGTATTGCCGGTGGAACCATTACCGGAGACGGCCGTGTCCGGTTGATTATTGACAGTGGGTCAGTGATTGAATTACTGTCATAGCAGACAATGAGTATTGGGTATTCTAGATAGGATCTCTTATGGATGATGTGTTAAGGCTTCGGGATCTCGTGTATCAGGAAACCGGGATGTTTTTTCCTGATGAGAAGCGCTACTATTTTGAGAGCCGCTTCAACAAACGTGTACAGGCATTAAATTTGAAATCATGTTCAGAGTATGTGCTTTTCCTGAAGAGCGGGAAGGGCCGTAAAGATGAACTGAATCTGTTGATGAACGAGCTGACGATCAATGAAACCAGTTTTTTCAGAAATAAACCGCAGTTTTCCGCGCTGGAAAAAATTATTTTAGCCGAGATTGCCAAGGCAAAAGAGGGCACAGCCTTGAAACGGTTAAAAATCTGGAGTGCGGGCTGTTCATCAGGTGAAGAGGTGTATACGCTGGCCATGATCACCAACGAATTGAAAACGACGCTGCTAAAGGGGTGGCACGTGGAGATTGTGGGAACGGATATCAGCAAACGTGTGCTGGCCAAAGCCGAATCTGGTGTGTATCGTGAGTATGCTGTGAAGAATATGCCGGAGTACTACAAAAATAAGTATATCACACAGAAAGGTGATGAATTTCATGTCAGCCCCGAGCTGCGAAAGTTGGTGAAATTCACACATTTCAACCTGAATGATGATATGGCCATGATGTTTATGAAGGGCTTTGATATCATTTTCTGCAAAAATGTGCTGATCTATTTTGATATCAGTTCCAAGAAACGTGTGATTCAGCATTTTTTCAACAGCCTGGTCAAGGGAGGCTATCTCTTTGTCGGGTTCTCGGAGTCCCTTTTCGGTATCAATGACCGTTTTAAATTGGTTCATTATCCCGGGGGCATGGTGTATCGTAAGATTGCTCATATTTAGGGGATGGCCATGGATGAAACAAAAAAAGAACTTTTAATAGAAGCTTATGTCGCTCGCGCAACCCCTATGCCTACGCTGCCGGCTTCGGCGGTTCGTATTCTGGAGTTGTCCAAAGGGGACGATTCTGAGGTTGAGGAAATTGCCGATGCGGTGATGACGGATAAAGTATTGACAGCGCGTATGATCCGCCTGGTGAATTCGGCTTTTTGGGGATTGCGTCGACAGGTGACCTCCATTCGTGAGGCCATTGTCTACCTAGGTCTGCATCAAATTCGCAGTATTGTCTTGACCACCACACTGTTCAATACCTTTGAGAGCAAGAATCCCGAATTTGATATCAGTCATATCTGGGAGCATGGTCTGGGCTGTGCCATGATTGCGCGAAAGATTGCCAAAATGGCCGGGTACAAGGATTTTGAGAAAGCCTATATCGCTGGATTAATGCATGATATCGGTAAAGTCATTTTGAGTCAGTACAGTTTGCAGGAGTATGATCGCGTCCTGGATAAAGTGAAAGAGGGTGCTTGTACATTTTATGAGGCTGAAAATGAGATTCTGGGCATCAATCATACGGACTTTGCCGCCTGGTTCAAGAGCGAGTGGGGCTTTGCAGATGAATTGGCTGAGGTGATTGCCTATCATCATACCCCTGAGAAGGCCACAGTAGATCCCTATCTCATCTCCATTGTCACGCTGGCCAATCTCTTCAGCCGCGTCCGCGGACTCGACTATGAGATCTCCCAGAATATGTTGGTCATTTTCAGGGATGAGTGGGCCTGGAACAAGATTGTTGAATTGAGTCCCAATTTGGATCATACAGATTTGAAACGTTTCACACTGGAGCTCGATGGCATGGTGGATGAAGTTAAACGTACCGTGCAGGAGATCTATCACGGCAGCAATGAAGAGGATGCCTAGATTGTGAAGGCACTTAAGAGAGTGAGATGTCGATGGTAATGACAAAGAAAAGTATCCGTGTTCTGGTTGTGGATGATTCTGCTTTCATGCGTGTGGCCATTCGGAAGATGATGGAAGAAGATCCCGGTATCGAAGTGGTTGATGTCGCACGGAACGGCCAGGAGGCCCTTGAGAAGATTCGGTTGCTGAAACCGGATTTGGTGACCATGGACATCGAAATGCCTGTCATGACCGGTCTTGAGGCGCTTGAGCAAATTATGAAAGAGATGCCTTTGCCGGTGATTATGATCAGCTCTTTGACAGAAGAGGGGGCGCAAGCCACATTCAAAGCCCTGGAGCTAGGGGCGGTGGATTTTATCCCCAAAGGGGGTAAGTCCTACATCAATCTCGATATTGTAAAAATCAGTGAGCAGCTCAGACAGAAAGTGCGCGCCATTGTGAGCCGGAACCGGCTTCAGCGGCTTGCGGGGAAGCCGGTTGTCAAGCGCCTGAGAGCAACACGTCCCATGGCACCGCCGCCCACTGTTTTGGAGGCATCCCGAAAAAAACGACAAGCCAATCTGGTCACGATTGGGATTTCTACCGGGGGGCCGCTGGCTTTGAATCACATGTTGCCCCAGCTGCCCGCTGATTTTTCTTCAAGTATTATGGTGGTGCAGCATATGCCGCCGGCTTTTACCGGCCCCTTTGCCCACCGGTTGAATTCTATTTGCCGCGTGAATGTCAAAGAGGCGGAACATGGCGATATTGTTCAACCGGGATGGGTGTATGTGGCCAAAGGCGGCTATCATATGGTCATGAAGCGGGATGGCGGCGGTCGATATCGCATAGAGCTCTCTCCAAATCCAACCGATAAGCTCTTTATCCCCTCAGTGGATGTGATGAAGCTTTCAGTCACCGAGGCCTATGCCGGTTCCGTGCTGGGTGTGATCATGACCGGGATGGGCAGTGATGGACTTTTGGGCATGAGAGAGATCAAACAAAAAAGGGGCATTACACTGGCTCAGGATGAGAGCTCATGTGTGGTGTACGGTATGCCCAAGGTCTGTGTAGACGACGGTATCATTGACCATGTGGTTCCACTCGACCTGTTGGCCAAGAAAATCAATGATTATGCCGGATAAAATTAATAACGCTAAACACTTCAATAATAGATCAATGAAGAGGTGAAAAGATGGATGTACAGGGCATTAGGGATTTAGTGAAAACGACAACAGAAGAGATTTTTAAAAGCATGGTCTTTATGGATGTCAAAGGTCAATATCACGAAGGTCATCCTTCTATTCCTGAACGTCACCTGACGGCGATGGTTGGTTTTGCCGGCGCCTATATGGGCCTGGCAACGATCAACTGCTCCAATGAATTTGCCAAAGCAATTGGCGCTTCCATGCTGCAGATGGGGAGTGATCAGCTTTCGGCAGAGGATGTGCGTGATGCACTCGGTGAAATAGCGAATATGATTGCCGGTCGGTTTAAATCCCAATTGGCATTGAAAATGGATCTAAGTGGTCAGGTCTTTGAGCAATCGGTTCCTTCAGTCATTGAAGGCATGGATTTTGAGACCCATGCTGTCACGGATGCCCCTTCTTATTGCATCCGCTTTGAAGATAGCAATGGAGACGTGTTTTTTGTCGAATTGGCGTTGAAAGAGGCTTGATAATTCCACGATAATATTTTATTATGCGCTGGGATGTTTTATTGTGGAGGTTGTTTTGGCAGTAGCACAAGATATTAAACATGAAGATTTGAAAAAACTGCTCGTCAATGCCGCGCAGGACGTCTTCTCCAAGATGGTTCAGATGAATATTCATCCTGTGGATAAAACGGAAGTTGACTTCTCTGCAGAGGGCAAGCACTACTCTGCGGTGATTGGGTTCAGCGGGGGCTGGAAGGGCTTTGTCACAATAGAGTGTTCATCAGCCTTGGCGGCGCAGGCCACAGGTAAAATGCTCTATATGGATCCCTCTGGCCTGGGGCACGATGAAATCCGCGACGCCATGGGTGAAATGGTCAATATGGTAGGTGGAAAGTTCAAGTCAGGATTTTCTGAGGCTTTCAATGAGGGTGTTGAAGCATTTAAAATGTCAATTCCAACAGTGACTTACGGACAGGAGTTCCACATTTTTGCCGCCGGTGACAGTGCACAGATAATGGTTGTGCTCGATGCAGAGGATTCATACATCTCACTGGATTTGACATTGAAACAGAGTGGACCCAATATGGGATCTATGGTCTTGGGCGCATAGGAACCAATATAAGGGGAGCGATTTTGTCGGTTGAACGGATATTGGTCGTTGAAGACGAGCGCATTGTTGCACTTGAAATAAAAGACACGCTGACGCAACTGGGATATGAAGTGGTGGCCTCCACATCCACGGGCGAAGAGGCTGTGACACAGGCAGAGGCCCATCGCCCTGACCTGGTGCTGATGGATATTCACCTCAAAGGGGAGATGGATGGCATAGAGGCTGCGGACACCATCTGGTCTTCCTTTGCCATACCCGTGATTTACCTCACAGCCAATGCCGATGAGGAGACCTTGCAACGGGCCAAGATCACGGAGCCTTATGGGTATTTAATCAAGCCATTTGAAGAGAATGAGCTGCATACGACCATTGAAATGGCCATGTATCGCTCCCGTATGGAGCGAAAACTCAATGCCCACAGACATTATCTTGAAACCGTATTGCTCTCTATTGGTGATGCAGTGATTGTGATTGACAGTGACAGCCATATCACATTTATGAACCCCGTGGCAGAGAAACTCTCGGGGGTGGTACTTGCCGATGCTGCCGGAAAGCCCATCAAGGAAGTGTTGACGGCCTTTCATGATGATGGTCGAACTCCAATTGACGCCCCGCTGGAGCTTTTGGCCGGTGCGCAGGACCAGCCGATTAACGGGGAACAGGCCTTTCTAGATAATGTATCCGGTGAGCGCCTTGTCATACAATTTGGTGTGGCCCCGCTGCACAATGACGGCAAGGGTATCCAGGGAGCGGTCATAACTTTCCGTGACATCACAGAGGCCAGGCGCGCCCGTGATGAAATTACACGCCTTAAGGAGTTTAATGAGAGTATTATTGAGAATATGTCTGAGGGCGTTGTGGTTCAGAATGTGGATGGCGAATTCACGTTTGTGAACCCTGCGGCCTGTGATATGCTGGGCTATTCTCAAGAGGAAATGCTGGCAGAGACGCATCGGTTGATCATCCCTGAAGAGATGATGGGATTCATCGAGGCGATTGACAGGGTGCGTGAGGGCGGAAAACCCTCGCGTTATGAAATTGAGCTTTTGCATAAAAACGGCCGCCGCATAGAGGTATGGGTCAGTGGCAGCCCCCGATATGCCTCTGGGAAATATGCGGGAACCCTGGCTGTGTTCACGGACATTACGGACATCAAAGCCGCTGAGGTCGAGATGGCAAAACGTCAACGCTATCTGGAATCAGTACTACGCAATGCCCCCAACGCCATTATTACAGTCGATCCGGCCCAGAATGTGCTGGAGTGGAACCCCGGCGCTGAGGCTATGTTTGGTTACATGCGTGAAGAAGCGCTAGGTAAACATATTGATGACATGCTGGCCGGTCCTGAAAATATGGAGGAGGCCCATGCCTATACCAATCGTATTGAAGCGGGTATGTCTTTGGCCCCCTCTGAGACGACACGGTTTAGAAAAGATGGCTCATCTATCCATGTGGTTGTGGCGGGTTCTCCCATATGGAATGGAGATGTGAATGAAGGCGGTGTGGCAGTTTATACCGATATCTCCCGACTCAAAAAAGCCGAAGAAGATCTCAAAAAATATGCTGAAGATCTGGAGATGGCCAAGGCCGCGCAGGAAAGGGCCACAGAACAGCTGATTCAGCTGGTTGAAGATTTTGATGTAGCCAAGCGCAAAGCGGAAGAGGCCACCAAGACCAAGAGTGAGTTTTTGGCCAACATGAGCCATGAAATCCGTACGCCGATGAATGGGATTATGGGCATGACGGATCTCATGCTGGAAACTGAGCTCGGGCCCATTCAGCGTGAGTATCTGGATGCGGTGAAGATTTCTGCTGAATCGCTGCTTACCATTATCAATGACATTCTCGATTTCTCCAAGATTGAAGCCGGACGCCTTGATTTTGAGCGCATCGATTTCAGCCTCCGCGACTGCCTGGGTGATGCGGTGCATACCGTGGCTTTCAAGGCCGCGGAAAAAGACCTTGAACTGGTTTATCATGTGCTCTCCGATGTGCCTGATGCCTTGGTGGGTGACCCCAGCCGTGTGCGTCAGGTGCTGTTGAACCTGATCAGCAATGCGGTAAAATTTACTGAGGACGGCGAGGTCGTACTGCGCGTCGAAGAGGCGCAGCGATTTGAGAATGAAGTCGAGTTGCACTTCAGTGTAATGGATACGGGCATCGGCATTCCAGAAGAAAAACAGGCGATGATCTTTGAAGCCTTTACCCAGGCCGACGGTTCGACAACCCGTAAATTTGGGGGCACCGGTCTGGGGCTGGCCATCAGCTCCAAGTTGGTGGAGATTATGGGGGGCAAGGTCTGGGTGGAGAGTCCCGTGCCCCATGACGGCCCCGGTGGATTGGGCAGTAAATTTCATTTTACCGCCAGATTTGGGCTGGGCCGTGAGATACAGAAAGAAGAAGAGCGTCGTATTCTGAAGGCCATGAGTGGAAGGCGGGTTCTGATTGTTGATGACAATGCCACCAACCGGCGCGTGCTGGAGGATATGGTGCAGCCCTGGGGGCTGATCCCTGAGACTGTCGCCGGGGGGCTTGAAGCCCTTGAAGCCCTGGACAGGGCGTATCAACAGCAGCGGCCACACGGTCTGATTCTCACCGATATGAATATGCCTGGGCTGGATGGACTGGCCATGGCCAGCCGCATTCGAACAGACCCGCGTTTTGATGAAGTGACCATGATCATGCTCTCCTCCTCTTCCCGAAAAGAGGATGCAGGGCGCATGGAGAACCTGGGGATTGCCGCAGCCATGTCCAAACCCGTGCGTCAGTCAGAGTTGCTGCATGTGTTGATTCAGAATGCGGGCACGGCCGGGGAACAGATTGAAAATTCAACGGCAGCAGAAGTCGACGCAACCGGTGGAGCAAAGGTTGTAGAGAGAGAGCCTGCATCGGTTAAAATTTTATTGGCCGAGGACAATAAGGTCAATCGGAAACTGGCTGAAACATTGCTGGGACGGCGGGGGTATGCCGTACATTCTGTGGGTGACGGGCGAGAGGCTGTCGACACCTATCGATCACAGCATTTTGACCTGATACTCATGGACGTGCAGATGCCCGAGATGGATGGCATGCGTGCCACAGCGGCGATCCGTCAGTTGGAAGAGACCACAAAGGAGCACATCCCCATTATTGCCATGACGGCCCATGCTATGAAAGGTGACAGAGAGAAGTGCCTGGCCGGTGGAATGGATGACTATGTGTCAAAGCCGATGAAGGCGCAGATTCTTTACGAGACTATTGAGCGCGTAATGGCGGCAGATTCTGACTCAACTGCCTCTGTGGTTTCCATCCCTGAAATGGAGATGGACCTCTCCCGGGCCATGGATGCAGTAGATGGTGATACTGAACTGCTGCGTGAACTGGTTGAAGAGTTCATCGAAGAGATCCCCAAACAGATGGCGGATCTCAGAGATGTGCTGGCCGAAGGTGATGCCGATCAGGTTGAGCGTAAGGCCCATAGTCTGAAGGGCGCAGTAGGCAATTTCGGGGCGGTGACTGTCTTTGATCTGGCCTATGAACTGGAGAACCGCGGACGAGAGCACCGGCTGGATGGTGCGGATGCAGTTCTGGACCAGCTGGAGCATGAACTGAATCAATTTAAGTTGTTTTTCGCCACACCGGACTGGGAAACAGCATTGTAGAAAAACGGACAGAACAAGGGTGAAATAAGCAGATGGCGGTGAAGCAGGACGCATATAAACGGGTATTGATTGCGGAAGATGACAATATCTCCCGCAAACTCTTGAAAACAGCGTTGACCAAGAGAGGCTTTGATGTGCTCGCCACTTCAGATGGTGCCGAGGCGTGGGAGGCATTGCAGCATGAAGATGCACCCCAGCTGGCTATTCTGGACTGGATGATGCCGGAGATGGATGGGGTAGAAGTCATCCGGCAGCTGAGGGCCAAAAAAACAAAGCCCTATACCTATGTGGTTCTTTTAACCGCCAAGGGACATCAAGACGATATCGCCATGGGATTGGAGGCCGGTGCAGATGACTATCTGACCAAGCCCTTCAACCCCAAAGAGCTCCATGCGCGGGTCCGGGTAGGCCAGCGCATGGTGCAGCTTCACAACACGTTGGAAGACCATATGGCGCGTCTGAAGGAACTGGATGCGTTGAAGAGCGAGTTTCTTTCCATGGCCTCACATGAGCTGAGGACGCCGCTGGCCGTCATGAAAGGGGGTGTCTCGCTCTGCCTTGACGGTGTGGCCGGTGATTTAAATGAGACACAGCATGACCTGCTCTCAGACACGCTGGAAAACATTGATCACCTGACCCGTTTGATCACCGATCTCCTGGATATGTCAAAGATTGAAGCCGGCAAGGTCTCCATCATCAGAAATACCATGGACTTGGCCGTGCTGACCCAGAAGATCCACGCCGCTTTTCAGTTGTCGGCAGAGGAGAAGCAGATCGATCTGCAACTGGCGCTTTCTGCAGATTCACTGCCGGTTTACGCAGACAGTGACAAGATGATGCAGGTCTTTAACAACCTGATCAGCAATGCGTTGCGCTTCACGCCTGAAGGCGGTCGGATTCAGATAGGTGTGGATCAGAAAGAGGATGAATATCTCTGTTTTGTTGCAGATTCCGGCATTGGTATCTCTGAGAAAAATATGAACAAACTCTTCTCTAAATTCGTTCAGATCGGACGGGTTGAAGGGCCGGGGTACAAGGGCACAGGGCTTGGGTTGACCATTGCCAAGGGGCTGGTAGAGAAGCATGGTGGGAAGATTTGGGCCACTTCCAAAGAGGGGAAGGGCACCACATTCTATTTCACTTTGAAAAAGCGATCGCGTCCCTCTGTCTTGATTGTGGACGATGAGAAGAGCATGGTAGATGTGGTAGAGAAGTTTTTGAGCCGGGGGAATTATCATATTCTGAAAGCATTTGATGGTGAACAGGCCTGTAAAATTGCAGAGGCTGAGGTGCCTGCAATGATTGTTCTTGATTTGATTATGCCCGAGCTCGATGGATACGGTGTGATTGAACGCTTGAAGAAAAATGATACCACAAGGGATATTCCCATTGTGATTCTCTCCTCTGCGCAGGTTGACCCACTTAAGCTTGAGCAGGATGATGCTTCAGATGTCATTCCGGTGATGAAAAAGCCTGTGCGTCCTGCCGAGCTTTTAGAGAATGTTTCTGCATTGATACAAGAGAAATGAGTAATGTTATGGGCAATAAAATACTGGTCATTGAAGACAATGCGGCATTCAGAAAAATATTAAACATACGCCTGAAATCTGCCGGCTATGAGACGATTATGGCTGAAGATGGCCTCTCCGGTCTGACCATGGCCAGAAAAGAGGCGCCGGATCTGGTGATTACAGACTTGATGCTTCCTGGAATTGATGGGCACAAGATCTCTCGTATGCTGAAATTTGACCAACGGTACCAGCATATTCCCGTGATCATGCTGACCTCCAGAGACCTGGAAGAGGATGCTGAGATTGCCAAACAGTGCCGTGCCGATGCCTTTATTGTGAAAACGACAAAAGCGCAGATTATATTGGATGTGATTGAGCGTCTGCTGGCGCAGGCGCAGGCACGGGCGGTTCCCCTTGAACTCACGGAATGAGGGGCGTGTCATGATTGCTGCGGAACAGAAATTGCAACTTGATCTTTCATGGGCGCTTGATGCCGTAGAGGGCGATCGTGATCTTCTGAAAGAAGTTGTAGCGGACGTGATGACAGAGACTCCCTTTCAGCTTAAAGAGCTGGAAGCGTCCTGCCGTGCCGCTGACGGCGCACAGATTGCCAGGACAGCCCACACATTGAAGGGGTCTGTGGGGATACTGGGGCGGGGTCGGGCCTGGGAATTGGCCGGTATTATTGAACAGATGGGATACAGCGGTCAGGCGGAGGAGGCCTGTCAGGCGCTTCATCGCCTGATATACGAGTTGGAACAATTAAAGGGCTTTTTTGCCAAACCCCATTGGGAACAGTACGTATGAACATACTTATAGTTGAAGACAATCCCATCAGCGCAAAGATTGTAGATATGACGCTGGCCAAGCACGGATACCGTACGCTGCTGGCGGAGGATGGTGAAGAGGCCTGGCAGCTTCTCAGCGAGAAACAGGATATTCAGATGATGATTGCAGATATCAATCTGCCGCGTCTGGACGGTATTGCTCTTTTTGAGCGTATGCATGAACACCCCTGGCTCAGTAGTCTGCCCATCATTGTGGTCAGTTCAGAGAACAAGGCCGAGACAGTGGCAAAGGCCGCTGATCTGGGCGTTGTCAAGTATGTTGTGAAGCCGATAAAGGCTTCGCAGCTGCTCCGTGACGTCAGGCGCATTCTGGGCCATGACCGTTCCGTACTGGCCTCACAGCGCGACATTCAGATGCGTATGGAGATCGATCGCGAGTGTTATCAGGAGATGATTCAGGCTTTTTCAGAATTGGTCAGAGAAACCATTGAAATGCTTTACCAGCTGCCCAATCAAGAGGATCAGCGCCTGCCCATCTCTGAGGTGATCCATCTCTCTGAGAGCGCTGAGCTGCTGGGTGCCGAAAGATTGCACCGTTTTGTGGATCGGCTGGCCAGGCTGAATCGTATCAACACCTATCACTATTTTTTTCTGCTCCACGAGCTGCATGAACTAGAAAAATTACTGCCCGGAACACAGGGGCAGTCGCTGAGCAAACCCCTTGACGCAGAACTCTCGGATCGGGGCCATAAAATGCGCAAGCGGCTTATTCATACTAACGGTTCCGCTATTGAAAGCGCAGAGGGCCTTGAATGAACATATTGATTGCTGAGGATGACCGGATCTCCCGGAAGCTGTTGGGGGCCGCTTTAAGAAAAAAGGGCTTTGATGTCAACGCGGTCACCAACGGACAGGAGGCGCTCGAAGCCCTTCAGGCGCCTGACGCCCCGCAACTCGCCATTTTAGACTGGATGATGCCGGAGATAGACGGTGTTGATGTGATTCGTCAGTTCCGTGCGGTGAACACATTTTCCTTTACCTATATTATTTTACTGACGGCCAAGGGGCATAAAGATGATATTGCCACTGGCCTTGAGGCTGGCGCCGATGATTATTTGACCAAGCCTTTTGACCCCAAAGAGTTGCATGCGAGATTGAATGTGGGGCTTCGCCTTATCGATGCACAGAATAAGCTCAAAGACCACGTTGACCGCTTGCAGCGTGCACTGGATGAAGTCAACCGGCTTGAGGGGATGTTGCCGATCTGTTCTTACTGCAAAAAAATTCGCAATGATAAAAATTATTGGACGCAGGTTGAGAACTATATCTCAGCCCATTCCGAGGCGCAATTCAGTCACAGTATCTGCCCGCAATGCTATGAAACCCATGTTCTCCCTGAACTTGAAAAGTTGGAAAAGGAATAGCGCTGCCGTGACTGATCGTGTGATTTGTAGGAAATGCCGCCACTATTATATTACCTGGGATATAAAACACCCGCATGGATGCCATGGATTTGATATTAAATCCAAGCAAATCCCTTCGCTCGTGGTTCAGCGTCATTCCGGTCATCGATGCGAACTGTTTGAATTGAAGAATCAACAATCTGCAAAGGATTCCTATGGACGTTGAAAAATTCAAGCTCATTGATGAGACTCTCGGACAGATTGAAGACCTTCCCACACTGCCACATATTGTGGTTCAGTTGCTGGACAAAATGCATCAGCCAACACCGCAGATTGAGGAGCTGGCCGACTTGATTATGACCGATCAAGTGCTGACCACACAGATGATTAATTTGGTGAATTCGGCATTTTGGGGGTTGAACCGCGAGGTGACGTCTATTCGTGAGTCCATCGTTTATCTGGGACTGCGGCAGGTAGAGAATCTGATTTATTCCGTGTCGCTGACCAATACATTTGAACAGGATGCGCCGCTGCTGAAGCGTGTGCTATTCTGGGAGCACTCCTTTGGTGTGGCCCTGTGCAGTCGGTTGATTGCCCAGCGTCTCAAGTATCCCGATGAGGAGATGGCCTACCTGGCCGGGCTGCTTCACGATATCGGTGAGGTGATTCTGGCCCTCTATCTCTATCCTTCTTTTGAAAAAGTGGTGGAGAAGATCGTTGCAGATGAGGCGACGTTCTGTGAGGCTGAGAATGCGCTGTTGGGGTTTGATCACACCGACGTGGGGGCATGGCTGGTCAGTCGCTGGCAGTTGCCGCCTGGATTGAGTTCGGTGATCGCCCACCATCATGATATCAAATCGGCCACAGAGGAACCGCTTCTCGTGGGCATGGTGCGCATGGCTGACTTGATCTGCCTCTACCATAAACTGGATTTCGGCATTACTGAGGGAGAACAGGTGGTTCCTGAGATACTGGCCACCTGGCAGTATCTGGGGAAGACGTATCCTGAGCTGCGCAAATTGAAAATGCGTCCGTTTTTAGAGGAATTTAATCAGCAGATTGAGTTGGTCAAAGGCATGGTGCGGGCTGTATATACCGTCGATGCATGATATGTTAAAAGTCGATTTAAAAAGGGGACAGTATGCACTGTCCCCTTTTTTTGTCTCAGGCCCGGGCCACGGTGTAGATGGCTTCAAAGATCTCCGGGATACGGTCGGTTGGTACTGAAGAGAAGGCCACGCGTACCAGGTCGTCAGTGGCAATCACGCCGATTCCGTGATCGGCCAGCAGGGCCTGTCGCACCGCCTCTGCGGTGAGGCCGTTTTTCATCTTCATGCACATGAAATAACCTGAATTAAAGGGCAGCGTCTCAAAGACATCGCTGTACTTTTTACTGTTTTCTTTCAGCACAGCCACAACTTTTTCATAACGTCGTTGCAGCAGGGTGCTCTTCTCTGTCTTGTCCCTGTCGTAGGCATCGCTGTTCAGGGCTTCCAGAATCAGGCTCTGAGAGAGGTGGCTGGCGCTTGAGATGTTGGAGCGGATGGCGCCGGCGGTTTTATCCTCCAGAGCCTTCAGGCCCTCAGGGCTCATGCCTTTGGCGGCGTAGGTGAGAAAACCCACACGGAATCCCCATGCATAGTCTTCTTTGGTGGCACCGTCCACTTTTACCGCCAGAATATTCTCGTGGGCATCGGCCAGCCGGGCAAAGAGTGATTCGCGCAGAATGCCTTTTTCGTAGACCAGGCCAAAATAGGCGTCATCCATCACCACTACCAGTTTATTGCCGCGCTGAGCGCTGGCCAGCAGCGTTTCAATCACGGCCTCACCCTCAGCCTCTGTCAGTGAGTAGCCCGTAGGATTATGGGGGAAATTGAGCAGCACAATCTGTTTCCCCGGGTTTTCGTCCACAGCAGATTTGAAGCCTTGGATGTTATAGCCCGTGCCCGAGAAGGGGCCGTAGTTGACAAAGCGGGCGCCGTAATTCTGACGGAGCACCAGGCGGTAGTTGCCCCAGTAGACATTGGGGAGGATGACAGTATCTCCTTCATTGACAAAGAGATAGCCGGTCATGCTCAGGCCGTGTGTCAGCCCATTGGTAACCACTGGCAGAGAGGTCTCGGCCTTGAGAGAAGGGTTCTTTTTTACAATTTGAGCCTTCCAGGCCTGGCGCAGTGCCGGCAGGCCGTAGCTGGAGGCGTAGGGAAAGACGCGTCGGGGATCGAGTTGAATCTTTTCGGCAATGGCGGGCAGGCGCATCGGCAGTCCGTCGTCGTCCAGCCCGATGCCCACAGTGGCGTTGATGGGCTGGCCTTTGGCTTCCTGGGCCTGACTGAGCAGGCCTTTCTTGGGGAAGAAAATTGCCTTGCCGCGCTGGCTCAGCATTTCACTTAACGGCGGATGGTCATTTTCCAGGATTTGATTTAGGGCTTCAGCTTGCGGATTGATGACAGTCATCTGTATTTCTCCTGATGGGGGCAGGGCGCGACTGGGAAATATTCATTCTGTCTGCGTGTGCCACGGTTTGATATTTACGCATATTAATAATTATGCCTCTTAAGTCGTTTCAAATGAAATACTTAAGAAGCACGAAATTACAAAACAGAGACGATGTATGCAACCAAATTGTTTAAACCGAAAGAATTTTCTCTACAGGCAGCGGCTGTCAATCCCGTAGATATCCCTTGGCACAGAGAAGCTCGGCCAGTAGGACGCCGCCGCCCGCTGCGCCGCGCAGTGTGTTATGGGAGAGTGCGACGAATTTGTAGTCGAGCACGCTGTCTGCCCTGAGGCGGCCCACGCTGATGGCCATGCCCTCGCCGGCATGGCGGTCTAATTTGCTTTGCGGCCGGTCTTCATCATCACAGTAGATGAGAAAGGGGGTCGGCGCCGAGGGCAGGTTCAGGTCGGCAATGGGGTTGTTGTAACCCCGGATGGCGTCAATCAGGGCCTGTCTCGTCGGCTTTTTTTTGAAGGAGACGTGGGTGACGGCCAGGTGGCCGTTAGAGACGGGGACGCGGACGCAGGTGGCTGATATCTTGGGCGTATCAGGGAGCACCAGCCCCTCCTTGCCCAGTGTGCCCCAGACCCTGAGCGGCTCACGTTCAGATTTATCCTCTTCGCCGCCGATCAGCGGGATGACATTGTCCTGCATTTCCGGCCACTGGGCCACGGTTTTCCCTGCGCCGGAAACGGCTTGATAGGTGGCTGTGATCACCTGTTGCGGCTCAAACTGCTGCCAGGCATGCAGCACCGGCACATAGGACTGTATGGAACAGTTGGACTTGACGGCAATCAGGCCGCGCTCCCACTGACGGCGCTGCCGCTGCCACTCGATCAGTTTCAGGTGCTCGGGATTCACTTCGGGGATGACCATGGGGACATCCTCTGTCCAGCGGTGGGCGGAGTTGTTGGAGACCACAGCCACACCGGCTTCAGCATAGTGTTCTTCCAGAAGCTTCACCGCCGCTTTCTCCAGGTTAACTGCAGAAAAGACCAGCCGTACACTGGCTGCCACAGCTTGAATGTCTTGTTCGGCGTCCAGCAGAATGAGATCGGCCAGGGCGGTGGACTGCAGTGTAAAACCGTGACGTTGATTCAGAACGTCGCCGAGCCGGCTGCCCGCTGAACGGGATGAGGCCGCCACACAGCTGAGTTTGAACCAGGGGTGGTGTTCCAGTCGTTTTATGAGCTGATGCCCCACAGTACCGGTGGCGCCAATGATTCCAACAGGAATGCGGGATTGCGTGGTTTGATGCATGTGCTATTTTCTCCAGCGTCAAAATGGTTTGATGAGGTTAATGTAAAAAAAAACGATCTTTTACCAAAGGATATTCGCAGGAATGAGATTTTTATTCCATGGTTGAAATACGGTCAATTGGGCTTTTTTCGGCTAGCAAGTGCAGCTTTTGAGTGAAATTCAAGAATGTTTTAAGTGTCTGTAAAAAAAAGGTTTGGGGTGTCTATAAATTGAATGGCATTTTTTTTGCGTTTGGGGCCAACGCATAACTCTACTGTTGAAGACGGACCTCGGGAGGAAACATATCATGAAAACGCGAACCTTTCGCGACATGATCACAAAATTGCTGATTCCTTTTGTTGTATTGCCTGTGGCCTTGGCCATTGGGCAGACGACAAAATACGTTTTGCCGCTGGGCAACTCCATTACGCTGGGCAAGAGTAATTCCCAGCTGCCCGCGCAAAATGCCGGCGATTATGAATCGCATGGATATAGAGGCTATCTCTATCAGCTGGTCAATACAGGGATTCCGGATTATACTCTGGAATTTACCGGGCCGGGTGATGGCTATCGTGGGCTGACAAAGGACAATTATGGTGTGGATCCCTATCGTGGCTGGTTTAAAGACGGCGCCGTGATTGCAGATTTTCTGCCTTCCATCGACGGCAGCGCCGCAGGGGAGCTTGATGTGGTTGCCGTGCTCGATGAATTGGCGACATTAAACAGAAAACCCAACTATGTTACATTGCATATCGGTACCAATGATATCGGCGGGCTGGGGCTTTTGGAGAATACGGCCTTGATCGGACACCATGATTCACCTGGCACGGTGATGCACGACCTCAAGGTGCTGGTGAAAGAATTGTTGGAATGGGACTCTCAGTATATCGAGCAGGTCTTTCTCTGTAAGATCATTCCCCGTGCGCCCATTAATGAATTTCCCGGCGTCAATGCCAATATCCAGGATTTCAACCGCAAGATTGATGATCTGTTCGCGGACTTTTTTCAGCTGAATTATAACGGCAAGGTCACGCTGGTGGATATGTATTCGCCATTCTACGCGGCCCAGGGCGTCTACTACACCGCCGATGATCAACCCGGCACTTCCGATGATCATGTGCATCCCTCGCTGGCCGGTTATGAAGCCATGGCCAATCAGTATGCCGATTATCTGGTGGATTATCTCTCCAAACCGCTGCTGGAGCAGTTTAACCTGACCGACGGCATACAACTCAGCAGCCTGCCCGGCGGTGATGATCCTCAGAACAACAACAAGGGATGGAGCGCCACCACCACGCTGATGGTCAGCAACCCGCAGGGATCTGTGGATGGCGGCCTCTACTGTACGGCCGGTGACAACGCCTGGAACCATATTGCCCTCTGGGACTCGACGCAGGGGTTGAACTCAGCCACCATTCGTATTCATGGAACGTCTACCTACTCACAGGGTGTCGGCGTGCTGGTGGGTATGAGCAGCAATGATGTCACCGCTTCTCCCGGCGGATATATGGTGTTTGTCCACCCTGAAAATCGTGCAGAGGTGTATGTCTATGACGGCCGCTTTGCCAACCCCATCCGTTCCAAGGTGGGTGAGGCGCCGATGACCAGTCTGGTGGCCGGAGACGTACTGACAGTCTCCTACGAAAAAGGCACAGACAAAAACGCCATATTTGTTTCCAAGAACAGCGGAACGGGGATTCCGATTGTCCCCTCTATTCAACTGCTGAACAGTAATACAAATTACTATTGCGGTTTGATTTTCCGCGGAGCGGTGAACAACAATCTTGCCGTGGGAAGCGATCTCCGATTGGATTATTTCAGGGGTGAGAACAAGCGTATCGACTTGATTGGACCCGATGAGATTACCCTGGACCTCTTGGCGGCTGCCACCACCAACAGCACCATGACACTGAACTGGACGGCCGTGGGTGATGACGGCGGCGCCGATTCACAGGACCCGGCCAGCAGCTACGACCTGCGCTACTCCATGCATCCCATTGTCAGTGAAACTGATTTTGAGAATGCCAATATCGTGGGTGGCCTTCAGCCGCCTCAAGATCCCGGAACCACGGAGACCGTGGTTGTAAAGGGCCTGCTCTCGGGCGTGACCTATTACTACGCCATTCAGGTCACCGATGATTACGGCAACAAAAGCCCCATCTCCTCGGCTGTGTCCGGCACCACGACCACAGAACGCACCAGTGTAGAGGTGTTCTCCAATGTCGACAACTGGAAGGTGAATACCTCAGAGTACGGCATTGACGGGGCCACCGGTGATCTGGTGAACCGTTTTGACCAAAGTGGCGCCGACCGCTGGGGCGGCATCGCAGTTTACAAGGCAGTGCGGAACCCCAACCTGGTCAAACTGGTCTGGGGTAACAGCGTTACCAATCCGGTACGTGCTGATGGCGATGATGATAATGATGAGCTTGAAAACGGCGGTATCATCATGATGGCCAGCGACACCTCGCTTCAGGCCGAGGCCTATTTTATCTTTGTACGGACGCGCCATCAGAAAGTATATCTCTTTGAGACCTACTGGGATCAGGATACTGATTCACGGAAGATGCGCTTCCTTGACGCCACCACCTATGACTATGAGAATGTAGGGGCCTACCCCGCCGCCGGCGATACGCTGGCTGTGGTGGCAGATAATTCCTCAGACTACTACACCAAGTTTGATGTCTATGTGGGCCTGAACAATGATGATATCAAGTCGGCCACCCGTGTCTCGCTCTACGACACGCGTGACAGCGCCCAGCGCCTGGGACAGAACGGCTCCTATTACGCTGGACTGCTGCTGTCTCGATACGCCTCCACGGCCAGCCGCGACAACAGCGTGAAGGCCTTTATCACCACCAGTCCGCAGGCGGAGATCTCCGGACTGCAGGCGATGACGGCCACCACCGGGCTCTCTGGCACGGTCAATGCTGAACTGCCCGATTCGATCCGTGTGCGTGTTGAAGATCAGAATGGCCTGCCAGTGCCGGGCATTCCCATTTTCTTTGATGTGTCAGACGGCTTTGGCACCATCAGCACACCTTATACAGAAGACGGGCGTATTCGTCTGGAGGCGGAGTGGGGGAATCCCATCTCACCCATGATCTCCTTTGATGACAATTCAGCCTCGGGTGATGAGTATATCGCCTCCATACAGCATGGCGGTACACCGCGCGGCTATGCCACCTACACCTTCAAGGTGACGCAGGCCGGCACCTATTATTTCTGGGGACGTGTCCGGAATGTGGCCTATCCCCCCACGGCGTCGCGCTATGTGCTGGGGTTTGAGCTGGTGGGACTGGATCCTGTGGGCGGTGTGACCTGGGAGGTTTTGAGTGATGAAACCATCTCCGGAGATTGGCAGTGGGACGCGGTTCAGCAGGGCTCCGGCCAGGCGCCGCACTCCCATCTCCTGACGCCCGGGACGTATACCTTTAAAATCCATACGGCCCATCGTGATGTCTGGCTGGATAAACTGATTGTGACCAATGAGAGTCCCAATATCTGGCGGCCCACAGGCGCAGAGGTGGCGGATGTGAAACTCTCTGATGCCGACGGTGAGGCCGCGGTCGCCTGGACGCTGGGGACAGTGGCCGATGACTTGAGCACGGCTGGTGCCAATGAGGGGCTGAACCGCCTTGATGCCTGGACATTCGGCTCTGACGCGCCGCTCACTTTCAGCGTGACCGGTCAGGCCGGTGCGGCCGCCTCCATCGTCGATGACAGCGTCACCCTGGAGGGTACCTCTGGAGACACGCTCACCATGCGTGTTCTGGTTCACGATGAGTTTGATAACAAGAAGTTCAACCAAGGCGTGACCTTTGCGGTGACGCAGGGTGACGGGGCCTTGCTTGCAGGCCATGACTCGCGGCTCACTGACGAAGGCGGTGTTGCCACGGCACGTATTGTCCTGGGCGCCGAGGATTCTGTGAAAGTCGATGCCTATTATGATGCCAACGGTCCCAAGGTGACCATGACAGCCTATGTAACTCAGGGCAATGTCAGTGAATTGATCAGCCAGACACAGAACCGCAATCTGCATGTGGACAGCACGTTCACAGACTATCTTCGCGTGCTTGTCAGGGGGAATGACGGGCTGCCTGTTGCCACCAGTATGCCGGTGCAGTTCGTGGTTCAGGACAATATCGGCTCCAAGGTCAACGGCGCCTCCTCCGCCACCGTGTGGACGGATGTCAACGGCATTGCCGTGGCCAATCTCGAGACCGGCAGCATGGCCGGCATTGCCCATGTCAACGCCAGAACGGCGGGACGTACAGTGGTGGTCGCCCAGGATTCTGTCTTCTACACAGCTGCCCATATGAGCCGCCCGGCGGGTGCAGGCGGCCAGGAAGTGCTGGCTCCCGGACAGCTTTCGCATTATCCCATCAAGGTTTATGTGGCGGATCATCCCAACTGGAATCCGGTGAAGAATTTTCCTGTCCGTTTTACAATTACTGATACAGAAAGCGGCTTTACCCTTGAAAGCAGCGGCGCCACCACCATGGTGGTTAACACCAATACCCTGGGCTTTGCCGAGGTTAAAGTACGTGCCGGTGCGTTTCATGGGGCGGAGTCGACATTTGAGGATATTGTAATCGCAACGGCTGACAATGGTTTTGGCCAGGCCATTCCTTCGCCGCAGCATTTTACATTTTATGTGAAATCAGAGGCGTATCGCCTGAATAAGATGAGCCTGACACCCACCGATACCACCGGTGTTGTGGGTGAGATGATCGGTCCGTTGAAGGTGCAGCTGCTCAAAGCCAATGGATTGCCCATGGCAGGCCAGCAGATTGTTTTTGAGCGAAAAACCGGCAACGGCAGTTTCAATCCTGAGACAAAGCTGGCCAAGAAAATTGTACAGGCCGATGCCAATGGCATGGCCTCCACCAATTACTGGCTCGGCTCCTTTGCAGGCCCCGACTCCAACTTTATCGAGGTGTATTCCGAGAACTACGACCTGCATATCTCGGTCAGTTACAACTGCCTGGCCCAATCCTCTGTGGGGGATACACTATACGCCTTGAGCGCCACTTCGTTAACCGGTGTGGTGGGTTCTCTGCAGTCGGTCAAGGTCAAGGTGGTGGATCAGCAGAACAATCCGGTTGAAGATGAATTGGTGCGCTTTGCCATCACACAGGGCAGCAATGCCGCTGTGGGCAGCGGCACGGCGGATCAGGAGCAGTCGATCAGCACCAACAGCAAGGGTGAGGCGGTTGTGGCCTGGACACTGGGCACCACAGCCGGAACATCGCTGAATCAGTTGCAGGCTTCGGCGCATAATGGCAACTATCTCCTGAAGGGTTCGCCGGTGACCTTTACGGCCAGTACGCAGGCCGATGCGGTGAGCCTGACACGCTCTGAGCTGACGGCCACCAGTCCTATCATGGTCGGTCCCAGTCAGAACAGTGAGATCATTGTGACGCTGCGTGACAAATACGGCAATCCCGTACCGGATCAGGCGGTTGAGATCTGTGTGATCGGCGGCGCCAATAACTTCCCGTCCAAACAGACACAGGCCAGTGATGACAGTGGTCAGGCCAAGGGATTCCTCTACTCCACTTCGGCCGGTGATCGTATCATCAAGGCCGTGGTGGGCGGCGATACACTCTCGGCCACCGCTGAGGTGATCTTCCTGGCGGGCAATGCTGCGCAGCTGGTGGAGCATGCGGGCAATGAGCAGAGCGGCAATATCAATACCGTGCTTCAGAACGCCTTTGAGGTGCGCGTCACCGATGGTGACGGCAATCCGGTTCAATTCGGTCCGGTTTATTTTACCGCATCCGGGAACGCCGGTGAGGTGGTTGAGGAACAACCCATTGTCACCGATGCGGACGGTTTTGCCCGTGCCCACTTTAAAATGGGATCCACAGTGGGGCGTTATGCGGCAGTGCAGGTCTCCAATCCCAACCTGTCCAACAAACCCACGTTCTGGGTGACAGGCACCAATAAAGCCGCCTACAGCATCTGGTATGCCGACGGTGTTGAGACCGAGCTTGAAGGGGCGGCCGGTGCGCCCAGTCCCCCCATGGTTGTCCAGGTGAATGATGAAAATGGCCTGCCCGTGGCGGGTGAAGACGTGACCTTTACAGTGAATGTCGATGAGGGAAGTAACGGGGAGATTATTGGTGACCGCACTGTCCCGTCCAATGAGTACGGACAGGCCTCTGTGCAATTTAAAATGGATACGCGTTCCGGATTTGAGAGCTGGGTGTACGCGGAAAACGCCTCCGGTTCCGGCAAGGTCTGGTTCAAGGCCACCAGTGTCTCTGGCACGGCCGTCAGGATGACCGCCGTCGGGCCGACGGCCATCACCGGTCAGGTGATTGGCACCACGGTGACCTTGCGAGTCCTGACCTCAGACGCCTATGGCAATCCCATCAGCGGTGAAACCGTGACCTATCACCGGCTCAGCGGCGATGCCGATTTCATCGGCGCCAGCCAGGTGGTGACCAATAGCGAAGGCGAAGCCATCATGCAGGTGCGCCTTGGCACACAGGCCGGCACTGTCAGAATTCAGGCCAGCAGCGCCCTTGAAGGCTCTCCCATCGTCTATGATATTGACTCAAGAACGTCGGAGCAGAACGCCTCGACTTTGTTGAAGCTGCCCGAGGGTGTGGCCACGCTGCACGGGGCTGTCGGGCGTTATCTTCCCGATTCGCTCTTTGCCAGAGTGGTTGATGATTACAATAACCCGGTGGCCAATCAGCCTGTGCTGTTCCGCCTTCTGGACACCAGTCACGGCGGCAGCATCAGCGGTGACGGCCGTGAATATACAGATTCACGCGGCGTGGCTGCGGTGGCCTTCCAGTGCGGCGCATCCGCCAATTTCATCCATCAGGTGGAAGCCCGCTGGGGCAATAAAGTGGTTATCTTTAACGTACAGACTCATACCAATTCCACGTCTCCTGTGCTGGATAAGGATTATATCTCCAGCGTGTACAGTGGCATTGACGAGGGGACGGATCTCTGGATCGACCTCAGGGCCACAGACGCAGACGGCGATGCACTGACCTTTGAGATTGGCGGCGTCTTCCCGCCGGACGGAGCGTATATCGATCCGGTTCCCGGCGACAACCGCGCCACGTTCAAGTGGACGCCTGGCTTCAACCAGGGCCGCGACGACGCCTATGAGCTGCGCCTGCGCGTGGTGGACGGCAAGGGTGGGTTCGATGAAAAGCCCATCAAGGTCTTTGTGCAGAACTTAAACCAGCTGCCGAATATCGATGCCACCACGCCCAATACCAATGACATACAGGCCGTGTCCGGTCAGACCGTGGTCTTTGAGGTCTATGCCTCCGATCCAGACGGTGACCCCCTGGTCTATACCTGGAAAATTGATGGCGTGCCGGTCAGCAACAACTCGGCGGTGTATCATCATATCACGCCGGTCACCGATTCTGACCTGACGCAGATTGTCGACGTAGAGGTCAGCGATGGGGCGTTCTCTGTCTCTTATCGCTGGACATTGACCACGACCAGCGCCGTCTCTCTGGCGCAGTTTGCCGCCAATGTGATGGAGAGTGACGGCAGCGTACGCCTGATGTGGAAGACCACGGTGGAGACGCATCACGCCGGTTTTAATGTGCTTCGCAGTCAGAGCCAGAACGGTCAGTATGTCCAGGTCAATGACATGCTGCTGCATCCCGCTGAAGACGGTCAATACATCTTTGAAGACCACGATGTCTTTGCGGGTCAGACCTATTACTATAAGCTCGCCGACGTGGACATGGCGGGGAACAGCCGTGAACACGGTCCCATGCAGGTTCATGTGGCGGCGCCTGAACACTTTGCGCTGATGCAGAACTACCCCAACCCCTTCAACCCGACCACCACAATCCGCTATCAGCTGGCGGAACCGGGGCCGGTGAAGCTGGTGATCTATAACATGATGGGGCAGGTGGTCCGTGAGCTGATAGACACGGCCATGCCCGCCGGATTCTTTACGGTGGAGTGGGATGGCCTGGACAGGCACGGCCGGCAGACCGCCACAGGGCTCTATCTCTATCGTCTGGAGGCCGGTGACAAAGTGAAAGTGAAACGAATGATTAAACTGCATTAGTTTTCGTTGGAGGCTGATACGGTTTGGAAAGGGCATGCCCTCAAGGGGTATGCCCTTTCGGATAATGCAAGGGTAAGCTTGATTGAGACCTGTTTTTATTTTACATTACGGCCTATGAAAAAACAACTGATCTGTCTGTGTCTGATGCTCTGGCCGGGACTGGCCATTTCGAGCACAAAAATATTGCTCATCGGTGATTCCATCACCAAGGGGGTTGGCAGCGTCAATGATCTGGGCTTTCGTGACGAGATCTACTGGCGTCTTCATGAAATGGGCGTACCCGCCAAGCTGGTGGGTTCAGAAGGTGAGTCCCCCTATCGCGGCTGCTTCAGAGCGGGCGCCCATGTGCCTGATTTCTATGTAGGGGACGGCGGCAACGGCTCCATGGATGCCGGGGTTCAGATGAACGCCTATCGTCCGCATGCTGTGGTGATCCACCTGGGCACCAATGATGTCACGGGGCTTCTGCCCATGGGGCCGTACCGGTACTCGGGCACCACCACATTTGCATCGGGGACAGTGGCGGGACAGATGGGGCATTTGCTGGCCTACCTGGCGCGATGGGCAACTGGAGAGAATGACTACTGTCTGCGTCGAATCTATCTCTCAAAGATCATTCCGCGGCCGGGGTATTCATCCAAGATTGATGATTTAATTGCCCAGTATGAAGAGATTGTGGCTGATGCCAATAACGGCAAAATTCCCGGCCTGCCGCCGGGACTGCTGGAGCTGGTCGACCAGAAAACGCCGTTTTATACGGTGACCATGTTAACCAATGATCAGATTCATCCCAACGATGTGGGCTATGCCCAGATGGGCGGCCTCTATGCAGAGGCCATGAAATCTATGCCCATGCATCTTCGCAGTGAGGGGGCCACATCCTTTAGCGGATTGATGGGCGAGACCCTCATGCAGGGGCCACAGGTGAAGGTGAGCAACCTGCGTGGAGAGGCCCAGGCGTCGGTGATTGTGGAGTACAGCGTGCTCTCCGGTGACGCCATACTGCCCGATCCGCCCCGAAGCCTCACCGATGCCAATGGACTGGCCGTGCTTTCGGTGCAGCTGGGGGCCGCGGCCAGCAGTGAAATTCAGGCCAAGGTCAGCGGACTGAAGGATTCAGTGGCCACGTTCACCCTGGTGGCTGAGCGTGGCCTGGAAGTGGCCGGCGTGGTGGAAAGCGCCACCGGCGGCTTTCCCATACCCAATGTGGAGATCTACTGGCGCCAGGGCGCGCGGCGGGTCTGCACCACGGGAGGAGACGGCCATTTTACCTATGCGGGATTTATGACCGGGGCACGGGTCAGTCTGGAAGCCCGGGCGCTCCGGCTGGCCGCAGGGCACGCCTCGGTTCAGGGGTATGATGCCGCACTGACGGCGCAGTTTGCCCTGGGCATGGCACAGCCCTCTGCGGTTGAGCGGCAATCCGCCGATGTGGATGGGGACGGGCGGCTCAGCCTGCGCGATGCGGCGCTGATTGCCCGTTTCGCCGTGGGCATGGATGATGCCGGCTCTGAGGCAGGCACCTGGCGCTTTGCACCCGATTCTCTGGTCTTTGCCCCGTTGATGAGCGATGCCACCGATGCGCAGTGGCAGGGACGCGTGACAGGCGATATCGACGGTTCCTGGCAGGGCGGCGCGGGCAAGGCAGTGGCCGCAGGCCGTCTCAGGCTTGCCCCACTGCCTGATTCGCCGGGTGCTGTGCAGCTGATTGCCGATGAAGCCCTGCTGTCTGTAGAGGGTGTGATCCGTGTTGATGCGGGCACCACGCTCCAGCCGAGACTGTCGGGGGGCATGGCCGCGGGGCAACTGCTCACACACAGGCTTTCGCCTGGCTGCTGGCGTTTTGTCTACTATCACGCCACGCGGCAAAGCGGCGCCATTGTCTTTGCATCGGCCCGGGCGGCAGAAACTGACTGGAACGTTGAATCTCTGTCTCTGGACGGCCGGCCTGCACCGGACCTGACGCTGTCGCTGGCTGTGGCGCTGCCGCAGGCCTGGGCGCTGGGCCCCAATTTCCCCAATCCCTTCAACGGGGAAACGGTGATCTCCGCCACCCTGCCACAACGTTGCAGTATGGAGATTCGCATTCACGATGTGCGTGGCCGGCTGGTCCGTCGTTTGCTGAAAAATGAGGCGGGTCCAGGGCTTGAGCGTGTGCCCTGGGATGGGCGTGATGAAAATGGTCAAGTCTTGCCCAGTGGTGTCTATTTGGCGGTCATGCGTGCCGGTAGCCGGTTGATGACATTGAAGATGCAGTTGTTGAAATAGCGGGATGAACCTTTAATCGGACAGATGCTCAATGAATAAGTTTTTCAGAGTTTGCTTCATCGTCTTTGTTCTGGGGCTGGGGTTAGGGCAGGCCCAGTCGCCGCATAATGTAGTGGGCCGCCTGACATTGGAAAACGGCAGTGCGCCGGCCAGTGCCTCCTTCTCCGCCTATGTGGTGGGGCGGGAGAGCGATGTATTGACACAGGCTTCAGTGGGGTGTGGCTACACTTCAAGCGGCGGCATCTGGTGGGTGCAGACCCGTAATTTTGCCGGTGGTTGGAGTACCGGCGAGGTGCTTCATGTGACCTTCAGTGAGAGCGGCGGGGCCACGGGCACCATTGAAACCACCTTGACTTCAGATCCTCAGGACGATGCCGGGACCACGGTGCTCACCAATCCCGCCCATGAAGCCCGGCTGTCCGTCAGTGATTTCAGCGTGGCCAGGGGGACCAACTTTTTGCTGCCGGTGGCCATGACCGGTCTGGGTGTGGCCGATTCAGTCATCGCCTATGAATTGACATTGACTTTCGATACCGATGTGCTGCTCCCGCTGGGCGGCGACGCCGCGGGCACCATGACGGCCAACTGGGGCAGCGTCTATGCCACCCCTGGAGACGGAGAGCTGGTGCTGGGCGGCTTCACCACCAACCAGACGGCCACAAGGCTGGTGGCTGACGGCGGTGTGCTGGTCAACGCCTCCTTTCAGGCCCAGGGCCTGCCGGACAGCCAGACCTCAGAAACCTCGCTGGTCCGTCTGGAGAGCGCTGTGATTTATACATTAGACGCCACCATTGTGGTCTCTCACACCCGAACCGGCGCCGTGACCGTGACCAGCGGCGCCGCGCCCACCTGGCGCTCCATTACGTTGCAGCCCAGTTGGAATCTGGTGAGCCTGGGCATTGCGCCGGACCCCAACACCATCCCGGAAATCTTCAATGGCCTGGATATCGACTATGCCTATGGCTATATCTCTGGCCAGGGCCCGCGTACCTGGAGCAGCTCTCGGCCCTCGTTTCTCAACGACCTTTTATTGATGGACGGCCTGAAAGGCTACTGGGTGAAGTCGGTGTCGGCCAGTGCGGAAAATTGGAATGTCAGTGGTGTGGCCATTCCCGTGGATACACCAATTCCACTGGCTTCGGGTTGGAACCTGATTGGCTATCTCCCCAGTGTGGCGGATCAGATTGGTCATGCGTTGACCACGCTGGGTACGCATTACTTACAGGTCCTGGAATATTATGACCATGCCTATAAGACTTGGGCGCGCAGTCGGCCGTCTTTTCTCAACGATCTGGTTAATATGAGCCCAACGCGCGGCTATTGGGTCAAACTGGATGAGGCCGCGACATTGGCCTATCCAACAAGCGGCTACTCGATTGCCAAGCCCCTGGCACAAGACGAACAAGCCGTTGCTGCCGGGCCGGCCCAGCCCCAGAGCTGTGATTTCTGGGCGTTCCAGCCAGGAGAATTGACCCCTGGCGATTCGATCAAGGTTTATGATCAGAGCGGCGTACTCTGCGGCGATACCACGGTCACGGCGGAGGGGGGCTTTCTGCTTCACGTGATCGGCGATGACAGTCAGACCGAAGATGATGAGGGTGCTGAAGAAGGAGAACTGTTGCGGTTTACCGTGAATGGTCATGAGGTGGTGGTCAAGGGCACTTCTGAAAATCATAGCGATGTGATCCAGGACGAGGTGGCGCCGGTTTTTGAGCCGATGGGCAATAAACGCATTGAGCTTGATCTTTCGGGCTCCTCAGTCTCTGATGCATCGGAGGGTCCGGAATATTGGGAGCTTTTGGAAAATTATCCCAATCCCTTTAATGGGGGGACATCTATCCTAATCTCACTGAGGCAATCTCAGCGAATTTCACTTATACTCTATGACGCGTTAGGGCGTATGGTAAGAAAAATACTTAGTGATGAGAAGATGGCTAGTGGAACACATCGATTATTCTGGGACTGTCGTGATGAGAGCGGGCAGTTAGTAGCAACAGGTGTGTATATTGCTATGTTAGTACGTAATGGCGAGCGGGTTACAAAAAAAATTCTCTATCTACGCTGATGGGGTGAAATCGACGGTTTGCTTTAGGAAAGAGATCAAGCTATGCCAAACAAAATCAATGGTTATGTCGCCGCTTTCTTTATGTTTCTTGTGGTTACATCCTACGCACAAGAACGTATTTGTGAGTTTTGGGGTACCGCTACTGTGCGTGGGGTGTTGGTTTCCAACGATGCGACTGTCACGGCTTATGATGAAGGGGGGCAGAAATGTGGTACATCTGAGCCTGGGAATATACAAGGTGGTATTTATGGCATACGTGTCTTCGGTGATGATCCCACAACAACAGAAGATGAAGGCGCTTCACTTGGTGATCATATAACTTTTAGAATTAATAATGAATTGGCCAATGTGGTAAGTGGGTCTCCCGTGTGGATTTATTCTGGAGTAGCTGGCGAAGTCGTTGAATGCAACATCGCCGTGCCTGACGTGCCGCCCAGCGCCAGTGTGGGCGGACCGTATTCGGGCAGCGAGGGCGCGGCAATCAGTTTTAACGGCTCCGGTTCCACAGGCGCAGTGCGATATAACTGGGATTTTGGGAATGGTGAAACGGCTACAACTACAGAGGCTAGTTATACATACGTCGATGGCTACGCGGACAACGGCACGTACACCGTCACGCTGACCGTGGAGAACAACTCGGGGCAGAGCGATACGGAGAGCACTTCGGTGACCGTGTCCAACGTCAATCCCGTGGTCAATGGTGGCGGCAATAAAAGCGGCGCCGAGGGCGGCAGCATCGCCTTTGCTGGAAGCTTTACCGATGCGGGCAGTGCAGACACGCACACCTACAGCTGGAATTTTGGGGATGGCAACACTTCCCCCTCGCTCTCAACCAGCCATAGCTACGTGCAGAACGGCAGCTACACCGCCACCTTGACGGTTACCGACGATGACGGCGGCCAGGGCAGCAGCTCGGTCACGGTGACGGTGAACAATGTGGCGCCGCAGTCTGTGAGTGCGGGCAGCGACAAGTCGGCCAACGAGGGCAGCAGTATTGCCTTCTCCGGCAGCGCCACCGATCCCGGCGCCGATGATGTGTTGACCTATAGCTGGAATTTTGGCGATGGGCAGTCGGCTACGGGCCGCAATGTCAATCACGCCTATGCCGATAATGGCAGCTACACGGTCACGCTCACCGTCTCTGATGGCGACGATCAGTCCACAGATCAGATCACGGCCACCATTGCCAATGTGGCGCCGGTGGCCAGTGCCGGCGGGCCCTATCAGGCCGTGGTGAACATACCCATACAGTTTCAGGGCGGCGTCACCGATCAGGGCAGCGGCGATACGCATACCTTTGAGTGGGACCTGGACAACGACGGCAGCTATGACGATCATACGGGGCAGTTCCCCACGCAGACATACAACTCAGAAGCCACACATACTATTGGCGTGCGCGTGACAGATGACGACGGGGCGTCTTCAACCGCCTCGACCACGGTGAATGTCATCACCGGCGTGCCCATCACCATCACCACCACGCATGAATCGGCGGGGCTGAATATTATTGTCAACGGCCAGGTCTATACGGCGCCGCAGACGCTGCTCTTCAATCCCGGTCAGCAGGTGACGCTGGAGGCCCCTTATGATCAGGCGGCCGGCTATGGACATCGCTATCATTTCTATGCGTGGTCAGAGGGCGGTACGCGCGTAAAGACCATCACGGTTCCTGCATCGCCCACCACGTACAGGGCCAGATACGCCGAGCAGTTTTTTCTGAATATTGAGACCGGCGGGGTCAATGCCAGCCACTCCGGTGAAGGCTGGTATGAAGCCGGCAGCGAGGTCTCCATTGATGTGGATGCGGCCGTGCTGGGCGGCGAGGGACAGACGCGTTATACCTTTGCCTCCTGGCAGGGGACGGGTTCCGGCTCGTACACCGGCGGCAACCGGACGGCCCAGGTGACCATGTACGGCGCTGTGGACCAGGTGGTACAGTGGAGTGAAGAGTATTATCTTGAGGTGGCCACGGCCTATGGCGAGGCCACCGGCGAGGGCTGGTATCAGCCCGGCGCCCAGGTGGAGATTGGCATTACCACCAATATAGACGCTGAAGAGGGAACACGTCTGGCCTTTCAGGGCTGGACCGGCGCAGGCGCGGGCTCGTACACCGGTCCGGCCAATCCCGCCACAGTGACCATGAACGGCCCCATTGTGGAGACGGCGGTCTGGAAGACAGAGCACAGGCTGGATCTGGTCTCGGAGTACGGCGTGCCCACAGGCGGCGGCTGGTACACAGCCGGCAGTACGGCAGAGGTCTCTATCGACCCCTCTGTGGAGGCCGGGGAGAACACACGCATACAGTTCAAGCGCTGGATGGGTGTCGGTACCGGCGCCTACACGGGTACGGCATCGTCATTCAGCATTGTGATACAGGGGCCGGTCACGGAGACGGCGGAGTGGCATGAGCAGCATCTGGTTGAGGTGGTCTCAGTGCGGGGCAACCCCCTGGGCGGCGGCTGGGTGGACGAGGGACAGCTGGTGACCCTCTCCGTGGATTCCGCTGTGGCGGTGAGCAATGAGATTCGTTATCAATTCGCGGCCTGGGCCGGGACGGGCATTGGCAGTTATACCGGAACAGAGCGTATTGTGGATATCCTTGTGGGCGGTCCCATCCGTCAGGAGGCGAGCTGGCGGGAGCAGTATTATCTCACCACATCGGCAACCCCGGCAAACGGCGGCACCATTGTTGAATTCCCACCGCCGGGCGGCTGGGCAGACGCAGGCAGCACCGTGCAGCTCACGGCTGTCGGCAATGGGTCTGAGAATTACGGTTTCCTGAACTGGCTGGGTGACGCCACAGGCGTGAGTAATCCCCTGTCGCTCTTGATGAACAGCCCCAAACAGGTGACGGCGGAATTCACCCAGGGCGATGTACGTATTCTGACTGATCCCGTCGGTTTAAGGCTTTCCATCGATGATGTGGAGCAGATCACGCCCGTGGTGACCAACTGGGCCATTGGCGAGACGCATACGCTGGGCGCCATCAGCCCGCAGGGCGACGATGTCTCGACGCGCTTTGCCTTCCGCTCCTGGAGCGACGGCGGCGCGGCCACGCACGACGTGACCATTGCGGCCTCGCCCAGCAGTTATACGGCCTTCTTTGATGCCTCCTATTTTGTGACGCTGGAATCGGATTTTGGCACTCCGGTGGGTTCCGGCTGGTATGCCGGCGGCACCCAGGTGGAGATCTCTGTGGACAGCCTTGTCATGGAGGGGGTGCAGATCCGGCGGCGCTTTACCGGTTGGGTCGGTTCGGGCAGCGGCGCCGTGACAACCACCTCGCGAACCTTTACGCTTGAGGTCGCCAGCGCCGTTACCGAGCGTGCAGAATGGACGCATGAATTTAAGCTGGAGACGCCTGTCTTTCCCAGCGGTTTGAATCAGGTCCGTGTCGAGGCCGATCCGCCAGGGCCCTGGTATGCGCCGGGCACTACGGTGCAGTTGACGGCCATCGTAGAAAATCCTGAATATTCTTTCACCGGCTGGAGTGGCGATGTGGAGGGTGAGTCGGCCACTGTCGATGTGGTGGTGCAGGGGCCCATGACGGCCACTGCCAATTTCTATGCGCCCAATTCACCCCCTGAGATTATCGCTTTTCCCACGTTGTACCTCATTGAAGACGTGCCCTACCAGCGGAGTTTTGACTGGCTGGCCCAGTATGTCAAGGATATCAATGACGGCATAGACGGCCTGACCATCACCATTGACGGTGGCGACTCTTTAGAGGCGGTGATCGATAGCGACGCCAGGCAGGTTCGGCTGCTCTCCAGGGCGAACTGGCACGGTGAAGGGGTGTTCAGCATCCAGGTGGCCGATCCCCAGGGCGTGACTGCCCAGGCGCAGGTCAATGTGGTGGTGGTGCCTGTGGACGATCCCCCCGGTGATTTTCTGCTGATCTCGCCGGCACACGAAACGGTTTTCGATGAGTGGTCTTGGAGCACGGAATTCAAGTGGCGCCGGTCTGAAAATGTGGATGAAGGCGACACGATTACCTATAATTTTTATTTCAGTCCCAATGCCTCGCTCTCAGGGGCCGGCACTTTTGCGGTGACCTTTCTGGCCGATACGTCGGTGCTGCTCAACGTGCAGCAAACCGGCGATTACTACTGGGGTGTCTGGGCCGAGGACAAGCAGAAACAGCGCACGCGCTGCACGGCCATTCATAAGATTGTACTGACTACATCAGACGTGAAAGAGGTTGATTCTGCGCTGCCCGATGCATTTCAGCTTCATCAGAATTATCCCAATCCCTTTAACCCGGAGACCACCATTCGTTACAGCGTTGCCCGCGCCGGACGTGTCAATCTGACGGTTTATGATCTCCTGGGACGTGAGGTGCAGGTGCTCTTTGACGGCGCGGCCATGCCGGGGACGTATGAGGCCGTCTGGACAGGTGTGAACGCCTCCGGGCTGGAGCTCCCCACGGGGATGTATTTTGTGCGGATACAGGCAGACGGCTTCACGGATCAGCGAAAGATGCTGCTGCTGCGTTAGCTTCCAGATTTATCATCGCTATTTTTATGGCGCCTCTTTAACGGGGCGCCTTTTTTTTGTGCGATGATTGACGTTTGTTCTGCAGAGGCGGGAGCCTCTGCAGGGCGTGGTCTCCGGGTCTGTGGGAACGGGTGAAGAGGCGCATTGGGGCATCGAACTGTCGTTCTGCGAATGGTAGAAATGGCATTGGGGCGCCGGTCTGTCGTTCTGCGAATGGTAGAAATGGCATTGGGGCGCCGAACTGTCGTTCTGCGAATGGTAGAAATGGTATTGGGGTGCCGGTTTGTCGTTTTGCGAGTGGTAGAAATGGCATTGGGGCGCCGGTTTGTCGTTTTGCGAATGGTAGAAACGGCATTGGGGTGCCGGTCTGTCGTTCTGGAAACAGTAGAAATGATGCCTGGGCAATGGGTTGCGGCTTTATAGACGTATGGAGCAGAGATTGACGTAAAAAAGCGCGGCCCCGATGGTTGCATCGGGGCCGCGCTGAAAAAGCAATGTGTCGGCTGGGCTAGTTTAATTCGATCTGCGCGCCCAGGGTAATGACATAGGCCGTGAATTTATACAAACCGGCATAGTTTTCTGAAACGCCTGTGTTCATGTCAAAGTCATATTCTTCAACGGTGGCGTCTTTGAAGGTGACCCACTCACCGGCCAAGCTCAGGGCCACTTTGCCCATCTGGTAGCCCAGGCCGCCGGTGAAGACATTGCGGCGGTAGGGATCAAGAATGGTGGGGCTCATGGTGGCGTCGGATACGGGGGTGTTCACGGTGTAGAAACCGCCGCGGATGGCCAGCTGGGTGTTGGGTTTGTACTCAAAGCCCACGTTGTATTCCCAGGTGTCATTCCAGTTTTGTTTGAGTGATGTGGTCGCGCCGCTCTCACCTGTGACGTCGATGGTTTCCCAGGCAGCCCAGTTGCTCAGCGAGGCGTCTGCCACCAGGGTCAGCTGCTCAGAGGCCTTGTAGGCAACACCAAAACCCACGGTGTAGGGCAGGGGCAGATCGGCTTCCACATTCTCTTCCATGTGCTGATCGGCGGCGGGGCCGCTGAAGGCGCCAATGAGGGCCATGCCGTCGGCCTGAGAGATCTGTCCGCCCTGGATCATCGCTGTGACGGTGTTGACCACGTCGGCGTTGTAGGGCAGATAATAGGCGGTTTTCATGCTGCCTGAGAGGGCCAGATCACCGGCCACGCGGGCGGAGACGCCCAAAGAAAGTTTTTCGGTGAGGTCGTATTTCAGGCCGGCGTTGAAGCCCCAGGTGGTGCCGTCGCCGTCCAGATTGTTCTCCACAACCATGCGGGTATGGAAGGGCTGGTTGATCATGGGCATGAGCAGACCGGCCAGTGTGGGGTTGGCGGCAATGGCGGGCATGGCAGGGTTGATGGCCAGCTTGGTCAGATCCAATACCATTTTGCCCCAGTAGAAGTTGACGCCCAGACCCACGGAGAGGCGCTCAGAAACCTGATAGGCCACGGTGGGCTGAATGGTGATGACCTGATGGTCACTGTAATTCTCGTATTTCTTTTTCATGGCGTTGGGATTGCCATAGAGGTCGTTGTTTTCGAGCAGGTCCCACTCTGTGCCCAGGCCAAAGGGGGCGTAGACGCCGAGACCCAGTGTGAGTTTCTCACTGGCTTTGTAGAAGATGCTCATGGCCGGCACCACAAAATTGCGGTCTTTGGCGTCGGTTTCGGTCAAATTCATCAGGCCGGAGGGCATCATCTCCATGGGGTAGGAGTTGGCTGTGTAGGAGCCGCGGGGGGCAATGAAACCGGTGGAAAAACCAATGGTCCATTTGCTTTGAAGCTGGGTGAGGCCGGCGGGGTTGAAGTAGACGGCACTCCAGTCATCGGCCAGGCCGCGAAAGGCGCTGCCCATGGCTGTGGAGCGTGCACCCACAGTACCAATCTGTGTGCCGTTGCTGGCAAAAAGGGATACAGCCATCAGTGTCAGCAGCAGGGCTGCCATAAAGGGTTGACGACGATTCATTCCATTCCTCCTTCTCAGGTTCAGTTGTGCGGAAAAGGCGCCGCTTTCACCGCTCTGCACAACGCAGGCGCGGTTGTCGCTCGCATACCTCCTTTAAGCTGTGTTGAAAATGTGACACATCGAAATATTTGAGATAGATTTAATTTAAACATATTTACCTTGTTGTCAACCGATTTCTGCTGCGCATGGCCGTCTTGCTGACCTAAAAAGACCTTGCCGGTGATTCCCGTGTTTTGTATATTGTTAGCGGATAAAAACGAAATTGGGATTCCGGTATGAAAATGCGTGTTTTGATGTGTCTGGCGCTGTTATTGATTTTGAACGGTTGCGCCACCAGTAAAATGGGCTGGAAGCCGCAGCCAGGGGGCGAAGTGCAGCCTGATTCACCGTCCTATGTTGAGGATTTTGATCCTAAAACGCTGCACGGGGATGAACTGATTGTCACAAGGACATTGGCAGAAGACCGGAAAGAGCAGACAGGTAACGACGCCAATACGGTGACAGAGCAGGGTCGATCCGACACCCCGGACGTGACCATGGGATACAGGGTGCAGTTGAAGTCCGGCAAGAATGAATCGGCTATTCTGGAAGAAAAGCAGAAAGCGATGATGAAGTTCAACGTGCCGGTTTATGTGGAGTTTGACACACCGCAGTATAAGCTGCGTATTGGAGATTGTCTGACAGAGTATGAAGCCAACCTGCTTCGAGACAGGGCCCGGAGGAATGGGTATGTGGAGGCATGGCGTGTGCGCTGTCTCGTCAACCGGTCGCCCCAGGCTGATCGCTGATCTCTTATGTAGATTGATTCTCAGGCGGCGTCTTTTGGCAGAAGGACGTCGTTTTTGCTTACATCTTGCCACGGCTTTTCACAGTCGTTTTCAATTTTAATAGCTTCCAAATTATGAACGATGATTTAGATAAAGAGGAGGTCGTATGTCCGGCCACTCCAAATGGAGTACAATTAAGCGTAAAAAAGGGAAACTCGATGCCGCCCGAGGCAAGATTTTTACCAAGTTGATCCGAGAGATCACCACGGCGGCCCGGAATGGTGGCGGTGATGAGGGGTCGAATCCGCGTTTGCGGTCTGCGCTTGTGGCTGCCAAAGCCGCCAATATGCCGATGGCGAATATTGAAAAAGCCATTAAAAAAGGCACGGGTGAGCTGCCTGGTGTGATTTATGAAGAGAAGTCCTATGAGGGCTACGGCCCCGGCGGCGTGGCCATTATGATTGACACGTTGACGGACAACACCAACCGCACCACGGCCGAAGTGAGGCATGCCCTGACCAAGTTTGGCGGTAATCTGGGTGAGACAGGTTGTGTGGGCTGGATGTTTGAATCCAAGGGCCTGATTGCTATTTCTACCGATACGGTGGATGAGGATACATTGATGGACTTGGCACTGGAGGCCGGCGCTGACGACTTCAGTCTGGAAGGCGATGTGTTTGAGATTATAACCGCACCCGAGGCTTTTGATGCGGTGAAGGCCGCCATTGACAATGCCAACATCGAAACCGTCTCGGCAGAGGTGACCAAGATTCCACAAAATACCATCAAGGTAGAGGGCAAGCAGGCCGATATCATCATCCGCGTCATGGATATGCTGGACGATATTGAGGATGTGCAGCAGGTCTATGCCAATTTTGACATGGATGACGAGTAGGGGCGCGGGCCTCATCGATGCGTATTCTGGGAATAGATCCGGGCACGCGCTGTGTGGGTTACGGATTGTTGGATATTAATGCCGGCCGCGGCAGGGCCGTGGATTATGGGGTGATCCATGTGCCCGTCAAGCTGGCATTTGCGGACAAACTTTGTATCATCCACAGAGAGATCACGGCGCTTATTGATAAATTTGAACCGGAGCGGGCCGCCATTGAAGAGACCTATGTGACGCAGAATGCCAAGACCACGCTGCGTCTGGGTCATGCCCGTGGCGTCTTGATGCTGGCCTGTGCACAGAAGGGACTGGCCATCCATGAATATGCGCCACGTTCCATCAAACAGGCGGTTCTGGGCAACGGCGCCGCCTCCAAACAGCAGGTGCAGTTTATGATTTCGCAACTGCTCCGCGTGCCGCAGCAAAGCCTTAAAGAGGATGCGGCCGATGCACTGGCTGCGGCGCTCTGTCACGGCCTGCGGGCTGCAAAGGAGGGTGACTAACGCCCATGATTAGTTTTATCAAAGGGACGCTTGTTGAGAAAAGCCCGACCCGCGTGGTGATAGAAAACCGGGGCATGGGCTTTTCTTTACTGGTTTCGCTGAACACGTCCGAGGCACTGGGCAGTGCCGGTGATGCGGTGATGGCCTATACACATCTCCATCACCGTGAAGACGCCATGCTGCTTTTCGGCTTTGCCACCACAGAGGAACGGGTGCTCTTTGAACTGTTGATCGGCGTCTCTGGCGTGGGTCCCAAACTGGCCCTGGCCATTCTTTCGGGGTTGGCGCCGGCCACATTCTGTGAGGCCGTGTTGCAACAAGATGTGACGCGGCTGACCAAGGCACCGGGTGTGGGTAAGAAGACGGCGGAGCGGCTGGTGCTGGAGCTGAAGGATAAAGTCGGCAAGTTGGCCATGGATCACCCGCTCTCTACGCCCATGGTTGCCGGATCGGTGGCGGATGAGGCCATGATGGCCCTGGTCTCCCTGGGTTTTAAACCCAAACAGGCCGAGGAGCGTGTGGGCAAGGTGCTGAAGGCGGCGCCCTATGCCAGCCTCGAAGAGGTGATCCGCCAGGCGCTGAGCCAGGGCTAAAGTCGTTCATTATTTGGTATAGGCCCGTGGAAATGCCATCGGACAAAAGAGCTGGGAAGACGCCGTCTGCCCCTACAGCAAAATGAATGGAATTGGCCATGGATCAGGATTTCAGACTGACATCCCCCGTCGTATTTGAAGGCGATGAGCTGGACAGGACCCTTCGCCCCAAGGCCCTGGGTGATTTTGTGGGCCAGCGCAAGATGACAGCCAATCTCAAGGTCTTCATTGAGGCGGCCAAGAAGCGCGGCGAGGCTCTGGACCATGTGCTTTTCTACGGCCCACCCGGTCTGGGCAAGACCACGCTGGCCCATATTGTCGCCCATGAACTGGGGTCTGAGATCAAGATGACCTCGGGTCCGGCCCTGGAGCGCCCCGGTGATCTGGCCGGCATTCTGACCAACCTTCAGCCCAATGATGTGCTCTTTATCGATGAAATTCACAGGCTCTCCACGGTGGTCGAAGAGTATCTCTACTCGGCCATGGAGGACTTCCGACTCGATATTGTCATTGACCGCGGCCCCCATGCCCGCTCGGTCACGCTCACACTGCCGCCTTTCACGCTGGTGGGCGCCACCACGCGGGCGGGGCTGCTCACCGCGCCGCTGCGGGCGCGGTTTGGCGTGGTCAACCGGCTGGACTATTACAATCCTGAAGACCTGACGCGCATTGTGGTGCGCTCCGCCCATCTCCTGGAGGTGGAAACCGAACCGTCAGGACTGGTGGAGATTGCCCGGCGTTCGCGCGGGACACCGCGCGTGGCCAACCGCCTGCTGCGCCGTGTGCGCGACTTTGCCCAGGTAGAGGGCGAGGGCGTGATCACAGAGGCCATTGCCGCCTCCAGTCTGGAGCGGCTGGATGTGGACGCCCGCGGCATGGATGAGATGGACAAACGCATTCTCTCCACCATCGTTGAGAAATTTGGCGGCGGGCCCGTGGGCCTCAATACCGTGGCCGTGGCCGTGGGTGAGGACGCCGGCACCATCGAAGAGATCTATGAGCCCTACCTGATTCAGGAGGGCTATTTAAAGCGGACGCCCCGCGGCCGGCAGGTCACGCCTGCGGTGTACACGTTGCTGGGCATCACGCCCGGCCAGACGGCGCAGGAGACACTGTTCGGCGGCTGAGTTTGCCGCCGTATTGCAAGAGGATGTATGAAGTTATCCGATTTTCATTATGATGTGCCTGAAGAGGCCATTGCCCAGCACCCGGCGGTGAAGCGCGGCGACTCGCGTCTCATCGTGCTCGATCGTCAAGAGGCTTCCATCGCCCATCGCCGCTTCACAGATGTGCTGGACTACCTGGAAGAAGGCGATGTGCTGGTGGTCAACGAGACGCAGGTCTTTCCGGCCCGGCTCACCGGGTTGCGCCTGTCCACTGGTGCCCAGGTTGAAATCTTTCTGCTCCGTGAGGTGGAGCCCGATGTCTGGACCACGCTGGTCAAGCCGGCGCGCAAGGCCAAGCTGGGCGACCGTTTTCAGATTGGCGATGCGCTGCACGGCGAGGTGGTCGGCCTGGAAGAGAGTGGCGGCCGCGTGATGCGCTTCAGCTATGAAGGCGACTTCAATCAGATTATCGACAATGTCGGTTCCGTACCGCTGCCGCCGTATATCAAGCGTCAGGCCGAGCCTGAGGATACGGCACGTTATCAGTCGATCTTTGCGGAGAAGCGCGGCGCTGTGGCGGCGCCTACGGCCAACCTCCATTTTGATGAAGCCATCGTGCAGAAGATAGAGGCCAAGGGTGTACAGATTGTCCCTGTCCTGCTTCACGTGGGACTGGGCACGTTCCGGCCTGTCACCGTGGAGGACGTCACCCAGCACAAGATGGACGCCGAGTATTTTGAGGTCTCGCCGGAATCGGCTGAGGCGGTGAATGCGGCGCTGGCGCGGGGCAGCCGCGTGATTGCTGTGGGCACCACGGCCGTGCGCGTGCTGGAGTCGTCTGTGGATGAGGCCGGACGGCTTTTGGCCGGTTCGGGCTGGACGGAGAAGTTTATCTATCCGCCTTATGAATTCAAGATCATCAAGGGGCTGGTCACCAATTTTCATCAGCCGGGCTCCACGTTGATTCTTCTGGTCAGTGCGCTGGGCGGCAAGGATTTTGTGCTCAAGGCCTATAACGAGGCCGTTGAACAGGGCTATCGTTTCTTCTCTTACGGCGATGCCATGCTGATTATCTGATGTAAGAAAGTTTTAGTGTTGAGCTTTATGCGTTAGACAGATTTTAAAGGCGTTTGGTTTTATTAAATAGGTCAGATTCAGAGCCAGATCCTACTTTTTATGGGGCAAAAAGTAGGCAAAAACCCGTTGTGCGGTGGATAGGAACTATCATGCACGGTCGTTTTCATCGAAAACGCATGCCCCTGCCCAGCCCCAAAGGGTGCCTCTTTCTCAGCCCGGCCCGCTGGGGAACGCGGGACGAGGTGTTTCATTTTCATGCCTGCCCCTTTTCAGGTGCGTGATGTTTGGCGGGTAACGATCAAGCCACCGCGCCTTCGGGCCACAGTCCGGCCCGAAACAGGGTAAGTCTCTGTTTGGGTGTATAAGTATGTGGGTAATGCCCCACACGATTCGACATAGAACCTTTTAAATTGAGTTAAAGACCATGAAAATATTGAAAAATATTATGATTCTCCCTGCTGCGGGCAGCGGCAAGCGCATGGGCGCGAATATGCCCAAACAGTTCCTCGCTTTGGCGGGCAAGCCGCTCTTTGTGCACGCCCTGGAGGCGCTGGAGGCGGCCCAGTCTGTTGACGGCGTGGTTGTGGTGATGCCTGAGAATGATCTGCCGCTGGTGCAGGAGCTGATCCGAAGCGTGGGCTTCCGCAAGGTGCTGGGCGTGGTGGACGGCGGTGCGGCGCGACAGGACTCGGTGGCCAACGGCCTCTCTGCCGTGCCTGCAAGCGCCGAGCTCATCGGCGTGCACGACGGCGTGCGCTCGCTGGTGACGCCGGCATTGGTGGACAAAGTCATCGATGCCGCCAAAACGCACGGGGCGGCCGTGCCCTGTCTGCCTGTGGTGGACACGGTGAAGACCGTGGATGGGGACCAGATCGTCCAGACCCTGGACCGGTCCACCCTGGTGCGCGTGCAGACCCCGCAGGTGTTCAAGGCGGAGTGGCTGCGTGAGGCCTATCAGAACGCCGATGCTGAGGGTTTTACAGGCACAGACGACGCCTCGCTGGTGGAGCGGGCCGGGCATGCTGTCTTCCGCGTGGCCGGTGAGGAGAACAACATCAAGATCACCACGCCCATGGATCTGCAGATGGCGCACTGGATTCTGGAGACACGCTGATGCGTATCGGTCTCGGCTATGACATTCACGCCCTGGTTGCGGGGCGCAAGCTGGTGCTGGGCGGTGTGGCCATTCCTTTTGAAAAGGGGCTGCTGGGCCACTCCGACGCCGATGTGCTGGCCCATGCCGTGGCTGACGCCATTCTGGGCGCAGCGGCGCTGGGCGACATTGGCCGTCATTTCCCGGACACCGATCCCGCCTTCAAAGGCGCGGACAGTCTGAAGCTGTTGGCCGAAACCGTGGCCCTTGTCCAAAACGCCGGATACGCCGTGGTCAATGTGGACGCCACAATTGTTGCTGAGGCGCCCAGGCTGGCGCCTTTCAACCTGGCCATGCGCCAGGGACTGGCCGGGGCCATGGGCCTCTCTGTCGACTGCGTTTCCGTGAAGGCCACCACCCACGAGGGTTTTGGGGCCGAAGGGCGCAAAGAGGCCATCTCCTGTCAGGCGGTGGCTTTATTGGAGGCTATCGGCTAATCCATGGACGCCTTAAAGGATTTTTTTTTCTCGCTGAACAGCGGCTGGGGCTACGCCTTTCTCTTTCTGGCCTCTCTGGGTGAGAATCTCTTTCCCCCCATGCCCGGCGATACCTTTGTGGTGCTGGGCGCCTTTCTGGTGGGCCGCGGCCAACTGGCCTGGTGGCCGGCCTACGGCGTGACCACGGCGGGATCGATTGCCGGTTTCATGCTGATCTTCTGGGCCGGGCAGCGCTGGGGGCGGCGGCTGGTGGAGCTGCGCGGCGGCAGGCTCTTCTCGCCCGATCATCTCAGTCAGGTGGACGCCTGGTTTGCACGCTGGGGCTACGGCCTCATCGCGGTGAACCGTTTTCTCTCCGGGTTCAGGGCCGTGGTCTCTCTGGCTGCGGGCATGGCGCGGATGAATCGAAAAAGCGTCTTTGGGTTGGCCCTGCTCAGCTGTCTGGTGTGGAACGCCGCGCTCATGGCCATGGGCCTCTGGGTGGGCGAGCACTGGGAGGCGGTAATGGGCGGTTATCAGAGAATTGCGGCCGGGGTGGTCACCCTGGTCATCCTCTATTTTGCAATCAAAGTATACAGAAAACATAGAAGGACTTGAAGCAGATGTCAGAAGTCAGAACACGATTTGCCCCCAGCCCCACAGGGCTTTTGCATATTGGCAATGCGCGCACGGCCGTCATGAACTGGCTGTTCACGCGGCACAGCGGCGGGAAATTCATCCTCCGTATCGAAGACACCGATGTGGAACGCTCCACTGTTGAATCGGAAACAGCCATCTTAAATGATCTCAAATGGCTGGGACTGGACTGGGACGAGGGCCCGGAGGTGGGCGGCGACTACGCCCCCTATCGCCAGTCTGAGCGGCGCAATCGATATGACGCCGTGGCTCAGACCCTGCTGGATGCGGGCCAGGCCTATCGCTGTTATTGTACGCCTGAGGCGCTGGAGACGCGCCGTGAGGCCATGCGCGCCGCAGGGCAGAACGTGCAGTATGACGGCCAGTGCCGTCATCTCACTGAGGCTGATCGCGAAAAACTGGAGGCCCAGGGCCGCGAGTCTGTCATCCGCTTCAAGGTGGATGCCGACTCTGCCAGTTTTCAGGACCTGATCCGCGAGACCGTGACCTTTCCCGGCGACACCATCGGCGACTTTGTGCTCATGCGCCAGAACGGCATGCCCATGTACAACTTCTGCTGCGTGATAGACGACCATGACATGGCCATCACCCACGTGGTGCGCGGAGACGACCACGTCTCCAATACGCCGCGACAGGTGTTGATCTACCAGGCCATGGGCTGGGACGTGCCTGTGTTCGCTCACACGCCCATGATTCTGGGGCCGGACAAACAGCGGCTCTCCAAACGCCACGGGGCCACCTCGGTGTCGCAGTATGAGGCCGAGGGCTATCTGCCCGAGGCTTTGGTGAATTTCCTCTCGCTGCTCTCCTGGTCCTCGGCCAGCGGCGATGAGATCTTGGACCGCACACGCCTCATCCAAGAGTTTGATTTTGCCCGCGTCTCCAAGTCGGCGGCGGTGTTCGATACAGACAAGCTGCGCTGGATGAACGGCCAGTACATTCGGGCACTTTCGCCAGAGGCCTTTGCTACGGCCATTCAGCCCTTCTTGGTAGAGGCCGGACTGACGCTCTCCGAGGCGCAGATTGCCCTCATCGCCCCGCTGTTCCAGGAGAAGGTGGAGGTGCTCTCGCAGATTGGGGAGAAGGTGTCTGTGCTCTTCCAGGAGCACGCCACCCCTGAGAATGAGGAGGCGGCGGCGCTGATTGGTGAGGAATCGGCCAAGACCGTGTTCCAGACATTCATCGATGAGACTGCGGCCCTGTCCAGCTGGCAGGCCGAGGACTTCAAGGCCGTGATGAAGGCCGTGCAGAAGGCCTCAGGCGTGAAGGGCAAGGGGCTGTGGATGCCGGTGCGCGTGGCTTTGACCGGCCAGGTGCACGGTCCGGATCTCTCGGCCACGGCTGTGTTTTTCGGCCTGGAGAAGTGCCGGCGGCTGATGCAGGAGGCGATCTCGGCGTAGGCAAAAGTAAAAAGTAAAAAGTAAAAAGTAAAAAGTAAAAAGTAAAAAGTGAAGAGCGAAGAGCGAAGAGCAATTGTAACACGGAATACACGGAAAAGAGCCGGAAAGAGCGGTTTTTAATAGGTTGACTGTTGAGCGTTTCCGTCGTTGAATTGTAATGTGGAGAAACCAAGTGCCAAGAGCGGTGGAACCACGGAATACACGGAGAAGAGCCGGAAAAGATCGGGTTTATTGAGTTGACTGCTGAGCGTTTCCGTCGTTCACCTGTCATGTGGGGAAACCACGAACCAAGAGCAATTGAACCACGGAATACACGGAAAAGGGCAGACAGAATTATGTCGGGTATTGCCGGGTGTTTCGATTGAAACCGGAGATGATTCTGTGTCCTTGTTTGTGCCTTGGTGTCTTGGTGGCCAAAATATATTATTGAATCAGAGCGAATCATGAATCTCACAGAGTGGACAGCACTGTTCGGCCATGTCAAGCCGCTGATCGGCATGGTGCATCTGGCGCCGCTGCCGGGCAGCCCGCAGTTCGGCGGGGACTTTTCTGCAGTGATCGACCGCGCCCTGGCCGATGCGGAGGCCATTGCCGCTGGCGGATTTGACGCGGTGATGGTGGAGAACTTTGGCGATGTACCTTTCTTTGGCGAGTGTGTTCCCCCGGTGACTGTGGCGGCCATGACGCAGGTGGTGGACCGCCTCTGCACGGCCGTAGATCGGCCCGTGGGCGTGAATGTACTGCGCAACGATGCGCGGGCCGCGCTCTCCATCGCCTCGGTCACTGACGCCGCCTTCATCCGCGTCAACGTGCACACCGGGGTCACGGCCACGGATCAGGGGATTCTGAACGGCCGGGCCGCCGACACCCTTCGCCTGAGACAGACCCTGGGTTGTGATGTGAAGATTCTGGCCGATGTCTTTGTCAAGCATGGCCATCCATTGGATCAGGACAACATCGCCGCCGCAGCCAAAGACTGCGCCCTGCGCGGACTGGCCGACGGCCTCATTGTCACCGGCATCGGCACCGGTGCGGGCATCGATCTCTCGGATTTAAAGGCGGTGCGCAGCGCCCTGCCCGAGCACGCCGTGTTGGGCGGCTCCGGCGTGTCGGAGGCCTCTGCCTGGGAGATCCTTGCATTGGCCGACGGCGCCATTGTGGGCACCTCCATCAAGGTGGACGGTCGGGTCGACCGGCCCGTGGACAGAGAACGGGTGCGTCGTCTGGTAGCCATTCGGAATCAAGTGTTGGCACAATAGCCTTGCGACTGTCCTGCAGAAAATTTGATATGATACGTCATTGTCGATACATCATGATATCGCTTGGCTTGTTGGCGGCGCTGCCGCTGGCCGCAGAGCGCATCGGTTCATTCCCTGTTCCAGAGGGGTTGGAACTGCGCGTGCAGTTCTGGGTCAACGTCTATTCGCGTTACACCCTGGATCAGCGAGTGATCCACGATCGTGACAAGCCTGAGCGCATCTACGCCGTGGTTAATCTGCGCGATCACTATCCCACGGGACGTATCTCCCGGAAGATGGTGGGGGCCGTGACCGGACCGGAGAAACGACGCATTGCCGCGCAGCTGAAACGGCTGGCCTCGGGCCGGCTAACAGCAGATCAGATGACCCCGGAATTGAAGCGTCTGGCCGCGCTCTTTGGCCCGGACGCCAAATTATCGGCCTTTAAAAAAGCGGCGACCCGGGTGCATGTGCAGCGTGGGGCGCGGGAGTCTTTTGCAGAGGGCTTGATACGATCGGGTCAATATATTGAGGCCATGCGGCGGATTTTTAGGCAGCGTGGTTTGCCTGAGGATCTGGTCTATCTGGCCCATGTGGAGTCGTCGTTCAATGCCCATGCCCGTTCCTCGGCCGGGGCCGTGGGGCTCTGGCAGTTCACCCGTCAGGGGGGGAGCAAGTATTTCTCCATGGCCGACGATGTCGATCAGCGCCGCGACCCGCTGATGGCGACGGCCGCAGCGGCCCGTGAGCTGGCCATGCTGCGCGGTCATCTGGGGTCCTGGCCGCTGGCCGTGACCGCCTACAACGTGGGCCGTTACGGCGTGGAGCGCGCTGCCAGGCGGACGGGAAGCAAGGATCTGTCGACGATTATCGATCAGCACAGGCACAGGAATTTCGGCTTTGCCTCCAAGAATTTTTACTGCTCCTTTCTGGCAGCCGTGCAGGTGGCCGGCAATGCGCAGCGGTATTTTCCAGATCTGACCATGGCGTCAGGGCTGCGGTTCAGGACACAGCAGGTTTTACAGTCCAAAAGGCTGGATGCGCTGGCCCGCATGCTGGATCTGGATGTGGCTGTCCTGGCCCATCTCAATCCGGCGCTTTCCAAGGCGGTGCGCCAGTCCAAACGCCCTGTGCCGCAAGGTTATGGCCTGCATGTGCCCATCGTAGCGGTGGAGGCCCCGCCGTCGGAATCAAGGTTCGAGCCGGTGCGCCGGGCGCTGGCCGCGGTGTCCCAGGCCTTGGAGCGCTGGACAGCGGCGCATGGTGAGGCCGTGTCTGTGCCACTCTCGGCGGCAACCGACAGCCTGCCTGCTGAGACTGCGTGGCCGCACTGGACGCCGGAACGCTATCATGTCGACCAAGCCCTGGGCCGCATCACCGTGCACCCCGGCGAGACCCTGGGGCATCTGGCCCAGTGGCTGGATCTGCCGGCTTCGACATTGCGCCGCCGGAATGGACTCAAACGGCGTCAGCGCATCCGGGCCGGACAGCGGCTGGTTTTGGATTTTTCCCGGGTGGAGGCGTCCCGTTTTGAGACAGCGCGCATCACCTTTCATCGGGCATTGTGGCGGGACTTTTTCGGCAGGCAGTCTGTTGCCCATTGGCGTGAGGAGGCGGTAAAGCCCGGCGAGTCGATCTGGACGCTGGCCCGCCGTCATCCCGAGGTGCCGTTCTGGCTGCTGTGGGCGGCCAATGGCGAGGCCCATCGAAAAATCATCAAACCGGGACAGGCGGTGCAGGTGCCGGTGCTGCGGCAGATTGCCGCAAATCAGACATTGGATTAAAGGATTATCATGGCGTCATCCCCCAGACTCTATCTCATCGACGGTACGGCCCTGGCCTACCGGTCGTATTTTGCCTTTATCAAGAACCCCATGATCAACTCCAAGGGGATCAACACCAGCGGGCCTTTCGGGTTCACGTCGATGCTGATGAAGCTCTTGAAAGAGGAGAATCCCGAGGCGATCTGCTGCGTGTTTGACGCCAAGGGACCCACGTTCCGCCATGAGAAATACGCCGAGTACAAGGCCACGCGTGAGCGCATGCCCGATGAGATGCGCGAGCAACTGCCGTTGATGCACGAGGTGGTGGAGGCGCTGAATATTCCCATCATCCAGAAGCCCGGGGTGGAGGCCGACGATGTGATCGGCACGCTGGCCAGGCGCGGCGAGGCCGCGGGCATGGAGGTGTTCATCGTCTCCGGCGACAAGGACATGATGCAGCTGGTCACAGACCGCGTCAAGATGATGGTGCAGGGGCGCGGCGCGCAGGCCGGGGAGACGCTGATTGTCGATCCCGAGGGCGTGAAGGCCAAGATGGGCGTCAGGCCAAATCAGATCATTGATCTCCTGGGATTGATGGGCGACACTTCGGACAACATCCCCGGCATACCCGGTGTGGGCCCAAAAACCGCAGTCAAGCTGCTGGATGAATATGAGAGTTTTGAAGGCGTCTTTGCCCACCGCGACGAAGTCACGCGCAAGTCGCTGAAAGAGAAATTGCACACACACGAGGACCTGGCGCGGCTCTCGCTGGATCTGGTGACCATCCGCACCGATCTGGATCTGGAGATCTCAGTCGACGAGATCCACCGCCAGCCGCTGGACCCGCACAAGGCGCTGCCGCTGTTCAAGGAGCTGGAGTTCACGCGCTTTATCGCCGATCTGTCGGTTTTGGCCGGTCAGGAAGGGGCGGCACCTCCGGCGCCGGTGAAGCGAGAGTATCACACCATCGCCTCGGAGGCCGAGCTCAAGGCTCTGGCCCTGTCGCTTCAGAATATGGACGGCTTTTCCTTTGATCTGGAGACCACGTCTGTGCAGCC